>Ga0335085_10000160_pt1 | contig 214500 bp, 184 predicted proteins | sample Lox_Sample_45_FD_206712 | JGI IMG/M metagenome (GOLD analysis project Ga0335085, IMG submission 206712) | Soil microbial communities from Loxahatchee National Wildlife Refuge, Florida, United States - Lox_Sample_4.5 | ecosystem: Environmental > Terrestrial > Soil > Wetlands | place: USA... | reverse complement strand
GAAGAAGAGCCGGACGGATGCAGATCGAGGCCAAACCAAGAAGCGATCGCCAAGACCAGGACGACTCCCACCGAAATCTCCTCCACCGGGTTGACCAGCCCAAATCACGGAGTTTTTCAACAGATTCCATAGATTTTGGACCAGCGAAAATCTTCAATTCTGCGTCTGTGTTTTCAATGAGCTACGCGGCTCGAAGTGCGAGCCCTTTCGAGCTGCAAAATGCCGGATTGGCGTGTACTTGGCTTGTGTCAAAAGGCTTCGCCCGGGGGGACTTGCAAGGTCCCTTTTGGACGCAGGTGTCAGAAAGCTCTTCGTGCACTTTTGAGAAACTGACCTCTGTTCGGAACGGCCGCGCCGATGACACGGCGGCGCCATGTTTCAGGGACAAGGCTATTCCCATGGGCACCGACCGGCCGTTAAAGGTCCTGGCACCAGGCACACGCCCATCAGTCCGCACAGTACTTCGTGATAGCGTCTGCATATTTGAGACCGGCTGCCTGGCCGAGACACCTGAATACGACGCCGGGCCCAAGCTGATGGGCGCGCCGCGCCGGCCAGCACTCGGCTATCTCACTCTGGTCCAGGAGGACGGCGAGACCAACATGAACGAGACCAGATGGGTCTCTATACAGGATGTTCCGTGGGCCATGGAGGCCGCTGCCTAATGACAACCGGCCAGTTCGCATCGAGCAATACCATCGCTCTTGCCGCTCTGTTTTGTTGCTGACATCCTCGTCCTCGCCAGCCACCCGGCCGAAGGTGGAGCGATGGCGACGGGAGCCTTCGCCCTGTTGCAGCACCAGTCTCCTTCCCCGCCGGCGGAGACACCATAGCGACCAGCACGGTAAATAGAAAGGGCAGCCTTGACGGGCTCCCCTTTTTAGTGTTTACAGCTGTCCGATGTTTGTCCGACATGAAATTGCGATTGAGTGCCTACCCTGCGAATGGCGTAGGTTTTTGAACAGTGTTTACGCTGGTCTGCGATAGTTATCTTGTTGATAATACGCGTGACCACCGCTTTCCTAAACCGTTGGTCGGCAGTTCGACTCTGCCCAGGGCCTCCAGAATAAATAATCTATTTGATATACGCCTAAGCTGACCCGGATTGGTCCGCATTAAGGAGCGACTTAACCTTGGCATGGCTTCCACTACGGCGAGAATGTGCTGATCCCCCTGATCACCCGCAAGGGCGCTGTGCGCGCACGCGAGGGTGATACGGGCGGCATTCCAGGCACCTCGGAAGTGTTTCAACGTGATCTCCTTTATGGATACGCCCAGCGTAATCAAGCTGGACACGTCGTTTGTTGCAAGTCTCAGACTGGCACGCAGTGACCATGAAGCTCAGTTCCCGAGCTTTTGGTAGTTGGAATTGGTGGTCGTAACCACCAAGTCCTTGGCCTTCGCGTTTAGCACTGTCTGCTGCGTGTAGTTGGTTCCATCCGGCAAGCTCGACATCCGCACGGCGAGCGTCACCACCTGGTCCGGCGATTGCGTATAGGTGTTGACGTCGATGTGGCTGATTTTCTTGGTCGCTTCGTTGAAGCTGACCGTCATCAGATCGCCGGGCTGGGCGTAATTCTTGAAAGCCAGCTTGATCGCGCCGTTTCCCGGCGTGAACGACACGTTGCCTTGCTGAAAGGCCTGTTGCATTTTCTGCGGATCGGGAGGGACGTAGAGCGAAAGAACACCTTTCACGTCGCCCATATAGTCCTGCATCTCTTCTTTTTTCTTTTCGACGATGCGCTGCTTGAGTCTGCCGCCCTGCCGCCCTTGCGGCTGCGAATCCGAAACCTCGATGGGCGTCTTCATAACCTGGCCGTCCGGCCCGTAGCGGCAAAGGTACTCCTTGGTCCCTTTGGGATCGCCCTTGAGGGTGATCTGTTGCGTTTCGGTCCATTGATACTGCATAAGCCGCTGCTTATTCTGGGCAGCGGACTGTTTCAAGGCCATAAGCTTTTGTTCCAGCGCCGGCGACTGACTCAGCGCATAGGAAGCAAGGACCACCAGAGCTACACAGAAAACGACGACGGTTCGAAGACTTCTTAGCTTTTGCATGTCGATCTCTCCTCTTTCTGAATGACAAGTGTCGCCGTCAGTCGGCATGCATACTTTCCGCCGCTGGCAGCGCTTTCTCGGGCCCGACTTCGACTTCAGTTTTGGTGTCCCAGGTCAAAATCTTCAGGTCAAGTACAGCGATGGAGTACAACACCGGAACCATCAGCAATGTAATAAACGTAGCAACCGTCAATCCGCCAATCTGCGCGTAACACAGCGGCTGCCACAACGGTCCGCCGTGCATGGCCAGCGGAATCAGCGCGAGCACGGTTGCGCCAACGGTGATCAGCACCGGCCGCAAACGGATGATGCCGGCATCGATGACGGCTTCTTCGAAGGGCTCGCCCTTGGCGTGCATCTCCTCGATGAAGTCGAAGAGCACGATGACGTGGCTCACGATCACGCCGATCAGGCTGGCAATGCCGAGAAATGCCATGAAGCCGAAGGACGTGTTCATGACCCACAAGGCAGCGATCGCGCCCACCACGCCATACGGTGCCGCCGCGAAGACCAGGAATGGCTTGATCGCGTTGTTGAACTGGAAGAGCAGGGCCAGGTAGATCATCGCCACCGAGATCGCCAGCACTACCGTCAGGTTCCTGAAGCCTTCCTTCTGCTTGTCGAACTCGCCGCCGATTTGCAGGCTGTAGCCGGGAGGCATGGTGTTTTGCAGCTCGCGCAGCTTCGGCAGGCTCGACTTCAGCACCTCAGAAGCCAGGTGTCCGGCCGCCGGAAAGGCATAAGTCGAGATGGTGCGGAAGTGATCGAGGCGGATGATGCGCTCGTTTTCCAGGCTGTTCTGGATGCGCGAAATCTGCACCAGCGGAATCTTGGTATTCGACTGCGATGAGTAAACGTAAAGGTTCTGGATGTCGGAGAGCTGCGCGCGTTCATCGGGGCGCAGGCGGGCGACCACGGGAATGTACTTGTCGCCTTCCTGCAGCGCGGTGAGGGTGACGCCGCTGAGCGCGCTGGTGGCGGAGTTGGCGACATCGTAGTTGGTTACGCCGGCGAGATTGGCGCGATCCGGGTCGATCTTCAGCGTGACCTGCGAGCTCTCCGCCTGCCACTCGTTGCGGACGCGGCGCGCCTCGGGAGCGGAGTTCAGGATGTCTTCTACCTTGCGCGCGATGCTGCGCAGCGTCGTGATATCCGCCGCGCTCTCCGTGCTGCTGACGTCGGCCTGGTTGCTGACCCGGATTTCAATCGGGTAGTTGACGGGATTGGTTTGCAACTGGCGATAGTCGCAGCGTACGCCGGGCAGCGAGCTGCTAAGGACGGGCTGCACCTGGCTCACGAAGTCGGGCGTGGCGTCCTTGTCCGTGAGCTCCACCAGCACCTGTGCGTAATTCAACTGGCGCGCCTGCGGCGAAAGCGAGAACCAGAAGCGCGGGCTACCGCCGCCGACCCAACTGGTCACATAGCGCAGGATGGGCGCGTGCTGCGAGGGGTGGTGCTTGTCCCACTCGGCCGCCTGCCGGCGAATGATGTTTTCGACCTGGACGGCTGCGCCGCCGGTGGTTTGCAGGTTCGCATCGTTGGGCAGCCACACATCAATGTACGACCAGTACTGCACGTCGTCGGGAAAGAACGACGTCTTCAGCCGCGAGAGCATCACCACGCCGGCGATTATGAAGACGAGCGACACGATCGCGACCTTCCAGCGATGCTCGATGGCGTACTTCGCCGAGCGCGCGTAAAAGCCGGTGAATCCCTGGCTGCGACGAACTTCGATCGGCTTCTCCGGCTTCTTGCCCGCGCGCAGCAGGTAGTAGCCGAGCAGCGGGATGAACGACATCGATGCCAGGCGCGAAGCGACGAGCGCGCACGTCATCACGATCGGCAAGCTGAAGATGAACTCGCCCGTATCGCCGGTGATGAGCAGGAACGGCAGATAGGCGACCACGTTGGTAATGGTGGCGTACAAGATCGCGTTCGCGATCTTCGTCGGGCCCAGCCATGGCGCGACAATGCGCGGCTGGCCTTCTTCGAGCGAGCGCTTGATGGAGTCGCCGGCGACGACCGGGTCATCGACCAGCAGGCCCAGCGCGATGATGAGCGATGCCACCGATACTTGCTGGATATCGATGCCGAGCAGGTAGATCATCCCGAAGGTCATCGCGAGCGTGATGGGGATGGAGATGGCCATCAGCAGTGCCGAACGCCACTCCCAGAAGCCGAGAAGCGATACCAGCACGACCAGCGCGATGGCTTCGTACAGCGCGTCCATGAACAGGTCGATGTTTTCCTTCACCTGCACCGGCTGGTCGGAGGTGCGGACCATGACCAGGTCTTCCGGAAGATACTGGCGAACACCGGCGAGCGCAGTATCGACATGCGCGCCGAACGCGCCGATCTGCTGGCCATCGCGCATGTTGACGCCGAGCGTGATAGCGCGCGAGCGAATCCATTTGCCGTCGGCGGCCTGCCACGTCAGGTAATTCAGGAACTGCGGCGGGCTCTGGTATCCCCGTGAAATGTCCACGAGGTCGCGCAGATACACCGGGCTGTTGGAGTTCGAGACGCCGATGATGACGTTGCCGATGGCCTGCGCGTCGGGAAACAGGCCGGAGGGATTGATGCTGATGTCCTTCGCGCCGACTTTCAGAGAGCCCGCCGGCAGCGTGATGTTCTGCGCGTTGAGGATGTCCTTCAGCTTCGAGGGATCGTAACCGTATTGCGCCAGCCGCTGCTGCGAGTAGTCCAGGTAGATCTGCTGGGGCAGAACGCCGGAGCGGCTGACCTGCGAAACCTCGGGAACTCCCTGCAAGGTGCGCTGGATGAGATCGGTGTAATTGTCCAGATCGCTGTAGGAGTATTTTGCGCCGGCCACCTCCTGCAATCGGGCTTCGGTGTCCTTGGGGTCGCGCACAAACATCGCGACCCACGCATCGGGATGGATCTCGGAGCGATGGATCTTCTCTTCGATTAAGTTATTTCCAGCGGCGCGCAGAGCCGCGTCGTCGAGGCTCGTATTGACATCGGCGCCGACGAATCCCGGCGCTTCAAAGTAGTGCACATCGTGCAGCGCGCCTCGCTGGACCGCCAGCTCAATCGTCGCCTGAAAAGTCTGCCGCACAATCGCGGTCGATACGGACATGGGGAAGGACGTGACGATGCTCACGCGCGGCTGCGGGGCATTCGGCGCTTCGGCGGCGCGCGTCTCTTCGATCTTGGCGCGCACCGAACGGGCGCGCAGTGCTATCTCGGTCGGTGAGGCCAGCGGGCTGGCGACCGTCAGCATCAACGCGGAGGTATCGCCGAAGTCGCTGTTGAACTGGATTGGCCCGGCGCCATACGGCAGCTTGGCGTTGAGCTGGTTCAGCTTCAGGTTGATGTCGGAGAACTGCCGCTTCTTGTCCTTCACGCTGTCGTCGAGCTGCACGTAGACGACGGCCATGCCGGGGAAGCTGAGCGAGCGAATGCCGAAGTTCGACGGGCTGGGCGCGCGGACGGTGCTGTTCAGCGCGACCGTCTGCTCAATCTGACGGGTGACAAGCTGCTCGACCTGCTCGGCAGTCGCGCCCGGCCACGGACACTGCGCGGCGGCGACGCGCACCGGAATGTTCGGGTCCTTTCGCTTGGGCATGTTCTGGTAGCCGTACCAGCCCCAGACAAAGACCGCGATGAGCAGCGTCATCCCCACCTGGCGATGCTCGGTGAAGAAGCGCGCCACGTTGTGCGTGGTGGCAACGTACTCCGCGTCGGATTTGTGGACGTGGGCCATGCTCGCGCGCTAAGGGATAACGCGCACCTGTTCTCCGTTCTTGATCATGGTTGCGCCGGTGGTGACGACGCGCGCGCCGGGCGCGATTCCCTGCTCGACGGCGATGAGGTTCCCGTAGGTCGCGCCGACTTGCACGTCGCGCTGGCGAACGGTCACGGTGTCGCCGCTGCCTTCGGGGACGAACACGGCGAAGCCGTTCGGATCATTGAGGCTGCGCACGACCGCGGTGAGCGGCACGACCGTGACGCGTTTGCCGAGTTGGCCGGGCGAGATGCTGATGGAGGCGATCATGCCGGCTTTCAAGCGGTCGTCGCCGTTAGGAATCGTCACCTCGACGGAGTAAACACGGCTCTTCGGATCGGCGGACGGCGAAATGGCGGTCACGCGTCCGTGGAAGCTGCCGGGAAGCGCGTCGGTGGTGATACTTTCCGGGCTGCCCAGCCGGATGTGCTGCATTGCCGTGTCGGGTACGCCGAAGACGGCTTTCACCGAACGCACGTCGGCGATGGTGAAGCCATTGGTAGCCGGGCCGACGAGCTGGCCGACATCGACGTTGCGCTTGACCAGCCAGCCATCGAACGGCGCGCGGAGTTCGCAGTAGTCGAGCGCAATCTGCGCTTCGGTGACGCTGGCTTTCGCGGAATCAATCGAGGCCTGCGTGTCCTGCGCCTCGGCGTTGGAGCGGTCGTAATCGGGCTTGGTCGCCGCGCCTGCCTGAAACAGAACCGACATGCGATCGAACTGGAGCTTGGCGCGTTCGGCATTGGCCTTGGCGCGATCGAGCTGAGCGTTGGCCTGCTGCAGGCGCTGCTTGTAATCATCCTGCTGGACGACGGCCAGCACCGTGTTCTTCGTCACCCAGTCGCCCACGTCGATGTTGCGCACTTTGCCGTCGGCGTCTTTCACCTGCCGAATGCTGGCAAGGTATCCGTTGGACTTGAAGGCGAGATCGACCTGCTGATACGGCTGAATGTTCGCCGAGTAGGTATTCGAGACGCCGGTATCGACGGTCTGAACTTCCGCGGTGCGGACTGGCGTCAGCGGCTTCTGCTCGGACGACGCCTCGTGGCACGACGAGGTCAGGCTGATACCCGCCAGCGCCGCCGCCACGCTGATGGCGAGCCGGTAACGCGTGAGTGCGAGTCTGCGAATCATTCCTCACCTACCGCTTTCTGGAAGCTCGCTCGGGCGCTCCAAAATTCGGCTACCGCGTTGGCGTAGTCGGAATCGGCGCTATCCACCGCGGCCTGCTGCTGCAGCACATCGCGCAGCAACGTGGTCTTCTCCCGGTACTGCAGCGTGACTTCACGAAGTTTCTCGCGCGATGCCTTCTGCTTGGCTTCTGCGACCACGACCGCCGTGCGCGCTTCCTGGAGCGAGCGGAAGGAATCGCCGACGTTGATGAGCAGTTGCGACTTGGTGCTGTCGAGCTTCAGCTTGCTCTGCTCGATGTTGATGGTCTTCTCGTTCACTTCGTCCTTGCGGCGACCCCAGTCCCACGGCTCCCAGCGAAACTCCAGGCCGGCGCTGGCGACGTTGAGCGGCACAAAGTCGAACCCGAAAGGCGAGCTGTAGTGGATGGAGAAGTTGAGGTCGGGAATGTACTGCGATTTGGCAAGGTCGCGCGCGTTCGTCGCTTTCTTCACGTCGATCGCGGCTTCGGCGACCTGCGGATTGTTTTGTAGCGCGGTCGCCCGTGCGGCGTCGAGACTTTCCTCTTGCGCGGAAACCGACGACAGCGCGGCGGTGCGGAACGGCGTCTCCAGCTCGCGGCCCATCAGATCGTTCAGCGACTCTTTGGCGGTTTCCAGCTTGTCCTGCGCCTTCAGCAGCTTCAGTTGCTCATCGGCCAGCCGGCTCTTGACCTCGAGGTTCTCGGATTCCAGCGCGACCTGTTGCGAGACATATTGCAGGGTGATGCGGTCGAGTTCGTCGTACTGCTTGATGCTGGCGTTGATGGAGTCAATCTGGTTTTCGATTTGCAGCATCTTGTAGTAGGCCTGCCGGACTTGATCAATGACGGTCAGGCGCTGCTCGCGGAGCTGTTGAGCCGCCTGATCAACCGAAAGCTCCTGGCCGCGAAGATGCAGGTTGATCTTGTAGAGCGTCAACAACGGCTGCGAGGCGCTGAGCGTGACCAGGGCGGTCGGGTGCGCGCCGGTGGTGATGCTATTGCTGCTCGCGGGAATCGGCCCGATTGGCGGAGGAAAGATTCCGAACTGACCGGCTGGGACGGTGTAAGAGACGGGCGTAAGCAGCTGCGAAGCGAAAATATAGCTGTCGAACGAAGGCAAGCGTTTGGTCTTGTCGGCGGCTAGCTTCTGGTTTTGAACGCCGAGATTCAGCGAGACAATCTTCAGCGTGCGATTGTTGGTCAGCGCGATCTTGACCGCATCGTCCACCGACAGCACGTCCGTCTGGTCCTGCTGCTGTGCCCAAGCAGCCGAGGCGAACAATAGCAGCAGAAGGAGTGCCGCAAGGAAAGGTAAGAGACAGTTACGGGGCGCACACGCATGTGGGCAACTGCCGAACTCGCGAACATTCGTCTGCATGCGTACGAGCCTGGGGACATCCATGACCGCAGTAGTCGCAGGAATGATGCGTGCAAAGCGGCCGCGCTGCTCTTTCAGCAGCGAGGTTGCGCTTCTCGAAGGAATCTGAGTAGCCGGAGTGTAACTTGTCGGCTTTATAGGTCGCAAGCGGAAACTTACTTCAGGTGGTAGGCGCTATAGATTTTCGGATAAAAGGGCGCGATGAGGTCTCGGAAGACGCCAACATGAAAGGTCGACGTCGAATGCACTCTGTGGAGGACTAACCAAGCCGGGCGAGGACTCCACCGGCGACCCCTTTCATCTCTGCCTGCCCCCTGCGCGGCCGCGTTGTTGTTCGCGCGAATTGCCCTGCCGGCGCGCTGCGGCGTCGTTATTCAGTTGTTGGTAAGTCTCAGGCGAGACGTTTCCGGTGCTGCCGGGGCCTTGGCTCGACAATTTTGCTCCGCTGAGTCCGCCTGACTGCGAATGCTGCGCCATGCTGGGGGACTGTACCTGGTTCCACTGCCCGTTGTCGTACTTGCTCCAGCCGCCGCTCGAGTTTTGCTTGTAGATGTTGCCGTCCTTACCCGCATAAACGTTATTGTTGGCTCCCTTGGCGACATATCCGGTATCGCCACCGGGGCCTGTGACGGACGTTGCGGAAGCTCCTTTGCCGTTACTCGCCGTGTTGGTGGTCACCGTGCCGCCGTTTTTCGTTTGCGTGGTAGATGACGACTTGCTGAGGTTCTGCGACGCGGGCGAGTTCTGTGCCTTCTGCTGCACCTGCTGCTGCGCCTGCGACGTGTTCACCGGCGTCCACGAGCCGTTGCTGTACTTGCTCCAGGAGCCGTCCGGGTTCTGCTTGTAAACGTTGCCGTCCTTGCCTGCATACTGCGTGCCGCTGTCGGTGGTGCCGTGATAGACGGTTTGGCCATTGGGTCCGACCGCGCCCGTGCCGCTGCCGCCTTTTGAAGTCTGGTAAGAACCAACCGCACCGTTGGCGCTTGCATAGTGCTGCGTGTTGACCGTCTGATACGGCGTGGACACCACCGAGCTACCCCACTGACTATAGGTATTGTGGTGCTGCTGTGTGGCGGCATAGTTCCCTGTCCAGGGATTGTAGGCCTGAGCATAGGTACTGCCGCCGTACGCATTCTGGTAGGTCACAGCTCGTCCATAGGCGCCGGTGGATGGGTTGTACCATGCCGTACTTCCTGCGGCAGCATAGGGACCATAGACCACCTGCGTATAGCTGTAAGCTCCAGTGTAGGGATGATAGACGGCGCCGACTCCGTAAGTATACGGGTAAGGATAATAGATGGGGTAGGGATAGACTCCCGGATAGAAATATGGGGGATAATAGTAGCCCGTGCCATAGACTACGGTCGCGCCCACTGCATATCCCGTGATGAACATGCCATAATATCCCGCCGTATAGCTGCACACCACGGTGGTCGGAGTCGGATTCGACACCGAAACATAAGTTACGTTGTAAACCGGGGAGCTGGGTGGGATGGTATAGATGACCGTCGGTACAGAATCGGCCGTCTTCCACGGGCCCGTCGGACTCGTGGACATGAACCAGACTCCCTGAAAGCACAGGTAATATAGGTCCCCTACTTTAATAACCTTGTCGTTGGTGTTCACCGCATATGACAATGAGGTGCTTTGAACAGGCTCAAACTTCGGCTCGCCCGTGTACTGTACCTTGACCTTCGCCTCGGCCTCAGATTTATTTACGACGGCAACTGTAGGAATCTGCGCCAGCAAAACGGCATCGTGCGCCTGCTGGGTACCGGGGACGGAAGAAAGCACCGAAGCTGCCGGGCTGGCCGGAGGGATCTGCTTGAAGTCGTCGGGCAAGTTATCGCCGGCGTATACCCACGGACCATCAATGCTGGCTGCGCGGAACCATCGCCCGGAAGCCAGAATGTAGTAGCCGTGGTCCACGTTGTATTGAAACACATTGCTCGTCGTGTTGGTAGCGTAGCTTAGCTGTGTCGAAGGAATCTTAGCGAACGTGGGACTGCCAATAAAGACCAGCAATTCCGCTGGTTTCTTTGTAAAGATGACCTTAGGCGCGGGGCCGGCAGCTTTTGCCGGCAGTGCCTTCTTTACGTCTTGCCAATTGTTACTACTTGGAATCTTGGCCATGTCCAGGGGCAGGTTAGTCGTCGCCATCCATGGCCCCGATAGCTCATGGGCGGTGAGCCATAGCTTGCCATCAAGCAGGTAGTAGCTCGATCCTTCATGGAATAAATCCCACGTCGTATTCACGACGTACTCGATTTTGGTTCCGGGAACTGGCACGCGGATAGGTTCGCCATCCACAAAAAGAAGAATTGCGGGGGACCTGCTGACATAAATCGGCGGAGGGTCGGTGTTCAGCGGTGCCCCCGGCGCTTTGTGCTTGGAGCGGAAACCTGCCAGCATGCGATCCAGGCTAATGACCATACCCGACTGCGGATAGATATGCATGGCCTTCTGCTGCATGGCTGCCGCCGCGGTTGGATCCAAGGAAGGAAAGCGTGCGCCTGTGACATGAAGATCGGCGATCGTGACCGTGCGGTTCATCAGGTTGGCAATGGTCTGTGCCTGCCAACTGATGACGCCGAGGACCGGCTTCTCACCGGGCTCCGTGATGGAAACGGCCGTATCGGCGGTCAGCTCACGAAAACGCTCCCACGTTTCAATCTGGGGCTGGTAGACAACAAGGGTTGTGCCATTTCGCGTGAACTGGCGTGGCCATCCTGGATCCTTGGCCGCCGCATTGGTGTCGGCTGCTGCGAATTGCGAAACAACAACGGTGGCGAGTAGGAGGAAAATCCCGGCGCGTTGGAACTGCTGGCGCAGCAACATCACGAGCTTCATGGGTGCGCTCCTTGCGGCAGGCCTGGCTGCCAAACCTCGCGCCAAGATGTTGCGAGACCCGCGCTCTTAGTCAAGCCCGTTTCTCCTTTGTTCATGCCCCTGGGCACTCTATCTGGCCGCACCGGAAGCAGCGCGATCCACCTGCATCGCCCCGATCCGCCGCCGGTCCAGATGTCATTTACGCGTGGTAGGTACTTTTATCCTGATTGGATTTCATGTCAAGCGAATCTTTCGTTCGATTATCAAAACCGAACGATGATCGCTAATACTCGTGGAAACTCCGCAAACCCTAAGCTTCGGAATGTTCTCGTAACTTTCTTGTGGCATCAGCAGCTTTAGCGACCGACCGTCATAAGTGAATAGTGCCGCGTTTAATGGCGATGGCGACGGCTTGCGTAAGGTCTTTGGCCCCGAGTCTCTCCATGATGTGCTTAATGTGTACCTTCACCGTCGCTTCGGAGGTAAACAATCGGTCGGGGATGTCGCGGTTGCGATTGCCTCTGGCGATTTGTTGGAAGACCTCAATTTTGCGTGCGGTAAGGTCTTCGTCGGCGCTGTGCTCGGCCGGGTGGGCCGCAATGGCAGGGGGAAGGCGCCAGCCGGGGCTTACCTGATGAACGGTGGAAGGACCTACGAGCGTGGGGGCAGAAATTTCAGCGCAGGGATGTGGCCAATCAGCCCGATTTCGCGCGACAGCTCGAAAAACCGTTGCAGGCCGGCGCAACTTTCTGCGTCCAGATAGTAGTGGATGTTCTCGGTGAGGTATTCCCGAATTACGCTGCCGCTGATTCCGAGCTTGGGCGCCCATTCTTCTGAAATCCTGGCGATGCTGGCAGGTCGCAAGCCACGGTCGCGGGACACCCGGAACACGCCGCCTAGGTCCAGTCCTGCGGGCTTGCGTTGGAGCGAGTCATTCCTCACTGCCCAGAACGCGAATACGAACGCGCAGCCGGTGGCCTCACGCCAGAGGTGGGCCAGGTCGTAGCTCTTGTATCCGGCGTCTTCCGGTACCTGCAAGGCGGCATCGCCAATCAGCAGGGCGGCATCGTGATCGCGTAGCATTTCTGGCAAGTCTGGGGGAAAGGGCCGCAGTTCGCGCGGGCCGCCAAGGAACTTCGCGAACAGGACCTGTAAGAGCGCGACCGAGGTGCGCGAAGAAGTGTCGGCGGCGACGGTCCGAATGTCGCCGATGTCTTTCTTGCCAATGAGCAGGATCGAGCGCACCCGGTCCTTCGCCGCAATCGCCACATCGGGGATGATGCTCAACCCGGGGACCTCAGCATAAGTAAACGCCGGGATGATGCCGATATCTGCCTGGTTGGCGGCCAGCGCCGCCGCACAGGCAGAGGGCACGGTGTAAGCGATTTCGAAATCGCGCGCGGCATCCCCTTTCTCGAAGTCCCACATCAACGGCGCGGTGTTCAGGAAGGAGATGGCTGAGAGGCGCAGGCTGGGCATGGACTTCCGAGTCTAACAAAGCCGCCGTTCCCCCCAGCTCTGCTGGAGCCACATACTCCCCTCTTAGCGTCACGGGGTCTGGCGCAGGCTCACCAAACAGTGGTGACGCCCGTCCTTGACGGTAACCACAATAGAAATTACTCTGCGCAAGTTCCGGCCCAGCGGACCAGGAGTTCCTAATGGAAGTTGAAGCACCGGTCCGCAGCGAAGATTACGCGCTCACCCGCAAGCTGCAATGGTTAGCCCTTCTGCTCACCCCCGGCGTCGGCGCCGGCCGCGCCCGCAAACTGCTACAGCACTTTGGGGAGATCGAGCGCTTGTTTGCAGCTTCACTTACCGAGCTTGAGGGTCTGGGACTGCCCGCCGCCGCGGCTCAAGGCATCGCTTCAGGCAGATCGGTGGAATCCGCCGCTGAGGAATATGATCACGCCCGGGAACTTGGGGCAACAGTGATTGCTCAAGGCGATGCGGAGTATCCCAAACATTTGCTTGAGATCTACGACCCGCCGTTGGTTCTCTATCTGCGGGGAGAAACGGAAGTCATTGACAAACCTGGTATTTCCGTCGTGGGAACCCGACGACCCACCCCCTACGGTATTAGCATGGCGGAGCGCTTGGCCTGCGACTTGGCAGCCCGCGGCCTCATCATATTCAGTGGGATGGCGCGGGGCATCGATACGGCCGCGCATCGGGGGACCCTGAACGCCCACGGTCGTACCGTCGCGATCTGGGGTACGGGGATCGATGAGGTCTATCCGAAGGAGAATCGCAAACTCGCCGACCAGATTCTCGAGTCAGGCGGAGCAATCATCACCGAGTTCCCCCTGGGAACGTTTCCTGCGCCGCAGAATTTTCCCGTCCGCAATCGGATCATCAGCGGAATTTCGCTAGGCGTGCTGGTGATTGAAGCCGCCGAGTATAGCGGTACCCGTGTGACCGCCCGCTGCGCCCTCGAGCAGGGACGCGAAGTTTTCGCGGTTCCTGGCAACGCGACCAACAAGAATTCCTGGGGACCTAACACGCTGATAAAGCAGGGCGCTGCGCTGGTGGCGACGTGGGAAGACGTATGGGATGAGCTGCCTGCAGACGTCCGTTTGGCGTTGACTCCGCCGGAGCAGCCTGCATCGGGGGAGCCCGGTCCAGCATCACTGTTCGACGGGGCGCAACTGCCGCCCAGCGAGAAACGAGTATTGGCGCTGTTGAAAGTGGACGAGTCCATCCACATCGACCAGATCGTCGAGCGCTTGTGCGCGCATCTCTCCTCGTCAGAGATCTTTGAAGCCCTATTCGAGTTGGAGTTGAGCGGGCGGATTCGGGCGTTGCCAGGTAAGTATTACGTGAAGGCAATGTAGGAAGTCGATCCACTTGGATATAGGATTTGGCCGACAACTCATGGCTGAGGGCCGACAGCTAAGTTTCGCCTTCCCGCGAAACCGTGCTAGCTTCATAAACTGTAATCCGCAATATTGAGGTTCCATTGGCAAAAGGGTTAGTTATTGTCGAATCGCCCGCGAAGGCGAAGACCATCCAGAAGTATCTCGGCTCGGGCTACGAGGTCGAAGCCTCGCTCGGCCACATCAAGGACCTGCCAAAGAAGTCGCTAGGCGTTGACCTGGACAACGATTTCGAGACCGAGTACGTCGTGATCCCCGGCAAGGAGAAAGTTGTCGCCAAGCTGAAGAAGCTGGCAAAGTCGGCGGATACCATCTATCTGGCGCCCGACCCGGACCGCGAGGGCGAGGCGATCGCCGCCCATCTGGCCGAAGAACTCGGAGGGGACGGCATCAACAGCAAGAAAAAGAAGAACCCAATCACCATCCGCCGGGTGACCTTCAACGAGATCACCAAGCGCGCCGTGCAGGAGGCATTCCAGCATCCGCGTGACATCGACACGCACCTGGTCGACGCGCAGCAGACGCGCCGCGTCCTCGACCGGCTGGTCGGTTATCAAATCTCGCCGCTACTTTGGGACAAAGTGCGCCGCGGCCTCTCCGCCGGACGCGTGCAGACGGTCGCGCTGCGCCTCATCGTCGAACGCGAGCGCGAGATCAAGGCCTTCACGCCGCTCGAGTACTGGACGCTCGATGCCCATCTGCAAGGTGTCAAGCCACCGGCCTTCGACGCGCGGCTGCAGGGCACGAATCCAAAGCAGAACGTCCTGCCGAACGAAGAGGCTGCGAAGCAGCTTGAGGCCGCGCTGAAGGATGCCTCCTGGACCGTTGCCTCGGTCGAGAAGCGCGAGCGCCGCCAGAACCCGACCCCGCCCTTCACCACCAGCAAGTTCCAGCAGGACGCCTCGCGCAAGCTGCGTTTCAGCGTGAAGCGCGCCATGATGATTGCGCAGCGGTTGTATGAAGGCGTCGAGCTCGGCGACGAGGGCACTGTCGGCCTCATTACCTATATGCGTACCGACTCGCCCAACGTGTCGAAGGACGCGCTGGTGGAGGTGCGCGAGCTGATCGGTCGCGACTTCGGCCCGCAGTTTCTGCCGGAAGAGGCGAACACTTACAAGTCGAAAAAGGGGGCACAGGAAGCCCACGAGGCCATCCGCCCGACGTCCGCCTCGCGCCATCCCGATGCCGTCAAGCAGTACCTCCAGGAAGACGAGTACAAGGTCTACAAGCTCATCTGGCAGCGCTTCGTCGCCTCGCAGATGAACCCGGCGATTTTCGACCAGACGACGGTCGACATCGAGGCGCAGGCCAAGTCGGGCGAGACGCACAAATTCCGCGTCACCGGCTCGGTGCTGAAGTTCGAAGGTTTCCTGAAAGTTTACGAAGAGTCGAAGGACACGAAAGACGAAGAGGACGAGGCGCTCAAACACAAGCTGCCGGAGCTGGTCCAAGGGCAGAAGCTCACGTTGAAGGGCCTGAAGCCGGAGCAGCACTTCACCGAGCCGCCGCCACGCTACAACGAGGCATCGCTGGTGAAGGAGCTGGAAGAGAAAGGCATTGGCCGGCCGTCGACCTACTCGGCCATCATCAGCACCATTCAGGAGCGCCAGTACGTGCAGAAGGTGGGCGGCAAGTTCATTCCCACCGAGATCGGCATGGTCGTGACCGACCTGCTGGTGGCCAACTTCAAGGACATCTTCGATCCGCTCTACACGGCGCGCCTGGAGGAAGAGCTGGACGAAATCGAAGAAGGCAAGGAGCGCTGGACCGACGCGCTGGCCGAGTTCTACAAGAAATTCGAGCGCGAACTCCACTATGCGGAAAAGCATATGGAGAATGTCAAGCGCATGGAGAAGCCCACCGACGAGAAGTGCGAGCGCTGCGGCTCGCCGCTGGTCATCAAGTGGGGTAAGCACGGCTCGTTCTACGCGTGCAGCGCGTACGACAAGAACGATCCCAACAGCTGCACCTTCACCAAGGAGAACCCCATCGACCTGCCCGATCTCGACTCGGCCGACGTGCAGGAGACCACGCAGGAGGAATACTGCGAGAACTGCGGGCGACCCATGGTGCTGAAGCGCGGACGCTTCGGGCAGTTCATGGCGTGTACGGGATATCCCGACTGCAAGACCACGCGCCGGCTCGACCAGGGCAAGAAGATCCCCGACATTCCGCTCGACGAAAAATGCCCGCAGTGTGGGCGCAACCTGCTGCTGCGCCACGGCCGCTACGGCGAATTCATCTCCTGCAGCGGCTATCCCGAGTGCAAGTGGGTGAAGCAGAACTACATCGGCGTCAAGTGTCCGGAATGCAAGACCGGCGACCTTGCCGAGAAGAAGGCCCGGCGCGGCAACATATTCTACGGCTGCTCGAACTATCCCAAGTGCAAGTTCACGTCCGCCTACAAACCGATCGCGGAGACTTGCCCGGAGTGCGGCAGCCCCTATCTGCTGGAGAAGACCCTGAAGTCGGGAACGTTCATCATCTGTCCCAACAACAAGCGCACCGAGCCGGAGGAGCCGAAGAGGCGAGGCAAGAAGAAGGCTGGGGATGAAACTACGGTTAAATGTGACTATTCGCGGGAAGTGACCCCTGAAGCCGTAGCATAATAATCGAATAGGGCAATCCGAACCGCCTGGCCGTCTCCGCCAGGCATTCTCACGAAAAGAGGTGAAACATGGCAGGAAAGCTGAAAGATGCGACCATCATTGCGCACCTGGTCGTCGACAACGGTGTGAAGGCGGCCGAGTTCTACCGCGATGCCTTTGGCGGCGAGATCGCGGGCATTCACAAGACCCCGGACGGCAAGGTGATGCACGCCGAGGTCATCATCGGCGGCGCGCGCCTGATGCTCGCCGACGAGTTCCCCGGCTTCTGCAACTCGCCTAAGAGCCTCGGCGGCAGCCCAGTGGTGATCAATCTGTACGTCAAAGAAGATGTCGATAGCCTGTTCAATCAGGCCGTGGCCGCCGGCGCCCAGGTCACCATGCCGCTGTCCAATCAGTTCTGGGGCGACCGATATGGCCAGATCACCGATCCCTTCGGCCATCGTTGGGCGCTGGGGCAGCACGTCGAGGACGTCAGCCCCGAAGAGATGGAGCGCCGCGCCAAAGAGGCGTTCTCCAAGATGGCCGCTTGCGCCGAGAAGTAAATCGCTCGAATACAATCAAACGCAATTCCCGCAAGAAGCCGCCGCTCCCGGCGGCATCACACTTCACTTCGGAGGATCTATGTCACAGGCTACTCACCACGATGCTGAACTCATCCTGAAACTTTATGACCTGCGCCGGGAGGCGGTCATGCGCCAAGCGCGCGAATTTTTTGCCAACTTCGCCCCGGCCTCCTTCGAGGAGTTAATGGCGGTGGCGGGCAACTTCGGCAGCAAGGAAAGCGCCTACCTTCGCCAGGTGCTCACCTACTGGGAGACAGCTGCGTCTCTCATCGTCCACGGCACCTTGAATGCCGCACTGGCACAGGACACGCTCGGGGAGATGAACTTTGTCTACGCCCGGATGCAGCCGTTCATCAAGCCAATGCGCGAGATGATGAAATCGCCTGAGTTCCTGCAAAACATGGAGAAGGTGATGGAGGGCACGCCGGAAGCCCGCGAGCGCTTGAAGCTCATGCAGCAGCGCATGGCCGAATTCGCCAAAATGCGTGCTGCTGCCGCAGCGAAGCAGGGCGACTGACAACAATCACCGCACTCTGAATCATGGTCTCTGGCCGGCTGCTTCGCTGGCCAGAGACCTCTCCGTTTGTGTGGCTGCGTCTCGCACTCCCTTATTCACCACATTTTCATGTTTCCTTGCCCGCATACTCCCGCTATCCTGTAAGTAACGATGTAAACCTCCACCGCGACCCCATGAATTCCTTTCGGCTCTATTCTCTCGTCGCTTTTGGCGTCACCGCCGCCGTGGTTGGCTACGCGTTACTGTCACGCAAGGAGAAAAAAGTTGACGAGGATGTGGAGCGCAGGCGCCGGGCCGAATTGACCCGCGTCGGACGCATCATCGATGGCAACGTGATTGACGTGCTGGAACTGGAAGACGACGAGACGGGCCGCCAGATGATTCTGCTGGTTTACAACTATGACGTGGCGGGGGTTACCTACGAGGCCTCGCAAGACGTAACCCGCCTCCGCCAGTTCATCGATTTGTACTCCTGCCGCCTGGGCTTGCCGGCCTCGGTGAAATACGATCCCCATAATCCCGGCGATTCCATTGTCATTTCGGAGTCTTGGTCCGGATTGCGGAAACCTACCATCGTTTTCCCTCAAAGACCCGTGGCAAAATCTGGAACATTGGTGTAACCTTCCCTGCAAGCAAACATCCCTATTACTGTCGTGAGTAGTATTGCCACCCGCTCCCAGGTGGCGACCGGTTAGAAACTGCCGGTTCGGACGTTGCTACAATAAAGCCATGCACAACCTGCCACTGCCCCTCGCTGCGTTCCTCGCGGGGATTTTGTCGTTCCTCTCGCCATGCGTGCTGCCGCTCGTGCCGGGATACGTGTCGCTGATATCGGGGGCGAGCGTGGAGCAGTTGCAATCACCGGAACGCCGCATGCTGCGTACGGTCATGCTGCACTCCCTGACGTTCGTCCTGGGATTCAGCGTGGTCTTCATCGCACTGGGAGCCGTGGCAACCGGAGTGGGGCAACTCGTTAACGAATATCACTCCTTATTGTCGAAAATCGCTGGAGTCGTTGTTATCATCTTTGGTTTACATCTGACCGGGCTGCTAAAAATCAAGGCGCTATACGCTGACAAGCGCCTGCACGAAGTGAAAGGCGGGGCCAGTGCGATGGGGTCTTTCGCCGTGGGCTTCGCGTTTGCCTTCGGATGGACACCGTGCATCGGACCGATCCTGGCAACCATATTGGTGCTGGCGGGTGCGCAGCAAACGGTTTGGAAGGGCGTCATCCTGCTCGCCGTGTATTCCCTGGGCTTGGCTGTGCCGTTTCTGCTGACCTCGTTGGGCGTGGACCGGTTCCTGGCGTTCTATGGGCGCTTCCGCCGCCACCTGCACACCGTGGAGGTGCTCAGTGGAGTCCTGCTCATCGCCGTTGGAGTACTGATTTTTTTGAACAATCTTCGCCTGTTATCCGGCTATCTCTCTTTCTTGAACCGGTTCGCGCTGTAAACGAGGCCCTCGTGAAACGAAACGCGTTGGTGTTTATCGCACTGGTGGTTGCCATCCTGGCCATGCTTGCCAGCGGCAAGTACCTGGATCGCGCCCGCAGACACGGCCCGCTTAAGTTGGTAGGCGATGTTCAGGGTGTTGCCGCACCGGACTTTACCCTTACTTCGCTGGATGGCCGGAAGGTAAAGCTGTCAGATTTTCGGGGCAAGGCCGTATTGCTGAACTTCTGGGCAACCTGGTGCCCGCCCTGCAAGGTCGAGATGCCCTGGTTCGAGGACCTGCAAAGGCAGTATGGAAACGCAGGTCTGGTCGTGCTGGGGGTGGCAATGGACGATACCGAACCGGCGAAGATTGCGAAGTATGCCAACGAATTGGGCGTCAATTATCCCGTGCTGCTGGGCACCAATCAGGTCTCGGATGATTATGGCGACGTGCAATATCTGCCTACCACCTTTTACATTGGCCGCGACGGCACCATCGTCGACAAAATGACCGGCCTGCTGGACCGCAAGGACGTCGAGGAAGCCGTAAAGAAGGCACTGAGTTCCACCGCCCGCCCCGTGGATGTTCGCCAGAAAGAGGCGCGCGTCGACCGTAAGTCGTCCGCCAGCAAGCGAGACCAAACGGCCCCGCCATCCCCGGATGCAATGTCGACCGTGGTGCTCGCCCATCCCTGAATATCCGATCAGAGTGAGTGCGTAAACCTGTCCATGTTGGCGAGGAGGACCACGTAATGGCGAGCGACGACGCAGCGGGATGCCGCACGATGAAGTACATACTGATGCGCGCGATGGGCGTTCTTTTGCTGGCGGGATTCGTGTCAGCACAGAATGCCGGCGATAAGCCGTTCGTCATCATGGCGCCGGTGGGAAACGTGCAGGTGCGCGCCGGCGCCACCAAAGACGTTCCCATGGACTTTCGCATCGGCTCGGAGTTTCACATCAATTCCCACACTCCCAAGTCGCCGCTGCTGATTCCCACTGCGCTGAAACTGAATCCGCCGCCGCAGGTCACGGTTGCCGATGTGAAGTACCCGGCAGGCGAGGACCAGAGCTTTCCTTTCTCCCCTGACGAGAAGCTGAACGTCTACAGCGGCGACTTCAGCATCGACGCGCTGCTGAAGGTCCCGGCCAACACCCCCGCCGGAGCTTATCCGGTCAAGGGTGAACTGCGCTTTCAGGCGTGCGATCGCAGTGCGTGCTATCCACCCCACAGTCTTCCGGTGCAATTTCAGGTTACGGTTTTGAAGTAGTGTGCCGGGTGCGACCGCCCGGAGCTGCTGCTGGGCGGTTCCTCCTGCGCACCTGGGAAAACCTTTGAACTGGCAGCCTCGGCTTTAGCATCTATAATTCCAGTTATTGTTTCCGACCGCTGCGGCCTGAACGGCATACCGATGGTTGCGGTGGCGGCGTCTCGCTTGGCGGGACCGAGGGTATGGAGGGAAACGTCCATGCCTCCCGTGCTTGGAAAGGAAACGACTCGCGGCGCGCTTCCGTGGCGTCTGCGTCTTTCTTTCCCGCACATCCGAAACCGATCGCCTTTCGCTCTTCGCCAGAGGGTGTACCTTGGCTCTTGGAATGGTCAAGAGCGAAAAGCGAACAACGAGCAGCGTGCTTCTTTACGACAAACACGGCCGCCGCATCAGCGACCTGCGGATCTCTGTCACTGATCGCTGCAACTACAAGTGCGTCTATTGCCGGTCGGGAAGTGATGGACCGCAGTTCGCAGAGATGCCCATTGCTGACTACCTGCGCATCGCGCATGTCTTCGTCAGTCTGGGGATCACGAAAGTCCGCCTCACGGGCGGCGAACCGCTGCTGCGCAAAGGCCTCGTGGAGATGGTGCGCGAGCTGGCGAGGATGCGAACCGTAGACGACGAACCGCTCGACATTGCTCTCACCACCAATGGCCATCTATTGGCCGACATGGCGCGGCCGCTCGCCGATGCCGGCCTCTCGCGCGTCACGGTCTCGATAGACGCCGTTGATCCCGGACGCTTCGCCCGCATCACGCGTGTCCCAAATGGCTATGAGCAGGTGCTGGCCGGAGTGCGCGCCGCGCAACGCGCCGGCCTCAATCCGGTCAAGATCAACTGTGTCCTGCTGCGCGGCTTCAACGACGACCAGATCGCGGCCTTCGGCCGCTTCGCGCGTGAGGAAGGCGTCATCGTGCGCTTCATCGAATTCATGCCGCTGGAAGAAGACCGCGTGTGGTCGCCGGAGATCGTAGTCCCGCTCGACGAGATACTCCGCCGTATGGCCGAATTCATGCCACTGCGGGAGCTCGGACACGCCGAGAGCGAGACCGCCCGCCGCTACAGCTTCGAGGATGGTATCGGCGAGATCGGAATCATCGCGCCCGTGTCGCATCCCTTCTGCGGCCATTGCAGCCGGGTGCGCGTAACGTCGGACGGCAAGATTCGCACCTGCCTCTTTTCCGTTCGCGAGCACGATCTGGCCGCCTTGATGCGCGGCGGTGCAGACGACGAGGGTCTGGCGGAATTCGTTCGCGATGCGGTCGATCACAAGGAAGCGCGCCACCACATCGGCGAGCCGGGCTTTGTGCCTGCATCAAGGACAATGGTGCATATTGGGGGATAAGCCTCATCTTCCCCTTGCCAATTGTTCATCGGCGCGTAACAATGTAGCTGTTCGATGCCGCCACACTGGATCGTGAGTTATTTCCACCGCGTCAAAGGGCGCGGTTCTCGTTTTTGTAACGAAGCCGTCGGTACGGTCATCGAATGAACTGAAAGTACAGAAGCGTCAACTCGCAGCTTCAACATCCCCGCAGGTCGGGCGCCTGGCGCAAGTGGACCTGCTGGAGCAGCGAGTCACCTTCAACATCCCCGTTCCGGGACGTCACGTTGCCGGGACTGAAGGCAGAGACAAAGATGGCTACAGCACCTATCAGGCAAGCGGTATCCTGCTCGCTAGAAAACTACCTCGTCCTTCCCGACCGCTCCATGGATGAGCGCATTGCCGCCGCCAAGCGCGAACTGGGCAGCGAATGTGTGATTTTGGGGCACCATTACCAGCGCGATGAAGTGGTCCGGTTTTCAGACCACTTGGGGGATTCCTATCGCCTCTCCCAGATGGCCGCGCAGGCCAAGGGCCGCTACATTGTTTTTTGCGGCGTCCACTTCATGGCCGAGAGCGCCGATATCCTCGCCCGCCCCGGCCAGGCGGTCTTGCTTCCCGACCTTAATGCCGGCTGCTCCATGGCCGATATGGCCGAGATCGGCCAAGTGGAGGATGCCTGGGAGCAGTTCGTCAACCTCGGCCTTACTGACGACGAGGGTGACGGCATCACGCCGATCACGTACATGAATTCGACCGCGGCCATCAAGGCATTTTGCGGCGAGCGCGGTGGCATGGTGTGCACCTCATCGAACGCCAAGGGCGCGTTCGACTGGGCATTCGCGCGCAACGAGAGGATCTTCTTCCTGCCCGACCAGCACCTGGGCCGCAATACCGGTTTCGCCCGCGGCATCCCGCTCGAGGACATGGTCGTTTGGGACCCATACCAGTTGCAAGGCGGGCAATCTGCCGAGCGCCTGCGCAAGGCCAAGGTCATCCTCTGGAAGGGACATTGCTCGGTACATCAGCGCTTCCTCCCCGAGCACGTCGACAAGGTGCGCGCAGCGTATCCGGGAATTCAAGTCGTGGTCCATCCCGAGTGCCGCTTCGAGGTCTGCCAGAAGGCGGACGGGATCGGGTCGACCGACTACATCATCAGGCGCGTGCAAGCTGCGCCCGCAGGGTCGTCGTTTGCCATCGGCACGGAAATCCACTTGGTGAACCGGCTGGCCAGGGAGAATCCCGACAAGCATGTCATCACGCTGGACGATTCCGGCTGCCTGTGCACGACCATGTTTCGCATCTCGCCCCAGCATCTGTGCTGGGCGCTGGAGAACCTGGTGGATGGCAATATCGTCAACCAGATCAAAGTAAAAGATAATGTAAAGCGGTGGGCGCGCGCGGCTCTTGATAGGATGTTAGAGATACAGTGATTATCCGCAAACGTCCTCGTGAGAAGTTCCTGCGGCGCCTCCCGCGGTATTGGTCAGACTTGCGGGCGCATCGCCGTCGTGTAATCGCGCGCCTTACAGCGCAAACTCTGGCCAAGCTGGAAGGCTCGGGTATCGATATGGCTCGAACGTTTACTGTCGCCGAGGCTCAAACCCTGTTGCCCGTGCTGGAGTCGTTGCTGCGCTCCGCCATCGAGGCCAAGGCGCTGATCGAAGAAGTTGATGCCGAGCAGCAGGCGCTGGCCAACCGCATCTTCCTGAACGGTGGCACGCTGGTGAATGTCGTCAAAGTGGCGCGCCGCAAGGCCGAGCGCGAGAAGGCTCTGCAAAAAGCCAAAGACGCCGTCGCCGAGATCGACGCGACGGGCGTCCAGGTGAAAGACCTGGACATCGGACTGCTCGACTTCCCCTGTGTCGTCGGCGATGAGGTGATCCTGCTCTGCTGGAAGCTGGGTGAGAAGGGCATAACCCATTGGCACGGCATGGAAGAAGGCTTCAAAGGCCGCAAGCCGATCGACGAGCGCATCCTGAAGGGGCAGAAAAAGAGCAACTAGCTCGTTGTCATGATTCAGCTCTCTGCCGCCGGCAAGCGCTTCGGCCCCAAACTGCTCTTCGAAAATCTCGACTGGCTAATTACTCCCACCGAGCGCGTTGGCCTAGTCGGCGCGAACGGCACCGGCAAGTCAACGCTGCTGAAAATCCTGGGCGGAATCGAGTCGCTCGACTACGGCAGCCTCGTCTCTGCTCGGAACACAACCTTCGGCTATCTTCCCCAAGACGGCCTTCAGCTCTCGGGCCGCACGGTGTTCGACGAATGCATGTCGGTTTTCTCCAACCTGCGCGCGCTGGAGCAGGAGATCGAGGACCTCGCGCACAAGATGGGCGAGCTCGACCACACCTCCAGCGAGTACACGCAGGTAGCCGACCGCTACGAACGCATCTCGGGTGAGTTCCGCATCAAGGACGGCTACGCGCTCGACTCGCAGGTCGGCACCGTGCTCGACGGTCTCGGCTTCCGCAAGGAAGACTGGACGCGCTACACCGAAGAATTTTCCGGCGGCTGGCAGATGCGCATCGCCCTCGGCAAGCTGCTGCTGGCGCGACCGAATCTGCTGCTGCTCGACGAGCCCACGAATCACCTCGACCTGGAAACCCGCAACTGGCTCGAGCAGTATCTGTTGGAATATCCCTTCGCCTACGTGCTGATCTCGCACGACCGCTACTTCCTCGACGTCACCGTCGACCGCATCGCGGAAATCTGGAATAAGCGGGTCCACTTCTACAGCGGCAATTACGAGAAGTATCTCGCGCAGAAGCAGGAGCGGCGCGATTCGCTGGTCGCAGCCTACAAGAACCAACGCGACCGCATCGAGCAGCTCGAGGCTTTTATCAACCGCTTCCGCTACCAGGCCACCAAGGCCAAGCAGGTGCAGAGCCGCATCAAGGAACTGGAGAAGATCGAGCGCATTGAGATTCCGCCCGACGAGAGGACCATCCACTTCACCTTCCCGCAGCCGAATCCCAGCGGGCGCCTGGTGGTCGAAGCGACCGATGTCGCTAAGAGCTATGGCGAGAAGGAAGTCTTTCGCGATGCGAACTTCACTATCCAGCGCGGCGACCGCATCGCGCTGGTGGGCGTCAATGGCGCCGGCAAATCGACGCTCATCAAGCTGCTGACGGGCATCGAGCCGCTGAGCGAAGGCGCGCTCAAGCTCGGCCATAATGTCGAGCCGGATTACTTTGCGCAGGACCAGTACAAGGAGCTCGATCCCTCGCGGCGCATGCTCGACGATCTTTCCGATGTGGCGCCGCAAAAATCCATCACCGAACTGCGCGGCGTCCTCGGCTGCTTTCTGTTCTCCGAAGACGACGTCTTCAAACCCATCGGCGTGCTCTCCGGCGGCGAGCGCAACCGTTACGCGCTGGCGCGCATGCTGCTGCACCCGTCAAACTTCCTGCTGCTGGACGAGCCGACGAACCACCTCGACATGCGCGCCAAAGACGTGCTGCTGGAGTCGCTGGAGAAATACAACGGCACAGTCGTGTTCGTCTCGCACGACCGCTATTTCATTGACAAGCTGGCGACCCGCGTCTTCGAGATCGGCGGTGGCCGCCTCGAGGTCTTCCCCGGCAACTACGAGGACTACTTGTGGCGCAAACAGCGGCAGGATGCCGGTGAAGCAGCTTCGAACGGCGATGGCGCGGGGCAGTGGGCGCCCACCTTGTCGGACGTTCCGGGATACGCCGAGCAGAAGGCTTCGGCGAAGAAGCGCATCAATCCCATCAAGCTCAAGCAGATGCAGGACCGGCACGGTCAGATCGAAGCCGGCATCGCTGAACTGGAAGATAGCATTGCCGAGTGCGAGCGCGAGTTGCAATCGTTCATTAGCGCGGAAGCGACGGCAAAGTGGACCGACCTGCTGGCCAAGCGGCGTAGCGCGTTGGAACAGTTGATGGGCGAGTGGGAGAGCCTATCGCAGGAGTTGGAAGAGGCCAAGGCTTAGAAGCAGTAGTCAGTGGTCAGTGGCCAGTCCTCAAACCCTGGATTCACGCCTAAGAGCCTGTTCCCCCAAACCCGTCGTGCTCATTCCGCCACGAACACCCGGTCGCGTCCTTCGCGTTTTGCGCGATACAGTGCGGCATCCGCCGAGCTCACCAGTTGTGCGGCCGAGTCGCCCTGCGCCGGGAACGTCGCCACTCCGATCGACACGGTAATAGGGCGCAACGTCTGCCCACGATAGCGGATGGGCAATTCGGCCACCCGCTGCCTGAGGGTCTCCGCGCGTTCGCGCGCGGTCGGGGCATCCGTCTCGCCCATAATCAGCAGAAACTCCTCACCGCCGTACCGGCAAGCGATATCTCCTCCGCGCACTTGCAGGCGAAGCAGTACACCGAACTCGCGCAGGGCCAGGTCCCCGGCCTCGTGACCGTAGCAGTCGTTGAAGCGCTTGAATTGGTCGATGTCGATCATTAGCACGGAAACGGGTGTGGTGTTGCGCGCCGCCCGGCACAGCTCCCGCTCCAGGATTTCTTCCATGTGCCGGCGGTTGAACAAGCCGGTCAGAGGATCGCGGACCGACTGGTACTTCAGTTTCTCGCGCAAACTGAGGTTGGCAAAAGCCAGCGCAATCTGTTCTGCCAGCGTGTGAGCCAGTTTCAGCTTGCGCTGAAAACGGTGGGAGAGGCGGTCGCCGCCGCAGAAGCTCGTGTCCTCGATGCTGAGGACGCCCAGGGCGCCGCCTTGCGCCATCATAGGAACGCAGACATGGCAGCCACCCTTTTCCGCATCGTAGTGATTGCAGGCCGGGTTCGAGCAGTGCGGTCCCGATAGGTGGGCCTCCCCCTTGCGCAGTCCCCAGCAGCTTTCCGGCGGAAAGGGGCCTTCACGGGCTGAAGTTGCTCCCCAGGCGAGCACCACCTCGAGCAGGTTCTGCGATGAATTCAGCAACAACGCAGCGCCCCCGGGGAAGAATTTTGCCAGCACCCGCGAAGCCTGCTGCTGCGCCTCCTCCAGATTCAACGACGATTGCAGCAGCTTCGCCAGTTCGTTCACGTCCTCGATCTCGCGGGCATAACTTTGCGTCTCCGCAAGCGACTCCTGAAGCTGCGCGTCCCTGCGGGCCAGTTCCTGCGTCCGCTTATCCACCTTGTGCTCCAGCTCGGCGTTCAATCTGCTGACGCGGTCCTGCATACGGCTCCGCAGCCACATATCTCTTGCGATGTGCCGGGTGTTGAAGAGGGCGATTGCGGCGGCCAAGAATACCGCCAACCACTGCAACGTCAACCCGATGTGGCGGGTTGTCGTATTGCGCTGAGTGGCGCGCTGGGCCGCCGCTTCCATCTGCTGCAACTCGAAGCCCGCCAGGTCTTCCCATGCGCTGTGGTAGGCGAACAGGGCGGGCGTGGCCTCGCTCAGCATGACCGACCGGGCACGATCCCTTCTCTGTTCTTCCAGCAGTAATTTGAGCGCCCGTTCGTAATGACTGACATACTTCTCCCTTTGCGATTTCACGGCTGCGAGCAGTTGCTGCTCGTCGTGGCTGTCGCACTGCCGCTCGAAGGCGGCGATCAGCTCCTGTATCCTCCGGCTGTTGGCTTCTCTGCGGGCAAGCAGCTCTGGCGTAGCGCGACCCGCCAGCAGGACGTGCATTGTGATCCTGCTGTTCTCGCTGGAGTAGCTCAGGGCTTCGTAAATTATCTGCAGCTTGGCGGTCCGGCTTCTGAGGCTCGTCTCCAACTGCGCGTCGCTGCCCATGATGCGCCAGCTCACCCACCAGCCCAGACCCACCAGGATGAGAATCAGGAGCGCGAAGGAGAAGGCCAGCCGAAAGATCAGGCGGCCTCCGCTGTCAATCTTCGCTTCAGGTTTGTGACTGATTTTCGGAGTCGTTTCGGCGGACAACGACACCAATCCAACATCGCTGCAGGGTTCTCCTGCGGCCGTTTGACAAACCGTGCCATGCGGCGCCGGATGCATTTCCTCGACCTCGACTGCCGAAAGCATAGAAATCCCGTCGGAGGGTCATGAAATGCTTTACTTCAGCTTACCGGCTGCGGATGGCCGGCGGGCAAGGATTTCCTCACGGAACGCCGAATCGGGTTCACAATCGGAACCAATTCGGGAATTGTGCCGTCGAGGGAAAGCCAATGCGGCTTGCCTCTACAGCAGCTTACGGTTGCCGACCCGGTCTCCAATGCGGTGTAAAGGTGCTGTTGGCCAGCCATTCGACAGGCGCAATCATCGAGCCGATAGCGTTGTCCAGATGCTGCCAGTCGATCTTGTCCAGCGTGTCGGAGGGCTGATGGTAATCCTTGTGCAAGCCGTAGCTGGAGACGGTTTGCGCCACGATGCCGTCGCGCGCCAGCGCGTAGTTGTCCGAGCGCCGGAAGAAGTTCTCTTGCGGATGCGGATCGCCGACCAATTGCGCCCCCTGCCTCGCCAGCGCAGGACCCAGGTCGGTCCGCTCCCATCCTGTCAACCAGAGCTCGTCGGGCTTGATCTTGGGATCGGCGCGGCCGATCATCTCAAACTCCAGGTTGGCGACGATGCTGTGCAAGTCGAAGGTGGGATACTTTAGGAAATAACGTGCGCCCACCAGCCCGGCCTCCTCGCTGCCCCACAACGCGACCACAACGGTGCGCTGTAGGCGCGGTCCGGCGGCCAAGGCCCGCGCCAGCTCCATCACCGCAACCGTGCCGGAGGCATCGTCATCGGCGCCGGGGTAGACCTTGCCATTCTTGACGCCGAGATGGTCGAGGTGCGCGCTGAGCAGGACGATCTGCCCGGCTTCGGTTGTGCCTTCGATCTTCGCCAGCACATTCCAGGTATGCGAGAGGCTTCCGTTCTGCGCCTTCACATTGGCAATTTGTACATACGCCGAACCCACTGCGGGCGCCAGGCCGTAGTGCCTCAGCTGCCCAGCGATATAAATAGCCGCGTTGTATTCATCGGTCGTACCACTGCCGCGGCCGTGCAACTCAGGACCGGCAAGATATTGCAAATTGTCACGAATGCAAGTGGCGCAAACCGAAGATGCGGGCGCGCGGCTCGCATTCTGGGCGCTGGCCAGCGCGAACCACAAGAGAGAAGAACAGAAGATTCGAACGCAATGCGAAGAACGTTGCAAACTGCAATATTCCAGAAGCAGGGGAGCCCTCGTCAAGCCCTGGCGTGGAGCGTCCGAGGGGTCTGCTGAGCCGATGTGCTGACCTTCGGCACTGCGCACAGCATTTCAAGCTCGTCGGCCCGGAACCCAAGCCGCTCCTCTTCAGGAAATCGCATCCAACCCGAGATGCGGTTTCGCGCGATCACCCCGGCGGCCTCGGGTCCTCTGCCGTTGCGAACGTGTGGGCAGCTAGATGGGCAGTTGCTCGCTGTGGCGATACTGCTTTTCGTGGTTCCCATCGCGGCCGGGGCGCAAGCGTTTCCCAGCCTTGGTGTTTCCAGCTATGCAGGACAGAATGTCTCCTCGGTGGGCATCGCCGGGCGTCCCGACGTAACGTTCAGCAGCGTCGAAAATCTCATCGCTGTGGAGCCCAACAAGCCGCTTGCCGAGAAGGACGTCGATACCAGCATCGCCGCCCTGAAGCAGCACTCCGGAGTCAACGACGTGCGGGTCGATCTTCAACCATCGGCCGATGGCGTGCAGGTCACGTTCGTTCTGCGTCCCGCCATGTACGTCGGCATGTACGAATTTCCCGGCGCGCTGAAGGTCTTCAGCTACACCCGTCTGCTACAGGTGGCGAACTACAACGCGCAGATGCCGTATTCGGCGAGCGATGTCAGCCAAGCCGAAGACGCGCTGGTGCAGTTCTATCGCCAGCACGGCTACTTCAAGGCCGAGGTGCGTTTCGAGCTGGTGCAGGACAAACAGCACGAGCTGATCAATGTCAACTTCCGCAGCTATCTCGGCGAGCGCGCGAAGTTCGGCAAAATCGATCTCGCCGGGGCCACGCCGGAGGAGACCGCTTATCTGCAGAAGCGGCTGCGCTCCGTGATGGCGCGCCTGCGCGGCGACTCGCTCAAGACGGGCATGAACTATTCCTACTCGCGGCTGCAAGGCGCGACCAAATATCTGCAAGCGGCGCTGACCAAGCAGAGCTATGTCACGGGCGATGTGAAGCTGGTCTCAGCCGAGTACGACGCCAATACCAACCGCGCCGACATCACCTTCAACATCAAGACCGGGACGGTGGTGACGGTCAAAACCACAGGCGCGAAGCTGAACGGATTCACTCACCCGCATACGCTGCGGGACCTTGTCCCCATCTACGCCGAGAACGCAGTCAACGACGAACTCGTCCGCGAAGGCCAGCAGAACATCCTGTCGTACTTCCAGAAGAAGGGCTACTTCGACGCGAAGGTCGACGTCACGCAAAAGGAGACGCCGAAGGGCATCGACATTGTGTACGACATCCACCAGGACGGCCGCTTCAAAGTGAAGGAGGTTGCCTTCAAGGGCAACAAGCACTTCACAAGCAAGCAGCTGCAATCGCACGTCAGCGTTGAGGACGCAAACTGGTTCTTCCTGTCGCACGGCACGTACAGCCAGAAACTGGTTCGCTCCAGCGTGAAGAACCTGACCGACACATATCGTGCGGCGGGATATAGCGAGGCGACGGTCGTTCCCAACGTCACCACGAGGAATCGCGAGATCAACATCTCGTTCCAAGTCACCGAGGGGCCGCTGACGACGGTGCGCAACCTTACCATCGAGGGCAACAAGACCGTGCCCGAAGCGCAATTCGCACCGCATGGGCTGAACCTCGGGCCAGGTAAAGCGTACTCGCAGGAGCTGGTGGCCAAAGACCGCAGCCTGATCATGGCGCACTACCTGACGTCGGGCTATCTGAACGCAGGATTCCGCGCCCAGGCCAAGCCGGTGCCCGGCGTGCCGCACCAAATGGACGTGGTCTATCAGATCAGCGAAGGTCCGCAGGTAATCACCGCTGAGATCATTACTGACGGACGCTCGCACACGCGGCAGGCGCTCATCAATCGCCAGGTGAGGATCGCCGCCGGCCAGCCGCTGAGCTACAACGACATGCTCAGCTCCGAAACCCGCCTTTACAACCTCGACATCTTCGATTGGGCGGAGATCGATCCCCGGCGCGCCATCACCGACCAGACCGACGAAGACGTAGTGGTGAAGGTACACGAGCGCAAGCGCAACTCGATCGTCTACGGCTTTGGTTTTCAGGTGCTCAATCGCGGCGGCGCCATTCCCAGCGGAACGGTCGCGGTGCCGGGGCTGCCGGCCGTGGGGCTGCCCAATAACTTTAAGACAAGCCAGAAAACTTTCTGGGGTCCGGACGGCACCTTTGAATACACCCGCTACAACATGCGCGGCCTTGGCGAGACGCTAAACTTCAGCTCCTTTGCGGGCCGGCTTGATCAGCGCGGCGCGCTTACCTATACCGACCCCTACTTCCTCGGTTCAGGTTGGAGCAGCAGTGCGATTCTCTCCGGCGAGCACGACGCCGAGAACCCCATCTTCACCGACCGGCTGGGCAACCTGGGCTTTCAACTAAAGCGACCGGCAGGCAAATCCGCCGCCAGAAGGAAGGCCAATAATATCTTTCTGCGATATAACTTCCAGCTTACCCGCATCAGCGATCTGCTCATCCCCGAGCTGGTGCCTGCGAACCAACTCAGCGTGCATCTGTCCACACTGGGCGCCAGCTTCGTACACGACACCCGCGACAACGTGCTCGACGCGCATCGCGGCCTCTACTCCAACTATGAAGTCGACGTGAGTCCCTACTGGCTGGGTTCCAACTTCAGCTTTGGACGCTTCCTTGGCCAGACCGCGTACTACAAGGCGCTGCGCTCCACCGGCATCGTGTGGGCCAACAGCATCCGGCTCGGGCTGCAGCAGGCCTTCAACGGCAGCGAAGTGCCGCTGAGCTCGCGCTTCTTCGCCGGCGGCGGCAGCACGCTGCGCGGCTTCCCGCTGGATGGTGCCGGCCCGCAAGAGGTCATCCCGGCGTGCGGCAACCCCAATGATCCCTCAACCTGCGTCAAGATCACCGTGCCGCGGGGAGGCAACGAGCTGCTCATCCTGAACTCCGAGCTCCGCTTCCCGCTCAACATGATTAAAGAAGGGCTCGGGATTGTGACCTTCTACGATGGCGGCAACGTTTTTCCCACCATCGGCTTCCATGACTTCACATCGCTTTACAGCAACAATGTCGGGATCGGCTTTCGCTACGCCACGCCGGTGGGCCCCATTCGCATCGACATCGGCCGCAACCTGAACCCGGTCCCTGGACTTAAACCAACGCAATACTTCATTACCCTGGGGCAGGCATTTTAGTCATGGCAATTCGTGACCTTGGATTTCCTCCGCATGAACCCGAGAAACCGCACCTGGTGCCGCCACGCAAGCGCCCGCGCTGGAAGCGTGTGCTGAGCTGGACGCTGGGCATTCTGGTCGCGCTCATCCTTGTCATAGTCATCGGCAGTAACATTGCGCTGCACAGCCAAAAGGTACACAACTACGTCCTAAACCTGGCCGAGCAGAAAGCCACCGCCGCCCTGAACACCCGCGTCGAGCTCCAGAATTTTGCGCTGCATTTCCACAATCTTGGTCTCGACCTTTATGGCCTCACGATCTACGGCACCGGGCCAGGCGCCGGCCGGCCTGTGCTCCAGGTCGATCACATCGGGCTGGGCGTACGCATCATCTCGGTCGTGCATCGGCAGTGGAACCTCGACCGTGTCGCTGTCGACCACCCTGTCGTTGACCTGATCGTCGGCCCCAACGGCCAGAACAATTTGCCCACAATGCAGTCGAGCGGCAACTCCAACACCAACGTCTTTGATCTCGCCATTCACCAGATCGTGCTCAATCGCGGTGTCGTGTACTACAACGATCGCGAGACCCCGCTCTACGCCGATCTGCACGATCTCGAATTCCAGTCGAGCTATAGCTTCACCGATAACGGCCACTACTTCGGGATGCTGTCCTACCGCGATGGCCACTTGCAATACGGGAGCTATGCGCCGATGCCGCACGACTTGAAAGCGCAATTCGATGCGCGCCGCGACGGCATGACCCTCAGCAACGTGAAGCTCGCCAGCGGCCAGTCGCAGGTGCTGCTGAACGCCTCCCTAGACAATTACGCCAGCCCCCGTGTGCATGCCAAGTATGTCGTCATCCTCGCGCTCGGCGAGCTGCGCAATATCATGCGCGATCCCTCCGTGCCGAGTGGCGTCATGGTGGTGAATGGCAGCGCAGACTACAACAGCGTTCCCGGCCGGCCGCCCTTCGACACCACTTCGTTGCAGGGCAGCATCCGCAGCCAGGTGCTGCAAGTGCGCACCGCTAGCCTGCGCACCGACATCCGCAACCTCGAGGGCGACTACAGCTTCGCCAACGGCAATGCGGAGCTGCGCGGAGTAAGCGCGCAACTGCTGGGCGGATCCTTCCGCGCCAACGCCACTGTCCGCGATGTCACCGGGAATCAGCAAGGCCGCGTCGTAGCCACGCTACACGACATCTCCCTCGCTGATCTCAAGACGATTGCCAACTCCAGCAGCCTGAAGCCGGTCGCGGTATCGGGCCAGGTGAATGCGAACACCGAGGCCACCTGGGTTGGCAGTTTCAAGAACGTTCTGCTGCGCGCCGATGCAGCAGCCAACGCGACTGTCGCTCCTGCCAGGGCCGGCGCGAACACCGGCTCGGTCCCGGTGAATGCCGAGCTGCACGCGCTCTACAACGGACGCACGCAGGAGATTGCGCTGAGCAAGAGCTACATTGACATGCCGCAGACGTCGCTCACCATGGACGGAACGGTGAGCACGCGCTCCGCGCTCCAGGTGCACTTGCAGGCCAACGACCTGCATGAATTGGAAACCGTTGCCGACCTGTTCAGCTCGCCTTCCCAGCCTCTCGATCTGCACGGCACGGCATCGTTCAACGGCACGGTGCGCGGCTCAACCAGCGCGCCACAGATTGCGGGTCAACTGAACGCCGGTAATGTGCAGGTGCGCGGCAGCTCGTTTCGCGTCCTGCGCGCGACGGTGCAGGCCAGCCCTTCTGAGGTGAGCTTGCAGAATGGCGACCTCGAACTTGCCAAACAGCAGGGGCACATCACCTTCAACCTGCAAACCGCACTGCACGATTGGTCGCACCAGCCGTCGAGCTCCTTCAGCGCAAACGTCAGCGCGACCCAGGTTTCGCTGGCCCCGCTGGCGCAAGCTGCGGACCTCAGCACTCCTATCAGCGGCACACTGAACGCGAACATCGCAGCGCACGGGACCCAACTCAACCCCATCGGCCAGGGCGACGTGACCCTGCGCAAGGCGAACATCTCGGGCGAGCCGGTGCAGCTTGCGCAAGTCCGGTTCCAGGGCACAGGCGACGCGGTGCACAGCCATCTGCTGGTGCGCGTCGCGGCCGGCACTGCGCAGGGCCAGCTCACTTACTATCCCAGGCAGGAAGGCTATGACGCCGTCTTGCAGGCGACTAACATCCACTTGCAACAGCTTCAGAGTTTGCGCGAGCGCAACCTGCAAGTCAGCGGCACGATGAATCTGACCGCGACCGGCCGGGGAACATTGAAGGATCCTCAAGCGACCGCGTCGCTGACGATTCCGCAGCTGACGCTGCAAAAGCAGCAGATTAACGATGTCAATTTCCAGGGCAATGTCGCCAATCACGAGGTGCGATTCACGCTTGGCTCGCAGATTGCAAGCACGCCGTTGAAGGCGCAGGGCCAGGTCGGTCTGACCGGCGACTACTATGCCGATCTAACGCTCGACACGCCGGTCATTCCGCTCCAGCCGATCCTCGCTGCGTACGCGCCTGCGCAAGCCGCCGGCGTCAGCGGGCAGACTGAGATCCACGCCGCCGTGCGCGGGCCGCTGAAGAACAAAGCGCTGCTTCAGGCGCACCTCAATGTCCCCACCCTGGCGGTCAACTATCGGGCAGCCACAACCGCGGGCGCGCCGCCGGCCAACCTGCAAATCGCGGCGGTGAAGCCGATTCGCGCCGACTACGTCGACGGTGTGCTCTCGCTCGAGCCCGGAGAAATCAAGGGCACTGACACCGAGGTGCGCTTCCAGGGACAAATGCCGCTGAGCGGCAACGCTCCATCCACGCTGAAAGTGCAGGGCGAAATTAACCTTGCCATCGCCGAGATCTTCGATCCCACTTTGGCCAGCGGCGGTCAGGTTCAATTCGACATCAACGCTGCGGGCCACAAGCCGGCTGAAAACGTCGAAGGCCAGATTCGCATCGTCAATGCCAGCTTCTCGACTCCGGACGCTCCGGTTGGCCTGTCAAACGGCAATGGCGTGCTGCTGCTGCGCCGCGATCGCGTGGACATCTCGCAATTCACCGGCAATGTCGGCGGAGGCACAGTGACCGCCTCCGGCGGTGTTGCCTACCGTCCTGCGCTGCAGTTCAACCTGGGGCTGAAGGGCAACGACCTGCGACTTCTCTATCCCCAAACCGTGCGCACGGACCTTGGTCTGAACCTCGCCATGACCGGCAATCTCGACGCGGCCCTGCTGGCAGGTCAGGTGAATATCAACAGCATCTCGTTTACGCCCGACTTCGACATCATGAGCTTGGCAACGCAATTTGGCGGCGTGGCCTCGCCCCCCGTGACTACCGGAAGCTTCACGGACAACTTAAAGCTGAGCCTTACTGTGCGCTCCACCTCGGAGCTCAGGGCGATCAGTCCGACGGCCAGCCTTCAGGGCGACGCCAACCTGCGCGTAGTCGGCACGGCGGCTGACCCAGTCATCCTGGGCCGCGCCAACCTTACCGGTGGCGACGTTATTGCACTCGGCAACCGCTACACCGTGCAGGGCGGCACCATCGCCTTCGTCAACCCGGTGGAGACCGAGCCTGTGGTCAACCTGCAAGTGAACACTACCATCCAGCAGTACAACATTGCCTTGCACTTCCGCGGTCCACTGGACCGGCTCCAGACGAATTACACCTCCGACCCGGCCCTCTCGCAGGCCGACATCATCCATCTGGTCGCCTTCGGCAACACCGAAGAGGCGGCCAACGCCGCGCCGGCGCAGTCCACCACGCTGGGAGCGGAATCGCTGATCGCCTCGCAGGTGAGCAGCCAGGTGACAGGCAGACTGCAGAAGGCGCTCGGCATCTCGCAGATCTCGCTCGATCCGCAACTCGGCGCCACCAGTGGGAACCAGCAGCAGGGGGCGCGCCTGACCGTGCGCCAGCGCGTCACCAGCAAACTCTTTGTGACCTTCTCGACCGATGTGACTACCACGCAGTTCTCCGCCGTCCAGATGCAGTATCAGTTCAACAAGAAGTGGTCGGTGAGCGGCGTGCGCGACCAGAACGGCGGCTTCGGCCTGGATGGGCGATACCACAAGGATTTCTGATTCGGGCGCTGCGCATTGCTGACAAAAGTATTACAAACGAAACTCCCTTGAGTTGTTAGTCTGGGATTGCCGGTTCGCATCGCGCCCGGACACCGCACAACTCAGGGGAAAAATGGCTCAGCAAGACGTCGCGCAAACCCAAAGTCAGGCAAAAGACACTCACATCAACTGGCTTACTACAGCGTTCATGGTTGCTTTTCACTTGGGCGCAATCGCTGCGCTGTTCCTGTTCAGTTGGAAGGCGCTGTTCATCGCCTTGTTCCTCTACTGGGTGGCGGGCAGCCTGGGCATCGGCATGTGCTATCACCGTCTGCTGACCCATCGCGGATACAAGTGCCCCAAGTGGCTGGAATACGTTCTCACCGTCTGCGCGTGCCTGGCACTGGAGGGCGGCCCGATCTTCTGGGTGGCCACGCACCGTGTCCATCATCAGCTCTCCGACAAGCCCGGCGATCCGCACTCGCCCCGCGATGGCGGCTTCTGGGCGCATATGGGTTGGATCCTCACCGGCCAGACCTTCCACAACAAGAGCACCGAGCTGCTGGCGTACGTTCCCGACCTGCGCAAAGACAAGTTCCATCTCTGGATCAGCGAATATCACTGGGTCCCGGTCGTCACCCTCGGCGTACTGCTGCTCGTCCTGGGCGGCTGGTCGGTGCTGATGTGGGGCATGTTCCTGCGCACCGTGTTCCTGTTGCACTCGACCTGGTTTGTCAATTCGGCGACGCACATGTGGGGCTCGAAGCGCTTCAAGACCACCGATGACTCGCGCAATCTCTGGTGGGTTGCTTACATCAGCTTCGGCGAGGGCTGGCACAACAATCATCATGCGCATCCGCAGTCGGCGCGCCACGGCTTGGCCTGGTACGAGTTCGACCTCAACTGGTACGGTATCAGGACGCTTCAGTGGCTGGGCCTCATCTGGGACGTGAAGCTGCCCAAGCTGGGCTCGGCACGCGTCCCGGAGATCGCTCCCGCGCCGCTCAAGCCGGCGGAAGCGGAAGCGGTCGCTATTGCTTACAGCGGCGACTAAGTCGCTCTCCATCAGATTTCTCAGGACGGCCAATGCGCCGTCCTTTTTCTTTGCCAGGTGGCGAGTGGCTGCGATGTAGAATCTTGTTCTCACCAGCCCGATTCGTGAGCGCCTGCACATGGGGACCTCAACGCGAACTCAGCTTCGGCGGGACGAAAGTTCGCACGGGAAGAAGACGGCTCGCGTCCCACAGGAGAGCAGCGCACCCGCGACAAGCCTGCGTTGGGCTGTGCTCCTCAGCTTTCTTCTGGCGCTATTCACCATCGCGCTGTACGCGCCCGTCCAGAGTCATCCCTTCGTCAACTACGACGACGACGTCTACGTAACCGTCAACGATCACGTCAAGGCCGGCCTGAGCTGGCAGACGGTGACGTGGGCCTTCACCAGCTACGATGCCGCCAACTGGCATCCGCTGACCTGGCTTTCCCACGCCGCCGATTATCAGTGGTTCGGCGACGATCCCGCCGGACATCACGACATCAACCTGCTGCTGCACGCAATCAATGTGGTGCTGCTGTTCTGGGTACTGTTGCGGGCAACCGGATTCGTAGGACGAAGTTGCATGGTGGCGGCGTTGTTCGCGATCCATCCCATCAACACCGAAACTGTCGTCTGGATCGCCGAGCGCAAGAACCTGCTCAGCATGATGCTCTTCCTGCTCGCACTCGGCGCGTACCACTGGTATGCGACCACGCCATCGACCGGCGCGCCGAAGGCCGATCAACCGCGACGCCTGCTTCGGTATCTGGCCGTGGTTTTTCTCTATGCGCTTGCGGTGATGGCCAAGCCGCAGGTCGTTACCTTCCCATTCGTTCTGCTGCTGTGGGATTACTGGCCACTGCAACGGGTCTCTCTTCCTTCCTCGCCTGGGGTGCCCCAGGTCTGGCGACTTCCAGACCTGGGTGCGCGTGCGACAAGCAACAAGCGATGGCTGTCCTTCCTCCTGCTCGAGAAAATTCCCCTTCTCCTGATGAGTGCGGCCAGCGTGCTGCTCACCGTGCAGGCGCAACGCGAAGGCGGCGGCTTCAATCCCGACTACACCCTGTTCGTGCGCTGCGAGAATGCCGCGGTCAGCTACGTGCGTTACATCGGCAAGGCTTTCTGGCCTGCGCATCTGGCGCCGATGTATCCGCACCCCGGAACGTCGCTGAAACTATGGCAGGCCGCTGCCGCTCTGCTGGTACTTGTGGCCATCTCGGCTCTGGTTATCCGTGCGCGCCGGCAGCGTTACCTGCCGGTCGGCTGGTTGTGGTTTCTGGGCACGCTGGTTCCCATGATCGGCATCGTGCAGGTCGGCCGGCAGGCCCTGGCTGACCGTTACGCGTATCTGTCGTTCATCGGATTGTTCATCATGGTGTGCTGGGGGGTTGCCGAACTTGCCGACAGGCGTGGATTTCCGAGATTGTGGATCGCCGCTCCCTCCTGCGCGGTGCTGCTGGCGTTGGCTTTCGTGACTCATCGGCAAATCGGATACTGGAGCGATAACGTGACGCTGTGGGCGCACACCGCCGAGGTGACCTATCCCAACTACGAAGCCGAGGACAACCTTGGCGAAGCCTTGGAGAAGGCCGGGCGGCCCGAGGAAGCCATTCCGCACTTCATTCGGGCCGCGCAGATCAACCCGGCCTTCCCGCCGGCGACCATGTTTCTGGCGGTGCACGACCAGCGTCTGGGCAACCTGCGCGAGGCTATCGCGAAATACCGGCAAGTGATCCGCGAGACCGACAATGCGTCGTATCAGAATGCCGCCATGCGCGCGCTGGCCTTCGGCAATATGGGTCACGCCTATCGTCAGCTTGCCGACCTGCCGGCCGCTCGCGCCAATCTGCAACAGTCCGTGCAGTTGAAGCAGGACAACTTTCAGGTGTGGATGGACCTCGGGCTGGTGTCGCAATTGCTGGGCGCACCGGCGGAAGCCGCTCATGCTTACGGCGAAGCCATGCGGCTTCAGCCCTCCGATGTCGGCTATCTCCTGCTGGCGCGCGCACTGGAGCAGAACGGGCAGAAGCAACAGGCCGACGAAGTCCTGCAAAAGGCGAAGCTGCTCACCAACAACTACCAGCGGGCGCAAGAAGCCGCCGCTGCCCTGCTGCGCCCTGCTCGTTGAGGGCCGGCCCGTACCAGCACTGTACAATCGCGTCAGGACCGCGTGAAGACCGTCGCCATCGCCATTCCCGCGCTGCATCGTCCCGATCTCACCGCGCGTTGCATCGAGTTCCTCCAGAAACAGACTCTGCATGCCGACCTGTGGGAAATTATCGTCGTCGAAAACGAAGCGCGTGCCGGCCAGATGCTCCCCGATCCGTTGCCGCGCAACACGCGGTGCATCGAGCTCACGACGAACGAGGGGACCACGGGATCGATCAACCGCGCCGTCGCCGAGACCGACGCGCGCTACGTTCTGCTGCTGAACAACGATGTCGAGCTTGCACCGGACTACATTGCCAAACTCGTGGCGGCGCTCGATGAGAATCCCAAGCTGGGTTTTGCGACCGGAAAGCTCCTGCGCGCAACCCAGCGCACGCATCTGGACGGCGCAGGCGACGCCATGCTGATGGCCGGCGCCGGTTATCGGCTGGGCCACATGGATCGTGACGATGGGCAAGCCGACCAGCCGGTGCCGGTGCTGGCGGGTTGCGGTGCTGCCGTGCTTTACCAGCAGGATGTCTTCGTCGCTGCCGGCGGATTGGACCCTGATTTCTTCGCCTACCTTGACGATCTTGATCTGTCCTTGCGCGTGCAGCTTAACGGCTATAGCGGGCTCTACATACCCGGCGCAGTGGCTTATCACATTGGCAGCGCTACCTTGGGCGATCCGCTGCATCCGCGAGTGATCGAACTGATCACCCGCAACCAGATTTACTTGCTGATCAAGGATTATCCGCGACCGGTGTTCCTGCGCCTGTGGCCGCGCATCGCCGTCTACCAACTCCTCTGGATGATGTTTGCGATGAGGAACGGGGCCGTCGGCGCTTACCTGCGCGGGGTGCGCACGGCGTTTCGTGGCCGCAACGGAATGAGGAGCAAGCAGCGAGCACTGATGGCCCGGCGCCGCATTGACGATAGCGAATTTCTCCGGCGTCTGCGCACCTCCGAGCGGCAGATTTGGGAGTGGCAGCAATCACGCCCTGCGCAAGAGCGATCCCGATTGCTGAAGCTTTACTTTTCCGCGTTCGGCAGGCCTTAGACTTCGCTTCAGCTAAAGCCCGCCTTCCACCGGCGCCCCGATACGACGTCATGCGGTCGCTAGCGGCAAGTATCGATGACGACCTTCACCAGCCCGTTGTTGCGTGGCCGTTCGGTACCTGGCGGAGAAGCGGTTTTTTCCGCCAGCGCAACGGGCTTGTCTGGATCGGATTCTCCGACCCCGGTATCTGCGCCTACAAAATGATGATTGATCAGCCAGGTGCGCACGGTCACCGCACGTCTGTGGCTCACGTCGCGATTTTCTTCGTCGGAATCTGCCGCCAAGGTTTCGGCGAAAATCTGAGCGGGATGCTTGCCGGCCTTTGCGATCATCGGCCCAAGAACATCGAGCGTCCGAGAGGCGTCGGGGTTCAGCGTCCAGCGATGCGCCTGGAACAGTGCATCGGCATTGACGATCAGCCGAGTCGAGCATTTCTCGCGCCGCTGCGAAATCGCCGCCGCGCCTTTCACCACCGGAGTTGCCGACTCAGACGAGGCCCGGCGCGGCTCGTTGACCGGGGCATTTTGAACCTGCGGGAACCCCGGAAAAGTGAAGGCCAGAATCGCCGCGGAGACGCCAGCCGCGAGCAAACCTCGAAATCGCGCGTTGAAGTGCGCTCGAAGCTCGCACCTGAAAACTTGCAACTCGTTCCCCGCGGGCGCTCGCGTCACGCCGCTACGCCCGCACCACTTCCGCATGCTTCGCGCGTCGTGACGCGTACAGCGGAAACGCTTCGGCCAGCTCCAGCACCTCGCGGCGCACCCGCGCCAGCACGTTCTTGTCAGTGCGGTTTTGCAGCACCTCGGCGATCCACTTGCCTACCTGCCGCATCTCGCCTTCCTTCATGCCGCGCGTGGTGAGTGCGGGGGTGCCGATGCGGATGCCGCTGGGCTTCAGCGGCGGATTGGTGTCGAACGGAATCGCGTTCTTGTTCACCGTGATGCCGGCTTCGTGCAGCGCGTTCTCGGCTTCGCTGCCCAGCATGCCCTTCGCAAACACATTGACCAGCATCAGGTGGGTGTCGGTGCCGCCGGAGACGATGTGGAAGCCCTCGCCGGCCAGCGTCTGCGCCAGCACCTTGGCGTTGGCCACGACCTGATGCGCGTAACCCTTGAAGCTCGGCTGCATGGCTTCGTGGAAGCACACGGCCTTGGCGGCCATGATGTGCACCAGCGGCCCGCCCTGCATTCCGGGGAAGACAACCTTGTCGATCGGAGCGGCGAATTGCGCTTGCGAGAGGATAAGTCCGGCGCGCGGCCCGCGCAGCGTTTTGTGCGTGGTGCTGGTGACGATCTGCGCGTGCGGTACAGGCGAGGGATGCGCGCCGCCGGCCACCAGCCCCGCGAAGTGCGCCATGTCGACCAGGTAAATTGCGCCGACCTTGTCGGCAATCTGCCGCATGCGCGCGAAGTCAATGATGCGCGGATAAGCGCTGCCCCCGCCGATGATCAACTTGGGTCGCTCGCGTTCGGCAATCTGCTCCAGCTCGTCGTAGTCGATGGTTTCGGTCTCGCGGGTCACGCCGTAAGGAACGATCTTGTAGGTCTTACCGGAAAAGTTCAGCGGATGCCCGTGGGTGAGATGCCCGCCATGCGCGAGGTTCAGGCCCAGGATGGTGTCGCCCGGCTGGATGACGGCAGCATACGCAGCCATGTTGGCGGTCGAGCCGGAGTGCGGCTGCACGTTGGCGTGCTCGGCGCCGAAGAGCTGCTTGGCGCGGTCGCGGGCCAGCGTCTCCACCACGTCGGTGAACTCGCATCCGCCATAGTAGCGCTTGCCGGGATAACCTTCAGCATACTTGTTAGTGAAGACCGAGCCCGCGGCCTCCAGTACCGCCTCGCTCACGAAATTCTCCGAGGCGATCAGCTCCAGGCCTTCATGCTGACGCCGCTCTTCGTTCTCGATGGCCTGCGCGATCTCGGGATCGACTTCCGCCAACGAGCGCTCCAGGGGATTACTATTCATGATTCCGTCCTTTGCCGGGGTGGGTAGTAGAGCTTAGGATCCGGCGTATTGATGCGACGCCCGCTCAGTGTCGGTGAACGCGGTCGCGGTCACAATTGTAGCGCGGAGACTTGGAGGGAGGCAGTGAAGCCGGCCATGCCAAAAGCTACATGCTGATGCCGTCTTTGGAGGCGCGGGAGCGAATCGAACTTGAGCCGTCTCGCGGCGGTCGCCCCGCAGGAAATCCGGGGCGTCGCGAGCGACCTGCACCTTATTGCATGTGCGAGATGTAAAACTTACCACTCGGAGTCGTCAGAAGCTCCAATGTGCGCGAAAAAACATGGGGTACCCCCCTTTGCTAAAGTGCCTGGAATGACGACTTTGCTCCTAAAGTCGTCCAAACAATGGACTTTGCATGATCCGCTAAGCCGCTTTCTTTCATGGGTTTACGGGATGTGACTGCAAAGTCGTCTGCCGCTGAGACTTAGGAGAACGAGGCGGCAAACCATAGAAAACAAAAAGGCTCTGGCACTCGCTCAAGCGCAGGAATTCAGGTCTTTCGGATTCCTCTTCAAAGAACAATCCGCCGAACCGGCACTGGGCCGATTGGTTCTGCCTGCGAGCACAATCCCGTTCGCAAAGCAAAAGGGGCCGGAAAGAAGATAACAGCTATCTTTTTCCAGCCCCACAGATCAGCATGACAGACGACTGGGAATTCGTCGATACAACTTTGGTTGGAAGGCAGGGTCGAGATAGTTTGGAGGCGCGGGGCGGAATCGAACCGCCGATAGAGGTTTTGCAGACCTCGGCCTTACCACTTGGCGACCGCGCCGCCTATCCACCCCAGCAAGTACCCTTCGGCTTCGCTCGGGGCAGGGTGCACCCGGGCACTTGCCGGGAGCCCAGTATGCGAAAAACCCTCGCCAAAGCGAGTCCCCGGTTGCCGGGACGCTGGTTGCGAGGGAGTAGATCTGGAGCGGGAGACGGGATTTGAACCCGCGACTTCGACCTTGGCAAGGTCGCACTCTACCACTGAGTTACTCCCGCTCAGCAGAGTTAAATTATAGCGAATGCGCGAATAGACCGGCAAATGCAGCAGTCAGCAATCAGCCGGAGATCTTTAAGAGTCGCCGGTCTTCTTGGTATCGAGCCGCGGAAACAGCCACTTGAGGATGCGCCAGTAGGCCAACCAAACGCACACTGAAAAAGCCAAGCCTTTCCAACCTTGAATTCCGTACCCAAGTGCCGGAAAGGACCAGCAGCGCACCGAATATCGAAATGAATCCGACGATGTCGACGAGATGGTTCATCTCGCGTGCCGGTTTAGGCACTCAAAAGCTCGGTTAGCGATCGACAGCCGAGACAGCGAGCTCGGCAGAAGTCGAGCCAAACCATCGCTCACCTCCCGCCCTGCGGGACGATTCAGTTTGGCCCAGGACGGAGTCCTGGGTGGAGGATGACTAAAGAATCTGAGTCCCGGCAGGGACTCGATGGCTTGTATTTAGCTGGCAGGCCCGTTGGCACACCGTCTGGCGAATATCCATAACGTGCAATGACGGCGTGCATGCCGTCCCTGCCGGGACTCGGGATTCCATTTGGCAGGCGACCCAGGACTTCGTCCTGGGCTAAGCTGAGTCGACCCGCAAAGCGGGACGGGAGTCTTCCCCTGTCACACGGGACGGCGCCTCCAACACTCTTGCCAGCGCCGCGACAACCACCGCGTCCTGCGTCGGTTCCACCGTCCGCAGATCCAGCACCACGCGGTCGTCCTCCACGCGTGCGATGATCGGCATCTCGCAGGCGCGCAGGCGCGCCATGATCTCGTCCGGCGACACGGTCGCGCAGCGCACCGCAACCGCGCGCGAAGGCAGCGTCGCTCCGGGCGCTGAGCCGCCGCCCAGCACCGAGCGTGACTCCACCACTTCAACTGCAAGTTCGGGAGAGCTGATGCGCAACTGGCGTGCGATGTGTTCGGCACGATGCTGGAGCTCGTCTTCGCCGGCGCGCATCATGCGCAGCGTCGGGATGGCATCGTAATCTTCGCGCAGATAGGCCAGCAGCGTCGCCTCAAGCGCGGCGTAGAACATCTTGTCGACGCGCAGCGCCCGGAACAGAGGATTGGCGCGAATTTTCTTCACCAATTCCGGATCGCCACTGATCAGCCCCGCCTGCGGCCCGCCCAGCAGCTTGTCGCCGCTGTAAGTGACGACGTCGATGCCCGCGCGCAGGCTTTCGACGATCATGGGCTCGCCATGGATGCCGACTTCGCGCACGTCGAAGAGCTCGCCGCTGCCCAGGTCCTCCAGCACCGGTACGTGATGCTTGCGCCCCAGCGCGGCCAGCTCCTCCAGCGAAGGCTGCTCGGTGAAGCCAACAATCTGAAAGTTGGAGCGATGCACGCGCAGCAGCAACCGGGTACGCTCGGTGATGGCAGCTTGGTAGTCGGCAATGCGGGTGCGATTGGTGGTGCCGACTTCGCGCAGCACCGCGCCGGACTTCGCCATCACATCGGGAATGCGGAACGAGCCGCCAATCTCGACCAGCTCGCCGCGCGAGACGATGACCTCGCCGCCTTCCGCCAACGCATTGAGCGACAGCAGCACCGCTGCGGCGTTGTTGTTGACCACGATGGTCGAGACCTCGCGTGCGGCGTCGCTGAACAGTTGAGCCATGAGGCGATCAACGTGAACATCTCGCTTGCCCCGTTCGCCGGTCGCGAGGTCCAACTCGAGGTTTGAGTATCCGCGCGCGACCTCGATGGCATGTTGCAGTGCCGCTTCGCCCAGCGGCGCGCGTCCCAGATTGGTGTGCAGGATGACGCCCGTGGCGTTGATGACAGAGCGCAGCGAGTAGGCTGCCCCATTCTCCAAGCGTTCCTCCAGGGATTGCACTGCGCCGTCGATTGCGATCTTGAGATGAGACTCGTCAATTGCGGCGGCGGCGATTTGCGTGCGAAGTTCGCAAAGCAAAGTGCGCGATGCCTGGACGGTTGCAGCATGTCCAAATCGAAGCAGCAAGCCCTGTACGCCTTCGATGCGTAGCAATTCGTCGACCGAAGGAAGCAGGCGGAAGAGATCGGAGCTCATAGTGAAGAAGGGCTAGCGCGCCGAGGAAATATGCCGGGTTCTCCGGCGGCAATGTCCAGCGATTCTGCGATATCGACGAATTTCCACGTTTGCACCTGCGAGTTTCCGGCGATTACCCAAGCTACCGAAACCGGCCGCCAAACTCAATGGGTTTCGATCCCCATTTCCCTGGCTAGTGCGTTTTGGTCCGATTGCAGGGTTGCCAATGCCTGGTCCAGGTGCACCGCGGCTTCGTGCAAGCCCTGCGGATCGGGAGCGGTTCGATCCATCTGGCCTGATAATTTCTTCCGTTCTTTTGCCACTTCGCCATCCGAGCGACTTAGCCTTTTGGTTTGTTTTTTCAAGCCGGAAACCTGGGCGTCCGAGAAGGTCTTCAAAAAATCGCCGCTTGCACGCTGAACGTCGTCCAGGGAGTTCTGCAAGGCAGTCGCCTGTTGGACCGTTGCCTCCGCGGCTGCCTGCTGGAGGGCCCGCGTCTGCTGTCGAGCGGCCTCGGTGTATTGGGCCAGCACCTTGAACCTTGTAGTTTGTTCGTCCGTCGCCTCCACGGCAAGGGCGTGTTTGAAGTCAGCCAGACTCGAATCATCTGCCGGCGCCGTCGAACTGCCTTGATTGTTGCCGGACCTGCCGCCGTGCCGGCCTGACTGTCCGAGCAGAGCGACGGAGAGGCAAAGACATGCGACAGCAACGTACGTTGTTCGACGAGCCACGGAGCTAATGATAGCCAATGGCTGGGCGCGCGAGCTATCAGTTCGACAATGCAATTTGAAGTCGAAGACCGCTCGATCGTCTCCGCTTACCGTCACTGTGCCGCCCCACATCCGTCACACCCTCGCTTGCCTCCGCGATTTACAATGCCAGCGGCTCATTAATCGCCGGAGACCGTATTCATGGCCACTGCCGCTGCCGAAGCTGAAACCAAATCTCTGCCTGCAAACGCCTACACGCCGCTGAAAGAGGGCGAGACTTACGAACCGCTGGTGCCCGCCACCTCGAGCGCGCCCGAGGTCACGGCGCGCGCGATCTTCTGGGGCACGCTCTTGTGCGTGGTCTTCAGCGTGGCATCGGCGTACTCGGCGCTGAAGGTTGGCCAGGGCATGGAGGCGGCAATCCCCATCTCCATCCTTGCCATCGGGCTGGCGCGCCTCTACCGCCGCCGCTCCACCGTGCTGGAGAACGTCATCCTCACCAGCATCGGCGGCGCCTCAGCCGCCGTCGTCTCGGGCGCAGTCTTCACGCTGCCGGCGCTGTACATCCTGCACCTCGACCCGCATCCGGTGCAGAGCATCTTCATCTGTCTCGCCGGCGCCTGCCTCGGCCTGCTGTTCCTCATCCCGCTGCGCCGCTACTTCGTCGCCGAGCAGCACGGCAAGCTGCCGTTTCCCGAAGCCACGGCCATCACCGAAGTCCTGGTCACCGGCGAGAAGGGCGGCTCGCAGGCCAAGCTGCTGCTGCAAGCGACCTGCGTCGCCGCGGTCTACGACTTCTTCGTCACCACCTTTCACGTCTGGAAGGAGTACCTGAACTTCCAGTTTGTGCCCATGATGAAGTCGCTGGCCGAGCGCGATCGCATGGTGTTCAACTTCGACGCCATCGGCTTCATCCTCGGCCTGGGCTACGTGATGGGCCTGCGCATCGCGATGATCTTCTGCGCCGGCGGCGTGCTGGTGAACTTCGTGCTGGTGCCGCTGACCTGGTTCGTCGGCAGCCACATGGGCGACGTGACCGTCGGCCCCGCAACGATTCCCATCTCGCACATGAGCGCGGCGGAGATCTATCGCTATTACGTGCGCTACATCGGCGTGGGCGCGATTGCGGCGGCGGGGCTAGTCGGGATCATCAAGTCGCTGCGGGTCGTCGTGGGCTCGTTCGGCATCGCGCTGCACGCCTTCCGGCACGGCGAAGCGCCGCACATGGAGCGCACCGACCGCGACATTCCCATCATCGCGATCCTGCTGGGCGTGATCGTCAGCGCGCTGGCCGTTGCCGTGTTCTACGGCCAACTGCACGTGAGCTGGACCATCGTCGTCGTCGGGCTGGCGCTGACGCTGCTGTTCGCCTTCTTCTTCACCACGGTGGCGGCGAACGCGATTGCCGCGACGGCCAACAATCCCGCCTCAGGCATGACGCTGCTGACCGTGATTATCTCGGCGGTGGTGCTGCTGAAGTTCGGGCTTTCCGGCGCGACCGGCATGTTCTTCGCGATGGCGCTGGCCGCGATGGTGTGCGTCGCGCTGTGCGTCTCCGGGCAGTTCATCACCGACCTGAAGGCGGGCTACTGGATCGGCTCGACGCCCGCGGCGCAGGAGAAGGTGAAGTTCATCGGAGTGGCCGCCGCGGCCGTCACCGCCGGGCTGACAATCGTGCTGCTGGCGAAGGCCTTCCAGTTCGGCGAGGCTGCGCCCGGCGACCTGCGCCAGGTGCTGGTGGCGCCGCAGGCGTCGGCGATGAAGGCCATCGTCGAGGGCTTCATGAGCGGGCAGCCCGCGCCCTATGTGCTGTTCGGCATCGGCGCGCTCATCACCGTGGTGCTGGAGATGCTGCACGTTTCGTCGATGGTCTTCGCGCTGGGCATCTACCTGCCGCTGCAGTTGACGACGCCGATTCTGGCGGGCGGGTTCTTGTCGCACTTCGTCAACAAGCGCGCGGAAAAGCAGGGCGAAGCCGGCCGCAACATCACCGAGCGCGGCGTGATTGTCGCCGGCGGACTGATGGCAGGCGGCGCGCTGGGCGGCGTGTTTGGGGCGGGATTACGCCTGCTGCCCGGATATCGCGAAGAGATGATTCAGACGCCGTTCTATACGAACGAGCCGATCTCGCAGACGGTGTCGGCAATCTTCTTCATCGCGCTGTGCGTGTATGTGTGGGTGAGTTCGGTGAGAGGGAAAGAGGCGGCATAGGGTCGCTTTACGTTTGATTGCGCTTTGAAAGGGCACGGCTTTAGCGCGACCCTGCGAGTCGCAAAGTTATAGGGTAGAGCGACGCTTCAGCGTCGCCTCGGCGTGCAACGGAACAGGGTAGTGCGGCGCTTCAGCGCCGTGTGAAGGTTTTGTAACAGGGCACGGCTTTAGCCGCGCCGCTAAGATCTTTCTTTTGGGGTGTCATCCCGAGCGGAGTGATTTCGTTCGCGCAGCGAACGAAATCACGCAGTCGAGGGACCTGCTTTTTGCCCGCGCTGCGCTGGTCGCTCCCGCAAACAGCAGGTCCCTCCACTCGCCGCTGGCGCGGCTCGGTCGGGATGACAAATACAAAGGGGGCACCTGCGGCACGACCGAAGTCGTGCCCTGTTACAAAGCAGATCGCGAAGAGTCTTCTATGCTGGCGCCGAACCTGTCCCCCGAAGGGGGACAGCATATCTAAGCCCAGCGTTTCAACGCTGGGTAGCGACGGGAGAGAGGCCGACTCCCGTCAGGGACGGAATATGAATCCGAGTGTATCGACGGTCGGAGGAAACAGAAAATCCGTCATGAATTCGGTCGCTTTTGACAAGGCTCGCTCCCCGACGAGACCCGCCTCTTCGGAAGTATATTATTGCCAAAAGCAGAGGAGATTTTATGGATTCATTATCACGCTACGTAGCTGATGCCGTTCTCGGCATTGACACGCTTTGGGGCGGGGATGTGATGTGCCCGTCGGGCACGGGACGTTTCATCGCCGACTCGTGGTATTCGGACGAGCCGCTGCCGGCGGCGTACACCACGCCCTCCGCCGCGAAGGTGCGCGAGACCGGCGGTGTTGGCGGCAAGACCGTCGATCGCGCCGCGGTCGAAGCCTATTTGCGCGAAGTAGACCTGCCCGCCGCGATCGCGGGCGTGCGCAAAGGTGCGGTGGACCTCGGCGGCGTGCGCGGCAAGTATCTGACCGGCCTGGCAAACTCGCTCCAGGTGATGTGGGACCTCGCGATGGAGATCCTCGGCAATGGCCCCGCCGTACCGTACACGCGCGCCGTCGAAGCCTCGACCGGCAAGCCGCCCGAGCCCTCGAAGCCCGAGGCCAAGCGCGAGCGCGTTGCCGAGCTGCTCAGCCGCGCCGGCTATCCGGCGAAAAACGGCGGCCTGCTCGGCGCAGTCGATGCCTGGCGGCGCGAGCGCATTACGCCCATGGGTTCAGTGAAGGCGCTGGGCGCGGCCGTCATCGCCTACTTCGATCAGCTCAGCGCGGCCCACATGTCGCCCTACCTGCCGCGCGAACTGGCCGGTGTCCCGCGCGCCAACATCGAGTTCCTGCCCATCAAGGATGCGTGGTTCTCCGGCTCGATGAACTACCTGGGCCGCAAGCGCAATTCCGACGGCTCGCCGCAATACGAGGCCAGCTACGAGATCAACGCCTCGCTGCAGATCAGCTTCCCCGAATTCCAACAGCTCGTATCCCACGAAGTGGTACCCGGCCATGTGACCACATTCGCGTATCTGCAAAACCTGTACGCGCGCGGGCTGGCGGGTTTCGAGGCGACGGTGCTCACCATGAATACGCGCGCGGCGACGCTGTTCGAGGGGCTGGCCAACAACGCCATCCTCATCGCGCACGGCGTCACCGAGCTCAACCAGCTGCCCGACGAGGACATGCAGATCGGCGCGCTGCTGGCGTTGTTACAGGATGACGCCAAGAACCAGTCGTCATACCTGACGTGGGGCGAGGGCAAGCCGCAGCCGGAGATCGCCAAGACGCTGCGCCAGGATTTCCTGGTCAGCGAAGAGCGCGCCGACAAGCTCTCGGGTGCGTGGGGACGGCATCCGCTGCTGGGCAGGATGTATCTGCCGGCCTATCGCGCGGGCACGGAGAAGGTCGCCGCGCTACGCCGCAAGTTCCCGCCCCAGCGCGTGCTGCCGGCGATCTACGGCTGCGACGGCATGGTGGACATCATCACCGTGGACGAGGTGCTGAGCGCCCACGCATAGGGGCAAGGCCCAGTGAGCCGCCGCCTACGCCGCCTGGTCCTCGTTCGGCGATTGCCTTGAGCGGCGTTTGCGCAGGCGCATAATCCACCAGCCGATCAAGATGCCCGCCGCAATCGCGGCGACGGTGTAGCGCAGGTGGTTGTGGAACGCCGAGCCGATGAACCCCCATATCTGCGGGCCGTAGCGAATCACGATCAGCGACTCCAGCGCGAAGCGGAGGAAGCGGCCGAAGAAGATGGCCGAGAGAAAGCGGCTGAAACTCATCTCGGCTACGCCCGCCGAGAGCACGAACAACTTGAAGGGGGTTGGCGGCGGCAGCATCGAAGGCAGCATGATCGCCCAGAACTCGTGCCGCTCAAACGATGCGCGAATGCGGTCAAAGCGGGCGCGCCCGATGCGCTTCACCAGAAAGACTTCGCCGCCCTTGTAGCCGATGAGGTAGATGACGATGCTGCCCAGCGACGAGCCGGCCGCCGCCATCGCGGCATAGAGCAGAAAGCGCCTGGGATTGGCCCAGGCATATCCGGAGACGATGGCGTCCAGCGGCATGCCAAGCAGCGCCGCATCGACGGCGGCAAATCCCAGCACACCCCATGCGCCCAGCGGTTTCAGCAGCGCCAGAATCAGTGCGCTCCATTTGGCGAGAAAGTGTTTCAAGGCAGTGATTAGTGGCTAGTGGTCAGTGGCCAGTTGCTTGCGGGATGGCCGGATCAACCTCCAATTGTACGTGACAAGCGCGAAAGTCCTGGTTGCGCAACCAGAATGGAGAGAAGCGCAGGCTACTGACCACTAGCCACTGACCACTAGCCACTGCATAATTGCTTCATGCCCTCCGGCAGCAAAGACCCGCAGCGCACCATCGACGCGCTGCGCGACAAGATCCGCTACCACGAGCACCGCTACTACGTTCTCGACGATCCCGAAATCAGCGACGCCGAATTCGATGGCCTGATGGACCAGCTGATCGAGCTCGAATCCAGGCACCCGGAACTCATCACACCCGACTCTCCTACGCAGCGCGTCGGCGGACAGGTCAGCGGTCAGTTCGCCAGCGTGCGGCATTCCACGCCGATGCTCTCACTTGCCAAAACCACCAGCGAGGCCGAATTACGCGACTGGGAGCGCCGCATCCACGATCTCACTGGGGTGACGAAGGTCGACTATGTCTGTGAGCTGAAACTTGACGGCATGTCGATGGCGTTACGTTACGACGCAGGAAGATTGGCGTTGGGAATCACTCGCGGCAACGGCACCGAAGGCGAAGACGTCACCGCAAACGTGCGCACCATCCGCAGCATTCCTTTGAACGTCTCCGCGCAGCAACTGAAGAAAGCCGGCTTGCCTGCGGCTTTCGAGGTGCGTGGCGAGTTGCTGATGCCCACGTCGTCTTTTCAACGCATGAACGAAGAACAGGAGCAGAAGGGGCTCCCGAAATTTGCCAACCCGCGCAATGCCACCGCCGGCACGGTGCGGCAACTCGATCCGCGAGTCACGGCTTCGCGGCGCCTGGATTTTTTTGCCTACGGTCTGCTGGTTGATGGCCGCACGATTTTTGATCGCCATTCAGAGGCTTTGCGGGCGCTACAGTCGGCCGGCTTCAAGGTGAATCCCAATCACCGGCTGGTGCACAGTATCGACGAGGTGTGGAACTTCATCGGCCAATGGGAAAGCGAGCGCGATGACCTGCCCTACGAAACCGACGGCATTGTCGTAAAGGTGGATCGCGTTCGTCTGCAGGAAGAACTGGGCTACACCGGCAAAGCCCCGCGATGGGCCATCGCCTTCAAATACGCGGCGCACTCGGGCGAGACGCAGATCGAAGACATTCAGGTGCAGGTAGGCCGCACCGGCAAGCTGACTCCTGTCGCCTGGCTGAAGCCGGTGCCCATCGGCGGCACAACGGTGAGCCGCGCCACGCTGCACAACATGGACGAAATCGACCGCCTGGGTGTGCGCATCGGCGACTGGGTGCAGGTGGAGCGCGGCGGCGACGTGATCCCCAAAGTTGTGAAGGTGCTGGAGGACAGGCCGCGCGGGCACAAGCATTTTCATATGCCGGAGCACTGCCCGGTGTGCGGCGGGCACGTGGTTCGTGCCGAGGGTGAGGCCGACCATCGCTGCGTGAATGCCAACTGTCCGGCCAAGCTGCGCGAGACGATTCGACATTTCGCCTCGCGCGGGGTGATGAACATTGAAGGCATGGGCGACGTGCTGGTGAATCAACTGGTTGAGAACGGCTTGGTGAAAGATGTCGCCGACATCTACAACCTGACCGAAGCCGATCTGCTGAAACTGGAACGCATGGGCAAGAAGTCGGCGGACAACATTCTGCGCGAGATCGAAAACTCGAAGAAGCTGCCGCTGGAGCGCGTCATCTACGGCCTGGGCATTCGGTTTGTGGGCGAGCGCACGGCGCAGTTTCTGGCCGAGCATTTCGGGTCGCTGGACGCGCTGATGAATGCCGGCGAGGAAGAGCTTCAGGAAGTCAACGAAATCGGGCCGAGCGTCTCGGCGTCAATCCGTGAATTTTTCGATGAGCCAAAGAATGTTGCGCTGGTGAAGCGGCTGGGCGAGGCTGGACTGAAATTCACCGGCGAAAAGAAGCAGCGCGCCACCACCCTCGCCGGCAAGACCTTCGTGCTCACCGGGACCCTGGAACGCCACACGCGCGAGGAAGCAAAGAAGCTGATCGAAGATGCCGGGGGCAAAGTCGCGGGGTCGGTCAGCAAGAAAACAGACTACGTGGTTGCGGGCGCCGAAGCCGGCTCGAAGCTGGACAAGGCGCACGAGTTGGGCGTCGCTGTCATCGGCGAAAAAGAGATGGAAGAGTTAGTGCGCGCGTAGTTTCGGGTTCGAAGTTGTAGTTGAAGGCAAACCTATTCCTTACGGTTGCGAATTCCCTACGGTTGCGAAATTGAACGCCACGCGGGCAGCGGTACAGTTGCTACACTTGAGCGGTGCGACGGCTGATCGTCAACGCGGACGACCTGGGGCTGACTGCGGGCATCAATCGCGCTGTCTTTGAAGCGCGCGCGCACGGCATCGTCACCTCAACCACCCTCATGGCGAACTCCCGCGCCTTTGCCGGCGCAACCGAGCTGGCCCGCGGCGACAAAGAGCTCAGCGTCGGCTGCCACGTCGTGCTGATGGACGGCGAGCCGGTGCTGCCGGCCGACAAAGTTCCCACTCTGCTGGAGCCGCACCGCAACAACGGCGCGCGCCGCTTTCGCGACAGCCTGAATGACTTCGTCGCAGCCTCGTTCCGCCACAAGCTCAATGCGGAAGAGATTGAGGCCGAAGCGTCAGCGCAGATCGAGCGCATTCAGGCTGCGGGCATCCGGCCGTCGCACTTCGACACGCACAAGCACGCGCACATGTTTGCCGCCGTGCTTCGGCCGTTGCTGCGCGCGGCCAAGTCGCGCGGCGTCGGCGCGGTACGCAATCCCTTTGGGCAAGTGTGGCCGCTGCCGCTGGGTGATCTGCTGCGTACGCATCAGGTTTGGAAGCGCTTTGCCCAGCTCAACGTCTTGCGCAAGCTGGCGGGGCCGTTCCGCAACGAGGTCGCCAGCCACGGATTGCGAACCCCCGACGGCTCGCTGGGCGTGCTGGCGACCGGCGCGCTCGACCTGAAACTTTTCACCGCCATGATCGAGCACATGCCCGAAGGCACATGGGAGTTCGTATGCCATCCCGGCTATAACGATGCCGACCTTGACGGCGTGCGCACGCGGTTGCGGCAATCGCGCGCCCAGGAGCTGCAATTGCTGACCTCGCCCGAGGCGAAGGAGCTGCTCGCGCGGCGCGGCATTCAGTTAATCAGCTACCGTGAGTTGTAGCCTGGCGTAGTTCAAGTTTCGAGTGCGGGCGCTCATGATTTGCGCTGCCATCGCCTCTCATCAGGTGTCATCCCGACCGCGGCTTTCAGCTCGAGTGGAGGGACCTGTTGCTTGTGCGAAGGGCGTACCAAGTCGGACGAAAAGCAGGTCCTTCGACTACGCGCCCGCCCGACTTGCAAAAAACGCAAGTCGAGGAAAAGCACGCGGGCGCTCCGCTCAGGATGACACTGATGGGAGGATGAGCGCCGACATTGAGACTGTAGTTCGGATTCGCGGCTACAATGCTGATTATCCTTTTGCATGAATCCTCTCGATCTGCCCCAAGCCAAATACGAGGAAATCTTCGAGCGCATCACGCGGCTCTCGCTCGACTACCTGGCGTCGATTCCCGAGCGGCCCAGCTTCCCCGGCGTCAGCGCGAGCCAACTCGCCGGCTGGTTCTCGCGCGAGCTGCCGGAACAGGGAGCAGGCGACGCCACATTTGACGAGTTGGCGAAGGTCATCGACGGCTGCCGGCCGAACAGTCCGCGCTTCTTCGGCTATGTCTTCGGCTCCGGCGAGCCGGTCGCGGCTGCGGCCGACTTGCTTACCAGCGTGCTCAACCAGAACACGACGGCCTGGCGCTCGGCTCCCACGGCGGCAACGCTGGAGCATCTGGTGGTGGGCTGGCTTGCAGAAGCCATCGGCTGCAAAGACTTCACCGGAACGCTGACCGGCGGTGGCTCGCCGGCCAACCTGATGGCGTTGGCCATGGCACGCGAGGCGCGGCTGCCCGCGAACGAATGCGGAGCGCGGCCAGGCACGGTCTATGCGTCAGACCAGGTGCACATGTCGATCCCGAAGGCCATCGCACTGCTCGGCATCGGCCGCGATCATCTGCGGCTCATTCCATGCGATAGCGAATTTTGCATCCGAATTGATACTCTGCGGGAAGTAATTGCCAACGACGCCAGGAACGGCCTGACACCGATTGCGATTGTCGGCTCTGCAGGAACGGTTGCGACGGGCAGCATCGATCCTCTGGTCGAACTCGCGCAGATCGCGCGCGAATACCAGGCGTGGTTTCACGTTGACGGCGCCTACGGGGCGCTCGCGGCGACGGCGCAGCCGGAGAAATTCGCCGGGCTGAACGCAGCCGATTCCATCTCGCTCGATCCCCACAAGTGGTTGTATCAGCCGGTGGATTGCGGCTGCCTGCTTTATCGCGACGCCAACGCCGCGCGGCGAGCCTTCTCTCATACCGGCGATTACGCCCAGTCGCTGCTGGAAGATCCGGTCGAGAGCTTTGCATTCTTTGAGGAATCGATGGAGCTTTCGCGCCGCTTTCGCGCGCTGAAGCTGTGGCTCTCGCTGCGCTATCACGGTCTGGCCAGGTTTCGCGAAGCCATCCGCAACGATCTCGAAAATGCGCAGTATCTGGCGAAACTCATCGCGAGGCGTCGCGAGCTTGAGCTGCTGGCCCCCGTGCCCTTGAGCGCGGTCTGTTTCCGTTATGTTGCAAACCGGACGGCAACAGAAATTGACGCTCTGAACCGCGCGATTTTGCGGCGCATTGTTTGCCGAGGGAAGGTATTCTTATCGAACGCAAGTATTCGCGGGAGCTTCGCTCTGCGGGCCTGCTTCGTGAACCACCGCACCACGCGCCCAGACGTGGAGCCGATTGTTGACGAAATGCTCGCCGTTGGAGCGGAACTCCAGCTCGGGGCCGAATCTTAGGATGTTGTCCTTCTCCCAATTCATCTCGCAGGCGCCTGACGAGGCGGTCCTGACCACGGCACCCTGCCGTGCCGACCTCGCCGGCGGCACCATCGATATCTGGCCGCTGTACCTGCTCCATCCCGGAGCGGTGAGCGTCAACATCGCGCTCGATATCCAGACGGCCTGCCGCATTACTTCGCGGGCCGGCCCGGCGATTGAGTTGAGATCGCACGACACTGGGCGCGAAGAGAGCTTCGCTTCGCTCGCTGAGTTGATGTCGGCGAGCTCGTACGCACACCCGCTGGCGGCTTACCTGGTGCGCTTCTTCCGGCCAGGCCAGGGATTCGTGCTGGAGACCCACTCGGAATCGCCGGCAGGCGCGGGCATCTCCGGCTCGTCGGCCCTGATGATTGCGACGGCCGCGGCGCTGGCGCGCTTCACCGGGCAGGAAATCGAGCGCGAACAACTCCGGGTGATCGCGCAGAATGTCGAGGCGCAATTGATCGGCGTTCCCACAGGCTGCCAGGACTACTACCCGGCGATGTACGGGGGCGTAAACGCCATCCATCTTGAGGTGGCGGGAATTCGGCGCGAACCAATCGCCGTGCCGCCGGATGAGATCGATCAGCGTTTTGCGCTCTTCTATACTGGCGCGCCGCGACGATCGGGCATCAACAACTGGGAGGTCTTCAAGCAGCACATCGACGGCAATGCGCGCGTGGTGAGCAACTTCGCCTCAATCTCGCGAATCGCGCAAGCCATGCGGCAAGCGCTTGCGGCGCAGGACTGGGGCAGCGTCGAGCGCCTGATCGATGAAGAGTGGCAGTTGCGGCGCACCAACGCGCCCGGCATCGCCACGTCGACAATGGATACACTGATTGAGGTGGCGAAAGGTAATGGTGCGCGCGCCGCGAAGGTTTGCGGCGCAGGTGGCGGCGGCTGCGTCATCGCGCTCATCGAAAAGGGCGCACGCCGGCAAGTGGAAGCGGCCCTCCGCCGCCACGGCGGCGAGCCGCTCGATTTCCGGGTTGCGCGCGAGGGACTTTGCTTTCATTCGGTGAAGGCGCAGGAAGCGGCACAGGTATGAGCCAGTTCAAGGACAACCAAGGCAGGCTGCGGCCGATGTGGGGGTTCGCACTCTCGCTCGTCCTTTCGGCGCTGGCATTCTTTATTTCCGGCAATATCGCGCATGAGGCCGGCGACAACCGGCCGTTCCGCATCGAGTTCATCTTCCGCTGCCTGTGGTCGTTCCTGCTGTTTGCCATCTTCGTCTGGATGCTCACGGTTGGCGACCACGTGGAAGAGCACCGCATTGCGGCGCAAGGGCTGCCGCGAACGCGCGGATGGCTCAAGCACTTCGTGCTCGGCTGCTTGATTGGCGGGGGGCTGACGGTGGTCGGCATCGCTCCGTTGTACTTTGCCGGCCGGTTCAGGTTCATCGACCTGATGAGCCTGCGCCTGCTGCCCAACCTGGCTGCGGTGCTGCTGATGCTGCTGATCGGCGCGCTGGCCGAGGAACTGGTCTTTCGCGGATATCCGTTTCAGCAGCTGGAGCGCGGCGTCGGCGCCCTCCCGGCAGTGCTGATCTTCTCCGTTTTCTACGGCGCGGCGCACTTCATCAACCCGAACGCGAGCCTCTGGGCCGCGGCCAACTCCACTCTGATGGGCGTGCTGCTGTCCATTGCCTACCTGCGCAGTCGCGCGCTCTGGCTGCCCTGGGGCATCCACTTCGGCTGGAACACTGCCCTGGGCTTCGGCTTCGGCTTGCAGGTCAGCGGATACCGGGTCTTCAATTTGTGGCTTTACACTGACGCCTTCGGCCCAAAGTGGCTGACCGGTGGAAATTATGGTATCGAGGCGGCGGCAACGGGAACTTTGGCGTTTCTGGTGGGCATTCTGCTGATCTGGAAGCTGCCCTTCCGCCCCCTGGCGCAAACGCAGCGGCCAGCCTCGCCGGAAGCGGCTGTCCACGATACGGTATCCAGCATCCAAGCGTAGAGCGTCCGCAATCGGCATATAATGGCCTCAATCGGGGCTCCCATGAACCGCGCATTTTCCGCTCTGCTGGCGACAGCGCTTCTGCTGCCCGTTTCCCTTCTTGCGGGAGATACCAATTCGCCTGCATCGTCCGAGAGAATGACGCCGCAAACGCGGCTAGCCGTCATGCGTGACCTGACGGCGGAGCGAGTCTTCGTGCGCACCGTTTTCCCGCGCGGCGAACACGGCCTGGAGCTGAAGAACGGCAAGCTCACGCCCGACAGCCAGCAGGTGGCAAAGATCGTCATGGAGAACGGCTTCGCCGCCAAGCCCGGCGACCGTGTCGTCATAACCAACGTCGTCATCAAGGAAAAGTCGATCCTTCTCGAGATCAACGGCGGTGGCAAGAAACACGAGAAGTGGTACCAGCACGTGTCGATCGGGATGAACGGCGGCGGAGTGACGCCGGGCGGTGCCCCCAAGAGCCTGGAGGCCACCGGTTCCTCGGTCACACTGGAGTTCGACAAGGACATTCCGGAGATGACGGGCAACCAGGTGCGGGACCTGCTGGCGCCGGTCTTCGACTTCAAGGCGCTCACCGAGGCCGAGGCCTATCAGAAGACCCTGCCGCCCAAAGTGCGCGAGGCCATCAAGAACCATCAGGTGCTGGTGGGTATGGACCGCGACATGGTCATCTACGCCAAGGGGCGTCCGCCGAAGAAGGTCCGCGACAAGGACGACGCGGGCGTCGACTATGAAGAGTGGATCTACGGCGAGCCGCCGGAAGAAGTCGACTTCGTGCGCTTCAACGGGCCATTTGTCACGCGCCTGGAGATCATGAGCGTCGACGGCCAGAAGATCGTGCGCACCAAGAAGGAAGTGGAGCTGGACTCGCAGGAGACCGAAGTGGCGCAGAAGAAGGACACGCCCAAGCCGGCAGCCGCTCCCACGCTTCGCCGCCCCGGCGAGGTGGACGACTCGCAGCAGGGAACGCGCATCAACCGAACGCCGTCACCCACAAATACGCCGTATCCGTCCCCGACTGGCACAAGCCCCATCCCGCCCCAAGCTGGCGGGTCGCCGGTACCCAACTGAGGCCGGACTTGATTGAGCGGATACCGCGTTTGGCTTTGTGAAGCACTTAAGCCCCGGCGGCTGACATCCGGCCGTTGCCCATCGCGCGCTTCATCTTCTGCCAGTCTTTGTCCGTCTGATCGGCATACCGCTTGGCGAAGCCGGCCATGGCAATGTCAAACTTGTCGTTGTTGCCAAGGTATCCCGCGATGGCGCAAGGGTCGCCGGAGCGCGCGTGTCCCTTGGAAAGCAGCTCGCCGCACATTTCGGCATAGTCCATCAGAGACTGACCCTTGAGGTCGCCTTCCTCGATTCCTGCCTTGTGGTCCTTGAGTTGGCGGACAATGTAATCGCGGCCGGCGATGGATGTCCATCCCAGGAAGACATCCGATTGCATCTGCATGGCGCGGCCGCCTTCAGCCGTGCGCTGGCCCTGATGCCCGGCCACCGGACTGTTCGGCAAGTACGGCGCATAGGCGGAACCCGGCTCTTCCTTGATTTGCAGAAACAGCGGGTCTGAGGTCGCGCCCCCGAACATCAGCAGAACATAGTCACGCAGACCCACGCTGCCGGTGCCGACAACCCGAAACACGACGTCCTCTACGTGATATTGCCGGAAGAAGTGCGCACGCTCGGGCAGCAGGCTTCTGAGGTAAGCCGGGAGAGACGCTACGGCCGCGTCAGCCTCTTTCTGAGAGATGTGAAACTGGGTTGGCTGCTGGTCGTGAAAGATATAGCGCTCGCCGCGCTTGTAGGTGAGCTTTGCCAGGTTGTGCAGTGGCGTGGCGCGCTCGGCTTTGCGCAGCACCGTCCGCAGGCAATCCACATCGCGAAAAATCTGGAAGCGCGCCAGCTCCACGACCGGCATCTTGGCGAATCGGTTCATGCAGACGCGGTAGTTGCGCGCGAACGCCAGCACGGCAGTGCGGCACTCCTTCTCGGAGCCGCCGGCCTCACGGCCTGCAAGCACCAGGCTCGCCGACATGCGCTTCACGTCCCACTCCCACGGGCCGACAATCGTCTCGTCGAAGTCGTTAATGTCGAAGATGAGGCGGCCGTCCGGAGCTTCGAAAGCGCCCAGGTTCTGCACGTGCGCGTCGCCACACAACTGCGTCATAAGCCCGGTACTCGGCAGCGGCGCAAGGTCAGCCGCCATCACGGGCACAGCTCCGCGGAAGAACCCAAAGGGCGAAGCCTTCATGTGCTCCCACTTGATGTGCAGCAACTCGGGAAGACGGCCGCGCTGCGATTTCAACAGCAGATCGATGACGTCGAACTTGCGGTCTTGCGGGTTCCACTTCGCCTGGTCGACGCGCCGGACTTGGTTGCGGCAGGCACGGCCCAGGCTGCGCCGTTCTGCGCGCGTGGAAACCCCGGTTTTCTTGCTGGGCATGGCAGAAATGATACGCTCGATGCAGATTCTTGGCCTCTTGCCTCACAATTTAGCGATCGCATCGGTGACGCAGTCACGAAGCGTATTCCGGCTGGTCAGCAGGGCAGAGAAGTGGCCGGCATTGACCCAACGGAGGGTGCTGCCCGGCCAATGCCGATGCAGGCGCTCGGTTTCGCTGCGCAGGACATAGCCGTCGCGCGTGCAGCCCAGGATGATGCCGGCGTCCGGGCGAATGGGCGGCTCGAAGCCTGTGATATCGGCGGCATCGAAGAAGCTCTGAAGGCGCTCCTGCGCGAGCCCACGCAGGCCCGGTTCGCCGGCCAGACGGTTGTAGTCGACGCACCAGGACATAAGGCCTCGGGTATAAATGCTGCCTGCCGAGGCGCCGGTGGCCAGCGCGGCACATGCCACGGGAAGTGGCGTCACGGCGGCAGCTATCGCGGCCATGTGCCCGCCCATGCTGTATCCGGCTACCGCGAGCTTCTGGTATTGCGGATGCAACGTGCACAGCAGGGCTCGCGCCTCCAGCGCCATGCCCAGCGCCATCATCGCGTGGTCGCTCACCTTCATCGCCGCGATCCCGCCGGGTATGCGGCGCACGCCATAGTAGGGGTTCTCAAGAAGATACAGGTCGACGCCGCGCCCTCCCAACGATCCAAACACCCGCTCGCGGATGCGATAACCCTCATCATGCGAGCCCGCCAGAACGAGGCACGCGCTGCGATTGCCATCGCGTAACCATGCGCGCAGGTGCGCCGTACCGGCCTCAGCCGGGAGTCCGCTCAGGGGAGACGGAAACTCTCCGTCAAGGCGCATCGTTCGACCGCGCCGCTCGCTACTTCGCCACGCAATGGAAATGGTCCGGAGCGGGTCGGCCTGCGACACCTGCCCACGCAGTCCGGAGAGGAACGCCTGATCTCCCCAGCCCAGGGAAAACATCTTTGAGCGGCGGGACAGAAGCGCGATCAGCAGGTCGACGACATGTGCGCGAGCGACGCCGCTGCTGCCGATGCGCAAGCGCAGATTGCCGAAACGCGTTTGTGCCGGGCGCCGCATTTCTAGTTGCGAATCGTTAGATGATACCTCCTAACTGGGTGATGGACGATTCACGGCGCAATCTGGCGTGAGGCAAGCTGGTGCGTGGCTTCGTGTTGGCAGCCGAACTGGCGCACGACGAACTGGTAGTGTCTAAAACCTCTACTGACGACCCATGCCGGTTTCGTGAAAGACGGAAATTTGGTACGCTGAAAGGCGCTGGGTCTTCTACATGGTCCGCAAGTAGTTCGTCTCCACAGGACTGGGCGCTTAACTCAGCGGTAGAGTGCCATCTTCACACGGTGGAAGTCACAGGTTCGAATCCTGTAGCGCCCACCAATTCCCTTTAATGCCGCAGTAACTTTGGCTGTCGGCCGATTAGTGATGGCCCATAGGCCGAAGTGACAACCTTCGTTTCACCCGTTAGCATGAAAGGTTTGGACTTTATTGCAGGAGGCAATCTTATGGCGACCATGGAGCAGAAATCCACCCCGACAGCCGCAAAGGCGGTGCCTGTTGGGGAGTCCGGTAAGGCGCCCGGGGTTCGCACAGGAACCCGCCCGAAGACCTACAAGAATTTCATCGGCGGGGAGTGGGTGGAGAGCCACACTGGGCGTACATTCGAGAATCTCAATCCCGCCGACACCCGCGATGTCGTGGGCGTTTTTCAGAAATCCGACAAAGAAGATGTCAGCCGCGCCATTGAAGCAGCCAAGCACGCCTTCAAGAAGTGGCGCCTGGTGCCCGCACCGCGCCGTGCTGAGATGCTGTACAAGGCCGCGGAGATCCTCATCCAGCGCAAAGAGGAATACGCGCAGCAGATGACGCGCGAGATGGGCAAGGTCATCAAAGAGACGCGCGGCGACGTGCAGGAGGCCATCGACTGCGGCTACTACACCGCTGGCGAGGGCCGGCGCCTGTTCGGCCCGACCGTGCCGTCGGAGCTGCCCAACAAGTTCGCGATGGCCGTGCGCCAGCCGCTCGGCGTCTGCTGCATGATCACGCCGTGGAACTTCCCCATGGCGATCCCGTCGTGGAAGCTCTTCCCCGCGCTGGTCGCCGGCAACACCGCGGTCATCAAGCCGGCGCAGGACACGCCGCTGTCGACGCTGAACTTCGTGCAGGCGCTCACCGACGGCGGCATTCCCGCGGGCGTGGTCAACATCGTCACCGGCTTTGGCGGCGAGGTGGGCACGCCGATGGTCGAGCACGCCGACGTGCGCGCGGTTTCGCTCACCGGCTCGACCGCGGTGGGCCGCATCGTCGGACAGGAAGCGGCGAAGACGTTCAAGCATTGCTCGCTCGAGCTCGGCGGCAAGAACCCGATGATCGTGCTGGACGACGCCAACCTCGACCTCGCGCTTGACGGCGCGCTCTGGGGCGCCTTCGGCACCACCGGCCAGCGTTGCACCGCAACCAGCCGCATCATCGTGCAGAAGGGCGTCTATAAGAAGTTCGTCGATGCGCTGGTGGCGCGAGCGAAGAAGCTGAAGGTCGGCAACGGCCTCGATGAGAGCGTGGACATGGGGCCAGCGGTTAACTCATCGCAGATGGAGACCGATCTGAAGTACATCAAGATCGGCCAAGATGAAGGCGCAAAGATGCTCTGCGGCGGCCATCGTCTGGAGGGCGAGCCATACAACCACGGCTGGTTTGTCGCGCCCACGGTGTTCTCGGACGTCGATCCCAAGATGCGCATTGCGCAGGAAGAAATCTTCGGGCCGGTCGTGTCGATCATTCCGTGCGATGGGCTGGAGCACGCGATCGAGATCGCCAACGACATCGAATACGGTCTGTCGTCGTCGATTTACACGAAGGACGTGAACAAGGCGTTCACCGCGATGCGCGACCTGTACGCTGGCATCACCTACATCAACGCGCCCACGATTGGGGCTGAGGTGCATCTGCCCTTTGGGGGCGTGAAGGCCACCGGCAACGGCCATCGCGAAGGTGGCATCGGCGCCATCGATTTCTACACCGAGTGGAAATCGGTGTACGTGGATTATTCGGACAAGTTGCAGAAGGCGCAGATCGACCGGCCGGAGTGAAGCAGTGGCCCGTGGCCAGTGGCCAGAATGCGTGGACGCCTTCCCCCGTGCGATGCGCCGGGTTAACGAGAATGCCGTCCTGCGCACGCGGACGCTCAGCATAGCCCAGGACGAAGTCCTGGGTAGACGGCGCCCATTTCATCCCCGGTCCCGGCAGGGACCACATGTGTTTTTGCCGCAATGCGTTTGATATGAACCGCGATTCCGTGCGTCCCTGCCGGGACACCACCGCCGCTTTATTCGGCCGATACCCAGGACTTCGTCCTGGGCTAAACTGAGTCGTCCCGCCGAGCGGGACGGGTGCATCGCCATATGAAGGTAGCCTTCACTGCAATCATGTCTGCCTGTTTTTTCTTGACAGGCCATCTGAACGCCGAAGCGCAAACCGCGCCAACCACTCCCTCCGCCGAGATCACCGCCGCCGCTGTATGGCAGCCGCCGCAGGAGATCTTCGCGAAGGCGTCCAAGGTCTGCCAGATTGGCGCCGGGCCGGAGAGCTTCAGCGCGTGCTACATGAACCAGCTCACCGCGCAGGGTGAGCCCCCGGAGGCAGCCAGATTCACGCGCTGGCTGTACGACCACTTCGACCAGAACGTGGGGATCATGACAGCCTTCAAAAGCTACGGGACCGTCGATGCGGCCCAGGTGCTGTTTCCGCTGCGGGCCAACGACAACTATGGCCTGCTGCTGGTCAACGGCGAACCCAGCATCCTTGACGTAGACGATCTCCAGAAGCTCGATCGCAAGGGCATGGACGCGAACCCGATGTTCCAGTCCATCAAGCGGAAGTTTCCCAAGACCGATCTTTGGCCGGGTGATCGCAGCGGCAACGCGCCCTGGCCGCGAGTGGACAACTTGCCCAGTGGCGGGAAGCGCTTCGTGGTCAGCTATCCGCTGATCAACGGCTGCCACGCGTGCCAGAGTGTCGGGTTGGCGCGCTTCGGGTGGGACTTCGATGCTAAGGGGAAATTCCTACAGGTCGTCTACATTCCGACACCGCCTCCACCGAAGCTGACGAGGCCCGCGAGGCCGCAGCCGCCGGAATCTTCTCCCCCGATGTCGCAGCAAAATGCCCGATAGCAGAACACGCGTGCTGGACGATACGTCGCCACGATCGCGCCGGTGAAGGCAGCGCGGTCTGCTAAACTCCGGTCACACTTCCACAACAGGGGGACACATGCGCACGGCTTCGGCATGGTTGGTTCTAACGGCAGCGTCTGCAATCGCGTTTGCGCAAACCGAGCCGACGTCCATTACGGCTTCGGCGGTGTGGCAGCCGGGCGGCAACTTCCTTACTCAGGCGCACGCCGCCTGCGACAAAGTCTCGCCGTCGCAGAAGTTCGGCGACTGTGTGGTCAGCCAGATGTCGAAGGCGGGGGCGCCTGCGCCTGCGGTGAGCTTCACGCGCGAAGTCTTCAAGCAGACCGGCGGTGAGGTCGGCATCATGGCCGGATTCCAGAAGGTGGGACCGGTCGACATCGCCTGGGTCTCATATCCGCTGCGCTCGAGGTACGGGTTGCTGCTGGTCAATGGCAAGCCACGCATCCTGAATGCGGAAGATCTGAAGCTGCTGGACCAGAAGGGCATGCAGCAGAGCTTTCAGTTTCAGGACTTGCAGAACCAATTTCCGCAGGTGAATGTGTGGCCGGGCGATCGCGACGGCAGGACGTGGCCCAACTCGCAAACCGGGCCCAACGGCGGTTTGCAGTTCATCATCGGCTATCCGCTGCGCAATGGATGCCAGACTTGCGCCAACGCTGGATTCGCGTTGTTCACCTGGAATTTCAACCCCGGCGGAAAGTTCGTGGGAACCAGCTTCCAGGGCATGACGCCCGCTCCACTCCAGCAGCCGAGTTCAGCAAGCCAGTAGTACCCAGGGCCTTAGACTGCTGGTCAGGGCGTTTTGTCCGGCACCGTTTCGATCTTCACTGCGTCGCCATCTCCGTTCCACGCAAACGCGTGTGCGACCGGCATTCCCTCTACCCACACGACTTCATTGCCATTCAACACAACTGGCCACGTAGCGCGTCGCTCGGCGGGAATGCGCTTTGCCGCGAAGAGCCGCTTCAGCTTCTCTTCTGCGCCGCGATGTACAGGGCGATAAGCGTCGCCGTGCCGCCAGTTGCGGAGGGTCAGTTGTGGAGCGAGCAAGCTTCGCTGAAGAAGAACACCGTCCGCCGTTTCGCGGGCCAATTGCTCGGCAACGATGAGCGCGCGAACTCTCACTCCGAGTTCGGCAACGCGGACCTCACCGGGAAGGGGCAGCGGATACTCGTAGTCGTGCGCTTCTTGCCGTGTAGGTGTGCCCAGCTTCAGCGAGCCTTTCTCGCGAACGGCGATGCGGCCACCGGGAAGCTCTGTTGCGCGCAACTCTCCGAGAGCGCAGCGTAGCAGCTTCTCCACATGGGCGAAGTCCAGTGCGCCGCCGCCTGCCTCAGCAAAGCGTTTGAGCACGCGCCGCTGCATCGCGATCGGAACCTCAGCGAAGCCACCAAGCCACAGTTGTCCATCATGCAGTTGGTCCGCGAGGTACCGCTCGATCACACTTGTCCAGTAATCCTCGTCGGCCTGTGCAAGGTCGGCGAGATCGCTGAGCGACTGGCGAAGGTTCGGGTTGTACTCGCGCTCCAGCAGTGGCAGCAGCTCGTGGCGGACGCGATTGCGCAGGAACCTGTGGTCGAGGTTGCTCTCGTCTTCGCACCAGGGCTGGCCCAGCACGGCAAGATAGGCCTCGATTTCGGAACGCGTGGCGCACAGCAGCGGGCGAATAATGCGGGCATTCCCATGTCTCACAATGGGGTAGATCCCCGCCAGGCCTCGCGTACCCGCTCCGCGCAGTAGCTTCAGCAGCACGGTTTCGGCCTGATCGTCGAGCGTGTGCGCCGTGGCGATGCAGTCGAAGCGTCGCTGTTCGGCAACCTCGGCGAACCACCGGTAACGCAGTTCACGGCCGGCGGCTTCAAGGCCCAGCTTGCTGGTGAAGGCATGCTCGCGGACGTCGCTGCGGCGGACAAAGAACTCCAGCCCGTGCTGCGTCGCCAGCTCGGCCACGAACGCCTCGTCAGCGGCCGACTGCTCCCCGCGCAGTCCGTGATTGAAGTGCGCGACGGCCAGCGTAGTCCCCAGCTCCGGACGCAGCTCCAGCAGCAAGCGCAACTGAGCGATCGAGTCTGCCCCGCCAGAAACGGCAACCAGCACGCGGTCGCCGGCGCGAACCAGACGCCGCTCGCGGATGTAACGCAGCACTTTGTCGTGCACGGGGTAATTATCGCTGTTTAGCGTTCCTGGTTCCGCGGCTGAAGCCGCTTTACCGGCCGGGCGATTCGCCGGGCTGAAGCCCGGCGCTTCCACCAAGTCCTACTTCGACAGCACAGCCAACGCGGCGCGGAAGACCGCATCGAAATTCTCCCGTCCGGCGGACGGTGCCACACGTTCCACGGCCTTCTCCGCCAATGCACGCTGAAATCCCAGGTTCGTCAAGGCGGAGATGACGTCTTCCTCGACGGCGGAATGTGCCGCGACCGGCTGCGGCGCGCCGAAGGCCACCAGCTTGTCGCGCAGCTCTACGCACATGCGTTCAGCGGTCTTGCGGCCCACGCCGGGAATCTTGGTCAGGCGCGCAAAATCATTGGCGCGAATCGCGCCCACCATCTCGTCCACTGCCATGCCGCTGAGGACCGTGATTGCCAGCTTCGGCCCGATGCCGCTGACCGTGATGAGCTTCTCGAACAACTGCTTTTCTTGCGGGCGAAGGAAGCCGTAGAGCGCCAGAGCGTCCTCGCGGACGTGCGTGTGGACATGCAGCGCGACCTCGCTCCCCAACACCGGCAGCTCGGAAAAGGTAGGCACCGAGATTGTGACGTCATAGCCGACGCCGCCGGCCTCGACGATTGCCTGGTTCGGATGCTTGGTGATGAGCCGCCCGCGTAAATGAGCAATCATGGGATCAGTATCGGTACCGTCTTCGCTTTCGAGTTCGACTGCGATGTCGGGGTTTGCGAAGATGTCATTGTTGCACGGAAACACGGGCGCTGAAACGCCGCACTCCTGGAGTTCTCGCCAAACCGGTGCCCCGGCCCGCTCCAGCGCTCCGGACGCTGTTCTTCCCCCCGGAATGACAACCAATCCTGCCCCCGATTCGAACCCTGCATTGACAAGCTTGCCGCGAACAGGCAAACTGCTTCATTCTTCCGGTTTCCGTCGTTACAAGCGACTATGGTGCAGATTCTCGGGACACGGGCAACTTGATGGCCGCGCCACAACGCGTTTCCTATCGCATGGAGTCCACGCTGGACAGCGTGAACAAAGCCGAGGAGATGGCCGACCAGATTGCGGCGCAGGCCGGTATCGACGAGGACACCCGCAGCGGCGTCTCCATGGCGGTGCGCGAAGGCATGATCAACGCCATCCTTCACGGCAATGCGTACGATCCGGGCAAGCGCGTCAATCTGAGCTTCGAGCAGAACGGGCGGGAATTGATTGTCACTATCAGTGACGAGGGCAGGGGGTTCATTCCCGACGAGGTGCCCGATCCGCTGGCCCCGGAAAATCTCTTGAAGAACTCGGGCCGTGGCATATTCTTAATGCGGGCATTCATGGATGAGGTCCGTTTTCGTAAACTTGAACCCGGCACTGAAATCACATTGATCAAGCGGCTTCCCCAGCAGTGAATGGGGCCGCCAGGAGGCTTCCACGTGAGCATGAAAGCGAGTACTCGGCAGGTAGACGGCGTCACCATCGTCGACTTGAGCGGGCGAATCACCCTGGGCGAGGGCAGTGTCGTTCTGCGCGACACCATCAAGGACCTGCTGAGCAAGGGACAGAAGAAAATCCTGCTGAACCTGGGCGATGTCAGCTACATCGACAGCTCGGGCATTGGCGAGCTGGTCAGCGCCTTCACCTCCGTCCGCAATCAGGGCGGGGAGCTGAAGCTGCTGCACCTGACCAAGAAGGTCCACGACCTGCTTCAGATCACCAAGCTGTACACCGTCTTCGACGTCAAGGACGACGAGGCTGGGGCCATCGCGGCCTTCTCGAGTTAGCATCCGATCGATTTTGCGGGTGTGGAATAACCAGCGCCGCCCTTTCGCGTCTGCGGAAGGGCGTTGTTTTGTTCGAGGTTGGTAGGATCATCCTGGAGTTCTGCTCTTGAAAACCGGCGAAAGTTTACCGTGGTGATCGAGCGAGACGAAGAAGGCAATTACGTTGGCACCGTTCCTGCTCTGCGGGGTTGTCATACCCAGGCCAAGAGTCTTGACGTTCTTACGGTCGCATGACCGTCGTTCCCGTTTCATTCTGGCGAGATCGTCGGACCAGGATTGTTAAAGGCGATTCTGCGGGAAATAGAGATGCAGGTTGACGAGTTGCGGAAGTACCTGTGAGTGGTTTCCAATCGTCGTCGCAGCGGGAAATGCGACGATGGTTGGTCTAGAATCTTGTTATGCCCAGAATTTCCCGCCTCGATAAAGACCAAGTCGACACGGAAACCGCGAAGGTCTACGACGTCTATCTTCAGGAACGCGGCAACGTTCCCAACATGTTCCGCACGGCAGCGCATCGGCCGGAGATTCTGCGGACAATGATCGCGCACTTCCGTGCGGTGATGAACACCGGCACGGTTCCAGCCAAGCTGAAGGAGTTGGCGATCGTTCGCACTTCGCAGCTCAATCATTGCGAGTATTGACTGGCGTCGCACACCGCCTTGGCAAGGCGGCATGGCTGGAGCGAAGAGCAGCTCAGCGACTTGGCCAACTTTCGAAACCGCTCCGATTTCACTGACGCTGAGAAGGCGGCGCTGGAGTTGGCGGAGCGCGTGACCCGCGACTCCGGCGTTGACGATGCCTTCTGGAGCGAATTGCGAAAGTATTACGACGAGGGCGAGGTCGTCGAACTTCTGGCCGCAATCGGGCTCTTCAATTACTTCAATCGCTTCAACAATGCGCTGAGGATGGAGCCGACGAAATAAAGCGGCCATAGGTAGAGCGGGCCTTCCGGCCGGCGTCAGGGGTCCAGACAATTGCAGGAGTCGGCTTCGGCCGACGATACGGCGTGCCGCCGGGCTAAAGCCCGTCTCCCTTTCTGGGTGGCTGGACGCGGCGCTAAAGCGCCGCTCTACCCGTGCGTCGCTCTACGTTGCGTACCGCTGAAGCGCCGCTCTACCCGTGTGTCGCTCTGCGTTGCGAACCGCTGAAGCGCCGCTCTACCCGTGCCTCGCTCTGCGTGCGTACCGCTAAAGCGCCGCTCTACCCGTGCGTCGCTCTGCGTGGGTACCGCTAAAGCGCCGCTCTACCCGTGCGTCGCTCTGCGTGCGTACCGCTAAAGCGCCGCTCTACCGTGCGTCGCTCTACGTTGCGTACCGCTGAAGCGCCGCTCTACCCGTGCGTCGCTCTGCGTGCGTACCGCTAAAGCGCCGCCTTTCCGCCGATCTCCGGCGCAAAGCGCATCCCGTAGAACAACACCGCCGCGGAAATTGCCACCGCCACGATCATCGAAGTCAGCCCCAACTCCAGATTGCTATGGTCGGAGATTGCGCCGATCAGCGTCGGTGAAAACGCATCCCCCAGCAGGTGGATCGTGAAGACATTGATTGCCAGCGCCGTGGCCCGTATACGCGCGCTTACCGAGTTCACCATGGCCGCGTTGAGCGGCGCAGTGTTGAGCAGGAGGAAGAACTCGCCCAGGAATATCGCGGGGAACATTGCCGGGCCGTGACTGTAGATCGCGACTACGATGGCGGGGATCGCCAGCGCCATACCCACGCCTGAAACCAGCTGATACGCCGCCGGAGTGCGCCGCAGGAGCCGGTCGCCGAGCCAGCCGCCGAGCAGAGTCGCGACCGTTCCGGAGACCACCGTCATCGCGCCGAAGATCGTGTTGGCCCGGTCTAGCGGAAGGTGCCGCACGCGTACCAGGAAGGTCGGCATCCAGACCTGCAAGCCGCCTATCGCAAACGTCATCATGGCGCCGGCCAGGGTGATGCTCCAATAATCCTTGTTGTGCAGCAACCCGCGAATAGAGCCGCGCTCAAACGTATCGGCCACATGGTCGCTGGCGCCGCGCGTCGGTTCGCGCAGGCCGAGCACCGCTGCGCCCAGCAGAAATCCCGGCAGGGCCGATACCAGAAAGGGCGCGCGCCATCCGTAGCGATGCCCGAGGTATCCGCCGACGATGTAGCCCAGCGCGCTGCCCACCGGCGTTGCCAGGTAAAACAGGCCCATCACGCGCCCGCGGATCTGCTCCGGATACAAGTCCGCGAGCAAGGCCGGGGAGATCGCCACGAACGTTGCCTCGCCGATGCCCACGATGACGTGCCGCAGCAGCAATTCGCTGTAGGTGTGCGTGACTGCGCTGAGCAGCGTGGCGGCGCTCCAGACGAATGCGCCGAGTGCGATGATCCAGCGCCGCGAGTAGCGGTCGGCCAAGGGCGTGATCAGCGGCGACGCCACCATGTAGCAGACGAAGAAGGCGGAGGTGAGAAGGCCGATCTGAGTGTCGGTTAACGCGAATTCCCGCTGAATCAGCGGCTGCACCGCGTACAGAATGTTGCGATCGATGTAATTGAGGAAGTTCAGCGCGGTGAGCAGCAGCAGGGCGGTGGCGCTGGCACGATAGGACATGCGTGCGCGGAGGATAACATGCGAGGCCATGCGCGTCCTGCCACCAGCGGTCTCGCGGGTTTCGCCCGGGCAGCCGGGGAAAAACCTTTTGCATTTCGCACGCGAGCGAATATGCTGTCAAAGCATTCCCGGCAATCAATTTTCGCGGAGGCCCAATGAAGCGCCTGCTGCCGTTCTTTGTCTTGTCCCTATTACTGCTATCGTGCGCGGCGTGGTCACAGACCTCGACCGCGTCCGAAACAGTTACGCAATCGACGCCCGCACCGCAAGCCAAGCTGTCGTCGTCATCGGACCGTATGTTCTTCCCCAAGGACTGGTACTGGGGATGGGCGCAGTTCGACATTGCGCCGCCACACAATGAAATCGATCCCAATCTGTGCGCTGCCAACGCGGGACAATACGGCGGTATCCACTCGCAGTGCAATGCCTTTGCCCGATACCAGATTTCGGGCGAAGTGGAGCTCAGGCCGATTGGGCAAACCATTGCGCGGCGGCTGATGTTCTTTTACGACCCGAATTTTCTGTTCGGCAAGAATGTTCCCCAGACGCTCTACACCTGGTCATTCGACGGCATCGGCATGGAACTGAAATGGGGTGTCGGCATCGATCTTCCCAAGCGCTTCCAGTTCCGCTATACCAACCACCCGACGATCGTGCGCTTTGGCTCGCGTGACCAGCCGCTGGGCCCGGCCTGGCTGGGGGCGAATGGCCCTTGGGGACAGTACAATACCCTGGGCATACGCAAGTATTTCGGGACCCGGCGTGAGGGAACGGACTAAGGCGAGTTTCATGGGCCGTCCATGGTTGATCGCTGAGCTGCCGAAGCGGCTGGCCTCGCCGGATCCAACGACCCATGTCTGAGCCGCGCCCCGATTCCGCCGCTGTCAAGCTGCCTCCGCCCATTACCTTCGCGGCGCCGCTGGTCGCAGGCCTGATTATCGGCAGATGGTGCCCACTGGTGGCGCTGCCTGCGTTCCCATCGCGCGTCGCCGGAGGCATCCTAGTGGCGGCCGGCCTGGCTTTCGGCGGATGGGCGCGACTGATCTTCCTGCGCCATGGAACCACCGTACTCCCTTTTCGGCCAACCACAGTCTTCGTCGTGGAAGGGCCGTTTCGCGTCTCGCGCAATCCCATGTACGTGGGGATAGCCTCGATCTACATCGGTGTCAGCCTGCTATTTCGCTCGGTTTGGCCGCTCATATTCCTGCCACTTGTGCTCCTGGTCATTCACAAAACCGCCATCGCGCGCGAGGAGGCTTACCTGGAACGTCGCTTCGGTGCGGAGTATCGCGACTACAAGAACCGGGTGAGACGCTGGCTTTAGAGGGCGCACTGCGGACCGCTATCGGCGCTTACGGCCAATTGATCTCGCAGAGCAGGATGGCCACGTGTGCGATGGCGGCATTGTCGGTGCCCATGCCCTCGGGAGTCTTGGCCTTTATGCCGACCCGCGAGGGTTCGATGCCGAGCAGGTCGGCGACCTTCTGCTGGATGGCCGCGGCATGCGGGCCGATTCGCGGCGCGGCGAGGATCAGCGTGCTATCGACGTTGCCGACCTGAAAGCCGGCCTCGTCGACGAGCTTGAGCGCTTGTCGCACAAACGCCGCGGAATCGGCGCCCTTCCATTTAGGATCGCTGGGCGGGAAATAGGTTCCGATGTCGCCGGCGGCGATTGCGCCCAACAATGCATCGGTGAGCGCGTGCAACAGGACATCGCCATCGGAGTGCCCGGCCAGACCGCTGTGGTGCGGCAAGGTGACACCGCCAATCTTCAGCGGAATTCCGGGCTTGAATTCGTGCGAGTCCCAGCCGTAGCCGATGCGCGGGGCGCGAGGATTAGAGGCGTTGGACACGTTCTGGTGCCGCGGCTAAAAGCCGCTCTCAGTAAATGTAGGCCAGGGACGCTGGCCTAAAGGCCAGCTCTACCTGACGCTGGCGTGCAGGCCAGATCTACCAATTTCACCCGCTAAGTCTTTCACCCGCTCAGGCTGACTTCGCGGTTCTCCTGCGCAAGGAAGAACTCCGCCAGTTCCAGGTCTGCGGGAGTGGTGATCTTCATGTTCCGCGGTGAGCCCATCACCACGTGTACCGGACTGCCGCTGCGCTCGATGAGCGAAGCCTCATCGGTGCCCATGAATCCGTCGGCCGCGGCTTCGTCGAACGCTTTCTTCAGCAGCCCGAAGCGGAAACCCTGAGGCGTCTGCGCCAGCACCATGCGTTCGCGCGGCACGGTGGCGATGACCACGGCGCCGTCGGCCGTGCGATCTACCTGCTTCACCGTATCGACCGCAGGAATGCCGGCGATGGCCGCATCATACTTCTTTACCGCTTCGATGACGTTGACGATGGTCTCCTGTTCGACGAACGGGCGCACCGCGTCGTGCACCAGTACGATGTCGTCCTCGGCCGCGCCCAGTGCGGCGATCGCATTGGCGACGGAGTTCTGCCGGTGTTCGCCGCCTTCAACCACGCGCAGCGGCTTGGCAAAGCCCTCTGCCTCAATCTGCCTCTGAAATGTTGCGGTTTCGCTCTTGCGCAGCGCGACTACAATCTCACCGACCGCGTCACATTGCGTGAACTTGCGCAAGGTATGCACCAGGATGGGCGTGCCCTGAAGTTCGAAGAATTGTTTGCTTTTGCTCTTAGGGCCGCCGTGCGCGGCGGACATGCGCGTACCGAGCCCCGCGGCCGGAATGATGACGATGACCTTCATGTCGGGGAAGCGAGTATAACAGTTTCGGAGTTTCCAGCTTCTAGTTTCGAGTCACAGGATAGGACCGCATTGCGGTCTGGCTTCATCATCGGAGAACGCAGGCGCCTCGGATAGGGCCTCACCAGGCTCGGGTGGCAGCGAGAAAAGCTTTGAGAGCTGGAGGCCCAACGCTCGAAACTCGAAACTGGAAACTCGAAACTGCCTCACTCCGGCTTGACCGTCTCCGTCACAGCCGCCGCCGGTGTCGGCCCCGACTTGCGGACATCAGTGCGGTGCTCCACCGTGCGCGGCATCGTAACTGAGCGCTCGTCGAACTTGCCGAAGATCATCTTGCCCGCCGTGGTCTGCAACACCGATGTCACTGAAATGTCGACCGTTTTGCCGATCATTTTGCGGGCATTATCCACCACCACCATCGTCCCGTCGTCGAGGTAGGCGACACCCTGGTTGTATTCCTTGCCTTCCTTCAGGATGAAGACCTTCATGATCTCGCCGGGCAGCACGATGGGCTTCAGCGAATTGGCCAGTTCGTTGATGTTCAGCACCTCGACGCCTTGCAGTTGCGCGACTTTGTTGAGGTTAAAGTCATTGGTGACGATCTTGCCCTCGTAGACCTTGGCCAGTTCGATCAGCTTCAGGTCCACTTCGCGCACCGCCGGAAAATCGTCTTCGACGATCTGAATGGTGAGGGTGGCGATCTTCTGGATGCGTTGCAGGATGTCGAGACCGCGGCGTCCGCGATTGCGCTTCATCGAGTCGGCGGAGTCGGCGACCAGTTGCAGCTCGCGTAAGACGAACTGCGGGATCACGATCACGCCGTCGAGAAAGCCGGTTTCGGCAATGTCGGCAATGCGGCCGTCGATGATCACGCTGGTGTCGAGAATTTTGTAGCTGCGCTTGCCCTGCTTTTCGCCCCCGAAGATGCCGCCCAACGCGGCCAGGTTCAGCAGGTCGCCCTTACCGGCGCCGACCGTCAGGCCCACATAGGCCATTAGCAGCATGACGAAAAGCTGGAGGAAGCTTTGGGTCGCGCCCGGCGAGACGCTGTTACGGATGACCAGGCTGAAAAGATAGGCGCCGATTATCCCCAGGATGCTGCCAATGACAGCGCCGATCAGCCGTTTCAGGCTGACGTGCCGCAGCCGTAGTTCAAAGATGATGACAGCGACGCCAAGCAGCACCCCCGCGCCTGCGGCGACCATCGGCCGGAGGCCCAGCGGCTGTAATTCGTAGCAGGCTATTGCAGTAATGGCAACAAAAACAATCCGTATGAAAACCAGGTCCACGCCACACCTCCCAAGGCTGCTGGGGGTCTGCGGTCGGATGAATCTGCGCCGGGGTAATTAAGCCAGCATGAATACCGGAGACTCAGTCCCGTTACCTAGACGACAAGCGGCCTCGACTCGTTACCGTATGAATCTTCGGGGAATATAAAGAGGAGCGGTCCCCGATCGCCACGGTGGCGGCACAAAAAATCGAGCAAGCGAAGTATATCTCAGCTTTGCGTCCGGCGAGCGGGGCAATCGCCGCCCGGAGCAACATTCCCCCAAAATGGGAGCGCCCCGGCTGTCCCAGCGAACCGCTTCTCAGAAAGATGCAAGCTCTTGTCGGCGCGTGTGCTGCCTCACGACAAAGCAGCCCCTATTCCCGACGTCGCCAGCAGCCAGGCAGCCCACCACCCGAAGACGACCGCGAAGCAGTTGTTGGTCTTCAGCTTCGTAAGGCAGGCGAATCCAATGCCCGACAACACCAGCGTCCAGATGGTGAAAACGTCGACTTGCATCGCAATCGAGTAGAGGAAGTGGGACGACGGATCGACCAGTCCGCTAAGGTTGCTGGCCACGGGATTCTGAAAGGTAAGGCTCTCGCCGCCGCCCACCATGAGCACGACAATCGCCAGCAGGCTCTTGATGATTCCGGGCAGGCTGGCGTACACGCAAACCGCGAGCGCCTGGTTGAAGGTAAGTTCCGCGCCCAACCCAAAGTTGAAAGTCGCCAAAAGCACGGCCGCGAAAATCAAGAGGAAAATCAGGATTATGGCCGGCAAGAGATACGAGGAAATAGCGGTAACCTTGACGACCGTCTGCATCTGCCTGGCGCGATCTTCGGCCGACAACTGATCGAGCCGGGTCGCAGCCTTGGGTTGCAAGGCGAGGCCATTCTCGGCGATCTTCTCGAATCCGAGTTTCTTGTCGGCTACCAACACCAACGCTTCGGTCGCAATCACCAGGAGCAGGAAGGGCACAAGCCAATTGGCGCTGCGGCGCAGGTCGGTGAAGGTCTTTTTGGGAGCGACAAAGGTGTCAACTACGCGCCCGACTTCTGATAGCCGCTCTGGCTGCGGCGGCGGAACCGTTGCGGTGGAAGACATGGCCTCTCCTTGCCTGGATGGGGCGAGGAACCATTCCAGGCTGAGATTTGAGTTGGTGCGGCGCGATTGTAGCATCCGCTCGCCGCCATCGGCTGGCCTGCTGTGTGGGATTGTCGTCGGCAGACGTCCGGGAATGCTTATGTGGCTATTGTTATCGCGGATAAGACGCGCCTGTCTTGTTGCCGGCGTTGGTCGCAGGAGGCGACGCCGGCGTCTGGCCGGTGACCGTCAGCTTGTCCTCGAATTTGCGATTGCCGTCAAACGACTCGGCGATACGCTCGGCGGTCTGCTTGTCCTGGCTCGAGGCCACGGTGCCGGAGATCTCAATCGCGCCGTCGGTCACAATGACAGAGATATGGGCCGCTGATAGGCCCGGTTCGTTCTGGAGTGCCTGCTGGATGCGGCCCTGCAGCGCCGCATCATCGGCACTCGGCTGGGCTGGAGTTGTCGGAGCTGCGCTGCTACTTGTAGTTCCGGGAGTTGCCTGCGGCGAGGACGCGCTCGTCTGCCCGGTGTTCGCCTGGGGCGTTGCGGGTGCCTGCGGATTGGGTTCGGCCTTCTGGCCGTCAGCGTAGACAAGGAGGACCATTCCCGCAGAGAGAAGAAAAAGCAGGACTGCTAATAACCGAGTCATCAGTTCTCCAATGCAGTTCGATGTCAATGGAGGGCGAACGGCTGTCGAGGTGAGCTGATTTTGGCTGTAGAAAGCTCTGGTAGAGCAGGCCTTCAGGCCTGCGTTCAGGGACGCTACGTGAAGTTCGGGCGCTGAGATCGTAGATCTCAGCGCCCGAACTGTAGAAGAGGTATCGCTTTTAACGCGGGCCTGAAGGCCCGCTCTACCTGAATTAACTAACCGCTGGTTGCTACCTGCTCTCCGGCGGAGCCTGCCGTAGGCTCGGCGGAATGTTATCCAGCTCGCCGCGCTGTCTCGCCGGATGGTCCGACTTGATGCCCGGAATCGGGTGCTCGCCCGCCGAGCTCACCGGCGCCTGCTGCATCTCGTCCATGCTGTAGCCAAACGATGCGGTGTAGATGGCTTGCTGATACACGCCGCCGACCGGCGCGAATGCCAGCGAATAGATTGGGAAGGCGCGGCCTCCTGCCGGGAAGGCCGTTGCCACGTAATCGGCAACCATCCTGCCGGAGAAGGTGTTGGGCAACCAGCTCAACTGCATCGAGGGAGTAAGCTGCCGCCCCGGCGTCCAGGTCTGTCCGCCGTCGTGCGACAAGGAAAAGCCGGCGTAGAGCTGGCAACTGTTTCCGCAGTTCGAGACCGGGTAGTAGTAATAGGTCATCCCCAGGTGCGCGCTGCTGCCGGAGGTGTTGAGGTCGGCGCCCATGCCGTTGATGAAGTGATCGACACCGCTGCCGATGGGGTCGAGCGGAATGCGCGACTTGGCCGTCCAATGCACACCATCGGTCGAGCTGCTGAAGACGATGTCGTTGGCCGAGCAACCGCTTTCAAAGCTGCAATCCGACCACGAGGCGTAAACCGTACCGCCGCCGTCGATGGTGGTGGAAGGAAGGCCGGCGCTGCGCAGATCGCCCGCCTCACCGTGGCTGGGGGCATTGGCGATGCTGATGGCGCGCGTCCAGCTCTGGCCGCCGTTGGTTGAAGTGAAGGCCGACATACCGCCGTTGAAATCAGCGAAGGGAACTACCACAGTTCCGTTGGGCGTTACCACCGGATTGCCGCTGATGCCGAAATCGTTACCCGCCGTCGTCTTGGGCGAACCCCAGGTGGCGCCACCGTCGGTTGAGGTGCTCATGTAGAGCAGATCGCCCACGTCAGGATTGTCCCACTCGACGTAGCAGTTGCCATAGAACGGGCTGCTGGGGGTGTTGTCGCATCCAATCCAATTCTTGTCGGCGTCCATGCTGCTTTCGACGTAAATAGGATTGTCCCAGTGAATGGCGTCGGAGGAGCGGCTGACTGCGACCGTGTCGAGGTTGCCGATGGGCAGTGTGCAGATCAGCCACTTGCCGAACTTGGCGTTATAAGCGACCGCAGCGTCGCTGGCTGCGCTGTTAGGCCCGCCACCCGGGCCATTTACGGTGAGTCCGGGAAGATAACCGTTGGTCCAGGCGATGCCGCTGTTGAGCGAGGTGGCCCATCCGATATCGGCGCCGCCGCCGCTAGAGATGCGTGCTACCTGGAAGGCGGTGACGATCACCGGGCCGTTTGCCGCCACGCCCGGCTCAACTTCGGTCTTGTGCTGGCTGCTGGAGTTGGTAAAGCTGTCCTGGCTGAGTTGGCGAAAGAGGCTCTGCGCGCTGGCGGAGAGGGTTCCGAAGATTGCGAAGCCCGCGGTGAGGGCGAGAACTGCCAATGTCCGGCTTGCGCCGCGACGAAAACACGAATGCATAGTCATGGAAATTCCTTCCGAGTGGTAGGACTGGATTTCGAGTGTGAACACGAATGAGCTGAGTTTGCGCTGGACAGGAACGAACGCGAGCTTCCGTCGAGGCGCTCTAAAGCTAAATTGCAGAGTTGCCGCCTGTCAACGGCGACGATAGTAGTTCAGCTGGTTTTTGACAATGTGTCCTGTATCGAAATTCGGGCTGGCACCCGGCTGATGGGGCTACCCAACGCAGGCTGCACGCGTGCTAGACTGCGAGTTTGCCTATGTTCACTGAATTCGCGGCATTCCTTCGTCGTTTCTCTCTTACTACTATCGTTCTGTTGTTGGGTGTGCTTGTCGCCGCCGCCTCCGCGTTGGCGCAGCGAACGGAAACCCAAAACGGGGGCGGCGGCAACAAACTCGAGCAGCACTACAACGCCGCCGGCCAGGTCACCGAAACCCGCACCATTGGCCCCGATGGCAAGCTGCTCGAGAAAGATACGCTGGAATATCCTCCCGGCGCGCTGGTGCCGCAGAGCGTCTCTACCTCGTATTGGCCCAACGGACAGCCGCACAAGATCACGCGCAACACCTACGACAACAACTCCAACTTCACCGGCGAATTCGTCGAGATCCTCGATGATACTGGCAAGCAGATCGGCGGCCACCGGCTGACCCACGATCCGCAGACGAACGTCTATACCTGCGCCGAATGGAACGATGCCGCCCACGCATACAAGGGCGTGGACTGCCCCGCAGGCGAGGAATCGTCGGGCACGCCGGAAGCGGCGAAGACGTTTACTGCCGACGAGGTGCAACAGCAGCTTGCGCGCGCGCGCGAACCCCAGCGGCCATCTCGCCGGCCGACAACGGCAGCGGCGTCCCCGGGCGCCAATGTCAAAGAGGTCGGATTAGTCCTTCCCGCGCATGTTCGCCCCGGTGAGCGCGTCTCGGGCAGCGTAGTGGAGGATCCCACCGATTACGATGGCTCGCCTGAGGTAATGGTGACGCGATTCGCGCTGCCCTTGGCGGCGTCGGGCAAGGCTGCGACTCTCTCGGGATGGCAGGTGGAGATTTCCGGTGAGCCGGCACAAGCTGCCGACGGGCCGATTGTCATGACGGTACCGGCGGGGCAATCGGCGCTGGCGGTTCTGTTTCGCGCGGCAGACAATGCCGCCGCGCCGGTCTCGAAGAGCGTGAAGCTCGCGGGGGTGACGCGCGCGAGCGCTGCGCCGGACAAAGCCAAGGCCTCAACGCCCTATCTCGCCCCCGCTCTTTGCCTGAAGGGCCGGCTTTGCGTAGTCCGCGGGCCGTTCAGCGGCGACAGCCGAAAGACCTTTGCGGCATTTGAAACGCGACCCGCGAAGATCGTCGCTGAAACGCCCGACAGCGCCTACCTGGCCATTCCCGACGCGACTGAGCCGGGACAGCGCCCGCTGGCCATGGCCGAAGGCGCCAAGGCGATTGCGTTTCCCATGGCCGTGGGCGAGTTCAGCCTTCATCCCGATCGCCGCAACCTGCCCAAAGGCGAGACGCTGCTGATGTACGCGACCATCGAAGGCGCGGGCGATGTGCCCGACTCCGAGTGGCGTCCGGGGAACTTTCCGCCGTCCAATTTGGAGGAGGCGCGCAAGCTGCTGCCGGGATTCCAGCCCGCAGGCAGTGAGAGTGCGCATGACAAGCACGAAGCGGAAGAGCGGGGCGAGAAAGAAAAACGCGCGGCCATGAAGAGCGGCGAGAAGAACAATTCGGAGGCGAAGGGCGAGTCCGAAGAAAACGAAGGCGGAGAGATTTTACTTGTAGTGAAGAACCTCACGCCGGACGTGGCCAACTTCCGCGACTCGAAGAATGGCACGTACGTTTTCCATCTGAACTCCGACGCATTCAAAATGGGCGACTTCAGCTATAAGTTCCTTGTCGAAGCAAAGCAGACCGGAAACTTCGGAGTGCAAGGCTGGCTGATCCCGTTCCTCGCGCCGGTAAAGGGGCAGGAGTTTCCGATAAGCGCTACTACCAGCAGTAAGTAACCACGCTGGCGCCGTTCGGACAGCGGTGATCCGGATTGACATCGCCCGTCCGCCTGCTTACCCTAAACAAGCGCCATTGTGCGTCTTAGCCCGTCGAGGAACATCCAATCATCATGCGCTCTTTGCTTCGACATCTGCGGTTCTTGGCGGCCGTCCAACTCCTTCCCGCTCTGGAAAGCGGCGAGGAAACCACTCTGGTCGGCGGCCAGGCCGTGCTGGAGGGCGTAATGATGCGCTCGCCGCATGCCTGGGGCATCTGTATCCGCAAGCCCGACGGCACGCTGGCGACGCACTCCGCGCCGCTGGAGAAGCTTTCCGACAAGCACCCGTGGATGGGCTGGCCGTTCGTGCGCGGCATCATGACCCTGGGCCAGGCGATGACGCTCGGCTTCCGCGCGTTGCGCTACTCGGCCGACGTGGCGCTCGAACACTTGCAGCCGGAAAAGAAGGAAGAAAAGAAGACCGAAATCAGTGGCTGGATGATCGCCGTCAATCTCATCCTATCGCTCGGCTTCTTCATCTTCATGTACAAGTTCGTGCCGCTGCTGGCGGCCACCAAGCTCAAGAACCACTATCCCGCGTTCGGCAACCAGGTGCTGTTCAACGTGGTCGATGGCGTCATCCGCATCGCGCTGTTCCTGCTGTTCATCTGGGGCATCTCGCTGATGGCTGACATCCGCCGCGTGTACCAGTACCATGGCGCGGAGCACAAGACGGTCTTCGCCTTCGAGAACAACGATCCGCTGACGATCAAGCACGCGCAGGCTTACCAGACCTTCCATCCGCGCTGCGGCACCAGCTTTCTGATGACTGTAATGCTGATCGCCATGCTGGTGTACATGCTCATCCCGGCGACGACCTTCTGGGCGCGCTTCGGCTTCCGCCTGGCGCTGCTGCCGGTGATTGCGGCGGTTTCGTACGAGCTGATCCGCTTTGCCGCCAAGCACGGCTCGTCGCTGTTTGCGATGCTGACCAAGCCCGGCCTGTGGCTGCAACGCATTACCACGCAGCCGCCCTCGGATGACCAGGTCGAAACCGCCATCGCCGCCCTGAACGAGGCCATGGAGCTGGAGAAACAGCGCGGCGGCGAACTGGTGATTGCCTAGCGGCGCCCGCCGCGAAAAGAGCGATTTCCCACTATACCTTTGAAGGGGCGCGGCTTCAGCCGCGAATACAAATCCCAAGTCCGATCTTCACAAAAAATGGCATTTCCGACCGGCGGACGTATAAGCTTTGTGTCAGGGCACGAGTTTACTCGTGCCGAAAACGGGCCGTTAAGGAGTGGGCTTTAGCCCCTGCAGATGTCGAAACCCGTGCGAAATACGGAGGCACCCGAGATACTGCGCTCGCGTACCTTTTTCGTGACCAGCAAGACGAGCATGGGACAAGCGCTGTTGCAATCCGAACGTAACGCGATATTGTTTATTGACGTGCTGCGTTCGTATGTCAGGGCGAGAAAGTTTGTTGTACACGACTTCGTTGTTATGCCCGATCATGTGCACTTGTTGATTACGGTCGATCGGACTATGTCGATTGAAAAAGCCATGCAGCTGATCAAGGGCGGATTCTCTTATCGATTAAAAAAAGAGCACGGGTACGCAGGCGAGGTTTGGCAGCGGGGTTTTTCCGACGTCAGAGTCGAGGACCGGGAAAGCTTCCTGCGCCATCGTGAATATATTGCGCAGAATCCGATCCGGCGCGGGCTGGTGGATTCGCCAGAAAAGTTTCCGTACTGCTTCACGTACTTAGCGCAGCAGAAGGTAGCAGGGGCTAAAGCCCAGAGAAACAACACAGCGCCTGTCAGCACGACTGAAGTCGTGCCCTGACACAAAGCGCCTTAACACAGCGTCTTGACACAGCGTCTTGACATCGCGTCTTGACATCGCGTCTTAACAAAGCCTCTTGACGCAAGGTGTCTTGATGCAAAGCGTCTTGGTACAAGGCGCTCATACAAGTCGCCTTGAACCGAAGCGCATGACAGCGGCTCTCCGGCGCTGCGGGCCGCGCAATGGGCGGCATAAGAGCACGCTCCAAGGGCGCCTTGTAAACTGACAGTTCCTATGTTTGAACGCTTAGAACAAATCGAATCGAAATACGAAGAGCTGAACCAGGCGCTCGCTTCGCCCGAGATCGTCTCCGACTCCTCGCGCTATCAGAAGACCGCGAAGGCGCACAGCGAATTGCAGCCGGTCGTCGAGAAGTATCGCGAATACAAGGACCTCACGCGCGGCATCGAGGAGAGCAAAGCGCTCGCCGCCGACGAAACCGATCCCGAGATGCTGGCCTACGCCAACGAAGAGCTGGGCAAACTGGGCGAGCGACTGGCGCAGGTCGAAGAGGAGCTGAAGGTCCTGCTGCTGCCCAAAGACCCGAATGACGAGAAGAACGTGATCGTGGAAATTCGCGCCGGCACCGGCGGCGACGAAGCCACGCTCTTCGCGGCGGAAATCTTCCGCATGTACACGCGCTATGCCGAATCGCAACGCTGGAAGGTGGAAGTGCTCTCCACATCGGAGTCCAGCGTCGGCGGGCTGAAGGAAGTCATCGCCATCATTGAAGGCCAGGGCGTCTACTCACGGCTGAAGTACGAGAGCGGCGTGCATCGCGTACAGCGCGTGCCCGAGACCGAGACCCAGGGCCGCGTCCACACATCGGCGGTGACGGTCGCGGTGCTGCCCGAAGCCGAAGACGTTGACATCAAGATCGAGGCCAAGGACATCCGCATCGATACGTTCTGTTCGTCCGGGCCCGGTGGCCAGTCGGTGAACACGACCTACTCCGCCGTGCGCATCACGCACTTGCCGACCAACACGGTCGTGAGCTGCCAGGACGAGAAATCGCAGATCAAGAACCGCGAGAAGGGCATGCGCGTGCTGCGCGCCCGGCTTTACGAGATGGAGCAGCAGAAGCAGGCGGAAGCGCTGGCCAAGGAACGCAAGGCCATGGTCGGCAGCGGCGACCGCAGCGAGAAAATCCGCACCTACAACTTTCCGCAGAACCGCGTGACCGATCACCGCATCGGCCTGACCATGCATCAGCTGCCCGAGTTCATGGACGGCCGCATACAACCGATGATCGACGCACTTATCACCCACTTCCAGGCCGAGAAGCTGAAGGAGCAGTCGGCGGTACTGGCGTGATCGGTGTAGTCAGGCGCTGCACTGTTGCACAATGTAGGCAGGGCCGGTGCAGGGCAGTGAAACCAGCCGCAACGCGGCGGGATGAAGTTAGCCCCGGGGCGTGAGCCCCGGGTTGAGTAGCAAGAGCATCCGAGCCGCGGCAGCGGCGGCACGAAACACGGCGTCACCCGAGCATCATCGCCTGAAATTCCTCGGCAATCCTCCCGGGCAGTTTTTCGCGATTCGATTTCTGCAGCAGCCCGTGGCCGGCGCCCTCAATCGCCACCAAGCGAGCCGGCGCCGGGATTAGCTTGATCGCCTCCCGCAACTCCTCCTCCGTCCCGAACGCATCGCGCGTCCCACTGACAAACAGCGTCGGCGTTTGCAACTGGGGCAGGTGCGCGGTTCGCAGCTGAGCCGGACGTCCCGGCGGATGCAGCGGATAGGAAAGCAACAGCAGTCCCGCCACGAGCGACGCGTCAGACGCCACCAGCATGCTTGCTTGCCGCCCACCATATGAAACGCCGCCGAGAAAGGCGCGTCCGCCGAACCGCTCTTTCATCAGCTGAACCGCCCGCCGCAATCCGTCCTGGTCGCGCTGCGCGTCGGAGGGCGATGGCGGCCCGGTCGGGCGCCGCTGGCGAAACGGCAGATCGACGCGCAGGGTACTCAGCCCCATCGCGGCGAAGCGCTCAGCAAGAGCCACGAGCAATGAAGCCTTCGCATTCCCTCCCGCGCCATGGGTGAGGACGATGAATTCCGCGCTATCACCCTGCGCCGAATGCAAAAATCCACGGACCGGCGCGACGTCAGGCTCAAGGTTGTTGAGTAGCTCAAAAGTTCCGTGCGACATGGATGGCTTCGCTCCCTTACCGCACAAAAATCTTGTACAGCATCAGGTAAATCACGACCCCAGTGACCGAGACGTACATCCAGATGGCCCACGTGTACGGCGCGATTCTCTTGTGCCGCTCGAACTTTCCCTTTAACGCACGTGCCAGCGTGATGAGAATAAACGGCACCACCACGGCGGCCAGTATTGTATGCGAGATCAGGAGCGTGAAGTAAAACGCTCGCGAAAGGCCTTGCCCCCGAAAGTGCGTGACCCCGGCGCGCAGCACCAGGTGGTAGTACAGATACGAAATCAGGAAGAAGCTTGAGGTGACAAATGCGGCCAGCATCATGCGCTTGTGCGCCTGCTCGCGGCCACGTTTGATGAAGTAAAGTCCTGAGCCGATCAGCACAGCGCTGGAGCCGTTGAGCACCGCGTCGAGCGCGGGGAAAAAGGTCGGGGTCAGTTGCATCATGCCGCCGGTTTGGTGGTGCGCCGGTTGGCGACGAGGAACGACAGCCCGAACATCACCAGCGTAAACAGCGCCAGCACGACGAAGTTGCCGGCGAGCGACAGATCGGGCGAGGCCGATGCCGGAAACAACAGCGAGCGCAGCGCTTCCGTCCCGTAAGTCAGCGGATTGATCCGCATCAGCAGGCGAATCCAAAGCGTCGCACCCGAGAGCGGGAACAGCGAGCCCGACAGCAACCACAGCGGAATCAGAAATAGATTAATAATGGCGTGAAAAGCCTGGGTGGAATCCATTGGCCAGGCAATGATGAAGCCTAGTGCGGTGAGGGAAAACGCGACCAGGAAAATGGCGAGCACCGTCAGCCCGAAGCTGGCAAAGGTGAAACGCACGCCCACGGCAGGCGCGAACACCAGGAAGATGAGACCCTGCAAAGTCGCCAGTGTCGCTCCGCCCAGCACTTTGCCCAGCACGATCACCGAGCGGCTCACCGGCGCGACCAGCACGGACAGCAGGAAGCCTTCCTTGCGGTCCTCAATGACCGACATCATGGTGAAGATGGCGGTGAACAGCACGATCATGATGAGCGCGCCGGGGAAGAAGAACTCGAGATAGTGCTGGCCGCCGGCGCCGCTGGAGCGAAACGAGGTGCCGAAACCCGAGCCAATGACGACCCAGAACAGCAGCGGCGAGGCGATGACGCCGACGACGCGTGCGCGCTGGCGGTAGAAGCGAATCACCTCACGCCACCACAAGGAAATCGAAGGCAGTAGCGTGCCCGCGCCGGCGGGCGCCACAGCTGCGGGAAGAGAAGTAGTTTGGGTTGCCATGGATCCGTTCTCAGCTATCGGCCGTGAGTCGTCGAAAGCGATCCTGCGCAGAGTCAGACGATCTCCGGCCTTGGTTGATTTTAGCAGTTGAAGCTGGCATCCGAAGGTCGCTACTATATGTGCGCCCCATGCTATGATGGCTCACCTTCCGCATGAGTTCTTTCCCGGCAGTTGTGCAGCAGGCGCTGACCGAGCGCGAGACCTTCCCGCCAACTTCCAGTAAACGCCTTTTTTACCTGCTCGGATTCCTGGCGCTGACCTATGCCTTCTTTGCCGGATTGCGCACCGTCTCGGACTTCGATCTCGGCTGGCAAATGGCTACGGGACGGTGGATCGTCCAGCACCACAGCGTCCCCTCCGTTGACGTGCTCTCCTACGCCGCAGCCGGACAGCCGTGGATCTATCCCACCGGGGCGGGGCTCATTTTCTACTGCGCCTACCTAGTGGGTGGATTCGCGTTGCTCTCGTGGATCGGTGCGATGGCGTGCGTCGGCACCGTCGCGCTGTTGCTGCGCAGGAATTCCGGCGTCGGAGCGGCGATTGCGATCCTTGCCGTGCCCGTCATCGCGCTGCGCACTACGCCCCGGGCCGACATGTTCACCGTCGTGCTGTTCGCGGGATTTCTTTCGATCCTGTGGCAGCAGCATCGCACCGGCGCCGCGCGGCTTTGGCTCTTGCCGCTGCTTATGCTCGCCTGGGTCAACCTCCACCTGGGATTTCTCGCCGGCTTGGGACTCGTGCTCGCCTATGTCGTTACTGAGTTGCTGGACGCAGCTTTCGGCAAGAGACACGATGCCTTGAAGCGATTGCGCCATGCCATGCCATGGCTGACCGCATCCGCGTTGGCCACGCTGTTGAATCCCTGGGGCTGGGGAATTTACCAGGCACTCCTGATTCAGCAGCGGGTGAACAGCCAGCACGAGTACTTGATCGCCGAGTGGAGCCGGTTGCCGCTGACGTGGGCTGCGATTGCCAATGCTCTTACACTGCGCCAGACCGGCAGCGCGATGTACATGCTGCTGGCAATTGCAGGGATCGCTGTGATTCTGGCCTTACGCCGTGCGCAATGGGGAGCGGCGATGATGCTCCTGGGTGCGAGCTATGTCGGCGCGCGTTACATGCGAATGGGCGCGATCTTCGCGTGCGTAGTGGTGATCGTGGGCGGACCCATTCTATCCGAGGCCTTGCCGAAGCTGATCTCGGGGCTGAAGTCGAGGCGAGTGCGCTCTCTGATGGCTCCCACGGCGGTTGTGTTGTTAGCTGCATTGGTCGGCGTGCGCTGCTTCGACCTGGCCACTAATCGCTTTTACCTGCGTGGCTCCTCCGAGAGCACCTTCGGCGCGGGCTTGAGCTGGTGGTTCCCCGAGCGCGCGGCGGAGTTCATCACGAGCCACAATCTTCCGGGAGAGATCTTTAACAGTTATGACGAAGGCGGATATGTGGCGTGGCGTCTCGGCCCCGAGCGCCGCAACACCATCGACGGGCGTGCGCCGGTCTTCGGCGCGCAAGCCATCCAGCGCAATAGCAAGCTGCTGCAATCCTCGCCCGATTCTCCGCTGTGGCAACAGGAAGCAAGCCGCTTCGGCATCAACACAATTTTGCTGCCGCTCGGGCGCTTCGACGGGATCGAACTAACGAAGCTGCTGGAATTCTGCAACAGCGCGTCGTGGCAACCGGTTTATCTCGATGAGGTTTCGGCCGTGTTCGTGCGCCGTGACGCGCCGGGAGCCGCTGACCTGCTGCAAAGCAAGGCGGTGGATTGCGCCAGCGCACTTCTGCCTCTGCACTTGCCGCAGAAACAAGATGCCGCGGCATTCAACGCCTGGGCGAATTCGGCCGCGATCCTGGCCCAGTTGGGACGGACTTCAGAAGCGCTCGCGGCCACTGACAACGCGCTCGCCATTTTTCCTGACAGCTCCTTCGCACACTGGCTGCGCGGCAGCTTGCTGGCGGCGATGAATCGTCCGGAAGAAGCGCAGGCCGAGTACCTCGACGCAGTGTCGCTCGAATCAAGCGACGTAACCTGGTCGGCGCTGGCCGACTTCTATCGCACGCACGGGCGCACCGGCGAGGCGATCGACGCCATGCAACGCGCAGCCGCGCTGTCTCCGCGGCCATTTACGCTCCAGTCGAACCTCGGATACCTGTACTTGAGAACGAACCGGCCGCAGGACGCGCTACGCGCTTTCGACGCAGCCCAACGCAGCGCGCCTGCCAACGTTGCCGCCGCCGACAACGGCGCCTTCGACTTCATGCTTGCGCAGGGACGATCGGTCGCGTGGAACCAGCTGGGTGATGTTTCTCGAGCGATCGCATTCCAGGAGAAAGCGACGCAGCTGCAGCCCGACGCTCCCGAGCCATGGCGGCGCCTGGCGAAGTTGTATCGCAATGCGGGGCGGAACGACGATGCGCTTCGCGCCGAGCTAACCGCCGCTGCGGCTGAACAGAAGCGGGGAAATTAGGCGGTTCGAGTCGTGAAGAGAAATTGCCGGATTTTCTTACTAGAGGCTACTCATAAATGCTTTGTGCCAGGGCACGTCTTTCAGACGTGCCGAAAAGGTTGCGCTATTCTGCCCCGAGCCGACTTCAGTCGGCGGCACGCTTTTCGCCCCTGCTGGGGCACAGGGGCTGAAGCCCGATCTTTTCTCGCGCCTATCGGCACGACTGAAGTCGTGCCCTGACACGCAGGCAAAACCGATTTATGAGATGGCCTCTAGTAAGACAGTCTTACCAGTAAGACGTTCTCACCAGTAAGATCGTCTTACTGGTAAGAAAATCTGCAAGGGAGCGATTTCAAGAAACGCGCCGTGGTTCCTTGCTGCGCTGATTACACAGCCTTTGAGAAGCGCCTTCGAACTGACTTCTTGAAATGGTGCCGGTAGGGTTTACTCTTCCGAAGCGGCGTCCTCTTCCGTCCAGAAGCGATGTCCCGTCCTGCGGATGAAGACATCCTCCAGGCTTGGCTTGTGGATGGACACGCCATCGATCTCGCCGGGAAACGCTTCGACGACATCGGTCACGAAACGATGGCCGCCTTCGATTTCTAACCGCACGCGGCCATCAAGCACGGTGGGGTGCACCGCGAACCGCTGCTCGATCCGCCGTGCCAGCGCCTCAGGTTCACGCGCTTCCAGCAGGATCACATCGCCGCCGATCTCGCTCTTCAGCTCCGACGGCGTGCCCAGCGCGACCACAGTGCCGTTGGCGTAAATCGCCAGCCGGTCGCAGCGTTCCGCCTCTTCCATCAGGTGGGTGGTGACCAGCACGGTCACGCGTTCTTCATCGCGCAAAATCTGCAAATATTGCCACAGATCGCGGCGCGCGCCGGGATCCAGGCCGGTGGTCGGCTCGTCCAGCAGCAACACCGAAGGATGATGCAGCAGGCCCTTAGCCAACTCCAACCGCCGCTGCATGCCGCCGGAGAACGTCTCGGCTTTCTCCTTGCCGCGATCGGCCAACCCGACGCGGCCCAGCATCTCGGCGACACGCTGCTTCAGTTTCGCGCCGCTCAGGCCGTAGATGTGGCCCACCAGCATCAGGTTCTCTTCCGCCGACAGCTTCACGTCGATGCTTTGCGCCTGGAAGACGACGCCGATGTTGCGGCGTACCAGCGCAGGCTCGCGCGCGACGTCGTGTCCCATGATGAGCGCGCGGCCGCCGGATGGCAGCATCAAGGTCGACAGAATGCGGAATGTGGTGGTCTTGCCGCTGCCGTTGGGACCGAGCAGTCCGAAGATCTCTGCCGGGCGTACGTCGAACGACACCCCAGCCAAAGCAACGCGATCGCCGTATTGATGGCGCAACGCTTGTAGTTGAATGACTGCGGATGTTTCTGCAACGGGGTTATTGATCGCGGGCTGATGAAGTGTGTCGGAAGCGCTCATGCGGACGGCCAATCACAATTCTATATGGGCGGCGGTCGAATGGTTTGTGCTGAGCTAAAGCCCGCAAAGCAGCTCTGGTTTCCCGTCATCGGTTTAGCAACAGCAACAACGTAAATCACGCCCTCGCCGGCGCTTTCCCGCGCTCACGTAGCGACTCCACAATCACGTACAGAACCGGGATGAAGAACAGGTTCAACACCGTCGAAACGATCATGCCGCCAAAAACGGTCGTACCTACCGAATGCCGGCTTTGCGCGCCCGCGCCTGTGGCAAACACCAGCGGCAGCACGCCCAGGATGAACGCGAACGACGTCATCAGAATCGGCCGCAGGCGGATGCGTGCGGCTTCCACCGCCGCCTCGCGGATCGACAGCCCCTTGTGGCGCAACTGCTCGGCGAACTCGACGATCAGAATACCGTTCTTCGAGGCCAGGCCAATCAGCATCACCAGCCCGATCTGGCAGTAGACGTCGTTGAGCTGCCCGCGCAGGGTTTGCGCGATCAGTGCGCCCAGCATCGCCATCGGCACGCTCAACAGGATGATGAACGGCAGTACCCAGCTCTCGTATTGCGCCGACAGCGTCAGATACACCAGCAGCAGGCCCAGCCCAAAGAGCAGCGCCGACTGCGTACCTGACTTAATCTCCTCCAGCGACAGTCCCGACCACGAGTAGTTGAAGCCCAGGGGCAGCTTCTTCGCGACTTGCTCCATCGCCTGGATGGCCTGTCCCGAACTGTAGCCCGGTCCGGCCGAGCCGTCGATCTCAGCGGAGCGGAACAAATTGTAGTGGGTGATGACCTGCGGCGACGTGGATTCCGTGATGCTCACCACGTTATCCAGCGGAATCATCTGGTTCGTGTCAGAGCGCACGTAGAACTCGCGGATATCGCGCGGCTGGCGGCGAAAGCTCTGATCGGCCTGCACGTAAACGCGGTACGCGCGGTTGTTAAAGTCGAAGTCGTTGACGTACGCGGACCCCATGTAGACCTGGAGCGCATCGCTGATTTGCTGGATAGGCACTTGCAGGCTGCGCGCCTTTTCGCGGTCGATCTTCACTACGAATTGCGGATCGTTCGCGGTAAACGAACTGAAGAGCCCGCTGAGGTCCTTACGTGAATTACCCGTCCGTATAACGGTCTGGGTTGCGTTGTAGAGATCCTGCACCGAGTTGCCGCCCTCGTCCTGCACCTCGAAAGTGAAGCCGCCGAAGCTGGCGACGCCGGAGATCGCCGGTGGGAGAAAGGGAACAGCGCGTACTTCGGTCAACTGGCTTAAGGGCCCGCGCAGGCGGTTCACCACGGCGGCCGCGGAATCCTGCGGCTTGCGGCGTTTGTCGACGTTGGCCAGGTTCAGAAAAACCATTCCCTGGTTCGCAGCGTTGCCGCTGAAGCTGAAGCCGACGACGCTGAATGCGCCGGTAATGTCCTTCTCCCCGCCACAGACCGCCTCGACCTCGCGCATGGCCTGCGACGTATACTCCACCGAGGCACCCTGCGGCGCTTGCACCAGAATCATGAACCAGCCCTGGTCTTCGTCAGGGACGAACCCTGTGGGCACTGCCTTGTACACAAAATAGGTTGCCGCCAGGCCTGCGAAGAACAGCACCAGCATCAGGTAGCGCGCCTGGATCGCCTTCTTTGCACCGTAAACGTAGTGTGCGGTCGTGCGGTGCAGGATGTGCTCCACCCCGCGAAAGAACGCGTTCTTCCTGCCGGTTTCGGGCTTCAGCAGCAAGGCGGAGAGCGAAGGCGTAAACGTCAGGGAGTTGAACGCTGAGATCGCGATGGAGAATGCGATCGTCAGCGAGAACTGCTTGTACAGCAGCCCCGTTGTTCCCGGGAAGAACGCCACCGGAACGAACACCGCGACGAGCACTAGCGAAGTCGCGACGACAGCCCCGGTCACCTCGCCCATCGCTTCGGAAGCCGCAATGTGCGAGTCGCAATGCTCCTCACCCATGTGTCGCTGAATGTTCTCGATGACGACGATGGCGTCGTCCACCACAAGCCCAGTGGCGAGCACGATGCCGAAGAGCGTTAGCGTGTTGATGGAGAAGTTCAGCAGCTTGATGAAAGCGAAGGCGCCGACCAGTGACACCGGGATGGTGACCGCCGGGATCAGCGTGCTTCGCCAATCCTGGAGGAAGACGAACATCACGATCATCACGAAGACGATCGCCTCGACCAACGTCTTCAGCACCTCACGAATGGAGTCGCCGACGAACGTCGTGCTATCGAACGCGATGCCGTAATGCAGTCCCGGGGGGAAACGCCGGGACAGCCGCGTGAGCTCGGCACGCACCGCCTTGTCCACGTCCAGCGCGTTTGCGGTGGGCAACTGTGTGATGCCGATGCCGATACCGTTGTAGCCGTTGAAGCGCAGCTTGTTGCTGTAGTTCTCGGCGCCCAATTCGGCATGGCCCACGTCGATCAGGCGCACCAGCGCGCCATTGTTGCCCGGCTTTAGGACGATGTTGTCGAATTGCGCCGGCTCGGTCAGGCGGCCCAGCGCGCGCACGCTGATCTGGTACATCTGCGTGTTCGCCGCCGGCTCAGCGCCTACCTGTCCCGAGGCAATCTGCACGTTCTGCTGCTGCAGCGCAGAGACTACGTCGGAGGCGGTGAGGCCGCGCGCCGCCAGCCGCGCAGGATCGAGCCACAAGCGCATGGAGTACTTGCGCTCGCCGAAGATCTGCGCGTCGCCCACCCCGTTAATGCGCTTGATCGCGTCCTTAACGTAAATGTCGATGTAGTTGCTGATGAATTCGTCGGTGTAGCGATTGTTGTCGCTGTAAAAGCCGGCCGCACAGATGAACGACGTGGAGACCTTATTGATTGTGATGCCGGTGTTCTTGACCTCGTCGGGCAAACGGCCTTGCACGCCTTGCACCCGGTTTTGCACGTCGACGGCGGCCAGGTCAAGCGGCCGGCTCAGCTCAAAGACGATGTTGATGTTGCTGCTGCCGTCATTGCCGCTGGTCGAGGTCATGTAGCGCATGTCCTGCACGCCATTGATGGCCTCTTCCAGAATCGTGGTAACCGAAGACTCAACCGCGACCGCGTTCGCGCCGGTGTAGAAGCTGGTGACCGAAATCTGCGGCGGCGCCAGCTCCGGGAACTGCGCGATCGGCAGGAACGGAATGCACACCGCGCCCGCGATGACAATGAACAGCGAGGTCACCGTCGAGAACACCGGGCGTTTGATGAAGAAGTCGGAAAACAACAGCTTTCCTCGGTAGAGCGAACCTTCAGGTTCGCGTCCAGCGTTTCTTACATGATTGTCATCCCGAGCGGAGGTCGCCGCGGCGACCGGAGTCGAGGGACCTGCTTTCCGATGCGTGGTGCCGCCGCTCCCCGGCTCGGACTCATCTACACAGCGACGTTCGGCACGACTGAAGTCGTGCCCTGACACAAAGCAAAACCACGCAATTTTCCGTTCGAATCAGAGCCCTATTACTCGACCCTCACGGCTGCGCCGTCCGTGAGGTTCTGTCCGCCGGAAATGACCACGCGATCACCTGGCTTCAATCCGTTCAGCACGGCGTAGTTGTTGCCCACAATCTCCCCCAACTCAAGCGGCCGCTGACGCGCCACCAGCTTTCCATTCTCCTCCTCCGTCACGAAGGCGAAGTATTGTCCGCTGACGCGCGAAACCGCGACCACCGGCACGGTGATGCCCTGGTGCGTGCTCCAGAGCATGCGGGCCCGCACCAATTGCAGGTTGCGGAGCACGTCCGCGGCCTGGTCGGCGGGTGCTTTCACCAGCACCGACTGCGTTCCCGATTCGACCTGGGCCGAGATGAAGTAAACGTTGGTCCGCAGCAACACCTTGCCGCTTTGGTCGACGATTTCTACCGGCGCGCCCATCCTGATCTCCGCGGCGTGTTCGGAAGGAATGGAAATATAGACTTCGAGCCCGCTGCGCTCGTCGATGGTGGTGAGCGGCGTGGTGTTGGTGACGCGGTCGCCGACGTGCACGGGAATGTCGCCCACGACCCCATCGGTCGGCGCGAAGACGCTGTAGTACCTCAACTGCACCTTCGACGACTCGATTTGCGCGTCCAGGGCCTTCACGTCAGCCACTGCGCTCTCATAGTTGGACTGCGCCTGGTCCAGTTCCTGCTTGCTTACCACACCGCCGTCTGCCAGCGCCTTGGTGCGCTCGTACTGGGCCTTCGACCAGACCAGGTTCGCTTCCTTGGAGCGCCTTTGCGAATCGTAGTTGGACACCGTAGCCTGCTGCCGCCGCGGGTCGATCTCCATCAGCGTCTCGCCCTTGCGTACAAGTTGCCCGGAATGCACGTGGATGCCGAAGATCCATCCTTCAACGTCGGACATAATGGTTGCGGAGTGACGCGACTTAATCGTGGCGACATACTCGGATGAGTCGCCAATTGGCTGGTCCTGCACTTTCTGTACTTTCACTGGCAAGGCGGGCGGACCTGAGGGCGTATCGGCATTGCCGCGGTTGCAGGCTGTGACCAGCAGCCCCATTGCTGCGGCGATGACGAGCGTCAGCGGTAGTTGGAACGCACGTGCGCCGGAAGCGCGCGAGCGCAGAGTAGCAAACGCCATGAAAATTCCGAATCGTGCCAAGCTCAGTAGCTTCGTGTCGGATCGTGCATCCCCGGCCGGTGATTCATTCTAACCCAGCTGGCGCGAGGTGGCGGGGCCGGCAGACTACGTTGACATCAGCCGCAAGCGAGCGTTGCAAGACGCGGGGAGCAGTCGCCAATCCCCACTTCTTTCATCATTCGTTGCTGCGGCGGCCTGCATCCGATCTTCGGTTTCAGCGTCGTATAATCTGTTATGGCGACTTTGCGCCAACAGATCGCGACCAATGTCCTGACCGTCACACGCTTCCGCGATCTGCTGCGCAAAATCCGCTCCTACCGCCCCGACGAAGACCTGTCGCCGATCCGCAAAGCCTATGAATTTTCCCTGGAACATCACAAGGGACAGGCGCGCGAGTCCGGCGAACCGTACCTCGTGCATCCCCTGCAAGTCGCGACCATCCTGGCCGAGATGCAACTCGACACCACGGCCATCGTAGCCGGCCTGCTGCATGATGCGGTCGAGGACACCTCTGTCACCATCACGGAGATCGAGCACGATTTCGGCGAGCAGGTGGCCCACATCGTCGAAGGCGTCACCAAGATCAGCAAAATCGATTTCGCGTCGTCCGAAGAAGCCCAGGCGGAGAACGTGCGCAAGATGGTCCTGGCCATGATGGACGACATCCGCGTCGTTCTCATCAAACTGGCTGACCGCCTGCACAACATGCGCACGTTGAAGTTCCTCTCGCCCGAGAGGCAGCAGAAGATCGCGCGCGAGACGCTCGACATCTATGCGCCCATCGCGCACCGGCTGGGTATGGGCAAGATCCGCGGCGAGCTGGAAGACCTCGCGTTCCAATACGTCGATCCCATCGCCTATGACCAGGTGAAAAACGCGATTGAGCAGCGCCGTAAGGAAGGCGAAGCGTTCCTCGCGGACGTTCAGGGAGTGATCGAACAGAAGCTGAAGGAGAACAATATTCAGGCGCGCGTCGAGGCGCGCATCAAGCGCATCTACAGCATCTGGCAGAAAATCCAACGGCAGCGCATCGGGGTCGACCAGATCTACGACATGCTGGCGCTGCGTATCATCACCAAGTCAGAACAAGACTGTTATGCAGTACTCGGCCTGATCCACAATCAGTGGCGGCCGGTGCCGGGACGCATCAAGGACTTCATCGCCATCCCGCGCAATAACTTCTACAAGTCGCTGCATACCACCGTCATCTCCGAGAAGGGCCACGCCTTCGAGGTGCAGATTCGCACTGAGGAGATGCACAAGATGGCGGAAGAGGGCATCGCGGCGCATTGGAAGTACAAGGACGGTCCGGTCTCGGCGCGCGACGAACAGCGACTGGCGTGGCTGAGGCAGGTGGTCGAGTGGCAGCGCGACATCAAGAACTCCAAGGAATTCCTGTCGACGCTGAAGATCGATCTCTATCCGGAAGAGGTCTACACCTTCACCCCCAAGGGGCGCATCGTGATTCTGCCGCGCGACGCCACGCCGGTGGATTTCGCTTACACCGTGCATACCGAAGTCGGGCACACGTGCGTCGGGGCCAAGGTGAACGGACGCATTGTCGCGCTGCGCTATAAGCTGCGCTCGGGCGACATCGTCGAAATACAAACGCAGACGGGACACAACCCCAGCCGTGACTGGCTGCAGTTCACCAAGTCGTCGCGCGCACGGCAGAAGATCAAGCACTGGCTCAACGTGCATCAGCGCGAGCGCGCCATCGAAATCGGCCGCAAGCTGATTGAGAAGGAAGCGCGCAAGTACCGCATCGCGTTGAAGTCGCTCAACGAAGAAGACATGATGCGCGTCTCGCAGGAGAATGGGCTGGCCAAGCCCGACGACTTGATGGCTGCCATCGGCTACGGCAAATTCTCCGCGCGCAGCATCCTGGCGCGCCTGGTGCCCGCCGAAGAGGCGCAGTCATTCTCGGGCCACGCCCCACCCGCGCAATCGTCTGACGATAACGGCTCCGGCGGCCTCACCAGCGTGGTGCGGCGGGTCTTCGGCGGCGACAGCTCAGCCATCAAGGTGAAGGGTCACGATGACCTGCTGGTGTACCGCGCGGGATGCTGCAACCCGATTCGCGGCGAAGAAATCGTTGGCTACGTGACTCGAGGCAAGGGCGTCGCCGTGCATTCCAAGTCGTGCACCAACATCGACAACCTGATGTTCGAGCCCGAGCGCCAGATTGCCGTTGAGTGGGCCCGCGACTCCGCCGCGCCGGTGTGGCAAGCCGGCTATCCCGTCAAGCTCGTCATGGCGTGCGACAACCGTCCCGGCATGCTGAAGGCGATCGCGACCATCATCAGCGATGCGAATACCAACATCCGCAACATGGACGCCAAGACGGCGGAAGAGAGCGCGACCGTCGAAATCGTCGTCGATATCGCCGACCTCAAGCACCTGGAACGCATCTTGAGCGGCGTGCGCAAGATCGCCGGCGTGCGCGACGTGCAACGGGTGCAGAAGCTATAGCGGCCGTTTACCGACTCACGTTAGAATGTGCTGCCCTATCGGCAAGGCGCATCGCGACAACGCCGTGGCCGAACTGGTCGCGCCAAAAGCTAAAGCCACAGAACTGTTCCGCGTTCTAGCCACTGACCACTAGCCACTGCTTTTCAGTGCTTGATGAACCACATCACCCAGGCAGCCACGATTACCCCGCCGATAAACAGGGAGAAGCAGTACGCGCCATAGCGCACCATGTCGCGCGGACTATTGCGCTGGGTGATGCCGAAGACGATCGACGCGCAGAGCGCGAAGACGAGCGCGGCATTGAAGTGTGAAAGTTCGAAGGTCATTGCTTTTTGCCGATCGCGATGTGATAGGCGTCTACGGCGGCAATCACGTTGAGTAGTCCAGCGACCACGATGTACTTGGTGCCGTAGTCGGCGACGGCGCGATGAATGTTGCCGATGCCCCAGCTCATCATGCGCGCAATGAAGTACAGGGCGCCTGCGCCCAAGTCGCCGATGAAACCGAGAATGTCGAGCAGGTCGCCGGTGTTGAACGAGTAAATCTTCCCCTGCATGCCGAGCCCGGCGAAGAACATGATGAAAATGGCCAGCATCAGCAGCAGTCCGCGGCCGTAGCGCCGCTGGATGAGGTGGCCGAGGCCGGGTACAAGCCAGCCGGCAAGGGGCGCGATGTAGGTCATAGAACCGGCCTGCAATGCGCTCGCATCGCGTGCCAGGGCTGTGTTTTGCGGGTTTGCCATCAGATAGCTACCAACTCGCTTTGTATGCGGCCGGTCACTTCGCCTTTGCCGTTGCGCACCAGCATGTTCACTTCGCTGCGCACGCCGAACTCGGGCAGGTAAATTCCCGGCTCGACCGAGAAACATGTATTGGGCAGGATCTCGCGATCGTCCTTGGTCTCCAGATTATCGAGGTTCGCGCCGTTGCCGTGAATGTCGCTGGTGATGGAGTGTCCGGTGCGGTGGATGAAGTACCGGCCCCAACCTCTCGAGTCGATGAACTCGCGTACTGCCTTGTCCACTTCCCAGCCATGGATTTTCCGCCCCGACTCGAACGCCTGCTGCACGGTGCGGATGCCGGTGTCGCGCGCGCCTTTCACGATTTCGAAGATCTCCCGCTGCTTATCGCTCGGCGTACCGATCGCGCCCGTCCAGGTGATGTCGTAATAGACGGAACCGGGCTCGCTGCGTTTCGCCCAGATATCGAGCAGCACAAAGTCGCCCCGCTTTATCGGTGCGGAGGTGGATGATGTGGGCTCGTAGTGTGGATCGCCGCTATGCGCGTTCACGCTGACGTTCGGCGGATCGCAGGTCTCCAGGCCTTCGCGCGCGAAAGCCTCCATGATCCACTGCTGCATCTCGAACTCGTGCGTGCCACCGTTGTGCGCGCGCCGGCCGACTTCCTGGAAAAATGCGGCGGTAATCTTGTCGATCGCCTCGCCGGCCTTGAAGTGAGAGACAATCTGCGCCTCCGTGAGCGTCGCCTCGAAGCGCGCAACCAGATTGGCCGAACTGACAATCTCCTTGCCGAAGCTGCGCACCAGCTCCAGCATGCCCGCGTCCACCAGCGAGATATACGGGATCTGGTTGTTGGGCGAGTACTGCATGGTCACGCGATGGTACGGCTTGAGCATGGCCTCGAGGTTCTGCCACAGCTCCTGCCACGCCGAGTACTCCATTTTGCTGCCGAGCAGCGAGTCGAGATGATGGCTCTCGATGCGATGTACCAGCTTCGCCGGCTCGCCGCTCGCCGGAACCAGGTAGAACCAGCGGCGCGTGACCATCATGCTCTCGGGCAGGCCGAGTACCCGGTAGGCGATGGGATCGCGATGATGATGGTCGTAGAACAGCCAGCACTCGTGACCGCCGTCACGCAGCGCAGCCTGGAGCTCGGGAAGATTCATTCGCGATTATTGTAAATGAGGGAAGGGGTTCACGCGCGGACAGCGGTGACCTCTGCGGTTGTGGCGAGTCCGCGGTAGCAGCAGCTCGGCCCGGGCTCGCGTGAAGCCTCTGCGAACCCGGGCCGAACCGGTTCAGGCCCTGGGCTTCAGCACTGGCAGCCAGCGCAGCAGTCGGCGCAGTTGCCGCAGGCGCCGCTATCGCAGCAGCCGCTGGAGCACTGGTCGCAACAGGCGCACACGCAACTGTTGCTGGTCTGCGCTGTGAGGTTGGTGGTGAGCGCCATCGTAGATAGCGCAAGGGCGATCGTGCAGAATACGACTTGCAACTTCGATTTCATGTTCATTTCCTCAGAACTTCGGCTGGACGGAGATAGAACTCCGCCGGTTTCATCGCGCAGCAGTGCATCACCGCCGCAAGCAGGCGATGAGCGCGCTCTAAATCCTGAGGTCTGTTTTCTTCTGGTCTACAGGCTTGAGGTAAGGCGCCTCGCTTCGCGCATCCGGTAGAGGTGAATGGCGGAGGGAAGAGGTAGCGGGAAAGCGTTGCACGGCGGCCATGCCAAGCCGGTTCGTGCCGGGGCGCTCGGACAAAGCCTGGGTTAGTGACGCTGCACGATCGATGTTGCAGCAGCTCAACTCGTCGGGGAGGCCATTGGGATTGCGCGCGTGCCTTGGGCAGCATGGCGTCGCATCGGAGATGCGACTGGTTGACGCGGCCGGGCGCACGGCGGCAGGCCATGGTTGCCGCGATCGCATCGCATCCAGCGAGCATTGCGGCGAGCGGCATATCAGCGCGGCAAACGACGGATCCGACCACAGCACCGCGCAAAGCGCCAGGGTCAGGGCGAATCGCGCTCGCAATGATCCGCCGATCTTCATTCCAATCAGAGTACACCCGCAAGCTGTGCCCGGCCAAGCTCGGCCGATTGCTGCCTGCTGACCAACTGACCACCGGCCACTGATTTACCATCGCTCTGTGCTCGAGCTCTCGACCGCCGTGCAATATGTGAAGGGCATCGGCCCGCGTTTTGCCGAGATCCTGCTCGACAAGGGCATCAGCACGGTCGAGGACCTGCTCTACTACCTGCCGTTTCGATATGAAGACCGGCTGAATCCGCGCGGCATCGGCGAGCTGCGCGTGGGCGAGATGGCCAGCGTCATCGCCGAAGTCCGTACCTTCGGCCTGTTCCGCACGCGGCGCATGCCTATCTTCCAAATGACCGTGGGCCAGGGGCGCGACACCCTGAACTGCGTCTGGTTCAACGCGGCGTACCTCAAGGACAAGTTTCGCGCGGGAATGATGCTGGCCCTGTACGGCAAAGTCGAGGCCGGCGACCGCGGCGGACATCGCTTCGAAATCCTTCAGCCGCAGTACGAGGTGCTACACGACCCGGCCGAGCCGCATTCCAACGGCGAGGAGCGGAAGTGGCAATCGCTGGAGGTGGGCCGCATCGTGCCCATCTACGAGGCTGCGGGCAATGGCCGGCTCACCGCGCGCTGGTTTCGCCGCGTGATTCACGCAATGCTGGAGAGCCTCGGCCAGGACATTCCCGAGGCAATTCCTGCTGTGGTGCGCGGGCGCATGAATCTCCTCGACCGCCGCCGCGCGTTCTGGCTGGCGCACTGGCCCGAGGTCGGCGAGAGTATGACCCGGCTTCAGGAGGCGCGCACGCCCGCGCACATCCGGCTCATCTTCGAGGAGCTGTTCTTCCTGGAGCTGGGGCTGGAGCTGAAGCGCCGCAAAGTGCGCGCGCAAACCGGCATCGGCTTCGAGATCAACGACCAAGTGCGCGACGCGGTCAAGCGCATCCTGCCGTTCCATCCCACGGCGGCGCAGAAGCGCGTGCTGAAGGAGATCGCCGGAGACATGGCACAACCTGCGCCCATGCGGCGACTGCTGCAAGGCGATGTCGGCTCGGGCAAGACCATCGTCGCGCTGGAGGCTGCTGTCATCGCCATCGAGAACGGTTACCAGGTCGCGCTGATGGCCCCAACCGAGATCCTTGCGACACAGCATTATCTGTCGGCGCGGCGCATTCTCGAGACTGCGGGCTACCGCGTGGTGTTGCTCACCGGCTCGCAGGACGCGGGTCGCAAGAAGAAGCTGCGGCACCACATTGCGCAGGGGAACGCGCAACTGGTCATCGGCACGCACGCGCTGATTCAGGAGACGGTCGAGTTCGACAGGCTCGGCCTGGTCATCGTCGACGAACAGCATCGTTTCGGCGTGATGCAGCGCCTCCGCCTGATGAAGAAGGCTGACGAAGCCGAGCCTGACGTTCTGGTCATGACGGCAACGCCCATCCCGCGCACGCTGGCGCTTACCATCTATGGCGACCTCGACACCAGTGTGCTCGACGAGCTTCCGCCGGGACGCACACCTATCACCACGCGCAAGGTCGGCGACGAGCGCGCCGATGAAGTCTGGCAGTTCGTTCGCAAACAGGTCGCTGCCGGGCACCAGGCCTACATCGTCTATCCCGTGATCGAAGAGGGGGCGATGGAGGGCGAACTCAAGGCCGCCATCAAGATGCACGACCGCCTGCGCACCCACGAGTTTCCCAGCCTGCGCGTCGGGCTGCTGCATGGCCGCATGAGCGCCGACGAGAAAGATACGACCATGGCCGACTTCAAGCGCGGGGAGATCCAGGTGCTGGTCTCGACCACGGTGATCGAGGTCGGCGTGGACGTGCCGAATGCGAACGTGATGGTCGTCGAACATGCCGAGCGCTTCGGGCTTTCGCAGCTTCATCAATTACGAGGACGCATCGGGAGGGGCGCGGCCAAGTCGTATTGCGTCCTGATGACTGGCCGCAAGGTTTCGATAGAGGCGCAGCAGCGGCTCGACGCCTTAGTCCGCACGCAAAATGGCTTCGAGATCGCAGAAATCGACTTGGAGCAGCGCGGTCCGGGCGAATTTTTTGGCACGCGGCAGGCCGGCATGCCGAACCTGCGCGTCGCCAACCTGGTGCGCGACCGCGACCTGCTGGAAGCCGCACGCAAGGAGGCGCGGTTCGTACTCGCCGGGCCGAATGGCGACCTCACGAAGGACGAGATCGCCCGCGCGGTGCAGCATCTGCGCACGCACTGGAACCGGCGATATGGATTAGTCGAAGTGGGATGAAGAAGCATCAGATGGGCAGGAGTGTTCCATGATTGATCCAAAGGAAATGCTGGCGACCCTGGTCGATCACTTCGCCACCACGGCCAAGGTGCAAAACGTCTTCGGCGAGCCGATCGAATCCCACGGCAAAACGATCATTCCGGTAGCGCGGGTTAGCTATCGCCTGGGTGCCGGCGGCGGCGAGGGCGGAGAGGAGCCTACCGACCCATCCGCACCCAAGAAGGGCGGCGGAGGAGGTGGCGGCGGCGGCATCGTGCAGGCAACTCCGGTCGGCGTGCTGGAAGTCACCGAAGCCGGCGCGCGCTTCGTACGCTTCTTCGATCCGCAGATGGCCACCGGCCTGATAGCCGGCGGAATCATGTTCGGCCTGCTGCTGCGACGACTTTTTCGGAAAAAATGAAGTTCTCGCGTTGAACGAACGCGCGCGAGGTGTTCGCGCAGGCGCTCCTGCGCCTGGCCGCACTGGGCCGCAGACTGGCGGCAGGCGCCAAGCGATATCGGGAGCGGACCACGCACTACAGGCCGTCGCGAATCACACGCCCTGAAGATAGTCCTTCCGACTTGCATTCGCCGTCCTGATCGCCTGAGCGCGCTATACGGCCCTCCTTACGGAGTAATCTCCCACACGGTACCGAAGCCGTTGGCGCCGCCTTCCACGCAGGTGCCGTAGAGATTGCCGGCGGCATCGACGCTTACGCCGCCGACCGGATAGGCTCCGTCGGCGCCGTTGGCGAACTGATGGACAGTGCTGAAGGCCCACGTGTCATTCACCAGCGATAACTTAAACACCATGCCAAGTTGATCGCCGCCGCCCAGGCCCTGGGTGGTGCCGTAAAGGTTGCCGGCTGAATCCATGGCGAGGTTGGTCTTAGGGCCAACGCTGGAGCTGAAGACGTGCAGCACGGTCTCGCGCCAGGTGCCATCGCTTTGCGGCGATGGTGGAGTACAGATTTCCAGTGCGGTCGAGGGCGATGCTGGCTTCGGGATAGCCGCCGTCGGATCCCCCGGTGAATGCGTGCAGCACATTCAGGGTCTGCGCCTGCGTCGTGGGCGCCATGAACGCCCCCAGACAGAGGAGCGCGAGTCCGAGCGCCTTGGGGGCCAAACCCCGCCAGGGAAATATTGTCCGCGTCAAAGAAATAGTTTGAGTCACGGTTCCCTCCTGGTGGCGTCAGCTACGGATCCACGGATCTCTAATCCCCCGCCACAACTTCTTCCCCCACCATCTTCTGCACGCGGCTGTGATGGCGGCTGTAGCCGAAGTAGATGACCATGCCAATAATCAGCCATACAATGAGCCGGATCCAAGTGCCCAGCGGCAGGCTGGCCATCAAGCCGAACGAGACGAGCATTCCAAGGATCGGCACCACCGGCACCCACGGCGTTTTGAACGGCCGGGGAAGATCAGGCCGGCGGTTTCTCAGTGCCCAAACTCCAGCGCACACAATGACGAACGCCAGCAACGTGCCGATGCTGACGAGCTCGCCCAGGATGTCGATGGGGACAACCGCGGCAAACACGGCGACGAAGCTGCCGACCAGAATCGTCGAAATCCAAGGTGTGCGGAAGCGGGGATGCACCGCGCCCGCCCACTCCGGCAGCAGGCGATCGCGCGACATGGAATAGAAGACGCGCGACTGGCCGAGCAACATTACCAGCATGACCGTCGCCAGTCCGAAGATGGCGCCGAGCTTCACCAGGAACTTGGCCCACACCACACCGGTCGCATCAATCCCAACTGCGACTGGGTCGGAGACGTTGAGGTCGGCGTAAGGCACGATACCGGTCAGCAAGCCTGAAACCAGAATGTACAGGATCGTGCAGATAATCAGTGAGCCGAGGATGCCAAAGGGCATGTCCTTTTGTGGATTCTTGGCTTCCTGCGCGGCGGTCGAAACCGCGTCAAATCCGATATAGGCAAAGAAAATCACGCTGGCCCCGCGCGCTATGCCGGACCAGCCATATTCTCCGAACTTCCCTGCGTTCGGCGGAATGAACGGATGCCAATTCGTGGTGAGGATGTCAGGATGCTTGATCGCGAACAAGCCCGCAATCGCGATGAACATCAGCACGATCGACACTTTCACGATCACGATGGCCGAGTTGAAGTTGGCCGATTCCTTGATGCCGACCACCAGAAGAATAGTGACGCCGACGATGGCCAGAAAAGCTACCAGGTTGAACAGGCCCGTCTGGTGCGGCAGCGTATTGGGATCGATGTGCTGGGCCTTGAACATGTCCTTCATGCGCTCAAAGTGCTCCCAGTGGCCGTTGTAGTACACCAGCTTTTCGCTGGGGGCAAGCGTCAGGCGGGGAGGTATGCGGATGCCGAAGTCTTCCAGGAAGCTGAGCACGTACCCGCTCCAGCCGGAGGCCACGGTGGCCGCGCCGAAAGCGTATTCCAGGATGAGGTCCCAGCCGATGATCCAGGCGAAGATTTCACCCAGCGTCGCGTAGCCGTAGGTGTAGGCCGAGCCGGCGATGGGAATCAGCGAGGCGAATTCGGCGTAGCAAAGGCCGGCAAAGACGCAGGCGATTCCGGAAAGTATGAAGGACAGCACGATGGCCGGGCCGGCGTACTTGGCTGCGGCCGAACCGGTCAGGACAAAGATGCCGGCGCCAATGATGGCTCCGATGCCCAGGGTTATGAGATTGATGGGCCCGAGGGCGCGCTTGAGACTGTGTTCCCCCGTCTCGGCTGCTTCCGCCATCAGCAGGTCGAGCGGTTTTCGTTTGGTCAGGTTGGACATTTCGGGTTGCCTCGTTTCAACTGCTAGGCTTGCGCGCCGGCCTGCGGATTTCGTCTGGACCACAAGAAATACACCGGAATCCCGAGTAGAACGATGATCAGGCCGGGCCAGGTGTATTGCGGCTTGTAGCGCAACAAGACTACATCAATAAAGATTGCGATCAAAATGTACAGGGCGGGCAGCACCGGATAGCCAATCGCGCGGTAGGGCCGCGGCTCCTCAGGACGTTTGACGCGCAGCACGAACAATCCGGCTATGGTCAGGATATAAAAAACCAGCACGGCGAAGATGATGTAGTCAAGCAGTTGGCCGTAGCTGCCGGAGATGCAAAGGATGCAGGTCCACATGCACTGCATGGCGAGCGAGTGCGCCGGGGTGCGGTACTTGGGATGAAGCTTCGCCGCACCACGGAAGAAGAGGCCGTCCTTTGCCATGGCGTAGTAGACGCGCGCGCCCGCCAGAATCAGGCCGTTGTTGCAGCCGAAGGTGGAGACGAGAATGGCCGCGGCCATGATGTAGGCGCCATTAGGGCCGAAGATTTGCTGCATGACCGCCGTTGCCACGCGCTCTTCCGAGGCGTACTCGATGCCGCGTGCGAGGATGGTCGTCCCGTTGGGGTCGCCTTGCAGAGGAAGCACATACAGGTAGACGACGTTCGCCAGCACATACAGCAGCGTGACCGCGCCCGTCCCCAGCGCCAACGCCAGCGGCAGGTTGCGTCGAGGATTCTTCACCTCCGCGGCGGTGAAGGTGATGTTGTTCCAGGCGTCGGAGGAGAACAGCGAGCCTACCTGCGCTACCGCGACGATGGTGCAGACGCCGGCCAGCGCGATCGGTCCACCGACCCCCACTTGCACCGCGTGCAGCGAATGCCATCCGGCGTTGCGCCAGAAGTTCGCGATCCCGTTGCTCATTCCAAAGTTGGCAGCGATGGCCTGCGCGTTGCGTCCCACAAAGAGCCCAAGCAGCACCAATCCCAGCAGCGCCGCGGTTTTCGCGAAGGTGAAGACGTTCTGCACCGCCGCTCCCAGGCGCACGCCGAAGATGTTCAGCACCGACAGGAAAATCACCAGCAAAATGGCGGCGAGGTTCTGCGTGTTCAGGCCGACATCCATGTTGCCCAGTACCATCGGCCCGATGGGAATGGGCGGCACATGCCAAAGATGAATCAGCCAATGTGAGGACGAGACCGACGGCAGAAAGACGCCGAGAAACTTGCCGAAGGCGACGCCGACCGCAGCAATGGTGCCCGTCTGGATGACGAGGTACAAGGTCCAGCCGTAAAGAAATCCCCAGAGCGGCCCGAGCGCCTCGCGCAGATAGACATACTGCCCCCCGGCGTGCGGCATCATCGCCGCAAGCTCGCCGTAGGCCAGCGCGCCAGTGATGGTCAGGAAGCCGGTCAGCAGCCACGCGGCGAGCAGCAGGGCGGGCGAATCGACCAGGCGCGCGATTTCGGCTGAGACGATGAAGATGCCCGAGCCGATCATCGACCCCATGACGATGGTGGTCGCGCTGATCGGGCCGATTCCCTTAACGAATTCGGCTTCGCTGGAGGCGACGGAGAGAGGTTTGGTTTCAGTAGCCAAGCAGTTTTGGGTCGGGCCTCAGGATTCCGCTATTCTACTGCGCAGGAAGCATACGACAATGGAGAGAGGTTTACGATAACCAGGTGTCGCGCGCTGTTGCCGCAATCATATCGGCAGGGCGGCCAAGCCGCGAGCCGGCGTGCGCTGTTCATTTCTTGCCTTTGCCGCTTCGGTCTGCTATTGTCCGCGGCAACGGCGGGTTGCGAGGGGTGAGTTCGGCAACCTGGCACAGGGCGTTCCAAATCAGGGAGGATGCGATGGCTTTCTGCGTACATTGTGGTACCCAAGTGGCGGAGGGTACAACGGTCTGTCCGAATTGCGGCCAGTCGGCCGCTCAGCCCAATGCCGGCAGCGGAGCTGCGGCCCAACCGGCGCCGGCGCCGGTTCCGGCGGGGGCATCCGCGGCGTCCGGGGGGCTGGAAGAGAACATCGCCGGCATGCTGGCGTACTTTACCATCATTCCTGCCATCGTCTTTCTGCTGATTGAGCCCTACAATCGCAACCGCTTCGTGCGCTTTCACTCGTTTCAATGCATCTTTGCGGTGGTGGCGATTGTGGTGATCGACATCGCGCTGGGGATCGTTTCGAGCATTTTGCACGTGGTTCCGGTCGCCGGCTGGATCGTGAGCATACTCGTATGGTGGTTGTGGCAACTGGCCGTGCTGGCGCTGTGGGTGCTGCTGGTGATCAAGGCCTACCAGCACGAAATCTACAAGCTGCCCGTGATCGGCGACATGGCCGAGCGGCAGGCGGGCGCTTGAGGCGCGAACCGTTTATGTACGTGCGCCGGGCCCATGTCTAGTCATTCGGCGGCGACCCTGCTGCAACACCTGCTGTTCGTATTCCTGCTGGTGGTTGCGCCGGCGTGGGACTACAGCTACACGCGGCGCCTCAAGCGCGACCCGAATTCCAGGCGCAAGATAGGCGTCTACAAAACCCTGTGCGCGTGGCTTTGGATCTCCACCGTCGTAGCTTGCGTGGCGACCGGCTTTCGCCCGCTGTTTACCATCACCCTTGCGCCTGGCGAGATCGCGTGGCTGCAGATTGGATGGGCGCGCGCCTTGATGGAAGCCGCTATTGCGCTCTTCGCCCTGGGCGGCCTGCTGCCCTACGCGATCGTCAGCTGGAAGAAGCTGATGAGGCGGCCCCGCACCTATGCTTCAGCCAAGGCGCTGGAGGCGATGATGTGGTTCCTGCCCCAGACTGCGGCTGAGCGCCGCTGGTTCGCAGTCGTCAGCCTGACTGCGGGCATCTGCGAAGAGGTGCTGTTTCGCGGATTCCTGCTGCACTACCTGCACGTGTTTCCCTGGAAGTTGCCGCTCACTCCGGTGCTGCTGATCGCTGCCGTGATTTTCGGCTTGCAGCACCTCTATCAGGGCATCGCCGGGACCATGCTGACCGGCGTGATGGGCTTGCTTTTCAGCCTGCTGTTTCTGCTAACGGGTACCTTGCTGGTTCCCATGATTCTCCATGCCCTGTTGGACCTGCGGATGTTGGTCATCCTGCCCGCAGCGGAAGCGGCGACTGCAGCTTAGTACTCCGCCAACCGCATCATCGCCTGGTACAGATCTTCGGCCTGCGGCAGGATTTCGTCCTCCAGGATCGGCTGATAGGCGACGAACGTATCCTTGGCGGCGACGCGTTTCACCGGTGCGTCCAACTCGTCGAAGAGCTCGTCGGCAATTCGCGCGGCAATCTCCGCGCCGTAACCCCAGCTCAGCATGTCTTCGTGCGCGACGAGGACGCGACTGGTCTTGGCGACGGAGGTCGCGATCGCCTCCCAGTCGTAGGGGCTGAGTGTGCGCAGATCGATGAGCTCGACGCTGACGCCGTTCTCGCGCTCGATCCGCTGCGCGGCCTGCAAGGCGCGCGGAACGACAGCGCCATAGGTGATCACGGTCATGTCGTGGCCGGGGCGCACGACCTTCGCCTTGCCGAACGGGACCATGTAGTCCGGCCCGGGATAGGGCGCGCGGCCAAAGGTCTCGCGGTAAAGCCGCTTGTGCTCCAGGAACATCACCGGGTCCTCGCAGCGGATGGCGGTGCGCAGGAGGCCGTTGGCGTCGAGGGCGTTCGACGGGAAGACCACGCGCATCCCCGGGGTGTGCGTGAAGATGCTCTCCCCGCATTGCGAGTGGTAGATGGAGCCGCCGGTGAGATAGCCGCCGATGGCGACGCGCACCACCGCCGGCGACGAGAACGCGTTATTCGAACGCCAGCGGATGAGCGGCAGCTCGTTGCGAAGCTGCTGCATCGCCGGCCAGATGTAGTCGAAGAATTGGATTTCGACCACGGGCTTCAACCCCCGCGTGGCCATGCCGACGGCGCGGCCCACGATGTTGGCTTCCGCCAGCGGCGAGTTGAAGACGCGGTCCGAACCGAAATCGCACTGCAAGCCGGCGGTCAGTTTGAAGACGCCGCCCTTGCCCTTCACCTGCTTGTCCTTCAGATACTCCTCGCGGCTGCAGTCGGCCACGTCCTCACCAAACATCACGATGCGCTCGTCGCGCTTCATCTCGTCTTTCAGGCAGGCATTGATGAGGTCGGCCATGGTCTTGTCGGCAGCCGTAGCCCCCTTGTCTGACAGAGTGGGATGTAGCGCTTCGGTCTGGAACTCTGACGATGTGGGATCAAGATCGGGTGAGTAAACGAAATTCTTATACGAGCCGGCCTCGGGCAGGGCCGCGGCCACAGCTCGGTCGCTGGCTTCCTGAATTTCGGCCTCCACGTCCTTCTCCAGATCGTCGATGCCTTTTTCGTCCAATATGCCTTCGCGCACCAGGAATAACTGGAAGCGGGTGATGGGATCGCGCTCTACCTCCTGCTGAAGCTCCGACTTTGGACGATAGAGTTTCTCGTCGTCCGACAGCGAGTGCGAATAGGGGCGAATCACGTGTCCATGAACGAACGCGGGTCCCTTACCGGCGCGAATGTAATCGACCGCAGCCTTGAACGCGGCATAGCTGGCCAGCGGATCGGTGCCGTCGATCTCGGCGAAATGGAAGTTGGGAAAGCCCCTTACCAGCTTGCTGATGTTGCCGCCGGCAGTGCCCACTTCGACGGGGACGGAGATGGCATACTCGTTGTCCTCGACCACGTACAGCACGGGCAGCTTGAGATTGGAAGCCGAGTTCAGCGACTCCCAAAACTCGCCTTCACTGGTGGTGCCGTCGCCGCAGGAGACGAAGGTGACTTCGTCACCGTGGAAAATGACGTCCTTAAACTGACGGTAATCGCCGGTGGCTTTCGCCGCGGCTTCCGGATGGCGGCTGAAATAGCGTCCAGCTTCCGCGCAACCAACGGCCTGAAGAAATTGCGTTCCCGTCGGCGACGACTGAGTGACGATGTTGAGCTTCTTGTGTCCCCAGTGAGAGGGCATCTGTCGCCCGCCGGAATTGGGGTCGTCAGCCGCGCCCACCGCCTCCAGCAACTGCTCGTACGGCGTCATGCCCAGCGTGAGGCAGAGCGCGCGATCGCGATAGTAGGGATAGAACCAGTCGTAGGCCGGCCGCAGCGCCAGTCCCGCGGCCACCAGCAGCGCCTCGTGTCCCGCACCCGAGATCTGGAAGAAGATCTTCTGCTGGCGCTTGAGCAGGATTTCGCGGTCGTCCAGCTTGCGCGACAGATACATCAGGCGATAGATGTCGATGAGCTGCTGGCGCGACAATCCCTCGTACTCCTCGGTTTGTTTAGCCTGCGAGACAGCAGGCTTGGGCGGAGTTTTTGTGGTTGCCATCCTGTTCCTCTGAGTGAAATACGCCCGGGATCCGGCTCAAGACGTTCTTCTATTGTAATCGGTCGGAGGACGTCTCCCGTGGCGGCTAGATGCAGTACCTAGCGAGTTCGTATCCCCTTTTCAAACATGATCAAGCCACCAAAGACGAATATCAAATCGACACTCACGAGGAATGTAATCCTTAGCCGGTGGGACTTGAGTGGTTTTAGCTTTTGAAGCTGTGGCGGGAGCCTTGCAAGTCCGAACAGCCCGATCACGAACAAGATGAGTCCCGGGATTGTTTGATTACCACCTGGTGGAACAGGACCGAATAGAACGCCGTGATCGCAGTGGACATCGATTGTAGGCCCTCACTAGCACACGATGTCTATACTGAACTCAGATGATCCGTATCGCCCGCGCCATTCCGCACAATAAGATCAGGCTCGTTATATTTGATCTCGATGGCACGCTGATCGATTCCGAGCGCGACTTGGCCGCATCGGTGAACGCCATGCTGGTGCAGTATGGGCGCAAGGAGCTGCCGCTGGAGGTCATCGGGACCTATATTGGCGACGGCGCGCCGATGCTCATCCGGCGCGCGCTGGGCGATCCCGCCGACCGCGAGTTCCTGCAGGAAGCGCTCAACTTCTTTCTGCATCACTACCGCGAGCATAAGCTGGATACTACCCGGCCCTATGACGGCATTCAGCCGATGCTGGAGCAGCTGGCGAACTCCAATGGCGCGGCCCGCAAGCTCGCCGTGCTCACCAATAAGCCGGTGCGAGCGTCGCGCGACATCCTCGCCGGGCTGGGCGTGGCCGGCAGCTTCTTCCAGGTTTACGGTGGCAACAGCTTCGAGACCAAGAAGCCAGACCCGCTGGGCGCGAACACATTGCTGCGCGAGGCCGGCGTGTCCGCGCACGAAGCGGCGATGGTGGGCGACTCGCAGGTGGATGTTCTGACCGCACGCAATGCCGGCCTGTGGAGCGTCGGCGTGACCTACGGCTTCGCGCCCAAGTCGCTGGAGGTAGCTGTGCCCGACGTGCTGGTCGACACCCCGGCGGAGCTGGCGAATGTACTTACGGGAGAAGTGACCTAACAGAATCGTTTACCGTGGCGCGACTTGAATCGAGATTCGTGTCGCTGAAAGGCTTTCTCAGCGCTCGACTTCATAGGTTGCTGAAGAACTCCGTCGTCATCTCCGGTCGGGTAGTGCGGGCCTTCAGGGCCGCGTTAAGCGCGATCTTAGAACTCGGCTTTAGCCGCCAGGTACTTCGGTTTCTCGCGACGGCCGCTTAATGCGATTTCCCGAACAGGCGCCCTCAGGGCCTAAAGGCCACGTCTTATACCAGCCGAAACGCGGCGCTCAAGCGCCGCACTACCCGAGCCGTGCCGCCCCCTTAACCAAGCTCCGCCCAGCACCAGCACCACGGGATAGCATTCCAGCGTGTAGCGCGGCTCGGGATTCGGTAGCGTGCCCAGGAAGACCGAGCGCAGCAGCACAAACAGCAGCATCAGACCGAGATAGTGCGGGCGCGGGCCACGAATCACCGCCATGACAGCAGCCGCAAGAAACAGCAGATTCAGTGCTCCCCAGAGCGTCGCGATAATTGAGCTCCGGGTGTCGTTGGCAAACTCCCACCAGCGCGTGTTCAGCGGCAGCATCTCGGTGCGCGGCCGCAACCACATGTCGGCGATGCGCAACAGCGGCAGCCAAACGTAATAGCGCAGGGGCGCGGCGCGAATGCGCTCCTCCGCAAGCCGCATGAACTGCGCATTCAGCGCAGGATTTACCACCAGCCTGCTGTTATAGGCGTCGATCAGCGCGTGAGTCTCCGCGCACTGCGGCGCGGTATCGCAGGCACGCGATGGCAGCGCGTCCATTTCAATCCTGTCGTCAGGCACCTGCCAGTAGACTTCCTCGGTCGAGACGTAATCGGCCGACCACGTCTTCACCCACTTGTCGAAGCCGTTGGGCGTGAACTCGTCGGGATCGCTGGCCGACTGCGGCACCAGCGGCTGAAAGCGGTGAAAGTCGCGCCAGTTGCGAATGGTCCAGGGGACGAGTGGAGCCAGCGAGATCGCCAGCACTAACACTCCCGCGCAGAAGAGACTGCCCCGCTCCCCAGCGCGCCGCCACATCCCCCAGAGCAGATAGACGCCAAGCGCGATCAGCAGAATGCCGCCATCGGGACGCAGCAGAATCCCGCAGGATACCGCCACGCCGCACCATATCCAGGCGGACCATGACGCGCGTTCGCGCTCGAAACTATCCAGCCCCGCTGCAGCGGCATCGAGCGCGACGGCTGCAAAGAGAATGCTCAGGGTCTCGGCCAGCGGCGCAACGGTGTAGTTCGCGGTGAACGGGCACAGCGCCGCGAGCAGAAATGCAATGCGCGCGGCGCGCACAGACACCGTCCGGCGCGCGAAGTCGGCCACAACGAAGCACGTGACCACGTCGACGACAATCTGCACCAGCAGCACCGCGTTGTAGTGCTCCTTGCCGAATAGCACGAAGCAGGCTGCGAGGAAAGCGGGATACCCCGGCAGGCGAATCAGCGTGGGGCGGACGCCCTCCGAATGCGTAAGGCCGAAGATGCCGCGCTCCAGCCAGTTCCTGGCGATGTCGCCGTAGACGAGCGAGTCGCCCGTGACGTGCGGAAACTTGAAGTAGAAGACGAGCCGTAACACGAAGGCGGCGATGGTCAGAAGCAGGAAGGACCGCCAGGAATCGCGAACCACGCGCCAGAAAGGCGGGGGCGCGCTATAAGCTGACGGCTTGCCATGCACGTCGCGACTATAACAGTTGATGCCGAGGCGCGGCGCAAGCAAAAACGCGCGACCCGGCGTCCCCGGCATCGGCCTGGGCGATACTGTATTTCACCGTGCCCGACCTACTGCACTCGTCCATCGTTCTGCTGGTGTCCTTTGTCGCCGCCACGCTTGCGGGAGTCACCGGCTTCGGGGGCGCGGCCGTCCTGCTGCCCGTGCTAGTGGCGATCTTCGGCGTGCGCGAGGCGATCCCCATCCTGACCATCGCCCAGCTTGCAGGCAACGGAAGCCGGGTTTGGTTCAATCGGCACGAACTCAATTGGCGAGTGGTCGGGTGGTTCGCGCTGGGCGGAGTCCCAACGGCGCTACTCGGAGGATTGTTCTTCGCCAGGGCTCCGCTCGCCGCGCTCACACGGCTGCTCGGGGCCTTCCTGATCGCCATCGTCATCTGGAGACACCTTCGTCCCGACGCGATGTGGAGGCCGTCATTACGCGCATTTGCGTTCATCGGGGCCGTATCGAGCTTCCTTTCCGCTTTGCTGGGCAGTGTGGGCCCTCTTATGGCGCCGTTCTTTTTGGCGTACGGCCTGGTGAAGAATGCCTACATCGGGACCGAAGCGCTCGCCACCGTGACCATGCACGTGGTCAAATTGGTTGCATATCGAAATGCGAACGTTCTCCCGTTGCATGCGGTAATTGTTGGCCTGTTTCTGGGTCCGACCATGGTCCTCGGATCGTTTACCGGCAAGCACATCGTCCAACTGCTATCGCCGAAGGTCTTCGTCTTGCTCATCGAGGTGACTCTGGTCGTTGCCGGGGCGCTTTTTCTCTGGAAGGGGTAAGCCGAAGGCGGAGGGCAGGCCCGAAATCCTGTCGCGCGACCGAGTGGCTTCTCTCCCAGTAGTGTTCCTACATCCAAGGTAAGAAAAAGCAGGGGCAAAAAATCCATCTGGGCCGTCAAATGGAAGGCCATTTGCTCTGGTTCCTGCCTGCAGATACGATTAAATCGAATTCGCTACATGCCGCAATCCAAACAAATCTTCTTCGATCCGGAGCGAAAGCGCTGGCGCCGTCTGCGCCTCTTGATCGACGGCAGCGTCATCGTTATCACTCTGCTGATCGTGCTGTTTGCGCTCTCGGTATTTCGCGGGTCAGCGGTGCCGGGCCTGGCGCTGCCTGAGGTTAAGAAGCCTTACCATGCGCTGAAGGCCGACCAGAAGCGCAAAACTCCGCGCCGGCAGAACACCCATCGCAAAACCAAGGCGCCCGCCTCGCAGGTGGTGCTGAACTCCGATGAAGGCATTCGCGGCGCGTTCTATGTGCAGTGGGACGCTGCCAGCTTCGCTTCGCTGAAGGAATACTATCCGCAGCTGGACCTGCTATTCCCCGAATGGATGCACGTGCTGACGGCCGATGGCCGGCTGCAGGCCGCGACCGAACTGAATACCCTTTACGACGTCATCGATCCCAGCGGCAAGCCGCGCCCCATCGACGACAAGGTGATGGCCTTCCTGAAGTCGGAGAAGGCGCAGACCGAAGTGTTCCCGCTGGTCAACAACATCGACCCGGTCACCAACCAGTGGAACCCTGACACCGACAAGTTCATGGCGAATCCGGAGGCACGCCAGCGCTTCCGCGAGGAGTTGCTGAAGTTCCTGGCCACGGACCAGTACAAGGGCATCACGCTGGACTTCGAGGCCTTCCCCGACAGTGCGCGCGACGACTTCCACACGCTGGTTGAGGAGCTCTACAACGACCTCCACGCTAAAGGCCTGAAGCTGTATGTCGCGGTTCCCGTCAACGACAAAGGCGATTACGGCGCACTGGCCAAGGTTTGCGACGGTCTCATCCTGATGAACTACGACCAACATTTTCCCGGCGGTGAGCCCGGCGCGGTCGCGGGTCAGGACTGGTTCGTCAAGAACCTTCAGGACGCCTTGAAGGTTGCGCCCAAGGAGAAGATCATCTGCGCCGTCGCCAATTACGGATACGACTGGGCGATGAAGCCGGGACAGAAGAAGGGCACACCGCCGGAGGATGTACACAACGTTTCGGCGCAGGACGCATGGCTGGAGGCGGCGGATTCGGAGGCCGACATCAACTTCGATGACGACGCGATGAACCCCCATTTCGCGTACCTCGACGAGAAGAACATTCGCCATGACGTGTGGTTTCTGGACGGCGTGACCGCGCTAAACCAGATGCGGGCCGCCCATGCTCTGGGCATCAGTACCTTCGCACTCTTTCGCCTGGGCGCTGAGGACCGCTCGCTGTGGGCGGTGTGGGACAAGCCTTACGAGGCGGGCGCAACCGACCGCCTGGACGCGGTGCCTCCCGGACAGGATGTTGACGTGGAAGGCAACGGCGAGATCCTGCGCATTCAGTCTCGGCCGGTCGCGGGCGAACGGAAGATCAGCGTCGATCCCGACAGCCACCTCATCAGCGATGAAATTTTCCAGAACCTGCCGATGCCCTACGTGGTCGACATGTACGGCGGTTTGCAGGAAAAGAAAGTTGCCATCACCTTCGACGATGGCCCCGATCCGGAGTGGACGCCTAAGATCCTCGACGTGCTGAAGAAGCATAATGCCAAGGCGACGTTCTTCCAGATTGGCGTCGAGGTGGAAAAGTTTCCCGGCGTGGCGCAGCGCGTGTTCACCGAGGGCCACGAGATCGGCAATCACACCTTTACTCATCCCGACATCAGCAGCATTTCGAAGCGCTATTTCGAGGTCGAGTTGAACCTGACCGAGCGGCTCTTCGAGAGCAAGTTCGGGGTAAAACCTGTGCTGATGCGCCCGCCGTATGCGATCGACGAGGCGCCCGACACCGCCGATCAGGTCCGCCCGCTGGAGATCGCGCAGGACCTGGGCTACATTGCGGTGGGTGAGAAGATCGACCCCAACGATTGGCGCGATAATCCGCGGCGCCCGGCGAAGGACCTGGCCGACGATGTGCTCGCGAATCTGCCGCCCTGCGCGGCCGGAAATCTGCGCTGCGGCAACATCATCCTGCTGCACGACGGCGGCGGAGACCGAAGCCAGACGGTCCTCGCGCTGGACATGATGCTGACTGGGCTGGAGCAGCGCGGTTACCAGGTTGTGCCCGTCTCCGAACTGATGGGCAAGACCCGCGCCGAGGTCATGCCCCCGATTACCGCCAATGAGCGCTGGGCGGCCTGGGTCGATAGCCTGAATTTCTCGCTGTTCGGGTTCGTGCAGGTATTCATCATTTTCGTATTCTTCGTCGGCGACCTGCTGATGAGCGGCCGTCTGGTCATGGTGGGCGCCCTGGCCATTTACGATCGCGTGCGGCGGCGCGACAGCGACTTCGATCCGAGCTACCGGCCCGCCGTTGCCGTCCTTGTTCCCGCCTATAACGAAGAGAAGGTGATTGAGCGCACGGTGCGTTCAGTGCTGGACTCGGATTATGCGCATCTGCGCGTTATCGTGATTGACGATGGATCGAAGGATGCAACGCTCGAGGTCACGCGTACGGCATTCGCCCGGGAAATCAAAGACGGCCGCGTTACTGTGCTCAGCAAGCCGAACGCCGGCAAGGCGGACGCACTCGACTACGGCCTGGAGCAGGTCACAGAAGAGGTCTTCGTCGGCATCGACGCCGATACCATCATCGCGCCCGATGCGATTTCCAGGCTGGTGCCGCACTTCAGCAACCCCAAAGTCGGGGCGATGGCCGGCAATGCGAAGGTGGGCAACCGCGTCAACCTGTGGACGCGCTGGCAGGCGCTGGAGTACATCACCAGCCAGAATTTCGAACGGCGCGCGCTGAACACGCTGAACGCTGTCAGCGTCGTGCCCGGCGCGATCGGCGCGTGGCGCACCGCTGCCGTACGCGCGGCCGGGGGATACCAGCGCGATACTGTCGCCGAGGACGCCGATCTCACCATGGCGTTGCTCCAGGCCGGCTACTGGGTGAACTATGAAGACCGCGCCCTGGCCTATACGGAGGCGCCGACGAACGCGAATGGCCTGATGCGGCAACGCTTCCGCTGGTCCTTTGGCATCATGCAAGCGGTGCGCAAACACCTCGGCGCGGTGAAGCAGAAGGGTGCGCTGGGCTGGGTGGCGATTCCCAACATGATCGTCTTCCAGATCCTGCTGCCGCTGGTTTCGCCGTTCATCGACATCATGTTTGTCGTGGGCGCAGCCACCTACGCCTATAACCGCTATTTCCATCCCGAATCCGCCAGCCCGGCAGACTTCCACAAGCTGGTGGCCTACTTCCTGCTGTTCATGGTGATCGACTTCATCGCGTCAACCATCGCCTTTACGCTGGAGCGGCAGCAGCCCGGCCGCAAGCGCGATTTCTTGCTGCTCGGTCACGTGTGGCTGCAGCGCTTCGCCTACCGGCAGTTGTTCTCGCTGGTGCTGTTCCGGACGCTGAAGCGCGCCATGGAAGGCCGGGGCTTCGCCTGGGACAAGCTGGAGCGCACCGCCAGCGTGCGGCAGCCGATCACGCTCGCGCGCGAGAGGCAGGCGCAGTGAGTCCCGCTCCGTCGGCAAAGCCCGCAGTGGACATGAGCGTTAATGTCGCGGGCATCGTATTGAAGAACCCGGTGATGGCTGCCTCGGGCAGCTTCGGCTACGGTGTGGAGTTCGAAGACATCGTCACCCTCAGCCGCCTCGGCGGATTCGTCACCAAGGGACTGTCGCGCGAGCCCATAGCGGGCAATCCTCCGCCGCGGCTGTTCGAAACCGCCGCCGGAATGCTGAATGCCATCGGCCTGCAAAACATCGGCGCGCGCGCCTTCCTGGACGAGAAGCTCCCGGTGCTGCGCAATATCAAAGACATCGTTTTCCTGTGCAACGTCTTCGGCCACTCGCAGGACGAATACGAAGACGTGGTACGCATGCTCAACGACGGCGAAGGCATCGCCGGCTACGAACTGAACGTCTCCTGCCCCAACACGAAGTGCGGCGGCATCGCCTTTGGCAGCGATCCCAAGATGCTGTTCGAGGTGGTCAGCGCTTGCGAGAAGATTGCCGCGCGTCCGCTGATCGTGAAGCTTTCCCCCAACGTGACTAGCATTCCGGAGATGGCGCGCGCCGCCGAAGACGCAGGGGCCGACGCGATTTCGCTGGTCAACACCTTCGTCGCCATGGCCATCGACGCGGAAACGCGCAAGCCGCGCATCTCCAACATCACCGCCGGCCTCTCCGGCCCGGCCATCAAGCCGATCGCCGTGCGCATGGTGTGGGAGGCCGCGAAGGCGGTGAAGATCCCTGTCATCGGGCTGGGCGGCATCAGCACCGCCGAGGATGTCATCGAGTTCATGCTCGCCGGCGCGAATGCCGTCGAAGTTGGCACGGTGAACTTCTGGGACCCGTGCGCCAGCGAGACGCTGGTAGACTCGCTGGAAAAGTGGTGCCTGGAGCATCGCATTGCGAAGCTTAGCGAATTGACGGGCGGGTTGAATCTGGACTAACAGGTCTGTCCGAATCCTGCTGCTGCTATCTTCCGTTCCTTGTACTCGTCCTACCAAAGGCAATATCCTGTTGTGACCACACGAGCGCGGTCAACCGCGACGCCCAGCGAGGAGTCACTCCCATGTCCCTGAAATCATCTCTGCTTTGTGCCTTGGCATTGATCCTGCTTCTGACCGGCGCGGCCGTCGCGCAGAACTACGTTGCGCCCAGCATGCCGGTGATCGGGTCGGGCAACACGGTGACCGCCAACGCTCCTGTGCCGCGCCCCACCACTACACAATGCACGGTGACGCTCTTTCAGAATTTCGACTTCGCTGACTTCAACCCCCAGTTCTTCGACTACACGCCTCCCGCCGACTGTCCCGGACCGTGGGCCGCGGTGGTGTTTGAGGCCGATTGGTCGGTCGATGCCGGCCGCCAGTTCGACCGCACCGGCGAAATCTGGATCGGCGGCGCCAACATCTTCTTCGGCACCACGCCGGAACCCTCGGCGAACGTGATGCGCACCTGGCACACCGAAAGCAATCTCACCGAGATGAGCGCGCTGTTCACGACGGCGCAGCAGGGACGCGTCGACCTCGGCAATCTGGTGAACAGCATGTACACCAGCCACATTCACGGCAGCGCGTATTTGCAGTTCTATCCACTGTCGCAGGGGCAAAACCCGCCGGCGGCGGCGAACATGGTGCTTCCGATGTCGGCGAGCTCGACCGGCGGCACGGTCACGCTGAACACGCCCACCGACCAGCTCGCAGCGACCTTCACCTTCCCGACGAATGTTGAGCGCCTGTATCTGAATGTGTTCGCGCAAGGCCAGAGCACCGACGAGTTCTGGTATACCTGCGCGCCTAACGATGTTGCCAGCGAGCTGGAAAACTGCGGCTCCTCGTCTTTCCGCGAGGCCGAGGTCACCATCGACGGCAATCCTGCAGGCGTGGCCCCGGTCTATCCCTGGATCTTTACCGGCGGCATCGACCCGTTCCTGTGGCGGCCGGTTCCGGGCGTGCACACTCTCAACTTCGAGCCCTATCGCGTGGACCTGACGCCCTTTGCGGCCACGCTGGATGACGGCCAGCAACATACGGTTGCGGTTACCGTCTACAACGCTGACAGCTACTTCTCCGCTTGCGCCAACCTGCTCGTATACCAGGACCTCGGCTCGACGCAGGTGACGGGAGCACTGACCACCAATACCATCAACCCGCCGGATCCGATGATCGACGACAGCAAAATCTACAACAACGGTACGGTCGCCGGTGGACCGCTGTCGGTGACCTCGGACCGCGGTTTCACCGTCGAGGGCTTCGCGAACACCTCGCACGGCACGGTGGATACCAAGGTCGTGCAGAGCATCGACTTCAGCAATTCGCAGAAGTATTACGTAGTGCTAGATGGTTCGGTCTACGACCAGGCGATTGGACAGACGACTACGATCAGCTCCTCCACCACCACCACCAGCGGCGCCAACACAACGGTGGCAACGGCACAGTTCTCCTGGCCGCTGACGTTGTCCTACAGCTTCTCGCTAAATCCCGACGGTTCGTATCAGCAGTACACGACCGCCAACCAGGCGTTCAACAAGAGCGTGCTGGTGCAGGTGAACGGCAACCCGGCTTACTCCAGCACCTTCTCCGACGCGGTTGTGCCGAAGGACCTGCTGATGGTGGATGCCAACGGTAACGCCAGCACCTTCGGCCAGGCGAACACGGAGACGTATCAGTACTCGAACTCCAACGGCGCATGCTGGAATGAGACCGTCACCGCCGCCGGCGGCGTGCTGACGTCGGTGCAGGGCGGAAGCTGTATGCGCGCGGGCCGAGGAGTTGCGACAGCGAAGTAGGTCGCGGGGGGACTTCAAGGTCGGAGATCTGGTGAGAACGATTATGCAGTGAGGCCAGCGGGTCACATTGCGAAATGCGCAAATCAGCTCCGTCGAGCTGTCCGAAATTTTCCTTCGAACTTGCTCATGTTGACGATGACGCGGTCGATTGTTCCCTCGCCGAACACCCGGCCCCCGCTCTGCGCAGTCACGCGAAACGTTATAAATCGGTCATTGATCGACTCCACTACGGCCTCGCAGCGCACCAGTTCACCTACGCCCACGGGCGCGCGATGATTGACATTGATTGCCGTACCCACGCTGATCTCGTCCCCCTCGCAAAATGACCGCAGCGCCTCGAAGCCCGCGACTTCCATCCAGTCGATCATGCGCGGAGTGGAGAGCACCGATGGCAGCTCCGGCCACCTCGCTGCCAATGTGTGCTGGAATTCAACCCGCTTTTCGACCGCGGCGCTCGTGCCGATGGGAACATATTTGGCCATGATGGGAGAGTAATGTGACAGAGTCGCACTGCCACGATTTGTTGTGCGTGCTGCAAAAATTCTGGGCGACCGATTAGGCCGCCCATTTGGTCTTGGCTAAGCGCTTAACACCAAGTGCTAACGGCTCTGCTCCTACGCCTGTGCCGGCCTTTCTCCCGGAGCCACGTTGGGCTGGCCCGGAGCCGGCTTCAGCACCTGCTGCACGTCGTCCTTCGCAGGAGGTGGCAGGTTGGGGTTGACGCGGGCCGGCAGCTCCTTGCCTTCGATGATCAACTGAATATCGTTGGCATCGATGACCTCGCGTTCCAGCAGCGCCATGGCAATACGCTCCAGGATCGGGCGGTTGCCTTCCAGGATGCTGCGCGCCGAGTTGTAGCCGTCGTCGACGAAGCGGCGAACTTCGCCATCGATCTTCATCGCAGTTTCCTCGCTGAAGTCGCGGTGCTGGCTGATCTCGCGGCCCAGGAAGATTTGCTCTTCCTTTTTGCCGAATGTGATCGGCCCCAGCGACGACATGCCGAACTCGCAGACCATCTTGCGCGCCAGGTCGGACGCCTGCTCGATGTCGTTACCTGCGCCCGTGGTCATGGTGTTCAGGAACAGCTCCTCGGCCACGCGCCCGCCCATCATGATGGCCAGCCGTGTCTCCAGGTAGTCGCGTGTGTAAGTATGCTTGTCGTCGATGGGCAGCTGCATGGTCACGCCCAGCGCCATGCCGCGCGGGATGATCGTCACCTTGTGCAGCGGGTCGGAGTGCTCGCGCATGGCCGCCACCAGCGCGTGGCCCGCCTCATGATAGGCCGTGACCTTCTTCTCCTCGTCGGAGAGCAGCATCGACTTGCGCTCGGCGCCCATCAGGACCTTGTCTTTGGCCTGCTCGAAGTCCCACATCAGCACCGTCTTGCGGTTCTGACGCGCGGCATTGAGCGCAGCCTCGTTGACCATGTTGGCCAGGTCAGCGCCGGAGAAGCCCGGAGTGCCGCGGGCCAGCACGCCAAGATCGACGTCGTCGCTGATGGGAATCTTGCGGGTGTGGACGCGCAGAATCTCCTCGCGCCCGCGCACATCGGGGCGCGAAACCACCACGCGGCGGTCGAAGCGGCCCGGCCGCAGCAGCGCCGGGTCGAGCACGTCGGGACGGTTGGTCGCGGCGATCAGAATTACGCCTTCGTTCGACTCGAAGCCGTCCATTTCGACGAGCAACTGGTTCAGGGTCTGCTCGCGCTCGTCATGTCCGCCGCCCAAGCCTGCGCCGCGATGGCGGCCAACCGCGTCAATTTCGTCGATGAAGATGATGCAGGGCGCATTCTTCTTACCCTGCTCGAACAGGTCGCGGACGCGGCTTGCGCCCACGCCGACGAACATCTCAACAAAATCCGAACCGGAGATGCTGAAGAACGGAACGTTGGCCTCGCCGGCCACAGCGCGTGCCAGCAATGTCTTGCCGGTTCCCGGAGGTCCGACCAGCAGCACGCCCTTGGGAATGCGGCCGCCCAGCTTCTGGAACTTCTGCGCTTCGCGCAGGAACTCGATGATCTCCTTGAGTTCTTCCTTGGCCTCATCCACGCCGGCCACGTCTTTAAACGTGACTTTCTTCTGCTGCATGGAGAGCAGGCGCGCCCGGCTCTTGCCAAACGACAGCGCCTTGTTCCCTCCGGTCTGCATCTGGCGGATCATGATGAACCAGAGCGCGCCCAACAGGATGAATGGCGCAAGGTTCAGCAGCCACGTCGGCCAGCCCCCCCCTTGGTTATTCTTGACCGTGATGTTCACACCTTTGTCGCGCATCTCCTTGATCATGTCAGGGTAGCCTTCGACAACGGTGGTGTGGAATGTTGCCTTGTCGTTCTTGAACTTACCGTGAACGTCAGGGCCGACAATGGTCACTTCACTGACGTTGCCCTGATCAACCTGGGAGAGAAACTCCGAAAAGGTGATGTCGCGCTCTTTCGTGCCCGAATTCGCGCCCTTGACGACCTGCCAGAGCAGGACGCCGGAGAGCACGATCACGAGCCAGAACACGACCGTTTTGACCGTCGAATTCACTGAAAACTCCTCATGCAAGTGGCCGGCGCGGTCCGCCGCGCCTGGTTACTTAGATGCCGCTCACACACGCCGGATTTACGATTCCGGCTTACTCCTGATTGTAACCCGTGTTTCCCCCAAATGGCGCAGCATAACTGATTACGGAGGCTAGGGATGCGTCAGACTTACCGCTTTGGAAACTTTGGTAATGCCAACCTGCTGAATTGGCCTAAGCTGTTCGACGTGGCAGCACGGCAGAAGTGAGGGTAGCCGGATGCCCGGCGCAGGCCTTCCCCTCTCGCCGTTGACGCCGGCCAGCCTCGGCGCGCCTCGAGGAATCGAATTCGCCTGTGCTGAATCAAACTACTACGTTCGCTTTCCGCTTCCGTCGCGTTTGCTGCGATTGCACCCTCTCCGGTAAAATCAAAGTTCTGCGACCAGCGAGTCAGGAGTTTTCATGAAGGCAGCTATCCATCCCGCCTACGACCAGGTGCGCGTACACTGCGCCTGCGGTAATACATTTCTAACCCGTTCGACGCATAAGGGCGACATCAACGTGGAAATCTGCTCCGCCTGCCACCCGTTCTTTACTGGCAAGCAAAAGCTGGTGGACACCGCTGGCCGCGTCGAGCGCTTCCGCCGCAAGTACGCCAAGGCTGAAGCGGCAAAGAAGTAAGTTGGTTTGAAATCATAGGGAAAGCCTCCGTCAGGACGGGGGCTTTTTATTTGGCGCCCTGCCGTATACTACGGGTTTCGGCCCGCGCCGCTTCGCTCATGACGAGGTCCCCGCTACTTACCTGTGTCGCTGTACTCGCCCTGCTGTTCGGCGAAACCGCGTGCCTGTTCCGCACCCGCACGGTGGAGATGCGCACCAGCACGGCCAAGCTGGAGACTGCTACCAGGCAGCAACTCGTCACCTACATCGAGTCCGAGGCCGCAAAAATCCGCACGCTGAATGCAACCGTCAACATCGCCGCCTCCGTGGGCGGCGAGAAGAAGGGCAAAGTCACCGCCTACGAAGAGATTCGCGGCTACATCCTGGTACGGAAGCCCAACCTGCTGCGCATGATCGGCCTGTTCCCCATCGTACGCAACAAAGCCTTCGACATGGTGAGTGACGGCAACCAGTTCAAGCTGTCAATCCCCGCCAAGAGCAAGTTCTACGTCGGCCATAACGAAGTGGTGCATCCCGAGGGCAATCCTCTGGAGAACCTGCGCCCGCAGGTCATCTACGACGCTCTGCTGCTGCCCGACATTGAAGCGCAAAACGACATCACTGTGCTGGAACAGAGCACTGAAGTCATCTTTGACGCCAAGAAGAAGAGAAACCTTGAGCAGCCGGACTACGTAATCGACGTTATTCATCGCTCCGGCGACAACTGGTATCTGGCGCGCAAAGTCATCTTCGATCGCACCAACCTCACCGTACATCAGCAGATTATCTATGACATGCAGGGCGCCATCGCTACCGAGGCCACCTACCAGGTCTACCAGGACTACAACGGCGTGAGCTTCCCCAACGTGATCCTGATCGAGCGCCCGCAAGAGGAGTATTCGATCCGGCTTACGGTGGAGAAGCTGGTGATCAACGAGCCGCTACGTGACGAACAATTCGTGTTGCAGCAACCCCCGGGCTCGCAGTTGGTCGATTTGGACCAGCCGCAAAACGCCTCATCGAGCGCGCCGGCGCCGAAAGGCGGCTCGCCCAAGCCCTAGCGATAAACTTCGTAGAACGAAAACGGCGGCCGTCTGAGGCGGGCGCTACCGGGGCGCTTCGTCGAACGGAGTTTGGCTAGTCGTTGTCGGGCGGCTGCAAGACACGCGCCATCAGATAGCGCTGCGGCGGTACTGGCCCGAAGGCGAACGGCAGCGCTCCCCAGCCCGAGAAGTAAAATCCCGCGCCCGCGTCCGGGTTCATGGGCGTGACCCAGGTGGGCACGTCGAAGTCGACAATCTCCGCCTGCGTGGTCTTCAGCGGAAACTTGAACAGTGCGGTGTTGTACTTCGGTATAACGACCAGGTCGCCGAAGCGGCACTGTTCGGCGCCGGGCTCGACGGGACGCGCGCCGAACCGCTGCATATAGTATTCGAATCCCCAGCGGCCTTCGAACCATACTGTACTCGACTCGCCCTTTGTTTTCTCGTGGATGTAGTTGGCCGCCATTCGCGCACTATCGGCCAGCGTCATGTCGCCCGCAGCTACCCAAAGGGAAATTGCGCCGCAGACTACAATAGGAACTATGTAAGCGATTCGCCATTGGCCCGAGACGACGCTTTGAGCTTCCATGCGCCGCGTAATCAGAATAGCTACGGCCGGAATCATGGGAAGCATCGAGCGGGCATTGACGTCCCAGTTCACCACAACGGCGAAAAACATAGTTCCGAAAACCCAAAGCAGAAGCAGCAGCGACGTAGCATCGCGGTCCCTCCAGAAATCCAGCAGGGCAAGAGCCACGATAGAAATTGCGCCGGCGACGTAGAAAAACATTTGCTCACTGACCCAGCTACGATGCACCTGAATCCATTTCTCGTACTGATAGACGCTGCCCAGGTCGACCCATCCCTTCAGGAAACAAATCGCGAAGAGAGCGCTGACAGTGCCGCCCCAAAGCATCTGCCGTCGCGACCATAACAGCGGAACAAAGGCCAGCGCGGGCAGAGCGCAGCCTCCGGCGAAAGCCAGGCCCACCAGCATGCGCCCAAGTGGGGTCTCAGATTCGCGTACGTAGCTCTTGTGCTGCACCGCGAGCGAAATCAGTCCTGCGCCATAGAGATGATGGGTGTAGAGTTCGAAAGCTCCCAGAATGGCGACAGGAATTACAAGATAAGCAATCCAGCTTCCCAGGCCACGCCGCCGGAACCATGAGTAGACGAAGAGTAGCGGAATTAACGAGACGCCAAAGTACTTGGTCAGCGCGCAAATAGAGATCAGCACGACTGAGGCTGCTAAATAAGCAGGCCTCATTGGCTTGTCCATGCCTTCGACCCATAGCAGTGTGGCCACCATCCATAAGGCGAGCATACTTATGTCGCACATTAACCCCGTAGCGGAGACTAGAAAGCCAGGAGACACCAAAGTAGCTGCTGCGGCGAGGAAGGCATTTTGGGTGAATCGCAAAGCAAGCCGGTAGGTACCGAGGACCACGACGATGGCCGGAAGTAAGAAGCCAAGATGCAATGCTCGCTCTGACCATCCGGCGATAGAGCCTATCGCCGCCATGTAGTACGCCGCCAGCGGAGGATTCTGCTGGATGTACCACATGGGCGTCGCGCGCGACCACCAGGTTGCGGTGAAGCCGTATGGGTCCAGCGGATGTTGCGCGACGTGCTGCGCCGTCCAGAGGAAGATTGGATCGTCGATGTGAAAGGCCTTGCCGGAGAAGGGAAGCAGGCAAAAGACTGTCAGAAGCGCAAGCGCTAGCTGGGCCCGAGCCCCCGACAACGCAAAACCCCAGGCGCGAGCGGTCGCGGTCGCGGTGCGACTCGGCGCGAGGCCCGTTGCCTCGTTTCCAGCATCGCCAGCCTCTACGCTCATGGGGCGCCCTTGGCGGAGCGCTCATTGTATCAACCGCAACGCTGCTTACCGAAACCTGGTTCGAGCCCGCAGCCGTCAGCGCGGCTGCTACTGTGGCTGCCGATCATACAGCCAGGTGTTGGTGAGCGTGCCTTTCCCCCCAACTACCGTCTGCCGCTCGACGCCCTGAAGCAATTTGCCACCATCGACCAGACTGTAGGTCACCACGTCGTCCGCCTGGGTGCCGTCGGGCGCGATGATTTGCTGATCGAGCACCAGCGAACTGCCCTCCCAAAACACGCGCACGTTGGCGGTGTATTGAGGAGTGTGTTGCACGACTTCCTTCTGGCTGTCGGCATCTGCTTTCAGGTTCCACTTGAAGGTCTGGTCACCGTAAACCTGCACGCGCGCGAAGCGGATCTCCGGATCACTTTGCTCGATCTCCATGGTCATGCTGGTAGGGGCAGATGTTTTGAGGCTGCTCTTTTGAGGGTTGAAGACCCATTTGCCGGTGAGATTCGGTTTGGACTGGGACACTTGCTGCGGCGGCGGCTGCTGCTGCGCCGGCAACACAACCCCCAGGACGGCCAGCATGGCCGGGAGTAACAGTCTGGGAGATTTCATGGTCGGGCAGTCTAGCAGCCGGCATATAAGGAATTTGTAAAGATCCGCGATCCTCAGCAACGAGTGTCTAAAATCGCCAGGGAACATTCCGACATTCGGCAGCCCTGGCCGCTCCCGACTCCAACGGTGGGCAGCTAGCGACCAGCAACCGACGGAGGCGAAGAATCGGCGGGGAATCGGCTTGCCAACCGAGGGCGCGGCTGCTAGTATTTTAACTAACTGGTTAATTAAAAATGTTGACGACTTCCAGTACCGTCGAGCTTCGCCGCGGCAGCCGCCGCCAACCCGAGGCCAGCCGCAACGCTATCCTGAAAGCCGCCCTGATCGAGTTCGCCCGCGAGGGCCTGGCCGGCGCCCGGATGGACGCCATCGCCGAGGCCGCGGGCGTCAACAAGGCGCTGCTCTATTACTACTTCGGCGACAAGGACACGCTTTACGGCGCCATCCTCGACCGTTTCTTCGAGCGGCTGGCCGCGCGCATCATTGCGGTTTGCGATCGGCCGGGCAGCGCGGGCGAGCGGTTCCTCTCGTATGCCCTGACCCACTTCGATTCCATCGCCGAGTCACCCTACCACGCGCACATCTTCATGAGCGAGCTGATGAGCGCGAGCCGCGGCGGCTCGCCTCACCTTGATCGTATCTTCGCCAAATACATGCAGCCCATCGGCCTGCGCATGCTGGGGCTGATGCAGGAGGGCGTGAAGAGCGGCGAGTTCCGCGCCATCGATCCCAATCAGTTCGCGCCGTCCGCCATCGGGGTGATCGTTCATTTCTTTCTGACCGCGCCGGTGCGCAAGAAGTTCGCTCCGGGCCTGGACCTCTCCAGCCCAAAGTTCATCCAGCAACGCCGCGCTGCCGTGCTCGACTTCATCGCTGCGGCGCTCTTCGCCGACCGGGACGCGGGCGTCAAGCTGGCTGCGAAGATCGCGACAACGCCCAGCGAGGTGCAACGCGCGGCCCCGCGCAAGCGCCGCGAACAACCACCCGTGGCGGCCTCGCCAGCGCCATCAGCGCCCTCGCCCTCAGCAGCATTCAGGGCGGGTCCTCCTCCCAACCTGGGTTATAGCTACGGCAATCGCTGGTTCCCGGATTTCGAAACCGGTCGCGCCATCCTGCAGTCGGAAGAAGAAGAAAAGCGGGCCCGGCGGAACCGCAAATCGCGCCGCGCAAAACAGCCTCGTGGCCTACGAACGCCGTGTGAAGGAGGCAACGCATGAGGCCGCACAAATTCTTCGTCTTCATTCTCGTACTGCTGGCCGTTGCGGCCGGCTATTACTTCTACTCCACCGACCGCACCAGTGACACCGTGCTCATCGGCATCGTCGACGCCAATCAGGTCATCGTCAGCTCCAAGGTTGCGGGGCGCGTCGAGAGGCTCTATGTCGACGAGGGCTCCAAGGTGAAGGCCGGCGACCTGATCGCCGAAATCGACTCCGCCGACTTGCAAGCGCAGAAAGACGCGGCGGCGGCCACCATCAGGGCTTATAACGAGCAAGTTGCGTCCATGCGCGCCACCGAGGCGCAGACTTTGGGCGAGACCAACAGCGGCGTGTTGAACGCGCAGGCGCGTCTGGCGGCGGCAAAGGCAAGCCTCGCGCAGGCCAAGGCCGACCTCGTACGCATTCAGAGCGACTCCGAGCGCACGATCGAGCTGGCCAAGGCCGGCGTCGAGTCCGACCAGGACCGCGTGCGCGCCGAAGCCCAGCTTGATGCGCAGCACGCTGTCGTCGACAGCGCCCAAAAGAATGTTCTCGCCGCGCAGGCCGATCTCGACACAGCCAATGCCAAGCTGCATCAGCAGCGCGCTGCGGCCAGCAACGTGGCGATGAACGAAGCGCAGGTGGCGAACGCCCGCGCGCAATATGCCGAGGCCGACACCCGCCTGGGCTACACGAAAATCTATGCGCCGGTGAGCGGCACGGTCTCGGTACGCGCGACGCGACAGGGCGAGGTGGTGAACGTGGGCGAGCCCATCGTCACCATCATCGACTTCAACGACACCTGGGTGCGCGCCGAGGCGCCCGAGACCGAAGCCCGCTTCGTCGCCGAGGGCGACAAGCTGAAGGTGCGCCTGCCTGCGGGCAAGCCGATCGATGGCATCGTCATCTTCAAGGCCGTCGAAAGCGACTACGCCACGCAGCGCGATGTGAGCCGCCGCAAGCGCGACATCAAGACCATCGGCCTGAAGCTGAAGGTGGACAACCCCAATGGCGCGCTGGTGCCCGGCATGACGGCGGAAGTCCTGCTGCCACACGACCTGACTCGCGCCGTCGCGAAGGATGCGCAATGAGCTGGTGGGTAGAGCTGGCCTTCAGGCCAGCGTCCAGGCGTTTTACGTGGTTCCGAGCCGGCTTCAGCCGACGGCACAAACTCGTAAGTTTTCAAACAGCATTCGAGCGGGCTGAAGCCCGCTCCGTAAATCAGAGAGATAGATCGAGACGCTGGCCTGAAGGCCAGCTCTACCCGAGGGCTCTATGAACTGCCCCGACCCGCCCAACGGCGAGGCCATCATCGTCGATCATATCACCAAGAAGTACGGCGACTTTACCGCCGTTGACGACGTGTCCTTCAACGTCGCGCAGGGCGAAATCTTCGGACTGCTGGGCCCCAACGGCGCGGGCAAGTCCACGCTCATTCGCATGATGACCACGCTGCTGCCCATCACCGCCGGCCACGCGCTCATCAACGGCTTCGATGTGGCCAGGCAGCCCGACAACGCCCGCCAGTGCATGGGAGTGATCCCGCAGGCGCTCACCAGCGACATCGACCTCACCATCGAAGAGAACCTCAGCATCTATGCCAAGCTGTACGGCGTCCCGGCCGAGCAGCGCAAACGGAACATCGACGAGCTGCTGACTACGGTCGATTTGCAGAAGTGGCGGCACGCGCAAACTAAAACGCTCTCCGGCGGCATGAGAAGGCGCCTGGAGATCGCGCGCGGCCTGGTGCACTCACCCAAGATCTTCTTCCTTGACGAGCCGACTACCGGGCTCGATCCGGTCTCGCGCGTCGCCGTCTGGGAGATGCTGACGAAGATCAAGAACTCGCGCGACCTCACCATCCTGATCACGACGCATTACATGGACGAGGCCGATCGCCTGTGCGACCGCATCGCCATCGTCGATCACGGCAAGCTGGTCGCACTCGATTCGCCTGCTGCGCTGAAGGCCAGCGTGCCCGGCACCAACGTCATCGAGGCGCAGTTTTTCAACGCGCCCGCCGACTGGCAACACGAATTGGAGGCGCTCGACGACGTGACCTCGGTCCAGCCTGAGGCCGCGCACATGTACCGCATCCTCACCTCGAGCGGCTCGAAGACCACGACCGAACTGGTCGAGCTGGCGGTGCGCAAAGACGTTGAGGTGAAGTCGCTCTCGGTGCAGAACACCACGCTGGATGACGTCTTCGTCCACTTCACGGGACGGCAACTGCGCGACGAGCAGGTAAAGGCCTTCAGCTTCGTCATGCCCGACCGTCCGGGGATGCGGCCATGAATCGCATGTGGGCCATTGTGGAGCGCGAGCTGCGCAAATTTTTCCGTTCGCCGGCGCTGATGCTGGTGTCGATGGTGTTTCCGCTGGTGCAGCTCATCGTGCTGGGCAACGCCTTTGGCGGCAAGATCAAGGAGGCACGGCTGGGCGTGGTCGATCAGGACCGCGGCACGCAGTCGGTAAAGGTGCGCGAGGCGCTCGCGGCCGTCGAAGCCAACGCGCGCACGTTCTATCCCGTCGATTACGACAGCGACAAGCAGGCGATGGAAGACGTGCGCACCGGCAAGCTCGACGGCGCCATCATCATCCCGCCGGAGTATTCGCGACGCGTGTACGAGGAGAACCATCCGCGCATCGCGCTCATCGTCGACAACACCGACAACTTCATGAGCTCGACGCTGGAAGATGAGTTCGGCAACATCGTCAACGCGCTGAACCAGCCCGACGTCGAGCCCTCGCGCATCGTGCAGCAGATTTCGCTCGATACCGTCGAGCTCTATCCCTACATCGAGTATATGAAGTACCTGCTGCCGGGCTCGATCGCGCTGGCGATGTTCGTCTCGGTGATGATCGGCGGCGGCATGCTGTATATCGACGACAAGGCGCGCGGCGTGCACGAAGGTTATCTGGTCACGCCCATCACCAAGTTCGAACTGGTGGCCGGGCTGAACATCGCGGGCGCAATCAAGGCGATTCTGGCGGGCGTGGTGATCACGGCCATCGGCGCGTTGCTGGCGGGGCTGGGCACCATCTTCTCCTTACAGAATTTGGTGCTCGTGTTCCTGATGATCGTCGTCACCTCGCTGACGTTCAACACCATGATGTTCCTGATGATGGTGCGCGTGGAAGACCCGCTGGTGCCGCGCGCGACGTTTGGCGTGCTCAACACGCTGCTCTTTTTCCCCAGCGGCGCCATCTATCCCATCAAGGCCTTTCCACCCTGGCTGCGCTGGATCGCCTACATTGATCCGTTCAGCTATGCGGTGCACGGCTTCAAGGCACTGCTGCTGAAAGACGCCGGCTTTGTCGCCATCCGCGCGGACTTGGCCTACCTGACCATCGCGGCGGCGGTGATGATCACGATTGCGACGATGCTGTTTAAGAGGACGCTGTAGCTTCGTTCGAGTCCGGAGAATCTCAGACCAGCATCAGGGCGGGAAGCAGAAGGACCGAGTCCCGCGAGCGGGACGGCGACAGGATAGCCCAGCACGGAGCGAAGCGGAGTGCTGGGCAGAGTTGTACATGATTGCCGAGTCCCTTTAGGGACGGCACATCAACGTCCGGGCTGTGCGACCACCGTTTCGAATCACCCCGGTGCGCTTTAGCGTTATCGTCTCTGCTAGCCTTTGTCAGGACCATTACATTGAACTATGCGAGTCATACAACAGGGCATCGGACGCAGAGGAGTAATCGAAGCGTACGCAAGATACGACTGTGGGAAGAAGAAACTTCCGATACCAGATTTGGAGAACTGGGACTCTGGTCGTCGGCAGACACCTTGACTCGCAACTGCGTAGCGCGGGATTGAAATGCGTGGTTCTCGGTGCTTATGTGCTCTGGGATAAAGTCGAAATCACATCGTCTGAAATCCCCGAATGCGCCGTAGTAGCCGGAATCTTCCCAGGACAACCACGAAAGCTCGGCCTGGTTGCACCAGACTGTTTGCTTCGGTGGAGACCGGACCGTCCTAACAACTGGTACGCACGCATCTGTCGGGGCGAGGCTCTCGCGGAAACTGAGCCTCTAATTCTTCGCCCGTCGCTTCCGAGCGAGTTACCAGCCTTGCCTTACGTTGAGGACGGCAGTGGACGCGCGATCGCGTTGCTCCAGAATCACGCGCGGTTTCTTCCCAGTCAAGTCTTAGCCGTAGCTTTCCTTGGACGCGAGCAAGACAGGACTAGCACGTTCGGCCGAGTAATATTGTGGAGAAGTGAGTAGTTGCCGAAGGCCTCGGCGGCTATTGGTGTCGGCTTTGATTGCAGATAAGTCTGTGCAGGCGTTCCCTAACTCTAAAAAGCAAGCTGACCTGCTCCGGTTTCACAACTAGCGTTAGTAACTGCGCGGCATTTTTCTTGTCCCAAGCGCATCCATGGAATGCACGCCTGACGAACTCGTCCGCCTCGTGCTTTTCCCGATCGTTCTTGAAGGCCCTGTTCGCCAGAGCGCTTTGTATTACGTCCAGCGCTTCTAGCGACAGCAAGGCCTCTAGGTTCGTGCGGCCGCGGCCGTCCAAGGAAGGGCCGTCTGCGTGACCGACTCTAAGATTATTCATTTCGTCGGCCGAAATCTTTTCAACAGCCCCCATAGCGCCCCTTTCAAGCCAACGAACTTCGATGCACTCCTTTGTACAGTTCACTACAAAACCGACATCATCGAAATGGCGGGTGCACACATCGCCCCGCTTCCAAGGATTGATGCGCGGGTCGAGCGATGGTTGGGTTGTCATGAAGAGATTCTTGAAGGCAGGTTTTGCGTTCGCGTGAATTGATGGTAGCAAGAAATCAGACGTAGCACATACAACAATCCCGCGCTGGGCCCAAACAAGCCGCGGCCTGTCTGTGAGTATTTCGTTGCAGCCTGCGAGATTCAGTGGGTGGTGCCGTCCCTTAAAGGGACTCAGACTTTATAATAAATGTCTACCCAGCATTCCGCGCGCCTGCGGCATCGCTCCATGCTGGGCTATCTTGTCGTCGTCCTGCTTCGCAGGACTCGGGCGTGCGCCGTCATGCTCCGATGCGTGTGACCGAGCCAATGCCAGACAAGTTCAGAGCCAGCTCGGTCGTAAGATGCCCTACCTGCTGTAGAATGGTCAGTCACGGTATGACCAATAAGGTGAAAGTCGGCAGCGAAGGATTTGAGGCGTATGCCAAGCGCGCCTTGGCGCGGGCGCGCAAGCTCGATCGGCGAGAGCGTATCAAGCCGGAGATCAGAATCACGTTTGAGGATCCGCTCGCCATGGTTGAGGTGCTGACGGCGGAACGACTGCGGCTGCTGAAGCAGGTGCGGACGCGGTCGCAATCGATTTCTGCTTTGGCGGCTTCGCTGAAGCGCGATCCGAAGTCAGTGCGCAGGGACGTCGTGAAACTAGAGCGTGCAGGCGTGGTGCGCACGCGGGAAGAGGTCAATCCCGGTCACGGGCGCGCAAGAATCGTCGAGCCCATAGCGCGGGAGTATCACCTCATGGTCGTGCTGTAGTCTTCTTTCTCCGGCCGGTGCTGTATCCCGCTCTTTTCGCGACATTACTAGTATCCCAACAAGGCGGATGGCCCAGCCTACGAAATCGAGTTGGCGGGTGACCCAGCCGAGCGTCGTTTGCTCGGGTGAGAGTTTGTTTCGGGTGACATAAGCGCGTGACGTCGAATTGACTCCGACGGGTTTGTGTCGTCCCTGAAGGGGCGGGATTCGGGCGTGCCCTATCACCAACCCATTTGGCTCATCCGGTTCAAGATGATTGTGCTGTATTGGTTCATGCGGTCGGGTCGCCGCTTCAGGGGGCCGGGCAAAATCGCGGCGAGCCGCGCGGCCTCTGGCCTGCCAATCGTGCGGGCCGGCGTTTTGTAGTAGCGACGGCACGCGGCATCTGCGCCGTAGATGCCCGGCCCCCATTCGACCACGTTCAGGTAAAGCTCCAGAATGCGCCGCTTGCCCAAAACAAGTTCGGCCACGGGTACCAGCGTGTACTCGGCTGCCTTGCGCAGGATCGAGTGGCTCGTCCCAAAGAACAGGTTCTTCACCAGTTGCTCTGTGAGTGTGGACGCTCCGCGAGTGCGGTCGCCTTCCAGATCCTGTTTCGCGGCGATTTCGAGCTCGTGCCAATCAAACCCATAATGCTGGTAGAAGCGGGCATCCTCCGCGGCGATGACAGCGTGCTGCAGATCGGGCGAAATCTGATTCAGCGGAATGAATTTGTATCGTTTCTGATAAGGCGTGTCGCGGAACCAGGACTGAAATCGCCGCTCTATCTGTACCGCGGTGGTCGGCGGGTCGATCCACCGGACAGCAACCAGCAGTAGTGCGGCAAACGACCAAAGAAGCAGCGCGACGACAAGAAGCCATCGAAGCAACGACCGAAAGTGAACCTTCTGAAGCTGAGTCTTGAGGCGGCTGTTTGGCCGTGGGGTCACTGTGCAGAATGATAACGTGGGCACAGCGGCGCCGAAAAAAGGCTTTTCCCCACCGTAGTTCCGTCGGAAAATGTTCAGAGTTCACGGAATGGGGTGAGTATGGCTGAACCATTGGAACGAAACTCGCCGGAATGGCTGCAAGAGTGGGAGCGACTGGCGCCGCTGCTGGAAGAGTGGAAGCATGAAGACAATCCGATGCTCTCGGAAGCAGTCGCGGAATCGCTAAAGAAGCTGGGATTGATTGTTGCGACGAAGCCGGGGGAAGGACTCGGTTGAAGGCCCGCCCGCAGCCTTGCACGAGAGGTTCGCGAGTGGCTTACCCGCCACTGCCTTGCCATTGACCCGCTGGCCGATCTGTGTAATTATCAGCGGCACTTACGGACGAACTTGCGCGCAAGTGCGCGGAGCATTTTGCGCAACGTCGAGCGTCCCCATGAGACTTTCCCAGCCTGACAATATAGTCAAGGCACTGGTAGCGCTGCTGCTGGTCGCAGCGGTGGCTATGGTCCTCATTACTCCCGACCCGACCGACGACATTCACGCAGTTATGCGCGCGCTGCATGCGTCCGTCGGCGTCATTTCGCTGGGAGCTTCGCTGCTGTTGCTGGTCGCCGAGAATTTGCCCGGCAGTGACGCGCCTCGGCTCACCTGGTCCAATCCCCTCCAACTCCTCTGTACCTGCCGCTGCTGAAAAGCGCGTTGGGAAGTCTTACTGCACGCGTTCCAGCGCTGCGGGCTCGACGGGCCTGCCAGCCGTCCACTTAAGTATCAGGACCACAAATGACTCCGGAAAAGGAGCAGAGAACTTATGTCGCAAACACCAACTCCGAGCGACTGGCGGGAACTATTCCGGCAGGCCGTCCGCGCGTGGAACTCGGATGTGAGGACCATCCGGCTCCAGAGGGCCTTCGAAGCGGTTCATGGCCGCCTGCGGGAAGAGTCTGACTTGGTCTCATTCGAGCGCGGCGAACGGGGCGAGTTAAACGATGCAGCTTATTTCCTGAACCTGCTCAGCATGGCTGTACAGATGGAAAGCGGCAGGTCGCTGGGCGCGCCACGCACCGGGACCGATGGCCGTTGAAGTCCGTAAAACGTTCGGCACAGGCCTCTCAGATGGTTACCACGACGCGCCCCGGCTCGGTTGGATGCTCGACGAATTCGTGGGCCTTGGCGATCTCGTCCAGCGGGAAGCGCCTTCGCCATGAGAAGGCCCGGCCAGCCAGCCGCGAGCGCGCGGCTAATGTCGTGAGTCGCTTCCAGCTTCGCGTCGATGGGGATGTTGTCGCTGCCGACGAAGAATAACCGCGCGTTGATGAAGACCAGTTGCCAGACGGGAATCTCCACCATGGCAGCATTGGTGGCGTAGGTTGCGATCGAGCCGCCTTGCCCCAGGAGCTCGACATCAGCTTTGATGTTGGCCCCGAAGGCGACTTCGACGATGTGATTGAAGCCGTTGGGGGCGACGGCGCGAACGCCCTCCACGAACGACTCGCCGGTTCAGGACGACCGCATCCGCACCCGCTCGCGATGCCACCTCCTTATCCTCTTCCGAGCGGCAACTGGCAATCACATGCGCGCCCACTCGATGCGCCAGTTGAACCGCGCAGGCTCCGACTGCACCCGCGCCGCCCTGCACCAGCATGCTTTTCGTACCATGCTGCTTTCATCGTTTGACTTCCTCAACAGCTGTGGCGGAAACGACTGCGCGTCCCCGGCGACAAAATTCGTATTACCTGATTCAATTATTTCCGCGAGGATGTGAAATGAACTTGCGACGCGGTCTGTATCCGTTTCTTGCTCTGGTCAGCTTGTTGCTCACTTGCGCGCTGCTGCCATCGGCGGTGGCGCAGTGCGGCGCGCAGGGCGTTGCTGTTCAGGTGCTCGGCTCGGGCGGGCCGGAGCTTCAGGACAAGCGGGCGATGAGCAGCTATCTGGTGTGGGAGAACGGGAAGGCGCGTGTGCTGGTCGATGCCGGCGGAGGCAGCGCGCTGCGTTTTGGCGAGAGCGGGGCCACGATGTCGCAACTCGATGTGATCCTGTTCAGTCACTTCCACGTCGATCATAGTGCCGACTTTCCGGCTCTCATCAAGTCGTCGTGGTTTGAAGATCGCAAGCGTCCTCTGCCAATCTATGGCCCGCCGGGAAATTCCTTTATGCCCTCCACGACGGAGTTTGTCTCTGACTTCTTCTCGGACAAGGGCGTGTATCGCTATCTCAGCGAGCTATACGTCCCAGGAGAGCAGGGCAGCTACAAGCTGCAGGCGCACGATGTGGTCGCGGACCAAACGCCGGTGGCGGCATTTCATGGCGGCGACCTGACCGCGGCGGCGGCGCGCGTGATTCATGACGGAGTGCCGGCGTTGGCCTGGCGGATTGAGATCGGCGGCAAGGTCATCGCGTTCAGCGGCGATACCGACGGCGAGGGCGAAGGCCTGGTGCGAGTGGCAAAGAACGCCGACTTGTTCATCGCGCACAACGCTGCGCCCGAGGGCGCCACGGGCGTCGAGCGGCGACTGCACATGCCGCCGTCGGTCATCGGACAAGTTGCGGCGGAGGCCAAGGTCAAGCGCCTGGTACTGTCGCATCGCATGCTGCGGACGTTGGGAAAAGAAGAGCAGACAGAAGCTGAGATCAGGAAGCGGTATTCGGGTCCGGTGACGTTTGCGAACGACCTCGACTGCTTTGCTGTGAAGTAGCGCGCGACCAACTCACCGAAAAGATTTGCAAGGACCTGAGCATTCTCTCCCGGTGGCAACAATTTCGGTCCGGCTTCGCTCATCCCGCCAGGCGCCGCACTCTTCGGATGTATCCCTTGGCGCTCGCCTTCAGCGTGAGCTCGATGCTGGCGCCGCGACGCGGTTCGTACACCAGCGCGGGGCGGAAGCAGACCAGGCAATAGTGGCGGGGCCGGCGCACGCTCTCGTACACCATGCCGTTGGAGGCCTGGTTCAGCAGTTGCCGGGCGAGCCCCTGGGAGCTGGCGTAGCACTGCGGCACCGGCTCGGGTTGGAGGAATTCCTCGAACCTCTCGCGTGGGCGCAGAACGTGAAACTCGGCGCGAAAGTCGGCCAGCCAATCGTCGTAGGTCGTGACCTCCAGGTCGGGACGCTGGTCCGGCAACTCCGACGCCACGATTTCGGCCAGCCTGCGCGCCTTGTGGTAAGCGACCTCCGCGATGGAGGTGTTCAACTCGTCGGCGGCATACCAGGCGCCGCGGGTCGCGTCGTTGAAGCGCCCGCCGAATGCGCCGGCGTGGGTGAAGGCGGCATTCACGATGTGCGCGTTGGGAATGCCGTAGACCAATTCGTGAATGCCGATGCCGGTCAGCCCGCGCTGCTCGCCCTGAATGCGGTCGTTGGTCACACCGTCGAGCAGAATGATGTCTTCGAGGGCCGCGTCGTTGTCGGCGATCGCGGAGAGAACGGTTTCGTCGCGGCTATAGAGAGAGGGAATCAGGCGGTGCATACCGCTGTAGTGGAGAGACCGCCGTGGCGGGATTGCGCGGTCCCCACTGCGCGCCGTTTTTGCGCGCGCCGGCGACGTGGGAATCATCGGCCTCCGCGCCAGGTGTCGAGCATACGGCGGACCTCAAGCATGCCCGGCTGCCCGTGGCGAATCATGAAGTCGATGGGAGCGCGACCGGCGAAGAGCGCGCCGCGATTGCCCAGGCGCATCCAGCGGTCGGCCCAGGCCTGACTGAAGTAGATGTGCAGCGCCTTGTAAATGCCGATGACCAGCGAGACGCGGACGAGCGTGTCCTGGCTAAGCTTTTGGGCGTCGGGATCGGCCCTCCAGGCGTGATAGGTGGAGGAGGCGATGCCGCCCAGCAAGGCCCGCTGCTGGGTTTCGGTCAGGCCCCATTTCTCGCAGATTCTCAGGAAGGCGCGAATCGCGGCGGGGCTGAGGCGCTCGCGCTCGGCGGGATCGGTGAGGTCGGCGGCCTTATCGAACTTGTAGCCGGGAGCGACCTCCGGCTCGGCGGAAAAGACGCGGGGAAGCGGAAATTCTTTCATCTCGATTCCGAGGATTATTGTCCACGATTTCGGAGCCAGATTGCAAGGCAGGAATATTAACCACAGAGGCTCAGAGACACAGAGTCAAGAGACTACCTCGAAGCCCTTTGCGTAGGTGCTACCCGCCCGCTTTCTGCTGGAGCGGCACGATGACCGAGCCGATGCGGCCGGTGCCGTTATCGCGGAGAACATATTTCACCAACCGCGTTCCGCTGCCTTGCGGCTGGTCAGTGAACGACCAGCCTTTGCTGAGCGCGCTCTGGGTCTGCTCCTCGGTCAGGTTCAGGTGCACGACGCGCAGGTCAGCCGCGGGCTCGCCGGTGCTAGTCAAAGGAACGCTCACGATATCGTAACTAAGCTGCGGGTGACCCGGCGTGAGCAACACGCTGCCCGCGGGTACGAAGATGCGCATCTTCGGCGCAGCGGATTTTACCGGATCGCCGGGTTGCGGCTGCACCGCGAACGCGATTCCGGTATAGCCGATCTTGGCGCTGGCGGCGTCGCGCAGCGTACGGTTGACCTCTTTTTCCGAGGGCGAGGTGGCCGACGCCAGATAGTAGCTGTTGCGTGCGCGCACCGAGCCTCGCTCGTTGACCAGCTTTACCTCCAGCTTGTGCCAGCCCGGTTTGCGTTCCTGTTGGGGCACATAGAAGCCCAGCATGTAGTAGCTGGAGCTGTCGGCGACCGCCTCGTCGATGCAGTCCTTCAGGCCGGCATTCGCGGTGCACGATTTGCCTCCCGTGGCGGAGGAGAGGACCTTGATGGCGTCATCGTTATAGTCGGCAGGCGAGATGACATTGCCCGCCGCGCGGGTTTGATAGACCGGGTTGTGCATGGCCTGATTGATGCCCGTGCCCTGGTAAGTCCGGTTCAACTTGATCCCCTTCACATCCACGCCGTAGATGGCGATATTGGCATTGTTCAGGGCCGCAAAGGCCTGCTCGTAATCGTCGATCAACTCGGGGTCGCCATTGAGCGCCCAGCCACCTTTGGCGCCCCCTGCAAAGGCGTTGTACAGCAGGATCGGCATTCCGCCCGTGAGCCAGATGACCGACTTGCGACCAGGCACTCCGGCGTAAGCTTGCGCGATCTGCTTGAGCGCGGTAATGGTGGCGCGTGCGGCGAGCTTCTGGGCGAAGGCGCCGTAGATTTGCGTGTCGTTGAAGGCAGCCATCATGCTGCGATACTCATCGATGGGATGGCATTCGGTGGAAAACTGCCACGCTGAAGCCATGCTGTCGGGGGACGCTTCGTCCACCACATCCTTCGCAGTCGAGCCCTGGACGCGCTCCAGCGCCTGCACCAAGACGGCGGGATCGGAGCTGAAATTGTGGACCTGCGCCAGTCCGTCCTTGGTGATGGCCACCAGCGCAAAGTGCCGCTCAGGCAACTGCTCTTGCAGGTATTTCAACAACTGCTGTTTGGCCCGAGTCTGGTCGAGATAGGCGGTGTTGACCAGGTCGAGGGCGATAATGAGGATCTGGTCGGGCATGCCGCCCATGGGAACGTTGGATATCCGGTCGGGTGCCGGTGCGGTTGAGGCTACCGAGTGCGCGCTGGGTTTGGGGGACGTCTGCATCGTCTCCTCGAAGATGCGGATCGGCTGCGGCTTACCGTCACTGCGCAGGACAAAGTCCTCTTGCTTGAGCCCGAGCAGGGGCTTGCCGTCGTGGCCTCTTACCTGGGCCGGTACCAGCACGAGTTCCGTGGTCGAACTCAGGGTTTCGCTCTCCGACGCCGGCTGCTGGGCGCCGAGACTCGTCGAGAAAAACACCAATGCAGCGATTGCGAGAGGCGATGCGGCGCGGGACTTCATGTCCGCTCCTTCAGGGTGTAAGTAGGAACCAGGGCCGAGCGGGGAGCGACACTCGGCAGCTTGCAGGCATTGAGAGTAGATCAAAGCGGGATGGGAATCAAATCACGGTAGTGCGGCGTTTCCAAAAACCGATACCGGCTTTAGCCCGGCGGAATATGTCGTCGGCTGAAGCCGACTCTTGCAATTAATAGATTGCCGCAACGCGGGCCTGAAGGCTCGCACTACCCGACCACCCGATTACCCGACCCCCCCGCTCAAGGGAACGCAACTCGAGCGGGGGCCCGGGCGGGAAATCATGGCCGCGCTTCGTAGACGATGTTGAACGGTGTCTCGGTGGCTCGGCGGAAACGGCTGAAGCCCGCGGCGGTCACTACCTCGCGAACGCGCGACTCGCCCGCCTGCGCGCCCAGGCACAGTCCTACCTCCTGCGAGCGCGAGCACGGCGTGCAGAGCAACGTGGAAAACGAGTAGTAGACCCGGCCCACGGGATTCAGGTTGTCCTTGAGTTGGTCGTTGGCGAAAGGCTCGACGATCATCCAGGTGCCGTCCTTGGCCATCGACTGGCGCACGTGCCTCGCCGCTCCCACCGGATCGCCCATGTCGTGCAGGCAATCGAAGACGGCGACGAAGTCATAATCCTTGCCGGGAAATTCCTTGGCTTTGGACACTTCGAAGGTCACGCGATCGGCCACGCCCTCACGCTGCGCGGTCTCGCGAGCGGCTTCAATCGACTTGTCGTGATAGTCGAAGCCGTAGAAATGAGACTTGGGAAACGCCTTCGCCATCAGGATGGTGGAAGCGCCCTTGCCGCAGCCCACATCGGCGACGCGCCCGCCCGCTTCCAGCTTCTGCTGCACGTCGTGCAGCGCGGGAATCCAGGAGCTGACAAGATTGGCCGCATAGCCGGGACGGAAGAACTTCTCACAGCCGTGGAAGACGCCGTCGTCATGCTCGTGCCAACCCATCCCCGCGCCGCTACGGAACGAGTCCGCAATGCGCGGCACGGCGGCGAGCGACCCCAGAGCCAGCTCGAACGCGCCGGGCAGATAGGCCGGGCTGTCTTCCTGCGCCAGCGTGAAGGCCTGCTCCTCGGTGAGGCTGAACTTGTTGGCCGCCGCGTCGAAGGTGATGTAGCCGCCGGCAGCCTGCGACGCCAGCCACTCGCGCAGATAGCGTTCATCGGTATGCGTGGCCGCGGCCAGTTCGGCCGAGGTCATGGGACCTTTCGCCAGCGCTTTGTAGAGCCCCAGCCGCTCTCCAATAACGACCATGCCGGTGTGGACCGCGGCGCCCAGATCGCTTACAAACTGCCCAATGAAGGCGTTCAGCTTGTCCATGTCAAGCTTGGAAACCTGTGGTGAACTCATGTTCCTCCTGATGGGCACAGCGAAAGGGAGATCGTATCGGATGGGAAGAGAGTGCTGCGCCACTTGTGTGCTCAAATTCTGCGCCGCAGTATCGTGGGAAGTCAAACCGTCCGCGGGAGCGGGGAGAGCTGATCGAAGGTGCGCAAGCGCGTCGCGAAATTCAGCCGATGAGGACGCCTAGCGAGCAGCACGTCCTTTACGACACGCGGGACCGGCTACTGCGACAGGCGCAGCAGAATTTTCGCAGCGATCGTCTGGAAGGCGGTGGTCAATTCCTGGGTGCAGGCCGAAGAAGGACAAGCGGGCACGACCAGGAACAAGCCGGCGGGCAAACTGGAGTTGTACACCGCGCCCGTATAGTTGCCCGGGCCGTTAGGATCATTGGCGAGCGTCGACAAAAACGCTTCTGTCGGGACACTGCCGCTGACGGCGTGGCCCAGCCCGATAGCGAAAATATAAGTGGGCACCGGGCTCTCCGAGCGCATGGCATTCGCCGTATTGATGGCGCGCCAGCCGGGCTTTTTGCATGTAGATGATGCCCATGTCTACCGCCATAGAGGTAAACAACACTAGTATCACCAGCGCCACAGCTACCCAGATGAGCCAGCGAACTACCGCCTCGTCAATCTTGCTGGTCTAGTTTTGCTCCACCACAGTGGTCTACTTTTACTCCCCCCTTGACGAGTATCTATAGTGCGGTCCCAAACGTGCTGTTCAGGATCAAACGGGAGGTCGTGAGATCCTCTCCAATCGCCGTGAAGACCTGGTTCAAAGAAGTAATCGAGCGTGCTCCCGGACATACAGTGTTGGTACCTGACCCGCTCTTGGGGACGGAGAAAAAGTACTGGGCCGAGGGTGTGGAGGCCATGTGTTGCATCGTATAGCACGGAGTATAGGTACCCGCATCCGTGGGACAACCCGAGTTCTCCGAGCCGTAGGAAACTGAGTAAATCAAGGTGCCGGCTGCCTTAGCAACTCCCGCCCTGGTGACCGCCTGGGCGCATTCATTGCTGGCCGGGTAACTCGATGCGCTCCCTCCCATTTGGGTGGCGGTGGCGTTGGCGTTGCCGTCACTCAGGAAGATGATGATGTTCTGGACAGTTGAAGGATCAACCCCTGCTCTCGTGACCGATGTCGCGGTAATGTAGGCCTGTGCCGCGTCAATTGCGCCCGCATAAAAGGTGCCTTCGCCGCCCGGCGTCTTTATGCCAGGCATCCCACAAGGACTGGCCCCCCCACCGACCGCCTTCACCACGTTGGAGCTAGTGCTCAGGGCCGTCGCTGTGTCGGAAGCGCGGTAGTCGCTTTGATAGGGAAGCACCAGGTATGCCGGGTTGTTGTTGTAGGCTGAGATTGGAGGGTTGATGCTAGGGCAAGCGTAATCATCCGAAGTATAGGTGGATTGCACCGGAGGGTTGCTCACACCCGTGGCTTTATTAGGGCACGTTGCGCCAGCAGTCGTTACGCTACACAACCCTGGAAATGTCATCAGGGCGACCACGTTGACAGGGTTCGTAACCATGCCGTTAGAGGGTGTCGAGCAGGAACTTACAGTCGACTGACAGGGGTCCATTTCAGCTAGCAGTTGCTGGACGCCGTACTGTGCGCACTGCTCAGGTGTGGGTGCTCCGCTGACCCCTGGAACCGTGCAACCCGAGTCTGTGGTGTTTCCCATCGAATTCGTTGAGTCGAGGACGATCACGATGTTGGTTGGCTTAAACTGCCCGCCTTTTGCGGTTGCAGTTGCGGTTGCTCCGATGTTCACCGAGTTGATGCCTAATACCTGGGCGAAGAATGTCCTTACCGTCGCTGTCTCCCTGACTTGAATAGCATTGGCTGCACCCTCACCATAATTGATACAGGGCGGAATCTGTAAGTTAGGGTACGTGGTCTGCGAAATGCAGCCCAAAGTAGGAGTCACGCCGGTAATGTTCATATTGGAGCGGACGTTATATGTGCCTCCTTGGGCTGCATCACCGCTGTAGGCTTTCGCGGTAGCTTTCCCGGTACCTGAGGGAATGGCCCCTCCTCCCGCTAACGCCGCCGCCTGGGTTGCTGCCATGAGTTCCTCGTGAGAGTAATAGACAACGCCGATGTCGACCGCGATGGCAGCGCATGCTGAAAGAAGTACCAGCATCAAGGCTATGATGGCGACGATCTGACCGCGCTCGCCGTCGCGCCTCCGTCGGATAACAGACTCTCTGTGCCGTCTCATTGAATGGCCTCCGCGGTTTGCGATCTGAGGGTGCAACTGAGGTTCAGTCCGTAGACAAGAGGAAAATTGCATGGATAAGTGACCGTCACCTGCGCCGTTTGATTTTCCACAAGCGTTGCGCTGCTGCATGACGTTCCTCCCACATTCACCCCATTAAGGGCGATGGTGAATCCAAGGCTGCCTTGATGGAGGGTCGGTGCAGCTGCGTAGAAGGCTTGCGCAGTGGCGGCGCATGGGTCGGACGTCTGTCCACGACTCATTGAAAGAGTCTGCGCACTAGTGCTCGTAGCGTTCGTCAGCTCCTCGTAATTGTTGAGGACGATGCCGAAGGCGGCGATTCCGCTTGCGAGGAGGAGCAGAAGCGGCACGCTGAAGGCGAACTCAATCAGCGCCTGACCGTCCTCGTTGTTGCCGCGGAGGCGCGTGCGAAGAGCTTGCCCACCCCCGGCTTCCTGTTGCTTCTTGTTTTTCATTCCTGTCTCCTAGAAAACCGACAGCCGTTCCAGCCGACAACTTCACCGGCTATGACTACCAATGGACAGGGAGCTACCCTCGGGTCGCAAACCTGCCTGTTTTGTAGGGGATAATTAGGAAAGAAGCACAACTATGCTGCATTATGAACCCATCAAAAGGCATTTTCAATTCCTCAGACGTGGTGATTTAGTGCCACCACTTATAGCTCATACACGTGCGTACATATGGCACTAATAGTATTTTGTTAAGGGACACTTTAGTGGTACAACCGCAGCTCCCGCCGGGCTATCCCGGAGCACTTCCGGTCGGACAACCGACCCGGGTTCATCGCTTTGCGGTTACGGAAGTGGCTGAGTGGCGGCGGGTGTACGCGCCGGAGCAAAAATAGACCACGCCGGTCGAAGGCAAGAGCCGGCGGGCGGTAGCCCGGGAGTTTGGGCTGGCGCGGAAGACAGTTAGCAAGATGCTGCAGTACTCGCTGCCGCCCGGCTACCAGCGGCAGAAGCCCATCCGACGGCCGAAGCTGGGGCCGTGGCTCGGGATAATCGACGCCATTCTCTCTTTGCAGTGATTTGCAGCGTTGCCGTTGCAGGGTTCATGTCAACGATCTGTGAACGACTGACTTCCGATTAAGGCTCAGCTGCTCAATACCTTCCTAAAGCCCACGCGGCCAAGGGCTTCCGCCGTAATCTGGAAGTAAGATGACTTACGCGCGGCCAAGTGCGAAGGTGGTGATGCAGCACGGGAAGAGCAAAACTAATCCCGGCCAACTGCTTTTCACGCTTGTCGTTCAAGCATCGCCAGTTGAGACAGCCGATCAAGGAGAATCCGTATGCGATCACGAGGACAAAGTGCAGCCGCGAGTCTGAACATCAACCTGCGCACCGTAAGGACCGCAATGTTGTTCCTCGTCGCTGTAGCCATCGTTGCCGTCACGACGGCGCAGGCGCAAACCTTCAATGTCATTTACAACTTCAACGACAATGCCATCGGAAGCGAGCCCAATGCCGGCGTCACTTTGGACGCTCACGGCAACGTCTATGGCACGAACATGTTCTACGGCGCCGGATACGGCACGGTGTACAAGCTGTCCAACCGAAGCGGCAACTGGGTGGTCAGCGTGCTGTATACGTTTACAGGCGGCATGGACGGCGCGTTTCCCGCCTCACGCGTGGTCATCGGGCCGGATGGCAGTCTATATGGGACAACCAGCGAGGGCGGCGGCAACGGCTGCCAAAGCCATGGGTGCGGGACCGTCTTCAAGCTATCGCCCTCGCCCAATATCTGCCGGGCCATTTCCTGCCCGTGGGAAGAGACAGTGCTGTATCGCTTCACCGGGGGCCCCGACGGCGCCGCTCCCGAAAACGGTGACATTATTTTCGATAGCGCCGGGTCCATATATGGTACTACCAGCGGGTACAACTCCAGCCTCCCCAATCTTGGTTCGGTGTTCAAGCTGACCAACTCCGGCGGCATGTGGACGGAAAGCACGCTTTACACTTTCACGGGTGGCAGCGATGGGCAATACCCGCTTGGCGGCGTGACTTTTGACCGCGCCGGCAACCTATACGGAACGATGGAATTCGGGGTGTTCGAATTGTCGCCCTCGCAAAGCGGCTGGACGGAGACCGTCCTTCACACCTTCCAATACATGACGGACGGCACAATTTCCTATTCCAACGTGGTCTTTGACCGCGCCGGCAATCTCTACAGCGACACGGCCATACAGGGCCCCGGCAACGACGGCACCGTCTTTGAGATGACCCCGTCGGGCGGAGGCTGGAACTTCCAGGCGCTCTACGACGGTGGCGACACGGTCGGCACCAGCCTGAACTTCGAGGGCGCCGGAAACCTTTACGGCGTGAGGATAAATGCGACGAATGACTATGGCGAAGTCTTCAAACTATCGCAGGTGAATGGCTCCTGGACGTATACGCTGTTGCACGCGTTTACCGGCGGCGACCAAGGCACCAGTCCCTACGAGGGCGTGGTGATGGATGCCAACGGCAACCTTTGGGGCACAGCCTCGACGGGAGGAGAGCACAACTACGGATTGGTGTACGAGATCACGCCTTAATCGAGATCTCGCACCGTTGTCTGGCTTTACCACGCTGGATAACAGCGACAGACGCATCGCAACTCTCGAACCCAGCCCGGCTTGAAACTCGAAACTGCTTTTACACTCGTTCGATCTTCACCGAGTTCAGCACTACATCTTTGTTCGGCCGGTCCTGGCGGTTGCGCGGGAGCTTGGTGATTTTGTCGGCGACGTCCTGGCCTTCGACCACCTCGCCGAAGATGGTGTGATTGCCGGTGAGCCACGGCGTTGCCGCCACGGTGATGAAGAACTGCGAGCCGTTGGTATTCGGGCCGGAGTTCGCCATCGCCAGCTTGCCCGGCTTGTCGAACTTGTGCGGCGAGCCTTTGGTCTCGTCCTGGAATTTGTAGCCAGGGCCGCCCATGCCGGTGCCCGTCGGGTCGCCGCCTTGGACCATGAAGTCGGGAATGACGCGATGGAAGACGGTGCCGTTGTAGAGCGGCTGGTTGCTCTTGGCGCTCGTGGTGGGATGCGTCCACTCGCGCGAGCCCTCAGCCAGCTCGATGAAGTTCTTCACGGTGACGGGCGCCTCCTGCTCGAAGAGGCGGCAGACGATGGTGCCTTCGCTAGTGTCGAATGTGGCGTAGACGCCGGGGGTACGAGACATGAGGATTCCTTTCGAATGGGTGTGCGGTAGAGCCAGCCCTCAAGGCTGGCGTCCGCGTCCCTTTGAAATGGTGAGCGGGTGCGGTCAAACTGACCGCACCCGCTCACCGAATTCGGATCGCAGGCATGGGCGCGGCGCTGAAGCGCTGCTCTACCCTCACCTGCTGGCGGCTAATTCCTGTTGCTTCGCGCTCTCCGATGCGCGATACCACTCCACCGTGCGCCGCAGGCCTTCCTCGAAATTCACCAGCGGCCGATAGCGCAGCTTCTCGTGTGCGCGCGAAATGTCGGCCAGCGAATGCTTAATGTCGCCAGTGCGCTCGGGCGCGTACTCCACATCGCCCATGTAGCCGGTCAATCGGCGCAGCAGCGACACCGTCTGGTTAAGGTCGAAACGCCGGCCGGTGGCGATGTTGAAGACTTCGCCGGCTACGTCCTTTTCGGGAGCAGTCGCGGCCAGCAGGTTCGCGGCGACTGCGTTGTCAATGTAGTTGAAGTCGCGCGACTGCTCGCCGTCGCCGTAAATCGTGGGCCGCTCGCCCCGCAGCATCAGCGTAATGAATTTGGCCAGCACCGCCGAATACTGCGAGGTCGGGTCTTGGCGCGGGCCGAAGATGTTGAAGTAGCGCAGCGAGACCGTCGGCAATCCATAGACGCCGTAAAAGACGCGCATGTACATCTCGCCAGTGAGTTTGGCCACCGCGTAGGGCGACAGCGGCATGGGCATCATGTCTTCGCGCTTGGGCAACGTGGGCGTATCGCCGTAAGCGGAAGACGACGCGGCGTAGACCACGCGCTTCACCCCCGCATCGCGCGCGGCGATGAGCACGTTCAGCGTGCCTTCAATATTAACCTTATTGCTGCGCGCGGGATCGGCGATGGATTTCGGCACCGAGGGAATCGCCGCCTGATGCAGCACGTAGTCCGCTCCCCGGCAGGCCGATGTCACGGCGTCCGCGTCGAGGACATCGGCTTCGCGGAAGTCGATTCTAGAACTGACGTCGTGCAGGTTTTCGCGCCGGCCGGTCTCGAAATTGTCCAGCCCGCGAACCTGTTCGCCGCGCTCCAGCAGCGCATGAACGAGGGCTGAGCCGATAAATCCCGCTGCGCCAGTGACCAGGTAGAGCGACATCGGTACAGATTAACATGATGTTGCGCCGGTTCGGTTTAACCACAGAGACACAGAGACACAGAGAAGATTCCAAGTTTCAAAACCTCTGTGCCTTTGTGTCTCTGTGGTTCAAAATTACTGGCTTGTGGAGCGCTAAGCTGATGGCGCGAGCTCAAATCGCTCGCACATCATTTCAACAATCTCGCGCCCGATCTCCAGCGACGCCGTTGCCGCGGGCGACGGCACGTTGCAGACGTGGATCATCCGGCCGCTGTGGACGAAGTGGAAGTCATCGACCAGATTGCCTTTCGCATCCACCGCTTGCGCCCGCACACCCGAGCCCCCCGGCGCCAGGTCCGACTCTTGCAGCTCCGGTACCATCTTTTGCAGGGCCTTCGTGAATGCCGGCTTCACCCACGCGCGATATTGTTCCGCCATGCCCATGCGCCAATACTTGCGCGCCATCTTCCAGAAGCCAGGGAAGCGCAGCATCTCCACCGCCTCGTTCATGTCGGGCGCGGCGCCGTTGTAGCCCTCGCGACGAAACGCGAGCAGCGCGTTGGGTCCGGCTTCGACGCTGCCATTGACGCGTCGCGTGAAGTGCACGCCGAGGAACGGGAAGCGCGGATCGGGCACGGGATAAATCAAGTTGCGGATAAGATGCCGCCGTTCGGGCCGGACCTCGTAGTACTCGCCGCGAAATGGGACGATCTCCAGATTGATCTCGATGCCGGCCATGCGCGTGATGGCGTCGCTGTAAAGGCCCGCGCAGTTGACGACGTAGCGCGCGCGAAACGCACCCGCCTGCGTCTCGACGATGTTGCCACCGTTATCGTCACGCAGACCGATGACCTGCGCGCGTAGGACGATTTCACCACCCGCCTGCCGAATCAGCTCGGCATACTTCTGCGCGACGGCGATGTAATCGACGATGCCGGTCGACGGCACATGCAACGCACGCAGCCCCTCGCAGTGCGGCTCGAACTCCCGAAACTGCTCGCGCCCCATCATGCGAAGTCCGGGGACGCCATTGGCGTTGCCGCGCTCATGCAGCGCCTCCAGCCGCGGGACCTCTTCCGCGCCGGTCGCGATCACCAGCTTGCCGCACTCCTCGAAGGGGATGCCGTTCTCGCTGCAGAAGCGCTTCATCGACTCCGCGCCCGCGACGCAGTTGCGCGCCTTCAGCGATCCCGGCTTGTAGTAGAGGCCGGAGTGGATGACGCCGCTATTGTGACCCGTCTGATGAGCGGCCACGTGGCTCTCTTTCTCGACGATGACAAGACGCATCTTCGGAAAGCGACGCGTCGCTTCCAACGCGGTGGCGAGACCGACAATCCCCGCGCCGATGATCAGCAAGTCCATATCGCGATCAGGCATAGCTCAATCGTAGGCCGGAGCTGCGGCTTTTGCCATGACGCGCATCACCGGGGAGGGGCGCAGCTTTGGCGCCTGCAAATGCCATTCAGAGGTCTCCAGCGTCTTCAGCCAGAGGTCTCCAGCGTCTTCAGCCGCGAACGGAATGCGGCTGCGCAACAGGACCCAGGCTGAATTTCCGCAGTATCTAAAGCCGATTCTGTCTGCCTACTTGAACGTACGGCCTGAAGGCCGTACCCTTCATAGTTCCCATGCGCATTCTCGTCACTGGCGGCGCCGGCTTTCTCGGTTCGCATCTCTGCGACGCTTTACTCACTGAGGGCCACACCGTCGTGTGCGCCGACAACCTGCTGACCGGCTCGCGCGACAACATTGCCCACCTCGGGCACGAGCCACGCTTCGAGTTCCGCGAGCAGGATGTCTGCGACCCATTCGATTTCGGCAATGTGGATTACATCTTCCACTTCGCTTCGCCCGCCAGTCCCGAGGACTATCTTGAGCACGCCATCGAAACGCTGCAAGTCGGCTCGTTGGGGACGATGAACTGCCTGGAACTGGCCAGGAAGCACGGCGCGAAGTTTCTGCTGGCGTCCACCTCAGAATGTTACGGCGATCCGCTGGAGCATCCGCAGAAAGAGAGCTACTGGGGACACGTGAACCCGATCGGGCCGCGCTCGGTGTACGACGAGGCCAAGCGTTTTGCGGAAGCGGTGACCATGGCTTACCACCGCTACCACCGAGTGGACACGCACATGGTGCGCATCTTCAATACCTATGGCCCGCGGCTTCAACTCAACGATGGGCGCGTGATCTCAAACTTTATGAAGCAGGCGTTGCGTGGCGAAGACCTGACAGTATACGGCGACGGTTCGCAAACGCGCAGCTTCTGTTACGTAAGCGACGAGGTCGCGGGAATTCTCGCGCTGGCGAAGTCCGACGAGCACGGACCCACGAACATCGGCAATCCCAGCGAGTTCACGATACTGGAATGTGCCAACGTAGTGCTCGAGGTGACCGGCTCGCGCAGCAAGATTCGCCACGAGCCGCTGCCGCAGGACGATCCCAAGCAGCGCTGTCCCGATATCGGCAAGGCGCGGCGGCTGCTCGGCTGGGAGCCAAGGATCGATCTGCGCACAGGGTTGCGGATGTCGCTGGAGTACTTCCGCGCCGCCGCCCAGAGTGACGCGGGCGCGCCAAGCTAATCACCAGAGAAAACACAGTCGAACCGTGTGTTTGATACGACGGGTCACGCTCCCACGGCCTGCGCCAACTCTTCGGCTGGAACTTCGCCCACGGCCATCTCCGCAGCTTCAGGCGATGCAGGGTTCGGCGTCACCTTCGCGAGGCGCGCCTCCCCATTTGCCTTCGATGGTTCAGCGACCGTCTCCGAGACCGGTCGCGCTGGCTTCTTGTTGCGTGGCTTCGGCTTCACTGTCGCGGAGTCGCCCAGAGGAATCGTCCGGCTGCGCTCGTGCCGGGGCTTCTCGGCGGCCCGGGAAGGCGCCGAGGCATCTTGCGAACGTGACTCAGTGCCAACCGTCGGCGTCATTCTCTGGGCGCTCCTTAAAAGCTCGACGAAGCTCTCATCCACAAACTTCTCCAGGTTCTCCGGGTCGGGCACTGCGCCCAGGTCGCAAGAAAATCCAAAGTACGCTTTGCCGTTGTAGCTCAGGATTGCCCAGTTGGTCCCCATCTCGCCGCCGATGGGAACGTAGGGATACCACGCGACCATCTTGTGCCCTAACAGGTAGAGCGGCATCTGCGGGCCGGGAACATTGGTGCAGATAATGTTGCACAAGCTGAGCGGCAACTGGCTGGCAACCGGCCCGATGGCGGCCCAGATGGGCGAAGGAATCGCCGAGAACAGGCCGCCGGCGAAGCCCACCAGCTCGGCCGCGCGCACGCGCTTGAGGTATTCGGTGCGTTGGCGAACATACGCGAAGAGCTTCTGCGGGTCGCGGATGTCGAGCGGCACCGTCACCGGCACGAACGAAATGCGATTGCCCAGCTCGGTATGGCTGTCGCTCCCGCGCACGTTCACCGGGATCATGATGCGCGCCGAGCGTCCCTTCACGCGCACCTTGCGCAGCTCGGAGTAGCGCCGCAGGGCCGCAGCCACCACCGTCAGAATGACATCGTTCACGGTGCCGCCGCAGCGCTCCTTGATCTGCTTGATCGCCGGCAGGTCGAGCTCCGTCCAGCCGAACTTCTGCGGCCCATGGCAGACCACGTTGAAAGGCAGGCGGTCGGCGGGCGAGGCCAGTTCCGGCAGCACGCTCAGCAGCTCCGTGAGCGTCTCGCCCGAGTTCGCCAGAATGCCTTGCGCCATCTGCACTGCCTCGGAGTGCAGCGTGAGCGCGCCTTGTACGGCGGAGAGCGATGACTTGAGCAGCCCGTCGAGCAGCGCGGCCCCCGCATCCATCGGCTGGTGCGCATGGGATTCGGCTTTCTTGCGCGGCAGCGGCTGCACTATCGGGCTGGTGTCCATGAGCACGTTCAAGATGCCTACGCCGGCGATTCCGTCGGCCAGGCAGTGGTGCAGGCGCGCGATCATGCCAGTGCGATCGCCTTCCAAGCCGCGAACCAGCGTGATGTCCCATAACGGTCGCTGCCGGTCAAGGTGCGTGCTGACGATGCTGGAGGCCAGCTTCTTCAACTGCGCGTCGGTCCCGTTGCGCAGCGTGACCTGGCGAATGTGATTGCGAATGTCGAACATGGGATCGAATTGCCAGGTGGGCAGGCCGAGGTTGAGCGGCGGAAAGGCCACGCGCTGGCGATAGCGCGGGATCAGCGGCAGCCTGGATTCGACCAGATCGCGGCATGCCTTAAGCGTCACCTTGCCCTCGAATACGCTGACGCCGGCGATGCTCAGCGGCTGGCCGGGGCGCTCAATATAAAGGAAGAGAGCATCACCCCAGGAAAATGAATTCTTCAGCTGCGGGTTGGACATGGCAAATCTCCGGGCACGATGGCGTGCGGGGCCTGGCATTTTCATGATGAAGGCCGGCAAACATCGCCGCAGTGATGAGCGGCACCGGGCGGCGTGATTTCCGTTACGGGAGGGGTGTCTGGGAATCTGTGGGGTGTTTGCGGTGCGTCACTGTGTCCAAAGACGGTTTGTGAGAAGGTGGAGCTGCCGCATCATAAGTTGGGTGGAGCACGCCTTCAGACGTGCACTAGCTTCCTCCTGTGGTTGAAGTCCGGCTAAAGCCGGCGACCACTTTCAATCTGACCTTATGCACGCCTGAAGGCGTGCTCCACCCACGGGGTCACCGCGGTCTTCCATGCCGGATACCCCTCCCCAATTCGACTACGACTTCATCGTCATAGGCTCGGGCTTCGGCGGCAGCGTCAGTGCGCTGCGGCTCGCCGAGAAGGGCTACCGCGTGGCGGTGATGGAGATGGGCCGCCGGTGGACGCCGGAGAACCTGCCGCCCACCAGTTGGTTTCTGCATCGCTGGTTCTGGGAGCCCGCGCTCGGCTTGCGCGGGTTCTTTCGCATGCGCTACTTCCGCCACGTCACCATCCTGCACGGCTGCGCCGTGGGCGGCGGGTCGATCACCTACGCCTGCACCATGCTGCGGCCGCAAGACAAAATCTGGGACAACGGATCTTGGGCGGGCCTTGCCGATTGGAAGCGCGAGATGCCGCAGCATTACGACACCGCGTCGCGCATGCTGGGCGTCATCGAGAACCGCATTCTCGGACCGTCGGACAAACTGCTGAAGCGCGTGGCCGAAGCGGCCGGCGTTGGACAGACGTTTTATCGCACCCACGTCGCGATCTTTGAAGCGCCCGAAGGGCAGCCCGCGGGCGTCACTGTGCCCGATCCCTTCTTCGGCGGCGAGGGCCCCGACCGCACCACCTGCACGGGTTGCGGCGGATGCATGATGGGTTGCCGCCACGGCGCCAAGAACACATTGGACTTGAACTACCTCTATCTCGCCGAAAAGCGCGGCTCGAAAATCCTTGCCGAGACGAAAGTCGTGGACGTTCACCCGATTGATGGCGCAGCCGACGGCAGCCGCGGTTACGAAGTTCGCACCGTGAGCTCGACTGCGCGCTTCGATCCGCGGCCGCGCCGCTTCACCTGCCGCGGGGTTGTCTTCGCCGCATCGTCGCTGGGCACAATGGAGTTGCTGTTCGCGCTGAAGGACCGAGGTTCGCTGCCGGGCATCAGCGACCAGCTCGGCCGCTACGTGCGCACCAACTCCGAGTCGCTTATCGGCGTGCGCGTGCCGCGCTCCATCGACGACCTGTCGAAGGGCGTCGCCATCGGTTCCGGCGTCTACATCGACGAGCACACGCACATCGAGGCGGTGCGCTATCCCGAGGGTTCAAATACCATGAGCTTTCTCACCACGATCCTGACCGGCGGACATCCTGGGCCAGCACGCGTCGGGCTGTGGCTGAGGAACCTGTTTGGCTCGCTGGTGCGGCATCCGATCAAAACGCTACGGCTGCTGCTTCCTTATCGCTGGGCGCGCGAGTGCGTCATTCTGCTGTGCATGCAAGCGCTGGAAGGCCACATCGACATGAAGTGGCGGCGACACGTTTACTGGCCGTTCCGCAAGCTCCTGGTGAGCCGCGGGCAGCGCGTGCCGACGTTCATCCCCGCGGCGAATGAGTTCGCGCAGAAGTTCGCGGAAGTCGCGGGCGGCACAGCGATGAGCATGTTGCCGGAGATTCTGTTCGACGTTCCGGGAACGGCGCATTGCCTGGGAGGGGCGGTGATTGCCGACTCACCCGATCGCGGCGTGGTTGACGCGCATCACCGTGTCTTCGGCTACAAGAACATGTATGTATGCGATGGGTCGGTGGTTGCAACGAACTTGGGGGTCAATCCCAGCCTGACGATCACGGCGCTGGCAGAGCGCGCGATGAGCTTCATACCGGCGGCGTCGGAGACCGCTTGGGACGACTCAGCCCGGTCGCTCTAATTTCCTCGCGCCAGCGCTTCGGCCTTGCGGATGGCGGCCTCGTGGAGGTCATAGGCTTCCAGCGCTTTGCGCGCGCCTTCGCGGGCCATGCTGGTGCTCATCTTCTTTTCCGCTTCAGCGAACACGTCCTCCGCGTCTTCATGCGCGTTGTAGGCGTCGTCGTCGGCTTCCTTCACCTTGGTGACCGCGGCCAGCACCTTCACATCGACCTTGCCGTTGGCCGCAGGCTTGGCTGCCTTCGACTTACGCCGCGCCTGTTTGGTGTCGCCGTTTTCGGAGACGAGCTGGTTGTAGGCGAGCTTGTACTCGTCGCTCCAGGTGAGCTTCACCTCCATCTCCTGCTCGTCGAGCGCCGCCCGCGCCACATCGGCCAGGCCGCGCACCCGCTTCTTTTCAAGCAGCCATTTCCACACGCCCCATTCCAAGCCTTGCGTCATCGCGGCGCGGGCGTCCTCGACTGCGGGAAGCTTCTTCATGCCGAACCTCGCGGAGAAAAAGGTAAGAATGCAGCCGGCGGTGAGGATGCATCACCGCGCTTCTCAACACCGGCGCACAACCTTTTATCCTAAGGGAGGATGTTCAATCTCAGCGTGATCGCTGAACCAGAGAGAGGGGCGATTCCCAATTTGGGAATTCGCCAAAGGGCTTCTGTCGCAAGGCTTTGCTATCATCAGCTTGCAATTCAACGAAATTGTTCTTTGTAGAACATTGGCAGGCGCCTCGCTTCTTGCGCTCCAAACGCGACCAAGCTTGCCCCGGAGGCTTCATGCGTTCGTTTTCTCTTGCTATCTTCCTCGCGCTCGTCGCGCTCACATCGGCGACGGCCCAACAAGCTTCGCAGCCCGCATCCAGCGGCCAGGGCTATACGCTCACCGTCATCGTTGAAGGCGTCGACCAGGGCGATGGCAACATCGGCATGCTGGTGTTCAACTCGCCGAAGGGGTGGGCGGAAGACCGCTCGTCAGCGTTCAAGGACCTTGTGGTTCCGGCGCATCCGGGCAACGTGACGCTCACGGCGACGGGCTTGCCGGCCGGCGAGTACGGCGTCGCGGTGGTGCACGACGTCAACAAGAACCACAAGCTCGACAAAAACTGGATGGGCAAGCCGACCGAGCAGTGGGGACTCTCCAACAACCCGCACGCCGTGCTCAAAACGCCCTCGTACGACGCCTGCAAGTTTCAACTGAAGGGCGACATGGAGCTGCACATCACGATGCAGAAATAGGCGCGAGCAGCCTCGTCGTTATCGAAAATCATTTTCACCACGGAAGCACCCTTCGGCTTCGCTCAGGCCAGGCTCCACACACGGGTTTGTTCAGAAGAAAAATTGATTCCGTGCTTCTGTGGTGAATTCACTTCAGGACGGCACGGTGAAGTAGAAGGTCGCGCCTTTGCGCAACGCGCCTTTGGCCCAGACTTCGCCGCCATGGCGCGCGATGATGCGCTGCACGGTCGCGAGCCCGATGCCGGTTCCCGCGAATTCGCTGGTCGTGTGCAAACGCTGGAAGGGCTTGAATAGCCGGTCCGCCAGCGCCGGATCGAAGCCCGCGCCGTCGTCGCGCACGAAGAAGGTATCGCGGCCCAGCCGCTTCTCGCACCCAAACTCGATGCGCGCCGACTCGTTTTTTGAGGTGTACTTCCAGGCATTGCGCAGCAGGTTCTCCAGCACAATGCGCATGAGGCGTGTGTCGCCTTGCACCGCGAAGCAGTCGTGGGCCACGAACTCCACCTGCCGGTCGGGCTCGCGCCGGCAGAGCTGGTCCATGATCGACCTGGCCATCGCGGTCAGGTCCACGCGCTCGCGGTGCATGGCCGTCGTGCTGACGCGCGAAAGGTTCAGCAGGTCGTCGATCAGCTCCGACATGCGCCGGGTGGCGCTGTTGATCTGCACCACGCATTCGCGCGCCGAGGTGTCGAGATGCGCGCCGTACTCGGCTTGCAGGATGTGGGCGAAGCCGTTGATGACCTCCAGCGGCCCGCGCAGGTCGTGCGAGACGGAGTAGGAGAAGGCCTCCAGCTCGCGATTGGCGGCGACCAGTTGGCGCGTGCGGTCTTCGACGCGGTGCTCCAGTTCGTCCTGCGCCGTGCGCAAGGCGGCGTCGCGCTGCTGGATCTGCGCCAGCATGTTGTTGAAGGCGTCGATGAGGACCGCGATCTCGTCATGCCGGCCGGTGGCCTCGACGCGAATGGAGTAGTTGCGCTCCTGGGAAACGGCCCGCGCAGTGTCGGCGAGGCGCACGATCGGTTCGGCGAACGATTTCCGGAAGAACGACGACACCAGCAGCGCGGCCAGCAGCGAGAGCAGCAGCACCGCGGCGGCGATGGCCACGTAACGCTTGAGGCGGCGCGCCCGCTCTTGAAGGTCCGAGCGAATGTAGACCGTGCCCAATCGCCGGCCCTGGAAGACGATGGGTTCGAGTATGGTGACGTCGTAGTCCCTGAAGCTCACGATCTCGTGCGATACGAAGCTGTACGGCGCGTGCACAACCTGGGCGCCCAGCTCGCCGGAGTATTGTGCGAACACGTTGCCATCGCTGTTGAAGATGGCGGCGGCTAGGATGTCGGGCGAATTGGCCAGCGCCGCCAGTGTAGTCTTGGCCGCCTGAGGATCGTTAAAAGTCAGCGCCGAGACGCTGTTGGAGCCGATGATCTGCGCCTGCGCCGATAGTGTGCGCACCAGGCTCTCGCGCGCGGTGTACTGATCGTAGGCGAAGAAGGCGACGCACGCCGACAGCACCGCCGCGGCGCTTACCAGGACATTGATCCAGGTAAGGCGCTTGGCGATCGGCGAGTGGCGCATGTCCAGCATACGTCAGTGGCTCCCCTGCGCGTCCGTGCCTTTGACTTCGACGGCGACCTTCAACAGCTCCGAGCTGAACGAAAGCCCCGCTTGCTCGGCGGGAGTGAGGTTTACGGCAAAACGCACTCTCCCACTCTGTAGGACAAACTCAATCATGCCTCCTTTATCGGAGAACTGGGGAATGTCGCTGACCGTGAGCACGGGCAACGCGCGCAGCTCCATCAGGTCCTGGCGCAGGCGAAACGCCTCGGAGCGGCTGACATAGACGATGGCGCAGCCCTGGGCGTCCTGGGTGCGCGCGATGCGGCGGTCCACAACCGGCTTTCCGTCGAGCTTCTCGCCGCGGATGGTCCTGTCCAGAAAAGGCCCCAGGGGATCGTCGCCCAGAATGCAGATATCGAACGAAGGCCGCGACTGAGCGTTACGCGGCCAGGTGATGAACTGGCTGAACTTGAAGACGTAGACGGCTTCAATCTCGGCTTCGGAGGCTTTGGGTTGCTGCGCGGGCAGCCGGGTCGCTGCAAGGAAAAAGCTGAGCAAGGAAGCCAGTGCGAAGACGAACCGTAGCGCTCGCGGCGTTATGCTTCCCGGACCTACGCGATTTGAATTTCGCCCGTGGCGCATTGGAGAGTTTGTATCAGGGTCTGACCGTGCAGGCGCCGAAGATAAGTCCGCGCTGATGTCTGGCCCGGGTAGTGCGGGCCTTCAGGCCCGCGTTGGCGGCAACTTCAAAAAGCGGCTTTAGCCGCCGTGGTACCTCGATTCAGCCGCCACAACAGCGCGTCCTTCTCATGCGCGATTGACCCCAGGGCCTAAAGGCTTTTCCAACGGAGCGCCTGACGCGGCGCTAAAGCGCCGCACTACCAGAACTGCCCCTACTCCCAGCGAAACGTCATCTTGCCGAACAGCGATCGCTCGATGCCCACCGGCCCGCCCGGATCGTAGCTGAATTCAAAGTGACGTGGTTGGAAGAGGTTCTGCCCTACCAGCGTAAGCCGGACCTGCTTCGTCAGGTTGTAGCCCAAGGTGGTGTCGCCCGTCCAGTACGCTGGAATGCTCAAGCCGGGTAATCGGCCGAAGTAGCGCGCATACAAATCGAGCGAGACGGACTTGGGCAAATCGAAGCCGGTTTGCAGCAAGGCCTCGTTGCGCGGGCTGGAGCCCTGGATTGCGGGCGCTGAACCGATGTCCTGTGAGCCCGGCGCCGGCTCAACGTGCAGCTCCAGGAAGGAATACCAGGCCCGCAGCCGCCAGAAATTCTTTGGCCGGTACTCGCCGGCTATCTCGCCGCCGGTGCTCGTCGCCTTCAACCCGTTGCCGAACTCTGCCGGCAGCAGCAAGTGCGGCGGCGCAGGTTCCGTCTCCAGGAAGATCCCGCCGGTGATGTCTTCGCTCAGTAGATTGCGATACTGGTTGTAGAACGCCGCGATGTCGAGGTACAGCTTCGCCGCCAGCAAGCGGCGATAGCCGGCCTCATAGCCGTTCAGCCGCTCCGACTGGAAATTGCGGTTGGCATTGAAGCGCGCGAAGAATGGCAGTCCGTTGGGCGCGAAACCCACTAGACTGGCGAGATAGAAATCGCGCTCCACATCGGCGGGCGTGCGCACCGCCTGCGTGAAGGCCGCCCACAACGTCTGGGTCGCACTCGGGGTGTACAGCAGGCGCACGCTCGGCTCCAGCAGCAGGCCGGTGTAATTCGTCTTCAGGAACTTGGAGCCTGCAACCAGCGACCACCGGTCCGGCACCAGCGTAATTTCATCCTGCAGAAAGGCGCTGTAGGTCTGGTCGGTGCGGATTTCAGGTATGAACTCGAGCCCGGTGAGTACCTGCTCTTCGCGACCGTGGCTGACGTAGATCCCCAGGCCCGTGGTGATCTCCTGATGCGGCAGCGGAAAGCGATATTGCGCGTCTACGTCGAAGGTGTTGCGAATATCGCCGAAATTCAACTCGTGGCGGCTGGTCTGGTCGTAGTAGGTGTTAACTTGCAGGTCTTTCTTGTCGCCCAGCTTTCTGCGCCAGCGCAGCAGAATGTTGCCGCCCGACAGTGGCGCCTGGCCGAAGAAAATATAGTTTGCCGGGGGATTGTAGCTGGAATCACCGACGCTTTCGCCGAAGGACTGGTAGTAGCCGTCGCCAGAAAGCGTATAGCTGTCGCGGCTGCCCGCGGCCCAATCCATGCGGAAACCGGCTTGGCCGCCCTGCCATGAGTCGTATCGAGGACCGTCGTCAGGATGGTACTCGGGGCTGCGCGTGTAGCCTTTGCCGTAAACCCGGTAGGTGAAGTTCTGGGCCAGCGACGCCGAGCCGCCGTAGCGGGCAGTGCCGAAGCCTTGCTCGACGTTGCCGGCGCCGCCGGAAATAAGCCCGCCTTGGGTGTCCTTGCTGCTCTTGGTGATGATATTGATGACGCCGTTGACCGCGTTCGCCCCCCAGATGGTCCCGCCCGGCCCGCGAATCACCTCGATGCGGTCGATGTCTTCCATCGGATAGTCCTGCACTTCCCAATAGACACCGGCGGTGAGCGGCGAGTAGACGATGCGGCCGTCGATCAGCACCAGGACCGAGCGCGACAGGCGGCTGCCGAAGCCGCGAATGCCGATGGCCCACTGGTCGGCGCTGATCTGGGCCACTTCCACTCCGGGCGCCAGCCGCAACGCCTCGGGAATCGTCGTGGCGCCATAGCGCTGTATGTCCTGTTGGGTGATGACGTAGATGGCCGCGGGCGTCTTCCACAACACTTCCGGCTCTTTGGTCACGGTGGTGACTTCGATATTGCCCAATTGCTCGAGCGTGAGCGTCTTCAGGCGCTCGTCTCCAGTTTGCGGGTTATCGGCCGTGGGCCCGGCCTGCGGTGTGTCCAGGCAGAAAGCCGACGCCGGTGCGAACGCGGCAATCAGGATCGCGAACAGGCACAGCGCGAGCTTCTGAACGGAAGTGGCGGCCATCGTTCGGAGTTTTCTGCGGTGCGCTCGTAGCCGAAGCTGGACGACTCGACGGTCGCCGAAACGGCTCGCCGACTAAGCCCATCAGTCGCGGGAACACACGTAGACGTGCGTGAGATGCAGTTCCCGCAGCTCTGGTTGCCCCGCTTGCTGGCAAATCCTTTTCTTGCAGCGCGCAGCCTCCGGAGCCGTGACAAGTCAGGTATACTTACGCTCCGCGAGGCCGCATTGCAACATCCCCCAACTGTGCTCATCGTCGATGACGATCCGTCGCACCTGAAGCTCTATGGCTGGGTGCTGGAGCGCGGCGGCTTCCATACGATCACGGCGCTGGTCCAGGGAGGCGCGGTGGAGTTGCCGCAGCAGCAGTCCATCGACGCTGCCGTGCTGGATTACCGCCTGGGCCCGACGCTGAGCGCCGTCGATCTCGCCAAGCGTCTTCGTATCGACTCGCCGTCGATGCCCATCGTGGTGCTCTCCGACCTGCCCTGGATGCCGGAGGACGTGGCCCCTTATGCTTCGGGTTTCGTGCGCAAAGGAGAACCGCAACAGCTCATCGAGATGATTGGCTCGGTGATCGGCGAGTCAACGGACGGCGCGGGTTCCGGGGCGCGAGCGCTTTAGCCAGGCTGCCGATGACTCGCGGGTAGTGCGGGCCTTCAGGCCCGCGGTAATGCTGGCCCTCAGGGGCGGCTTTAGCTGGGAGGTACCTCGCTCGAATCCCGAAACAATTGCGTCTGTTCGCGTTTTGCTGACATGTACTCCGGGCCTAAAGGCCAACGAAAAAAACTGCTGCTGGACGCGGCGCTGAAGCGCCGCACTACCCGAACCGCGCCTTCACGCCCACTACCCTAACCGGACCTTCACGTACTCAGGCGCCGCACTACCCGAACCGGGGTTTTGCAAACGGACGCACCATCGATCCGCTTGCCAAGCAGGCTCCGGCGGGAAACCCTCCAGCCATTCGCACTCCTCGCCCGAGTAGGCGATAATGAATCTGTGGCTGCCAAAACGGAATCTATAAGGTAGCGAACCCAGGAGTCAGATGGCAGGAAACTCTCGTACGACGTTCACCAAACGGCAAAAGGAACGCGCACGCCAGGAAAAGCGTGCCGAAAAGCTGCAGCGCAAAGCGGAACGCAAGCAAACCGGCGATTCTGGCGGCTCCGTCGAGACGCAACCGGTCGCGGACCTGGTGGTCACGCACGATGAAGACGGCCAGCCCCAGGGCTTCGATTTTCACGATTTCGCCAAATAGTTTCGCAAACCATGTTGGTGCGCCCGCAACATTTTCGGGCGCACTGTGATACAGTCCTAAGTAGACGCTATTGGCTACGGCCGCTTGCAAGCGATTATCCGATCCGCAGTTTGGTCTGATCTCCCGCCTTTCCGGCTTCCGTTTCATCTTCAGCGCCGAATCAACTAGAGCGGCTTCCGTTGTATCTTCGCGACTCGCCCGCCGCGGACCACTACCCAAACCATTGGACGGGTCCGATCACGGCAGACCTCCTCGCGAGACGCCACTCCAAGAAAGAAAGAATCGATTGACACAATTCAAAGACATGCCTCTGTCTGCTGGGCTCCAGCAGAAGCTGGCACAATTGCATTTCACTACCCCGACGCCGGTACAGGCGTCCGCTATAGCGCCCGCGCTGGACGGTAAAGACCTACTCGCCACGGCGCAAACCGGCACCGGCAAAACGCTGGCGTTCCTGATTCCCATCATCGAGCGCCTCGGAGCCGAGCCCGCGGCGCCACGCGTTTCCACCCTCATCCTGGTACCCACGCGCGAACTCGCGATGCAGGTACACGAGCAGTACGAAGCACTGCGCCCGCGCAACCTTCGTCCCGCCGCGCTGGTCATCGGCGGCATGAGCGAGCAACGGCAGATCCAGGCCGTCCGTAAGGGCGCGAACATTGTTGTCGCCACCCCGGGACGTCTGGAAGATTATCTTCGCCGCAAGCTGGTCGACCTACGCCAGGTCAAGACGCTGGTGCTGGACGAATCCGACCGCATGCTCGATATGGGCTTTCTGCCGGCCATTCGGCGCATCGTTGCGGAGCTGCCGCGCGAGCGCCAGACGCTGTGCTTCTCGGCCACCCTGGAAGCGTCGGTCGCTAACCTGGTGAACGATTACATGCGCAGTCCCGTGCGCGTGGCCCTGGGGTCCACATCGAAGCCGGCGGACACGGTCGAGCTCCAGGCCTTCGAAGTGCCGCAAGCCGAGAAGGGCGAGGTCCTACGACAGCTTCTGTACTCCGAGAAGGGGCAGACGCTGGTGTTCGCCCGCACCAAGCATGGCACCGAACGCCTGTGCAAGAGCCTGGTCCGCGACGGCTTCACCGCCGCGATGATTCACGGCGACCGCTCGCAATCGCAGCGCATCGGCGCGCTGAGCGGATTCGAGGACGGCAAGTTCCAGGTGCTGGTCGCAACCGACGTTGCCTCGCGCGGCATTCACGTGGACAACGTGGCGCACGTCATCAACTACGACCTGCCGCAGATTCCCGAGGACTTCATCCATCGTGTCGGACGCACCGGACGCATGGGCTCGGCGGGACGCGCGTCGACGCTGGTCTCAGGCGCGGAAATTCCCGAGCTGCGTTCGATGGAACGGGCGCTGAAGCTGAAGATCGCGCGCAAGGCGTTCCAGGCCGGCGGACGGGCGGCGGCGGCGCGCACAACCCGCAACACGCTGCCCACGCGCACCCTCTCCCGCATGCCCGGCGAGGTGTTTTCGTAGAGGCGTATAATCGAGCCATCTCGCAACAACGGGATGGCTCCTTCTGTGCTTCGCGCGAAGCGGAAGGATGTCACACTTCCCCTTTCACCGCGCTCTCCTATAGCACAGAGAGTTTCTCCCTGACGCCGAAAGCTCCGTCGCTCTCTGCTTCAAGGGAGATTGGCCTGCCGCTGCGAAGGAGGTTGAACCAGAATGGAGAAGCGAATGATGAAAGCCGACCTGGCGCCCAAACCGTGTGCCAGCCTTCCACTCAACCAGATTCTGGGTAGCGCTGTCGTGCTTAACTGGGATGCTCTCGCTGCCGGCGCCAATAGCGGCCTGATCAGGATCGAATATCACATCGGGGCCGACGGCGCGCTCGAGTCCCTGAAGCTTTGGGCCCGCGCTCGCGAGTACTGGAGCCTGATCTGCGACTATCCGGTCCATCTCGGCTGGTCGGATGGGCCGCGCTTCCAAAACGGCTATCACTCGCGCCGTCTGGGCCGCCTGTTGCAATCCATCGTGATGAACCAGAACATGTTCACTCACGAATGCGGCGCCAACAGCAACGGTGCGCTCGATATCGGCACTCCCACAATGGAGGACACCGCGAGCGCAACCGAGCGGGTGAACGAGGCGTTTCACGTCCAGCCGTAACTTGTGCGGCAGGTCGCCCTTCGATCCGCGAACGACTTGAACTCCGGGTGATCCCGCAGTTTTCTCATTTTGACCATGCTGAAATTGCACAAACGCGCGCTGTCCGAGATCAAGTCGGCCCGGCAACGGGTGGCGAAGGCCACCGAGGAACGCGACAAGCAGAAAGAGAAACTCAAAAAGGCGCAGGCGCGATTGGCGGCGGAAAAAGAGCGCCTCCGGGCCAGCGAGGAAATGCTGGAAAGCTAGGCCAATGCCGGTGACGCCTCATTTCAACTGTTGTTGACCCTTGACCTCTATCAACCCTTAACCTCCGTCAACCTTTCGGAACACAGACTTCGACCGTACCCACGTGCCGTCAGCCCTTCCTCTGCGGTTTCGCTGGCGGAGCTAATGCGACGGCCGCTTCCGACGTCAGCATCAGAAATGTAAATGTTTCCTGCAAGTAGAGGCCGACTTTGCTGTCCGTATGGTTCCAATAACCAATCGAGACATCCTGGCCGATGTGCAGATCGAAATCGCCGCCGCGCGTCGTCACCACAAACGCACCACGGATGGCAGGCGCCCAGATGATCTTGTCCTCGACCAGCCGCTTGACATGCTCCAACACTGGGTATCCATGGTCGCTGGTCTCGGCCAGTGCGGTGTAAACGTCCGCATCGAGGAGCACCGCGTACGGGCCGTTGACGCCGACCAGCCGCAACTGGCTCAAGCCGTGCGCAATGGCTTGCGGGTACTCGCGTACATCGCTGGGCAACGTCATCTTCGGATTGCTGGTTCCCTGCCGGATGCCCACGATTCCCGCCGCAGCATAGCCTTCGAATATGGCGCTGTCCTCGGCAAAAGCGAGCTTGCGCGCGGCGTCCTTCGCCGGCTGCCAGTCGGAGTCATTCGCGCCACGCTCGACGTCGTCGATGGTCTGACGCTCCAGCTCAAAGGGAACGCGCAGTTCGACCATCGCCTTAACCTCGCGCTGCCGGGCGATGACGCCGCCGGCGGGAGCCGAGATCGTGGTGAGATGTCCGGTGCCGACGGCGGAGAGTTCCGTGCCCGCCGGTCCATGCATGTCGACCACGCGGCGTCCCGCAAGGTGGCGCTTGAGGGTACGCGTGGTTTCCTCTTCGATCTGCGCCCAGGCAGCATCGGAAATCGGGGCAAGCTCTCGATGCAGATTATTCATGCGGGATTTCTCCTTTCAGCGAACCGATAGCAAGCGAGCCGTCATTCCTGCGCGCGGACGAAGAGGCATCGTCGGCCGGTGCGGAAGACGCAGCAACCTCGCGCTGGTCTTGGCTTACATTGTCCAGAAATGTTGTTGACGGCGCGAAGAACAGGTTTCCGGTGACAGCGCGGCTGAAATCGAGCAGCCGGTCGTAGTTGCCGGGCGGACGGCCGATGAACATGTTTTCCAGCATCTGCTCAATCGTGGCGGGCGAGCGGCTGTAGCCGATGAAATAGGTGCCGAATTCACCCTGCGCGGCCCGCCCGAACGGCATGTTGTCGCGCAGGATCTTGATTTCTTTGCCATTCTCGACGATGGTAGTGAGCGCGCTGTGCGCCGAAGTCGGCTTGACGGAATCGTCCAATTCGATGTCCGACAGTTTCTTGCGCCCGATGATGCCTTCCTGTGTCTCGGTCGGAAGCGCGTTCCATCCTTTAAGGTCGTGAAGATACTTCTGCACGATGACGTAGCTGCCACCGGCGAACTCGGCGTCTTCGTCGCCGACCACCACCGCATCAATGGCTGTTTGCCCCGTCGGATTCTCCGTTCCGTCGACAAAACCGATGAGATCGCGATCGTCGAAGTAACGGAATCCATGTATCTCGTCGGCCGGCGAAACGGCGTCGCCGATGCGCGCCATAATTTGCGCCTCCAGCTCGAAACACAAATCGAACCTCTTCGCACGGATGTGAAACAGCAAGTCGCCGGGCGTAGCGAGGGCCTGCCGTGCTCCGGCCCGAAACTCGCGGAAGGGATGTAGCTCCGCCGGTCGTGGCCGCGCAAAGAGCCGGTCCCAGGCCTCCGAGCCAAACCCCATGACACACGAGAGCCCCGCCTCAATGTCGCGAAATCCCACCGCGCGCAACAACGCGGCCAGGTCCGGGCAGAACGAGCGGAGCACGGCGTCGTTTTCATCGCCCGGATTGATCGTCACTACGAGAAAGATCGCGGCGCGCGCGAGTGGTGCGGCCACCGGTTGTGCGATGCCCCGCGTGGCGCCCGTCGTTACGGGCACTGTGGTCGGATCGGACGCCATCTTGCCATCCTTAAGACAGAAGAATCTCGCGGTTCGAAATAGCCGGCCCAATACTGAAGGAAAAACGATTGGATGGATGGAAGGTTAGCATCGCCCGCTGAGGGCTGTCCATGCCGCGGGTCAGAATGGCATACAGCGTTTTCTGGCGCTCGGTGGCTTCGTATTCGTGGTTCACGGGAACGGTCAATCCCACCAGAAGAAACAGCGCCCACTCTCTGCCAGTTCCTTTGCGAACCTGGCGACCGCGTGCGGATCTTTGGCGGACACCTGCACGTCGGGGCAGAACTCGGCAATGCGGGCGGCGAGTTTTTCGCTGTCCCGGATCGGCTGCGCAAAACTCAGGTCCATGAAATCGAAGGCTACGCCGATCACGGTCAGCGGGTGTTCGCGACGGGTCTCGACGCACCAGTTCACAACAGCACGCGTGTCGTGGCCATAGTTGGCGGCGTTGGTGCCGCAGGCGGCGAGCGCGGCCAGCGGTTCGTTCAGCGGAAACAGGAGCAGTCGCTGCAACGACGCCTCCGCCAGCCCGGTATAAACCAGCGTGTATCCCCTGGCTGCGACCTCGGCTTGTAGCCGTTGCAGCAATTGCAGCGGTACTTTCTGGGCGGCGACCGCAGGCGCGGGCTGCTCGTAGTGCGCGGCCAGCGCTTTGTCCAGCAATGACGTGTAGTGGATGACGCCCTTGCGCCGCTTCCACGGCATCGGCTTGGCGCGCAGGATCGTGCCGATGCGCGCTGCCTCCGCCTTAAACTTCTCATCGGCCAGAGCGGCACATTGTTTCAGCACATCGCGCACATTCTCGTAGAAAAACTCGTTGCCTTCTTGCGGGCTGCCCGCGCGGGTGTGGAGGAGATAGTAAATATCTCTCGGCGCGAAGTGTTTTGCGAATTCAAGTACGCTGCACGGACTTCCGGGCCCTTCGTCAGCAACGCTCTCGCTCTTGGCCCGCAACCGAGACGCTCTCGGAAATTGCAGCGGTTTTTGCCGTCTGCGCTTTGCCTTCTCGACCACCTCCGCCGGCACCACGGCGTGCACATCGGCGCCATTGTCGAGCAGGAGTTTCACTATGTCGTTGGGCGTTTCCAGGCGGAACGTCAACAACAAAGCGGGTCCGGATATTCGCGTTTGGTTGGGGCTAAGACTATGTTCGATCAGACAACGCAGGATCTCTACATCGGGCTTGGCAAAGGCGCAGGTCCAGAGGTCCCCACCGTCGTCACCGCGCGTGGCATGCACATTGGCGCCCGCCGCGCACAGCATTCTGACCACTTCCACATGGCCCGTCGCGACGGCCAACATCAGCGGCGTCTGGCCCCGCTCGTCGGTTTGCTCGACATCGGCGCCTGCCTCAAGCAATGCCTTCACGCGATAGACCGTACCGGTGGCCGCTGCCTCACGCAGGGTCAACGCTCCGGCTGCGTCCCGCTTTTCGTACGCCGCCTCGAGATAGGCGGCGACTCGCTTGAATTTGCCTTCCTTCGCGTAGGTCAGCGCGGTCCTGCCCTTTTTGTCTTTGGCGCTCAGGTCCGCGCCCGCCTCCACCAGTAACTTAACGGCGGCAAGGCTGGATGTGTTGGCGGCGATCATGAGCGGAGTAATGTGGGCGGCATAATCCTCGGAATACTCCACTGCGTAATCCGCCAACGGCATCGATGCCATGGCCGCGTTGGCCGCCTGGAGCATAGAGAGCGATTGCGTGGCGGCATCCCGCTGCGCCAGCGCCGCTTCCTTTGCTGCCTCCTGGGCGTGGGCGAGCCTTCTGCCGAGCGCCAGGCCGCGCTCATGGGCTCCGTCGTTGAAGGGCCCATGCGGCTGAGCCAAGGGATCTGGCTTCGCGTTCGGATCAGCCCCGTCCTTCAGCAGCGTGCGCATCGCCGCCGCGCTGCCGTGGGCAGCAGCAAAGGTAAGTAGGGGCCATTTGTCCCAAGGGTAGGCAGCGGAGGTGAACAACGGCAACTCGGTTCCGTCGTCACGCGGGCAGTTGATGCGTGTGTTGGCACTCATACCCGCGGCGAGCAGCAACTCCACAATTGCCGAATTATCTCGCCGCACCGCATCGATGAGGCACTTGTGATACTCGACCGCATTGCTGTCCTGTAGCGGTGCACGCTGAATCACCGAGCGGACGGTGGCAGGGTCCTCGGTGTTGACCGCGTCGGCCAGCGAAAAGCGGTCCACCGAAAGCAGCAGCTTGATGACCTCGTCGTCATCCTGTTCCACCGCGTGGGCCAACGCCTTGCGATACTCGCCTGCAGCGCTTGCCGCAAGACGCGTTGGCTGAAGGTTATGGTGGATTGCGGCAAAATTGCGCGCGACGACGGCGTCGAATAGGCAGAATCGCTCAATGGACTGGGTCCGGCTGTGCTCCAGCAGCAAAGCTGCTGTTTTGATCTGCCCTTCGGCGAACATCCGGCCGCTGACCGATTTTTCCTTGCTCTTCGAAGCGCGTAAACCGTCGGTAAGCGCCTCGGCCAGCAAGGTCTCGCCGCGTCGGCCTTTGGCGAAGATGTCCGCCCCTCGTTCCAGAGCAATTCTCGCCCACTCGGCGTTGTAATTCAGTAGGGCGGTCGCCAGCGCGTGGGTTGGATTCGAGGAAGGCGGCGGCGGAAACGACACGGCAGATCTCCCGGAACGACGGAGGACGTGTCACAAGCCCTGGAAAAGAATGGCTCCTCAGGTAGGACTCGAACCTACAACCCTCCGGTTAACAGCCGGATGCTCTGCCATTGAGCTACTGAGGAGTGGGTGGTACAACGCTTGCGTCCCGATTGCCTGATTGTACCGGGCAGTGCGCGGCACGTCAAAGCTGAGCGCAGCGGAAGCGGTGTCATTTTGAGCTCGGACTGGGACGGCGGCACCAATCTGTACCACCGCGCCAAGTTTGTGCTGACGCTTAGATCGCGGCCAGCTTTGACCTCAGGTTGAGACCACCGCACCAGATCCCAACGGCATGTTGAGCTCGGGTTGCCGCCGCGTAGGCTGCTCCCAACCGAGCTCTCGTTTCGCGCGGCTGCGATGATGCGCGCCATTGCCTTCGCTGCTGCCCAAGTTCCGATTTCACCAGCTCGTAATCCGCAGCTACTCGCGCCGGAGAGATCATCTGAGACAATAACAGCATCACAGAATTAGTGCAGTGGTTGCGCACTTGAGGATGGCGGCCTTGAGCACCCTTCGCAGATTCGTCCGGTCGATGCGGGCCTTCTCCCGCGAGCTGTCACGCCCCGTGAGTCGGGAGCAACGGCAGTTCGAGTTCGCCGAGCCGCGCCGCCTTAAGCTGGGCGTGGCGTTGGGCGGCGGCTTCGCCCGCGGCCTTGTCCACATCGGAGTGCTGAAGGCGCTGGAGGACGCGGCGATCCCGGTGGACTTCGTCGGGGGCACCAGCGTGGGCGCCATCATTGGGGCGTGCTACTGCGCCGGGGTCAGCGCCGAGGAGCTGAAGGAAATCGCGCGTGCCACGCGCTTCAAGCACTTCGCGCGCTGGACGCTGTCGCGCTACGGCCTGTGTAGCAACGATCGCATGACCGACTACTGCGCGCGCATCCTGAAGGTGACCACGTTTGAAGAACTGAAGATTCCCCTGGCGGTCACCGCAACCGATTTCCATACCGGCGAGCCGATCGTGTTCAGCAAAGGACCGCTGGTCGCGCCAATCCGCGCCAGTTGCGCCTATCCCGGAATGTTTCTGCCGGTCGAGATCGAGGGCCGCCGCTATGTCGATGGAATGCTGGCATACGCCGTGCCCACCACCCCGCTGCGCCAGATGGGCGCCGACCGCGTGCTCGGCGTCTACCTGAGCGCGCACTGGACGCAAAACCAGCCGCGCCACCTGTTCGAGGTCATCGGCCAGTGCTTCTCCATCGCGCAGCAGAAGATGAGCGAGCTTTGGAAGAAGGACGCCGATCGAGTGCTGGAACCCGACGTTAACGGATATTCCTACAACTGCTTCGAGCGGGCACCCGAGTTGATCGAGCTGGGTGAGATCGCCGCGCGTCGCATCGTGCCCGACCTGCGGGAGCTATTGAACCTCGCCGCTCCCGGCGAAAAGCTCGCGTCAGTACTGCCCGACCTGGTCGCATCAACGCTCCCCGAACTGGCGCCAGCGCCGGCGCCAAACGCGGGTCTGGTGGCCTAGTCCAAATTGGTCTGGTAAGCAGGTTTTGCCCGTCCTTACGCTGCCGTCGGCTCGCTTTCGTCATACTGAAACACGTCTTCGAGGGGCACGCCGAAGACCCGCGAAATCCGAAATGCCACCTCGAGCGACGGCGAGTATTTGTCGCCCTCGATGGCGATCACCGTCTGCCGGGTCACCCCGACCTTCAGCGCCAACTCCTGCTGCGTCATCTCCGACGCGTTGAAACGCAGCTTGCGAATGTTGTTGCGAATCCTCGCCCTGGTCATCTCAGAGTCCCTTGTGGTAATAAAACAGCTGCGTCGCCAGCTTCACCACCTCAGCGATGACCATGAACAGCAGCACCAGGTTGACCAGGAATGAATTGACGACGATGCCGGTGGGAGCGGCGTCGCGCGCGAGGCCGGCAACGATGACGGCGGAGATGACGAAGAACGCGCCCGACGCCAGCGCGAAATAGCCGTTGCGATAGGCTTTCGCTTCGATCAGAATGTCGCGCTCATCCTTCGGCTCCGGCTTGGACTCCAGCGCCAGCACGATGTGATAGACAATCTGGATGACGATGATAGCGATCACGGCGAAAATGAGGCGGCCCAACCCGCCGCCGGCGAAACCGGGACGTCCCATGTCGCGGAGGACGGCCGCGAAGTAATAGCCGTAAACCACCAGCATCGCGATCAGCGACCCCGCAATGCTCCTTTCCTGATAAGACATATCCATGACCTGCTCTCCTGCGCTAAGATTGAAGTCAACTAAAACGTACTATAAGTAAAATATACTTTACATTAATAGATGTCAAGTAAATTTGACATCAAGATTGCTGGAAGCAGCCGACGAACCGGCCGGGTTAAGATAAGTATCTGATTTAGGAGGACTTCGTTGGCCGACTCGACTGCGAGTGTCACCGTTAGCCCGCGCGGCGCGGCACGCTTGCGCGCTGGGCATCTGTGGGTCTATCGCTCCGACCTAGCGGGCGACCGCCAGACGCCTCGCGGTGCGCTGGTGCAGGTGCACGACGAGCGCGGCCGCAAGCTGGGCTCGGCCTTGTCGAGCAGTTCGTCGCAGATTGCAATTCGGATGCTCAGCCGCGACGAGATCAGCGAAGCCTCGCTGGGCGATTTGGTCCGGCAACGGATCGTCGCGGCCATCGGCTTCCGGCGGCAACGTGTGCGCGACAGCGATGCCTGGCGTGTCATCTTCAGTGAGAGCGACCTGCTGCCCGGCCTCATCGTCGATAAGTACAACGACGTGCTGGCGATGCAGGTGCTGACCCAGGCGTTCGATCGCGATGACCTGCGGCAGACGGTGTTGGATTGTCTGGCGGAAAATTTTCCGGGTGCGAGCTTGGTGGAGCGGGTAGACCCGCACATTCGCGACCTCGAGCAATTGCCGCCGCGCCAGTCGCAGATGATGCGCGGCGAGCGGGCGACTACCGTCTTCACCCTCAACGGCGTACGCTTCCACTTCGACTCGCTCGCCGGCCAGAAGACGGGCGCGTTCCTCGATCAGCGCGAGAACTACGCTGCCGCGGCGCGTTATGCGCATGGGCAGGCGCTGGATTGCTTCACTTATCACGGCGGCTTTGCGCTGCATCTGGCGCGGGCTTGCGAGGGGGTGACCGGCGTCGATTCGTCGCGACCCGCGCTCGAAGTGGCCGAGCGCAACGAGCAGTTGAACCCCGAGCAGCACCGCGCGGGCATGATCGATTGGATGGAGGCGAACGCCTTTGACCTGCTAAAGGACTACGCCACCGCGCGTCGCGAATACGACACCATCGTTCTGGATCCGCCGGCATTCGCCAAAACGAAGCGCGCCGTGCCCACCGCGCTCGCCGGCTACAAAGAGCTGAACCTGCGCGCGCTGAAGATGCTGCGGCCAGGCGGCGTGCTCGTCACCTGCTCGTGCTCATTTCACGTTAGTGAAGCTGAGTTCATCGAGATGCTCGGCTCGGCCGCAGCCGATGCCGGCCGTCGGCTGCGCATCCTGGAAAAGCGTGGCGCGGCCATCGATCACCCCATGCTGGTGAACATGCCGGAGACCGCATACCTGAAGTGCATCATCGGCCAAGTGCTGGGTTGATCGGCGCGACCGGAGCCCTTTCAAAGCGCCTGCAACTTTCCCTGGCGCTGTCTCGTACTACTTCCCGGACGCGTGTGCCCCAAGGGTAAAATGGGTCCAACGGCTTCTTGCCTCCGCAAATGACATCCGCCTCCCAACGACGCCGCCTTGCGCGCGGGCACTTTTTACGCGAGCCGGTGACGATTGCCCTGGAGACGATGCGCGTCCACAAGCTGCGCTCGTTTCTTATGCTGCTGGGCGTCATCCTGTCGGTGTCCACGCTGATCCTGGTGGTGGCGCTGGTAGCGGGCATGAACCAGTATTTTGCCACCCGCATTGCCAACCTCGGCTCTAATGTGTTCCTGGTCACGCAGTATCCCATCATCAGCGACACGAAGGAGCTGCTGAAGGCTGAGCGCCGTAATCGGCAGATCACTTGGGAAGACTACGAGGCGCTGCGCGACAGCATGAAGCTTCCCCAAGGGGTGGGCGTGCAAGCCAATGGTGTGGCCAACGTGCGCAACGACCGCCAGAGTCTTGAGGGTGTCGACCTGCGTGGCGTCACCGCCAACATCGGCGACATGGATGTAGAGGAGGTCGCGACCGGCCGCTACATCACCGACGCCGACAACCAGCACCGCGACATGGTCTGTATGATCGGCGCCGATGTGGCCGACAAGCTTTTCGCCAACTCCGATCCGCTGGGCAAGATCATCAGCGTGGATGGCCAGGAGTTCCAGATTGTCGGCGTGGCCAAGCGCATCGGCAACACCTTCGGGCAGTCGCAGGACAACTTCGTCTACATCCCGGTGGAAACCTGGCTGAAGATTTACGGGCGCAACACCTCGCTGCACATCAACATTCAGGCGCGCGGGCCGGAGTGGCTGGAACGGACGCAGGACGAAGCGCGGGCGCTGATGCGGGCGCGCCGCCATCTGGCTCCCAATGAGGAAGACAACTTCGGCGTCCTCGCCAGCGACAGCCTGATGGGACTGTGGCAGAACCTCACAGGCACGCTGGCTTCGGGCATGGTGGGACTGGTCTCAATCTTCCTCGTTATCGGCGGCGTGGTCATCATGAACGTGATGCTGGCGTCGGTAACCGAGCGCACGCGCGAGATTGGGATACGCAAGTCGCTGGGCGCCACGCGGCGCGATGTGCTGCTGCAATTTCTGGTGGAGTCGACAGTGATGTCGCTGGTGGGCGGCGCGATTGGCGTCTTCATCGCGTGGATGTTGGCGGTCGTCGTCCGCACCGCGACGCCGGTGCCGATGGCGGTGCCGTTCTCCGCGGTGGTGGTCGCGATCACGATTTCGTCAGCCGTCGGCGTGTTTTTCGGCGTCTATCCCGCGCGCAAGGCCGCGCGGCTGGACCCGATTGAGGCGTTGAGGTATGAGAACTAGGGACTGGGGGCTAGGGATCCGTCGCTGATTGATTTGGCGCATCCCTTAACCCCCAATCCCCGGCCCCTCCATTTATGCAGATCGGAATCAATTCGCGAATGGCGTTGCAGACGGTGCGCGAGCACAAGACGCGCTCCTTTCTTACCGTGCTGGGCGTGGTCATCGGGGTGGCTGCGATGATCTTCGTGGCTTCGCTGCTGGTGGGTGTGAGCCGCGACATCGAAGGCTACCTCGAAGACTACGGCACCAATACGCTGTTCATCTGGCGCTGGGACTTTGGTTTCCGTGTCGGGCGGATGGACCAGGAGCAGCGCAATCGCAAGCCGCTCACGCTGGAGGACGCGGCCGCCATCCTGGCCGAGTGCCCGCACGTGAAGAACGTTACCTTTGACGCGATGCCGCGCATCGATCCCGACCAGCAGCGGCCGCCGTTGCGCGTGGCGCGCTATAGCACGCACGAGATCACCGATCTCGACTATTCCGGCACCAATCCCGCGTATCAGGAGGTGTACAACGCGCAGGTCACGCAGGGCCGGTTCTTCACCGAGTTCGAGGACCAGCATAGCGACGACGTCGCGGTCATCGGCGACGAAATCGACAAGAACTTCTTTCCCGCGCACGATGGAATCGGCAAAACCATTCTGGTGGACGGCGTCTCGTACCGCGTCATCGGCGTGCTGGAAAAACGCAAAGGCCAGCTCTTCAAAGACCAGAGCGCCGATCGCACGGTGAAGGTCCCATACCACAGCTACCGCAAGCACTATCCTGCCGACGATGAGCTGTTCATCGGGGCCGAGGCCTACCCCGGCTTCAAGGACGCCGCCGAAGACGAAATCCGCGGGCTGCTGCGGCGCCGGCGCCATGTGCCCTACAACAAGCCGGACAACTTCGGGATCACGACCGCCGAGGCCATCGCGGAAAATTTCCGCCAGATTATGAGCACGGTGGCGTTGATGACGATCATCGTCAGCTCCATCGGCTTGCTGGTAGGCGGCGTAGGCGTGATGAACATCATGCTGATGTCGGTGACCGAGCGCACCCACGAGATCGGCGTGCGTAAAGCGATCGGCGCCAAGCGCGGCGACGTGATTCGGCAATTCCTCACCGAAGCGGTTGTGCTCACCGGCCTGGGCGGAGTGGCCGGCGTGTTGCTCGGCGTTGCCGCGGCCGCCCTGCTGCCGCTCGTCTTCCCCTCCATGCCAACCTCCGTACCCGCCTGGGCGATCGTGATCGCCGTGCTGATGGCCATGGGCGTCGGACTGTTCTTCGGCATGTATCCGGCGGTGAAGGCGTCGCGACTCGATCCGGTGGAAGCGTTGCGGTACGAATGAGAAGCGAGGGATTGGGGGTTGGAGGCTAGGGTTCAGCGGCTAGGCAAAACATTTTTGAGTTTCTCGACCGATTACCGAGTCTATAAATCCAAGTTCATCCCCGGCGCCCAGACATGCAGCTCCCAAACTCCGGCCCCACCGTCAGCCCCCAATCCCCAATTCCCAATCCCCAATCCCCGGTTCTTACTCACTGCTACAATCATTGCATGCCTTTTCGCGGTCCCGAGCCCAATCACCAGAGCCCCAAGGGGAGAACGCCTCCTCCCGATGACACTCACCAGGAAGCGGCTTATCTAAAGATGCTGGGCGAGAAGCAGCGCCCGGTGCGCATCAAGCTGATGGATGGCGAGGTGGTGCGTGGCTGGATCGAGTACTACGATCGGCGCATGGTGCGCCTGACGCGCGAGGGCGCGCCCAATCTGTTCATCTTCAAGCACGAGATCGCCTACATCGCGGAAGATGTCGCGCGCAAACCGCGCCCCGAAGGTGTGCCGCGCCCCGTTGACGGCGACTCGCCCAACGGCGGCCAATGAGCCGCTACCTGCCCGGGGTTGAAGCCGTCGCCCGCGAAGCCGGCGCGCTGCTGATGGGCCATTTCGCCCGGCGCGTCACCATCGAGTACAAAGGCGAGGTCGATCTCGTTACTGTAGCCGATCGCTCGTCGGAGGAGTTGATTGTCAGCCGCCTGCGCGCCCACTGGCCCGAGCACGGCATCGTGGCCGAAGAGGGCACGCGCTCCGACCCCGGAGCGGAGTATCGCTGGTATGTCGATCCGCTGGACGGCACCACCAACTTCGCGCATGGCTACCCCGTGTTTTGCGTGTCGATCGCGCTGGTCAGGCAGGACGGCCAGCGAGAAGTCGGGGTGCTCTACGATCCCACGCGCGACGAGATGTTCTCGGCCGAGCGCGGCTCGGGCGCGACGCTGAACGGCAAGCCGATGCGAGTGTCGAAGACGGCGCGGCTTTGCGAATCGCTGCTCGGCACCGGATTCCCCAGCCACAAGCGCCACAAGAACCCCAACATCCACTTCTACCATCAGCTCACGCTGCGTTCGCATGGCGTGCGGCGCGCAGGCTCGGCGGCGCTCGATCTGGCTTGCGTGGCCAGCGGACGCTACGACGGCTTCTGGGAATTCAACCTGAATCCCTGGGACACCGCGGCAGGTGTGCTGCTGGTCGAGGAAGCCGGCGGCAAGGTCACGCGCTTCGACGGGACGCCGTTCCGTCTCGACAGCCGCGAGGTCCTCGGCAGCAACGGGCTGATTCACCAGGAGCTGACCACGAACTTCGAAGAGATCTTCGCCGGCCGCGGGCTGGAAGAGCTACCGTCGGTCCCGGAGTACGTGAAGACGCGCCAGTAGAGACGCCCTCGGAGCGGGACGCCGCATCCATTCGCTACGACCTACGAAAACCGGGTGCCCACATGCCTCTCCCCTTCGGTTGGGTCAAGGACGGGGCGCCCGGATTCGGTAACAAAAAGAATGAGGCAGCAGGCTTACTTGCCGCTGGCATCGACCATGGGGATCTCTGAGGACAACTGCAGATTGATCAGCAGGTCGATACGGCGATCGATCTGATACCACAACGCAGTCTTCTTTGCCGAGATGACCTTCTCAAAGACGGGGACGTACCTCATGCGCAAGGCGAGGAGTTGCTCGTCAACGGCATTCGCGCGCTTCATGTAGTCCTGCGCCTGCGCATCGGTCATGGTGTTGTAGTTCGCGGCGTACTCTTTAATCACCGCCCAGCGGTCGTCGTTAGGTTTGATTGCTTCTTTCCGGTACTGGTCGAAAATCGGCCAGAACTTGGTGGCTTCGTCGGCGGTGAGGGTCATGTTCTCCGCCATGATCTGCTTGCGCTGCGCGCGCAGGTTCGACCGAAGCATCTCGACGTCTTGGTCTTTGATGCCGTTCGCTTGTGCATCCGACCCCGGAGCGGCTGGCGCCGCGGCTTGCTGGCCCATGATGGATGCGCTGCACAATAGCAACACGCCAACCACAACCAGGACTGATACAACCCTGTTCTTCATCATTCTTCATTCTCCGTTCTGAGTTCAAGCTGGTTTGTCCATCTTACGTGGGCGAGTGCAGAAGTCACTCGATAATTTGACCGACTCGACCATTTCGCGACGGGCGGGCTGATTACAAAGCACTTACCAAGGTCGGCAGGCCGGCCCAGCCTACAGTCCTGGAGCCGAGCTTCGAGCGCATCCACGGGGGAATCGGAATTTATCCCCAACGAGAGCACGAGATCGAGCGCTTCCGCGGCATTCTGGCCGATGCCGGTTTTCCCGCCGAGATCGCCCGCGACGGCGATCGCGAAATCCGATGAGAACACACGTTCTCGACGCGAGCGCGCTCTACCGCTATCTGACCGACGGCCCAGGAGCCGCGATTGTCGCAGGAGTCCTGAAAAACGCTGCCGCCAGCAATGCGGACGCTGTCATGTCGGTCGTCAACTGGGGCGAGGTTTACTACACGCTGGTGAAGCACGTTGGGCTGGTGAAGACCGACACCCTCATGCGCGAGTTGCTGGAGCGGGTCCCAATTCTCTTTTCGCAGTGACGCAGGAAGACGCGGTGCGCGCCGCCCGCCTCAAGGCCCGGTACAACCTGCTCCATGCCGATGCCTTCGCCGCCGCTCTTACCAATGCGCAGCACGTCCTCGTCACGGCCGATACGGAGCATTTCCAGCGCGTCCCGAACCTTCGCTTGCCGAAGCTGCCCCGAGCCAGTCACGCACAGGACTGATACGTGGCCAGGCCGCGCCAGCTACGCCGGCTTGTAGCGGGACGCGAGCAGGCCGGTTGCTGACGCGAGGTCGAGGTCGGCGATGAGCAGGCCTTCTTTGCCGTGGGGCTGGCAGGACAGCAGCGTGCCATCGGGAGACACGACCGCCGAGGTGGTCGGCGAACCAGTGCTTGCGACATTCACGCTGGCAAAATAACAGGTGTTCTCGGCAGCGCGGCACAGCATCGCCTTCTCGTGAAATGTATTGGCGGGATCGGCGAAGCTGGACGGCGCATAGTCGCCTGGCTCGGCTTCGTGGAAGTGGGGATGAAAGACAACCTGCGCGCCGTGCCGAACTGCCCAGCGCACGGTTTCCGGATAGCGCCATCCCTCATGGCAGATCGCGATGCCGAAGGTCAGTGGTCCGGTCCGGAAGACACGCCTGCCCGAGCCGAAGCCGTAGGTCGCCTCTTCGGACGGGTCAAGTTGCACTTTGTCCTGAAAGCCGGCGAAGCTGCCGTCCGGGTTGATAACCAGTGCGGTGATGAGCAGCTTGCCATCGACGACGCGCTCGGTGCCGAGAACTACAGCGACGTTTGCTTTTGCCGCTGCCGTTGCAACGCGAGACCACGCGCGCTCCAGGAACGCGGGATCCGGCGGCGGCATCGGCTTGCTGGGAGCGCGGTAGCCGGGTACGAAGCACTCCGGGAAGCAGATCAAACCGGCGCCGTGCTCGCCCGCTTGGCTGATGGCTTCCTCCGCTCGCGCGACCGAGTCGTCGGGAGTAGCCGGAAACGGAAGGTTCGCGAGTGCGATGCGATACGTGCTCACCTGAAAAATGTAGCATCTCTCCGCGGCCATGGGTGTGGCCCACGCCTTGCAGCACCGCTGCATTCTATGTTCATCTAATTGCGCATGGCGCTCGAGGAATATAAGCGAAAACGGAACTTCAAGCAGACGCCCGAGCCTCCGCCGAGGGTGGAGAAGGGCAAGCAACGGCGCTTCGTTGTCCAGAAGCATCGGGCGACGCGCCTCCACTATGACTTTCGTCTGGAGATGGAAGGCGTGCTGAAGTCGTGGGCCGTGCCCAAAGGGCCGTCGCTCGATCCTGCCGACAAGCGCCTGGCCATGCAGGTCGAAGATCATCCCGTCTCGTATTTCGACTTCGAGGGGATCATCCCGCCCGGCAACTATGGCGCGGGCACGGTGATGGTGTGGGACATGGGTACGTGGGAGCCGCTGGGCGATGCGCCGGCGATGCTCAAGAAAGGCGACCTGAAGTTCCGCCTCGATGGCCAGAAGCTGCAAGGCGAGTTCGCGCTGGTGCACATCAAGTCGCGCCGGCCGGACAGCAAAGGGACCGAGTGGCTGCTCATCAAGCATCGCGACGCATATGTGCAGGAGGGCTATGACATCGATCAGTACGACTACTCGGTGCTGACGCAGCGCTCGCTGAAGGAGATCGCCGGCGATGCGGGCTCGGCGGAGTGGGAGAGCAGTCGCAAGGCGTCCTCGCATGGAGGATCGAGCAAGAACGACTGGCTGGCCGATGCGATCGCGAAGGCTGATGCGAAGAAGGCGAAAAGCCAGTCCAGCAAAAGATCATCAGCTTCGGCACCCGCACAGACCAACTCAAGCAAAAGATGCTTGAGTTGGGCACCCACGGTAATGGCAGATCGAGCTTCCGCATTAAAAAAAAAGTCCGCAGTGAGGAAGCGGGCGTAGCGCTCGATCCCACCAAACTAGGCCGCAAGGCGCCGATGCCGCACAGCATTCGGCCTATGCTGGCTACGCTCACCGACAAGCCCTTCGACAGCGATGACTGGCTTTACGAAATCAAGTGGGACGGCTATCGCGCGGTGGCGTTTCTCGATGGCAAGTCGATGCGGCTGGTCTCGCGCAATCAGAACGACTTCACCGCCGCCTATCCGGAGCTGCGCGACCTTCCGAGCCTGGTGAAAGCGCGCACTGCTATTCTCGACGGCGAGATCGTGGCGCTCGACGACGGGGGGCGCTCGTCGTTCAGCCTGATGCAGCAGCGCACCGGCGTGGCTGAGGGCGGCCGCCGAATCCGCCAGACGCGCGATGACATTCCCATCGCCTACTACGTCTTCGATCTGCTTTACCTCGACGGTTACGACCTCATGCAGGCCGACCTCCAGCAGCGGAAGCGGTTGCTACAGTCGGTCCTCACGACCGGCGAACTAGTGCGCTATTCAGACCACTACATCGGCCGGGGAACGGCGCTGTTGGACGCGGCGGCGCAGCGCGGCCTGGAAGGCATCGTCGCCAAGCACGCTACGAGCTGCTACGAGCAGAAGCGCAGTCGCGAGTGGCTGAAGATCAAAATCGTCCGGCGGCAGGAGTGCGTCATTGGCGGCTATACCGATCCGCGCGGCTCGCGCGAGAACTTCGGGTCGCTGGTGCTCGGGTTGTATGACGACAAGGGTCGGCTGGTTCCCGTCGGACAGGCGGGCAGCGGCTTTACCGGACAGACCCACGCGGACATGTGGAAGCGTCTGGAATCGCTCGAGACGTCGCGCAGCCCGTTCTTGGGTAAAGTCGAAAGCGATCGCCGGGTTCATTATGTCAAGCCGGAGCTCGTGGCAGAGATCAAGTTCACCGAATGGACCCACGAGGGACAAAGCGGCGCGGTCAAGATGCGCGCTCCGGTGTTCGAGGGACTGCGGCTGGACAAGAAGGCGAGCGAATGCAAGTTCGAGCGTGCCGAGCCCGCGCCGGAGTAGCGTATTCAGGAAGAAGGAACCGTGGGGAAAGAGACATATTTCGCGAACTGGTAGAAGGTCTGGCGGCGATGAAAGCTCATCGACGCTGAGAACTGACGCTGCGCAGCTATAAGGCTTCTGTACCAACCCGCTCAAGTGGACGGGGCACGAGGTCATGGGCGATGAGCGGTCTCCACCGATTATTGAAACTGCACCGGCAAGCCTAAAGGCTCCGCTTCGCGCCAGAATGCCATCCAATCTTTCGTGTAAGATCGAGGATTCGCATGGCGAGCATGATCGAAGCTGAGGACGTTCGCAAGACCTACCGCATCGGGAAGGTGGACGTGCCCGCGCTGCGCGGCGTCTCGCTGAGCGTCGAAAAAGGAGAGTTCGTCACCATCGTCGGGCCCTCCGGCAGCGGCAAGTCGACGCTGTTCTATATCCTCGGCGGGCTCACCCACGCCGACACCGGGCGCGTCTCCATCGATGGCGTCGATTTCACGGCGCTCTCGGACGCGGCGCGCACCCGGCTGCGCCGCACCAAAATCGGCTTCGTCTTCCAGAAGTTCAATCTGCTGCCGACGCTCACGGCGGAAGGCAACATCGAAATTGCGCGCGACATCTCCGGCCACCCGGATGGTCCTGCCGAGCGCGAGCGCGTCAAGCGCATCACCGAACTGCTGGGCATCGCTAATCGCCTACAACACCGTCCCTCGGAGATGAGCGGCGGCGAGCAGCAGCGCGTAGCTTTGGCGCGCGCGCTGATCAATCAACCGGCCATCGTGCTGGCCGACGAACCCACCGGAAATTTGGACACGCAGAATTCGGAGATCGTGCTGAAGATGTTGCGGCGCTCCAACCAGGAGTTCGGGCAGACCGTGCTGATGATCACGCACAATCCCGAGGCCGCCACGCATGGCGACCGCGTGATCCACATGCGCGACGGTTCGATTGTGCCGCCGGAGTTGGATCCACAGTGGAGCTTCGCGCACCATTGAGGCGGGGCGCTTGGGTGCCGCTTTCGCGGGGTCGAAGAACCTGCTGTTCGTGACGGACGTGGATCAATCGCGAGCCCGCAGATCCCTCGGCTCCGCCGCTGAAGCGGCTCCGCTCGGGATGACAAATTGTCGAGGTGACGCGGGGACGCTGGCCTGAAGGCCAGCTCTACCGCCTACTCTTCCCCGAACACCTCGGCCGTGAACGCCTGCAACTCGGCGCCGTGCTGCCACGCGTCGGGCGGAAGGCCGGCTTTCATGCAGGCTTGGGCGAGGAAGGCTTCGCGGTCCCAGCCCCATTCCAGAGGCACTTGCGGCAGCAGCAGTCCGCGGCAGCTACCCTGCATGACCACTAAGCCGTGCTTTCCCACGATCACTTCGTCCGGTGATATGGGCAGCGACGGCGAGAGTACGCTGATTTCGACCTTCAACTCTTCGGCCTCGAGGAAGGTGACAGGCCCAAAGCGCGGGTCGTCAAACGCCGCGGCCCGGGCGGTTTCGGCCACGGTGCGATAAAGCGAGTCGGAGCAGGACACGTATCCGATGCAGCCACGCAGGCGCTGGTGCAGGTGCAAAGTGGTAAAGGCGCCGCGCGGTTGCGCGAGGTGTTCGCTGGGGGGAGTCAGGTCGAGAGGTATATCGTGCAGGGCGGCTTCGATGGACTGGTGCGCCAGGCGCAGCAGGATGCGGCGTTCTTCGGGAGAATACTGCGCCGGTTGCTGCGCCGGCCCTGCCGCAGCGTCTTCATGTGACGGGCACATCGTTGCGCTTCCTGCGCCGGCTGAGCACGAAGGAACGGCGGCGGCGCCGCCGCTCTGAGGTCTGGTCGATACGCTTCCAGAATGCCACGAAGTAGTCGGCGGCCGACCACAGCGACAGCACGACCATCACCCAGATCGACACGATGGCGATGGGCCTGATCGGGATACCGGGCAGCCACCAGACGTACGCCCAGTGATGGTCCACGATGGCGGCGACGACCGAGAAAATCTGCACGAACATCTTCAGCTTGCCCAGTTCGCTGGCTTGTATGGTGAAGCCTTCCGAAGCCGCAATGGAGCGCAGGCCGCTCACCAGGAACTCGCGCCCGATGATGATCACCGCCATCCAGGCGGGCACCACGCGCGGATTGAACTGCACCAGCGTGATGAAGGCTGCGGCGATCAGCAGCTTGTCGGCCACCGGATCGAGCAGCATGCCCATGGTCGTCACCTGCGCCCGCCGCCGCGCCAGATAGCCGTCGATGGCGTCGGTAATGGAGGCCGCGATGAAAACGAAGGAGGCCAGCAGCTCGCGCTCGCCATTCGCGGACGTGAAGCGGCTGCTGGACAAAATCCAGATGAGCACCGGAATGCTGAAAATGCGGGTGAGCGTGATGTAGGTGGGAAGATTCACAAAGCCGGGCACCGCCGCTGCGCAAGCCGATTATGCGCTCTTGATTCGATTGAAAGCAATCGCAAGAAGCCCGGACTATTCGTCGTGGTGGACGGCGATTTCGTCGAGCATCACCGCAGCTTCATACTGCTCCCAATAGCTGTAGCCAACGGGAATGCCCCGGGTCCAGTCCATTACGCTCAGCCAGATCCGTAAGGGAACGCGCAGACTGGCGGCGTGCGGCCCGCGCGACTTGCGGCCCAGCGACGCCACCGCCTCCACCAGCGTGGCTCCGGCGATGTAGAGCGCGATCGCGGGAAAGGCAATCGCTATCGCGAACAAGCGCAGACAGAAACCCAAGCGTGACATGAATGACCTTGCGATAGAGGCGGTCTACAACATGCAATAACTTGGACGCTATTATGCCCCAACTGGAGGCGCGGGGAAGTGCAACGAAAAAAAATTATTTTTGTGTCAAAACGGGAAGAGCTCCCGGTGAGGAGCAGCTTTCGTCAGCGGAGGGTTGCTGGAGGGTAACGCGACCACGGCTGGCGCGAATGGATCGCCGCCCAGTTGTGGGCTCGCGATCGCAACAGGCGCCTCCGGGAGTCTGGCCCCTTCCGGCAGCTCCGGGGTGCGAGCTATCGCGCAGGGCCGTGGGGAGCAGGTGGTGCAAATCTCCCAGAAAGGGAATCGGCGATATGAAATATTGCGCGACTGGCGGCAACGGTGTACCTTGCGATGCGTAAACGATTCCCCCTTTGCGGGAGAGGCTCGTCCCACAGGGGTGGGAGATCGCACCAAAACGGCGGCGGGTGAAACTGTTTCGGCAACTATTTCGTACCTTGAGTGTTAGAAAAAGGCAACGGAGTGGGGTGATCAGCAGGGATACAGGCGAGTTTGGCTCTTGGATTGCCTGCAACTAAATGTCTGGTTGCCGAGTCTAATTAGCAAACGCCCGAAAGGGTCGGAGGTGAGAATGATGGCAGAGAAGTTTTCCGTCCCCGAACTCGCGGCGCTGAGGAGCGAACTGCTCCATGGGTTTGACTCCAAGGACGCGGCTGAGCTTGTCCAGATGTTCCTCGCGGGCCACGGCTATGGCGTCTCTCCGGAAGAGGCGCGGACCGCCGTCAGCCGGGTGGGGATGCTGGGCAGCACTCTGGAGGCATTTCAACGGGAGCTGGAAAGCATCGCTCGCGTGATGTAAGGCGGGGCGACGCTGCAAGGCGGTGACGAACCAGGTGACAGGGATTCGCAATTCAGGGGTGATCGACCATAGCGGGAAGATAGAAAGATTCGCTTAACCAGAAATCGGAACGGACGGCGGTAGTCGCCAGAACCTGGACGCGACGCAGTTCGAAGCGAAACATAAGGAGCCCGGGCAAAACGGCCCGGGCTTTCTTGTGTAAGGAAGTGGTCAGTTGTCGGGTGTTGATTATCGATTTTCGGTTTGACACCGCTGGTTGTCGATGAGCAGTGGCATGCTCTGGCGTGGCAATCAACTCACGGGGTCACCGCGTACACCATTCCATTTCCGCTGCTGCCGCCGTAGGCGGTCGCACCGTACAGATTTCCGTCACTGCCCAAAATGACGCCCGAGTCGCCTAAGCCTCCGCCGAGGCCTGCCAGGTCGGTACCGTTCCAACCCAGTCGCCAGTTGAAGACCGGCGGCGGAACAAGCTCAAAAACCGCACCGTCGGCCGTTCCATACAAGCCCAGCTCGCCGACGGCTACGACAAGGCTATTCGTCGGACCAGGACTGCGGAATTCCGCATAGATGTAATTCAAGTTCCAGTCATTGCCACTCGGACTCACTACAAACGCCGCTCCTCCAGCGCCGCCCAATCCCTCACTCGCGCCGTACAGATTTCCTTCGCTGTCGCGAACCAGTCCACCGTACAGGCCAGGATCGCAAAATTCGCAGCTGATGGCTGCAATCACCCTCTCGTCCCATCCGCCGTTGGATGGACTTAGCTCATAAACGTCTCCGCCGGGTGCGCCTCCAACCGTGGTACCAAACATGTTGCCTTCGGGATCGGTGATAAGGCCCGACCATGGAATTGCGCCATCGCCCTGCGACCCAAAAGCATGGATTACAGTTTCAGTCCAGCCGCTGCCGCTGCGTGCGACTTCGAAAACAACACCGGCATTCAGCTGCCCTCCCGCGGTCGTAGTGCCATACAGACTGCCGTCGCCGGCGAGCAGCAATGCGCCAGTGCCGGGAGTTGCGCCGTCAAGGCCGCCGGAAAAACGGTAGAGAACAGTTTCCGTCCAGCTTCCGTCTGCCGAAGGCGTCAGTTGGAAGACAGTGCCGCAGCCAACTCCGCCGCACCCCGTGCCGCCGCCCATGTAGGTAGTGCCGTAGAGACTGCCATCCGCAGCGAGCGTGAGCGGTGCGGCTGGTCGCGCTCCCTGAGCGCCTCCACTGAAGCTGTAAATCGTCGAAAGCACCCAGCCCGATTCTTCGCGCGAAAGTTTGAACACCGTGCCGCACGCTCCCGCGCCGGCGGGAGCTCTCAGGCACGAATTATTTCCTTGCTGAAAAAAACCGGCAGTCGTCCCGTAGAGGTTGCCGAGCGCATCCATAGTCACTCCAGCCAAGGGATGGGCGCCGTCACCTCCGCCGGAAAAATTGTAGACAGCCGTGTAGCCCTGCGCCTGGGCTGGTTGAACTGATAAGGCGCTCACAACAAGCACAAACAAAAAAGCGGCTACCGCAGTCGCCGCTGGTGAACTCGAGTTGAAAATCCTGCTGCGAAGCTTTTCGGCGCGCTCCATACATTCCCCTCCAAATCCGGCAACACTGCGGGAATGGATGTGAGCTGCTGAAGCGCAGTTGCCAGCGGGTGGTGTTCGAGCGCCTTTTGGGCCCGGGGCGAAAGTGGGTTCAACGCCTTCTGGGAAAAGGCTCTTCCCGGCAATCGCTAGACCGTCGCCGCGACCTGCTTGCCGCAATACGGGCAACACAAGAAATCGCGATTGATGGCGCGGCCGCATTGCGCGCAAACGGGCGCGATAGCGTAGCCGCACTTGGGACAGAAGCGGAAGTCGGAGCCGATCGTGTTGCCGCACTTGGGGCAGCCCATGTTGAGCGGCTTGCGCAGCAGGAAGTACGCCAGGAAGCCCAGCGCCTTGGGGATGAAGATGACCAGCAGCGTCCATAGCAGCGAATTCATGCCGCGGCGCTTGGAGTCGGCGTTCACGTAGCCGACCAGCAGAATGACGATGGCCAGGAAGAGGCCGGTGAAGATACTGATCGCGACCAGCGCCGGGTGGGGCGGCAGATCGTGAGGGATGTAGTGCGGCGCCAGGCCGAGCAGTCCAATGGGCGGAATAAAGAAGCCGATTACGGCGAGCACGCGAGCAATCGTCGGAATAAGCGCCAGTTCACTGCGAAAGGTGGTTTTGTAGTAGTTCATTGGTTTTCTCCTTCGCGTCCTCTCGCCAGAGCTGCCATCAAGTGGCCCTCGACGGGATGAGGAAACGCGAGCATCAGCCCTGCGATAACGATCGCCGGCCATACCAAGGCCAGCATGATTCCCGGCTGCACGATGGCCGGCGACAATCCGAAGCGCCCCGCAACCCAGGCGCCGAAGCGCCACCACAGCCACGCCGAGACCGCCGACGACATCGCGCCCAGGCAGAACGAAATTGCGATCAGCACCATGCGTGAGCGCTGCTCGTGCAGGAGCATGGCCCGCGCGCGCACCCGCGCCTGGGTGCTGGCCACCAGCGCTGGGCTGGCAGTGACCGCGGTCGCACGCAGCAGGCGGCCCGTAGTGTCGAAGTCGTTCGCATATTGAGCGCACGCCTCGCAGGCGGCCAGGTGCGACTCCAGCCAGCCCACATCGGCTGCAGCGAGGTCTTCGGTGCCGTGCCGTGCGATCAGCTCCAATGCGCGTTCGTGATCGTGGTTGCTCATTGCGCAGCTCCTCTGATCAGTGGACGCAACGCCATCACACCGCGATAGATCCTGGTTTTTACCGTGGCGAGCGGGATGTGGATCAACTTTGCGATTTCTTCCAACTTCATCTGCTCCTGAAAGCGCAGCACCAGCACCTCGCGAAATAGCGGGGGCACCTGTTGCAGCGCCTCGGCGAAAATTTCCTGCTGCTGATGCACCACCGCCTGCTCCAACGGCGAAGGCCCGCTGGCGGGCGGCTCGAAGGGCGCGCCGTCTTCCGGGTCCTGCATCTCGTCGAGCGAGGCGGGACTGCGTTTGCGCAGATAGTCGATGGCCACGTTGTGCCCGATCGACATCAACCAGGTGACGAAGCGATTGCGCCCATCGTAGAGATGGCCCTTCTCCAGCACGCGCAGCCAGACCTCCTGGAAGAGGTCTTCGGCGACCGCGCGATTGCCGGTGAGGTGCACCAGGTAGCGCAGCAGCCGGTGCTGATACTGCTCGATGAGCGCATCGAGCAGCTCCGGATCGCGGCGCCGCAGCCCCCGTGCGATTTGGGCCTCTTCGGTCTCCATCGGGACCAGCGAACTGGCTATGAAGGCGGTGGCGATCATACTAACGGCATATACGAGGCAGAGGGAGAAAAAGACTCAAGGCAGGGGTCAGGGCTCAGTGGTCAGCAGTTAGCAGTTAGCAGTTAACGGGATTAGCTGTCTTCTCGCAGCTTTCGTGCGGAGGGATGGTGCACGGCGCGTCGCACCAGCCGCAGAGCGGTGGGATGCGTTTAGGCGGGGGCGTAAGCCCCCGCTGATTAGCAATTCGGTCCGAGCCGCGCGAGCGGCGGCATGAGCCCGTGATTTGCTTCACCGACATGCGTCCTTGCACCCGGCTAGTTTCCAACTATGGCCGACACCTACAGCAAGGTCCTGATCCATTGCGTCTTCAGCACCAAGAACCGCCTGCCGCAAATTGCCGAACCCGAGAAGCTCTGGAGCTATCTGCGCGCCATCGCCCGAAACTGCAAGGCGGATACGCTCGCGGGTCGGGGGAACCGCGAACCATGTACACATTCTGCTGGTTCTTCCGCGCGATGTCACAATCTTGGATCTTATGCGCGACCTGAAGGCTAACTCGTCGCGTCAGCTGAACGAGAAGCGGCGCGGATTCGCGTGGCAGGACGGGTATGCGGCCATTAGCGTCAGCCCATCGCAGGTGGATGTTCTGCGGAAATACATCGAGTCACAAGAAGAGCATCACGCCAGGTGGAGTTTTGAGAGCGAGTATGGGACGATTCTGGACAAATCGGGCGTGCAGCGCTCGCCGGAATACACGCTGGGGTGACGCCGCTCTGCGGCTCCCGCCAATCTATACGCGGTGCGGGGGCTTACGTCCCCGCCTAAACCCATCCCGCCGCTCTGCGGCTGGGTCATGCCTCTTCAGGCCATCCCGCCCTCTTCTGGGTGTCATGCATCTTCAGCCATCCCGCCCTTTTCGAGCATCCCGCCCCTCTGCGGCTGAGGGCAAGCGTCGTCGACCGCCCTGCCGCACGAAATCTGAGAGTCGGCCTTCGGTCCAGGATAGCCAACGTGAAGCAAGCTAAAACCAAGTGCCGAATGCCAACTGCCAATTCCTGTTTAATACGCCTTCGCCACCACCACCCGGCGATCTACCTGTTCGCCAGTGACGATGCACTTGCCGGGGCCGTCGTATTCATCGGCCAACGGGATGTTGCGAATGGTCGCCTTGAACTCCTTCATGCGCTGATCGCAGCGCGGATCGTCTTTGCAGTGCGCCATGACGAACTTGCCGCCGCCCTTCTCGGCGGTGACGTCGCTGAGGAGCGCCTCGACCTCTTCGATGGAGTTCGCCATCACAGTGTTTTCTTTCAGGCGTCGCTTGGCGGCGGCGTACATCTCCTGCTGCATGCTTTCGAGCAGGCCCGGCAGCTTGCCAGCGAGATCCGCTTGCGGCATCGGTTCCTTGGTTCCGGTGTCGCGCCGCTTGAGCACCACCTTGCCAGCGGCCAGATCGCGCGGTCCGAGCTCGACCACGACGGGCACGCCGCGTCGTTCCCAGTGAAAGAACTTGGCACCGGGCGTGATGCCTTCTCTGTCGTCCACTTTGGCGCCGATGTCCTTAGCAATGCGATGGGCTGCCTCGAGCACTCGCGCCTGCTCATCTTGCTGTTCGTCAGGCAGAGCTTCGACTTTTCCGCTGAAGGTCTGCGTTTGTCCTACGATCGCGGGGTTAGGAGTTATGTCGAGTGTCACCTTCGTCTTCTTCTTGTAAATCGGCACGATCACCGCTTTGACCGGCGCGAGCTTCGGCGGCAGCACCAGACCCTTGTCGTCGGAGTGGCTCATGATGAGCCCGCCGATAAGCCGCGTGCTCACGCCCCAGCTCGTCTGCCACACGTAGTCGAGCTGGCTTTCGCTGTTCTGGAACTGCACGTCGAACGCCTTGCCGAAGTTCTGCCCGAGATCATGGCTGGTGCCCGCTTGGAGCGCAAAGCCATTCTGCATCATGGCCTCGATCGAATAGCTGTGCACCGCGCCGGCAAACTTCTCCGACTGCGTCTTCCGGCCCTTGATCACCGGCATGGCCATGACGTTCTCGGCAACGTCGGCGTAGACGTCGAGCATGCGCAGAACTTCCTGCACCGCTTCGTCGTGGTTGGCGTGCGCGGTGTGGCCCTCCTGCCAGAGAAATTCCGTGGTGCGCAGGAACATGCGGGTGCGCAGCTCCCAGCGGATGATGTTCGCCCACTGGTTGACCAGCACCGGCAGATCGCGCCAGCTCTTGATCCACTTGGCGAAGAAGTGGCCGATGATGGTCTCCGATGTAGGGCGGATGACGTACGGCTCTTCCAATTGCTTGCCGCCGGCGACGGTCACCACCGCCAGCTCGGGTGAGAAGCCCTCGACGTGCTCGGCCTCTTTTTGCAAGAAGCTTTGCGGAATAAGCAGCGGAAAGTAATAGTTCTGGTGGCCGGTGGCCTTGAAGCGATCGTCGAGCGCGCGCTGGACGAGCTCCCAGACAGCGTAGCCGTTGGCCTTGATGACCATGCAGCCCTTGACGATTTCGGCGGGCTCGGCCATGTCGCCTTGCAGCACAACATCCTGGTACCAGGTCGCAAAATCCTGCGAGCGCGGAGTGATGGGAGATTCGGCCATGAATGCTCTTTCGTTAGTTCGTTAGAAGGTAATCTCCAATTATGACAGGTGAGCGGGCGAACCAGCAGGCTCCGCGACCGCGGGTGTGGTGCTTTAGCGTGACCCCACTACCCGACCGCGCCGGTCCGCATGAGATTGACACGGGTGCTAGCATCAAGTTCAAAGCCTGTAAGATCCACGTCATCACCCTCTATGACGAACACAGAAAGGACGCCCGGTGAGCCCTGCTTGTTGCGAAGTATCAGCCAACTTTGCATTCCATGCGGTTAAGAGTATTAAGCCTGCGATTTTCTTGACAGCCATTCTTCTCTTCGCCGTTGCTGCGACTGGAAGCGCGCGAGCGCAGACCTATAGTCTCTTACATACTTTCACTGGCGGCGGTGACGGCGCGTGCCCGATCACCGGGCTGACGGCCGGGCCGGGAGGGAGTTTTTACGGAACCACCTCCGGCTGCGGGACGGGTTCCGGCAGCGTCTTCAAGCTCAAGCAAATGGGTGCGGGCTGGATCCTGAATACCCTTTACCGGTTTCAAGGAGGCAGCGACGGCAGCGACCCCGCGGGGCGGGTCGCCATTGGCGCAGACGGGACGCTGTATGGGACGACTTTTGCCGGCGGCAGCGGATACGGCGTTTGCCATGGCGGATGCGGCACCATCTACCACTTAGTGCCTCAAGTGAGGGCCCCACTAACCGCGCTGAGTTTATGGAACGAGACTGTTCTATACCGCTTCAGTGGGTCGGGCGACGGCGGCGGCCCGAAGGATGACTTGACTCTCGATCAAGCGGGAAATTTGTACGGTACGGGATACTATCCCGGCGTGGTGTACGAACTGATGCCGAACGGTGGCAACTGGACCGAAGCAGTCTTGTATTCGCCGGGAAACTATAACGCCTGGGGCGGCGTCATTTTCGACAGCGCAGGGAATCTCTATGGCGTTTCCGCCTTCGGCGGCGACTTCGGTCTGGGTGCGGTGTACCAGCTCTCGCCATCGCCGACCGGTTGGATCGAACAGACTCTCTACAGCTTTACCGGGCAGGGCGACGGAGAAACCCCGGAAGGCGGCTTGATCATGGATAGCCTCGGGAATATCTACGGAACGACCGCATACTCCGACAGCGGTCACAACGGCACGGTGTTTGAAATCTCTCCTGCCAATGGCAGTTGGACGTTCACGACGCTGTACGACTTGCCTGCCGGTTCGGGAGTGCCTACCGGCCCGGTGGACAAGCTGACCTTGGACCCTAACGGGAATTTGTACGGCACAACGTACTACGGCGGCTCCGCCGGAGTGGGCACGGTCTTTGAGCTGACTCCCTCCAGCGGCGGCTGGACCTATACGCTGCTGCATGACTTCACCGGGCTCGCAGACGGAGGCTTTCCCGCCAGCAATCTCCTTTTAGACGCGAGCGGCAACCTCTACGGCACCGGCTACGGGGGCGGGAGCGGCTACGGAGTCGTGTTCGAGATCACACCGTAATCGCGAACGCTGGTCAAAACATTGCGCGGTTCCCAGAACCACGCGCACTTCCCGACGACAAACCTCCCCGCCGAGGCGACGGACCTCCCTGCAAAGCCAGGGACGCGGCTGGAGCCCTGCGCGCCAATGCGATCCGATCCACACGTGTGCCCGTGCCAAACTTGCAGCGAATCCGAAAGCTATTTTCAGACAAGACGCTACTCTCGTTTCGGCCTAGCGCCGGCTTGATGTATAAGTTTTGGTAGATTTCCAGCCGTCCGCTACTTGATTCGCCGACTTCGTTAAAACACATTTGCCGAAAGGAAGCGCCCGATGCTCCGAAACGGAATTCTGCCTGCGCAGATGACCTGCATTGCCATGCTTGTTGTACTAGTTATGCTGACCGGCGTCGCAGCCGCTAACACACCGCCCGCCGTCACCATCACTCTCAGCCCGAGCCGGCCCAGCCCTGAGCTGCTGGGCACCAGCATCACATGGACCGCATCGCTGCAAGGCGGCCAGCAGGGACATACCTATGATTATCAATTCAGTGCGGCCTTGCAAGGACAGAACCAGATCGTCCGGGACTTCGATCTGCCCAATTCCTTCGTGTGGGTGCCATGGCAGGTGGAAGGGACCTATGTAGTCACGGTGGTGGTGCGGGACATCACCCAGCAGCCGTACATCGTTTTCCCGCCGGTATCGCAGCAGTTCATTCTGCATCCCATTGTTACGGCGCCGGGACAATCGGCGGTGAACCTCACCAGCCATCCTCTGGTCGCGCTGTTCAGCGCCGGGTCCTGCACGATGGGCCATTCCATACGGGTCCGCTTCCGCGAGAACGGCTCTCAGACCTCGAGCACGACCAACGCGGTACCCTGCTCGTCGTCGAGCGCCAACTTCCTGGTGGCGGGAATGCTCCCGGCCACCCAGTACCAGATGCACTGGGAGGAGTTCGCCACCAATTTTCTCCAGAGCGGCCCCGATCTCTCCTTCACTACCGGCCCGCTGCCTGCCAACTTTCCGCTGGGGCAACGGTGGATGGTCAACATCCCACCTACGCAGCACGATTCCGCATATCCGGTGGTGCTCTACCAGTTGGTTCCGACGATTGGCCATTTCCTTACCTACTGGCCAACGGCCACGGACCTGGCGGGCAACGTGATTTGGTTCTACCCCGCACAGGCGCTGGTCACGCGCATGGAGCCGGGAGGAGTGTTCTTCGCCATGTCGTATACCACGTTGTCGGAGTACGACCTGGTCGGCAACCTTACGCTCCAGACCAACGTGAACATCATCAACGAGCAGTTGGCAGCCAAGGGATATCCCACGTTGACCGGACTCAACAATCATGAGACGCGGATCCTTCCCAACGGCGATCTGCTGCTGCTGGGCAGCCGCGATGAGACTTCGACCCAATACCAGGGCGGTACACTGCAGCACCCCGTGGACATTCTGGGCGACGTGATTCTTATCCTTGACCACAATATGCAACTGGTCTGGGCGTGGGACTCGTTTGCCCATCAGGACCTGAGCCGCGAGGCCACGCTGGATGACCTGTGCCAACACCTGGCGGAAGGTTGTCCTCCGTTCAATCAGAACTTCACCACCGCCAACGACTGGACGCACGCCAATGCGGTGCAGCTGACCGCGGACGGCAATCTGCTGCTGTCCGAACGCAGCCAGGATTGGGTGCTCAAGATTAATTACGCCAACGGCCAGGGAGATGGGCACGTGATTTGGCGCATGGGACCCTTCGGCGACTTCACCATCCTGAATCCTCCGCACCAGACCTGCGGCGATCCCAATGTGTATCCCTGGTTCACCCACCAGCACGATGCCGCCTTTCAGAAAGGCTTGTCCGCGACGGAGATCATGACGGTGTTCGACGATGGCAACCTCCGCCATACGCAGTGCAACGGCGGCAACAGCCGGGGCATGATTTTGTCGGTTTCCGAGCCCACCCGAACGGTGTGGATCCAATTGGCTGCCGACCTTGGCCAATACTCGGTGGCGCTGGGCAGTGCACAGTTACTGTCTTCGCCTTCGAACCCGTTGTACGCCAGCTTCGGCAACGGGCTGCTATACCTGCCACAGGACGCGTCGGAATCCGTGGAAACCGACACCAGCGGCAACCTGGTCTACGAACTGGAGGCGAACGGCTGGTCTTACCGGACCTATCGTCTGCAAGACTTGTATACGCCTACCCTGCCGTAGCTCCGCGCCAATTTCCCGTCGGCCTGTCCAGGACAAGCCGACGGGTGTCTCGCTTCGGGGGACGAAGACGCTGGGAAAAATCGGGCTTGATGCTTAATAGCTGGCGGACACGCGCAGCCGGACCAAGGTGAGAATTTGTTGGTGGATTTTGTACACTAACCGGCCAGTGATCGCCCCAGCCGGTCGGTCAAAAAAAATGAAAAACCCGGAGCGCTCCCACTCCGGGTCTTTCAATCGCGTGATGTAGCGGGCTCACCTCTACGCTCACGGTCTCCGGGCCATCGGAGAACTGTCTTCGCGCCCTGTCGAGCTGTTAGCCCGGCTAACGCGTCGGAGAAATCCGACTGCGAGGTCGCGAATGATAATTGCAACTGCAAGCCTGATTCCATTTGCCGGTGCAACCAGCACTTTAACGTATCTCCTCTCTTAGCAGCAGGTTACATATTGCGGCGCAGGGACAAAAATTCCGCTGCCGGGGCTTTTCAACCGTTTGGCCTATCCGAATGGTTAGTAGCAACTATCCTAATGGTTTCACCAAGGGCGACAGAATTCATCAATCTGTGGCAACGATTTCGCTTCGTTGCTGGAAATATAGGTTACCGGGAGACCGCAGCTTACCTCTGACCATTGCGGATGCGCTGTAGCTCTTCTGGACGTGATTGTGCTTTGGCATTACTCTCAGTTGAACTGAAGACTCGCGGGGAGGGAAGCTGTGGACTCCAGGGTGGTGGTCATCTCGGGTCCTTCGAAGGGCACGGTGGTGCGCCTGAAAGGCGACCATCTTTCGGTGGGCCGCGACCCCACCAACCACCTGTCGCTGCGCGGCGACCGCGCCGTCTCCCGCAAGCATTTCACCATCAGCAAGACCGATGTCGCCTTCCACCTAGTCGACCTCAACAGCCACAACGGCACCTTCGTCAACGGGATCCCGGTCCGCCGCAAGCTGCTGTCGCACGGCGACACCATTCGCGTGGGCCTCTGCGAACTGGTGTTTCTCATCACCGGAGACGAGGAGCAGGTCCAGGAGGACGTGCAGTTTCGCGAGACACAGCCGGGCGACGCGCTCTCCACGACCAATGTGCGCGCTTATCGCTCGACGCCGCAGAGCGGAACCGATGTCGGACGGATGGCGCGCGACTTGAACGCGCTTTTCAAGATCGCGAACACCATCAACTCCATCCGCGAATTAGGGCCGTTGCAGCACCGGCTGCTGGAACTGGTTGGCGAAGTCGTTCCCGCCGACTCCGCCGCGGTGGTGATGCTGCGACATGGCGACGATGATCCGACCTCCAGCAGCGTCTGGCACCGGCGCGCCGGCGGCCAGGCCATCAGCATCCGGCGCGAACTGGTGCAGCGCGTGTTGTGGGAGCGCAATCCGCTGCTCATCGATGCGGGCAATGGCAACAGTCAAAGCGTGCTGTGCGTTCCGCTGGTCGGCGTGGAGCGCGCCATTGGCGTGCTCTACCTCACTACCGGGAACAAGCACAAGTTTGAAGACGATCACGTGCACTTCCTTACCTCGGTTGCCGGCATAGCGGCGGTCACGCTGGAAAACGTGCTGGCCACCGAGGCGCTGCGCAGCGAAAACCGCCGCCTGCAAGCCGAGCTGGACCTGGAGGGCGTGATCATCGGCGAAAGCAAGGGCATGCGCGGGGTGCAAAACTTCATCGGGCGCGTGGCGCGCAGCGACTCGACCGTGCTGATTCGCGGCGAGAGCGGTACGGGCAAGGAGCTGGTGGCCCGCGCCATTCACCGCAACAGCACGCGCGCCGACAGGCCATTCGTCGCCATCAATTGCGCGGCCATTCCCGAAGCGCTGCTGGAGAGCGAACTGTTCGGCCACGAGAAAGGCTCATTCACCGGCGCCATCGCCATGAAGAAGGGCAAGCTGGAAGTAGCAGAGGCGGGGACCATCTTCCTGGATGAGATCGGCGAGCTGGCCCCGCCGCTGCAAGCCAAGCTGTTGCGCGCGTTACAGGAACACGAATTCGAGCGCTTGGGCGGCACCCGTCCGCTGAAGATGAACGCGCGGGTAATCGCAGCGACGAACAAGAACCTGGAAGAGGCGATCAAAGCGGGGCAATTTCGCCAGGACCTCTACTACCGCCTCAATGTGGTGTCGGTGGTGGTGCCGCCGCTGCGCGAACGGCCGGACGACATTGCTCTGCTCGCCATGTATTTCGCGGCAAAGTATTCGGAGAAGTGCAATCGTTCGCTGAAGGGCATTTCGACTGAGGCGCGGGCGCTGCTGTTGAACTATTGCTGGCCGGGGAACGTGCGCGAGCTGGAGAACGCCATCGAGCGCGCCATCGTGCTGGGCATTGGTGACGAGATTGTGCCCGACGATCTGCCCGACGTGCTGCTGGAGGTACAGCCTGCCAAGCCGAGCGGTGCGCAGTATCACGACCGCATCAACGATTTGAAGAAGGGAATGATTGTCGAGGCGGTGAAACAGGCGAAGGGGAACTACACCGAGGCTGCGAAGCAGCTCGGGGTGCATCCCAACTATCTGCACCGGCTGATTCGGAACCTGAACATTAGATCAGAAGTGAAAAAAGAGAGTGAAGAGTAGGGCAGTGCGGCCCCGATGGCCGCGGCAATTCCGCGCGCGTCTTTGAAAGCTGCTGCCGATGCGGTCGCTGCGTCCCGGCCAAGCAGGCTATTCGCTGTAAGGCTTCCAGGCGCCGTTATCGCCTTCCATTAGAACGATGCTGCTCTGCGCCGGCGCGGCACTGTAGAAGTCGACTCCATAGGACTTGATCAAGGTGGACCGGTCCCAGGTACTGAAGCTCTTTACCAGCGAGCCGGAGGCATCAAATTCTTGGCCCAGCCGGTTCGCCTTCCACTGCCAGGTGTAATCCACCTTGGCCAGGTGCGGCTTCAGCATGGTCACCTTATCGACGGAGACCAGCTTGCGCTCAGCGAGCGGGACCAGGTAGGTGGTCCCACCGTCCGGGTTCCTGGACTTCTGTACGCCAGTGATGTTGTCCAGCAGAGTTTCACCGGCGGGGGTCATGGTCACGATCAGCGAGTTGGCGCCCTTCGGTTTGGTCACAACCACGCCCGCCTTCGCCAACAACTTGTAATGCGGGTCGAGCGGCTTCTCGCTCACGCTGGAGACCACCGTACCCGTGCTGAAGCGGATGGTGGCGGCGCTTTGCGCGTTCAGCACCTGGCTGATGGTCGCAGTGGCCACGGGCGCGGTCAACACGTCCTGCGCGCCCTTCACGAAGTAATAGATGGTGCCACCGACGACGAAGATCAGGCCTGCGATCAGCAGCAGCGGGAAGAAGTTGGAACTCTTCTTCTCCATCTCGATTTCGGCGGCGAAGAGTTCGGGTTCAACCGGCTTCGGAGATTCCAGTTGTGGCTTGGCCGCCTGGTTAGTTGGTTCAGTCACGGTCGGCATAATGTTACACCTCAGTTCAAGCTGCTGCCTCACGGCTTTTCGGCAGGATCTTCCTTTGCGCCGGCAGGGCGGGCTTCTTGTTACGGAAGCGGTGCAGCTGCGTACATCCTCAGTATGAGCTTTACGAACGAAGGCGCAGTGAGCCGGGTCACAGGAACTTGTGAGGAAGGTCAGTGGCCAGTTACCAGCGCCCTCCCTGGCGGAGAATATCGCCCGCAAATTAGTGGTGCCGAAGCGCCGCCGGAATTTGTGGACTTCGGTGGCGCGGAATGCAGTAGAGCAAAACTGGCCACTCGCCACTGGTCACCGGCCACTGCCTTGCCACACCTGGCAAGAGTAGGTCTTCACCACTAGCCACACCGCGCCGCCCTCGTGAAGTTGCAGGCTTTCGCGCGCTGCCGGCGTGATGTGTACTTCGACGGTGCAGCCACCGCAGTCAATGCGAGCGACGACCATCGCGTCCCGCTGCTCCAGCGCCCGAATGGATCCCTGGAACACATTGCGCGCGCTCAATCCTTGCGGGGCGGACAAGGCGAGCAGAATGTCGCCTGCCCGGATTCCCACGCGCAGTGAACGCGACTGGTCGATGCGCGAAAGCGGGACCTCCAGCTCGACGCTCGAACCGGCGATGCGGCAGGTCATCGTGCCTTGCCCGGCGTGGGCGGCGACGAACGCGCACTCGAAGACGTTCTCGAATCCGGCCAGTTGCGCGACGGTCTCCAGCTCAGGGCGGTGCAGGACGTCATGCGCTGTGCCCTGGGCGACCACCCGTCCTGCGTCAAGGGCGATGACGCTCTCGCCCAGCGCGAAGACCTCCTCGCGCTGGTGGGTGACATAGAGAATTGGGATACGCTGACGCTCGTTCCAGCCGCGCAGGTCGGCGACGATTTGCGATTTCACCTTAGCGTCGAGCGCGGTGAGCGGCTCGTCGAGGAGAAGCGCGCGTGGTCGCAGCACCAAGGTCCGTGCCAGCGCGGCACGCTGGCGTTCGCCGCCGGAGAGTTCCGCCGGGTGCCGTTGCGACAGTCCCGCGATGCGAAACGACTCCAGTATCTCTTTGCAGCGCGCATCGCGCTCCGAACGCGTGAGTGCGTGCAATCCGTACTGCACGTTCTGCTGCACGGTCATGTGGGGAAAGAGTGCGAGCGATTGCAGCAGGTATCCCACCGGGCGCCGGTTGACCGGCAGGGTTAGGCCCGAGGCGGAGTCGAACAGCAAACTTCCACCGATGCCAATCCGTCCTTGGTCCGGAGTCTGCAATCCCGCAATGCAGTCGAGTAGGGTGGTCTTGCCCGCGCCCGATGCGCCGAAAAGAATCGTGAATCCCCTGTCGACAGCGAAGTCGATGTCCAGCACAAACGATTCGTCCACTCGCCCGCGCGGCCGAAAGCTCTTGCGAATGCGGACGGACAGATCCGTACTGCCATCGCCGGCCGGCGGCGCGTTCACTTCCACTCCCACAGATTAAGCGACGCGTGTCGTCGCAGGCCGTAGAGCGCCGTAAGCAGGGCGAAGCAGAGCACGAGCAACAGCAGCGCGGTGCGGTCCGCCGCGGCGTAATCGAGCGCCTCGACCTGATCGAAGATGAGGATGGAGATGGTGCGCGTCGCGCCCGGAATGTTGCCGCCAATCATCAGTACCACACCGAACTCGCCGAGGGTATGCGCGAAGCTGAGCACGAAGCCCGTGAGCACGCCCGGCAGTCCCAGCGGCAGCAGAATGCGCCAGAAGGTGCGCCAGCGCGAAGCGCCGAGTAGTGCCGAAGCCTCAAGCAGTTTGCCATCAACCGCCACGAACGAGGTCGCCATCGGCTGCACCGCAAACGGCAGGCTGTAGAGCACTGAGCCGATCACCAGTCCGGAAAAAGTGAACGCCAGCGTGTGTCCGGTGATCGCCTGACACCACCGGCCCAGGGGACTAACGGGCCCAAGCGCGACAAGCAGGTAAAAGCCCAGCACGGTAGGAGGCAACACAATCGGCAACGAGACCAGCGCCTCGACGAAGAACCTCCACCTCCTGCGGGAAAACGCCAGCCAATACGCGAGAGGCACCCCGATGACCAGCAGAATGGCCGAAACCGTTACCGCTAACCGCAGCGTCAACGTGAGTGCCTGGAGGATCATTTTTCTGAGGGACCGCCGAAACCGTATCGCTCAAGCACGGCTGCGCTTTCCGGCGAGCGGATAAAGTCGAGAAAGGCCTGCGCCGTCGGCTTGTGTTGCGACGAGGAAACGATTCCGGCCACCTGTTGTATTTCGGGATAGGCATTGGCAGGTAGCTCCCAATAGGTACCTGAATGTTTCATTACCGGCGAAGCGGCCAGGGAAAGGGCGATCAGGCCTGCCTGCGCATTGCCTGACGCCACAAACTGCGCCGCCTGGCTGATGTTTTCGCCCAGCACCAGCTTGTCCGCGATTTTGTCTTTCATTCCGTAGTGCTCCAGCGCAGCCATGGCGGCGCGGCCGTAGGGAGCGTGCTCGGGATTGGCGATTGCGATTTTCTTGACGGACGATTGCGACAGCAGCGTCATCTTAAGTTCTTGCGGATTCAGGCCGGAATTGGTGGGCGCCCACAGCACCAAGTGTCCCACAGCGTAGGTGTGAAGCGAGACAGTGTCCATCAATCCCGCGGCGGCCAGCTTCTTCGGGTAGTCGGCGTCGGCGGAAAAGAACAGGTCGAAGGGCGCGCCGTTTTGGATTTGCGAATAGAAATTGCCGGAGGCGCCGAAGGAGAGCGCGACGGTGTTGCCGGTTTGCTTCTCGAAGCGCGCCGCGAGGTTCTTCAAAGCGTAGTTCAGATCGGCGGCGGCGGCGACTTTGATTTCGTCAGCCCTGGCCCAGGACGCCAGGCCGCACACCAGCAGCAATATCGGCACAATTCTTTGCATACTCTTAGGCCCCGTCCCTGCGCCGCGCGGGGTCTTCGCGACTCAGTGTACAAAAAATCGGGAAGATCAAGCGATTCTATGCGAATCGGCGCAACGAAGGCTGCGCCGCGCAAAGCCGCCGTCTCCCGCCCCAGGCACACGCTTCCACCAGTTTCTCCCGCCGAACCGCCAGTTGAGATGTTTCGATGGCAAGGCCCCGTTTCGGACGAAGAGCCTAACACCAACGAGCTACGCCGATTTGCGCTCTTTGTGCTTTCCTTCTTGACCCGAGTAGCCTTTTCTGCCAGAGTATGCCCACGCGACTCTGTGGTGGGGACTTGCCATGCTGGACACCTGCCGCGAAGAGGAATTCGCTCGCTCCAAGCTGATGATCCGCATCGAGGTCACGCTCAACGCCGATCCCACCGCCATTAGCCCGGTGGTAGAAGGGATCATGGAAATGGCGCGTGGACTGGAATGCGCGGCCGGCAAAGAGTTTGAGATTGAGACGGCGCTGCGCGAAGCGCTGGCGAACGCCATCCTCCACGGCTGCAAGAACGACCGCACCAAGAAAGTGCAGTGCTGCGTGGGCTGCGACGAGGAGCGCGGCATGCTCATCATCGTGCGCGATCCCGGCGCCGGCTTCGATCCCTTCGATGTGCCCAACCCCTGTAACGGCGAGAACGTCTACTCCAATCACGGCCGCGGCATTTACCTCATCAATCAGTTGATGGACGAGGTGAAGTTCGAGAAGAACGGCGCCGAAATCCACATGCGGAAGTATTGAACCGCGCTAACGACGTTTCCCCTCCGATGCGCTTTCTTCAGCCTCGTGATACTTGCGGCGAATCATCTCCAGATCCACCTGGGGCTTGGGCAACTTCATTCCTATCTCTTCCAGGGTCGCGGCCACAATCTGCGAGACTGCCAGGTTGCGAAACCACTTGTGGTTGGCGGGGATGATGTACCACGGCGCGTGCTTGCTGCTGGTCTGGGCGAAGACATCCTCATAGGCCTTCATGTAAGCGTCCCAGTATTCGCGCTCGCGATAATCGTCCTCGCTGATCTTCCAGTTGCGCCGGGGATCGACTAGCCGCTGCCGGAAGCGCTCCAATTGCTCTTCCGGGCTGATGTGGAGAAAAAACTTAAGGATGCGCGTGTTGTTCTCGCGATACAGCATCTTCTCGAAATCGTTGATGAACTCGTAGCGCCTGGACCAGATCTGCTTCGGAACCAGCTTGTGCACGCGCACCACCAGCACGTCCTCGTAATGCGAGCGGTTGAAGACCGCGACCATGCCCCTGGCCGGCGCATGGGGATGAATGCGCCAGAGGAAATCGTGTTCCAGTTCCTCCGTTGTCGGCTGTTTGAAGGCAGTAACGGTTGTGCCTGCGGGGTTCATCGTGCCTAGGACGTGCCACACCGTGCCGTCTTTGCCGCCGGCGTCCATCGCCTGCAGCACGATCAGCAGGGAATGTTTGGCCTCGGAAAATAACAGGTACTGGAGTTTGTTCAGTTTCGCGCAATACGTGTCGGTGTCAGCCTTCGCGTCGTTCTCGGTGACATGTTTGCCGGAGTAGCCGGGATCGATTTTGTCCAGCTTCGGCTTCGTGCCAGGCCTCACGACGAACAGCTTGCGATAGTCCATGCGCCTCGCTACTGAATCTCGAGTGAAATTACGCTGCCTTCGGTAGTCCCCGTCGGACGGTAGTTGATGCCAACCTTCTGCTTGCTCCAGGAGCAGGAGAACTCGTCGGCTCCGATGAGTATCGCGAGGTCTGTATTTTGCACCTTCATCTTGAAGGTTTCGCCGCCTGACACTACGGTGAGCACGGCGGCGGGCGGTGCCGAGCAATCGACCGCCGTAAGCGTGCCTTTTAGGTATTTGGCCGGAGCGGACGCGATGACCGGGGCCGGCTCAGGTTCCGTCGGCGGTGTCTCGTCGATTGCGACCTCGCGAGCGGCAGGCGCATCATCGACGTCGGGATGCGCCGAGTGCGCCTTGTATTCCTGGATCATCGCCAATGCCTCTCTGGCATGGCCGGCAGCTACCAGATCGGAGCTATTAGCAACGGAGTTGAGAAGAGCTTCTGCATCCGCAACCTTCTGTTCGTTCATGAGTGCCAGGCCGAAGTTCAGGCGGAACATCTCGTTTCGCGGAGCGAGCTGCATGGCATGGCGCAGGTTTTGTTCTCCGTCCTGATACTTGCCTGCGCTGATCAACGACTCGCCGAGCAGGGCATACGCGTCGGCATACTGCGGATCAAGCTCAATCGCCCGACGCACATCCCGCGCCAACTCCGGCGAAGTCATTGCGTCATGGTTGCTCTCCTGCATCAGCACTGCCGAATAGTAGTAGACCCGCGCATCCCTGGAGCCCAGCTTGGCCGCCGCTTGAAAATGCGGGGCGGCCTTGTCCAGCTCGTGGTTTCGCAGATAGGCATAGCCCAGCCCGCGCTGCGCGTCCGCCTGGTTGGGATCGGCCTGCAACACTTCCTCGAACTCCTTGATGGCGGCTGGTACATAATCCTGCGAGTGCAGATGAAGGTCGGCCAGGTCGGCGCGCGTTTCCAGCGGACCCAGCGGCCGCGCGGTCGCGGTATAGCTGACGGAGAATTTCTCCTTGCCGGTGTAGCGCATCACCTTGACCTTGCCATTGCGCAGGTAGGCCAGAACCTGCTTCTCCAGCTCCGCCGGAGGGACTCCGAACGCCTGTTGTACTGCCTCGGGCACCGATAGCCTTTGATCGTTGGTCAGGTGAAAGTAGGTTGACGTTTGCGGTATGCGGCCATTGTCAAACAGATAGTGCACCACCAGCCAGGACTGCACGTAGAACATCTCGCGGCGCGCTCCGCTGACGTTGTAGGTCTCGGAGTGATGCTGTACCCGAAAGAGATCGAGCAGGTGCAGCGTGTTGCCCTGCATCAGGAAGGCGGCGTCAGGGATGGTTTGCCCAACCACGATGTCGCCGGGCGCTACCTTCATGGACGACAGGAACTCGGCGAAGCCCTCGTCGAACCACGGCGCCGTGGGCTGGAAATTCGAGTTGAGCAGCACGTGCGCGTACTCGTGGAAGACGGTCTGCCAGTTTTCTTCCTGGCTCATGTCGACGGCGATGAAGTCTTTGTCTTCGGCCTGCTGAAAAAAACCCGAGAGCTCGACGACCTTGCCTTGAAACATCGGGCTGTACTGCCGAATCTCCTTCGTGTTGCGGAAGGCCACGATCTCCAGCGGGACCGGCTGGTTGATGCTGGCGCGACCGAAGAGCAGGCCAAAGGCGGCGCGCATCTGCTCGAAGCGGTCGGCCACGTGGCGGGCATTCTTCTCGCCGGCATCGGTGATGACGGTGAAGTGGTCGGTACGCACCTCAACCCACTGGACGTCGCCGGCGCAGGCGGGAATCGAAAAGACGGTTACAAGCAATAGCAGAATGTGGCACAGAGAACGTCGCCGCACGGCGGACTCCTGATGAAATAAGGCTTCGAGAGCGGTCGTTCAAAGTAGATGGTAGCACCGGCGCGGAAGCGGAGACTATCAATCGTTTCGCTGATGGGGCTGCGCGGGAATTCTTGGCGTTGAGCGCAGCACAGTTCCCAAGGATTGGGGTTATGAATCGCGCCAGTTCTCAAGCACAAAGTCGATTCCAGTCTTTTGAATCGTCTGGAAATCTCCGTTGTTGCCGGTTACCAGCGGCCTCTGCAGCCGGACGGCTACAGCAGCAATCAAGCGATCGGGGAGCTCAAGGGCGGAACCCTGCTTCGTGCTGTCGCCTTGATTCTGCCGGCGGCGAGATAGTCGGCCGAGGTCGACGTGATCTCTTCGTTCTGGTTGAGCCATGCCAGCGCCTTTGTCAAGTGACTGGCGGCGGATTTCAACGCAAGTCCGTAAACGATTTCGTAAACCGTAAGGCTCGTGAAACTGACAACGCCGTGCTCTTTAGCATAGCGACTTGCCTTCGTGATGACGTTGGGATGGTGCCCTTTGAGGTACTCGGAAAGAATGTCCGTATCCAGGATGCATTTGACCATCGTCTATCGAGTGGGAACAGTTTTCGATGGCCGCCGTCTTTTCTTCATAGGCATGGGAGACAACTTCATCAAGCAGAGCGGAATCTTCGGGACTTCCGAACCATCCCAGCCCCTGTTCGGCTACGGTGTCGCGGGCGGGCGTTCTAGCCGAAAGGCCGGTCTCGATGAGCCGCAATACGGCTTCATCATGCGTGATGTGCTCTTGCCGTGCGAACTGCTGAATATCGCGCTCGACCTTCGGCGGGAAATCCAAACGCATTCATCGCACCTGTGGCCACGATACTAGAATTTTTCGCCTTCCAATGTCACGGCGATGCCTGCCGACGAGTATGAAGAGACTCCGCCATCGAGAGACTTGTTCTAACCTCACATCCCCATGTGACCCACATCACTTCGGCTTGGCCCGTGCGTGCGCAAGAATCGAACCATCGTTCGGTAACGGGTGAGCCTTCATACCGCAACGAATTTCCAGGTGGGTGAGCCAATCGTCGGGCAACTGAGTTCCCCTCGCGATGCTCCCGCAATAGAAAGGGCAGCCATGGCCAAAGGTTCGGTGCAGATCGTGGTCGAGCGGTGCAAGGCCTGCGGATTCTGCGTTGAGTTCTGTCCCACGCACGTGCTGGCGCTTTCCTCCGCCTTCAACGCCAAGGGGTATCACACGCCGTATATGTCCCATCCGGAGAAGTGCAGCGGCTGCGACTTGTGCGGCATGTACTGTCCGGACTTCGCCATCTTCGGCTTCAAGGAGCCGGCACCTGCCAAAGAGGCGGTAGCCGCGCCTCCCCCGAGCGTGACCGAGACGAGTAAGGAGGAGCAAGATGCACGCTGATCCCGCAGGAGTCATGACCGGCACGCACTTCCTCGATGGCGACCACGCCTGTTGCGAAGGAGCACTGGCCGCGGGCGCGCGGTTTTCATCCGGCTACCCGATCACCCCTTCCACTGAAGTAGTCGAGCGCTTCGCGAATCGCATTCCCACTGTCGGCGGAACGTTCATTCAGATGGAAGACGAGCTGGCCGCATCGATCACGCTGCAAGGCGCCGTCTGGGGCGGGGCGAAAGCCTTCACCGTGACCTCCGGCCCGGGCTTCTCCCTGATGATGGAGCACATCGGCTACGCTGCCATGACCGAGACGCCCTGCGTCTTCATTGACGTGCAGCGCGGCGGCCCTTCGACCGGCTTGCCCACGCTCCCCGCGCAGGCCGACATGATGCAGGTGCGCTGGGGCTCGCACGGCGACTACGCCGTCATCGCGCTCTGTCCCAACTCGCCGCAGGAGTGCTTCGACCTGACGATCACGGCCTTCAACATGGCCGAGAAGTATCGCTGCCCGGTGTTCGTTATGCTCGACGAAGTGGTCGGGCACATGACAGAAAAAGTTGTTATCCCTCCTCCCGATCAAATTGAAGTTGAGCCGCGTCGCTACACCACACTTCCTCCCCAGGAGTTCCTCGCCTTCCAGCCGGGCGAGGACCTCGTGCCCGACATGCCGCGCGTCGGCGAAGGCTACAACGTGCACGTCACCGGATTGACCCACGACGAGCGCGGCTATCCCGACATGCGGCCGGTCGTGCAGGACAAGCTGGTGAAGCGGCTGCTCGACAAGATCAATAAAAATGCCGGCGACATCGTGCTTTATGAAGAAGACCAGATTGAGGGCGCGGATGTTGTAGTCGTCTCGTACGGTATCACCTCGCGCGTGGCGCAACGCGCCATCGACATGGCGCGCAGCCGCGGCGTGAAGGTCGGCAAGTTCCGGATCATCACCGCCTGGCCGTTCCCTGAAAAGCAAATCGCCGAGATTGCCGGCAAGGTGAAGGCGCTGGTGGTGCCTGAGTTGAACCTGGGCCAGATGGTGCGCGAAGTCGAGCGCTGTGCCGCAGGTAAAGCGGTGGTGCGGTTGGTAGGCCATGCCGGCGGCAGCGTCCATAAGCCCGAAGACATTTTGCAGGTCATCCTGGAGGTGGCGCGATGAGCGAAGCGACGGTTCAACTCCCAACGAACCCGGTCGAGCAATTCCTGCGCATGGACCGCATCCCGCACATCTGGTGTCCGGGCTGCGGCATCGGCACCAGCGTCAATTCGTTCGCGCATGCACTGATCGATGCCAAGATCGACGTCAAGAACACGGCCATCGTCTCCGGCATCGGCTGCACCGGACGCGTTGCCGGTTACACCAACCTCGATTCGTTTCACACCACGCACGGCCGCGCAATTCCGTTCGCCACTGGCCTGAAGCTGGCGAATCCCAAGCTGAATGTCGTGGTGTACTCGGGCGACGGCGACTTGTTCGCCATCGGCGGCAATCACCTGATTCACGCCGCGCGGCGAAACGTGGACATCAAGGTCATCTGCATCAACAACCTTATATATGCGATGACCGGCGGCCAGACCGCGCCGACCACGCCGGGATCGGTCATCACCTCGACCAATCCTTATGGCACCTACGATCCGGCGTTCAACCTCCCCTACCTGGTTGAGGCTGCGGGCGCGGTGTACGTCGCGCGCTGGACGGCCTTCCACGTCAGGCAACTGGCGCGCGCCATGCAGGAGATGTTCGCCAAGAAGGGCTTCAGCTTCATCGAGGTGCTGTCGCCCTGCCCGACGCTCTACCAGCGGCGCAACAAGATGGGCGATGGGCTGGACACCATGAAGTTCTACAAGCAGGTCAGCAAAGTGCGTAACGGGGCACCGACCAGCGAAGTGGCGTTGAGTCGCAGCGGCGAGATCGTTGTCGGCAAGTTTGTGGATCGCGAGCGCGCCGACTACGGCGGCCTGATGCACGACACGCTCGCCGACGCGCTCGGCGACGAATACGTGGAAACGGAGTGTTGCACATGCCAGTAACGGAGATCCGCATCGCAGGATTTGGCGGGCAGGGCGTCATCCTGTCGGCAATCGTCATCGGCAAGGCCGGCTGCATTTATCAGGACGGCTACTCGACCATGACGCAGGCCTTCGGCCCGGAGGCGCGCGGCGGCGCGTGCAGCGCGCAGGTCATCCTCTCCGACTCGCCGGTACTCTATCCCTACGTCACGCGGCCCGACATATTGGTCGTCATGTCGCAAGAGGCGTACACGCTGTTCAGTCCGCAGCTCAAAGACAACGGCATCTTGATCATCGAGGAAGACCTGGTGCGCATCGGCGAGCATCCATCCGGCACGCGCATCTACAGCATTCCGGCGACGCGCATCGCCGAAGAGCTGGGCAAGAAGATGGTGCTGAACATCGTGATGGTCGGCTTCTTCGGCGCGGTCTCGCAGACGGTCGATCCCGATGCGCTTCGCCAGGCCGTCGCGGCATCGGTGCCCGAAGCCTATCGCGAGCTGAACCTGAAGGCCTTCGATCGCGGCTTCGAGTACGGGACGAAAGAGCTGAGCGAGGTCATCGTCAAGCAGGATTCGCAAGTCGCAGTCGCGGCGCTGGAGACATAGCGCCACGGCAGTACATGCCGGCAGATCACTCAACCACGGCGCTCAATGCGAGCTTGCGGCGCCGGTTTGTCGGCCCGGCTTGAATGGGTTACCGCCAGGAAGGCCCCGATCCACGAACCCAGCGCCGCGAAGATGACATAGACCCACGTTCGCGTGTAGCTGATGACGGCGAAGGCCGACAGCAGATACCAGATGCCGCTCCAGCTTGCTGCGGGGACGCGCCGCTTGGCCGCTACCGCCGCGCTGAATTTCACGTACACCGCATCGGTCGCGGCGGTCGAAAGAAAGACGCCCAACGCCAGCCAGGGATGAATCTGCTGCACGGTCGCACCTCGGTTGAGTGATGAGCAGGCGAACCTGCGCTGCCGAGCATAGCAGCCGGAGGCCGCACGGCAGGCTTATTCGCCGTGCGCCGCTGGTTTGGCCAGGAGCGCGTCGGCCTTTTGCCGAAGATAGTCCCGCCAACTGAGAGGCAGCGCCTCGGTATCCAGCGCTCGCGCCAGCAGGTCGGCATCGGCGGCGGGATTCAGATACAGACGAACAACATCGGTGACGTTGACGCGATGCGGATCGCGGCTGAGCATCTCCATCGTCGAGCCTGCCTCGACGTTCCCTTCTTCAACGACGGAAAAGTAAAATCCCGAAGCGCCGGCTGTCCAGGAAGCGCTTGATGATGTCGTCGCGGCCAAAGCGCAGCCCGAGTTTGTAGCAGGGCATGCGCGGCTGAGTGACCCGCAGCACCGCCGAGCCGGCTCGCAGGACATCGCCAATGTACAGCTCGTGCTCGGCGAGGCCGGCGGTGGTGAGGTTCTCGCCGAACTGGCCGGGCGAGATCGCAATGTCGGGCAGTTGTTCGCGCCACCAGGAATAATGCTCGGAGGGATAGCCATAGACGGCCTTGTCCGCGCCGCCATGAACCTTGAGGTCCGCCTGTTGGTCGCCGGCAAGGTTGAGATGCGCGACTGCAACCGGGCCGCTCACCGGCTCCTTGAAGATGGCGGTCCGCACCGTCATGTTCTTCCACTCGACCTCCCGCAGCAACCCAACATTCACCGACACAACGTGCATCGCTCCTCCTTGGGACGGTTCTCCGGCTGCGATATTGATTCAATTGCGGCGGCAGTTGACTCGGGACAGTCAGGCGGCCGGCGTCCCCGAAGGGGACAACATATCTAAGCCCAGCGTTTCAACGCTGGGAGAGGGGTCATTATTTGGCCCGAGTCCCTTTAGGGACGGCATATGAACCGCAGCATGTGCCGACCATCACCGAACCGGCTCCGGGCGCTCGCATAACCTCGTTCCATGTCCCATACGCACGCCTGGGTGCTCGTGCACTGCGTCTTCAGCACGAAACACCGCGCCAATCTGATCCCCGATCCCGTCGAGATGTGCCGTTACCTCACCGGAGTCGCGCAGGCAAAGAACATCACCCTGCTCGCCGCCGGAGGCACGGCCAACCACATTCATCTTTTGATCCACGTGCCGCCTTCGATGCCGCTGTCGAAAGCGATTCAGGAGTTAAAGGGCAACAGCTCGCGGTGGCTGCACCAGCGTGGAGTGCGGTTCGAATGGCAGCAAGGATTTGGGGCCTTTGGCGTCAGTCAATCGCAAAAGCATGTGGTGGCCGATTACATCGCGAATCAGGCCGAGCATCACCGCAAATGGAGTTTCGAGCAGGAGTTCATGACGTTGTTGCGGAAATCGGGCGCATCGTTTGATGCACGATACGTGTTCGGGTGAGATGTTTGGAGCGTTGCTGTCGCTGTAAGGCGGTCTACTCCGATAATTCGTCGAGTGTCATACGCCAGCGTCCCCGGAGGGGACAGCATATCTAAGCCCAGCGTTTCAACGCTGGGGTTCTATAGAAAATGGCCCAAGTCCCGCCAGGGACGACATATGAATTCGGTTGCGTGTCGGAGTTCGCCTCGGATGAAAACCGGATCATACGTAAGAATCGCGCCGAGATTTGCTGCCCAATGCACAAGAATTATGTCGTCGCTGGCGCGACTCATATGGCGTCCCTGACGGGACTCGGACGGAATGAAACGTTGACCCAGCGTTGAAACGCTGGGCTGAGATATGCTGTCCCCTGCGGGGACGCAGCGACGGCTCCGCTCATCGGTTCTTTGAAGATTGCGTCCCCACCGTCATGTTCTTCCACTCAACCTCACGCGGCAATCCGACATTCACCGACACAACGTGCATTGCGCCTCCATGAGGACGGTTCTCCGGCAGCGATATTGATTCAGTTGGGCAGCGGTTGATTCGGGACAGTCGGGCGGCCGGCGTCCCCGAAGGGGACAACATATCTAAGCACAAGCGTTTCAAGTTGAGGTGTACTAGCCCTCCGCGTTATTTCGTAATCGGCTGATAACATTTAAGTATGGCTTTGGTTTCGCGGCGCTGCTTGCAACAGCTACTTATTGAGAACGCCGCATTCTTGTCTCCCGAGCAAACGGAACAACATGTTCGGCTGCTTAACACGCTCAGAGAGGACTACCTCGCGACTGAGTGGGAGGTCGTTTTACTAAATGCACTAAGCAAGCTAGGGCAGGTGCGGCATGAACCGCGAGATCTGGGCGGAAGCCGTTTCCTCGATGTGGTCTTTGAAAATCCTGATATTCAATTCGCCGCTGACATCGCGACGGTATCAGATGAGCAACTGCATAGGAGAAATCCAGTGCACCGTATTTACGCAGAACTGGCGAGAAACGTACGTAAGTGGCGCATTACGACAGGCGGATTTGCGGTGAGCGTTGGTCATTCTCCACACGTTCTGGGCCGCGACGTGCGTCGTGATCTGCTTCTTCCGCCGATAGCTAAGTTGAACGAGGTTATTTTCAACGACGATTTCGCAACCTTTATGAAAAGGGTCGTGAAGGATCCGTCGAGCAAGCACGTGCATCGAGTCCGGAACGCCACTGCGGATGTCACTATTACGTACGATTCAACGAGGGAGTTGTGGGGAGGGACGCACCTCGCGTACACGGTTACGAACATTATCGACGACAACCCCGTTTTTCATGCGCTTAGAAGCAAAGCTCGGCACCTCAAGCAAAGCGGGTACGGTGGGTTGCGCGGGGTCATTTTATGTGATGGCGGCTGCCAGTTGCTAAGGGAAGGGGGATCTTCCTCGGAATATTCACTGCAACAGGTCGTGGCCGACTTCATGCGACAGAATCGATCTGTCGGTTTTGTCGTTGCGATAGGCGTCCAGGGCAAATCCTCAATAGCTTCTCGAGAGAGAGATTACCGAGCCACTGTGAAGATCTGGGTGGCGAAGGCGCACGCCGCCAAGAAGGAGACCCTGAGTGCATTCTTCGACAAGATTGTACCTCTTTTTCCACCGCTTGAAACCAGTCCTAGCAATGCCCTTAACCGAGTACTAAGTGGGTCGCCAATGTTAGGGTCGTTCTTCGGAGGTTATGAAATGGGCGGGATTCAATATATGAGGATTTCGGCTGTTGGCCTTCTGCAGCTCTTGGCTGGAAATGTTAGCTACTCAGATTTTGCAAAGGCACACGGGTTTGAGGAACGTAACCCCTTTGCGCAAGCGGTGCGAGGAGGCAGGGTGATACGCTCATCCAGAATTGAAAGCGGCGGGACAAAAGACGATGACTGGATTGTGTTCGAGTTCGGCGCCACCGATGCTGCGCTGGCCCCTTTCGTTCCATCGGAGGCGGCGCAGTCGACGAAGGACAACGGTTGACGGCATGCGCTCTGGTTGGTATATTGAGAAGGTTCTGCGAGTTGTGTTTAGCCTGCCTGTTGTAGCGCCTGGCTATACGGTTGTCGTCCTCATCCTGTAATATGGTTTTGCAGGTTTCGGGGTCCCCGGCGATTCCCGCTTTTGGGGGTGCAGGGGTGAAGGATCCTCGCTGAAACGTGCCTGCGCTTCCGCCGGAGCATTCCGGTGGGTATGCAGGCCGCGGCAAACGAAACGGAACGCCCTCGTTGGCGATCTCCGCATGCGGCGACAAGCCGGTTGCGGAACGAGCACGGCGTCACCGTCGTTCGCCCACTCTGACGGAAACCACAATCCCCGGCAGTGTGCCTGGGGAAGTATGGGCAGATGAACCCGAAGAGCGCCGGTATTGCGCTCGATGGTGTGACGGCTGCCCAGCCCAATGCGTGCTGCAGGAATTTTGCGTTCGGCTTCGCGCTGAACAGCAGGTCCCTCGACTCCGCCTCCGCCCGACCCGCAAAGACGCGGGTCGGAAAAATAGGCGGAGGCTGCGCTCGGGATGACAAATAATTTTAGGAATTGCGTTTCGGCGCACCTGAAGGTGCGCCCCTTCAAGAACAAGGTTGACTGGCACGCCTGAAGGCGTGCCCCTTCAAGACCGAAGGAGCTTTCGAGAGTGCCTACATTTAATCAGCTGGTGAGGAAGGGCCGGAGCGCACCCAACTATAAGACGGCGAGCCCGGCACTGCAGTCCTGCCCGCAGAAGCGCGGTGTTTGCACGCGCGTGTACACCCAGACGCCGAAGAAGCCGAATTCCGCGCTGCGCAAGGTCGCGCGCGTGCGGCTGACCAACGGCATCGAGGTGACGACCTACATTCCCGGCGTCGGCCACAACCTGCAGGAGCACTCGATTGTGCTGATCCGCGGCGGGCGCGTGAAGGACCTGCCGGGCGTGCGCTATCACGTGGTGCGGGGCACGCTGGATTCGGTGGGCGTGGCCAACCGCAAGCAGGGACGTTCGAAGTACGGGGCGAAGAGGCCGAAGGCCTAGGCTCCTCAGGGGCTAAAGCCCCTTTGATGTTGATGCGTTTTCGGACGACCTGAAGGTCGTCCCCTTCAAAGAGGCAGGTTCGAGGTTTTATGCCGAGAAAAGGACATATCGCGAAGCGCGAGACGCTGGCTGATCCGGTGTATCAGTCCACGCTGGTCAACAAGTTTGTGAACTCCATGATGTGGGACGGCAAGAAGTCCACCGCGCAGTCCATCTTCTACAGCGCCATGAAGAAGCTGGAGGAGAAGGGCGGCGACGAGGCCATTAAGCTGTTCAAGAAAGCCGTGGAGAACGCCAAGCCGGTGTTGGAAGTGAAGACCCGCCGCGTCGGCGGTGCTAACTATCAGGTGCCGATCGAGGTCAATGCTGACCGCCGGACATCGCTGGCGATCCGTTGGATCTTGCAATATAGCCGGGGCCGCGGCGAGAAGGGCATGATCGATAAGTTGACCAATGAGTTGCTGGATGCCGCGAATAATCGTGGCGCGGCGATCAAGAAGAAGGAAGACGTACACCGCATGGCCGAGGCCAACAAGGCCTTCGCGCATTATCGGTGGTAGGTAGTGCGGCGTTTTAGCGCGCCGATTAGCAGAGGACGGGTAGAGCTGGCCTTCAGGCCAGCGTCCCCGGAGCGAATTTTGATCTGAGTCCCTTAGGGACGGCAGATGCACACGACGAAAAGCAGGTCCCTCCGCTCGGGCTGAAGCCCTCGGTCGGGATGACAAACAGTTAAGAAGGACGGCTGACGCGAACCTGAAGGTTCGCTCTACCAGGCAAGAAACGGAAAAGATTGTGCCCAGACAGGTCCCATTAGAGCGTTGCAGGAACATCGGCATCATGGCCCACATCGATGCCGGCAAGACCACCACCACGGAGCGCATCCTGTTCTATACGGGACGCACGCACCGCATCGGTGAGGTCCATGAGGGCACCGCGACGATGGACTGGATGGCGCAGGAGCAGGAGCGCGGCATTACCATCACGTCCGCGGCGACCACCTGCTTCTGGAAAGACATTCGCATCAACATCATCGACACGCCTGGCCACGTCGACTTCACCGCCGAGGTCGAGCGTTCGCTGCGCGTGCTCGACGGCGCCTGCGCCGTGTTTGACGCGGTGCATGGCGTCGAGCCGCAGTCGGAGACCGTGTGGCGCCAGGCCGACAAGTATGGCGTCCCGCGCATTTGCTTCATTAATAAGATGGACAAGATGGGCGCCGACTTTGAGCACGCCATCGATACCATCCGCAAACGCCTCAATGCCCGCCCCGTCGCCATCCAGCTGCCCATCGGACAGGAAGACAAGTTCAAAGGCGTCATCGACCTGATGGCGATGAAGGCCATCCTCTGGAACGACGAGTCGATGGGCGCCGAGTACGACGTGGAAGAGATTCCCGAAGAGCTGAAGAAGAAGGCGAATGCCTTCCACCAGATCCTGGTCGAAACCATCGTCGAGAACGACGACCAGGACGAGCTGATGCACAAGTACATTGAGGGCGAGCCGATTAGCGAGCCCGAGCTGAAAGCCGCGTTGCGGCGCGCGACGGTGAAGATGAAGCTGTTCCCAGTCATCTGCGGGACGGCGTTCAAGAACAAGGGCGTGCAGCCGCTGCTGGATGCGGTCATTGATTACCTGCCGTCGCCGCTCGACCGTCCGCCGGTCGTCGGCATTAATCCCGATAAGGGGACCGAAGAGCAGCGTCCTGCTGACGACAAATCGCCTTTCGCTGCACTGGCGTTCAAGATTATGACCGACCCGTTCGTCGGCCAGCTTACGTTCATCCGCATGTACTCCGGACATCTTAAGCAGGGCGACAGTGTGCACATCGGCGCGCGTTCGCGTTCCGAGCGCATTGGCCGGCTGCTGAAGATGCACGCCAACAAGCGCGAGGACATTAGCGAGATTTATGCCGGCGATATCTGCGCTTGCGTCGGTCTGCGCAATGTCACCACCGGCGACACCATCTGCGACGAAAAGCACCCCATCGTGCTCGAGTCGATCGAGTTTCCAGCGCCGGTAATTTCGGTTGCGGTCGAGCCCAAGACGAAGGGCGACCAGGAAAAGATGGGCGTGGCGCTGGGCAAACTGGCGCAGGAAGACCCGACGTTCAAGGTCGCGACCGATCCCGACAGCGGGCAGACCATTATCAGCGGCATGGGCGAGCTGCATCTTGAGATCATCGTTGACCGCATGATGCGCGAGTTCAACGTGCAGGCCAATGTCGGCAAGCCGCAGGTAGCCTATCGCGAGACCATCCGCAAGAAGTCCGAGGCCGAAGGCAAATACATCCGCCAGACCGGCGGCAGCGGCCAATACGGTCACGTGAAGATTCGCATCGAGCCGAACGAGCCGGGCAAAGGCTACGAGTTCGTCAACGAAGTGGTCGGCGGCACGGTGCCGAAGGAGTACATCAAGCCGGTCGACCAAGGCATTAAGGAAGCCATGGAAGGCGGCGTCCTCGCCGGCTACGAGATGGTCGACGTGAAGGCGACGCTGTACGACGGTAGTTATCACGAAGTCGACTCGAACGAAATGGCGTTCAAGATCGCCGGCTCGATGGCGTTCAAGGAAGCCGCGCGCAGGGCGAGCCCAGTGCTTCTGGAGCCGGTGATGTCGGTCGAAGTGGTCGTGCCGGAAGAGTACATGGGCGTCATCATCGGTGACCTGAACAGCCGCCGCGGGCGGATCGAGGGCATTGAGCATCGCGCCGGATCGCAGGTGATCAAGGCGATGGTGCCGCTGGCCGAGATGTTCGGCTACGCGACCAACATGCGCTCGAACACGCAAGGGCGCGCGACGTTTAGCATGCACTTCTCGCGCTACGAAGAGGCGCCACGCTCGGTTGCCGAAGAGATTGTCGCGAAGGTGCAGGGGAAAAGTCCCGCCGGAACCAAGTGAGGACGAGCCGCCGTTTGACGACGATTGGTCAAAGCTGACGTAGAGCGGAAAGGTTTGTATCAGGGCACGGCCTTAGTCGTGCCGAAGGTAGAGCGAGCCTTCAGGCTCGCGTCGAGATCGGCAATTTTATTGAGGGGCTTTAGCCCCGGCACAGCTTTTAGGAGCTCAAATGGCGAAAGAGAAATTTGATCGCAGCAAGCCGCATGTGAATGTGGGTACGATCGGGCACATCGATCATGGCAAGACCACGCTCACCGCGGCCATCACCAAGGTCTTGCAGAAGCACAATCCCAAGA
>Ga0335085_10000159_pt1 | contig 216320 bp, 196 predicted proteins | sample Lox_Sample_45_FD_206712 | JGI IMG/M metagenome (GOLD analysis project Ga0335085, IMG submission 206712) | Soil microbial communities from Loxahatchee National Wildlife Refuge, Florida, United States - Lox_Sample_4.5 | ecosystem: Environmental > Terrestrial > Soil > Wetlands | place: USA... | reverse complement strand
CCAAGGTGTTGGGCAAGAACAACCCGAACATCAAGTTCCGTTCGTTCGACTCGATCGATAACGCTCCGGAAGAGCGCGAGCGTGGGATCACGATCGCGACGGCGCACGTGGAGTACGAGACCAAGAACCGGCACTACGCGCACGTCGACTGCCCGGGTCACGCCGACTACATCAAGAACATGATCACGGGCGCGGCGCAGATGGACGGCGCGATCCTGGTGGTGGCGGCGACCGATGGTCCGATGCCGCAGACGCGTGAGCACGTGCTGCTGGCCCGCCAGGTAGGCGTGCCCTACATCGTGGTGGCGCTGAACAAGTGCGATGCGGTGGACGATCCCGAGCTGCTGGATCTGGTCGAGCTCGAAGTTCGCGAACTGCTGAAGTCGTACCAGTTCCCGGGCGACGATCTGCCGGTGATTCGTCTGTCCGCGCTGGGCGCGTTGAACGGCGAAGAGAAGTGGGAGAAGCAGGTCGATGCGCTGATGGACGCGGTGGATCAGTACGTGCCGCTGCCGGCGCGTGACGTGGAAAAGCCGTTCCTGATGCCGATTGAAGACATCTTCTCGATCTCGGGCCGTGGCACGGTGGTGACGGGCCGTATCGAGCGCGGCAAGGTGAAGGTGGGCGAGGAAGTGGAGATTGTCGGCTTCCGCGACACGCGCAAGACGGTGGTGACGGGCGTCGAAATGTTCAAGAAGCAATTGGACGAAGGTATGGCGGGCGACAACGCAGGTCTCTTGCTGCGCGGCATTGCGAAAGAAGATGTCGAGCGCGGGATGGTGCTGGCGAAGACGGGATCGATCACGCCGCACACCAAGTTCTCGGGCAAGGTGTACGTGCTGTCGAAGGAAGAAGGTGGGCGTCATACGCCGTTCTTCAAGGGCTACCGTCCGCAGTTCTACTTCCGGACGACGGACGTGACGGGGGTGGCGGAGTTACCGGCGGGCACGGAGATGGTGATGCCGGGGGACAATGTGGATCTGACGATCGAGCTGATCACGCCGGTGGCGATGGAGAAGGGCTTGCGCTTCGCCATCCGCGAAGGCGGCCGCACGGTAGGCGCAGGCGCCATCAGCGACATCATTAAGTAAGAGTCAAGGGCACAGCCAGGAATGGCTGTGCCACATAGACGCAAAACGGTCGGGTTGCAACTACCCGCAGGATCTTTGAGACAAGACGATGATTGGAAAAGAGAGAATTCGCATACGGTTAAAGGCGTACGACTACCGCATCCTGGATCAGTCCACGGGTGAAATTGTGGAGACGGCGCGCCGGACCGGCGCCCAGATTGCGGGACCGATTCCGCTGCCGACCGTGAAGAACAAGTATTGCGTGTTGCGTTCGCCCCACGTCGACAAGAAGTCGCGCGAGGCTTTCGAGATCCGCACGCACAAGCGCCTGCTCGACATCCTCGAACCCACGCAGCAGACGGTCGATGCACTGATGAAGCTCGATCTGCCCGCGGGCGTGGACGTGGAGATCAAGGCGTTTGGAAAATAAGTCTCTCAGTCAATCAGTCTTTCAGTCGTTTGGACTGAGCGACTGACAGGCTGACCGACTACCACCGACAGTGCCGGCGAGCCGCCGCGAAAGTGGACAGGGCGGGCATGATGAGGAGAGATAAAGATCATGGCAGTCACAGGAATTCTAGGTAAGAAAGTCGGGATGACGCAGTTGTTCGATGGCAAGGGCGAAGTTCGTCCGGCCACGATCATCCAGGCGGGTCCGTGCATCGTGACGCAGCGCAAGAATGGCGCGAAGGATGGATACGATGCAGCGCAGATCGGTCTGATTGAGTTCGTGAAAGAGTCGCGGCTTTCCAAGGGTGAAGCCGGACACCTCAAGAAGAACGATCTGCCTCCGGTGAAATTTGTGCGGGAAGTGCCGGTCGAGATCGTTGCCGATGCGAAAGATGGCGACGGTACCAAGGTTGGCGATCGCGTGCTGGTCGATATCTTTGACGGGGAACGTTTTGTCGACGTGGTCGGCATCAGCAAGGGCCGCGGATTTGCGGGCGTGGTGAAGCGTCACCATTTCGCCGGCGGACCGAAGTCGCACGGTTCGATGTTTACCATCAACGGATCGATCGGTTCCTCGGCGTTTCCGTCGCGTGTGTTTCCAGGAATGCGCATGGCAGGTCACATGGGTGTGGCCAAAGTGACGGTTCGTAACCTGCGCGTGCTCGGTATCGATAAGGACGAAAACCTGATCGTGGTGAACGGTGCGGTGCCGGGACCGAACGGCGGATATGTGGTGGTCACGAAGTCGAAAAAACCGCCTCGCGAGCGCCGTGGATTCCAGGAAGCTGGTGGTCCGGTCAACCCGTTGAAGGCTTCGAAGCGCGCAGCCGGCGGCGGCAAAGGAAAGAAATAGAAAGGCAGCTTTTGGCGGTTAGCTAGTGGCTAAAAGCTAAAAGCTAAGAGCTATAAGCAGGCAATCGAACCTGCGAAAAGAGAAGAGACAATGGCATCAATCGACGTACTCGATCTAAAAGGACGCAAAGTCGGCACGATGGACCTGGCCGACGAGGTCTTCGGAGCAGTGAATGAAGACCTGTTGTGGGAAGCGGTGAAACATTACCGCGCCGGTCAGCGAGCGGGCACCCACGCCACTAAGAACAAGAAGCTGGTCAGTGGCGCCGGCAAAAAACTGTGGCGGCAGAAGGGAACCGGCCGCGCCCGCGTGGGCTCGATCCGCAGCCCTCTGTGGCGTCACGGCGGCACGGTTCACGGACCTCAGCCGCACTCGCACGATTACGTCTTCCCGCGCAAAAAGCTGCTGGGTGCGTTGCGCTCGGCGCTGGCGGCAAAGCTGTCGGACGGCAAGCTGACAGTGGTCGATAGCTTTAATCTTGAAGACCACAAGACGAAGGCGTTCCGCACCGCGCTGGCCAGCCTGGAAGTGGAAACGACAGCGTTGCTGGTCGACGGCGCGGAAGAAAATCGCAACCTCGAGTTGAGTTCGCGCAACCTGGACGGCGTGGAACTGGTGAAGAGCTTTGACGTTCACCCGTATCACCTGCTCCGCTACGACCGCGCGATCTTCTCACGTCCGGCGCTCGAGAAGCTCCAGACCTCGTTGAAGGCCTCGGCCTCCAAACGCAAAGCGGAGGTGGCCTAATGAAGTCGCCCTACCAGATCATCCGTAAGCCGGTCATCACCGAAAAAGGTTTGGCCGTAAAAGAGAACGAAGGCACTCTCGTATTCCAGGTCGCTCCAACGGCGACCAAGACCGAGATCAAGCAGGCTGTGCAATCCATCTTCAAAGTGAAGGTCGATTCGGTGCGCACGGCAAACTTCCCAGGAAAGGAACGGCGCCGCGGAAAGTTCGCTGGGCATCGTCCCGACTGGAAGAAGGCGTATGTGAAGTTGAAGTCCGGTGAAAAAATGCCGGAGTACGCACAGAACCTGTAAAAGCAGTTGTTAGTCGTTGGTTGTTAGTCGTTAGAGAACCAACGCCGACCGTAACAAGTCGTTAGCTAAAGACCAACGACTAAGAACTAAGAGCTGATTATGGCAATCAAGACTTATAGACCGATTACCCCGACGCTGCGGTTCAAGACGACGCTGGTCAACGATGAAATCACGACCGCGAGGCCGCACAAAGCGTTGCTCGAGCCCAAGCAGCGCACTGGCGGACGCCGTAACTCCGGCGACATCACCTCGCGTTTCATCGGAGGCGGACACAAGAAGCAGTATCGCGTGATCGACTTCAAGCGCGACAAGAGCGGTATCCCCGCCGTGGTGGCGACGATCGAATACGATCCCAACCGCTCGGCGCGCATTGCCCTGTTGAACTACGCCGATGGCGAGAAGCGCTACATCCTTCAGCCCGATGGATTGAAGGTTGGGCAGAAGATCATGTCCGGGCCGGATGCCGACATTTTGGTCGGAAATGCGTTGCCGCTGAAGAACATCCCCGCCGGTACCGTGGTGCACGCGATTGAGCTGAAGCCCGGCAAGGGCGCGCAGATGGCACGTTCGGCCGGAGCGCAGGCACAGTTGGTGGCGAAAGAAGGCGACTGGGCGCTGCTCAAGCTGCCTTCCGGCGAAACCCGCCGCGTGATGCTTGACTGCATTGCGACCGTCGGCCAAGTCGGCAATCTTGACCACGAGAACGTTTCCGTCGGCAAGGCTGGACGCACCCGCTGGATGGGCAAGAAGCCTCACAACCGCGGCGTGGCCATGAACCCGGTCGACCATCCACATGGTGGTGGTGAAGGTAAAACCTCCGGCGGACGTCACCCCGTAACTCCGTGGGGCCAGCCGACGCGTGGATATAAGACCCGTAACAACAAGCGGACCGACAAGTTCATTGTCAGCCGCGGCAAGAAGTAACGAGGACATATGCGTTCTACAAAAAAAGGACCGTTCATCGATCAGCACCTGGTGGTGAAGATCAACGGAATGAACGAGCGCAACGAGAAGAAAGTGGTCCGCACCTGGTCGCGGCGTTCGACCATCATCCCTGAGATGGTGGGACACACCGTCGCTGTGCATAACGGCAAGAAGTTCATTCCCGTGTACGTCACCGAAAATATGGTGGGACACAAGCTGGGTGAATTCTCCATGACCCGCCAGTTCAAGGGTCACTCGGTGAAGGCTGCGACGGAAACCGCCGCCAAGCCGGCAGCACCGCCGCCAGGACGATAGTTAACGAAGAAGTTAGAGAGAGCTGAAATGGACTTTAGAGCTGAAGCACGATACATCCGGATCTCGCCGCAGAAGGCGCGCCTCGTGCTGAACACCATCAAGGGACGCCGCGTCGAAGACGCTATGACGACCCTGGCGTTCATGAAGAAGGGCATCGCGCCCACGGTTTCGAAGCTGCTCCGGTCGGCGGTGGAAAACGCCAACTACCTGAGCACTGAAAAAGGACTCGACGTTGAGATCGACAACCTGTTCGTAAAGGACGCCGTCGCCAACGAAGGTCCGCGTATGAAGCGCATCCGCCCTGCCCCGATGGGACGTGCCTACCGCTACCAGCGCCGTATCGCTCACCTGATCATCGTTCTCGGTGAGAAGCACGCCAAGGAAGCGGAAGTGACGACGGTCGCTGAAGAAGGCGCAAAAGCTGCGAAGCCGGCACCGCGCAAACGAGTTCCGGCGAAGAAAACGGTCGCCAAGAAGTCGGCCGGCAAGAAGCAAGTGGCCAAGAAGAAGTAATAGTGGCCCACGTTCGCCCCTTCTTTTGGGGCTAACGTGGGAAACAAGAGTTCGGCAATCCGCGTTTGTAACGCGGGAGTGATTAGGAGAAACGATGGGACAGAAAGTCCATCCTTATGGGTTCCGCCTCGGCGTGATCAAGCCGTGGAAGTCGCGCTGGTTCGTGGAGCGCGATTACGACAAGCTTTTGCTCGAAGACCTGAAACTGAAGACCGAGCTGAAAGACAAGCTCAAGTCGGCGGGTGTCAGCTCGATCGAGATCGAGCGTCCGGGCAATAAGCTGCGCATCATCATCCGCACCGCGCGTCCGGGCATCATCATCGGCCGCAAAGGTTCGGAAATCGACAAGCTGAAGCAGGACCTGCAGAAGCGCACGAACCGCGATGTCTACATCGACATCCAGGAAGTGCACAAGCCGGAACTCGATGCCCAGCTGGTCGCCGAATCGATCGCTCTTCAGCTGGAGAAGCGTGTCGGCTTCCGCCGCGCCATGCGCAAGGCCGTCGACTCGGCCCAGCGCTTTGGCTGCAAGGGAATCAAGGTGCGCGTGGGCGGCCGGTTGAACGGGGCCGAAATTGCCCGCACCGAATGGTACCTGCAGGGTCGTCTTCCGCTGCACACGCTGCGTGCCGACATCGACTACGGCTTTGCCGAGGCGCATACCACCTACGGCATCATCGGTGTCAAGACGTGGGTCTATCGCGGCGAAGTGTTCGCGCAGAAAAAGCGCGAGCCGCAGGTCGGTGCGGGAGCGTTTTAGACAGTGGCCAGTACCCAGTTGCCAGTACCCAGTAAGGATATTGGGCGGCAACTGAATACTGGGAACTGAATACTGGAAACTGGAAACTGGAAACTGACTTATGTTGATGCCTAAGAAAGTTAAGTACCGCAAGCAGCAGCGCGGACGCATGCGCGGCAAGGCTTGGCGCGGATCCTCACTGTCCTTCGGCGACTTCGGGTTGAAAGTTCTGGAGCCGGGTTACATCACCGATCGGCAGATCGAAGCCAGCCGCGTCGCCATGACCCGTTTCGTGAAGCGCGGTGGCAAGATCTGGATTCGTCTCTTCCCCGATAAGCCGGTGACGAAGAAGCCGGCCGAAACCCGTATGGGAAAGGGCAAGGGCGCGCCGGACCACTGGGTCGCCGTTGTCCGTCCGGGCAAGATCCTGTTCGAGATGGAAGGCGTCTCACACGCCGATGCGCAGCAGGCGATGAAGTTGGCAGCGCACAAGCTCGGCCTCCGGACCGAATTCGTTTCGCGCGAAGCGACTGTTTAGTTCGAGGTTTTTGGTTTTACTGAAAACTGGGAACTGGAAACTGATAACCGATTTCGACCACTGACCTTGAGAGCGGTGGCGGTAGAGAGAAAAGGAAATGTCGAAACATAGCGACAAGATCAAGAACACGACCGATGCTGAGCTGTTGCATCAGGAACGCGATCTGGCGGACCAGTTGTTCCGCCTGAAGTTCCAGATGTCGATGGGACAGACCGAGAGCCTGAAGAAAATCCGCCAGCTCCGCAAGGACATTGCGCGGGTCAAAACCGTGAAGCGTGAGCGGGAGCTCGCCGGGGAGAAGAAATAATGGCCGAGACCAATACTCAGCAGACGACGAAGCAACCCGGCATCCGCAAGACGGTGGTCGGCAGCGTGGTTTCCACCAAGATGCACAAGACCATCGTGGTCGAAGTCGAGCGGCGCAAGGCGCATCCGCTTTACAAGCGCGTCATCCGCACCACCAAGAAGTTCTACGCGCACGACGAGAAGAACACGGCGCATGTAGGCGATGTGGTTCGCCTGGAAGAAACGCGTCCGCTCTCGAAGTTGAAGCGCTGGAAGTTGCAGGAAATCATCCGCAAGGCGACGCTGGTCGCCGATACCACGGAAACCCCGGTAGTGTAACCGGCTGGTTAACGCAGAAGGAGACATGTCATGGCTGTGATGATGCGAACCATGCTGGAGGTCGCCGATAACTCGGGCGCCCGCAAGCTGCAGATGATTCTGCCGGTCGGCGGACAGACGGGACTGGTCGCCGGTCTCGGCGATGTCATTACCGCGGCAGTGAAGGAATCGGCGCCCGAAGGACAGGTCAAGAAGGGCAGCGTAGTGAAGGCCGTCATCGTGCGCACCCGCAAGGAATCGCGCCGGAAAGATGGCACGTATGTCCGCTTCGACACCAATGCGGCGGTGCTGATCAATGCCGACGGCGAGCCGGTCGGAACGCGCGTTTTCGGACCCGTGGCCCGCGAGTTGCGCGAAAAGAAGTTTTTGAAGATTGTCTCGCTGGCTCCAGAAGTTCTTTAGAAGTTCTTTAATTGACGGACTGAGAAGCTGGCGAACTGAAGAACAGGATTTGAGAATGGCAACGGCAAATGTAACAACGACGAAGCATAAGCATTTCGATATCAAGCATAACGATACCGTCAAGGTGATCACCGGCAAGGACGCCGGCAAGGAAGGTCGCGTTCTCCGCATCTTCCCCAAGACCGGGCGCGTGTTGGTTGAGCACGTCTCGATGGTGAAGAAACACGTGCGGCCGAACCCGCAGCGCAACATCAAAGGCGGCATCGCCGAGCAGGAAACGCCGGTGTCAATCTCGAACGTGATGCTGGTCTGCAAGCAGTGCGGCCCGACGCGTGTCGGTCACGATATGCGCGGCGACAAGAAAGTGCGCACCTGCAAGAAGTGCGGAACGACTTTGGACTAGCTTGAGATGTATCACGGGCATTTTGCCTGTGTGCGAGATGCGCGAAACAAAACTGAATACCTCACGCACCGGTAACCACTCCGAACTCCGTGAGAGAAAGCAGCAGAAAAGAAATGGCAGACAAGGAACAGAAGCAGCAGAAGGGTCAGAAAACGGAAGGCAAGGGCGGGAAAAAGGGCGCCGAGCAGCATGCGGCTCCTATAGCCGCTGGACGTCCGAAGTCTTCGAGCCGCGGCACCGCGCGTCTGCGCGAGAAATACGCCAAGGAAGTAGCTCCGGCCCTGCTGAAAGAATTCGACCTCAAGAACGCGATGGCGGTCCCGAAGCTGGAGAAGGTCGTCATCAACATGGGCGTCGGCGAAGCGACGCAGAACGCGAAACTGCTCGATCCCGCGGTGAACGAATTGAGCGCGATCACGGGCCAGAAAGCCGTGGTGACGAAGGCGAAGAAATCAATTGCCGCCTTTAAGGTTCGCGAAGGCATGCCGATCGGCGCGATGGTTACACTTCGCGGCGATCGCATGTACGAGTTCCTCGATCGCCTGATCAACGTTGCACTGCCTCGCGTGCGCGACTTCCGGGGCGTAAGTTCGAAGTCGTTCGACGGGCGCGGCAATTACACACTCGGATTGAAGGATCAGCTGATCTTCCCCGAGATCGATTACGCCAAGGTTGAGAAGCTGAAGGGCATGAACATCACCATCGTGACCACTTCTCGCAACGACGAACAGGCGCGTGCGCTGCTGAAGCACATGGGCATGCCGTTCCGCCAGTAGTGGCGAGTGATTAGTGGTCAGTGGATAGGAAAAGAAGAAAAGGAATCGATGGCTACAACAGCAAAACGAGTTAAGGACGCCAAGAAGCCGAAGTTCTCTTCGCGCCAGCACAACCGTTGCAAGAATTGCGGACGTCCCCGCGCTTACCTGCGTAAGTTCGGGATCTGCCGCCTCTGCTTCCGCCTGCTGGCTCTGCGTGGGGAAATTCCAGGCGTGTCGAAGTCGTCCTGGTAGAAAGCGGTCGTTAGCTATTGGTCGTTAGTCGTTCGCAAAGTTTGCTAACGACCAACGACAAACGACTACGGACAGATTCACGTTGTTGCAGGTTCTCCCGCGCTGGGAGCTAACGAGCAACGCAAGGAGAAGGTAGAACATGACCGATCCGGTCGCAGATTTCCTGACCCGCGTTCGTAACGCGATCAGGGCGAAACAACAGAAAGTCGATGTCCCGGCCTCGAAGCTGAAGCTCGAGATCGCCCGTATTCTCAAGGAAGAGGGCTATATCTCCAACTTCAAGGCGACGGAAGAAAACGGCCAGAAGCTGCTGCGCGTGTACCTGAAATACGGCACTGGCAACGAAGCCGCCATCAGCAACCTGAACCGCATCTCGAAGCCGGGCTGCCGCGTATATGTCGGGCGCACCGAGATTCCTCGCGTACTCGGAGGACTGGGCATCAACATCCTAACCACGCCCAAGGGCGTGATGACCGGCCGCGATGCCCGCAAGAGCGGCGTCGGTGGCGAGATTTTGTGCGAAGTGTGGTAAAGCGGTCGTTAGTTTGTTGTCGTTAGTCGTCAGCACGCTTTATCAACGACCAACGACCGAGGACCAACGATAAACAAATGCTGAAAGCAGCCGAGCCTGTCTCGGCCGCCATTTAAGCGAGAGAAGAGAACAATGTCGAGAATCGGTAAAAAACCAATTGCGATCCCCTCGGGTGTGAAAGTCAACATCCGCGGCAACGTCGTCGAAGTTCAGGGTCCCAAGGGTAAGCTTGAAACCCGCATCCCGCAGGGAGTGAGCGTCGAGCAGAAAGACGGCCACATTGTGGCCTCTCGCCAGAACGACGAACAGGCGGCCATTCATGGTCTGTCACGCGCGCTTCTGAACAACGCGGTTACTGGCGTTACTCAGGGCTGGACCAAGGAGCTGGAAATCGTCGGCATCGGCTACAAGGCAGAATTGAAGGGAAAGAACATGGTCGTGTTTAGCTTAGGCTATTCGCACCCCATCGAGTACCCGCTGCCGAGTGATATCCAGGTTGCGGTCGACCCGAAGAACACCCGCCTGACGCTGAGTGGTATCGATTGCCAGAAGGTCGGCCAGGTTGCCGCCGAAATGCGCGGATTGCGCAAGCCCGATCCGTACAAACAGAAGGGTGTACGCTACGTCGGCGAGAAGCTGAAGAAGAAGGTCGGAAAGACCGGAGCGAAGTAATTTTGCGATTGCGTCATTGCGCCATTGAGCGATTTTCGATGACCAAATGACCCAATCACCAAAGGGCCCAAAGAAAGGGCTGCCTGGTACGGAAACCCAGGACTAGGAAACGCAGATGATTACGAAGGAACAGAAAAACAAGAAGCGCATTCGAGTTCATGAGCGTATTCGCAAGGGACTCGCCGGTTCAACCGACCGTCCGCGGCTGAGTATTTATCGCTCGACGAACCATATCTACGCCCAGATCATCGACGACCTGCATGGCAAGACGATCGTCGCTGCTTCCACCGTCGACGGCAAGGGCACGCATAAGACCGGCGGCAACCTCGCTTCGGCTAAAGAGGTCGGCAGGTCGGTAGCGGAGAAGGCGAAAGCCAAGGGCATCACCAAGGTTGTCTTCGATCGCGGTGGTTACCTGTATCACGGACGTGTGAAGGCTCTGGCCGACGCGGCGCGCGAGGCAGGATTGCAGTTTTAGAAATGGTCGTTCGTCGGTAGTCGTTGGTCGTTAGCAATTCAACGACAGAAGAAGGCCGACGAGGTGGAATTCAAGAAATAAGTTAGTTGCGACGTTGGTTTGCTAACGACCGACGACCAGGAACTAACGACTGAGGCAACATGCCATCTATTAAGAAGAAACTCGATGCGGGCAACTACAACCTGAAAGATCAGGTCATTGCCATCAATCGCGTCACCAAGGTTGTCAAAGGCGGCAAGAACCTGTCATTCGCGGCGCTGGTCGTAGTCGGCGATCCCAGCGCGGGAGTGGTCGGCTTCGGTTCCGGCAAGGCTAAGGAAGTTCCGATGGCCATCCGCAAAGGCATCGAGTCGGCGAAGAAGAACCTGGTGAAGGTCAATATGACCCACACCACCATTCCTCACGTCTCCCTCGGGCGCTACGGCTCCGGCCGCGTGCTGCTCAAGCCGGCTCCGGAAGGGACCGGTGTCATCGCCGGCGGCGCGGTGCGCGCGGTTATGACTTCGGTCGGCATCCAGAACGTGCTCACCAAGTCGATCGGCACCACCAACCCGCACAACGTCATCAAGGCGACCTTCGACGCTCTGGTCCACCTCCGCGACAAGCAGGAAGTGGCGACTCTGCGCGGAAAAACCGTGGAGGAACTCTAATGACGGCGAAGGCAACCAAGAGCACGGTAAAGTTGAAGTGGGTGCGTTCGGCGATCCAGGCCCCGGTCAAGCATAAGGTCGTGATCAAGGGACTCGGATTCACGCGCCTGAACCAGGTGATCGAGCGCGAGGATACGCCTTCGATCCGCGGCATGGTCGCGAAGGTTCCGCACCTCGTCGAATACGTAAAGTAAGTTTCGAGTGGTAAGTTTCAAGTTTCGAGCGAGGAACTTGAAACCCGAAACTTGAAACTCGAAACTGGCGCGATACTGCGCCACGAGAGATCGAAACAATGGCATACAACTTAAGCACAATTCGCGCTCCCAAGAAGGCCAACGAGAACAAGAAACGCGTCGGACGAGGTATGGGTTCCGGCATGGGCAAGACATCGACCCGCGGCCACAAAGGCCAGGGATCGCGCAGCGGTTCGCGCCAGAAGCGCGGATTCGAAGGCGGCCAGATGCCCCTTCACCGCCGTCTGCCCAAGCGCGGTTTCTTCAACATCTTCCGCACCGAGTACCAGGTGGTGAACCTTGCCGACCTTGCGGCGCTCGGCGAGAAAGAAGTGACTCCCGAAGTGCTCCGCAAATCGCGGCTGGTTAAGGGGAAGAATTCATTGATCAAAGTGCTCGGCGATGGTGAACTGAAGTCAGCCATCACCGTTCACGCACACAAGTTTTCCAAGTCGGCTCAGGAGAAGATCGCCAAGGCCGGTGGCAAAGCCGAAATAGTAGCGTAACGATTCATGGTGCCCCATATCTCCCTTCTTTGAGAGGTGTGGGATAACCAACGGACCCGAGGTCCACTTAGATGTTCGAGAAACTCGCAAACGTATTCAGAATTCCGGATCTGCGCAAGCGCATCTTCTTCACCATGGGCCTGCTGGCGGTGTACCGCCTCGGCGCACACATCCCCACGCCGGGCATCAACTCCGCCCTGTTACAGCAATTCTTTGAGCAGAACCGGGGATCGTTCCTCGGCTTCGTTGACTTGTTCAGCGGCGGCAACCTGCGCCGCCTTACCGTGTTCGCTCTCGGCATCATGCCGTATATCACGGCGTCGATCATCCTGCAGTTGTTGACCGTGGTTTACGAACCGCTCGCCAAGTTGCAGAAGGAAGGCGAACTCGGACGCAAAAAAATCACCGAGTGGACGCGTTACCTGACTCTAATCCTCAGCGCGTTGCAGTCGCTCGGTATCGCCATCACGCTGGAACGGCAGACCACTTCCGGCAACATGGCTTTCGTTACTGATCCTGGAATTGGCTTCGTGCTGATGACCATGCTGACGCTCACCACCGGTAGCGTGTTCATCATGTGGCTGGGCGAGCAGATTACTGAGCGCGGTGTCGGCAACGGCATGTCGCTGCTCATCTTCTCCGGAATTGTTGTCGGCCTGCCGCGCGGCGTCGCCGACCTCGCCGAAAAAGTTAAGACCCAGGCGTGGGGCGTGTTCACCGTTCCCGCCATGCTGTTGCTGCTGGCGCTGATGATCGCGGTCGTGGCGTTCATCGTGTACGTCGAACGCAGCGAGCGGCGCATCCCGGTGCAGTATGCCAAGCGTGTCGTAGGGCGCAAGATCATGGGCGGCCAGAGCACACACCTGCCGCTGCGCGTCAACTCCGGCGGCGTTATGCCGGTCATCTTTGCTTCGTCGCTGTTGACGCTGCCGCAGACCGTCGGCTTCGCCTTCAAGGACAACAAGGTTATTGGCCCGATGATCAAGGCGCTGCAGTGGGGTGAGCCGATTTACACCCTGCTCTATGCGGTCGGCATCATCTTCTTTGCCTACTTCTACGTCTCGATCGTGTTCAACCCGAACGACGTAGCCGACAACATGCGCAAGTACGGCGGCTTCATCCCCGGCATCCGCCCGGGCAAGCGGACCTCCGATCACATCAACGAAATCCTGACCCGCATCACGCTGGTCGGCGCGTTGTACCTGATCGTCATCTCGCTGATTCCCGAATGGATGATCGCCGGTCTGCATTTGAACCACCTGTGGTTGATCGGATCCTGGTTCGATCGCCCGAGCTTCAACTGGTTAACCAGCGGCCTCGGCGTGACCTTCTACTTCGGCGGCACCTCGTTGCTGATCGTCGTGGGCGTCGCCATGGATACCGTGCAGCAAGTCGAGGCGCAGTTGATCATGCGCCACTATGAAGGATTCACCCCCCGCAGCGGACGCATTCGCGGCCGCCGCGCATGGTAATGGCTCGTTACGCGCGGATGGCTTCGGCCGCGCAAGAAAGTTCGACGTTGGTGCTCTGTACGGGTTTCGCGGCTACTGGGTACTGGCTACTGAGTGCTGCCTATGAAAGTGGGATCCATGATTGATCCCAAAACCCGGTTTGTTGGGGCTCTGGTCCTGCTCGGCGCGCCGGGAGCAGGGAAAGGTACACAGTCGAAGATACTGGCGCGGGAGTACGGAATTCCCCAGATTTCTACGGGCGACCTGTTGCGTGACAACGTGGCCCGGGGAACGGAACTGGGGAAGGTAGCTAAGTCGGTCTTGGAGCATGGCGGGCTGGTGTCCGACCCGCTGGTGGAAGAGATGCTGGAAGCGCGCATCCGCACCGGCGGCGATACTGATCGCGGCTTCATCCTCGATGGCTTTCCCCGTACCTTGGCTCAGGCTGAGTGGCTGGACCGTTTTTTGCAGATCTGGACCGCGGAAGTGGCTCCGGGACATAGCGTTCCTCCGGTTGTGATCAATGTCGCCGTCGGTTATAATCAATTACTTAGGCGGCTCACCGGACGTCGTTCTTGTCCCACCTGCGGGCGGATCTACAACGTTTTTTTCCAGCCTCCTCGAGTAGCCGATATCTGTGATATCGACGGCTCAATGCTCGTCACCCGCCGGGATGATTGCGAGGATGTAATCTCCGAACGTCTCAAGGCGTATGAAAAGTTGACTCGCCCCTTGATCGATTATTACGGGTCACGCGGTGCGTTGCACGAAATCAACGGCGACCAGGAACTGGAAGCCGTAACTGGGACTGTACTGAAACTTGTCGAGAATGGCGATCGTGTGTAAATCCCCGGCGGAAATCGAAAAGATGCGCCGGAGCGGCAAAATCGTTCGGCAGGTGCTGGACGAAGTTGCCGCCATGGTGAAGCCGGGCATCAGCACCATGGATCTCGAACGCGTCGCCGCCCAGAAGATTAAAGATCTCGGTGCCAAGCCGGCCTTCAAGGGCTACTACGATTATCCGTGCGTGCTCTGTACGTCGGTGAATCAGGAGATTGTCCACGGTATCCCGAACGACAAGCGGGTGCTGAAAGAGGGCGACATCGTTTCCATCGATTGTGGCGTTGTCCTCGATGGTTACTATGGCGACGCAGCCGTGACGGTTCCGGTCGGCAACGGCCAGAACGAAACCGTGAAGAAGCTGCTGCAGGTTACGCAAGAGTCGCTGTACAAGGGCATCGAGAAAGCCCGCATCGGCAACACGGTTGGCGATGTCGGAGCGGCGGTGCAGGAACACGTGGAAGCCAACGGTTTCAGCGTGGTTCGCGAGTTCGTCGGACACGGCATCGGCACCAAGCTGCACGAAGATCCGCAGGTTCCGAATTTCGGCACCCGTGGACACGGTGCGCGCCTTCGCGAAGGCATGGTGATCGCGATTGAGCCGATGGTGAACATCGGCCGTCCGGGCGCCCGGGTGCTGGAAGATAAGTGGACCGCAGTCACCGAAGATGGCAGCTTGAGCGCCCACTTCGAACACTGCGTAGCGGTAACGTCAGACGGCCCGGTGATCTTGACGCAGTAGGTAGTGCGGGATTTCATATCCCGCGGCAGAAGTGAAATTCATTAGGAGCTTTGCTCCTGAGGTTGAATGAGCAAGGAAGACGCAATTGAAGTGATGGCAGTGGTGATCGAGCCCCTGCCCAATGCAATGTTCCGGGTTGAACTGGAAAACAAGCACCAGGTTTTAGCTCACGTCTCCGGCAAGATGCGCAAGAACTTTATCCGCATCCTTCCCGGCGACCGCGTCGCGGTGGAGCTATCGCCTTACGATCTAACCCGCGGCCGAATTGTTTACCGGTACAAGTAAAGCGCCGCGGTTGCGGTTTTGCTTTTACTGGGTACTGACTACTGGAAACTGGAAACTGATTATGAAAGTACGGGCTTCTGTTAAGAAAATTTGCGATAAGTGCAAGGTGATCAACCGCCACGGCGTGGTGCGCGTCATCTGCGAAAACCCGAAGCATAAGCAACGGCAAGGCTGAAAAGAAGTTTCAAGTTTCAGGATTCAAGTTCGTACTCGAAACTGGAAACTGGAAACCGGAAACTGATTAAGGACTGATTTTATGGCTCGCATAGCAGGTGTTGATCTACCCCGTAATAAACGCGCGGTGATCGGACTCACGTATATCTTCGGCATCGGCAACTCGCGGTCTTACAAGATCCTGCAGGCCGCCAATGTCGATCCTGAAAAGAAGGTGCAGGACCTCGCGGAAGACGAAGTCAACCGCATCCGCCAGGTCATCGAAAACGAAGGCAATGTCGAGGGCGACCTCCGCAAAGACACTTCGATGCACATTAAGCGGCTGATCGAAATCGGCAGCTATCGCGGATACCGTCATCGCCGCTCTCTGCCCGTTCGCGGACAGCGCACCCACACCAATGCGCGCACCCGTAAGGGGCCGCGCAAGGGCACCGTCGCCAACAAGAAGAAGGCCGCGGCCAAGACATAGTAGCCAGTACCGGGTAGCCAGTGGCCTGTGAGGCTGGTGGCGAGCGGGAAGGCATTTACTGGAACTCGAAACTGGAAGCTGAGAACTGACAATGGCAAAACCACAGGCGGCCGCCGGATCGGCCGAAAAAGCAAAGACTGGCAAGAAGGGCAAAACCTTCAAGCGCCGCGAGCGCAAGAACGTTCCTTACGGGGTCGTTCACATCCAGGCGTCGTTCAATAACACGATCGTTACCATTTCCGACCAGGAAGGCAACGTCATTTCGTGGAAGAGCTCCGGCTCGCTCGGTTTCCGCGGATCCCGCAAGGGCACTCCGTTTGCAGCCCAGCAGGCTGCGATGAACGCCGCCAATATGGCACGCGATCACGGTCTCCGCAGCGTCGAAGTTCGCGTCTCCGGCCCGGGTTCGGGCCGTGAGTCGGCCATTCGCGCGCTCGCTGCCGCCGGTATCGAAGTCCGCAACATTAAGGACGTGACTCCGATCCCGCACAACGGCTGCCGCCCGCCGAAACGCAGAAGGGTCTAGTCTTAAGTCTTTGGTCGTTAGTCGTTGGCGACCTCAGACGTGAACACCAGTATTGGTTGGCGAACGACCAACGACAAAGGACCAACGACCGCATTACCAGGATCGGGAAGAAAGGGAAGCCTCCCCGTAAACCGATTCATTGAAATAGGAGAATTAACTTGGCTCGTTACAAAGATGCAGTTTGCCGCCTTTGCCGCCGCGAAGGCATGAAGCTCTTCCTCAAGGGCGCAAAATGTTTCACCGACAAGTGCCCCGTCGAAAAGCGCAATTACGCTCCCGGACAGCACGGTAAAGACAAAAAGACCAAGGTCGTCGGATACGGTCTCCAACTGCGCGAAAAGCAGAAGGCAAAGCGTATCTACTTCGTCGGCGAGAATCAGTTCCGCAACTATTACGAGGTTGCGTCGAACGCCACCGGCGTCACCGGCGAAATCCTGCTTCAGCAGCTCGAACGCCGTCTCGACACCATCGTCTTCCGTCTTGGATTCGCCAACGCCCGCCGTCAGGCACGCCAGCTCGTGCGCCACGGCCATATCGCGGTTAACGGCAAGAAGGTCAATATTCCTTCTTACCAGGTCCGCGTGGGCGACGAAATTTCTGTCCGCGAAGAAGCGAAGAATCTCGACGTCGTCAAGAACGCCACCGAGTTCGCCAGCCATCAGACCGCGCCTTCATGGCTCACGGTCGATCGCGAAGGACTCAAGGGTTCTTTGAACACGCTGCCGAAACGTGAGGACATCAACCTCCCCATCAACGAGCAGCTCATCGTCGAACTGTACTCGAAGTAATCAGTCTCTCAGTCGATCAGTCTTTCAGTCCGCGCGTGACTGGGAGACTGACAGACTGACCGACTCCATGAGTTTGGCCCATTTTCCGGTCCCGCTCAGCCCTGGTTGCGACAACTTCACTGTGGGCCAATGAAGTTGCAGCCTTGAGCCATAGGGACGGAAGGAGAAACAACGAATGCTTTGGAAAGGTTTCCAAAAACCCAAGCGCCTCGCTACTGACACCGAGACGCTCAACGATAAATACGGACGCTTCTGGGCGCAGCCCTTCGAGCGTGGATTCGGCACCACCATCGGCAACGCGCTTCGTCGCGTGCTGCTGAGCTCCATCGAAGGCGCGGCCATCACTGCCGTCAAGATCGAAGGCGTGCTGCACGAGTTCCAGTCGATCACCGGAGTCGTCGAAGACGCCACCGATGTGATTCTGAATCTCAAGCAGATCCCGTTCAAGCTCAACGGTGAAGGTCCAAAGGCCATCTACCTTCGCGCCGAGCAGCCGGGTGTGGTCACCAGCGGCATGATCGAGACCGACTCCGACGTCGAGATCCTCGACAAGAACGTCTATATCGCGACGGTCTCCGAAGGCGGTAAGCTCGACATGGAAATGCGCCTGAAGCGCGGCCGTGGCTACGTCTCCGCCGACAAGAATTTCGACGAAGACCTTGGCCTCGGATTCATTCCGATCGACTCGGTCCACTCGCCCGTGCGCAAGGTTAATTACACGGTCGAAGCCGCTCGTCTCGGTCAGATCACCGACTACGACAAGCTCACTCTCGAAGTCTGGACCAACGGTAGCGTTAATCCTGCCGATGCCATTGGCCTCGCCGCGAAGTTGTTGAAGGATCACATGACCATCTTCATCAACTTCGAGGAAGAGATTGAGCCGTCGATGGTGGGCTCCAGCTCCGAGGACCGCAGCGGCAAGCCGCAGATCCGCAACGAGAACCTCAACCGTTCGGTCGAGGAGCTCGAACTCTCGGTCCGCAGCTATAACTGCCTGAAGAACGCGAACATTCAGACCATCGGCGAATTAGTTCAGAAGACCGAAGCCGAGATGCTGAAGACCAAGAACTTCGGCCGCAAGTCGCTGAACGAGATCAAGGAAATTCTCGCCACCATGGGCTTAAGCCTGGGCATGAAGATCGACGAGCACGGCAACGCCGTCCCCGGCGCGCAACCGGCCAGCTCGATCTACGGCGACTAGTGAATTGAGCCATTGTGTCATTTGGGTCATCGCGCGATTTTCGAATCGCTAAATGGCCCAATGACCGAATGGCGAAATTGCAATTATAACGATAGAGTTATTTAAGGATTGCACAATGCGTCACCTCAAAGCAGGAAAGAAACTCGGACGTAACACCAGCCACCGCCGCGCCCTTCTGCGCAACCTGGTGACCTCGCTCGTCATGGAAGAGCGTATCGAGACCACCGCCGCCAAGGCGAAGGCTCTCCGTCCACAGGTAGAAAAAATGATCACCCTCGGTAAGCGTGGCGACGTAAACTCCCGCCGACTTGCCGCTGGATTCCTCATGACCCGCGAATCGGTAGACAAGCTCTTCGCCACCGTCGCTCCCCGTATGGGCGACCGCAACGGCGGCTACACCCGCATCATCCGCAAGGGATTCCAGCAGGGTGATGGGGCCGAAAAAGTCTTCATCGAATTGATGGGGTCGGAGCAGGTGATCGACGAGAAGCGCCAGAAGCGTGCCGAAGCCCGCGCCAAACGTGCCGAAGAAGCTCGCAAGCAACTCGAAGAAGCTCAGGCGCAACAGCAGGCGGAATCCGGCGCCGAAGCTCCTCCGGCCGAAGGCGGCGAAGAAAAGTAATGTAGGTCGGACATTCTTGTCTGACCTGCGCAGCCCGATCCAAAGAAATAGCGCCGGCTGTAGCGTGGGCATCTTGCCCACGCTTTTCTTTTCCATCTCATGCCGGCCGAGCCTGGTTCCACTACTCACTACTCACTACCCACTACCCACTGCTCAGCCCGCTATTCACTCTTCGCCGTCCCCTTCGCCTTCGCCACCTGCAGCAACGTCGGATAGAACTGCACGAACGTCGTATCCACGGCTCCGTGTGCCGCATGACACGAATAACATTCCGCCGACGTCGGAATCATTTTCGCCGTCTTCGCGCCATCGAACGGAAAGAAGGCCCAATTCCCTGCAAAGCGCGCTTCGTCTTTTACGTGGACCTCCACGCCCATCACTTCGGTCCCCTGGTAATTGCCTGCCTTGTTGATCGACCCATTGCCCTCGGCCTTTCGCGCCTCCAAAACCATGACCGTCTTGTCGGGCCACGTGCCGGTCTTCAGAAACGACTGGTACGCCTTCGGATTTACGAAAACGTTATCGAACATGTGGTGCCCCATGCGCATCGCCGGGTTGTAGCTCATATCGAAGCCGGTTGTCAGATACACCCACTCACGGTAATGGTCGGGGAACTTCATCTGGCCGTCGTTGGTATACTCTGGCCCAGTCGCCGGAGCGTCCGTTTTCTGGGCATATCCAACCAGGCATATCGTTGCTACCAGAGCGATCAAAGCAATCTTCATTTTCCTCACCATGCGCCATAGATTGAACCGCGTTGCCGAGGTTCACCAGTCCACCCGCTGCAAATTCACGAGGCCTCGCTGCATTTCTCCCCATTTCGTCCCGTGCTGGAATACGATTCCTCTATGCACGGCACGCGCCCTTACTCGTTGCGGTGGCCCGCGATCATGGCCCTTTGGGCCGGCGTCGCACTCTTCGACGCCACGCAGACCATCGTCGTCATGCACTCCGAAGGGATGCACCACGCATGGACGCCGCTCTTCATCACTACCGTGCTTTCGTGGATGCCCTGGGCCGCCGCTACACCCGCCGCGCTTTCTCTCGGACGCCGCTATCCTCCGTTGACACTGCGGCCATTGCGTACTTGGGCCGTTCACCTCTCCGCTTGTGTTGCCATTTGCTTTCTTTCCGCAGTCTGGAACTCCGCGTTCCAGTATTGGCTCAACCCGTTTCTCGAGTCGCCGATCGCCTACTCGCGGCTGCTGATCCTGAAGTTCGACAACGGACTTCTGGCTTCATTCATTCTCTACGCCACTATTCTCGCCGTCGGACAGATGCTCGACTCGCGTGCCCGGCTCGCCGCGCAGCAAACCGAAACCGCGCGCCTCAACGAGCGGCTCTCTCGCGAGCAACTCAACGCCTTACGCCGCCAAATCGAGCCGCACTTCCTCTTCAACAGCCTCAACGGAATCGCTGGCCTCATCCGCGAAAGCCGTAACGATGATGCGGTCGGCATGCTCGCGGCTCTCAGCGACTTTCTCCGCCACTTGCTTCAGGATTCCAGCCAGCAGGTTACGCTCGCCCAGGAATTGGAGTTCCTACAAAAGTACCTCGACATCGAGAAGATGCGTCTCGGGAACCGCCTCCGCCTCGCCATCGAAGTGCCGTCCGACTTGCTTTCCGCCCGCGTCCCCAGCCTTATCCTTCAGCCAATGGTGGAGAACTCCATCAAACATGGCATCTCAAAGCGCGTTGCCGGCGGCGAGATTCGCCTGTCAGCGGCGCGTCAAAACGGCTGCCTTAACGTTTGCGTTTATAACGACGGTCCCGCTCTCCAGCCAGGATGGGAGGCGACCACCGCCGGCATCGGCATCGCCAATGTGCGCTCGCGCCTCGAAGGACTCTATGGCGAACGTTTTGCCTTGCATATTGCGAATCAGTCTCCCGAGGGAGTGCGAGTCACGCTCAGCGTGCCCTTCGAGTCAAAGTGATGCCGTCCGACACGCCCAAGATCCGCGCTCTCATTGTGGACGACGAACCGCCCGCCCGCGCCAGCGTGCGCGTCCTGCTTCGCCGCGATCCGCAGGTGGAAGTCATCGGCGAGTGTGCTTCGGGAATGGAAGCCGTGGACGCAATTCGCGCGAGCCGACCGGAACTTGTCTTCCTCGACGTGCAGATGCCCGAGTGCGACGGCTTCGACGTGCTCGAAATGCTTGGCGCTGACCTTCCCGGCGCGATCGTCTTTGTCACCGCCTACGATCAGTTCGCGTTGCGGGCCTTCGATGCCGGAGCCCTCGACTATCTCCTCAAACCCTTCGATAATCAACGCTTCGAACTTGCGCTTGCTCGCGCCAAACAAAAACTTCAGGCACACTTCAGGACATCGAAGAAGTCCGAACGCCTGGCGATCAAGAATGGCGGACAAATGTTGTTCGTTTCAATTAACGACATCGACTGGATCGAGGCCGCCGACTATTACTCCTGCCTGCATGTCGCCGGTAAATCTCATCTTATCCGCCGCAGCATGTCAGAGTTCGACAGCGATCTTGACCCCGAAATCTTCTGTCGCATCCACCGCTCCGCCATCGTCAATCTCAATCGCGTCCGCACCCTCGAAACCAATTCCGACGGCGAATACGAGGTTCGACTGCACGATGGCACCGCTCTCCGGTTGAGCCGCCGCTATCGCAAAAACCTCCAATCTCGAATGAAAATGTAGCGCGGACGCCATCGTCCGCGGCCCTTTGCGTTAGCAGCAACCGTCCACCGTTCACTGTCCACTTCTTTTGATAATGAACACCGTCTTGTCATCGATCCGGTCCGCTTCTCCTGCCTCGCGCAGGCGCTCGTCTTCGCGAACGGCTTCTTCCAACAAAGCCTGGCAGATTTCTTTAGCCGATTTCCTATGACATTCTCGCATCACGCCTTCCAATCGGCTCCGCGCGTCCAGGTCATACCCGTCATACACCCCATCCGTGTACAGGAACAGAATATCTCCCGGCATCATCAGCGTGATCTCCGCCACATCTGACGAATTCACGCGCCGCTTGCGGAAATTTAGCGACTGATACTTCGCGCGATCAGGATGATCCGCGGGAATTTGCAGCCCCAGAGCCAGGAACTGCACCATGTTCTCCTTGATCTCCACGAATCGCCCGAACTCGGCCGAGTACACCAGCGGCGGCGGATGGCCGAAATTTACGAATCTGAAATAACCGTACGGATGCACTTCCCCATATAACATCGTCGCGATCTCGCGCGCGAACTCCATCTCGCTCCAACCGAGGGCGTTACGCGCTGTCACAGATTGTGCCAGACGTAAATTCAGCCGTTCGAACATGTCGGGGGTCGTCCTCCCGTACCGATCCAGGTCCGCCAGCATGACCGCTTGGAACGTGTCGTGCACCGTCGACGCAATCTTCGCCGAAATCAGCCCGTGGCCCTCGGCATCCACCAGCAACACGCCCGCCATGTTGCCGAGCTCGTGAAGGTCCTCCGCCACGCGTACCTGCTCCGAACTGCGTGCCCACCGATAATTCTTTTCCATCTCCGGAGTAAATCCCGGATGCATTCGCAGCCAGTCCACGTGATCGTCCACCGAATTGCGCGGTGGAGTGCCCGCCGGCTGCGTCTCGAGATACTGGTTTGCCAGCTTCTGCGCTCGCGCAATCCGCGCATCGATGTCGTACCGCTGCTGGAAGTTGATGTACTCGAAAAGATCGCCGCCTACCGTGCCGGCCGGAATCGAATTGCCGTACATTTCGATTCCGGGCAGATGAGGGATTGCACCCTCCACCGGCATCAGTCGCTTGCGCAGATACTCGTCGATCCCCTGCTCCACGTTCGGAGTCGCCATACGCCAATTTTACGTTATCCCTTTTCGAACTGGTCGCATCGCCACGGCCTGCAAGGAAACATCACATCACGGCAGGCTGTCGTAGCACGGTCCATCCGTCGGCTGTGTCGGAGGCGTCGGAGGCGTCGCCCACGGCTTGCCCTGGAAATCGAAGAACTCTGTCATGTCGCTCGCAGCTGCGTCCCGCTTGGTCAGAGCATGCAAGTCAAATCGCTTCTCAATGAACTTCAGCACACCGGTCGAATCCGTCACCTTATGATCGACGTAGTTCTTCTTGCTGAACGGCGAGATCACCAGGTTGGGGACGCGGAATCCATAACGCGTGAAATCGCCCGACGGATCCTCGGTCCCATTCGCCGCCGTCGTGAAAAGATCCAGCGGCATAATTCCATCCGGATTCGGTATATTCGTCGGCGGTGGCACGTGATCGTACATTCCGCCACTCTCGTCGTACATCAGGAAGAAAACCGAATCGCCCCACGATGGACTGTTCATCAGCGCATTGATAATCTCCGCCGTCTTCTCCGACCCCACTTGGATATGATTTCCCGTCCCCGGATGCTCGTCATCGCTTCCAAATCCCGGTTCGATCATCGCTACGCTCGGCAAGGTCCCATTCGCAACATCGGTGAAGTATTCCGAGATCGGCACGATCTTGTCGCTATTTTGAGCGGCGTATGGCTGGAAGTAATTGATGATGGCATCGCTCGGCTGGTTCTCGTAATAGATCTTCCAACTGATCCCTTTCTCATCCAGTTCTTGGAATATCGTTTTCACGTTCACCGGATTCGCAGGCCTGTGCACGTGTCCTGCCGACGTCGCTGCCACCATATACATCTTGCTGGGCTCGGTCTCCATCGGGCCAGGCGAGAACCAGCGGTCCGAAACACCAAATTGCGTCGCCATGTAGTAGTAGTAAGGCAGATCATTCTGATCGTAGTATCCCATCGCGCGCATGCCGGCCGTGTCGCTTCCCCCTTCAAACACCGCAGCCGCTCCTGCAGTCCAGGCGAACCCGTTCATCAGCGCCGTATTCGAGGTGAGGTTTTGAAGATTGAAGTCCGCGTGACTGTCGGCCCACGCCGGCGAGGTGTTCTCGATGCACATCGTGAGTAGATGGAAGGAAGCCACCGGCGTGGAATCGGGCGAACTCGGATTCGTAACGCCCGCCGGCAACGCCTCGACATCTTCTGGCAAGCCTTGCGCCATGCGATAGTCGTTGAGCTTGGCGAAATAGTGATCGAACGACCGGTTCTCCTGGATCATGTAAACGACATGGTGCACGGCCTTAATGTCGCCATCGCCGCTCAGGTTGCAGCCCGTCAAAACGCCAAGCGAGATGACAACGGTCACGACACCGATGCAGGCAGGAGTAGTCTTCACAAGGCTCCCAACCCAGGGGAGTGCCATCACCCTCCAGCAGCAGCCGAACGAGTTTCGGCCATTGACGAGATGGGACCTCGATCAATCTCTTTGCCAGATAGATGGAACGCTGCCGGTTGGATGAAAGCCGCTGCGGAATGTTGGCCGCGTCAACTTCGCCACGCGGAACACCGGTCAGCTCTGGCGACCGATAACCGCACGGTAGCCGTATTACGCGGCTATCGAAGTCCGCATTCTTGGCTCGCTTAATTCTCCAGGTCCTTCTCCCACGTTTCCGCCACCAGTTCTTTGCCAAAGCTTTTGTGGTTCTGCTGGCTCATCAGCTTGAAACCTGTCTTCTCGTAGACCGTGCGCGCCGCCGCCAGGTTGCTCTGCGTCCACAGGGTCATCTTCTTATAGCCCACTTGTCGGGCAAACCGGATGCACTCTTCCACCAGCCGTCTTCCCAGCCCGAGGCCGCGGGCGCTTGGTTCGACATAAAGCATTCGTAACTTCGCCGTTACATCGTCTTTCTTCACCACGAACACCGAGCCCACGATTTCGCCCTTGCGTTCCGCGATCCAGCTTCGCTCCCATTTCGAATCGTAGTTCTTCACGAACTCTGCCAGGATCTCCGCCGCCAGCGCTTCAAATCGGCCATCCCATCCGTACTCCTGTGCGTAAAGGATCCCCTGTCGATGCGCGATCCAGCCCATGTCTCCCACCTGGTGGGGCCGCAATACGTATGCCTCGGGCGAATTCTCCCCGTCTCCGAGCAGTTCGCGGATGGTTCCCATCGCGTGCACCAGTTTCCTCTGGTCTGACACCGGCATCCGCTCCAGCATCGTCTTGACCTGCTCGTTCGACGCTTTCTGCATCGGCTCGAAGGCGGCCCGGCCCTTCTTCGTCAGCCGGAGCGTTACCAACCGCTGATCGTCTTCCCGCGTTTTTCTGTCAATCAGCCCATGATCGGTCAGCCCCTTGATGATTCGGCTCAAATATCCCGGATCAAGCGCCAGTGATTCCACCAATTCCTTCGCCGTGATTCCGTCCGCATGCGCAATCTCGTACATCACACGCAACTCGGTCAGCGAATACTCGCCTTCCAGCCATCGTTCGCTGAGCACGCCAATTTGTCGGGTGTAAAACCGGTTGAAGGCCCGCACTTCCGCAATGCGCTGCTCCATCGCTCACCTCGATGAGCGCACTATGCCCCACGAAGTTGCTAAAGTCAACTTGTTGGTTGCTGGAAGCCTTTCCGCAAAGAAGGTAGGGACTGGTCGGTATGTTGCTGAATCTAAGAGAGAGAACGGTACCCCCTGGCAAATCCAGCTATTCAGATACCCAGATATCCAGATGAGCGAGGTTCAGAATGCCAGTCAAATCTTCAATCTTCAATCTTCAATCATCAATCTGAAAGGTCCTATTCCGTGATCAGCCCGCCGATCAGGTCCGTGATCTTCTCGATGCTGTGTTCGAAGCACCAGCTCTCTAGAGCATCCACCAGCTTTTCGGTCGCACACGGATCCCAGTAGTTGGCCGTCCCCACTTCGACTGCCGCCGCGCCGGCGAGGATGAACTCGATAATGTCCACCGCCGTCGAGATACCGCCAATCCCGATCACCGGAACGTCGACGGAGTGTGACGCCTCGTACACCATCCGCAGCGCAATCGGTTTTATCGCAGGACCTGAAAGTCCACCTGTAACGGTAGCGATACGCGGCTTGCGCGTCTCCGCGTCGATCGCCATAGCCGTAAACGTATTCACCAGCGAGATCGCGTCTGCTCCGGCATCGGCTGCAGCTCGCGCCATCATTCCAATGCTGGTCACGTTCGGCGAGAGCTTCACAATCAGTGGACGCCGTGCCGCACTTTTGCACATCGCCACCAGTTCCATAAGCATGCCCGAGTCGGTGCCAAATGCGATCCCGCCCCGCTTCGTGTTCGGGCACGACACGTTCAATTCGTACGCCGCGATTCCATCTGCCTGGTTCAACGCGCGAATCACCACCTCGTAGTCCTCGCGCGAATTGCCGAAGACGTTCGCAATCACGTTCACACCCTTCAACTTGCGGAGGTGCGGAAGCTTTTCCGTGATGAAGGCCTCGACCCCAATGTTCTGCAGCCCGATCGAGTTCAACATTCCCGCGGCCGTTTCGAATAACCGCGGTGGCGGATTTCCCGGCATGGGCTCGCGCGACAATCCCTTTACGACGAAGCCGCCCAGCTTGTCGAGCGTCACCACGTCCTCGAACTCCACGCCATAGCTGAAGGTTCCGCTCGCAGCAATCACCGGGTTCTTGAATTTCAGCCCGGCAAAAGTGACCGAAAGATCGGGCTTCGGTTGCGCACCCAGGCGAGGACGCGTTGGTGAGGTTGTGCTCATCGCGCGCCCTCCATGGCTTCGTATCCAGTTTGATGGACTCGGTTGTTAAGCATTCTGTCTAGTTTACCGAATCGCGTGCACTCTCCGCATCGACAGCCTTATTCGCCGCGTTGTACTATCTCGCTCAAGCATTCTGTGGGCTTTCAGGAGGGTGGATGAAGGCGCGACTCATCGCAGGCTGTCTTGCGCTCACGTTCGTGTTGGGAATTGCCGCAATGTCAGAGACCGGTTCTGGTTCTGCCGCGAAACCTGCGGCGTCACTCGTCGGTCGCGGCAGATATCTGGTCAACGACGTTGGCCTGTGCGGCGACTGCCACACTCCCATGGACAATCGTGGCCGCCCAGTCAAAGGCCAGTACCTGCAGGGAGCGCCTATCATGTTTAAACCGACCGTGAGCGTTCCGGGCTGGATGGCCATAGCACCTGGCATCGCCGGACTGTCGCAATGGAACGACGATCAGGCGATCGCCTTCTTCATGACCGGCAAGAAGCCGGACGGCGCTGTGTCCGCGCCTCCCATGCCCGCGTTCCGATTCAATAAGGCTGATGCCACTGCGATCGTCGCATACCTGAAGTCGCTCGGCACTGACGCAAAAGGTAAGTAGGAATATCGCGATACGATGTAGCGCAGCCCTGGTGTAGCACAGCCATTCCTGGCTGCACCCTGATTCCTGCCTGCTAACTCCTGAAACAACAAACGGCTCCCAACTCGGGAGCCGTTCGTCTCGTGCGGGGAGGGCTGTACCTTACTGACCCTGATTCATGTTGCTGCTTTCGAGCACGAAGTGTGCCCGCCGGTTCTGCTGGAAGCAGGCATCGTTCTCACCGGTCGTGCAGAAGGGCTTCTCTTTGCCGTAGCTGATTGTCTTGATCTGGCTGGCGCTCACGCCGAGCTTGGTCAGGAAGTCACGCGTCGAGCCGGCGCGATTGTCGCCCAGCGCGATGTTGTAGTCTTCCGAACCACGCTCATCGCAGTGGCCTTCAATCAGCACCTTGGCATCCGGGTGCGCGGCAAGGAACTTGGCGTCAGCTTCAGCCGCCGTCTGATCCGAGGCTCGGATACCGTACTGATCGTAGTCGAAGTAAATGTCCTTTACATTCTGCGCGAACAGATCGGCAAGCGTCACGGTCGGCTGTTTTACCACCGCCACAGGCTGGTTAACCGTCACGCGCGCTGACGCATCCGCCTCACCGCCCGGTCCCTTGGCCACCAGGTTGAAGGTGGTCGAGTCCGACGGACTCAGGGTTTTGCGGCCGCTGGCGGACACAGTACCCAGACCGTCAATGGTGACCGTGTCGGCGTTCGCGGTGTTCCAACTCAGCACCGTGCTGTCGCCCTTCTGGATTTCCGCGCGGCTCACTTCCAGCGATGCCGTAGGCTTCGTCGGTGGCGGCGCTTCCGGAGTCTTTGCGACCACTTGCTTGTGCCCGCAGGCGCTCAGGAAAAGCATGCCCATCAAGACAACAGCCAAGCTCAAGAACCGAAGACTTCTGAATCTCATAGATCCTCCTAACTAGGATTGCGAAATGGAAACGGTTTTCGGCATACTGCCGCGCGTGCATGGCGATGAGATGGTTGTGGAGTCTAGATCCGCAGAACGCAGAAACCGCAGACTTCTTGCAGGGGCGGACCGGAGACGGCGGTGCGCAGCCAAATCCCGATGGTCGTTAATGTAACGGCGAAGATACGGCGAGCCGAGATTAACGCCAAACCGATCCAGAACAGGGCGCTCTCGCAGCGCATCCGTAGCGTCGTCATGGGGCCATGTGTGGAGACAAACGATCCCCTCGGCGCCGGGAAAAAGAACAGCACGATCACGCTGAGTAGCACAATCGTCGCGGTCTGAAAATTTACGAGTCGGATCAGCATCGCGGGCCCGAAGGCAATCGGGCTGGGCCTGACATGACCGGAATTGGATGGGGGGAACCCTATCTGGTCACGACATATATTAGACCCATTGGGCAATCCCAAGTTGCACAATTTTGGACATGACCCTCCGGGTAAGTTAACTGACATCGTCTTCTCAGACTGGTACATTAGTTGTTTCTATGCTCGATCTGAACTTCGTCCGTGAACACCTCGACCTGGTCGAGGAAAAGCTGCGCCAGCGCGGCGCCGATCCTAAAGAACTACTCGGCAACTTCCGCGAAATTGACCAGGACCGCCGCAAGGCCATCGTCGAGCTCGAAGCGGCGAAGCAAAAGCGCAATTCCAACTCGCAGCGCATCGGCCAGCTGAAAGGCAAAGAGAAGAAGGGCGAGCTGTCTCAGGAAGAGACGACCGAACTGAACCAGCTCACTGCGGAGGTCACCGCGCTTAAGGACGCGACGCCGAAGCTCGAAGAGCGCGTCAAGGAAGATGAAGCCCGCTTCTACGACATCCTGAAGGGCATTCCGAACCTTCCGCACGAGAGTGTTCCGGTCGGCAAGTCTGAGCACGACAACAAAGAGGTTCGCCGCTGGGGCACGCCGCGCGAGTTCAGCTTCACGCCGAAGCCTCATTGGGAAGTCGGCGAGCAGCTTGGCATTCTCGATCTCGAACGCGCTGCCAAGCTGACTGGCGCCCGCTTTGCCGTCTATTGGGACCTGGGCGCCAAACTCGAACGCGCGCTCGCCAACTTCATGCTCGACCTGCACACACGCGAGCACGGCTACACCGAAGTGCTGCCGCCGTACCTGGTCAATGCCGACTCCATGTACGGCACCGGCCAGTTGCCGAAGTTCGAGCAGGACCTGTTCAAGGTTCCGCACGGCGACAAGAACCTGTACCTGATTCCCACGGCGGAAGTGCCGGTCACGAACCTGTATCGCGACGAGGTGCTCGACGCCGAACGGTTGCCGATCTCGCTGACAGCGTACACGCCATGCTTCCGCAGCGAAGCCGGATCGTATGGCAAGGATGTTCGCGGCATTATCCGGCAGCACCAGTTCCAGAAGGTCGAACTGGTGAAGTTCACGCGGCCGGAGCAAAGCTATGACGAGCACGAAAAACTCACCCGCAATGCTGAGACGGTGCTCCAGAAGCTGAACCTGCCGTATCGCACGATGGTGCTCTCCACCGGCGACATGGGTTTCTCGTCGGCCAAGACGTACGACATCGAGGTCTGGCTGCCGGGACAGAACCTGTTCCGCGAGATTTCGTCGTGCTCGAACTTCGAGGCGTTCCAGGCACGAAGGGCCAACATCCGGTATAAGCCGGAAGGCAAGAACAAGACCGAGCTGGTGCATACGCTGAATGGCAGCGGGCTGGCAGTCGGGCGCACCTGGCTGGCGATCCTGGAGAACTACCAGCAGGCCGACGGCAGCGTGCTTGTACCGGAAGCGTTACAACCGTACGTCGGCGCGGAGCGGATCACGGCGAAGAGATTTTAGATTGAAGATTTAAGATTGCAGATTGCTTTTGAGTTCGCACAATATTGTCACGGCGCGGTCGTCCAATCCTCAATCTTTAATCTCGGAACTCTTCCAAACTCACGAGTATTGTGTGTGACAAGCGTCAATCCCTGGCTTCGGGCGTGTGCCGCGATCAGCAAGTCATTGGCTCCGATGAGGGCACCCGACTGCTTTAAGTGCGCGCGAATCTGCGCATAATGCGGAGAAGCACTATCGGGGAAATCAAGAACTTCGACATAACCCAGGAAGGCCTTTAAGGCAGCTTCGTCCTGTTGTCGTCGAGGAGATACTTCAACGCCATACAGCAATTCGGATTTGGTGATAACGGAGACACACACGTCGCCCACGGAAATCTTTCGCAAGCGCTGCAAGAGCGAATCGTGAGAACGCTTCATTACATACGAGCAGATATCCGTGTCGAACATGTAGCGCAACATTACGCTTCGCGCTCTTGAACCGGCAGATCTGCCACGTCTTGCATGAATTCCGACGAAGCCGTCGGGGCTTCAGCCAAATAGGAACTCCAATCGAACGGGCGAGGCGATAGTACAACTTCGCTTCCCTCTTTCCGAATGAACACTTCCTCTGTGCCGAATTGAAAGTCCTTTGGCAAGCGAACGGCTTGACTGCGGTTGTTCATAAAAATTTTCGCTTTTCGCTGCATAGATTGTCCTCTTATATTGGCATATACACAAGTATATGCCAATATCTCGGCCTGGTCAAACTCATCCCTTTTCGTACTCGTAGAATCCCCTTCCGCTTTTTCTTCCCAGCCACCCGGCGTCGACCATCTTGATGAGCAGGGGACACGGGCGGTACTTGGGGTCGCCGAGGCCGGATTCCATGACGCGCATGATGTCAAGACAGACGTCGAGGCCGATGAAGTCGGCGAGCGTGAGCGGGCCCATGGGGTGCGCCATGCCGAGTTTGAAGACTTCGTCCACGGCTTCGGCCGTGGCGACGCCTTCCATGACAGTGAAGATCGCTTCGTTGATGAGCGGCATGAGCACGCGGTTGGAGACGAAGCCGGGATAGTCGTTCACCTCGACCGGTGTCTTCTCCAGCTTCAGCGATAAGTCGCGGACGGAGTCGTAGGTCTCCTGCGAGGTGGCGAGTCCGCGAATGACCTCGACCAGCTTCATGACCGGCACGGGATTGAAGAAGTGCATGCCGATGATCTTGTCGGGGCGTTTGGTCAGGGCGGCAAGCCTGGTGATCGAGATCGACGAGGTGTTGGTGGCGAGGATGACGTCGGGACGGGTGATCTGGTCGATGTCGCGGAAAATGGCGGACTTGATATCGAACTTCTCGGTCGCGGCTTCGACGACGAAGTCGGCTTGTGCAAGGTCGGCACGTTTGGTGCTGGGGCGGATGCGGTTGAGGGCGGCGTCGCGATCGGCGGCGGTGATCTTCGACTTCGAGACTTCGCGCTCGAGATTCTTCGAGATGGTATCGAGTCCGCGCTGGAGGAAGCGGTCTTCGACATCGACGAGGATGACGTCGTATCCGCTGCGAGCGAAGACATGCGCGATGCCGTTGCCCATGGTTCCGGCGCCGACGACGCCGACGATCTTAATAGTCATTCCGTGCTCCGTAAAATAGTTCATCAGTTTGTCAGCCGGTCAGTCAATCCGACTGCTCGACCTAGATCCAAGGAGAATCAAATTTTTTGGCTCAATCGAATGGAATCAGATACTTACAGACGTCGATCTCCGCAGATGACTGATAAATAGAAACTTGCGGATAAATTCGCTTTTTTCAACGACTTACAGTTGATTGCAGACGATTCGGGCCCGCGCTTTCTGAAACAATCCCTCAGAAAAGCCCTGACTATCCTCTCATTTTTGAGTATGCGCTTTTTGAAGGGGCAATAGTGCCAAATTCGCAAGATTTATATCTGCTTTGTAACGAATAGGTTAGACGCGATTTTGACAATTTGTGGCTATTGACAAAATTTCTTCCCGAATTGGGAAGGCCAGGGATGAGCGGGTGGAGAGTGGACAGTGAACCTTTGGTCCGCGCGAAGATCTCGAAGGAGCAAAGTTCGCCACGACGCGGAGCTGCGCTTCGCCCGACAGGCAAGAATGCCTGTCCCACATTCGGCTGAGTGGCTTCGTCAGCCACTGCGGTTCGAGTCCGCTGCCCTCCGCACGGCTACTCTGCCCAAGTTACCTTGAGTTTGTGTGCTGAAAGCGTAACCTCTGGATATCGCAGGCGGCGTACCTACTGGTATACCAAATGTCCCGGTTGACTACCGGGGCTTTCGTTTTTGGACTCTACCTTCGCGGCGGATATTCTCTCCGCCCGACCCCAAGAATAGTATCCGGTTGGGGTGGCGCAGCTAAAGCTGCGCCCTTTCAAATCCAATTGCGAAGTCCAGGCGCGGGCGAGCGAGCAGCTAAAGCTGCGCCTTGTCCAATCTACTTGGCAGCGATCAGCGGAACTGCGACCAGTGCGGCGATCATGCCGGAGGTTTGCAGGCGCGAGATTTTTTCTTTCAGAACGAAGCGGGCAAGCAAAACCGTACTTGCGGGATAGAGCGATGAAAGGACGGTCGCTACATCGAGACGGCCGTGGCGGACGGCGTACATGAAGAACATGTTGCCGAAGGAATCGAAGATGCCGGCGAAGATCATCCAGGGAAGCAAACTGCGCGACGGCTTCCATGGCTGGCGCGAGGCGAAGACGATGGCGAGCATCTCGACGACGGACGCGGTGCGCGCAGCCACCAGCGGCCAGAAGACGGCTTCGGTTGCGGCCTGACGGCTGCAGATGAGGTAGCCGCCAAACCCAATTCCAGCACAAATGGCGAGCCCAAGCCCTTTGGGGCGACCCATTTCTCCGGAGGGTGAAGCGACCAGCCAGATGGCGATGAGCGCGATGGCGAAGCCGACGAACTGGATCTTCGCCGGATAACCCTCTTTCCAAATGCCGACGAGGACGGGCAACGTGCCAGTGATGACGGCAGCAACGGGAGCGTTAATTCCCATCTGGCCAATGGCGAGTGCGCGGTAGAGGCAGACGAGGCCGAGGCCGCCGACGATTCCTGCAAGCCCTCCCCACAGGAGCGCCGCGTGAGAGGGGAGGGGTTCGCCGGTGATGATGGCGAGAAGAATCATGGTCACGAGGCCGGCAGTATGGGCGACGACTACGACACCGAACACGTTGGAGCCTTTGGAGCCGACGCCTCCACTGAAGTCGGCGGAGCCCCAGCAGGCGGCGGAGGCGAGGCTAAAGGCGGCGGAAGAGTATTCGTGGGTCATCAGTTGTCGGTACCGAGTATCGAGTCGCCAGTAAGGCGATTGTTTATTGTTTATTGAATATTGAAAACGAAAAAGAGGCGACGGTTTCAGTGATGACGATTGACACAAAACCAAAGGGCACGCCTTTTGCAGGTGTGCCCTAGAAATATCGTGCGAACGCGAGCGTTAGTCGCCGAAGCCGAAGCTGAGCTTCACTCCGGCAACCTCGATGACGTTGCCCTCGTTGAGTTCCTTCTGGCCGGCGATTTCGGCGCCATCGACCTTTACTTTCACATCTTTCTCGGAGGCGGCAATGAAGTACTTGCCGTCGCGCTTGTTGATGACGGCGGCGACTTTGGGCGCGAACCAGCCCTTCAGCTTGATCGAAGCCATGTCGGATTTACCGATGACGGTGAGCTTCCCGCTGAGCACGTATTGGTGCTGGTCGGTCTTGCCGTCCATGACCTGGAGCAAGCCGATGCGTTCCTTGGCGGGAACGGCAGCCGCGCCCGGTGTTGCTGCGTGCGCCTGTTGAGCGATCATCTCCTTGGCTTTGCGCGTGTCGAGTACGACGGTGGCTTCCATCGCAGGAACTGGCGGCGAGGCATGAGTAGGTTCGGCATGGGGAACGTCGCCAGCGCTGCGGCGGGCTTCGTCCCAGTAGGAGAGCGTGTGCTTCCCGATGAGGATGTTGTCGCCATGCTTGAGCGGGGTGCGGCTGACGCGGCGATTGTTGACGAAAGTCCCGTTGAGGCTGTTGTTATCTTCGAGCACGAAGTGGTCGGCTTCCCACACGATGCGGGCATGATGGCCGGAGACCGCGAGATTATCGATATGAACGCCGTTATCGGGCAGGCGTCCGATGGTAACCGAGGAGCCGTCCTTGAGGTCGTATTCCTTCAGGACTGCCTGCTCAAACTTTAAATAGAGTTTTGCCATTTAGGACTCCCTCCACCGGGTAACAACCAGCTAAACCATTTCCGTATCAGTCGTTTGTACCACGGCTCTTCGACAAATCGCAGTAGCAAACAGGTGATGTTATCTTCGCCGCCGCCATCCTTGGCAGCGTTTACTAACAGCTCGCATGCCTGGCGCAAATCGGCGGTATTGCTGACGACTTCAGCAATACTGTCGTCGGGTACGTGCCGCGTAAGTCCGTCGCTGCAGAGCACCAGAACGTCGCCGGGCTGCGCGAGCTTGTCGTCTAAATCGGGCTTCACCGACGGTTCGCTGCCCAGCGCGCGGATGATGATGTTCTGCATCTTCGAGACGCGCGCTTCGGCCAGCGTGATCAAGCCGCGGCGAACCTGCTCCATGACCAGCGAATGATCGTTGGTCAGTTGCTCGATTTCGCCACCCCGCACCATGTAGATGCGGCTGTCGCCGACGTGCCCGATGGAGTAAAAGCTGCCTTCTCCCTCAAAGCTGACCGCCACCACGGTGCTGCCCATACCTTGTTGCGCCGCGTGATGAGTGGCCGCGTCGTGGACCGCCTGGTTGGCCAACTGAATGGAGCTTGCCAGATGGTTGGCACGATCGGTGACACCTTCAAATTGTTCGCCCACCTTCGGGTAATGGTTCGTGTGCGACGACGAGCGGTAGAAGGTGAGGATGGTATCCACGGCCATCTTGCTGGCGACTTCCCCCGCCGCCTGCCCACCCATGCCGTCGCATACGACGAAAATGCCATAGCGTGCGTCGTAGCCGAAGTTGTCTTCGTTGTTCGAACGCACGTTCCCGATATCGGTTTTTCCGGCGACCTCTACGGTGATGCCCATTCCCTACCCATGGCTATCACCCGTCAGGCCTGTCTCAAAAAGGGCCTGGCTGGGAGAAATCGTACCTCAGATTTCCTGCTCCGCTATTGCCGGTTAAGGCACTGCAGGACAGGTACTGAGGTTACGTCAAACGGTCCAGCTGTTTCTATCGCTGCAGACACCGGCTCTTGCGGATCCGGTGTTCTGGTTTGCCATCGTTAAGCGTTCGCTGCGGCGCTCTTAGCAATAAGGGCGCGTAAGTCGGCGGCCATCTGGGCTCCGCGCTGATAGCGCTCGTCGGGGGTCTTCTGAAGAGAGGTGTTGATGATCTCTTCGGTTCCCGGAGGCAGGTCGGCGCGAAGCGTCATTATGTCTTGATGCGGCGTGTTGGCGATGCGGAACATCAGAGTCGCGACGCTCTCGCCGGTGAAAGGCTTCTCGCCCGTGAGCATCTCGTAGAGAGTCACACCGAGCGAGAACAGATCGGCGCGCCCATCGACTTTCGATCCGGCGAGCTGCTCGGGCGACATGTACGACGGAGTACCCATCACGGTGCCGGTCGCGGTCTTCGACTGCGAAGTGATGCGAGCGATGCCGAAGTCGGTGACTTTGATGGCGCCATCCTTCAGCTTCATGATGTTCGCCGGCTTGATGTCGCGGTGCACCACGCCTTGCTGATGCGCGTAGTCGAGCGCGTCGGCTACTCGGGCAACGATTTCGAGGGTCTCGTTTACCGGAAGCAGCTTGCCTCGGGTGGTGTAGTCCTTGAGATCGGAGCCGCTCAGGAGCTCCATGGCGATGTAGCTGATGTCGCCGTCGTCGCCCGCGTCGTAGATGGTGACGATGTTGGGGTGGACGAGACGCCCGGCAGATTCGGCTTCGCGGAAGAAACGTTCCTTCATCGCGGACATGTCGGCGGGATCGAACTCATCTTCGAAGCGCAAGGTCTTGATGGCGACTTCGCGATTGATCTTGGGATCTTTGCCGAGATAAACCACGCCCATGGCGCCTTTACCGAGTTCGCGAATGACTTCGTAGCGGCCCAGCGTGGGTTTGGCGAGTTCGCCAACCCCGCCGCCAGCGACGAGCACGGTGGAATCGGCCCCGCCCTTCTTCAGGCCGGCGGTGCCGAAGATGACAGTTTCGCCCGCGGCTTTGAGCTTCTCCATGCGGGCTTGAACGTCTTTAAACTTCGCGTCTTTAGTGGCGAGGTGTTCGAGTACGGCGGCAGCCTTGTTGAACTGGCGCTTGCGCTCGAAATCGAGCGAGAGATTGTAGAGGTTCTCTTTCATCGAGTCGTCGATGGGAACCTTGCGGAACTTCTCGAACGCCATGTCGAGCATGCCCTGTCCCTGGAAGGAGAGACCGAGCATCTTGTTGGTTTCGGCAGACTCGCCCTCGAGCATCTCCTTTTTCTTTTCGGTGACGAGGTAGCGCTTGGAGACAACGACGGTGTATCCGGCGATCAGCATCAGCGCCGGGTAGAACATCTTCAGCCAGAAGCCGTACATGGTGAAGGCATAGATGCCGCCGGCGATCGTGACCGCGAGCAGAACGACGGCGATGATGGCGCTTTTGCCGGCGCTTAGGTGCGGGATGGCAAGAGCGACGAAGAGAGCGAACAAGAGCATGAGGCCGAGCTCAAGCTTCGAGGCCCACGCTGGGCGGACCAGGTAATTTCCGGCGATAACGTTATTGATAACATTGCCGTGAATTTCGACACCAGGGAAGAGATCGCCGATGGGAGAGATCCATTGGTCACCAGCGCCGGTGGCCATCATGCCGATCAGGACGATCTTGTCCTGGAAGGCTTCCATCGGGATCTTCTTATTGCGCACGTCGGAGAAGTAGTAGCGCGGGAACTTTTCGCGATTGCCGTAGTCGACCAGCATGCGTCCGGCTTCATCCATCGGAATGTGGGCGCGGCCGAGGACGAGCTCTTTACCGGGAACGAAGCGGTAGTCGTCGGATTGCAGGTTGTAGTACGAACGCAGACACTGCAGTGCAAACGACGGCATCAGGCGGCCGTTGAAGTCCATCACCAACGGAACGGCGCGCTGAACGGCGTCGGAAGAGGGCGAGAGGTTGGCCTGACCGATGGCGGATGCGTCTTTGGCGAAAACCTGGTACGGGGGAGTGAAGTCGGAGGTTGGCGTGATGCGGCCGTCGGACTTAACGTTAGCGATAAAGTTCTTTTCGATCTCGGCGGGAATGGTTTTGTCGACCTTGCCGAGGGGAGCACCTTCGGTGAAGTACATTGGCAGAACGACGTTGCCGGCCAGCGCGATGGAATCGTCGAGATGCGCATCGTTATCGAGCTGCTTGGCAGACTGATCGAGGGTCGCGACGAATTCGTCGGCGAGCGGATTCTGCAGCTTGGGATTTTTGGCCTTGGCCTCGGTCAGCTTGTCGGAGAACGTCTGCTGCATTGTCCGAATCTGCTGCAGGCCGGGGTTCAATTCCGCGTCGGAGAAAAACACATCGAGGCCGATGACCTTGGCTTTTGCTTCGGCGAGCTGGTCAACCATTTCCGCCATGTAGGAGCGCGGCCAGGGCCAGCGGCCGATCTCGCGAATGCTGCGGTCGTCGATGCCGATCAAGACGACATTGTCGGCGGCCTTGGCGCGTGCGCGCACCTTGGCCCGCATGTCATAGAACTTATATTCCAGCGTGTCGGCCCAGCCCATCCAGAAGGTCAACAGGACAAGCAGGCTGACGACAACTCCCAGCGCGACATCGGTCCACGCGAAGGTACGCTTCGCCATGTTTTGCTCCCTAGCTCCGCTACGAAATTTGAGGATTGCCCGTCTTCATCTGCGAACTACGGGCGCGCTCCAGTCGCCCCGCCACTGCGAGTGTTCAAGGGCTTGCTGCCACCAGGCTGGCTTCTCCGACAGAAGAGATTGCAACCCTTCCGAAGTCCCCATCCCGCGCGTTTTCCGACGCGGTTTTGTACAGTCTCGGGGTTCAAAGCTCCTCCCGGCAGTACATGGGAGAGGATGGCGGATTGTACTTAGCAAAAGAATTCATTGGCAAGTAATTAATGGGCTTAGGAGCCGTACGCGTACCGTAATTGGAACGCCTTAAGAGTGGCGATGACCGTCTGTGTGGGCAGGCCTGGAAGTCTGGGTTGGGAAAGAAAAACCCCGGGCCGAAGCCCGGGGCGGAGGTGAAGCGTGGTTGCTAGAACGAGTAGCGCAAGAGGATCTGCATTACACGCCGTCCAGTATCTCCACCCTGCGTATCGATGAAGTTGGAGAAGTTGACCGGCGGGTTGCCGAGGTTTGGATCGAGCGGAATGCCAAATCCACTGCGGCTGGCGTCGAACGGACCCATCGTTGCATGGTTCAGGACGTTGAAGACCTCCCAGCGGAATTGCAGCTCGTGACTTTCCGGAATCCGTGCCGAAAGTCCGTTGAGATGGAAGGTCTTACCCAGTCCAAGGTCGAGTTCGGAGAAGCCGGGAAGGCGGAACACGTTGCGTTCGCCGGTCTCGCCCGGATACGGGTTGCGGAAGTGCTGGAAGGCGTAGGCAGTATTGCAGCCGAAGAGTTTCGGCTGGCCATCCACGGGACGGGTCGGGCAGGTTCCGAAATCGGCCGTGCGGACAGCGTTACTCTGCACTTCCCAGTTCGTAGCCCAGCGCGCGTCGTCGAAGACGCCGGTTGTGCCGTCGTAGGAACCGACGGGAAGGCCGGTGTTCCAGCGGAAGATGCCGGTCATTTGCCAATTACCGATAATGGCATTGCCGACCTTACCGGTATCTGCCAACCAGGCGCGACCGTGGCCGAAGGGCAGTTGCCACACGGTGTTGATGTTGATCTGGTGACGTATGTCGAATGTCGAGTCCGAATACATGTCACCTTGGCGGAACGGGTTCAGGATGAAGGCTTCGCCGTTGTAGGCGCCGCCGTTCTGCAGACCCGAAGAATCGTCCAGCGAATGCGACCAGGTGTAGTTGAAGTCGGCGGTCAAAGAGTTGGTGCGGACTTTGTACGAAACCGCCAACGCATGGTAATTCGAGTTGCCAACTGTGCTCCAAGCGGAGAGCGCGCCATACTGCGGCTGATAGAAAGCATTGGCGCCCAGGGTGGATATGCCATCGATGATCGCCTGGGTGGTGGTGTAATCACCGCCCACGTCGTTGATCAACTGATAGATAGCCTGAGTTGACGACCAAGTCGGGTCATAACCCAAATTCGCCGCCGCTCCGGGGAAGAGGTTCTCGAAATAGGGGATAGTAGCGATGCCGCCAGTTGCGGCCCCCTGAGCTCTTTGTTTGGCGAGCATGGTTCCCGCGGTGTACCAATCCACCCCGGACTTGGGATCGACGAGGTTGATCGGCTGCATGGCGTCACGCTGTAAGAGCAGGTGGCGTCCCGAACGACCGAGATAGTTCACCTGAAGCAGCGAACTATGCGGAAGTTGCCGCTCGTACGTCAGACTCCAGGAGTAGCTCTTCGGAGTGACCAGATTTTGATCAAGCGAAGACTCGATGCGAAGGGAGTTGTCACCAGGCTGCATCTGTGGGAAAGAGATGCTTTGCTGAACCGCGGGTGAGGGAAGCACACCACGGATCGGCTGCCCGAATCCGGAGAACAAGGGACCCAGAGTCGCTCCCGCGGAACAGGCTCCGGCAGTTCCGTAATAAGAGCTACCGGGGTCTTGGTAAGGTGAGCAGCCGACATCGAAGGTGTTCGGACCAACGGTGAACGACGAGCCGAACCCGAGGGTATTCTCGTTGTCGAAGAACGTCGCCAGCGCCTGGCCGAAGTAATCGCCATTCATGCCGAAGCCGCCGCGAATGACGGATTCATTTTCCTTGCCGAAAATCTTCGAGAGCCAGCCGGAATCGAATTTCGGCGAGTAAGCAAATCCAACGCGCGGCTGGAAGTTGGTCTTATCCCAGTTGTACATGGGGCTTGCGCCATTGGCTGGGCCGGACAGGTTGACTCCGATTGGCTGTGTGTAGTCGATACCTTGGGCAGCATCGATCGCGCGATATTGCAAATAGGAGCCGAGCGGAATCGTCGGTTTGGTTTCAAATCCATTTACTTCGTAAATCGGACGCGCCAGACCATAACGCAGACCGGCCGTGATGGTCAGGTTGGATTTCATCTTCCACGTGTCCTGAACGTATCCTTCGTAGTCCTGCCCCGCGAAGTTACGCACCGTGGGGGTTCCCGAGGCCGCCAGGTTCAGGGTGGAGTCATACGTGTAGTTGTCGGTGTATTGGGTGAAACGGCCAATCAGCGCGGTCATAGCGTTTTCCGCGCTCGATCCGTCACCGGTGAACATCGGCGCTCCATAAACCGACTGAACATAATTGCTCAGTGGGCTGCGGATAAGGTCGGTCAGGTAGTAGGAGGGGTTCGTGGTCGCGTTATCGAAGGCGTTCGAATAGCTGCTTCGAATATTGTTGGTCTTGGAAACGCTCACGCCGAACTGGAATGTGTGTTTGCCTTTAATCCAGTTCAAATCATCGACCCAGTTATTCACCGGCGTGACGCGCGTCAGAGTGTGTTGATCGTTGGTGGGATAGTAAACGAAACGGAACCAGACAAAATTCTGGTCGGTATCACCGCCGAGACTAAAGGCCTGGCGCGTGTACCCGTAGTGGAAGGTGTTCACCAGGCTGTTGTTGATGGTCCAAGTGTGGCCAATGGCAATTCCCATAGGGTGATCCCATTCACCCGGCGCAGGCGTGTCTGGATAGGCGGGAGGGGTCACATAATGGTCATAAATGACATTCGCACGAACAAACAGTGTCTGTTTATTGGTGAGATTGAAGTCAAGTTTCGCTGAATGCGAGTTCAGGCGGCTGGGTGTCGGTGCATTGAAACGAAAGCCGCCGGTGTTCAGTCCGTCGCCCACGGTGTTGTCATTGATCGGATATTTGGCTGCAGCGGCAGCAAGTGCCGATACTGCGGCCGGATTGATCGCACCTGGAGTCTGTGCGGTAACGAGGTCGGGGAAGATTTTTGCGAAATCAGAGGAGTTGAGGCTGACGGTTTGTCCGGGTGTGTCGCACGCGGCGTCGCCGCAGAGGCGGAATTTCAGAATGCCTTGCCCTAAGCTAGTCGTCGGTACAGGCTCTTGAGCGGCGGCCAGCACAGGTGTTCCGCTGTGATCGTCGCGGCCTTCATAGCTGTAGAAGAAAAATACCTTGTTCTTTACGATTGGGCCGCCGATAGCACCACCAAAGGTATTTCGAATCAAGGCTGGTCGCGGGATGTCGTCGTGGTTGTCAAACCAGAAATTGGAAGTGAAGACCGTGTTCCGATTGTCATCGAACGCGGCACCGTGCCACTGGTTGGTACCGCTCTTGGTTACCAGGGCAATCTGAGCACCGGATGAACGGCCTCCGGTAGCACCGGCGTTCAAGGTTGAAACACGGAACTCCTCGATAGCTTCGGAATTCAAGCGAAGCACGGGGCCTGCTTCGGCATACGTGGTCGCCGTTTCCGATATGGCCTGTCCGACAGGCCCGATCGCGTTGCTGGCTGCGTCGTTGATATCCACGCCGTCGAGGGTGACGTTGGACTGGTCGGCGCGGCCACCGGCGACATAACCGTCTTTGGTAACACCGGGCTGGAGGGTCAGCAGCGTCAAAACGTTGCGAGCTTCGAGAGGAAGCTGTGTGATTTGCTCGGATACGAAGTTATTGCCCAAGCTAGCATCTTGGGTATTGACCATCACCTGGCCGGATTCGGCACTGACGGTTACGGTCTGGTCCGCGGCACCGACCTGTAATACCACGTCGAGAGTGCCGGCATTCGCGATAAGAACGTGAACATTTTCCAGAACCTGCTGCCGAAATCCAGCGGCCTCTACCTTGAGGCGGTAATCGCCGGGGGAAAGCAGATCGAATGAATACTCGCCGTGCGACCCGGTCTGCTGGGTACGCACCGCGTTCGTAGCGATATTGGTAAGAGTAACTTTGGCGCCGGGAATGACCTTATCTTGCTGGTCCTTAATGACGCCACCAAGTGAAGTGTTGCCGGACTGTGCGAACGCGATGCTGCCCAGGAGCAACAAACTGAGCAGACATGCGATGGCGAGGGAGAAACGGCGGCTCCATACGGAGCGATTGCTCATACATGCCTCCAGGATCGGTGTCCAATACTGAAACGTTTTTGCGCTCTCCCCATGCGGAGCGCTCAACGTCTCTTTACAGCCTTATTTTTCTAGAACGCCCTATTAAGAGGACCGGGACCTCGTGGTCTCGGTTGGAACCCGAATCGTCGGGGATTCGGTTTTGCCTTTTTATGAATGCCCTAAGCTTGCCAAAGCTCTTCGCACGCTAAGTACCACAATCTAATAGCGTCTCGTCCTTATTTTTCAGCGTTTTGTGCAACTCTGATTCCGAATATGGAAGATTCCGAAACGTGCCTACATAATTCTGAAGGTCGATCGCTGGAATCCTCGTCATGCCCGTGTAACGTGAGCCTTTCACACTCACAGGGAAGTTGTTTTCCAGTGATCGCCCAATAAGGGGCCAAAAACTTGCGGCGAATCATACATACCTCGGCGGCAAAGTCCAAAGGATTTCTGAGTTCGCGGGCTAGCACGATCGTTGACGAAACACGGTGCGAGGTGATGGCCATCACCGCTCTCGCGGGCCTTCGGGACTGTAATGCCACCGTAGGGGATCAGGATTAAGCGGTCCTCCGCGGGGGAAACGTTATGAGTAGCTCTCCGAAGAAGCCTGCGGAAGTATTGCCCTGTCCGTTATGTGAAGGTCGCGGCGAAATTGAAAAACAATTGCTGCTGGAGCGCCTGAGAGAGAAAGATCTTGGACGCAAGGTGGAAACCTACTTGTCGAATATCGTTGCGGCCGAGCGTAGCGAGGAATTGAGCGGGATTCCGACGGCCGAGGCGCCGAAACACGAGGCGAACGCCTGGAATCTGACGCACTTCCTGTGGCGAAGAAGCCCAAAGGAGTAAGGGCGTAACGAGCGTATTCAGGAGTTCATCCGGCGGTGGGAAGCGCGGCGGGCGCAACCTGCTGAAAAGCCGGATCAGAGCTGGTGACTCCCAGCTCACTTACCGGGACTGCGAAGCGCGGTCCCGGATTTTTTTGGGGTTTAACTTATGCCGCCTGTTTATCGATGGGGGTTCTGATGCCGCGCAAGAAGTCCTGGGCGGCGTGATAGCCCTGAAGTGTGCCGACGTCCATATAGACCTCGCCAACGTGGGTGGCCCGCACTGTATTTCCGGCACCAATGAACGCGTTCAGAAGGTGTCCGAGGTATTCGTCGGTGCGATGGCGCGACTCCCATAACAACTTGAGCGCGTGAAATGCAGCTCCGGTGGTGGTAACGGCTCCCCAGATCCAATGCGATTCGGCATTCAGAACCTTAACGTCGACGCGCTGGACGTAGCCGTGCTCGTCGGAGATTACGGAATCGAACGCCGATGGATCGAGTACGGGGAAGCAAATCAGGTTCACATCCGAGGAGCGGCGTCGCTCGATGGCAGTGCGGTAGCAATTCTCGGGGAACCAAATAGTGTCGGGGAGACCGAGCAGGACGTGGTCGTGAGGATGCGCGAAGGGTTCGGCGCGGAAGAGGGCGTCGCAGAGCCCGCGAGGCTGCTGCTGAACGACATAGAAAATCTCGGCCGCGTACTCGCGTTCGGCGAAGTAGCGCACGATGTCGGTCTTCTCGGCGGAGATGATCATGCAAATCTCGGTGGCTCCGGCGGCGATCATTCGCTCCACGAGATATTCGGTGACCGCTTTCGGGCGTTCGACTTCATCGATCAGGCGCGAGCCGACCGGCAATAATTCCTTGGAGCAGCCCAGAGGCTGAATGCGCTGGCCAGCGCCGGCGGCGGGAATGATGCCGATCATGCGACCTCCGCGACGGCCTTGCTGCGGCCCGAAATGGCATCTTCGAGGTAGGAAACAAGCTGCTTGGCTCGATGTTCTCCCGTGTGTTCGGCGAGTGTGCGCTCGCAGGCGCGAGTCGCGATCCTCGCCAGTTCTGCGTCGGAGATGTCGAATGCACGGACTACGTCATTAGTGTTGCGAGCGATGAAGATTTCTTCGTCCGGAGTGAAGAACTGATCGAGGCCGGTGAACCAATCGGAGATGATTGGCGTTCCACAGGCGGCCGCCTCGAATAGCCGGCCGGAGGGGCAGAATCCGCATTGGGCCATGGTTTCGCGCGTAAGATTCAGCGTAAGTCGAGATCCGGAATAAAGTGCCGGGTGATCATGAGGCGATACGTGGGGATAGCGGCGCAGGTTCGACGGCCAAGACGTATCGGGATATAACGAACCGGCGAGGACGAAAATATCTTCCGGTCGCCTTCGAACCGGCTTCAGGAACAGTTCCTCAAATTTCTGATGCCGGTCGGCGGCATAAGTCCCCATGTAGCTCATCAGGCAGCGGAACGGTTCCGGAACGTCGACCCGCGCATGCACATCCGGATCGACACACCCGTAGAGTGGTAGCGCCTTGCGTGCCGACCATCGCTGCTCGAGCTGGTCGAGAGTTTTTCCACCGCACCACGAGAGATAGAGATCGAATGCAGGAATTTGATCGGCGCGAAGGTAATCACATTTTCCTGATGAAAGCTTTTCCAGTGTGATCGGCGTATCGAGGTCGTAGAAGACACGGAGTCCGGCGGCGACCTCGAAAATCTCATTGATGATGTCAGCCCCATTCGAGCAATAGCTGGCGTGAATGACGACGTCGGATTCCGCGGCATCGTCGTACGCTCGCGCCTGAACGTCGTCCCAGTCGGAATAAAGCACCAGGCGGCAGAAATCCGTCGAATCAAAATCGCGATGACTGGCGTAATAGGGGACGTCGCACTCGTAGAAGACCACTTCGTGCCCCATGCGGTCGAGTGCCCGCAAGAGTGCTCGATAAGGCGTCGCGTGCCCGTTGCCCCACGAGGAACTGATGGTGAGTCCGAAAATAGTGATCTTCAAAGGAGCTTCCCGGTGCCGCCAGCAAGGTACTTACTTTTCTGATGGCGAATGTGAGCAGGTCGTTGCCGGGCAAGCGTTACAGAAAAGCAGGCGCGGACCTGTGAAGTCCGCGCCGGATCGTGGCTTACGACTCGAGGGTGGCGTCCATGGTGATTTTTGCGTTGAGAACCTTCGAAACAGGGCAGCCGGCCTTGGCGGCGTTGGCGACTTCCTGGAACTTGGCGTTGTCGATTCCCGGAACCTTGCCGCTGACTGTGAGGTGTACCGCAGTGATTGAAAATCCGTCGCCGACTTTTTCCAGCGAAACCGCAGCTTCCGTGGCGACGCGATCGGCCTTGAATCCGTTCTTCTCCAGGGCGGCGGAAAATGCCATCGAGAAGCAACCTGCGTGTGCGGCGCCGATCAGTTCCTCGGGGTTGGTCCCAATACCGTTTTCAAAGCGCGTGGCAAATGAGTATTGTGTGTCTTTCAGCACGCCACTGGCCGTGGAGATCGTGCCCTTACCGTCTTTCAAGCCGCCTGACCAGACGGCGCTCGCTTTCCGTTGCATGCAAATTTCCTCGCTGATGAATATTTCGATTGCAGCACTTCAACGTCGAACATTTTAGTCCTCAGCGCAAAAATTTGCCGGAGCATAACAGCGAATGAACGCCATTCCGCATCCGGGAGTAGCACATGGCATCGAATTCGATTACGCTGTCGGTTCTTGCTGAATCAAAGGGGTGGTGAATGCGCATTTTAAGTGCCGGCCTGATGTCATTGCTGTTTGTAACGCAGTCGTTTGGTGCGACCGTACCCGAAGTACAGAGTCCCGCCTACCAGCAGGACTATTCCAAGTGGCGGAAGGATCTCGACGACAGCCGCCGCAAGAATTGGCTCACGCTGGTCGGATTGTTCTGGTTGAAGGACGGCGAGAACCGCGTCGGAGGAGATCAGAAGGACGAAGTGCCGTTACCGGCGGACAAGGCCCCAGCGCAGGTTGGGGTCATTGAATTTCACGACGGGCACGCCGTGTTTAAGGGATCGCCCTCGGCACATGTCACCAGCGATGACAAGCAAGTGCAGACGATAGAGTTACAGCCCGATACGACCAAGAAGCCGACTGTGCTGCAACTTGGCGACTTGCGTTTTCACATGATCCAGCGCGAACAGAAGTTCGGTATCCGTGTTAAAGACATACACAGCGCGGGTCTGGCGAATTTCAAAGGGACGGAGTTCTATCCTCTGCACGAGAGCTATGTCGTCGAAGCCACGTTTATTCCGTACGACAAGCCGCGCAAGGTGGCAATCCCAACTGTGCTGGGGCAGGATGCAACGATGGATAGTCCTGGCGAGGTTGAGTTCACGCTGAAGGGACAGAAGATTCGTTTGCAGGCGCTGACCGAAGGCTCGCCCGATCTGACATTCATCATTAAAGATCAGACGAGCGGCAAGGGGACATATCCGGCGGGTCGTTTTCTCGACACCGACGCGCCGAAAGACGGCAAGGTGCTCATCGATTTCAATCGCGCGTACAATCCGCCTTGCGCATTTACTGCCTATGCAACCTGTCCGCTACCGCCAAAGCAAAACTGGCTGCCGACGGCAGTCGAGGCGGGAGAGAAGTACTCAGGGCACCACTAGATTGCCGATCGCCGCCCGTGCTTATAATGTCGCGCCATGGGACGTTCCCTTTTTTGGAAGATCGTTATCTTAGTCGGCGTGCTGGCGTGCGCGTCGCTGTCGTTGGCGCAATCGCAGAATGCGGAGTTGGATCTTCCTACCTTCCACGTGGAAACTCACCTGGTATTGGTTGACGTTATCCCGGAACATTCGGCGCAGCACACCCTCGCGCTATTAACGGACCTGAAGCGCGACGACTTTCGCGTTTTCGACAATCGCAAAGAGGTGCCGGTCGACACCTTCGATGTGGGCGCCGACCACAGTACAAGACCGATTGCTTTGTGGCTGATCGTGCAATGTCCGGAGGAATATCCGCCGTCGTGGCACTCCGAGTTCATGCGCGGCGATGCGCATTATTTGCGTCCTGCCCTGGCACATTTGGAACCGAACGATGCCGTAGGCGTGGCCCATTGGTGCGACGACGGGATTGCAGCCATCGACCTGGCTCCGGGACACGATGCCGATGGCTCGATCGCGGCGATTGAAAAACTGCTCAATCAGAAAATGACGCACGGCGAGAATCGAAGCGGCGAACTGGCGATGGAGAAGATGATCGAGATGATCGTGGACCAGGCGCAGCGTACTACGCCGCAACGCTTGCCGGTGATGGTGTTCCTGTACGGAGACCATTGCGGGACGCTTTCGTGGGAGGCGGAGAAGATAATCGAAGATGTGTTGAAGACGTCGGGCATAGTATTTGGCATTGGTGATGGGCGCTGGAAGTTCGATCCCAAGGAATTATCGGGCGGAGGAGAGGTCGGCTACCTGGTGCACTACTACGCCGGGGAAACGGGCGGCGAGTTCTATATGGCTCCCGATCCGAAGACCGGCTATTCCGGCGCGCTCGACTACATTCTGTCGCAGGTGCATCTGCGTTACACGCTCGGATTCAAGCCGCCACTGCTCGATGGCAAGCACCACAAGTTAAGAGTGGAATTAACAAAAGACGCGCAGGGACGTTACAAAAACGTCCAACTGCGCTTCCGCACGGAGTATGTGCCTGTCGCGCCGGGCCATTAGCTCAGTTGCTGGTTTCGGTGGTTCGCCGCTTGGAAGGTTCTGGATAGTGATAGCGAAAATCTCTCGGCGGAATGTCGCCATAGAAGCGGGTATTGAAGTCGAGTACGGTGTCGATGCGCTGCGCATCGCGCCAATATGACCGGTTATCAGGATAGGGGTACGTTCCCATCGCGTGGAAGGGCAGTGGATCGACGGTAAGGCCATCGGCGGCATAGAAATCCATGTCTTTTTCGAAGCCGTCGGCATAGAAGAAGTAGTCACGTGTCCAGCCCTGCGGAAGCGCCGGCAACTTCGATGGATCGAAGTCGAGTTTGATGACGTCTCCGGAGCCGAACACCGCGAAGCGGTCGTCGGAATTCCTCACCAAGTTCAGCACATCGCCGGTACGCGTGTAGGCGCCAGCCTGCCGGACGTAGGGCCCGCTCGGGCTGACGGTTTCGTAGACGTAGTAATGATCGCCCGGCACGTTCCTGCCGCGCTCGATGTCGAGCGGATATCCGTGGAACGCCAGGTTTGCGGCAGCCATCGGCACTTCGTGAAGTCTGACTGCGGGCGACGACTGCGTGCGATCGATCAGAATCTGATCCCAATAGATTTGCAGGTTGGTTCCGATGCGAATTTTTGTAGTGCCGACCGGTAACTTTCCCGTTAGATCAGCAACGGTGGTGCGAGGCAGTCCGGCTGGGAAGCCCATGTCATCGACAACCTTAATCCAGCGGCCGTTGGCTTCGGCTTCCACATAGGGCGCAATAGGATCGATGCCCGCCTGATGGGCGGAGAACATTGACGTGGCGGTGAAGTACTCGATGAATCCGTGCAGAAGCAGGCGCAAGGCACCGCCCTGATAAGCTTCGCCAAGATCAAGTGTGAGGTTGTGCGGCTCGGCGTATCCGGCGTAGGCGCGCAGCAATCTGAAGTTGTTCACGTAGACTCGGTCGCGTTTCGCGAGTTGCGACAAAACATCGTGACCCGAGTCATCCCACGCACCGGCGGGAAGCCGCAGATCGCTCAGGCGACTGCTGATAACTTTGAAATCCGGATATGGCGGGTTGGCGGCGAAGTACTCGTTGGGCTCGACATTCGTATCGGATGGATGATCGACGGCGAGCAAGCGTAGTTGATCGATGTAAACGACTTCTTCCATCGGCTCCATGAAGCGGAAACTGAGCAGGCCGTTCCTTTGTTTGACGATGTCGCCGTCGACCTTCAGGTACTCGGTCGGATCGGGGATGTTGCGCTGGTCTGGTCCGACCCAGTGGCCGACAACGCCCGCACCGATCATGTCGGAGATAAAGCGATAACGCGTACCATCCCAGGCGAAGAGGATCGGACAGGAACTGCCACGGCGGTCGATTTCCATGATTTCTGCCGGCTTTGTTGTTGCGACTTCGATCTCGTCCTGCACGACGCCGGTCGGCCACAGCATGCGCACAACATCTGCCTGCTTGTTCTTGCCGAGTCCGACGACGAGGTCGCTGGCGCTCTGGCCGAGGTAACCCGCGCCCGTGATTTCGAACTTCTGCGACAAGGTTCCGGAGAAGATCTCGATCTTGGTGCCAACACCGGTCTTGTTATCGTTCAGGCCCTTGAGTGCGATGCGCAGGGAATTGTTTTTGTTACCGCCATCGTTACGGAGCAGGATTGCCTGGGCGGAATTTTGGGTGATGAGAAGGTCGGTATCGCCATCATTGTCGTAATCAGTGGCGATAACGCCGCGAGGATCTTTCAATTCCAGCTTGTCGAGACCTACGTCAGCCGTTACATCGCGGAAGCCCTTCGCTCCTTCGTTACGAAGCAGGCGGACTACGAACTTGCCGTCTTTGGTTTCGCCAACCGCAGCCAGGTCGATCCAGCCATCATTGTCGTAGTCGATCGTGGTGATTCCGTAGGCGTGCTGCCAATTCGTGATCGGCAATGGGACAGGTGAAAACGTTCGCCCGTGCTCGTTATGGACTAATGCAACTGTTCCATCGGGTTCGGCGATAGCCCAGTCCATCCAGCCGTCTTTGTCGTAATCGAGGACGACGATCCCAAGCGCCGAGAACGGCAGGTTATCGGGTTTCCATTTGCCTTCGCGTGGATTCTTAAACAGCTGCGATGGAGTGCCAGAGACAACAATATCGACGGCACGATCGTTATTTGCATCGGTGCCGATTGCTGTATAGCTGCCTGCGTTGCCATTGAGCGCCAAATCCGATGTGATGTCCGCGAACGTGGAGTTGCCGTTGTTGCGCCACATCTGGTTCCTGCCGGAGCCCGCTTCGCCACTGGTTCCGGGAGCGCCCGCTGCGACGTACAGATCGACATCGCCGTCGTGATCGTAGTCGATCCAGGTGAGGCCGTGAATGGAATCGCTCTTGGCGGCAATTCCTACCGTTGTCGTTACGTCTGTGAACGCACCATTGTGCTCATTGTGGAAGAGCTGCACGCCCGAAGTCGTCGCGATTGCGAGATCGACATATCCGTCAGCATCGTAGTCGGCTGCGGCACACGTAACGACATCGGTAAGCGAGTCGAACCCGGCAGTCTTGGTGACATTCTCGAATTTTCCGTTTCCGAGATTGTGGTAGAGCGCGGGCTTGTTTCCCGCGCCCGCAGCGAGAAATAGGTCAGGTTTCCCGTCGTTGTCGTAGTCGAGAAAGCACGCGCCACGCCCGGCAAACTCGTCCTGTTCCTTCAGTGCTGCAGGTGCGGTTGCTGCGAGGCCCGCTTCGACAGATGCATTCACGAACTTCACGGTAATCGACGGCTCAACCTCGTTTTCTTTTCCAGCCACCATCGAGACTAGAGAAAGCGGCCCTTGGTCGCCGTAGGCCAGCGTGATCGGCGCGCCAATCTTGGTTTGCGTCAGATGCTGGAAGCGGACGAGATGTTTCTTGGCTTCTTCCTGGTTGCCGAGTCGCCGGTAGGCGGTTGCGATCCCAAATTCCGCCGACGCATGAAACTGATTGAGGCGAATCGCCTCCTCAAACTGCTTGATCGCCGCTTCGTTCTGTCCGGATTGGGAAAGCGTCAGTCCGAGAAAGTAATGCGCGTCAGCGTCGTTGGGCGCCGCATCCACCGCATGCTGAAACGCATCGACAGCCGATTTCGCGTCGCCGCTATTCTTGTAAAGCAGACCGAGGTTATACCACGCGCGCGCGTTCCTAGGATCGCGTTTGATCGCCGCCTCGAGCAAAGGAAGCGCCTGTTCGGTCTTTTGCTGGTTCAGCAACGCGATTCCCTGGTTCAGTCGCGCCTCCTCGAATTTAGGATCCGCCTGCCCCGCGTCCTCGAAGTATTTCAGGGCCTTTCCGAACTCCTGCTGGTTCATGTAGGCGGCGCCAAGATTATTCAGGCGATACGCTTCGGCGGTGTTCGAATGCGATGTCGTTTTCGGCTTGGCCGCTGATTTCGCAGCTGGCTTCGAAGAAGAAGGCTGCGCGCAGAGCAGGAATGCAAAGAATAACAGCACGAAAGGAAGGATAACTTTCTTCATGAGTATCTGACGGAACGGGAATCGTTCGCACTCTACTGTAAACCGGAAGCGGAGGCCGCGGGCGGCAAACTTTCATCGCCATCGACGATTCGTCGATAGCGCAGTGCGGTGTTATCGGTGGGTCGCTGACTATTTGCCGCCTGCCGCGGAGTGTTGCGCCGCCGTTGCGACCGCGACAGGCTTCGGCGATGTTCGGGCCCCGTACTTTCGCATCCCGACAATACCTTTGCCTTCCTGGACGACGATTGTCTGTCCGGCATCGATATTGCTCAATTTGTCGACTTGCCCGCTCGGCCACGAGATCTCGACATTGCTAACTTTGGTGTTCGTCCCGAGACCGAAAGTCAGCACCAGTTCGCTCGACGAGAGATAAGCGCCGCCGCTCTTCATCATCAGCCATTGCTGGTCCCGCCCGCTGGTGATTCGCACCACGGCTCCGATGCCGTCGCGATTCGACCGTGTGCCGACCAGTTTCACGCGCAAGCTTTGATTTGTACCGCCGTCGTTACGATATAAAACCGTCGGCCCTGCGTTGGTGGTCATCAGCAGGTCGAGGTCGCCGTCGTTGTCGATGTCGGCATAGGCCGCCCCTCGTGCGACGCGCGGAGTGTTAAACGATGGTCCGAGCGAAGCCGAGACTTCTGAAAAACCTTGCCCATGGCCATTATTGCGGAATAGATGCGGCGGCTGCTTGTACTTGATCCGCTTCTGCACGCGTTCGACATCGGGTTCGATGTGGCCGTCGGCGATGAAAATGTCGGGCCAGCCGTCGAGATCGTAGTCGTAGAAGAAGCAGGCGAAACCAAGCGTCAACAGGCTGGCTTTGCCGATTTCGGACCGCGGCGCCTCATCCACGAACAATCCTTTCCCTTCATTGTGGTAGAGCGAAACCATCTGGTTCGAGAAGTTGCTGATCAGCAGGCTGGCGCGTCCCGAGCGATCGTAATCGACAGCGTCCACGCCCATACCTGCGCGAGCAACGCCATCTTCGCTGAAGGCGACCCCGGCCTGCACGGCACGTTCGCTGAATGTACCGTTCCCGTTATTGCGATAAAGCTTGTTTGGTTGGGTATCGTTGGCCAGCGCAACGTCGGGCCAGCCGTCGTTGTCGTAATCGAGGATGCTGATGCCTAACGTTTTCGCGCTCGCATCCTGCAAGCCAGCCGTGGCGGTCACGTCTTCAAATTTTCCATTGCCGAGGTTGTGCCACAGGCGTACTGACGCGCCCTGGTACGACTCCGGAGTGCAATATGATTTGTGAGAGCCGTCGAGAGTGCAGTACAGGTCGCCCTTTTCGGACCACTGTACGTAATTCGCCACCAGCAGATCGAGTTTGCCGTCCCTGTCAAAGTCGAACCACGCGGCGCTGGTCGAGAACTCGTTCGGGCCCCACATGCCGGCTTGCTTCGTCACGTCGGTAAAGGTGCCGTTGTGATTGTTATGAAACAGGTGGCTCTGCCCGAGAGCGGTAATGAATAAGTCGTCGTAACCATCGTTGTCGAAATCGCCGACCGCTGCGCCCATCCCGTACAGGCTCGCCGCCGCGAGTCCTGACTTCGCGGTCACGTCGGTGAATGTACCGTTGCCGTTGTTGTGATACAGCTTCAGCGTTGTCTTGCCGTGGACAGCGTGGCCGGCGAAATCTTCGCCATTGACCATCAGAATGTCGGGAAAGCCATCATTGTCGTAATCGATGAAAGCGCAGCCTGGGCCGAGGGTTTCAGGCAGGTACTTCTTTCCGAACGCGCCGTTGTTGTGCACGAAGCGGATGCCCGCCTGCTGTGTGATGTCGGTGAACCGGATGGCCGGCTTGCTCTGCGCCAAGCCAACGGCACTCAATAGAATAAGGACAAAAGAAATTCGAAACCGCATTGAGGTCAGATTATTTCCCGCCACTGATTTCCAGTACGCTATTCGTGTTGTTCTTCTTGACGGCAACATTGGTCTGTAACGGCGCGCTAATGTGTTCGTGCACTGCCTGCCGCTCGTTGTTATCTTCGGGATGAGCCTGCCGATAGGCGCCGGTCAGCGTTTGCGCGGCTTCGTCAGCTTTGAACCGCATATAGAGTTTGCGGTGCAACATGGCTTTCGGCTCATCGCCCAGGCCCTGGTAACAAAGCATCAGGTTGTAATTCGCCTGCAAATCCTCCGGATCGACTGTCAGCGTCTGCTGGAATTCGCTAACGGCATCGTTATATCTGCGCTGCAGGAAGTAGACGCGCCCCAGTTCGTTGCGGACTACGCGATCTTTCGGATACTGCTGCAATACCAGCTTCAATCGGCTGGCTGCGTCGTCGTAATTGCCGTCGTTGCGAAGCACTTTGGCATAGAAGTAGTTGGCGCGGGCAAGGTTTGGTTGCAGGGCAAGTGCCTTCTCCAGCACGCCGCGGGCGCGATCCATGTCCCCTTCCTGTACAGCTACTCGACCCAGGTTCACCCAGCCGTCAACGTTCTTCGGATCGATTTCGGTGATTTTGGTGAATGCCTGCGCCGCTCCTTTCAGGTCACCCTGGAGGAACAGACCGATTCCGTAATCGTTCCAGCGCGTCCAGTCGTCTTTGTTCAACACCACCTGCGGATCAGGGGCTTTCGAACTTTTCGGAGCGACATTCACATTCACGCTGTCTTCGGAGATCGTCGTGATCGGAATGTTGGGAACGGCGTGGATCTTGCCGGAAACGCTTCCGAAATCGGTGGTTAACGTCTGAATGCGGTCGTCGTAGTTCGGGTTGTATTTGTCGCGTTGCGATGGATCGTAGGCTCCGGCATAAGCGAAGTCCGTATTAGCGAACGAGAACTTACGGTACAGCAGCCGAGATCGCAGCGTGATCTTGTTGCCCGCGTTCTCCGGGATGTGCAACTTGTAATGGACCGTATCGGCTGCTCCGGGTGGAATCAGTCGGACGTAAACCACGGCACGGCTTGCCCACGCGTTGCGCTTGTTAATGGGATGACCGTGCTCATCGATCATTAGCGAGCGATAGAAGTGCGCTCCAGGGTCGACCGGCCCTTTTCCGTCGTCTTCGACTTTGCCGCTCCAGAATAGCGTCTGGCCCTTGTCATCGACGGCCTTCAATTCGACCCAGGTGTCGTAGGCGTCGATAGTGCCGCCGGGGAAGAAGTGACCGACCTTACGTGTCCGAACGACGACGTCAACGCGGGCATCATCGCCTCGACGAACTGTGGCGTTGACGCGGTTTAGCGGAGCAGTTACGGGCCGCGCCGTTCCTCCACCTGCACCAGTAGGCAAAGAAGTCTCGGCCTCTTCGCCGACCGCGAACTCGGTGCTCATGTCGCTGTGACCGTAGTCGCCGCCGCTGCTAACTCCGGTTTCGGGCGAGATGGCGAAGATATCGACCGTGACTGAATTCTTGAGGAACTTCTGCGTTACTTCGAGTTGCTTTTGATCCTCATTGGCAAAGGGCACTGCCGTGTTCGCCGCCGGGAACTGGTGCGAGTGAATGAACCCATTCACGTTGCCCATGTCGGTGGAAGGCGTGAGTGGCATGTGGCAGTCGGCGCACTGCTGCGGCTTTGGTGGATAGTAGAACGAGCGCGCGCCCTGTCCGGAGACGCCGCTGGCCTGCCAGTTGTCGTATTCATTGAACCCGCGAATCCAGCGATAATGGTTTACCGGTTCGTCGAGGTGAACCTTATGGCAACTGGAGCAGAACTCCGCGGTCTGGTTCGCCATGAAGGGCTTCAGGAAAACGCGCCGATGCGGCTCAGGATTCAGCTTGGTCATCCAGTCGTGGGCGAAGCGGATGACTGGATTGTTGCTCGCCGCCAGCTCGTGGAGCTTCGGATATTCGAGGAAGAAGTCGCCCTGTCCCATGGTGCTCTTCACCTGCACGATGGAGTGGCACATCATGCAGCCCAGCCCGGCCTGCGCTTCCGGCGATTTAAGGTCGAGATCTTTCACCGGCGTGTCGAATTTGCCGCTGTAGAGCAGCGCCGGATCGTGGCATCCAGCGCACCATTTCGAGGACTTCGGGCTGTCGACTTGTTGCATGTACTCAATCGACTTGCGGTACCACTGGTTATTGAACGACGAGAAGTGGTGCATAGAGCTCTGCCATTCCTTGTAAATGTCGGCGTGACAGCGCTGGCAGGCTTGCGATTCGGTGAAGTAGCTCGAGGGGATGTGCCCTTTGTGTTTCGTCTGCGCCGAGCTGGGAAAGAAGAGACCCTGCGGCCCGTCGCCTTCAGCGTCCATCGTCTCCGGGGCGACGGCAGGATTTACGATGCGGTTCGCCTCGTCCCAACGCTGATTGCGCTGGTAGTGCGCAGCGTAACCGATGCCGGCGATGACCAGGAGTGCGACAGTGGCGCGAGCGAAGGTCGAGAGGCCGCTGGACCCGCGGAAGCGCACGGCGATCATCAACACGACGCCAAGCGCACCGACGAAAATGTGAGCATACAGAATCTTGTCCTCGGAGTGCGCGGTTCCGGTCTTGATCAGCACGCAACCGAGCACGGCTCCGACGAAGGTCACCAGCCAGGCGATCTTCGCGAACAAATCGGACTGACGAAAAGCACGTATGAGAGCGGGAATCAGCAGGATGGAGGCGACCAGTCCAAGTCCGGCGTGAAGAAGGACGACAGCGGCGTAAGGAATGTTCGGGGCCGGAAACGCGTAAAGGTAAACGGCCGAGACTGCCAGGAAAACCAGCAGTCCCTTGAGGATCCGAGGGGAGTTCGATTCTGTATTTTGCATTGACTTCTGGAAGAACCAGCCGGAAAAACGAACCTCACCCTAAAGTCGTTTTCGAGAGTATCTGGTTCCTGAAAAGCTTATGCTTTCGGCGCGCGGCGTGTCGAGAGCGCGACCGGCAGCGAATTGGTTTTTAAGTAGTATTGCCAAAGTCTCAGGATTGTGATCTCAGCGAGACACCCCTGAACCATTGCCGGCGTGACGGTGGGGCGCGGATGCGGTAATGTGATCGCAAGAGGTGAGATTTGACAGACGACGCAGTTGCCACGAAGGTGTTCGAGATCATCGCCAAGCAGAAGCGTATTTCTCCTGAACAGGTTACGATCGACAGCACTTTCCAGGAACTGGGGCTCGATTCGCTCGACGCAGTGAACATCCTGTTCGAGGTGGAAGGCGAGTTCAACATTTCGATTTCCGACGAACAGGCGCGGCAGATTAAGGATGTACGCCAGATGGTGGAAGGCGTGGCCGCGTTGGCGGGCGAGAAAAAGACAGCCTGAACGATGGCTCGCGTCGCGATTACCGGCATGGGAATGATCTCGGCGCTCGGCCGAAACGTGCCGGAAAACTGGGTGGCGCTTAGCGAAGGGCGAGCAGGAATCGGGCCGATCACGGCGGTCGATACCACCAACCTGAAGTTCAAGAATGGAGCCGAGGTTGGCGGCTTCAATCCCGAAGAGTATTCCCTGAAAACAGATTATCTCGATCGCTTCGCACAGTTTGCGGCAGTGGCGGCGCGGGAGGCGGTGCAGACGTCGGGTTTGAACTTCACACCGGAGCTGGGCGATAGGTCGGCGGTGATCACCGGATCGTGTGTCGGCGGACAGAACACTTCGGACGCCGGTTTCGTGGAGCTGTACCGCAAAAACAATCCGCGCGTAAATCCGATGACAATTCCGCGGACTATGGCTAACGGCGGCGCGAGTTTTATTGCGACGGAACATCACATTCGTGGTCCGGTGTACACGATTTCAACGGCGTGTTCGTCGTCGAATCACGCGATTGGGCAGGCATTCTGGATGGTACGAAGCGGAGCCGTGGAAGTGGCGATCACGGGCGGCAGCGAGGCGCCGTTCAGTTTCGGATTCCTGAAAGCGTGGGAGGCAATGCGTGTGGTCTCGCCGGAGACGTGCCGTCCGTTTTCGAAAGATCGCAAAGGGCTGATTCTTGGCGAAGGAGCCGCGATGCTGGTGCTGGAATCGCTGGAGCGGGCGCAGGCGCGCGGGGCGGAGATCTTGGGCGAGATCGTTGGATTTGGAATGTCGTCGGATGCGGGACACATCACCGCGCCATCGGAGGAGGGTGCGGCCATGGCGATGGAAGCGGCGATGCGGGACGCGCAGGTTTCGCCGATGGAGATCGGCTACATCAACGCGCACGGAACGGGAACGGCTCTGAACGATTCGACGGAGACGCAGGCGATCAAACTGGCGATGGGACCACAGGCGAAGAGTGTAGCGGTGAGTTCGACGAAGTCGATGCATGGTCATGCGCTGGGAGCAGCGGGTGCACTGGAAGCGGTAGCGACGGCGATGGCACTGAAGACGGGCGTGCTGCCACCGACCGCGAATTTCAACGAGGCCGATCCGGCGTGCGATCTTGACGTGATTTCGAACGAAGCGCGACGGCAACAGGTGGAGTACGCGATGTCGAACTCGTTTGCGTTCGGAGGGCTGAACGCGGTGCTGGTGTTTCGGAGATTTCAGTAACTTGCAAAAACGTACTCTCGGCGACTTCTGTCCCATTGAGATGACAAATAAACCTTAGTGACAAATGAACTCTTACTCCGCCGACGACATCCTTCGATTGCTCGATTTGAAACCGCTGACGATCGAGGGCGGATTCTTCCGCGAAACCTATCGTTCGTCACAAAAGATCGAACTGCCGCTTTACGGCGGAGCGCGGTCGCTGAAGACGGCGATCTTCTACATGCTCACGCCCGAAACGTTTTCGCGGATGCACCGTGTGCCGGGCGATGAGATGTTTCATTTTTATCTTGGCGATCCGGTGGAGATGCTGCAACTGGGCGAGAACGGATCGGGTGAGGTGATCGTGATGGGACAGGATATTTCGGCGGGAATGAAACTGCAGCACGTGGTTCCCGGCGGAAGCTGGCAGGGGGCAAGGCTGCGAGCGGGTGGGAAGTTCGCGTTGCTGGGAACGACGATGAGTCCGGGATTCGAATACGAAGATTACGAAACGCCGGAGCGGGAAATATTGCTGGCGGAGTACCCGGGAAACGCGGAATTGATCATCGCCCTGACGCCGACGTGGAGCTAAGTCCTTTGTTTCTGGTTATCTAGCCGTAAGCCGTAAGTTATTGATTCGATTGGTAGGGTGGGGTGAAAATTTTTTTGGCCGCCACTCTACTGTTTTTTCGCCACTTCGATGCGGGTGTCGGCGCGCTCGATCGCTGCCTGGAGTCCGTCGTAGTCGATGTCGGTCTTCCCGCTTTTGAGCTCTTCCTCGCAGCGAGTCTTAGAGCGTTGTGCACGATTGACGTCGATTTCTTCGGGACGCTCGGCGGTCTCGGCAAGGATGGTGACCTTCTCAGGCAGGACTTCGGCGAATCCCCAAGCGACGGAGACGTACTTGGTCTGGCTGCCTAGGCGGTAGGTAATTTCGCCGACAGCGAGCTCGGTGATGAGGGGAGCGTGTCCGGGAAGGATGCCGAGATACCCGTTCTTGCCGGGAATCTGCGCCTCTTCGGCGACGTCTTTCACCACCAGCTTTTCGGGGGTGACGATTTCAAGTTCAAAAGTATCTGCCATAAACCCGTCGTTCGTTATTGGTCGTTAGTCGTTAGTAAACCACGGCCGCTTTGACCGCTGGTGGCTGGCGAACGACCAACAACCAACGACTAAGGACCCACTCTTTTATGCTGCCGTTGAGGCGCGCATTTTTTCCGCCTTCTCGAGGACCTGGTCGATGGTGCCGACCATGTAGAACGCCTGCTCGGGAATGTCGTCGTGCTTGCCTTCGATGATTTCCTTAAACGCCTTGATGGTATCGGCAACTTTGACGTACTCGCCCTTGAAGCCGGTAAAGATTTCGGCCACGTGGAACGGCTGCGAGAGGAACTTCTGGACCTTGCGAGCGCGCGCCACCGTGAGTTTGTCGTCTTCCGAAAGTTCGTCAATACCGAGAATGGCGATGATGTCCTGGAGGTCTTTGTAGCGCTGCAAAATTCGCTTCACGCCCTGCGCGACATCGTAGTGCTCCTGCCCGACCACGTGCGGATCAAGAATGCGCGACGTGGAAGCCAGAGGATCGACGGCAGGGTAGATGCCGAGTTCCGTCAACTGGCGCGAGAGCACCGTTGTCGCATCGAGGTGAGCAAAGGTCGTGGCAGGAGCGGGATCGGTGAGGTCGTCGGCAGGCACATAAATGGCCTGCACCGAGGTGACCGAACCTTTCTTGGTGGAGGTGATGCGCTCCTGCAACTCGCCCATTTCGGTAGCGAGGTTGGGCTGGTAACCGACGGCAGATGGCATACGTCCGAGCAGCGTGGAAACTTCGGCTCCGGCCTGCGTGAAGCGGAAGATGTTGTCCACGAAGAAGAGCGTGTCGGCGCCTTCTTCGTCGCGGAAGTATTCGGCGACGGTGAGACCGGTGAGCGCGACGCGCAGACGCGCTCCTGGCGGCTCGGTCATCTGGCCGTAGATAAGCGCGGCCTTGGAGTTCTTAGAGTCGCCCGGCTTGATGACGCCCGACTCAGACATTTCGAGCCAGAGATCATTGCCCTCGCGAGTACGCTCGCCAACGCCGGCAAAGACTGAGTATCCGCCGTGCTGCTTGGCGACGTTGTTGATGAGTTCCATGATGACGACGGTCTTGCCCACGCCAGCGCCACCGAACAACCCGATCTTGCCACCCTTCAGGAACGGCTGGATGAGGTCGATGACCTTGACGCCGGTCTCGAACATTTCGGCACGCGTCGATTGCTCATCGAACGCGGGAGCCTGGCGGTGGATGGGATATTTCTTTTCGGTCACAATGGGGCCGAGTTCGTCCACCGGTTCGCCGATCACGTTCATCACGCGACCGAGCGTGCCGTGTCCCACGGGAACGCGGATGGGGCCGCCGAGATCGATGGCTTTCATGCCGCGAACAAGACCGTCGGTGGGCTGCATGGAGACGCAGCGGACGCGGCCCTCGCCGAGGTGCTGCTGGACTTCGAGGATGATGCTGATCGGCGAGGGAACTGTGAAACCGTCGCTGACCACGCGAATCGATTGATAGATGGGCGGGATCGCGGACTCGGAGAACTGCACGTCAACCGCGGGTCCGGCGATCTGGATGACTTTGCCGATATTTTCCATATAAACCAGTTTCCAGTTTCGAGTTTCAGTTTCGAGTTCAGTTGCGACGATGGAAACTCGAAAGCTGAAACCGAAACCCTTCTACGCCAATGCGGCGGCGCCGCTGACGATTTCGATAATCTCTTTCGTGATCGAGGCCTGGCGCGCGCGATTCATCTTGAGCGTCAGGGAATCGATCATGTCAGTGGCGTTGTTGGTGGCCGAATCCATGGCCGTCATGCGCGCGGCATGCTCGGCGGCGTTCGACTCCAGCAACGCGCGGTAAATCTGCACGGAAACGTATTTCGGCAGCACGCTGCGGAAGAGTTCGTCCGGCGACTGCTCGTAAATGTAATCCACCTGCTTGGTGGCAAATTGCGCGGCGACGCGATCGATCTCGCTGGTATCGGCTTCTTCGAGCGAGACTCCGACGGAAGCGGCGGCCTGAGCACGGCGTTCGCGTTCTTCTCTTGACGCCTCGTCGGCCTGACTGATGTCCTGAGCGCCAATTTCGATGATGGGCAGCACTCGATCGACGACGAGGCGTTGCGCGATGACGGACTTGAATTCGTTGTAGACGAGATAGACCGCGTCGATCTGCTCGTCGGTGTAGCGCTGGATGATGCTTTTTGCGACTTCACTGGCGAGCGCAAAATCGATGTTGGCGAGGCCGAAACGCTCACCGGAAACCTGCAAGCGTCCGGCGCGGCTTTCGGAACTTTCGTCCTTGATGGGGAAGCGCCGGCGGAAGAAGTCGCGCGACTTGCGGCCAATGGCTTCGACGTCGATTTCTTTCTGGGAGCGGATGGTGATGAACTTCATTGCGGCCTTGAGGATGTTGGCGTTGAAGGCGCCCGCGAGTCCCTTGTCGGCGGTGACGACGATGAGGAGGATGCGATTTTCCGGCCGACGCGCGAGCAGCGGGTGCTTGACTTCGCCGGTAACGGGATCGTAAACCTCGGCGCGTGCCACCAGCGATTTCAGCACGTTGGTGAGCATCTGCGCATAGGGACGCGCAGCAAGGGCGCGGTCCTGTGCGCGACGCAATCGGGCGGCGGAGATCATCTTCATAGCCTGCGTGATCTGCCGCGTGTTGCGAACGCTGCGGATACGGCGCCGGATGTCGAGTACGTTAGCCATTAAAGTCTGTCAGTCTTTCAGTCGCTCAGTCCTTCAGCTAGATGCACTTTCCTAGCCACTAACCACTAACGCCTACTTCGCTGCTACTGCCTGCCGCTCTTTCTTCTCGGAGACGAAGGCGTCCTTAAATTCCTGGATCGACTTCTTCATGTCGGTCTTGATCTGGTCGTCGAGCGCTTTCTTGGTCTCGATGGCTTCGAACACGCCGGGGTTCGTCGTCTCAATGTATTTGTACAAGCCTTTCTCGAACTCGCGGCACTGATCGACCGGCAGATCATCGAGGAAGCCGTTGGTGCCGGCAAAGATGATGGTGATCTGCTTGGAGAATGGCAGAGGTTCGTACTGGTTCTGCTTCAGGATCTCGGTGAGGCGCTGGCCGCGGTTGAGTTGCTGCTGGCTGGCCTTGTCGAGGTCGCTGGCGAACATGGCGAAGGCGGCGAGTTCGCGGTACTGCGCGAGTTCCAGCTTCAGCGAGGCGCCGACCTGCTTCATGGCCTTGATGGCCGCAGAAAATCCGACGCGGCTCACCGAGAGACCGACGTTTACCGCCGGTCGAATGCCGGAGTTGAACAAGTCGGTTTCAAGATAGATTTGACCGTCGGTGATGGAAATGACGTTGGTCGGAATGTACGCCGAGACGTCACCGGCTTGAGTTTCGATCACAGGCAGGGCCGTGAGCGAGCCTCCACCCATTTTGTCGCTCAGCTTTGCCGAACGCTCGAGCAAACGGGAGTGGAGATAGAAGACGTCACCGGGATACGCTTCGCGTCCCGGCGGACGACGCAGCAGCAGCGAGATTTCACGATACGCTGCAGCGTGCTTCGAAAGATCGTCGTAAATGCAAAGGGCGTGCTGCTTGTTGTCGCGGAAGTACTCGCCAAGCGCCGTCGCCGCGTAAGGCGCGAGGTACTGCATTGGCGCGGGCTCGCTGGCGGAAGCGGCGACGATGATGGTGTAGTCGAGCGCGCCGTTATCCTCGAGGATCTTCACCACCTGAGCGATCGAGGAACGCTTCTGTCCGATGGCGCAGTAGATGCAGATCAGGTTCTTGCCCTTGCTATTGATGATGGTGTCGATGGCAATGGCGGTCTTACCGGTCTGGCGATCGCCGATGATCAGCTCGCGCTGTCCGCGGCCGATGGGGATCATGGCGTCGATGGCCTTGATACCGGTGGCCATCGGTTCGCGCACCGGCTGGCGATCGATAACGCCAGGCGCAATGCGCTCGACGGCGATAAAGTCCGTCGTCGCGATAGGACCCTTATCGTCGATGGGCTGGCCGAGCGAGTTGACGACGCGACCGATCATCGCCTTGCCGACCGGGACGCTCATGATGCGTCCGGTGCGCTTCACCTCGTCGCCCTCTTTGATCTCGGTGAAGTCACCCAGCAGGACGGCGCCGACCTGATCTTCTTCCAGGTTCATGGCGAGTCCGTAGACGCTGTGAGGGAACTGGAGCATTTCGCCGGCCATGACTTTTTCGAGGCCGTAGATGCGGGCGATGCCGTCGCCGAGCGACATGACGGTGCCGACTTCGTCGACAGAGATGCGAGTTTCGTAGTTCTCGATCTGCTCGCGGATAAGTTTGGTAATTTCGTCTGCTTTAATTTGTGCCATGTTGAAACCAGTGATCAGTAGCCAGTTCTCAGTATTCAGTTTGAGTGCTGGCGGAGCTCATATTTTTCATATTGTCCCAACGGGACTTAATCTTCTTGTCAGGCTCTCAATTCTCAGTTTGCCATTTTTCCCTGGCTAACTGCTCGAAAGCTGTTCCTTCATTTTCTGCAACTGGCCGCGCACCGAGCCATCGTAAATGGTGCTGCCAATGCGCACGACTGCGCCGCCAAGCAAATGCGAGTCGGTGGAATATTTCGCCAGCACACGCTTTCCCGTGAGATTCACGATCTGCAATTCCATTTCGCGCCGCTCGCCGTCAGACAACTCGCGCGCGCTGGTGATTTCGGCTTCCGCCAGTCCGAGACGTTCATTCAACTCGTGTTCGAACTGCTGAGTAATTTCCCCAAGCATCGAGATGCGATGGTGGTCGATGAGAACGGCGAGGAAGTTGCGAACCTGTTTCTGCAATCCCAGACGAGCGACGATCGCATCAAGCAAGTTGCGCTTCTGCTCCGGAGCAATGGACGGGTTCGCCCAAACATGCTGCAGCTCGGAACTCTCCTGCACCAGTGACAGGACGGAGTGCAGGTCCTGCGTGACCTTAGTGGTGTCGAGCTTGGTGTCGAAGACAACGTCGGCGAAGGCGCGGGAGTAACGACTGGCTACGGCTGCCATTATCGACCGTCCCTTCCGCCGTTACGGGCAAGGTCGCGAACAAAATTGCTAACCAAAACCTGGTCGGTCGCCGAATCAACATGAATCTTTTGCTCGGCCAGCGAAACCGCGAGGGAGGCGGCGTAAGCTTTCAGGTCGCGACGGGCGGCCTTTGCGGCAGCGTCGATCTCCTGCTCGGCGGTTTCAAGCACCTTGCGGCGCTCTTCCTCGGCGGCAACCTTGATGCGTTCTTCTTCCGTGACTGCCTCGGCTTCGGCGTTCTTGCGCATTTCGGCGATTTCGGAATCGAGGCGCGACAGGCGGCTCTCGATGTCACTGAGACGGCGATTGGCGTCTTCACTCGCGCGGCGTGCTTCCTCGATCCCACGGCGAATTGATTCCCCGCGAGCGCGGAACATGGCAGGAATGTTCTTCTTCCATCCCCAGATTACGGCGGCGGCGATGATGCCGAAATTGACGAAAACCAAAAGCCAGTAAGCTCCTCCGAGACTGAGGCCGGTGTGGGAGGCAAACCATTTCACGGAGGGAGACTGCTTGAATTCGGCGGTTTCGTCTTTCTCTTCTTCTTCAGAGCTCTTCTTCTTGTTTTCTTCCCCGGCGGCTTCGTTTTCGGTGTGGGCCAACTCGCGCTGCGCGTCGCGGATGGCGTGGTCAGGATTCTGGCCTGAAGAGGTGGTGGCTTTCTGTTGGCCAGCGGGCTGAGCAGGAGCCTGTTGCTGAGCTGCGAGGAAACAGCAGCCTGCAGTGACAAGAAGTAAAAGTGCAATACGGCGGAACAGTTTCACCGGCCACCGCCTGCGGGGCTTTGCGTCAGAGCTGCGGGGCGGAGCACGGTGGCGATAACCTGCTGGGCCAGCTTCTCGGCTTCCCCTTGGAGTCCGGACTTGGCGGACTCGACGTCGGACTCGATTCCTTTGCGGGCTTCGGCAACCCGGGCAGCGGCCTGCTCTCGCGCCTGGTTCAGGATGTCGGTTCGGACCTGCTGAGCCTGCTGGCGGCGGGCTTCCTGGGCCTTAAAGACGGCAATTCTGGCGTCGCGAAGTTGCTGTTCGTAAGCGGCGGTTTTGGCTTCGGCGGCAGCCACGTCGGCGCGGGCTTTTTCGACCGCTCCCTGGGTGCGGTCGTGGCGTTCCTGCAGGGTGCGCAGCATCGGTTTATGGACGATAAACCGGTAGCCGACATATACCACCAGGAAAAGGACAATGGTGGGGATGGAATGGAGCAGAAGTTCGCCTAGTTGTCGGAGCGTTTGATCCATGTTGGGTGGATTGAAAAGGGCCGCTTACCTAAGAGCTTGAATTATGGCTACGAAACTAACTAAGTTAACATCCCGTTTTGCGGGGTGTCAATGAAACCAGAGTCTCATTTTCGCCGTTAAGTGGCTGTGACGGCGGTACTTGACGAGAATTCCCGATCTGGTACATGGCCCTCGGGAAGGCTTGACTAATTGGGGGGGAGGGGGGAGAATAATTGCATCACCTCCGATCCGATTCAGGATCAAACGGGCCGGCGGTCTAGATAACCCGCATCTAGATCGTCGGCCTGTTAAGTTTTGGTCTCAGTTTTCAGTTACCCAGTAGACAGTTTCCAGTTAGATTCCGGTCAAAATTTGCACTGCGAGCTTTTGAATGGGACGCCATCGTAACCTTTGTTGGTGGGGGTGGCGCAAAGAAAGCATCGCCTCACGACCTAATGTTTGGTAGGGAGAGAAAATCCGCGCGAATCCACCCGATCCGCGTTATCCGAATGAAAAGCTCTTAAAAGGTCACCGCACGAACTTCTTCACTCTTCTCACCACCGACTCCGGCGCCTGCACATCGAGGTCGACGAAGCCGTCCCGATATTCGCGCGTGAAGATGCGTGAGCGGGCTTCGAGCAGCGATAGCACTTTGCCTTCGCTCTGCGGAACCGCAAGCTTAATTCGCGAGGGCGCATCTTCTTTTAGTTCGGTGTCGATGCGATCGAGCAGAGCATCGAGGCGCAGGGCCTCTTTCGCCGAGACGTACAGCGTGTCATCGGTGTTCGGAAATTCGCCGCGTTGATCTTCCGGAACGCGGTCGAGCTTGTTGAAGACATGAAGGCGAGGCTTGTCCTGGGCATCGAGCTCTTTCAAGACAACTTCGACTTGCGCGTCCTGCTCGGCGCGATTGGGGCTGGTGGCGTCGGAGACATGCAAGATCAACGACGCGCGCTGCACTTCTTCTAGCGTGGCGCGAAATGCCGAGACTAAAGTGTGGGGAAGATTGCGAATGAATCCGACGGTGTCGGAGAGCGTGATCTTGCGCTTCGAAGGAAGCGTCAGCGCGCGGACGGTCGGATCGAGCGTGGCGAACATTTTCGACGAGGCGTAAACGTCAGCTTTGGTGAGCGCGTTAAAGAGGGTGCTCTTGCCGGCGTTGGTGTAACCGACTAACGCTACGGTTGCGACGGGAACCGACTCGCGGCGCTGGCGCTGCTGGCGGCGGACTCTGCGCACGTTTTCCAGTTGCCGCTCGAGATAAAGCAGGCGACGGTTGATGCGGCGGCGATCGGTTTCGAGCTTGGTTTCGCCGGGCCCGCGGGTGCCGATGCCGCCACCGAGCTGCGACATCTCGACGCCTTTTCCGGTGAGACGAGGCAGCATGTACTTGAGCTGCGCGAGTTCGACCTGGAGTTGGCCTTCGCTGGTGCGTGCGTGACGCGCAAAGATGTCGAGGATGAGCTGGGTGCGATCAATAACTCGGCAGTTAATTTCGCGCTCGAGATTTCGAAGCTGTGACGGGCTAAGCTCGTGATCGAAGATGACGACGTCGGAGTTCGTGGAGGCGGCGGCTCCGGCGATTTCTTCGACTTTGCCGCGGCCGATCAGTGTAGCGGGATCGGGACGGTCACGGCGTTGCAGAACTTCGCCCACAACTTCGGCTCCGGCGCTGAGTGTGAGTTCATGGAGCTCAGCGAGCGATTCATCCGCTCCAAAACGTGAGATGCCTTCGCCGTCGATTTCCGCGGCAGCCCGTGCCGCGCGAGCGTGAGCGAGCTTGGGCTTTTTATCTTCCCGGTCAGCCGGATCGGAAGGAGCGGAACGAACGTGATACTCAATTCCAACCAAAAAGGCACGTTCCCTCGGCTCAATCGTGGCCGACGACGTGCCCTTCCGGTTCGAATTGGAAAATGCGTTCTGCTCCCTACTGCGCAATCGGAGAGCTACCCTTCCGATCCTGATGGAGCTGCGGATGGAGCAGTCGCCGTAGCTGGAACAACGGTGCGCGGCTCGCCGGTACCCATCGGACGTGAATCGTGGGTTCCACGTGGCATGACCACGGTGGAAATAGCGTGCTTGAAAATCAACTGCTCCTGGTTATTGGTTTCCAGAACGACGGAATATTTGTCGAACGAACGGATGCGGCCAGTGAGTTTTACACCACTCATCAAGTAGATGGTGATGATTGTTTTTTCTTTGCGTGCTGTGTTGAGAAACGAGTCCTGGATGTTTTGTGCCGGCTTGTTTTCCATCGTGCCGATCTCCTTCCTTACACCCTGCTCTTTCGAGAGACCCGCCGCCTTACATGCGAAGGCAAAACCTGGAGGTCCCAAGGCCGCTGTCAGGAGAAACTCGAAGTGGCTGGTATTCACCCTGATACGGCAATATTAACGATAAGGCTTCCGTTTGCACCTTTCAACCAAAAGCGTCGAAAGGGCGAGGTTGTGCGATTTTCGGGCTACCGTCAAAGGATTGTGTAATGCAGCGGGAAATCGTTACATTTCGGTGAAGGATGAGTGGTTTTGGCAGTATTGAAACGTGATAGCAATAAAAAGGGGTGGCCGCGCGGCCACCCAATCAAGCGAAGCGAACTTGTCTTCGATGCCGATTGCGAGCGGGTCGATGAACAAATGCGCAACTTGGTAGTAGCAATCCGACTGCCACGAAGGGATGCAGGTTTAGAGGGTACTTAGGGGATTTCACAGGCGGTTTTGTACGGATTCCGGTATTCGGCATCATTGGTGAATACGGAATTCCGTAGTAATGAAAGTCAATTGATGAGCGATCGGTTTGTCGAAGGTGTTGAGCTTTTCAACCGTGGGCGGTTCTTCGATGCCCACGAAGCGTGGGAAGACGTGTGGAGAGATTCGACGGGTGAGGAGCGCCGGTGGCTGCAGGGGTTAGTGCAAATAGCGGTGGCGTTACACCACGAATCGACGGGAAATGCGGAGGGAGCAAGGTCGGTGCTGGCGCGCGCGATCGAGAACCTGGAAGGCTGTTTCGCTTTGCGGGGAATCGACGTGTGGGAGCTACGAGAGGAACTGCGGAAGGTCCAATCGCAACTCGCTGCGCAGGCGAAGCTGAAGCGATTTGAAATTCGTTGGACCGATCGTTAGGCGGCAGCTTGTTGGTCGGCGTGGCCAGTTGGTGTGCATCCGAGGCGTGCCTGAGTTTGGCGGCGGTAGCGGTGGTAATCGCGCAGCAGTCGCTCGTGCTCGGGCGTTCCGCTGGAGGCCGCAGCCGCCATTTTGCAGTAAGCGGTGCGAAAGACTCCGTACGCAAGCAGATAGGCAGGCAGACGCTTACCAAGGTCATCGCCGGAGAACTGGCGGTAGGTGTCGATCAGAAAGTTGGCCGCATCCGTGTTGAGATCCCATTCGACAATTGTGCCAGCGAGGTCCCAGGCGATGTCGGTGGGCCCGGGGAAGAAGTGATCGTCACCGTGCGTGGCGGCATCGAGTTTCAGGAGCTTGCCATCGTGGTTGATCCACTTGTGCGGAAGCATACGGCCGTCGGCGATGACGGGCTTCTCAATTTCCAGATGGCTGAGCCCGGCGGGGAGGTCGACTCCGAATTCCTCGGAGGTGTTGAAGCGGAGCATGACTTCGAGGTCCGGAGTCTGGTCTGTGTCGGAGGCCAGAGCGCAAGCGCGAAAGGCGCAGTACTCGGCAATGCGCATGAGAGTGGCCGGACTGGCGTCGGCAGAAGATAAATAACGTCCATTCAGCACGGGATAAACGCCGAAGCCCTCTTCGCGAGGCTCAGGTGTCGGACCGAATCCAGCTTCGGCGATCGTGAGGGCGCGCTGGTGAACTTCGGCGCCAAATCGGCCGAATCCTTCAAATCGGTAGAGACGCGAGCAATCTTCAGACAGGAATTTCAGGCGCTCCATCTGAAGCCAGGACGAAGGCCACTCGTCTTCCGATGGAAACGCGCGAGCACGCCAGATTCCGCCGGCGATGTATTGCTTTGCCTGCAGAGGCAGATGCCGAGTGGGTTCAGTGTAATAAGCACGAAATGCCGGCCAGCGCTGCGCGGCATTGGCGGCGGTGAGCGATGCGGGATCGGGCTGACGCGAGCAGAGAAACGTGATTTGAGAACGCGGCACACCAGCAGAAAGTAGGGCATCGCCGACAGAGAGGAACGAAGATCCGCTCATGCCGGGGCCTTCGTCGACAATGAAGAAGTCGGCGTGCTCGGCGATCAGGGAGGTGATCCACCGTTGCTGGTGCGAAGAAAATGTGGTTCGCCGGTTGTAGGGATGGCCAATGGGGCGAACGGTAATTCGTTCGGCGATGGCGCCCTGAGCACGAAGCGCGGCTTGCACAATGGATCCCAGGGTGGTGCCAATGCTGCGGATTCCGACAATTGCGGCGCGGCGATAGGCGCTTGCGGCACGGCGCACGAGATCGACGTAATCGAAAGGGTGCAGGGAATAGTAAGCGAACCCTTCTGTAATGGCGACCGGAACACGCGCTGGAGCCTCGATGTCGCGAACTCGGACGAAGAGATTGTCGGTGGAGACCGGTGTGCCCCGGACGAGGCTTTCTGCCAACTGATCGGTGACGCCTTCGGCAATGGCCGCCTGGGCGGATTCGGAGTCGTGCAAGGTGCACTCGAGTTCACCGGCGCGGAGAAGCAGATCGATAAGTGTGGTTCGGCGGGCCGAGTGAGCAAGGTGCGGGAATGCTCGGACTCCTTTGGCGAGGTCTGCAACAAGAGCGGGTCCACTGACAGTGGTTTTGCCTTCACGGAAGATGTATGCGTTCCAGGCACTAGAGATCGGCATCGAAACTCTACTTCGAGAAAAATTGCGCAGATCGGGATGAGTACACGATAGACAGGTGCTTAGCTTTCCTTACGTAACCGATCTCGACGGTGAGAAGTTTCAGGCCGCTTCTTTTTCCTTTTTGCGGGTTCCACGCGCGGAGCGGGCAACATCGCCTTCTTTGTCGATGAAGTAGAGATATTGTCCTTCGCGTTTTACGGCGTTTGGGACCAGCACTGTCGCTTCCCCTTCGCCCGACTTTGGCTTCTGGCAAACATTGCCTTCGGCGTCGATGTAATAGAGAAACTTCTTGTAGTCTCGCTGAAGATTCAGCTTCTTAACTTTTTCGGCCATCGGTCAACCCCGTGAAGGGTTGGATGGAAAAAGTCGAGGGGCAGTTGTAAGCGTGGAACTCTGGAGAGAGCGGTTGGGGACCTTACCGCCGCCTTTTGGGAGAGTTGACGCGCCTTGCTGCCTTTTCGGCGGCTTCTTTCTGCTGCTCCTCCGGCGACATGATGCGGCGGACGATGGGACCGATCATCCGATACTTCCGTTCCGAAACCTGACCCTGATCGTCTTTGACGCGAATGGTGAATACGGGGAGGATCCCGTCCTTGCCGAAGTCTGCGGTACCAGTGCTGACCGGGAAGACTCCGGCGAGATTGCGCTCGCGATAGGCGGTTTCGTAACGGTGGCGTTTGAGGTTCCAGGTAAAGACGCGAATCTGGTTGAAGTCCCAGGGTAGGCCGTCTTTATTGTCGGTAAGCATGACGAGGTATTCGGGGACCTTCTTGTCGCCATCCTGCACCTGGTGGAGGACAAAACTGGAGACGATGCGCTGGCCTTCGGCATACTGAGCAATATCGAGCGGGATATCGATATCGACCATGCGCGCCAATGCCCATCCCACTCGGTGCTCGTTCGCTCCGCGCACCAGGAGCCAGTCTTCGAGAGCGACCGAGGGTTCTTCCGATTCCTTGGCGCTTGTCTTTTTCAGGGGTGTCGGCGGCGCTTGCATCGACTTAGGCTTCTCAGCAGTGGCTCGCTTGAGCACATCGACCTTGTCTCCTTCCTTTAACTGGAAGAGGTGGTCGGTGTCGCGACCGGGCTCGATGTGAAGATTGAGCAGCCCGCGAGCCGTGCCTTGCGCCTGGATGGGCGTCTTGCTGTTGTCGCTGGAGAGTTTCTCGAACTTGTCGTAGGTTTCGGCGGGAATCAGGTAGCGGTCGGCGATCCAGCCTTCTTCGCCGCGAGCGGTGCGTACTCGCGCGAAACGAGGCTTGTGTTCGAGCACATAAACCTTTTCGCCGAGGTTGACTGTGCCCTTCTTTTCAAAAATAGGCGCAAGGCGATCGCGCAGGAAGATTTGCGGCGCGTTGACGTAAGCGATTTCCTTGGTGAGGTTCGAGGCGCGATTACACGAGGAAGCCGAAAGCAAAACAGCGGCAAAAAGCAACACGGCCGACCATCGGCGGAGGCGAACCAGGAATGCGCGAGAGAAAGCCACGGGACAATTTCAATATAGCAGGAGTGGGAGGTCGTTGGATGCGTCCGGTGATTCTGTTTTCATGGCTATGTGTTGGCCATGTTAAATTCGCAGGCCAAATAAATCCGTGCTCACAGGACTTTTCCGATGAAGAACTTCGTTCTGCTGCTCTTACTGATGCTGCTCTTACTGTCGTACGTTGCTGCCGGGCAAACCATTGCGGTGCGTGCGGGTCACCTGATCGATCCGGCGAACGGATCGGTTGCGAACAACCAGACGATTCTGATCGAGAACGGCAGGATTACGGCGATTGGCGGCAATGTCAACGTGCCGGCGGGAGCGCAGACGATCGACCTGCCGAACGAATGGGTGATGCCGGGCCTGGTGGATGCGCATACGCACATCACGATGAACCTGCCGCCGGCGGCAGCGGGCGAGTCGTATTGGGAGAACTACCTGTTGCGGGAGAGCACGGCATTTCGAGCAGAGCGCGGGCTGCACAATGCGGAATTGCTGCTTAACGCGGGCTTTACGGCGCTGCGCGACGTCGGCAACAACGGCGATTATGCCGACACAGCAGTGCGGCAGGCGATTGAGAAGGGCTGGTTTAACGGGCCGACCATCATCAACAGCGGGAAGATTATCGGTCCGTTCGGCGGGCAATCGCACGACTACTCGCCGGAGCAGGGGCCATTCTGGAAGTTCGAATACATCGACGCGGATACGCCGGATGAGATCCGCAAGGCCGTTCGACAGAACATCTATTGACATGATCGCCATCCCAGGGAATCCGTTGGACGACATCGAGCTGCTGCGCAAGGTGAACTTCGTGATGAAGGACGGGAAGGTGATCCGGAAGCCGTAATATTGAAGTTACGGCCTCCGGGTTTATGCTCCGCTGGTTTCTAAGTGCCGATTTTGGCGTGTGAGAGGTTGGCTGTCCGCTCGAGTTTGTCCCAGTTGAAAGCGCGACCTTCCATCGCGCGCTTCAAAGTCTTTACCAGTACAACCGAGAACAACTGGCGATAGGCGAAGCGTTGCAACCAGACGTGTGCAAGCAGCCAGCCGTCTTCCTTGGCGTTAGGCTCACGACGTTCCAACAGGAATGCGATGGTGGAGGCGATGAAGTCGATCACCATGAATGCCACGAAGAAGACGACCAATTTTTGTAGACTAGCGGCATTCGCCGTGTCGGGATGGAAATGCCTGTCGAGAGCGTAGGTGATCAGACCGGCGATGAACATCAGGTCGATGAACGGCGAGACCAGAGGCAACAGGATCTGGAAGACGACAATGTTGGGGAGGGCGACCCATCCGAGTGCGCCTTTGCGCGCGAAGGCGCCGCGGTGCTTGAAGACCGCCTGCAGAATTCCGAAGGACCAGCGGAAGCGCTGCCGCATGAGTCCACGGGCGTTCATGGGAGCCTCGGTCCAGGCGATGGCGCGGTCTTCGTAAACCACGCGGAAGCCCTTTTCGAGCAACGCCATCGTTAGATCGCCATCTTCGGCGACGGTGTCGAGATGGTAGCCACCGGCGTCGCGAACGGCGGTCGTGCGCCAGGCGCCGATAGCACCAGGGACGACGCTGACGGCGCCCAGAGCATTCAGGGCACGGCGCTCGAAGTTCTGGCTGGTGATGTACTCAAGAGCCTGCCAACGGGTCCAGAGGTTTACACGATTGCCGACCTTAGCGTTGCCGGCGACAGCGCCGATACGAGAATCAAGGAAGTGCGGCACGAGGCGCGCGATGGCGTCGCGAGCAATCACGGTGTCGGCATCAATGCCAACGAAGATTTCTTCATTCACGAACTCAAGACCATAGTTGAGAGCTTCGGCCTTGCCGGAATTCGGCTTGGTCAACACCAGGACCTTACCCGATGCGATTTCGTTGGCGAAGCAATCGCTTGCAACCTGGAAGGTCTTGTCGGTTGAGCCGTCGTCGATGACGATGACGCGGAACTTCGGGTAGTGCGACATGAGCGCCGCGCGAACGGTGCGCTCGATGACTTTTTCTTCGTTGAACGCCGGAATCAGGATGGCAACGTCGGGGGTGAACTCGGGCTGCTGTTTGCGTTCGCGAATGGCACCGCGCCAGCGATCGAAGATGGCGAGCGTTCCGACAAGAATCAAGCGGGCGCTCATCAGAATGTCGCCGATGTAGAAAACGAAGACGATCGCCGCCATCACGATGCCGAAGATGTCGAAGCCAAGACGGTCAACGCGCGCCCACCACTGCTCGCGCTTGGAAAGAGTTGGCATAACTTCGGCACGGCTCTTGCCGATCAACTCGGAGACGGGCACGACTTCAAATCCGCGAGCGCGAAGTCCGTCGATGATGGGGCCGAGCGCTTTCACGGTCTGGGAGCGGTCGCCACCACCGTCGTGCAATAGAAGAATGTTGCCGCAGCGCTGGTCGTTCTGCTTGCAGGGAGGCAGGTGGCTGAAGACGTCGTCCTCGATCTCTTGCGGCGTTTTGCGTGGATTGTCACGCCAGTCATTGGGATCGAGTTTGTCTCCGATCGTGAGATAGCCCATGTCCTGGGTGAATTCGAGTGGGCGGACCTGGTCGGCGGTATCGGGTTCCTGATCGATGGAGTACGGCGGGCGGAAGAGAAGAGTTTTCACACCAAGACGGCTGGCAAAGAGCATCTCGGTGAGATTCATCTCCATTTCCATGTAACGCGGCGAGATGCTGCTGATGTCGGGATGCGTGAAGGTATGATTTCCGATCTCGTGGCCTTCTTTGAAGACGCGTTCAGCGACCGATGGATATTTCTCGGCCTGTACTCCGATGAGGAAAAATGTCGCCTTCGCGTTCCGGGACTTCAGAACATCGAGCATCTTCGGGGTCCACTCCGGATCGGGACCGTCGTCGAAGGTGATGGCGATTTTCTTCGGATCCTTCGCGCCGTACTCATCAACAACGTAGGGCGTGGGGAACGTGACGATCTTCTGGTTGGTAATCAGCTTTGAGACAGGATCTTCGGTGACGGTGCGTTCGCCCTTTTGCGGACGTCCGACGATGTGCAGAATCTCGCCCTGTCCTTCGAGATCGACATCCTGGCCAGGAAGCAGTTGCTGGAGTTTCGACGACGCGTCGGGAAGACTGGGCTGATCCCAAATTGCCCACATGGAGCGGTCTTCTGAGCCGAGACGCCAAAGAGCAAAAGTCTGGATGCCGAGTGCGCGGGCGGCGCGCATTTCGTTCATCACGGTCACGCCATCGAGGAACCACACTTCGTGCTTGTGATTGTCGTCGTCGAGATAGGCGAAGTGCGGATTCAACGCATCGGGATCGAAAGTGATCTCGGACTCGGAATCATGCGCGTCGAGCCACGCTTCCTGCACCGAGCGTTCCGGCGGTTTGCCGGTGTTCTTCACACCGACTTGCCAGTCGTAACCGTAGCTGCCGACGGCGCAAATGATTTTGTCTTTCGGAGCGAGTTTGAGAGCGTCGGCGAGGTTGCGGGTGAACCAGTCTTGCGAGGCGATGGGACCGGGATCGCCGCCGCCGTAGTGCTCGTCGTAGTTCATCAGGACGAGTCCGTCGGAGTGCGCGGCAAGGAATCCGAGGTCATAGTCGCGATCGGCCACGGGCACGCTGAGATGCAGCTTCATGCCGCGGCTGTGCAAGTCGTCGTAAAGCTCGGCGATGAAGGTCTTGTAGGCTGCCTGCGACTTGGGATCGATATTTTCGAAATCGAGGTTGAGTCCTTTGTAGTTGTCGCTCGCGAGAAAAGCCAGTAACTGCAGGCGAGTAAAGGCGCGCGTGGATGGATTGTCGAGGATGGAGGAAATGTCGAACCACTGATCGTTGGTGGGGTCGAAGTTGTTGACCAGCGGCAAGACTTCGGTATCAGCCTTCTCAAAACGAATGAGCGGCATTACCTTGTCGTCAACGGTCTGAACTTTGCCGTTCTGAATGACGTCAAAGAGCGTGTTTAATTGCGTGACGCTTTGCAGACGGCCATCGCTGCTGATGACGTGCAGCCATTCGGGGTAGAGCAGGTCGATCTGATGCACGTACTGACGGAGCGACGCCAGGCTACCGGCGTCCCACGTGACGTAATACGCGGCGCGGATGCCCTCGTCGGAGTTGAGGACCACCTGCGACGCCGGCTTGTTGGTCTTGCGGCGGCCGACGGACTTTACCTTGGTGTGACGCAGCTCTTTTTCTTTGAGCGCGTGATAAGTCTTCTTTTGTTCGGGAAGCAGCAGGTTCGGAAGACTGGAGCCCTTAAGTACCGAATAGACGAAAAAGACGAGTAGCACCGTCAGGCACACTGCGAGGGCATCGAACGACCGGCGCAGGCGGCGCCAACGTTTGCGTTGGGGATCGTAGAAAACAGGCTTGGCTGACATGCAGAATCGCTGCTTCTATCTTAACTGACAAGGCTCTCTGCGTGGGCGTCACCGGCGCCGGAACGGCCGGTGTGGGACAATCTACTCTGCTCAATGCGGAATATATCTCCAGAACCAAGGAGTCTAAGAGAGTTCCTGCGCGAGAATCGCGGCTTCTTCCTTCTCTGGATGGCGATCGCCCTCGCCTTCCGCATCATCTTCCTGCTGAAATTCAAGTTGCTGACAGATGATTCCTACATCTATGGCGATATCGCCAAGAACTGGCTGCAGCATCATGTTTATGGGCTGTCGTCGCCGCATGGTCCGGTGCCGACGTATATCCGCCTGCCGGGCTATCCGATGTTTCTTGCGGCGATCTGGAGCGTTGTCGGAGTGGAGCACTATCGCGCGGTCTGGATCGTTCAGATCGTCGTCGATCTAGGGACGTGCTTTCTGATTGCGGACCTGGCGCGGAGATTTTTCTCCGACCGGGCAGGGAAAGCTGCGTTCATCCTGGCTGCGCTGTGTCCGTTCTTGGCGAACTATGCGGCGCTTGGATTGACGGAAACACTGGCAATCTTTTTCGCGGCGATGGCAATGGACGCGGCGGTTGCCGCTCTGGACAAGCCATATCGCGTGATGCGCTGGGCGCTTTGTGGGATTGGCGTTGCGGGAGGAATCCTGCTGCGGCCCGATGGTGGAATGCTGCTGGTGGCGATAGGTCTGCACGTTTTGTTTCGAATGATGGGGCCGTTAACGGCGGAAGAGCGGCGCCGCAATTTCGTTGGCGGAGTGATTGTGAGTCTGGTGGCTCTGGCTCCACTGGTGCCGTGGACGATTCGAAACTGGCAAACCATGCACTACCTTCAACCACTCACTCCGATGTACGCGAATATGCCCGATGAGTTTGTACCGCGCGGCTTCCATCGCTGGGTTCGGACGTGGATCATCGATTATTCGTCTGTCGAAGATGTCTGGTTCAAAGTAGATGGCATGTCAGTGGATGTGGACGATGTTCCGCGGCGAGCGTTTGATAACGCACAGCAATTGCAGCGCACGGTGGAAATTTTTGGCCAGTACGACGATGTTGGGAACACGGTTACGCCGGCGATCGATGCGCAATTTGCGGATTTGGCGAAAGAGCGGATTCAGGCTCATCCCATTCGCTACTACGCGAAACTGCCGCTCCTGCGAGCGCTAGATCTTTGGTTTCGTCCGCGCACGGAGATGCTGCCAATCGACGCGCACTGGTGGCGCTACTGGGACGACCCTGGCGACTTTGCCAAGGCGCTGTCGCTTGCGCTGATTAACCTCTTGTATTTGGGCGCGGCGGCACTGGCGTTGATACAGGGCCGCGTACGCTACGCTGGACTCTTCATCCTGTTCGCAGTCATTCGCACGGGGTTTTTGATGTGGATGCCCAATCCCGAACCTCGTTATGTGCTCGAGTGTTATCCCGCTGTGCTGGCGATGGCGGGAAGTGTGTTCGGCGGACGTAGCCGAGCTAGTTGAGCGACTAAACCTGTGGTGAAAGCGGCGTGTCGCTCATGCGGAACTGGGTGCGGAAGTGCTCAGAGAGCAATTCGATCGCCGGACGATTCACTTGCGGGTCCTGCTGCGCGAGATACTTCATCGCTTCCACGAGAAGACGCTGACCTTCCACATAACGCGGATCGGAATCGGTGTGACGTGGATGTTTGCGCCGGGAAGGATCGGGAAATGCCGGGATGGTGAACAACTTGGCCATCAATACCCCTAAAGAGAAACCACTTTGCGTTCCGGTGGGACGCCGAGCGCGTCAACGATGTTGCTCAGTATAGCGACCGATCAACTCGGCTTCTAGTTATTTTAATTGCACCACTAGTGATTCAGATTATCCCTGAGGGCGAATGGTTGTTGTCTTCGACGTGGTTTTCAGCTTGAAGACATCGTCGGGAATTTTGGGATTGTTCAGAACAACATTGCTATACTTCGCAAGACGATAATCACCATCGCGAGTGAGGAACTGCTGCTGAACGGAGATGCCTTTCGCAGGATCGATCCACAAGATAATCTGCGAAAACATGTTCTGAACCCTCTGCGATTTCGGCGTCAGTTCCAGTCTTGCTGCGTTCACCCCCATCACGTTTTCCGTTCCGGCGTACTTCACGTCAAATTGCTTGAGCAGATCCTGGCCGGAGCCGCCGAAGCCCAATACCAAAAAACTCTCGAATTCAGATTTGTTTTTGCCAGCGTTATATTCGGTTACCTGATCGACGCCTCCGGGCACGTGCTCGTAGATCTTGACGAGTCCTCCGCTGAACAAAACGTACTTGGGAGGCTGTTTGATGTCGGCGGCCATTTGCAGGTCGTTTTTGTCTTCGCGGCGAAAGTAGATTGTGCCCTGCTGGAGATCGTGATCGTTGACGATCTTGGTGTATTGATCCCAAACGAAATTGGCCTGCGCATTGCGGAAGGTCGCAGCCTGCTGATCCATGGTCTTAAGAACCTTGGCGAGATCGCTTTGAGCAAGGCACGCACTATAAAACGCAAACAGTAACACGAATTGGAACAACAGGTTGCGAACGTTCATCAGGATTTCCAGATATCGGGGGCCGACCGCTTAGCGCTGCACTCGAACCTTGTACATGGTCACATGGCCGTGCGAGTCTTTCACGGCCTGGTAGCTGGCGATATTCACTTCGCCCGCGATCGGTTCGATCACGCTCAGCAGATTTTCGCGCACCTCGCCGTCGGACTTCCCAGTCACGGCCGAGGAGTCGACCTCGTAGATAAAACCTTCGTGTCCGTCGGGCTGAACAACTACCTCACTCTGATGCGGGCGCCGTTCGACTGGTTTGTCTCTGAACACCGCCCGCGGAGTTAAGAAGATGAAAAGAAGGATGATAGTGACCATCACGTCGTAATGGACACTGCCCCGGTTGTAGCTCCACCAGATGTAGCTCTTGACGGTTTCCCATAAACTCCGCATGCCTAGGCAGAATTGTAGCGCGAGCAGGGCTGCTGGTGAAACCGTTTGGCCCCGTGGCGGGGCAAAAGACGCAAGCTAGCCGGATGAGCCGTCCGCTCAAGAAGCTCAGGAGCCGCCCATCTGTGCTGTCTGGGCGCGAAGGTGCTCGCGAATATCGCGATTGATGCGGGCGGCATCGCGAGAAGCCTTGTCGATCAGTTCGAGCCACTTCTTACCGTTTTCATCGACCTGGGCAGTTCCCAAAAGGTAAGTGGCCTGCATGATGGTTTCAATGGCGTTGCTGAGGTCGTGGGCCAGAGTACGAAGTTCGGCATTTAATTCTGCGGGTGATTTATCAGCGGGCGTCTTATCGGTTGCCATAGCGACTTTGGATGACATTGAATTCTCCCCTTAGTGTAATCTCCGCGCACTCTCGAAAACTACTGCTCCAATCCGGACGGGGTAGAGACACGAAGAGCCAGATTGATAAGGAGATTGGAAGCAGAAGTTCGGCTTAACGTTGTTTTTCCTACCGCGGCGACCCTCCTCGAAACTCCTAATCAGTCATCGGCCGACAAGGTATGCGAATCCAGAGTAGATCCTCGTCTCAGTGGTTTTGCTGCCAATTATCTTTTTTGATTTCAATTACTTACGTTCGATTTTCCACCCCTCCAGCTTAAGCATTCCGAAGTACCTCTAGGGTGAATGAGCTAGGAACCCTAAGCCCTTCCCTCGGTAGGAACTCCGTCCGGCTCCGGTCAGAATTGCCTCACTTTGACGCTCGATGTACCTGCTGACCCCGCCACTGCGCAGGACGAATCGAGCGCTCCGCAAAAAAAGCTAATGGAGGTACGGGAATGAGAAAGACCGGATTGTGGGCGATTCTTGCCTTGGCGATATCGGCAACGACTTTTGGATTTGGCTCAACTGGAGTGAGTCCGACGACCACCCTAGCCGCTGAAACCGGCAACAATACAAGCACGTCGAATAGTTTTCAGGGCACGAAGAACGGAAATCCTGCCCCGGGCAATGTGAGCAAGGTAGATACGCACGCACTCTTATATTCAGGTTCTACGACGAAGGTCTTCGCTCACTACATGCCGTGGTTCGGGCAAGGCGGTCACGTGAACATCGGCTATTCGGCCGATGATCCCAACCAGGCGAACGCGACGGTGAATGACATGGTCAGCCGCGGCATCCAGGGCGTGGTTGTCGATTGGTACGGGCAGAACTTTTCATTTGAAGATACGGCTACGCAGTTGATGCTCGATGCAGCTGAACAGCATTCCGGATTTCAATTCGCGGTGATGATCGACGCCGGCGGGATCAAAGGCGATCCCACCAGCGGAGTGATTAGCGAGCTGGGTTATGCGTGGCAGAAATACATGCAGTCGGGAAGCTACATGAAGATGAGCGGACGGCCGGTCGTATTTTACTTCGGAGTGGAGTCGCTGGGAGTGAACTGGACGACCGTTCGCAACAGCATCCAGGGCAATCCGATCTTTATCTTCGAAAATTCGGCTGGCTTCAGCGACAGCTTCTCCGACGGAGGCTTCGCGTGGGTTGGCGCGTTCGGCAATCCGGCGGACTGGGGACAGTCTTACCTGGACAACTTCTACGCGGCGGGCCAGGCGAACAGTGGAAAGCACACGGTTGGATCGACGAAGAAGGGCTTCGACGACACGATCGCTTCCTGGAGCATGAATCGTGTAATCAACCAGAACTGCGGTCAGACATGGTTGAACACGTTCGCTGATATCGGCGCGCATTATTCGTCGAGCCGGCAACTGGAGACGCTGCAGCTGGTGACGTGGAACGACTACGAAGAAGGAACGGCGATCGAGATGGGAATCGACAACTGCGTTTCCATCAGCGGGTCGGCTTCGGGTAGCGGCCTTTCGTGGAGCATCAGCGGCAACGAGAACACGATTAACCACTACACCGTTTATATCTCGAGCGACGGCCAGAACCTGATGCCGGTGACCGATGTCGCCGCGGGTACGCACTCGCTTGACCTGAGCCAGTTTGGATTCGCGTCGGGCGCATACACGGTGTATGTGAAAGCCGTGGGACAGCCGTCGATCCGGAATCATATGTCGGGTCCGATCGGTTACACCTCGAACGGGGCCAGTTCCAGTGCGGCCTCGGCGACGCCGCCCTCCGGGACGGATATGAGTGTGAGCGCGACGCCGACCAGCGTTACGGTAGCGCAAGGTGGGACCGCTTCCACCAGCGTGACCCTCACGCCGTCGGGCAATGTGAATGTGCCGGTCAGCCTCGGTTGCAGCAATTTGCCTGCGGGGTTGGGCTGCTCGTTTAACACGAGCCTGGTCACGCCCGGGTCAAAGGCAGTGACTACCACGCTCACTCTGACGGCTACCAATGGTTCTCAGTCGGCAAGCCTCAAGAAGATCGGCGGAGGGCTGGCTAGCCAATTGGCATTGTGGTTCCCGGGACTCGGCGTTGGCATGGTGCTGTTCAGGGATAAGAAGCGCTCGCGCAAGACGCTGATCGCGTTAATTATCGTGGCGCTGGTGCTGGTAATGATCGCAACCGGTTGTGGTGGAGGCGGAAAGGGATCGGCTTCGTCACTGAGCTTCGGCAGCTCTAACTCGAGTGCCGCGAGCACACCGGGAACGTACAAGATCACGATCGTGGCGCAGGCTGGCTCAATGCAGCGAACGACGACCGCGTCGGTGACGATCCAGTAACTCTGCAAGAACGGAAGATGAGTGCCCGGTCCAAGCGGCCGGGCATTTTTGTCGATGGTGTGAGCAATGACACTGAAGCGGCTCGTGGTTTATAGATAATCGAACAGAATGAACAAACGACTGAGTACGGTTTTGCTGGTCGCTGTATTTGTCGGATGCGTAGGGGCCTGGTGGTACAGCCACAACAATGCTGCGGCTCGTGGGGAACGTGCATTCCAGCGATTGGGATGCGGAACTTGTCACTACAGTGGCGGAGGTCCAAACCTCACTCACATAGTTCGAACTCAGGATCCGAAGCTGCTGGAAGGTTTCATTGCCGATCCGCCAAAGGTATATGGGACGCGCGGAATGAAGCCGCTGAACGAAGGTTACATGCTGATGCCCGACATGCACGCCAGCACGGATGACGCGCACGACATTGTTGCCTATCTTCGGCAGCTGGATAAACAGGACAAATGACAAAGGCGGCCCACGAGCGGCCGCCTCGTACTCTCACCCCGAGTCACCATCGAAAACTAACTAACGACGATAGCCCCCGCCGCGGTTGTAGCCTTCGTTGTAGCCGCGTTCGTAACCCCGGCGATAGGTATCTTTGTAAGCCTGCTTGCTGCCCATGTTGGAGCTGTAGCCGCGATCGGCGTTCTTGTAGTTGTCGTCGTGCGTCGGGCGGAAGCTGTGGCCCGTGTCGCGGTCATGTCTCCCGTCATTGAGGCCGTCGCGGTAGCCGACGTCTTCGGCTTGACGATATTGCCCGTATCCTCCGCGGTCTTGATTATCGTGCCATTGGGCGGTGGCAGGGACAGCGAGTGAGGTGGCCAGTGCTGCCGAGGCAGCGACCATCAACATTTTCTTAACCATACTTTTATTCCTCCAAGAACTTTGCGCGCGGAACTGTGCCGCTGCGGTGTATTCGACGTTGTGGCTTAATACTTGGAACGCACTTTCCGGCGCCAAGTTGTGCCGGAAGAGTTAAGGCGGAATTTCGAAAATGGCAGTGCGAATAGGGCAACCCGGTCAGGGCCTCTTGGCTTCGAGTTCGGCCCAGCGAGAGTAGAGTTCATCGACAAGAAGCTGGGCAGCTTCCATCTGTTTCTGGGTTTCGATCAGACGCAGGGCGTCGCTGGCAATAGTTGGATCTTCAAAGGCTGCCCGCTTGGTTGCGAGGTTTTCTTCGGCAGCCGCGATGCGTTCTTCGATGGTGGCGTATTCGCGCGCTTCGAGGTAGGAAAGCTTCTTTTTTGCTGCTGCGGAAGGCGTGGACTCGATCTTCGCGGGAGCAGCTTTCGCCGGCTGCTGCCGTTCACGAATCCATTGTTCCCACTGGAAGTAGTCGGCGAATCGGTCGGCGGCGCCAAGGCCGTCGAGACCGAGGACGGTGGTCGAGATGCGGTCGAGCATGTAGCGATCGTGGGTGACCAAAACCAGAGCTCCGCGATACTCCAGCAGGCTGTCTTCAAGAATCTCGAGCGTGGGAATGTCGAGATCGTTTGTAGGTTCGTCGAGCAGTAGAACATCGGCTGGCTGAAGCATCAGCTTTGCGATCAGGACACGCGCACGCTCGCCCCCAGATAAGCGACCCACCGGCTGGTTGAGTTGTTCGCCTGTGAAGAGGAAGCGCGAAGCCCATGATGCAACGTGGACTACCCGATCCTGGTAGATGACGGAATCGCTGTCGGGCGCCAGTGCGCGGCGAAGGGTGACATCGGGATCGAGCTGGCGGCGTTGGTCGAAGTAAACGACCTGCAAAGATGGCGCCTGCTTGATGGTCCCTGTGGCGGGCGAGATTTCTCGGGTAAGAAGGCGTAGTAGCGTCGTCTTTCCGCTGCCGTTAGTTCCAACGAGGCCAACACGCATCCCGGCGGTGATGGTGAAATCGAGGTTATCGAAGAGTTTGCGATCACCAATTTCGTACGAAATGCCTTCGAGTTCGATCAACCGCTTGGTCTGGCGATCGGAGGCGGAGAAATCGATGCGAGCGGTTGCGGTTCGCGTGCGGGAATTGAGATCCGCCAGTTCGTTTATCGTCTCGTTGGCCTTGTCGATACGCGCTTTCGACTTGCGAGTGCGCGCCTTGGCACCGCGGCGCAACCACTCGATTTCGCGGCGAACGATGTTCTCGAGTGACTCCTGGTGACGAGCTTGTGCCTTCAGGAACTCTTCTTTCTTTTCGAGAAATTGGCTGTAGTTGCCATCAACGCGCAACAGGCCGTTCGGATAAGCACGGTTGAGTTCCGCCATTTCCGTGGCCACATTTTCAAGGAAGTAGCGATCGTGGCTGACGACGACCGTTGCGAACGAAGCTTGCTCGAGTAGTTCTTCGAGCCACTCGATGCTGGCGAGGTCGAGATGATTGGTTGGCTCGTCCAGCAGGAGCACGTCCGGCTGCTGCACGAGGGCTTCGGCAATTGCCAAGCGCTTGCGCCATCCGCCGGAAAGGGATGAGGCGTCGGCATCAAAGTTCTCAAAACCTGCGCGGCCAAGCGTTTCGGCTGTGTGCCCTTCCCAATCCGATTCCGGGATTGTGGCATTGCGGAGTGCCTGCTTCATCACCGCCCGCGGAGTCTGGCCTGCATCGAATTCCGACTCCTGCGCCAAGTAGCTCATGCTCAGGCGTTTGCGAAAGGCAACGTCGCCAGTGCCCGGGGGGACTGATCCCGCCAAGATCTTCAGTAGTGTCGATTTGCCCGACCCATTCGGTCCGATGAGCCCGATGCGCGCGCCTTCGTTAACCGTGAACGACACGTCCTCAAATAAGGGCGCGCCGCCGAAGGCTTTCGAGATTTGCTGGACGTTGATTAGGGGCGGCATCTTTTGATCTGGTCATCTGACCATCTGGTGATCTGATGATCGAATCCGAAGAACTGAGGATAGCAGGGACGCGGTCGACCCTCGCAATGGCTCGAAGCTATCCATCCAGATATTCAGATCATCTGTTCATCAGTTCACCAGAGAATTAAACCGCTTGTCCCGCGCTATACCCCGACGCCCACGCCCACTGGAAGTTGAAGCCGCCGAGATGACCGGTGACATCGACCACTTCGCCGATGAAGAACAGGCCCGGCACTCTCTTCGACTCCATGGTCTTTGCGTTGAGTTCATTGGTGTCGACTCCACCGGCAGTGACTTCAGCCCTGTCGTATCCCTCGGTGCCTTCGGGGATCACTTCCCAGTGATGCAGACGCCTCTCGTATTCGGCGAGCGCGTGATTTGTCCAGCCGTCCGGCGGGTGGTTCTCCACCCACCGGTCGGCCATGCGGCCGGGAAGTGCTGCACGTAACGCCAACTTTAGATACGCCGCATCTTTCTTCGCGTTCGCGCCTCTCATCGCGGCCGTCAGATCCCTGCCTGGCGCCAGGTCGATGGTCACGGGTGAACCTGGTTGCCAATATGACGACACCTGCAGGATGGCCGGGCCGGTCAGTCCGCGATGCGTGATGAGCATTTTTTCGCGGAATTCTGTTTGGCCGGCCGAGGCGATCACTTCAGTCGACACGCCGGTCAGGTCGCACCAGCGGCGCCGGTCTAAGGTGCTTAACTCCAGCGGTACTAAGGCAGGTCGTGTAGGAATGATCTTCAAGCCGAACTGTTGAGCGATTTCATAACCGAAGCCGGTCGCTCCCATTTTGGGAATGGAAAGTCCGCCGGTCGCGATGACGAGGGTATTCGTACGAAATACTTCCGTTGTGGTGTGAACCAGGAACTCTGTTCCGCGTCCAACGTTCTGGACAGCTACGCCCGTGACAATTTTTACATTTGCTTGGCGACATTCGCTTTCGAGCAGGGAAACAATGTCCTGGGCAGATTGGTCGCAAAACAGTTGTCCCAGCGTCTTTTCGTGATACGGAATGCCGTAGCGCTCAACGAGCGCAATGAAATCGGCGGGCGTGTAACGCGCCAGGGCTGATTTTGCGAAGTGTGGATTGGCGGAGAGGAAATTCTCCGGGCGGCAGTAAAGATTGGTGAAGTTGCAGCGTCCGCCGCCGGAGATCAGGATCTTTTTGCCGATGCGCGACGCACGTTCGACGACGAGCACGCGGCGTCCGCGTCTGCCTGCTTCGATCGCGCACATTAAGCCGGCAGCCCCAGCGCCAAGAACTATTGTGTCGTAAACCGGCATCGTTCGGCACCGATGCTAACAGGTGCTAGCCCTCTCGATAGGTGGCAGCAGGCGAAGTACGGGCCAAGATAGGAACTTCTCTGGTTGAATTGGGTTAATGGCTACAATTTCCATGTACTCTGAAAGTATCCGCACCGAGGGACAGCATGCGATCCAGCCGTAAAGCAGTTGCCGTATTTCTCTCCGGGATTTCCCTGTTTTCGTTTGCCGCGTGGGCTGTGCCCGCCGAGCGCATTACGCGCGCCGTCGATTCGCGCAACATGACCGCGATGCCGCGCAACGTCCATCCCATGGCGCGGCCGGAGTTCGACCGCGGAGCGCTCGATCCATCGCAGATGATGCATCGCATGCTCATCACCTTCAGCCGCACAGCCGCGCAACAGCAGGCACTCGATAAGTTGAACGTCGAGCAGCAGGATCCTTCGTCGGCGAATTATCACAAATGGCTGACGCCGGAACAATTTGCGGCGCAATTCGGAATGGCGCAGGCGGACCTCGACAAGGTAAAGAGCTGGTTAGTTTCGCAAGGGTTCATGATCGATGAAGTTGCGCGCGGTGGCGATTACATAGCTTTCACCGGGTCGGTAGGCCAGGTGAACGCGGCGTTCAAGACCGAGCTGCATCAGTACGCGATGAACGGCGAAGTGCATTTCGCGAATGCGACGGCGCCTTCGGTGCCTACAGCGATGGCGAATGTGGTTTCGTCGTTGCGATCGCTGACAGATTTTTCAAGACCGCGTCCGCGCGCCCGTGCGCGACGCATTAAGCCTGACTTCACCTCTGGCCTTTCCGGGAACACGTTCTTAACGCCTGACGATTTTGCGACCATCTACAATCTGAACGCTCTCTACAACAGTGGCATCGACGGAACCGGCCAAAAGATCGCGGTGGTTGGGCAGTCAGACCTGGTGCTCAGCGAGGTCGCAACTTTCCGAAAAGTTTCCGGCCTCTCGGTGAACGCGCCCCAGGTGATTCTGAACGGCCCTGATCCCGGAGTGGTCTCGGGTGACGTCGACGAAGCGAGTCTCGACGTCGAGTGGTCGGGAGCAGTCGCGCGCAATGCGACCATTGTCTATGTAAATTCCGGTGGCACGACCAACGGTGTCTTCGATGCCCTCTACTACGCCATCGACAACCAGACTGCTCCGGTCATCAGCATCAGCTACGGCCTGTGTGAAGCGGATGAAGGATCGTTCCTCAGCCAGGATGAAGCTGAGTTGCAGAAGGCCTGGACGCAAGGCCAGGTCGTTGTTGGTCCGGCAGGCGACGATGCAGCCTCAGACTGCGATTTCTCCAGCGACCCAAATATCATCATCACGAGCGCGACTCTGGGTCTGGCCGTCGATTTCCCGGCCAGTTCAGAATTCGTTGTCGGTGTTGGCGGAACAGTCTTTAACGAAGGATCGGGAACTTTCTGGAGCACGACGAACAACAGTCTCAGCGGATCGGCCCTTTTCTACATTCCTGAAGTGGTTTGGAACGATACGTCGGCGGCGGCCGGAATTGTGGGAACCGGCGGCGGCGTGAGCGCGCTGGTAGCCAAACCGAGCTGGCAAACGGGAACCGGAGTTCCGAACGATGGTTTCCGCGACGTGCCGGACATCGCCCTCAATGCCGGAGACATATCGGGGCACGATTCGTATATCACCTGCTCAGCGGGTGATTGCAACGTTTGTTTCCCCGGTGCGACGGGCGAACCTGCGGATCCGAATTGTCCTGTTAGTTCCAACCCGGGCTACCGGAGCGACACCACGAGTTGGGGTCTCGACGTGCTAGCTGGAACCTCAGCCGGAGTCCCGACCTTCGCCGGCATGGTAGCGCTGCTCAACCAAAAGATGGGTACGCCGCAAGGCCAGATTACGCCCAAGCTGTATACGCTGGCGGCAGGAGCGAACGGCGCCAACATCTTCCACGACATAACGGCCGGCAATAATGTCGTGCCTTGTACACCGGGCACGCCTCCCTCAGGACCAGCCAGCATTCAGTGTCCAAGTTTCGGCAACTTCGGTTATAGCGCAGGAGTAGGCTACGATCAGGTGACCGGCCTCGGTACTATCGATGCCTATAACTTCGTAACGGACTGGAGCGGAACAGCGCCTGCGGCGGACTTCGGCGTGCAGTTCTTTAATTCGACCGTCTCGGTGACGCGCGGCAGTACGACTAACGTTTTGGTTCGAGTGCAGAAGCAGAACGGATTCACCGGCAACGTCGCTTTCAGCTGCACGTCGTCGATTACCGGTGTGACCTGTTCGGCGACTCCCACTTCCGTTACCCCGGACGGGACCACTACGGTAGCGATCACCGCTTCGACCACAGCCTCGTTACGAGCTCCAGCCACGCACGGCCCGTTTATGCCGTGGTGGGAATCGGCGTTCGGTGTGGCGGCTCTCTTCGGAATGGGCAAAAAGCGCAACAAGCGCCAGATGATTGCGATCGCGTTGTTTCTGGCCGCGCTGATGATCGGCCTCGCGAGCTGCGGCGGAGGTGGAAGCAGCAGTTCCGGGACAACGACCACCACGGGCGGCGGCACCGGCAGCACCACCACGGGAACCGTCACCCTGACTGCGACGAGCGGCACTCTGTCGCACAGCACGCAGATTTCGGTCACAGTAAACTAGCTGAGGGCAGGGTGGGGCTGGACACAGCCCCACCTTTCCGACAAAAGTTCATGCCCACGCGCAATTCTTGCCTTCCTTCCGCTTTTCCTCATTTTCCAACCTATTGATTTTGTTTTGCTTGCACTTTTCAAAAGCTGGCAACCGAGGTGCATGAGAAATCGTGGCCTCCCCTGTGAGGAATCGAAGCTCCGGAGACAAGTCATGCAAGCAAACGCTGTTCCCCCCAACCGGACCACTCCGCGCTGGACTGTCGGCATTGCGTTGGCACTGGCGCTGATCGCCATTGTCGCCCTTGCTTACCAGCGCAAAACAACCAGAAACCTGGCCGCCGAGAATCAGCAGGTAAGCGCAGCTTTACAGCAGACGCAGGCGCAACTAGACGCTCTGAAATCAAAGATTGAATCTTTGGCCCCGCTGTCCGCGCCCGTCGCAGAACCAGCCAAGCCTGCTGCGGGAATTACACACTCAGCAAAACACCCGATGCATTCAGCCGTGCATCATCGTCAAGCTGATGATCCGCGTTGGAAGCAGTTCCAGGCGCGTCTCGATGAGCAGGGTAAGCAAATCGATGCCACGCGGCAGGATCTATCGAGCGCTCGCACTGAGCTGGGCGGATCGATTGCTCGCACGCATGACGAGCTGGTTGTGCTCGAGCGCAAAGGCGAACGCAGCTATTTCGAATTTGACCTCGGCAAAGAAAAGCAGTTTCGCGCGACCGGACCGGTTGGAATTCGGTTGAAGAAAGCGAACACCAAGCACTCCTATGCCGATCTGGAATTGATGGTCGATGATGCGGATCTCTCAAAGAAGCACGTTAACCTGTATGAGCCGGTCACGTTCTACGCTTCAGAGAACGGACGCCCCGTTGAGTTGGTGATCAATAACATCACCAAGGATCACATTCACGGATATGTGGCGACCCCGAAGTACAAGGCGGACGAACTGGCTGCGATGGCGGGAAATGGGAGCGGCGCCCCAAACGCGGACGGAACCTCAGTACAGCCACCAGCGCGGAAAAAGCTGGAGTTGCCGAAAGACTAAGGATCAAGATCGAGAATAGAGGCGCTCGACTAAAGCCTGTCCTCGAGGAGGGCAGGCTTTTGGTTTATTCCACGGGACATTCCGACCTGGACTTCAGTCGCGCCGCTGCTCGCTCGTGTTCGGTCGCAGCGCACTCGATCTCCACGTTAATCTCAGCGCCGATCAGAAGCGACAGGCTAGTGATGTAGAACCACAAAAGCAGAATGATGACGGTGGCAAGCGAACCGTACATCGCAGTGTAAGTGTTGAGGAAGTGGAGATAGACGCGGAAGAGCGCGGAGGCGGCAATCCACAGGCCCATGCCGGCGATAGAGCCGGGCGCGATCCAGTGCCACCGGCGATTGTCGAGATCGGGGGCCCAGTAATACACGACATCGAATGCCAGCAACACGAAGAGGGCAGCAACCGGCCATTGGGCGATCCTCCACGCGAGGACGGCGGCGTGGCCGAACCCTTGTTGGTCAGTCCACAAGGCCAGCATGTCTCCGCAGAGAATGATGCCCAAAGCGCCCAACATGAGAGCTGCTAACGCAATCGTTAGAAGCATGGCGATCATCAGCCTCGACTTCCAGTAGGGACGACGCTCCGTGACGCGGCAGGCGAAGTTCAGCACGGCCATTAGCGTCGAAACCCCGGCAGACGCGGACCACAGCGCACCGAAGATCCCGATGACCACTTTCCATCCGCCGGCTTCGTTGGCAGTTTGCGTTAGCGTTTGTTGGACCAGTAACCAGGCCGAGGGTGGCATGGCTTTGGCAATGTAAAGGAACAAGGTGTTCTGAACCGCGGGATTCTTGCCCGCAATCAGGCCGAGTAAGGTGACCAGGAAAAGCAATCCGGGAAATACGGCGAGGAAGAACCAGAACGCCAACTCGGCAGCGCGACCGAACGTGTCGTCGTGCTCTTCGTCCATCGATACCCACAAGCGCTTCGCCAGTTGAACGACCGACAACCCACCGAGTTTCCACATCGACAACGTGCGCGAGCCGATTTTCGCCTGCCTCGAGGGAGCCTTGCTTGGCGCGATGTTCGCCATAGTCAGACGCGTCCAAAAACGGACGGGTGGCAAAGTATAACTTGCGCGGCGTTCGGAATGACTTCGTCGAATCGAGCCTATTAGAAGCCGGCAATCAGGCTGGCGTCGATCGTTACCGGATTCAGCACCATGGCACAGCCGGCTGTCGAGCATGACATTTTTCCGCGCAGCACGATCTTCACCGAGCTGACATCGGGAAACTGTACCGGATACGTGGCGTTGGTCAGGCCCGATTCGACAGCGCGCAGGTCGGCGTCGCCGGAACGATATTCCACTTGGTCAGGTTTCTCTTCGCCATCGAAGACCAGACTGAACTCTGCCGTTCCCGCCTTCTTGCTTGCGTTCGTGACCTTAATCGTACGCATTTGCGCCAGTTCAGATTGAGCCTGCGAAAGAGCTTTTTCGGCACCCAACGGATCGAGCTTTTGCAACTGGTCGCGAGAAGATTGTGCTTCCACTCCGCCCGCGGCAGCGGAAAGAGCAAACATGTGTTTGGCATTTGAGGCTTGTCCGACCTGAACGTAAAAGCGTCCGAGACGGTTCGCAACGGTGCAGGACTGGCTCAAACTCCAGGCCGCTTTCAAATAGCGCAAAGCTCCAATGTTGTCGTCCTTGAGGAATTTTGCCCATCCAATGCGAGCCCAGGCCAAAGCGACGAACTGCATGGTCGACGCCGCATCGTTTTCGACAAACGTTTTCGACTCGAACTGTTCGCCGATATTGTCGAGCATCTGTTGCGCGTCGCGAAGAGAGGCATCGGAATCGATGTTGTCGCGGAGAGCCGCCGCAAAGATGTCGCCGCCGGGAAACGGTGAAGAATTACCGACGATTTTCACCAGCAATGCGTGTGCTTTGTCGGTATTGCCGGTGCGCAAGTACGCCTGGGCGAGCGCAAGATCGATGCTGTTGTCCTCCGGTGGGGCGGATGCCGCGTTTTCGAGTTCAGGCAAAGCTTCTTTGTCGCGCTTCACCTTCAAGAGCAGCAGCCCAAGGTTTTTGTGAGCCTGGCGATCGAGCGGAACATTGTCGAGTTGCTTCCGATAAGCCGCGACAGCAGCATCGTTTTGTCCGTCTTCTTCGAGAACAAGCCCAAGCGAATCGTAGGCAGATTTGTGATACGGGTTCACCTCGACTTGCTTCTGGAAGGCGGCTATCGCGTTGGTACGGTCATTCAAGCCGTTGTATGCGCGTCCGAGGGAATACCAATCCTCTTCGCTCTTGGGTTCCTGTGCGACTGTTTGCTTCAGTAGATCAACGGCGGTGCGGTAGTCGCGCTGATCCAAGGCCTTCGCAGCAGTACGGCGAAGCTCCTTTACATCGGTGCTAGTTGGGGCTTTGACGGCCAATGCTTCGCGGGAGGCCGGGCGAATGCTGCAGCCGATCGTCTGTGCTGGGATATTGATAACCACGCCACGGAACGATTCGATGTCGGCGCGGCGCGATGGCGGCAGTTCGTTGACCTTAAGGATCAATCGACGCTGTGCGTCGAGCACATTGTTTTGGTACTGCAACGAGACCGTAAATTCACCGTAGTCACGCACCATCTGCACCTGTGGTGGAGTACGCAAAGTGAAGTTGGGCGCGAACTGGAGATGCGTTTTATAGACAAGCTCTCGCGCAGGTCCGACATCAAGTGGCTCATTGTTATTCTTCGGCTTCGGTATTCTTCCGAATCCAACAGCTGGGAACGGAGCGTAATTTAAGTCGGCACTGGGCACAGCAAAGTAGTTGTCCTGGTGAACGCGATAGCGGATTTTGAACGGCTTGGTCGTGTCTTCGATCGGGCTCACGATCAGATCGGAAACCTCAGTCTTCTCGTTGCCGTTCAACAATAGTTTGGCAAAACGGCTCCAGTCGGCTTGCGAGAGGCCGCGAAGCGTGGCGCGTAAAGGCAGATCGCTGTCTCCGGAGGCGGTTAACTCGATCATCCCATCGAGGGCGCCGGCCTCAGAAACTTTACCGTCAAGCGCAAAGGTAAGAGTGTTCTTCACGGGAACATCGGCAGGAGTTTTGTGCAGCCCGCCGTTGCTGTCGCCGGAAGCAATCAGAGCCTGTTTATTCCGGAGTTCGTACATCAGCAGCCCGAACGGCGCGATTTCGGCCGTGGCATCGAGCCAGGTAAGGCCATTGCCCAGTTTGGCGGCGGTGATCACGTGATTGAATTGCGCCGGCGAGGGTACGTCTGGATCGAGCTTGCGGCCCGCGCCAATCAACACTGGATAACTCGAAATGCCGGCGGCCTTCAACATGGCTGCCAGCAGTGTGTGCTTGTCTTTGCAATCACCGTAACCGGAATGCAGGATCTCAGTCGCGTCATGAGGTTGGAAACGCCCCACGCCGAAGGAGAGACTGACGTAGCGGAAGTCTTTGGCGACATAATCGTATAGGCGACGCGCCTTTTCGTTTTCCGTTGTCGCTCCGGCCGTGAGTTCTGCGACTTTCTTGCGCAGCGAGTCGTCCGCGGTTACGCGCTCGCCCTGCAGCTTTCCGTACCAGGAGGCAACCTGCTTCCAGTCGGAAAAGCTGGTCATCTGCACATCGGGAAATTCGTTCTGAGAATCTTCCGCTTCTTCTTCCAACTCGGTTAGCGATTTACGGTCGGGCCGGACGTTCTCTTTCACCCAGGTGTAGGTGCGCCAGCCATTGCTTTCCGAGGTTGTGTATTTGTGATCGGGACTTTTCAGCGTGATCTGGCGGGAACTGGGAACCTCGATTTCCAGTCGATTTTCATTCACGGCCTGGAACTTGAGAAACTCGTATTCGAACCAAAACTGCCCGGGCGCGAGGGGCGTGAAGGTAGTCGTGGTGGTGTGGTATTCGAGGATGTCGCCAGGACGCAGTCCGACGACATTCACATGATGCTCACGGAAGTCGCTGTACATCGGAGCGGCTTGTAGAACGTCGGGCGCGAAATCCTGGGCATTGCTTGCTGGAGTTTCGATCACCTGGCCGTCCGGCTTGCGCACGCGAACGTAATCGACGGTAAGTTTCTCGGTGGCCGAACTGTAGCCGAAGACAAGCTGTCCGTAGGCGCGAAGGGCAGCCTCACTCTGAATGCGAACCGAGGCACTTGTCTGCTGCACGCTGGTACCGTCGTTTTCAAAATGTACGTGAGTCACTTCCTTCTCGACGACAGCGGCTTCCTGCGATGTATCGGCGGGATTGCTGGACTGTGAACATACGAACGAAGAGGACAGGCAAAGCAAGAAGCAGGCAATAACCGAACGGACCGGCATGAAGAAGTCTCCCGAAACGCTGGCCGTTAATGTAGCTTCCGGGAGGTCTGGCTTCAATCAGGAAAATAACGCAGATGATTACCGAGGAACAGCTACGCCTGGAGGGGGATCAGTTCCAGGATGTCTTCGTACGCATCGAGCGCTGACAGGCCGTAATGCTTGTCCATGCGAAAGATCACCAACATCGGAACGGCCACGGTACTACCGTCGTTCTTACGCACAAACAATTCCAGCCGCTGTCCGACAGAGAGCGTGAAATCGGTTTCGATGCCGACCCCGTTAAAGTTCACGTCCAGGCAGGTCGCCGTAAAGTCGCGGCCATTAGAAGTTCGCATCGTAACCGGAACGCGGCAATGTACACGCGCGGAGCGTCGCTTCTCGTGAGGCTGCCGATCATTCATATTTGGGAGCGGAACGCAATCGACGGTACGGAACTTGCTCATAGGGCGCGGTGATAACCGCAACTCTATTATCGGCAGAACAACGGGAAAGATTAACCAAGAACTTATAATGGGATAGGGTTGTCCCGTTTTGAAAAACCTCAAGGCAGGCGAGCCCTGGCTGCATCCTGACGGGACCGAGGGCGCCCGTGAACACGGCCGTGGCCCACCTTATCCTTGAGACTCGTCGGCAAGCCGCCGCTAGGCAGCCCGCTTGAGGTCGCGATTCATGTCCCGATTGAGACCCGTCCGCTCAAGCTCCACCTGCTGACGACGGAGCGTGTCACGCACGGTCTCGACGTGGTCGGAACCCTCAACGCGTATCACGACTTCTTCGGCGACATGCGCTGTCTTGTTAATCACCGCTTGCTCAGCTGTCTCGGTGATCTCGAATGTCTTGTCGGACCAGTCGACGTCCCGGGCGAGACTGGCATCTGTGACGGGGCGGCGCAGCATGGCGGCATGCTCTTCGTGCAGCGTGACGCGCGACTCCACCGGCTTTTCGATAACGAAGCGACGGATGCGAGCCTTTCCGATCTCGACAAGTCGCTTGCCCACATCGAGCTGTTCTTCGGCCAGACGAAGCACTTCCTCCGTAACCGGAGACTTGACGGTTGAAGCAGGTGGCGTGACCGCAGTCTTAGTTGTTGCAGTGTAGTTGGCTGCGCGTTCGCCGACATCTACCGGATTGTGAACGTCGAGGATCTTCATCGCCCGCGGAATCTCCGTGTCCTGCGCGCGAAGAGTCAGCAGAGTGCCGCCCGAATCGATGGTGCGCGAATAAACCGCGCTTTCGTTATCTCCAACATTTCGGCCAAACAACCGGCGCCAGATCCCCGCTTCGCGAATTTCTGAGGCGCTGAGGGTGTCGCGACTCAGCAAGCTGATATCGCTCGAGGGAAATCCCGAAGCCTCGAGAGCACGAGCTGCGTCTTTCGCTTTGGCCGCTCTATCGTATGCAGCGACAATTTTTTCGTAAGCCATTGGTTCTCCTTCCTGGATTTTGCAGGTGAGTTTTTGCCGCTGAGGAATCGGCGGCTTGCTGGGTTGTTACCGGTTGATGGGTGACGACAACCTCCTGTCTGCGAAGGTTGACGCGTTCCTGATATGTGTGCGAGCTCTGCACTCGACGAATGCGGATCTCTTCTTTCAAAAGGTATTGCCGTTCGATCTCAATCACTTCTTCAACCACGGGAATCACGAGAATATCGCCCCGCTCACTAACTTCGGGCCGATCGCTTAAGCGCTGACCGATGGGTACTCGCTCAATCTCGACTTCTTCACGTGTCAGCAGCGCACTCACCATCTCTTCATGCTGCTGAGTGCTGGTTGAAACCTGGGCGCGCCCGGTGACCACTTGCCGCTTCGCAATCGAGATCTTCTCGGCGCACAGCGGCAGTACCAGTTCCCTGCACGTGGCTACTTCGCGTGCCATTCAGTCCGGCTCCAAGGAGCGCCCAGATGCTCCGGTTCTTGTATGGATATTTGGCTAGTCGGACGCAGGACTACCGGCAGGAGATGCCCACGGCGAAAGTGGCGAATTTTCCGGTCGCACAACACCTCTGAGATCGGAGGTGAAACTCTCCGAGTGCGAATGAACCGTAATCCCGTCAAATAATGCGATCCGATGAACGAGGAAGATCGTAGATCACAAATGAACTGAGCACCTCTGGCACTCACGCTGGCAACTTGCGAAAGCAGTCACTCGGCAGACGAAAAGGGCAACAGCGCGATAGGCGAATTCATCACGTCTTCAACCTCAACCTCAAGTTCCAAGCCAAGGAGTTCGTCATGGCTGTTTCCCAGTATTTAAGACCGCAAAGTCTTCTCGACGCAGTGAGAAACAACTTCACGCCTGATGTCGTTCGCAAGGCGAGCTCATTGGTCGGAGAATCTGAATCTTCAACCCGCAGCGCTTTAAATGGCGCCGTGCCCAGCGTTTTCAGCGGGCTGGTAAACATGGTGTCGTCTCGCGACGGCGGCAAGACTTTGTTTGGAATGATCCGCGATGGTGGATTTGGCGCGGCTTCTGAAAACGTCTCGTCTTTATTTGGCGGAGGAAGCGCAACTAACAACATGCTGAGCTCAGGCCAGCAGTTACTCGGCAGAATTTTCGGCAACCGGAGTTCGTCAGTAACCGACCTGGTTGCGAAATCTTCAGGCGTGAGTTCGTCGGCAGCTTCCAAACTGATGTCGCTTGCGGCACCACTTACGCTGGGTGTTCTCGGGAAGCAGGGGCTCGATGCGTCCGGCTTGACCAACACACTTCTGAACGGCAAATCGGAAATCGCAGCCGCCGCGCCCGCCGGACTCTCACAGATTCTGAGCGGTGGACCTACTGCGGTTCGTGACACCGTCGAGCGCTCGAACCTGAGTGAGCCGATGACAATCGACCGATTCTCTGAACCGGCTCCCGTCGCTCCTCCGACAGCTACCTATGTTGAGGAACAGCCCAAGTCAGAAGGCGGCATGCGGTGGTTACCATTGCTGCTGATTGCCCTCGGCGCTCTCGGCCTGCTGTTCTATCTGCTGGGAAGAACACCGCGCCGCGCAGAAGCTCCCACGGTGCAAACTCCAGCTGCGCCAACAGCCCCTGTTGCGCCTTCGGAAAATGTAACTCTGCCAGGCGGACACAATATCTCGGTTCCTCGTGGATCGATCAATTACAACCTGGCGACTTTTCTTGCCGACAAGAACGCCGGACCGATCCCGAAGACATTCGTATTCGATAACCTGAACTTCGAATCAGCGTCTACGCAACTGACACCCTCCTCGGTCGCAACGGTCAACGACTTGGCGATGGTGATGAAGTCCTATCCGGATGCCCGCGTGCAGTTGGTTGGGCACACAGACAACACCGGCAATCCGGACGCGAACCAGAAACTCTCGCTCGATCGCGCAAATGCCGTGAAGGCTATGCTGGTGAATCAGGGAGTGAATCCGGATTCGGTTACCACTGCAGGTTATGGAGAGTCTCGCCCGGTAGCTTCCAACGATACTGAGGAGGGCCGCCAGCAGAACCGGCGCCTGGAACTAAATGTTTTGAATAAATAAAAAAGTACGATGAGGTTCCCGCGAGCGCTATCGCTTTTGGTTTCCGGGGTTTGGGTGGGAAACAGAAAAGAGGTGGAACGGTTGGTAGCGCTAACGGGAATCGAACCCGTATTTAAGCCTTGAGAGGGCTCCGTCCTAACCGTTAGACGATAGCGCCACTTCGTCGATTATAGCAAAGCATTATGTGTCGAGTGGCGACATGAGGCCGTCAAATCCGGTGCCGTTCATGCGGCGCCAGAACAGGCGGGCAGCTCGATACCAGCGATTGGTAGAGGCGGTTTTCACGTGAGTATCCTGATTGTGCGCGGTGAATTCGACAATGCCTTTTAGCGGCACTGGCCGCAGGTGTCCGAATTCGTCGCGTATACCCACTTCGGTCGCGTTCAGATAATCGATTGTCCCTTTGAGCGCTTCGCCATCACGTAGAAATACGGAAATCGAAGTCGAACTTCCTACGCCGATCGTCTGCAAACGATCGTGGAATCGCTCTACTCGTTTGGCATCTTCAACCGGATCGCCATAGAGATAGCCCGCGTAGCAGAAAAGCAGAACGAGCAAGGCGCAAAATCGGGTCATCGCGACGAATTTTCTCCGGACGAAAAGTATAAAGCAGGTTGCGAGATATCTGCTGCGGCGATCTGCATCTAATTCGGTGCAACCCTCAAAAATCAGCTTCTAATCAGGGTTTCTTGCTCTTGACAACCTTTCCGGGCGGGAGGAGAATCCCAACTTATAGGCGAACAAAAAGCGAAAATATAATCTTTCTCCCAGCCAGAGAACGTTACTGTTTTCGCTTCCAGGGTCGCCCTCTTCCGAGGTCCTTTTATGAGTTCCGTTGCAGTTTTTTCTTCGGCCGAAGTGCCTTCGTTTTCAGTCGAAACGATGGGCGAAACGCTGGAAGCCAAACGCGCGCGTGCCATGGGTACGCTGTCGTCGAGCGTGAGGACGGCGTCGATGCTCGAGGTACGCCCTGCACCTGCCATGATGCCCTTCGGTATCGACTCGCTCGATGCGTTGACTGGCGGCGTTCCGCGTGGCGCATTGACGGAACTGTTCGGACCGGCTTCGTCGGGACGCACCAGCGTGATGCTTTCGTTGATGGCGTCGATCACGCGCCGGCAGGAGGTGTGTGCGCTGATCGATGTGACGGACAGCTTTGATCCAGCGTCGGGCGCAGCGGCGGGAGTGGATCTCAAGCGACTACTGTGGGTGAGGTGTGGAAAGACAATCTCGGGTTGCGAGTTTCCAGTTTCAGAAGCTGTATCGCGGACGACTGTTCCAGACCGCCGCTCAACATCAATAAAGGATGTCGCGCCACCTGCGAAAAACATCTCATGGTCGATCCACCAGAATTACGACGCGCGCTTGCGCCACGCTATCATCGGCGGGTGTTACGAGTCGGTGCGGGGAAGAGAAGTTTCGAGTTTCAAGTTGCCTGTTTCAAGTTCGGAAAAAAATCGCAACGTGCGAAGCGCGAAACCCGAAATTAGAAACTCATTTCCCCGAAACCCTGTTTCCAAATGGACTCGCCTCGACCAGGCCCTGAAAGCCACCGATCTCTTATTACAAAGTGGCGGATTCGGATTGATTGTCATTGATCTTGGTGACATTTCGATCGAACAGGCACGCCGCATTCCTCTGACCTCGTGGTTTCGTTTCCGCCGCGTGGTGGAGAACACCCCCACCATTCTTCTGCTGATTGCGCGCGATAGCTGCGCGAAGACCTGCGCGTCGCTGGTGATGCAGCTGCGAGCACAACCATTACAGAGCGGAGAGAGGCAAGACAGATCCCGGCGGGCGGATTGCGGTTCACCATCCACAGTTCATTACCCACCGTCACATATCAATCTGCTCGATGGTCTCGATGTTCATGTCGAATTGATACGCACGCGATTGGAGCGCAAGCCTGCGCGCTCGACCGGATCGTTACAAACACAAACATCGTGGCGAAGAAACGGATAGGAAATCGGGAATCTTCAACCTGCAATTTTTATGTTCCTGTGTGCATACATCCCGGATTTTCCCGTCGAAGCCCTGGCGCGCATCGAGCCCGATTTGCGCACGCAAGCCGTTGCGCTAGTCGAAGGCGCGCCTCCGGTTGTCACCGTTGTTGCCAATAACGATCGCGCGCGCAGCGTTGGCGTGGAACCGGGCATGACCGAATTGCAGGCACGGGAACGGCTGCACGCCAGCTGCGCTGCAAATCGCTGGCAGATGCGGCAGCGATCCTTGGATCGGGAAAAGACGGCGCAGGCAGCCCTGCTCGATTGTGCCGGCGCTTTCTCGCCGCGCGTGGAAGTCGCTGCTCCCGATACTGTGATCGCCGACATCGCCGGACTGGAGCCACTTTTTGGCCTGCCGACGACCATCGCCCGCAACCTTGCGCGCCGTTGCAGTGATGCCGGGCTGGAAGTTCACGTTGCGGTGGCAGCGAATCCCGACACAGCTGTGCATGCCGCGCGCGGCTATTCGGGAATCACCATTATTTGCGAGGGAGCTGAGGCCGAACGGCTGGGGCCGCTGCCCTTGGAAGTTTTGCTAGTCCCGCAATACGGGCGCCCTCCGCAGAAAGCCGGCAAAAAAGAACAGGTAACGCGCGAGTTAGAGCTGGAGATGATCGATACTCTCGATCGTTGGGGGATTCGCACTTTGCGCGGGCTGGCCGCCCTGCCGGAGATTGCCGTAGTCGAACGGCTCGGCCAGGCCGGCTTGCAGTGGCGCCGATTTGCGACGGGCTCCGTGAGCCGTGAACTGGTGATCGCCGAGTCGCCTCTGGAGTTCGAGGAAGTTTGCGAGCTCGAGTATCCCGTCGATTTGCTGGAGCCGCTCGCGTTTCTCTTGGCGCGCATGCTGGACCAGTTGTGCGCGCGATTGCAGTCGCGCGCACTCGCTACTCACGAACTGCGCCTGCGGATGCAACTCGATCCCGAAGTGACCGTCGATCGTGAAGGGATGCCGATAGAGAAGTCCGCTTCCGAACCCCCGCTCTCCCCAATGGAAAGGGAGTCTGAGGCGTCCACTCGAAACTCAAAGCTGGAGGTTGGAAACTGTTTTGAACGCACCATTATGCTGCCGGTTCCGATGCTCGACAGCAAAACTTTTCTCAAGCTGCTGCAGCTGGATTTGAAAGCTAATCCACCGACGGCACAGGTATTGAAGTTATGGTTACGCGCGGAACCAGTGCGTCCCAAGTTCGACCAGAGGGGATTGTTTCTGCCGCTCACTCCTGAGCCGCAAAAGATGGAAATTGCGCTGGCTCGCCTGGCCAGCGTTGCCGGCGCAAAGGGCAATGTAGGTTCTCCGGAATTGTTCGATTCTCACCGTCCCGACGCATTTCGCATGACAGGGTTTGCGCCAGCTGATCCGAAGGAGCCTGGCAATAATGGTGACAACGCGCGACGGAAGCCGATGTCAGCCCTACGGCGGTTTCGTCCTCCGCAGCCGGTGAGGGTACAGATCATCAATGATCGCCCCGGGACCATTGGCCCACCACGAACGATGGCCAACGGCGAGCAGATGGCGCGCGCTGTCTATGGAGAAGTGGTGTGGTGCGCGGGGCCGTGGCGAACTTCCGGCGAATGGTGGAACCACGAACCGTGGGAGAGGGAAGAGTGGGATGTGGCAGTGGGTAGTGGGCAGTGGGTAGTGGGTAAGGTTGCGGCGGCTAAGAAACTTTCCGGTGACGCAGTGAACGGCGCAGTTATAAAGGATGACCATCCACTGTCCACTGCCCATCGCCCACTTCTTCGTCTTTATCGCGACCTCCTTGCCGGCACCTGGTTTATTGAAGGTGAGTACGACTGATGTATGTCGAGTTCCATGCGCGCTCCGCTTTCACCTTCCTGGAAGGTGGATCGATTCCCGAGGAACTGGTGGACATCTGTACGCGGATTGGGATCCCCGCCATGGCCCTGCTCGACCGCGACGGAGTTTATGGCTCGGCACGTTTTCATCTGGCAGCGGAAAAGTTGATGATGAAGGCACACGTCGGTGCGGAGATCACGGTTTCAAGTTTCAAGTTCCAAGCTTCAGACACACGCGTAACAACTGGAAATCCGAAATCAGAAACTCTGCATTTGCCATTGATCGTTCGCGATCACTCCGGTTACCAGAACCTCTGCCGCCTCATCACGCGCATGAAAATGCGTGGCCCTAAGAATTGCGATCCCGCACTGATCGCTGCATCCGAAGCGGACCTGCGCGAATATTCGCAAGGGCTGATCTGTCTTACCGGTGATGAGCGCGGTCCGCTGGCTTCGGCATTGCATGAAGGCGGATATGAAGTCGCACAAAATGTCGTCGTGCGATTGGTCGACGTTTATGGACACGAAAACGTCTATATCGAACTGCAACGTCACTTCGACCGCGAGGAAGAAGTCCGCAATCAGATGGCCATCGCGATAGCGCGCGAGTTAAAGTTGCCGTTACTGGCAACAAATGGCGTCGCCTACGCCGTACCTGAGCGACGCCAGGTTCTCGATGTGCTGACCTGCGTTCGCCATCACACCACGCTTGATGCGGCAGGGCGCCTGCTCGCCAATAACTCCGAACGCCATGTGAAATCGCCGCGGGAAATGTCTGCGCTTTTTGCCGATTTGCCGGAAGCGATCGCAAACACATTATCGCTATCGTCGCGTATCGAATTCAGTCTGAAAGACCTCGGCTACGAATTCCCGAAGTATCCCGTGCCTCAGGGGCACACCATGAATTCGTTGCTCCGCGAACTAACAGATCAAGGCTCGGAAAAACGTTATCGTAGTGCGACACTCGATTTTCGTCGCCGTGCGCGCCGACAGATCGATCGCGAACTCGCGCTGATCGAAAAGCTCGATCTGGCCGGCTATTTCATCATTGTTTGGGACATCGTTCGCTATTGCCACGAGCAAAAAATTCTGGTGCAGGGGCGAGGGTCGGCGGCGAACAGCGTTGTCTGCTACGTGCTTGGCATCACCGCGGTCGATCCCATCAAAATGGAATTGCTGTTCGAGCGCTTTCTCTCTGAAGAACGCGGCGAGTGGCCTGACATCGATATCGACCTGCCCAGCGGCGATCAGCGCGAGCGCGTCATTCAATATGTATACGAGCGCTATGGAAGGTTAGGCGCCGCCATGACGGCCAACATCATCACCTATCGCGGACGCCTTGCGGCACGCGAGATCGGTAAGGCGCTAGGCTTCGACGAACAAACGCTTAGCCGTCTTGCTGCTGCTGTCGGTTCCTTCGAGTACAAGGGACCGCGCGACACACTGGAACATCAATTCGCTGCTGCTGGTTTCGATCTGAGTGAACCGCGCATTCGCAAATTTTTTGAACTGGCTGTCGCCGTTCAGGATTTGCCGCGGCATCTTGGGCAGCACTCCGGAGGGATGGTTATCTGCCAGGGACAGCTTGACTCGGTCGTTCCACTGGAACCGGCGAGCATGCCGGGCCGTGTCGTCGTGCAATGGGACAAGGAAGATTGCGCCGACATGGGCATCATCAAGGTCGACCTGCTCGGACTCGGCATGATGGCCGTGCTTGAAGATTGCCTCGAACTTATCCCACAACACTATGGCGACAAGATCGACCTGGCGTTGCTCCCTCCCGATGACTCGCAGGTCTTTATGACTTTGCAGAAGGCCGACACTGTCGGCATGTTCCAGGTCGAGAGCCGTGCGCAAATGTCGTGCCTGCCGCGGCTTCGTCCTACGAACTTTTACGACATCGTGGTGCAGGTCGCGCTCATCCGCCCCGGCCCGATCGTCGGTGAGATGGTCAATCCTTATATAAGGCGACGCCAGGGCAAGGAAGCGGTGGAATACGCGCATCCGTCGCTTGAGCCTATTCTCGAGCGCACCCTCGGTGTTCCTTTATTCCAGGAACAGCTGATTCGCATTGCGATGGTTGCCGCCGGTTTTACCGGTGGACAAGCCGAGGAACTACGTCGCGCGTTTGGATTTAAACGCTCGGAAGCGCGCATGCGAGACATCGAGGTGAAGCTTCGCGAAGGCATGGCGCGTAACGGCATTCATGGCGCAACGCAGGACCAGATCATCCAGTCGATTACTTCGTTCGCGCTCTATGGCTTTCCCGAATCGCACGCAGCGAGTTTTGCGCTGATTGCTTACGCCAGCGCTTACCTGAAATGCCACTACCTGGCAGCATTTCTCGCCGCCATGCTTAACAACCAGCCGATGGGTTTCTATCATCCGGCAACGTTGGTGAAAGATGCGCAGAGGCGAGGGTTGAAGTTGCGGCCGATCGATATCTCCGCTTCGCAATTCGAATGTACGCTGGAACAAAGTGAACGGTGGACTATGGACGGTGAACTAAAATCCGGTGCTCCCGTTCCACAGTCCACTGTCCACCGTCCACTTGTGGTTCGTCTCGGTCTGAATTACGTTCGCGGACTGCGCGCCGATGTCGCACGTGCAATCGTGGAGGAACGAGACCGTTCGCCGTTCGAATCCATCGCCGATCTCGCCCGTCGTGTGCCGGCAGTGCGTCGTAACGAACTCGTAATGCTGGCCGATATCGGAGCTCTCAACTCCATTGGCGGTAGCGCATCTCAAGAAAACAGGAGACTTGAAACCCGAAACTCGAAACTTTGTTTTCATCGTCGCGATGCATTGTGGCAGGTGGAACGAGCCGCGCGGCACCCCGGACCGTTGCTGGAGGGCATCCAGGAACTCGATCAATCTTCGCCGCTTGCTGCTATGACACAGGAGGAACGATTGGTGGCGGACTTTCGCGGAACAGGGCTCACCGTTGGCCCGCATCCCATGGCTTATCGACGTGCCGAGTTGGAGCGAAGAGGAATCCAGCCCGCCATCATGCTTCCCAAGCTTCCCAATGGAAAACGCGTGAAAACGGCAGGATGCGTCATCGCGCGCCAGCGTCCGGGAACGGCTCATGGGTTTGTGTTTCTCAGCCTGGAAGATGAGACGGGGATTGCTAACGCCATCGTTACGCCTGATCTTTTCGAGCAGAACCGGATGGTGCTGGTGAGCGAACGTTTTCTCCTGGTCGAGGGCATTTTGCAGAACATTGACAACGTTGTCTCAGTCAAGGCCGACCGCGTCTCCGCTCTCAATATCACCCAAGCCGCGACTTCTTCGCACGACTTTCATTAACGGCAGCGTTTCGTGTGTATTTTGGAAACATGACTCAGAACGAGTCACGTCGAAACACTTAATCAATGTGAAAAAAACGGAGTGCATAAGAATAATTACTGTTTACCATCAGCAATTTTTCTCCAGTTTCACCCAAAATTCACAACGAAACCTTGTATAGTTAGGGAAGGAGATTCGAGCGTGAGTTGCGTCAGAATTCACACTCTATCTTCGGTAATTTTCGATTAAGTTAGGAGCATTCGGTAATGGCAACACCAAAGCGTGTACGTGCAACTTCCTCGACCACCCGCAGCAAGAAAACCGCTGCCACTCAGGCCCAGGAAAACGCCGCGCTTCAGCAAACGCATGGCAATGGCAGTGTGGAAGAAGCGATCCGGGTTCGCGCCTACGAATTCTTCGAGCAACGAGGGCGGATTCACGGCTACGACGTGGAAGATTGGTTCCGCGCGAAAGCCGAGATCGGAACGGATTTGCATCACTCCGCGTAGTGCGGTTTGCCGCCGAATAGAATTTGGCTCCTGTGGGAAATGACACAGAGACATCACGGGATAGACGCGTCTTATTGATCGACGACGACCCGATTCAACTTCGGGTGAGGGAAGCAGTGTTACGAGACGCGGGTGTTCCTGTCGATGTCGCCACTACCGCCGAAAGCGCACTCGCCCTTCTGCGCAGTTCTTCCGGGGACAATATTGGCACTATCGTGACCGACCACATCATGCCGGGAACGAGTGGAGCTGTCTTCGTTCGCCAGTTGCAAGACCTGAAGCCAGCAGTTCCGGTGATTGTGATCAGCGGCATGGCCGAGGCGGAAGATGAGTACGAAGGCTTGGATATCACATTTCGCACCAAGCCCTGTCCACCACCAGAGTTAATCGCCCTGGTACGGCGTAACCTCGAACGCGCGCAGTAACGCACACCGATCTCAAGCCGACGCAAGCGGACGTATCTCTTCCGCCGCGCGAGCCGGCTCCATTCTTCCTGCCAGCAACATCTGCACTTTCATCAGAAGCTGCGCGGGACGGAATGGTTTCACAACCAGGGCATTTGCCCACAGTCCAATCTCTGCTCCCGACTGTCCAAGTCCGCAGAGTGCGATTACTGGCAAATGAGCGGTCGTAGCGTTACCTCGCAACATTCTCAGCACTCGGATGCCGTCGCTCGCATGTCCCATGCAATCGAGAACGACCGCATCGACTGCTCCTCTTCGCGCCAGTTGAAAGCCGGCTTCGCCGTCGCCAGCCTCCAAGACCTCGCAAGCCGCTTCGCTTTCGAGAATCACGCGAATTAGACCGCGGATTACTTCTTCTTCCTCTATCACCAGGATCCTGGGCACCGTCTGCCTCCAACTCCTAGGGTCAACAACCACCGTTTCACCTTAACCCGGTAACGAAAGTCTTTAGCCGAATTCCTCCTGATTCAGGAATTTCTAATGTCTAAAAAGGATCAGTTCCAAAGTGGAACGAAGGTTGCGGCCATCCACAGACTTTGAAACAATGCCTATACCTGTGTGGTGATCCACTTCTCATGTCAGCTTTAGGCAGTTATTCGCTTCTGCTTGGCCTCGCGCTGAGCGTCTACGCTTTCGTGGCGGGCATCATCGGCGTTACCCGTAAAGGGCACGCCGCTGAGGTCCTCGGCGAAACCGCGCGCCGGGCCGGCATCGCCGTCTTCGGATGCGTGCTGATTGCTGGTACCGTGCTCGTCGTTGCCGCATTCCGCAACGACTTCAGCATTGCCTACATCCTGCATCACAGCAACGTCGCCCTGTCCGCGCCTTACAAGTTCGCCGTGCTGTGGTCCGGACAGGAAGGCTCTCTGCTCTTCTGGTCCCTGCTGTTAGGTGGCTACGGGCTGGTGCTTCGACTCCGCTACAAGGTTGACGCGAAACTGGTCGCGTATGCGTCCATCATCATCGCTGGCGTGCAGGTCTTTTTCCTGCTACTTAACAATTTCGCCGCAAATCCGTTCGGCATTGTTACAGGCACCATCCCGCCAGACGGCAACGGGCTCAATCCGCTCTTGCAATATGCCGAAATGGTCATCCACCCTCCGATGCTCTATCTCGGATACGTGGGCATGACCGTGCCTTTCGCATTTGCGTTGGCCGCATTGATCATGAAGTATCCCGGCGAGAAGTGGATCCACATTACACGCCGATGGACTATGGTCACGTGGATGTTCCTCAGCGTCGGCATCGTGCTCGGCGCTCACTGGGCGTACACCGTTCTGGGCTGGGGCGGCTATTGGGGATGGGATCCAGTCGAAAATGCTTCGCTGATGCCGTGGCTCACCGGCACAGCATTCCTGCACTCCGTGATGATGCAGGAGAAGCGCGGCATGCTGAAGATCTGGAACATGTGGCTGATCTTCAGCACGTTCCTACTGTCTTTGTTTGGAACATTCCTCACCCGCAGCGGAGTCGTTAGCTCAGTGCATGCGTTCGCGCAGTCGTCGATCGGAACTTGGTTCGTGGTCTTTATGGCGGTGGTGCTAGCCACTTGTCTATGGTTCTTCCTCGCCAATCGCGATCATCTGCGCAGCGAAAACCGTTTGGAATCGCTGGTCTCGCGCGAATCAAGTTTTCTTTTCAACAACCTCATTTTGCTCGTAGCATGTTTCACAGTCCTCTGGGGAACGTTGTTTCCGGTGCTGTCGGAATGGGTCGAGGGCAACAAGGTCACGGTTGGACCGCCGTTCTTCAACAAGGTCAATATCCCGGTGGCGCTGCTGCTGTTGCTGCTCACGGCGGTTGGTCCGTTGCTTTCGTGGCGCAAAACTTCTACCGACAGCATTCGCCGTAACCTGCTCGTTCCGGCATTACTTTCGGCAGCCGTTGGAATCGCGGCGATTGCGCTGCACTGGATGCACCCGTTCTTGATCCAGGCTGAGTTTTATTCGTGGATGACCCTGATCCTGGGAACGCTGGTGCTCTCGACAGTGGTTTCCGAGTTTTACCGCGGTGGACGCGTCATCGCGCACCAAACCGGCCGCAACATCGCCTCTTCTCTCTTCGTACTCACCCGTCGCAACACCCGCCGCTACGGAGGCTACCTTGTTCATTTCGGGGTGGCGATCATGTTCATCGGCTTTGCTGGATCGGCCTTCAATCAGGACATCGAGCGCGAACTCGCCAATGGCGAGAGCGTCAGCCTCGGGCGTTACACGGTGACCTGCAAGGCCTACACCCAAGACGACAACGCGAACTACAGCAGCGAGTGGGCGATCATGGATGTCTTTCACGACGGCAAGAAGGTCGACACGATGTATCCCGAGCGTCGCGTCTACAAGGCCAGCCAGCAGCCCGCGACCATGCCGGCGATCCGCTCGACCCTCGGTGAAGATCTGTACCTTGTGTACACCGGTAACTCCGATACCGGACACCCCATCATTCGCGTTCACGAAAACCCGCTGGTTTTCTGGATTTGGGCAGGCGCGCATCTACTCCTGATCGGAACGTTACTGGCCCTGGTGCCCAGCATGGCCACCGCGCGAGTGCCGGTGCGATCCGCAGCGAAGGTTCTGGCCGATGGCCGACAGGCCGTGGGAGCGGGGGACTGATGGAACTGAGGCCCAGGCATTTCCTCCAGGCTGTTGCCATCGCGGTGGTCTGCATCGGGTTAATCGGTGCCGGGACGCCATCCCGCTCCGCCGATGCACGCTTCAACGAACTCGGCCACAAGCTGATGTGCAAGTGCGGCTGCAACCAGATTCTGCTCGAGTGCAATCACGTCGGATGCAGTTACTCCACGCAGATGCGCGATGAACTCATGGCTGCGCTCACGCGCGGGGCTAGCGGTCCGGGCAGCAGCACGCCCGACAGCGATGATCTGGTGTTGCAGTCATTCGTTCAGAAATACGGAGCGACCGTGCTGGCTGCGCCGACAACCACCGGCTTCAACATCGTTGCGTGGATCGTTCCATTCCTGGCACTAATCGCCGGACTCGGCCTGGTTACCATCATTGTTCGAAAGTGGAAGTTCCGACTGCAACCAGCCGGTGCGCAAAACTTGAGTTCAGCCGAACTCGATGAATTTCGCCGTCGTGCCCGCGAGGAGACCGAAGTATGACCGCTGTTGCTGGTTTCTTGTTAACGATCGGGTTATTGCTTTACATCTTCTTGTCGGTCACAGCCGAAACTGCCGAAGATAAGAGCCGGGCCGCCTACCTTCGCGAACGGAAAGACGCCGTCTATGAAAATCTTCGAGACCTGAATTTCGAATTCAAGGCCGGAAAGCTCTCCGAGACCGATTACGAAAACCTGCGCGCCTCTCTTGAAAGTGAGGCGGCCACCATCCTTGCCGAGATTGATCGGCTCGAGGCCGTCCCAGCACGTTGATATCGATGACTTCTACCTATCGCAAATCGCTCTTTCTATTCGCGACGATCATGCTTCTCGCTTCCTCGGCATTCGCCGCCACTATCACTGGCTCAGTCAAAAATGTCACAACCGGCAAGCCGTCTGTCGGCGACAAAGTAGATCTGCTCGCGTTGCAACAGGGTATGTCGGTGCTGGCGAGCACCAAGACCGACGCACAAGGGTCGTTCAGTTTCAGCGTCGACGATCTCAGTAGTCCTCACCTGGTTCGCGCCACTCACGACGGCGTTAGCTACTTTCCAGCGGGTGGACCTCTGCAGCCGGGAAAGACGTCAACCTCCATCGATGTTTACGACGCCAGCAACAAAGTTGATGGCATTACCACAAACGTTAAGGTTGTCCGCATGCAGACCGACTCCGGCAATCTTCAGGTGATGGAACTGTTCGCAATCAAAAATGCTTCCAATCCGCCACGCGCGCTGAACGGCGAAAAAACCTATCAGTTTAATCTGCCGGAAGGTGCACAGGTCGAACAAGTGCTGGTGCAAGGGCCAGGCGGAATGCCCGTTAACACGTCGGCAACTCCGGAAGGCAAGTCTGGCAAGTATTCATTCAGCTACGCCATTAAGCCCGGTGACACGCGCTTCGAAGTCGCTTACCACCTGCCATACTCCGGACACGCGAGTTTCGATCCGAAGATGCCCGGCGAAGTTCAGCACTTCCTGGTGATGCTGCCGAAGTCGATGACGTTCACGGCGAAGAGCGGCGCAAAGTTCTCGCCCATGGACGATCCTACCGCTACTGTTCAGGTCGCGACGAACGTCAATGCCAGCTCTTCATTGGCGTTTGAAGTGTCAGGAACCGGCGCTCTGCAGGACGACCAGCAGAACGCCAACCAGCAGGGAAGCCAGAGTCAAACAGCCGACAGTTCGCAGAGCAGCGGGATGTCCGCTGACAATCGGCCCGGTGGCGGACTCGGACCACCTACCGATGCCCCCGATCCTCTATCGAAATCTCGCGCCTTGATTCTCGGCGGACTCGGCGTTGTCCTCATCTGCGGCGCGGCATTCGTCGTCAGCCGCTCCAATCAGCAGAACGCAAATTCCGCGACGGCAGTTCCTTCTGCGGTCGTTCCGACAAGCACCACATCAACGCCGGCTGTAGCGACTCAAACCGCGGTCGCGCAGCCTGCCGACAAAACCTCCATGCTGCTCGAAGGTCTGAAAGACGAACTCTTCCAACTGGAAATCGAGAAGCAGCAAGGGCGCATTTCCGAGGCTGACTATGAGGCCGCGAAAGCCGCTTTGGATCAAACGCTCAAGCGGGCTCTCGCACGAAAAGCTTAGCCGATGTGGAACCGGAGCTCCCGGTTCCGCAACATCGTCATCGAATCCACCGCCAGAAACATCCTCGCCAACCGCATCCCCTCTCCTCGCATCTCCACCTTGCGAGGAGAAATTCATGCCGATGATGCAAAAGGGCATCGCTGCTTTTTCCGATCACATGCCAAAGGTGATCTCACCCAAGGTCCACGCCATGGCCGACTACGCAACCCTCGGCGGATTTCTGATCATGTCCGCACTGTTCTGGAAGCGCCATCGCCGTGCTGCGATTGGTTCCATGGCGTGTGCCGCCGCCGAAGCAGCCAACATTCTCCTCACCGACTATCCCGGCGGTGTGTCTGATATCGCATCGTTCCAGACGCACGGCCGCATCGACGTCGGCTTGGCCGCCATCTCCAGCGCCCTGCCGAACTTCATGGAATTCTCCCGCCAGCCGGAAGCCAAATTTTTCCGCGTCATGGGACTAAGTATCACCTCCGTCGGCGCGCTGACCGATTTCAGTAGTCGACGCCAGCGCAAGCCATTTCTCTGGAAGAGCGCCTAGCACCCTGTCTCTTGTAAAAGGTCGACGGCTCAAGCATTGGCAGGCCATTCACGACCGGAGTTACACCGTTACCTTCGTAACGTGTACCCACATACGCACTGCCCCATTTCCGCAGCATTCGCTAGCATCGATGTCGAGTTATACCGTCCGGCGTAGCTATGGCTAAGCGCGTCCAAGTCGTCCTGGTATTGCTGGTCCTCTGCGTGGGCACGTCCGCGTCCGCCCAGGTTGAGGGCTCGATGCGCGCCACAGGCCACTTAATCGTGAACGGCACTCCTTCTCGTTTCACGACCACCATCTTCGTTAACGATACCGTAGACACCGACACGCAAACCTCGGCCAGCCTTGCCAGCCGCGGCAATCGAGTGGTCTTTACCCCGAACAGCAGGTTTCTAGCCCAGCAGAACGCCTTTCGGCTCGACAGCGGAGGCACGAAGGTCGCCACCTACACCCAGCTCACCACGCACCTGCCCGACTGCTTCTCGGTTGCGCCGGTCAGCAATTACCTGATGACCCTGTACGAAGTGAACTGGTCGGGAACGTCGGCGCTGGTTTACGCCCGCAGTCAGGACATTAAGATCACGGGCGCCGGCCGCGAATGGATCGTGAAGGAAGGCCAGACCGCGCGCATCGACGAAGTCCGTTTGTGCAAACCACTGGTCTACGTCTGGCCTCAGAGTAGCTTCCCAGGTTTCGTCGTCGGGGAGCGCGGTGCATTCATATTCGCTCTGGTCGGGACTGTGGCTCCTCCCATCATCGCCCTCGACCTTTGGGACAAGCGAAACATGAGCCCCGATCACCCGTAAACTGTTGCAGAATTACTCTGGATGCTTCCCGCTTTCACGAAAAATGGAAAACAGTTTCCACTCATGCTGCATTACTTTGCAGTTACCATCGGAACCTATCAAATAGTTACGCTTGAGCTATTTACAACCTGACACATTCTTCATAGAATCCCGAAGTTGTTAGGCAGTTCTGGGGGAGGGCTGCCGTGGCGTCCTGGTTCCGATTAGGTCCAGGGCGCTTCTTTCGTTTTAGCGCCATTTTATGATTAACGTTGGCGTTATATCCGACACCCATGGACTCCTCCGTCCCGAAGCCCTCGCTGCTCTGCGCGGCTCCGATCACATTCTTCACGCCGGAGATATCGGAGCGCCGGAGATCGTGCCCGAGCTCTCGAAGATCGCGCCGGTAACCGCCGTGAGGGGCAATGTCGACCATGGCCATTGGGCCATACCTTTTCCGTTAACAGAAGCGGTCGAACTCGGGGGCCGGACTCTTTACATCCTGCATGACCGCAAAACCCTCGATCTGAAGCCTGAGGTGGCAGGATTCGCCGCCGTCATCTTCGGCCACACTCATCAGCCATTGATCGAAAATAAAAGTTCCGTCCTCTATTTCAATCCCGGAAGTGCGGGACCGCGCCGCTTCAGCCTGCCAATCTCCGTCGGGCGCATTCGCATCGATGACAAAGGGACTTTGCATCCCGAACTCATTCCTCTTCTGCCGTGACCCCTAAGTCGCCCCTCGAAATGGGCGACTTATTCTGTGACTCTCCTCACTTCGGCTTTGTCCAAACAAACCGAGATTTTCTTTGACGAACCGGGTTTATTCTCGTTATCCTGTGACTTCATTATGACTTCGCTCACCCATCGCCATCACCATCATCATCACGTGGCGAACGTGTCAGCGGAGCTCTGCGGATAGCAATCATCCAGCGCAAAGTTCAGGCCCGCTGACAAAATCAGCGGGCTTTTTGCTTTTAGGACGGTTTATGAAAATCGACTTCGACAAAATGGAAGGGCTCGCGCCGGCGATCGTGCAAGACGCCGAGAATGGCGACGTGCTGATGCTGGGCTTTATGAATCGCGACGCCTACGACAAGACATTCGCCACCGGCTACGTTACCTTTTACAGCCGCACCCGCCAGAAGCTCTGGACTAAGGGCGAGACATCCGGCAACAAACTTAAGGTGGTCGCCGCTTCCACCGATTGCGACAACGACACGCTGTTGTTCCTGGTCACGGTGGAGGGTGATGGCCTCGTCTGTCACGAAGGCTCGAGATCGTGCTTCACGCGCAAGCTGCCGCTGGTAAACGCGACGGAGATGCTGCAATGAGCGCCGGCGCCTCTCGAAAAATTCGTTTGGGTATTCCCAAGGGGAGTCTGCAAGACGCTACCGTTGCCCTCTTCGCACAAGCCGGCTGGAAAATCTATGTAAGCGGCCGTTCGTACTTCCCTTCGACCGATGATCCCGAAATCGAATGCATGCTGATTCGCGCGCAGGAGATGGCCCGCTACGTCGAGCAGGGTGTGCTCGACGTCGGCCTTACCGGGATGGACTGGGTAATGGAGAACGGCCTCAAGGTCGATGCGATCGCCGATCTCGTCTATGCCAAGCAGAGCCGCGGCAAAGTTCGCTGGGTCCTCGCGGTTCCGGAGGATTCGAGGTTTCAGAGCGCCAAGGATCTTGACGGTTGCGTGATCGCCACTGAGTTGGTGAACGTCACGAAAAATTACTTTGCGCAAAAGGGCGTCAATGTTCACGTCGATTTCTCCTGGGGCGCAACCGAAGTAAAGCCGCCAGTGCTCGCCGACGCTATCGTGGAAGTTACCGAGACCGGATCGTCGCTTCGCGCGAATCGTCTCCGCATCATCGATACAGTCATGGAAAGCTACACGCAAGTGATTGCCAATCCGCAGGCGATGGAAGACACCTGGAAGCGGGAAAAAATCTCGAACCTCGCCCTCATGCTCTGCGGCGCAATCGCCGCGCAGGGCCGTGTTGGCCTGATGCTCAACGTAAAGAAAGAAGATCTGCCCGGAGTTCTTGGGGTGTTGCCAGCTCTGAAGCGTCCGACGATTTCTGAACTTGCCGCCGACAACGGCGAGCAGTGGGTCGCCGTCAACACTATCATCGAAGAAACAACGGCTCGCGACATTATTCCGAAGCTGAAAGCAGCCAAGGCCCAGGGGATTGTGGAGTATCCGTTGAACAAGATCGTGATGTAGAACAGCCATCCCCGTATGCCGGCAGATTCGGAAATGTGGGACTGGCCCGGGCAGCGCGAAACTCCGCGAGAACAATATGAAGATTGTTACTGGAAAGAAAATTCGATCCCAACTCGAGCGACAGCTGAATCGACGCATCCTGTTTAGCGCCAAGACCGAAAAGACCGTCGCGCGGATCATTGCCGCCGTGCGCAAAGGTGGCGATCGTGCCCTGCGTCGCTACGCCGAAAAATTAGATTCCCTTGGGCCGAAGCAGTCGATCGAAGTTGCGCCGCAGGAAATGCAAAATGCGCTGAAGGAGGTAACAACGGATTTCCGTCGCGCTCTCGAATTCGCTGCAGCGAATATACGTCGCTTCGCGGAATGGCAGAAGCCTGCGCCATTCACGCGCGAGATTCAGACGGGCATCACGGTGGGGCAGATTGTCCGCCCGCTCGATTCGGTTGGTTGCTACGTTCCTGGCGGCCGCTATCCGCTCCCATCAACCTTATTAATGACGGTCATTCCTGCACAGGTCGCCGGCGTTTCGCAAATCACAGTGGTCTCTCCTCGTCCGGCACGCGAAACGTTAGCCGCTGCGGCCCTGCTTGGCGTGAAAAGCTTCTACCGGATTGGTGGTGCGCAATCGATCGCTGCCTTGGCCTATGGAACCGAAGCAATCCAGCCGGTCAACAAGATCGTTGGTCCCGGTAACAAATTCGTTACGACAGCGAAAAAGCTCGTGTCGTTCGACTGCGGTATCGACATGATCGCGGGGCCGACCGAGGCGCTGATCGTCAGCAACGATGGCAATCCCAAATTCATCGCCGGCGATCTGCTTGCCCAGGCCGAGCACGATCCCGATACGTCAGTCATCTTTGTCACAACTTCGAAGAAGCTGGCCGAACGGGTTGCGAGCGACCTGAAAGCCGGTTCGAAAGAGAATCCCATTGCCGCACAATCGCTGAAATCCAGTGGCCTGATCTTCGTGACCGATTCGCGTCAAAACTCTATTGATATCGCCAACGCCATCGCCTCGGAACACATCACCATCCCGCCCGATTACCTCGACTCCATCACCAGCGCCGGATCCATCTTCATCGGCGACTACTCGGCCCAGTCGATTGGCGATTACGCTTCCGGTCCGAACCATACGCTGCCGACCGGCGGTATCGCCCGCTATCGAGGAGGCCTCAGTGTGATGGACTTCCTCAAGGTCATTACCGTTCAGGAAGTCACCCGCGAAGGGCTGCGTGCTATCGCTCCGGTGGTGGAAACGCTCGCGACTGCCGAGGGCCTCAAAGGTCACGCCGAAGCCGTGCGAGTGAGGTGCGCCAATGCTTGAAGCGCGCGACGCGGTAAAGACCATGAAGGCCTATCGCTCCCCTTCCGCGGGGCTAACCGGCCTCAACATGAATATGAACGAGAACACCGCCGGATGCTCGCCCCGTGTGTTCCGCAAGCTCGCATCGCTCACCGTGGAGGAAATCTCGCGCTATCCGCATCGCGATCGCGACGAAGAGATCGTCGCACGTTTTCTCGGCCTCTCGAAAGATCAGGTTGTGCTCACGAACGGAGTTGACGAAGGCATCCACCTGATCTGCGAAGCGTATCTACGCGAAGAAGACGAAGCGATCCTTGTGGTTCCGACTTTCGGCATGTACGCCATTTACATCCAGGCGACGGGCGCAAGAATCGTCACCGTTCCCATGCACCCCGACTTCTCGTTCCCCATCGACGAGATCATCGCCGCCGCTACCCCGCGCACACGCATGATCGCCCTGGCCAATCCAAATAACCCGAGCGGCACAGCGGCCGCTCCGCGCGAGCTGCTGCGGATCGTCGAAGCCGCTCCCGATGCCGCCGTTCTCATCGACGAGGCTTATTTCGAGTTTTACGGCGAGAGCGTGATCGGCGCAATCGCACAGCATGACAATCTTTTCGTTGCTCGCACCTTTTCCAAGGCCTATGGGCTTGCTGGGTTGCGCATCGGAATCCTCGCCGGCAGCGCGAACCAGATGGAAATGGTTCGTCGCGTCAGTTCACCCTACAACGTGAACGCAGCTGCGCTTGCCGTGTTGCCGGTCGCGCTTTCCGACCAGCAGTACGTGGCAGATTATCTTCGCCAGGTTTTCGACGGGCGTCTTCGACTGCAATCGCTGTTTGCGGAACTCGGGCTTCAGTACTGGCCTAGCCTTGCGAATTTTGTGCTCGCCAGAATCGGGCCACAGTACCGGCAATTCATCGATGCGATGCAACAGCGTGGCATTCTCGTACGCGACCGCAACAGTGATCCAGGATGTGAGGGTTGCGTGAGAATCACACTCGGCAACACGGAACAGAACGAGAAAATGTTTGCCTCAGTTCGAGAAGCGGCTGCTGAACTGTCTTGTCATCACAAACAAAGCGAGGGATCTGCAGTGCATGGGGCGAAATAAGATGAGAAAAGCCACCATCCATCGCCACACCAACGAGACCAAAATTCAGCTCGTTCTGAACATCGATGGCTGCGGGACCTACAAGAACGACACCGGTATTCGTTTCCTCGATCACATGCTCGATCTCTTTGCGCGCCATGGCGGATTCGATCTCGAGCTCATTTGCAAAGGCGATCTCGACGTCGATCAGCATCACACTGTCGAAGACGTCGGCATTGCGCTCGGAGAAGCCTTCGACAAGGCACTTGGCGGAAAGAAGGGAATCAATCGTGCCGGTTACTTCCTGATGCCGATGGACGAAACACTTGGCATCGCCGCAGTTGATCTGAGTGGACGTGTTGCCGCCGTAATCGATACGAAAGTCAGAGTCCGGCTCGTAGGCGATCTGCAGTCGGAACTGGTGTTTGATTTCTTCGAGGGATTCGCCCGCGGCGCTCGCGCCAACGTTCACCTGAAAACCATGTATGGGCGCTCGAATCATCACAAGATCGAGGCTCTCTTCAAAGCTTTCGCGCGAGCATTACGCGTTGCGTGTGCCAAAGACAAACGCCTGGCAGCAATGTTGCCAAGCACGAAAGGCCTGCTGTGATCACTCTGGTCGATTACCGCGCCGGAAATCTCGCTTCGGTAAGGAAAGCATTCGAACATCTCGGATGTGAGACGGCGATCACCGAAGATCCGGATGTCGTTCGGCGAGCGCGTCATGTGGTCCTCCCCGGAGTCGGTCATTTTGCCGCAACCGAGCAACTGACAAAAGCTGGATTGCGCGACGCCGTCGCTGAAGCCGTCAGCCAGGGCGCGAACTTTCTTGGAATTTGCGTCGGGATGCAATGGATGTTCCGCGACAGCACGGAAGCACCGGGAGTGGACGGGCTTGGCTTGATCGAAGGCACTGTCGAACGCTTCCCGCCAGACGCGAAGGTCCCGCACGTTGGTTGGAATACACTGGAAAGCCGCGGCCAGTCGCGCATTCTTCACAATGTCCCGTCGCCGTCATTTGTTTATTACACGCACTCCTATCGCGCTCCGGTTGTAACGGAAACGGTAGGAGTCACCGAGTACGGAATGCCGTTCAGCGGCGTCGTCGAAAAGGCCAATTGTTTTGGCGTGCAATTCCACCCGGAGAAATCCGGGCCGGCGGGACTAAAGATTCTCGAGAATTTTGCGAAACTATAGCGCAGCCCCGCCAGTTCGCTGCGAACGACTGAGGACCAACGACCAACGACCGATGTTAACCAAACGCATCATCGCCTGCCTCGACTGCCACGCTGGACGCGTTGTCAAGGGCGTACAGTTCGTCAATCTGTGCGATGCTGGCGATCCGGCTGAACTGGCGCGCATGCACGCGGAAAATGGCGCTGACGAGATCGTCCTGCTCGACATCACGGCCACACATGAAGCCCGTAAAACGCTGGTCGATACCGTCCTCCGGACAGCCCGCGAACTTTTTGTGCCCTTCACGGTCGGCGGTGGCATTCGCTCACTCGACGACGCCTCAGCGGTCTTCGACGCCGGCTGCGACAAGATCACCATCAACTCCGCGGCAGTCGCGAATTCCCAAGTCATCACCGCCATTGCCAAGCGCTTCGGTTCACAGGCGGTCGTCCTGGCAATTGATGCAAAACGCAAAAGCGTGGAAGCAGGGAACTCGAAACTCGAAGCTGAGGTTTACGTTTCGGGGGGGCGCAAGCCCACCGGCCTCGATGCCATCGAGTGGGCCAAAGAAGTCGAATCACGCGGCGCGGGAGAGATCATGCTGACGTCTATGGACCGCGACGGCACTCGTGCCGGCTTCGATTGCGAACTAACATCGGCGATAGCGGGAACAGTCTCTATCCCGGTGATCGCCTCCGGAGGAGCAGGCTCAGTTCAGCACTTTGTCGAAGTCTTCCGCGAAGGCCACGCCGACGCAGCGTTGGCCGCCTCTGTTTTTCACTTTGGAATTGAATCGATCGGCGAACTAAAGCAGCAGTTACAAAACGAAGGCATTCCGATGCGCTGGCCGATTTGACCGGCCCTACCGGCGGAGCGTATTAAAATTACCAATTACAAATTGCACGATTACCAATTTTCCTGATGCTGATTCCCTCCATCGACCTCATGTCCGGCAAGATCGTCCAGCTTGTCCAGGGCGAGAAAAGAGCCCTCGACTTCGACGACTTCGAATATTGGATCGAGCGCTTTTCGAAATATCCGCTCGTGCAACTCATCGACCTCGACGCCGCCATCGGCACAGGCGACAATCGCCATCTGCTCTCGCGTTTCATCTCGTGGCTGCCATGTCAGGTCGGTGGTGGAATTCGCGACATTGCCACTGCCAGGCAAATCGAGGAACTAGGTGCCCGCCGCATCATTATCGGCTCGGCACTCTTCCAAGACGGCAACATCCAGCGCGATCGCGCTGCTGAATTTGCGCGCGCTATCTCTCCGGAGAAACTCACCTTCGCCGTCGACGCCAAGCAGGGTCGCGTCGCGATCCATGGATGGCGGACTCTCACCGCTTTCACCGCGGCCCAAGCCATGCGCGAGCTGAACTTGTGGTGCGGCGCATTTCTTTATACGCATATCGATACGGAAGGTCTTCTCAAAGGATTTCCCGCCGAGGTGATTCCGGAACTGCAACTCGCCACTAACCGCAAACTTATCGTCGCTGGCGGAATCAGCAGCATGGAAGAGGTTCACCGCCTCGACAGCATCGGCGTTGACGCAATCGTCGGGATGGCAATTTACACCGGTCGCATCGAAGCGTAACTGAAAAGTTGCAAAGGTGATCTCACAGCTCACCTCAAATCCCAATCTTCGCGAGACTATCGCCGATCGGGGCTATGCTCGCGGTCGTAAGCATCGCTGATCTGCAACTGATCTACCACCTTGCGGCCGTGTGCGAACGACTGCGCGATGCTCACCGCCTCGTGACGATCGCTCGAAGATGCTACCGTACCCGAGAGCACAATGCGCGATTCCGAATCGTCCACCCGAACGCCATTCAAGTTTGCCTGCTGCATAGCAGCTTGGATCTGCTCACGATAGCTGCCGCCTTCTGTGCGGTCCTGTTCGCCGTAACCTTTGTCACGATCAATGTCTCCGTGATCCCGATCGCGCTCATCGCCAGCCTGCGGATACTGATCGTTGCGGTTACCTTCATTCGTTCTCGGAGATTGCTGGTTCTGATCGTTCTGTGGCCGGTCCTGGTCGGAATAAGGATTTTGCGAATCGCGTCTCGAGTCGGCGTCCGGAGGATTCGAAGACTGACCCTGTCGATCCTGGTCGGCGTTCTGATCCTGATCACGCTGCGGCGTATCCGGATACCGCTGTTGGTCCGCGGGAGCAGAGTTACTTGGGTTGTCCGGGGCGCTCGCCTGCGGAGTCGGAATACCAGGATCATTCGGCGTAGGCACTCCCGGTGTTGTCGACTGGCCCATCGCGCCGATCCCCGATAAGCCGAACAGTAACCCTGCAACAATGAGATATTTCTTCATCATGTCAAATCTCCTGTTCCCGTTCGATTTCAGACGATGGCGCACGTCCGCAGCTGCCCCGAGGGCATGACCGCAACTCTCAAACTCTTCCGATCTGGTATTGGATGCCTACTCCTAACCCAGGTTGGGCTAGGCACTCTGGAATCACGAGCTGCTGTCGCAAAGCCGCAAGTACAACCGTCGAGAATTGGCTGCGTGGCTGAAGTGCAGAAACAAAACGGCTGGCCCAGAACCCTGAACCAGCCGCTAATCTCATAATCTCGGATCGAGCCGCTACTTTCCTTCCGTCGAGACCGACAACGCCTCCGGCTCTAATGCTGCGGGAACATAACGATGATTCTGGTTGCGCTGCAGGTATGCATTGCCGACGTACTGTTCGACCATCCTTTGCGTGTTAAAGAACGATCCGTTCAGCGCGATCGACATCCGCATCACTTCCACGTAACGCTGCCGACGTCCGTAATACATCGGCAGGATTTCGTGCTCCAGCTTATCGTACAGTTCGCGTATCTCGACCGCCGGATCGCCCGTCGGCTCACTGTCGCCGATTGACCAGCCGGTGATTCCCTCGATATGCCCTTCAATCCACCAGCCATCGAGCACGCTGAAACTGGGCACCCCGTTCATCGCAGCTTTCATGCCGCTGGTGCCCGAGGCTTCCTGCGGACGCATCGGATTGTTCAGCCACACATCGACACCACTCGAAATCAACCCGCCCCACATCAGATCGTAGTTCTCCACGTACACAGTGCGGATCACGTCGGCCACGCTGGCCGCGCCTCCGAAGACGCTACGGATTAGGTTCTTGCCGCCTTCGTCGCGCGGATGCGCCTTGCCGCCGTACACAATCTGGATCGACCCCACCTGCCGCGCCATTGCGCGCAGCCGCTCCGGATTCGTGAACAACAAATTCGCCCGCTTATATGTGCTGGCGCGTCGTGCGAAACCGATTGTGAACACCTCGGGATCGAGTTGTGCTCCTGTGCGCCGCTGGATCTCATTGAATAGGTTTCTCTTCGCTTCCTGGTGCGTGCTCTTGATTTCGTCGAGCGGAATGCTGATCGCGTACCGCAAGTAGTTGTTATCGGTACGCCAGCCTGGTAAATGCCGGTCGAACAATTTGCGGAATGGCTCCGAGGTCCACGTCAGCGCATGTACGCCGTTGGTGATGGCGCTGATCGCATAGTTCGGGAACATGCCTCGCGATACTTCGCCGTGCCGCATCGCCACGCCGTTCACGAACCCCGAAAAGCGCAGCGCCAGGTACGTCATGTTCAATTCTTCGCCATGCCATGCGTCGGTTTCGGTCAGCAGGTCGCTGGCCTCACGCCCGAGAATCTGTTCCGCCATCGCCTTGGGAAAGTGATCGTGTCCCGCTGGAACCGGGGTGTGCGTTGTGAAGATGCACATGCGGCGAATGCCGTCGAGGTCCACTTTCTTGACGCGTCCGGCGAAGCTCTGGTCGAGGCGGCGTTCGAGCAACCCGAGGGCGAGCAGCGCCGAGTGGCCCTCGTTCATGTGGTAGCCCTGAATGTCGCTGTGCCCAAGCTTGTGGAGGATCTTCATGCCGCCGTAACCAAGGACCACTTCCTGGCACAAGCGGTAGAATTCGTCGCCGCCGTACAGGTGATCGGTCAATCGGCGGTCCCACTGCGAGTTTTCCGGCAGGTCGGTATCGAGCAGGTATACCGGAACCTTGTCCCCGGTCACGCCCACCACCACGTACTTCCAGGCGCGGATCGCCACTTGCCGGCCCTCGATCTGCACCGATGCGCGGCCTTCCATCTCCTGTAGCGTGTGTTCCGGATTCCAGAACTGCGGCTCTTCCGTCTGATTGCCGAATTGATCGATGTGCTGCCGGAAATATCCTTTGCGATGCGCAAGCGTTACCGCGACGATTGGCACTCCCAAGTCCGCTGCCGAACGCAGTGTGTCGCCCGCAAGCACACCCAGGCCGCCACTGTAGGTCGGAATGTTGGGGTCAAGGGCAATCTCCATCGAGAAATACGCGATGGTTGGCAAAGTCTGCCGGTTCTTCATGGGTTACTCCAATTTCTCGGAGCGACGCAGGACTTCAATATGAATTGCGTATAAGTGCCTGTAAGACCAGCTATCCCCCGCCGCCCCTGTCCTTCATTCTACTACGCGAGAGTGGCTGTTTCCTTCGATTCCATGAACCCCGAAGCAGATGGCCTACTTCGTCTTTGCCTTCAATTCCTTTGCCTGCGGCGCCGATTCGCCTTCTTTGATCACATATAGTTTATTCGCCGCCAAGTCCTTGAAGGTCTGCGTTTCTCCCGTCGGCCAGCGCACTTCCAGCAGCTCCACGGACGTCGCTTCGCCCAATCCAAAGTGAATCCGCAAATCGCTTTGTGCGAAGTAACCGCCACCACTGCGAACTTCGTCCACCTGCTGGTGCGGCTTGCCATCAGCTCCCTTGATCACGCAATGCAACCGCGTTCCGATCGCCGTCCGATTCGATTTCGTACCGACGCACTTCACCTTGATCCAGTTATTCTTCAGCTTGTTGTCGTTACGGACCAGTTGCGGCTCGACGTTCACGCCGTTTACCACGAAGTCCACGTCGCCATCGTTATCGAAGTCGCCAAAGGCGCAGCCACGCGAAGGATACGGGTCCATGATGCCCGCTCCCGCTTGGGCTGAAATATCTTCGAACTTTCCGTCGCGCAGGTTCTTGAACAGCACCTTGCGCTGCGCATACGCCGCCTCGGTCCTCAGTTGCTCAACTTCCGGATAAACATGTCCGTTACAGATCAAAATATCGGGCCACGAATCGTTATCGAAGTCGAAAAAGCCCACACCCCAGCCAAGGAAGCGCGTGTTGACCCCGAGTCCCGCGGCGAACGTTACGTCCTCGAAGTTCATGCCGCCGGTGCCTCTGAACAGCGACGGTGTGTCGCCCGCAAAATTTGTCTTCACCACATCAAGATTGCCGTCGCTGTTGTAATCGGAGGCCGAAACGCCCATGCCGGCCTGCGGTTTACCATCCGCCGATAATGCGCATCCCGCCTCGATCGCCACGTCTTCAAAAGTGCCATTGCGCTTATTCTTATAGAGTGTTGCCGGCATCGAATCGTTGGCGACATAGATATCCACCCATCCGTCGTTGTCGAGATCGGCGGCCAACACGCCCAGAGCGTACGTGCTCGGCGTCTCCAGGATCCCCGATTTCTCCGACACATCCGTGAAAGTGCCATCGCCATTGTTGTGGTACAGGATGTTCTTCCCACCCGTCATTCCCGGAGGCCCGCACGCCACCATGATGCTCTTGTACAGACACGGACCCGATTCCGGCACCGGCGCCGTCGCGAGATCAAGATCGATGTAGTTGCCAACGAACAAATCCAGTCGCCCATCGCGGTCGTAATCAAGAAATGCCGCGCCGGTATTCCATCGAGCCTTGCCTTTCTGCAGCAAACCGGCTTTTTCGGTTACGTTTGTAAAAGTACCGTTGCCGTTATTTTTGTAGAGCTGGTTCGGGCCAAAATACGTGACAAACAAATCATCCCAGCCGTCGTTGTCGTAGTCGCCGATGCAGCACGCCTGTCCCCATCCCGTGATGTCGCCGAGTCCCGATTTCGCCGTCACATCGGTAAACGTTCCGTCACGATTGTTTTTATAAAGATGACAACCTGGTTCGGCGACGCCCTTTGGGAATCCCTCCAGTCGCGTGCCGTTGACGAGAAAAATGTCAAGCCAGCCGTCCTGGTCGTAGTCGTAGAACGCCACCCCGCAGCCGGTCGTCTCCAGCAGGTATTTGTTTTTGTGCTCACCGCCGAAGATGGTCTTCGCCTTCAGTCCGGCCTCGCGGGCGATGTTGACGAACTCCACGCCCAACGCGCTCGTTACATCGGCCGGCTTGTTCTGCCCGAACAGTCGTGGCGGGATGGCCGACGCCAGCACCTGGTCGAACGTGAGAACCACCGCCGAGCGGCTCAGGGATTTTAGAAATTTCCGTCGCGAGAAAGACAAAAGGGAACCCGGATATTGGCGTGCTAGAATTCGCCTCTATTTTTGCGAAGATTCGCGGAACTCGCAAGTCGCCGCGATTTCAGGTCCCCCGACGATACCTGTCATGAAAAAGAATACTTGGCTCGTCATCTTTTTTCTTCTTCTCCCGGGCTGCGCCTTTTCCCAATCCCTCGAAATCTCCCGCCCAGTCCGCACCTGGGAATTCATGGGCTCATTCGGTCAGCGCGCCGGCGTCTTTGGCCACGAAGACGGCAGCTTAGAGGCCTGGGTGTACCCGATGAAGCTGTTCCGCGATTTTCACCTCACATTCCATATCGCGGGCCGCGCCATTCCGGCATCATCCATCGCGCGCACACTGATCGTCCATCCGGAGTCGACGACGATCGTCTATTCCTACGACAACTTCAAAGTGCGCGAGACCATTTGCGTTCCGGTGCATGAGGCCGGAGCGATCGTGCGGCTGGAAACAAACACTTATGCTCCAGTGCAGATCGAGGCCACCTACACCAACGACCTGCAACTGATGTGGCCCGCCGGGGCCGGCAATGTCTGGCCCGGCTTCGACGAAAGACTGAACGCCTTTACGATTTCCAGCAACGATTATTTTGGCATCATTGGTGCCAATGGTCTGATTCGCGAAAAAGAGGCCTACATCACCAATTATGGCTATTCGGGAAAAAGCGCTTTTCTGCTGCCCGAAGTAACAAAAGGAACGGCGACGCAAATCATCGCCATAGCTGCTTCGATAAAAGGCCACGACGAAGCAGCAGCCGAGTACCAGAAGCTCCTGGCGACAGCCGACGCCTTAGAGCGTGACTCGGCCAAGTATTATCAGGACTATCTTGCGCGCACCGTCTCCGTCGATTTCCCGCAAGATCGCCAGTTGCAGCAGGCCTACGACTGGGCGCGCGTCAGCGTGATTCAAGGACTAGTCGAGAATCCCTATCTCGGCACCGGACTCGTCGCGGGCTACCGCGACTCCACCTACAACGCACGTCCCGGATTTGCCTGGTTCTTCGGTCGGGACTCTGAGTGGACCAGTCTCGCTCTGAATGCCATCGGCGATTTCTCGACGACGAAAACGGCGCTCGAGTTCATCGCCAAGTTCCAGCGGCCCGACGGCCGCATCCCGCACGAAATCTCTCAGACCGCTACGCTCTCCGATTGGTGGAACAAGTATCCCTATGGCACCGCCGCCGCCGATTCGACGCCGCTCTACATCATTGCCGTGGACGACTACGTTACCCAGAGCGGCGACACGAAGTTCGTGTCAGACAACTGGGATCACATCACCAAGGCCTATGACTTCCTGAAATCGACCTACGATGCGGACGGCTTCGCCCGAAACGAAGGCGTCGGCACCGGCTGGGTGGAAGGCGGTCCGCTCGTGCCGATTCACTCAGAGCTATATCAATCTGGAATTGCCGTGCAGGCGGAGAAGTCTCTGTCGCATCTAGCAGGGTTGCTCGGGAAGAACGATCTCGCGTCGCAGATGCAATCGGCGGCCTCCGATCGGCTCAAGAAAATCGAGCAGAAGTTCTGGATTCCAGCGAAGAACACCTACGCCTTCGGTATCAACATCAACGGCACGATGAACGAAACAGCAAGTGTCGAGGCGACGGTGCCGATGTGGTTTGGCTTGCTCGATCCGCAGCACTCGAACCTGATGATTGACCAGTTGGCCTCCTCGCATCACTCGACCGACTGGGGCATGCGCATCATGTCCGATCAGGAGCCCGACTTCGGCCCTGATGGCTATCATTACGGCGCTGTCTGGCCGCTCTTCACCGGATGGGCCGCCGTCGGCGAATACCGCTATCACCGCGCGCTGGCGGCCTATCAGAACATGCGCGAGAACGCCATGCTTGCGTTGAACGGCTCCCTCGGCCACGACACCGAAGTCCTCTCCGGTGCCTATTTCCAGCAACACTCGATCGCCTCGCCCCACCAGATCTGGTCGGCCGCTATGGTTCTAAGCCCGGTGCTCAGGGGGATGATGGGGCTGGAGAATGATGTGTCTGGAAACACGCTGATCTTCACGCCTCATCTTCCAGCCGATTGGAGTTCGTTCACCCTCACCCATGTACCCGCGGGAACGGGGACTGTGGACTTGTACTACGAACGTACGAACGACACGGTGTCGTTGAAAGTAGTTCATCATAACTTTACGGGAACAGTGCATTTTGCTCCAGCAATAAGCAATGCCGCGAAGCCGGTATTGCTGCGTGTTAACGGTCTTAATGACCACATCGCGCTGACCGATGCCACAGGCAGACCGACTGCAACCGAAACGCCTAACGTGATTGCCCTCGGCACACTGGGTGACCGTCATCTGATAGTCGATAATGTGGAGAGTAGCGTACTCCTCCGGCTAGATCACGACTTCGAACTCTCCGTTCCCGCCGACCTACCTCCGCTTGGCTCGACAAGCCAGAACATCAAGCCGATCTCCGAAAAGTGGTCGGCCAATCAAGTCGAATACGTTTTCGAAGGCCTCGCCGGACGAACCTATGAACTGCCTGCGCTCGGGCTCGAGAACGTTGCGTCTCTTTCCGGCGCTCAAGCGATGAAGGATCACATCTCCGTCACCTTTCCGGCGGGCACCGGCTATCTCCGGCAGAGTTTCGTAGTACGATTTAAATAGCCAGATCACAAGCAGAGTAGCTATGTAAGAACGCGGGTGTGAGGTGGACATTCCTGTCCGTCGTCCCAAACCCCACCGCTGTCGTACAATGCATTTCTTCTGTTGGTATTTTTTAGTCCTGGAGTCAAGCAAGCCCATCATGATTCGCAAACTTGCTGTTTTTTTCTTACTTGTACTTTTCGCAGCCAGCCTTTCAGCCCAAACTACCTCACGACCAGCCGTCGATGAAGCCGGCCACCAGTGGTGGCAGAACGCTGTCTTCTACGAGATCTATCCTCGCTCGTTCGCCGACTCCAACAACGACGGCATCGGCGACCTCAACGGCATCGGCCAACACCTCGACTATCTCCATTGGCTGGGTGTCGACGCTGTCTGGATCTCGCCCATGTTCCCTTCGCCGCAGGTCGATTTCGGTTACGACGTCTCCGACTACGAGAACGTCGATCCCAAGTACGGCACCCTCGCCGACATGGACAAACTCATCGCCGGCGGCAAAGATCATCAGATCAAGTTCATCCTCGACTTCGTCGTCAACCACACTTCCGACAAGCATCCGTGGTTCATCGAGTCGGCGTCATCGAAGAACAATCCCAAGCGCGATTGGTACATCTGGCGCGACGGCAAAGGTCCCAACCAGCCGCCCAATAACTGGACCTCCACCTTTGGCGGATCCGCCTGGAAGTACGACTCCCGCACCAACCAGTACTATTACCACTTTTTCTACGCCGAGCAGCCCGACCTCAACTGGCGCAATCCCGCCGTCGCCGATGCCATGTATGGGACCGAGGCATGGTGGTACAAGCGCGGCATCGCAGGCTTCCGTCTCGATGCCGTCGACACACTCTTCGAAGATCCGGAGCTGAAAGACAATCCCGTCGTCGATCATGAGAAGAACGCCTTCGGCGACCTTGAGCAGAAGCGCATTTACAACGACAAACTTCCCGAAGTTCACGACGTCCTCAAAGGACTTCGCAAGGTGGCAGACCAGTACGACGCCGTACTGATCGGCGAAACCTGGACGGAAAACATCAAGGAACTCGAGCAGTATTACGGTGGCGGCCACGAAATCCAGATGCCGATGGATTTTATGGTTACCATGATCAACAAGCTCTCGGCGCCCGATTTCCGCAAGCAGATCGGCGCCGTCGAAAACGCCCATGGCTGGCCAGTTTTCGTCATGAGCAATCACGACATCCGCCGCGTATACGACCGCTATGGCGACGGCAAGCACAACGACCAGATCGCCAAGCTCATGTCCGGCCTCTACCTCACGCTGCGTGGCACGCCGATCATGTATTACGGCGAAGAAATTGGGATGGAGAACAACGATCCCAAGCGCCGCGAAGATGTGCAGGATCCCATCGGACGCCTCGGCTGGCCCAAGGAAAAAGGTCGTGACGGCGAGCGTACTCCCATGCAGTGGAACGCTTCCACCAACGCCGGTTTCAGCACCGCGAAACCCTGGAATCCCGTCGACCCTCGCTACGCCACCTACAACGTCGAAACCGAAAAGAAAGATCCCAACTCCATCCTCAACTGGTACCAGAAGGTCCTGGCACTTCGTCATACCAATCGCGCGCTGCTCGACGGCGATTATGTCGCGCTCAATGAAACCGACCCGAACGTTCTCTCTTACCTTCGCAGTTACAAAGGCGAAAACGTACTGGTTGTACTCAACATGAGCGGCACGCCGCAGAAGGTGAAGTTCGACCTCGCCTCGCACGGCGTGACTGGCACCAGTGGCAACACGCTCGCAGCTTCTTTCAACGCTCCCGCCAAGGTGAACACCACGGAAATCAATGTGGAACCGTTCAGCGCGTGGATCGGTGAAGTGAAATAGCGACAAAAACTAGACTGTTGGTGCCCCACTCAAGCATGTATAGCTTGAGTGGGGTTTTCTCTGGGTTCCCACGGCCTTTGCGCTCTCGTCTCCTAACCCATAAAATCGACCAAGAACTCAGGTCATCGTGAACCGACTCCCCGCATTGCTGTTGCTCCTGGCTCTTCCGGCATTCCCGCAGGCAAAGCCCACCTCCAAGCCGCCCACGCACACCGACATTTTCATCCAGCAAGGGCTCGCCGCCGGCCAGGGGCAGCAGTTCGCCGAAGCCGAAAAAGATTTCCGCGCTGCCATCCGTCTCGCTCCGCGTCGCGCGGATGTCCACGACTATCTCGGCACACTGTTGGCCATGCAGCAGAAGCTCGATCTCGCCATCCCTGAATTTACTCGCGCGATCGCGCTCGATCCCAAGCTGCCTGCACCATACTTCCATCGCGGCGTCGCCGAGATGCGCAAAGATCCTAACGCCGCCGTTACCGATCTCCGGAAGTCCGCCGAGCTTTCACCCAATTACGGCGCGACCTACTTTTACCTCGGACAGGCCTTCCAGTCCCTCGACCGCCAGACCGACGCCATGGAGGCCTTCGGCAAGGCCGCGCAGCTCGATCCCAATAATCCCGCCGCGCAAAAGTCTTACGGCCTGCTACTCCAAAAAACCGGACAGATGGATCGCGCCATCGAGGCGTTCCATAAAAACATCGAACTCGCCCCGCAGGATCCCGACGCCCACAACAATCTCGGCCTCGCCTATCTCCAGACTGGTAAGGCTGATCCCGCCATCGCCGAATTTCAGCGCTCCACCGAACTTGCTCCCGGCGACGCGAACTACCTCGGCAACCTCGCCATCGCCCACCTCCAGAAGTCCGACTTCGACACCGCCCAGCAGGAACTCGAGTCTGCGCTCACGCTCAATCCCAATCGCGCCGATCTCCATTACGATCTCGGCCTCGATCTGAAGCTAAAAGACAAGCTTCCTGAAGCCATCGCCGAATTCCAGCGTGCTCGCGATCTCGATCCGCAGCTGCCCGATCCGCCTTATACACTCGGCGTTACACTCTGGCAGAAGGGAGACTTTCCCGCCGCCGCCGAAGCTCTTCAGGCCGCTATCAAGGTCAAGCCCGACTACGCCGAGGCTTATTACACTCTCGGCTCCGTTCTCAAGCAGATGGAGAAACTTCCCGAGGCCGCAGCCGCTCTTCGCGAAGCCATTCGACTGCAGCCTGACTTCACCGGTGCTCATACCAATCTTGCGGCCGTTCTCGCGCAAATGGGCGATGCGGAAGGTGCTGCCAACGAGCGTAAACTTGCGGCACAGATCATGAAGGGTAAAGTCGGCGAGCAGGCGGCTCTTTTTGATACCAACTCCGGAATCCGCCTGATGAACGTCGGCGATCTCGATGGCGCTATCTCTCAGTTTGAAGCTGCGTTAAAAATTTCTCCCGACAATCCTCTCGCCCACTATCAGTTAGGCCGCGCCCTGGAACGCAAGGGCAAGTCCGAGGAAGGGCAGGCTCACCTCAAACGCGCCGCAGAACTTGATCCTCACTACCGCTGACTTTACAGCTTGCGCTTATTGACGTTCCGGTGTTGCCGATTTAACAATTTTTGGACTGCTTACCTCTTGACACTCCTTAGGCGGGAGCATACCTTTTCTAGGCTGCATTGTTGATACGAGCCGATGACAACGATCATCGGCGGTTTCGGGTAAGCCCATCTGCCGTTTTCTTCTAGCGCGTGCTGCTCAGAAAGCAGTTAACAAAGAAGCGTTCAACTGCCTTGAACGCTAAGTCGGGTTAGGGACATTCGTCCTCCCGGGCGCAGTGTACCCACAATGAAGGGGGCAAAATGATTAAGAAGGTGACTTGCACAGCCTTCGCGCTGATGCTGGTCGCGCTGTTTATGCTTTCTACAGCGACGCCGGCAAGAGCTCAGGCCGTGTTCGGCAGCATTATCGGGACCATCACCGACCCGCAGGGTGCGGCCGTTCCGAATGCTAAAGTGACCATCACCGACGTCCGCAAAGGAACGTCGGATACGACGGCGACCAATGAGTCCGGTAACTACACAGTTACGCACCTGATTCCGGACGTGTACGACATCAAGATCGAAGCGCAGGGGTTCAAGACGGCGGAGCAGAAAGGCGTCACCGTCTATGCCGACCAGGCTTCGCGCAACGACATCACCATGGCTCTCGGTCAGGTGAGCGAAGCGGTCGAAGTTACCGCCGAAGCGCCGCAGTTGAAAACCGATCGCGCCGATGTCTCCACCACCTTCAACGAGAGGTACGTTGAAGATCTGCCTATCGCCAGCCGCAACTTCACCAGCTTCCTGTTGCTCTCGCCCGGCACCCAGTTGTTGCAGGGCTGGAACCACGCTTCCACCGAAAACCCGCAGGGAAGCCAGCAGACCTTCGTTAACGGTCAGCACTTCAGCGGTACCGCGTACGAACTCGATGGCACCGATAACCAGGATCCGATCCTGGGCATCATCGTCATCAACCCTAACCTCGATGCCATCACCGAAACCAAGATTTCCCTTCAGAACTACGACGCGGAATTCGGTAAGGCAGTCGCGGGCATCGTTACCGTGCAGACCAAGTCGGGCAGCAACGACTTCCACGGTGAAGGTTTCTGGTTCCGTCGTACCGACGCAACCGAAGCCCGCAACCCATTCACCCAGTCCGCTCCCGACCCGATCACTGGCCGTTTCATCCCCCAGGATCGCTGGAACCAGTTCGGCGGAACCTTTGGCGGTCCGATCATCAAGAACAAGCTGTTCTTTTTCGGCGACTACCAGGGCACGCGCCAGGCCAGCGGCATCACCAACCTGCTGACCATTCCCACTCAGCAGGTCATCCAGACTTGTACCGGACAGGGACCGGTCGCCAGCGATGGTCAGAAGTACTGCGAATTAGATCAGTACGTGACCGGAGGACAGTTCAGCAACGGCGGCAATCCGCTGATCTACGATCCGACCACCGGAACCATTGGCGCGAACGGTAACCCATCCGGACGCTCCTCGTTCTGCGGTCCCGCTGGTTGCGCCACTGAACCTGACTGGATTCCGATCAGCCGTATTCCCATGCAAGTCCAGAATATCCTCAAGCTGTTCCCGACTCCTTCGAACAGCCAGATTCAGAACAACCTGGTTGCTTCCGGAAGCGGTCCGTTCAGCAATAACAGCTTCGATACCCGCATCGATTGGGCTGCGGCGCAATCCGTTTCCGTATTCGGACGCTTCAGCCTCTCTCGTTACTCTTTGAGCGGACAAGGCGTCCTCGGCGCCCTGGGTGGCGTGGGCAGCGGCGTCGGCGGTCTCGCCGGCAGCTCCAACATTCACAACTACAGCGTTTCCGGCGGCGTCACCAAGACCTTCAGCCCAACTTTGTTGGCTGATTTCCGCTTCGGCTACTTCAAGTACAACCCTCACACTGCAAAGCCTGACGCAGGGCAGACACCGATGACGGCGGTCGGAATTCCCAATGTCAACGGTGCGGTCAATGGTCAGACTGCCGACTTCACCTCTGGTTGGGGTAGCTTCCAATTCGGCAATCCCGCGATCTGGTCTAACTTTGGCGACGGCCTTAACGTCGGACGCTGCAACTGCCCGCTCATCGAAAGCGAGCAGCAGTTCCAGTTCGTCAACAACTGGACCAAGATCCACGGCAATCACACCTTAAAGTTCGGCCTCGATATGCGTTATGCGATGAACCTTCGCGTCCCGAGCGACGCCGATCGTGCAGGTGTCTATAACTTCAATGCTGGTTCCGCAACTTCCGATGGCACCGCCGGTGGCGGCAATGGTATCGCCGACTTCCTGCTCGGGTACGTCGATAACTTCAATCGTTTCGTCAGCCTCAGCCTGAATGCGGCCGAACGCCAGAAGCGGTTCTTCTACTACGCGGAAGACACCTGGCGCGCGACCCAGAAGCTGACCTTGACCTACGGTTTGCGCTGGGAGATTTATTTCCCAGAAAGCGTCAACGGCAAGGACAACGGCGGATTCGCCAACCCACAAGAAGGCATTATCCGTGTCGCCGGCGAAGGCCCGTACGGCCTGAACGGCAATATCAACAACACATGGAAGGCCTTTGCTCCTCGTCTCGGCGTCGCTTATCAGGTGACTCCAAAGACGGTCATCCGCATGGGCTACGGCCGCAGCTTCGACATCGGCGTGTTCGGCTCCAACTTCGGTCACGCCGTTACCCAGAACCTGCCGGTTCTCGTCAACCAAACGCTGACCGCCAGCACCAACACGGGTCAGTCTCTGGCCTTGATTCCCGGTCCGGCGGGGACCATTCCAATGGGTACAACGTTGACCGACCAGTACTACCCGGCGTTCTCGCTCACGCAAGGCCCGGCGCTGTTCAACTTCCCGGCGATTCCAAGCAACGGTGTCCTGCCGTTGGGCGGCCCGCTCGGAAATGTTCAGCCTCGTATGCGTCCCACCTTCCAGCGTTTGCCTACGCTTGATGCGTGGAACCTTACCGTCCAGCATCAGTTGACGAACACCATGTCCCTCGAAGCCGCCTACGTCGGCAACAAGGGAACTCACGTGTTCGCCGGCAACGGACCGTCATATGACCTGAATCAGGTCGCGTTCGGCGCCGGTACCGGTGTGATCACCGGCGCGATGCCCGCGGGCACTTCGTGCGCCACGGCAGGCGCCAACTGCTCGCTCTCGTTCACAGCCGCTTCGTCGGCAAATAGCCGCAAGCCGTTCTTCAACAAATTCTCGTATCCGGGTTTCATCGATCCGACTACGGGAATGACCCTCATGTGTTGCTCCGGCAACATCATGGGCAACTACTTCGGCAACGACAGTAGCTCGAACTACAACGCCCTGCAGGTGAAACTCGACAAGCGCACCTCGTACGGCTTGCAGTTCCAGACCAACTTCACCTGGTCCAAAGCCTTCAACCACTCTGCCGACAACGGCTTCCTCTATTCCGTTGCTCCGCAACAGAGCTATGGTCCTGACGACTTCAACCGCGACAAGGTCTGGATCTTCAACGCTACCTACGAACTGCCGTTTGGCAAGGGGAAAGCCTTCGGCGGTGGCTCAGGGAGAGCGCTTGATCTCGTGATCGGTGGCTGGAATATCAGCAATACCACCAATCTCAGCAGCGGCCTGCCGTTCACTCCGTACGTCAGCACCTGTAACGCCGACACCGGCCCGTGCCTGCCCAACAGTCTCGGCTCGTTCTCGGTGGGAGCGGGCGGCTTCGACCCCGTGAACCATACCGTTACTTACTTCACGCCGGTGGCGTCCATCCTTTCCAGCGCCACCATCGGTGAGAACACCTGCAGCAGTTCCATCGCGTCTGGTCCGTTCCAGCTCGCAGACTGCGGACAGCAGGGCCTCATCGGTCGTAACTCCATGCGTGGACCGGGTGCGTTCACCGACAACATGGCGATCGCGAAGAACTTCCATCTAACTGAGCGCTTCGCAGCTCAGTTCCGTATGGATGCCTTCAACGTCTTCAACCATCCCATCCTCGATTTCAGCTCCAACGAGGGTGAAGGTGGAACCTGCGTCGACTGCGGCGGTACGAACGGCAAGATCACCAACATTGCGTTCGGAACCACCATGCGCCAATTGCAGTTCGCTGTGAAGCTCATCTTCTAGCGAATCGCAGGTGCTAACTGTAAGGGGAGCCGCAAGGCTCCCCTTAACTTTTGAAAATCAATTGCCAGTAAGCAGTTTCCCGTGGCGCTTTTTAGCGCGACACCGCTTTCCGCCCCCATGCCTGCTGACCCGCTGAGCACCGGCTTCTACCCACTACCCACTACCCACTGTGTTACTTGCATTTAGCCGGATCTCCACTCATCGCTTTCATCAGCTTTCTCGCATCTTCGAAGTCAGGGTTGAATTCCAACACTCGCTGCAGATACCTGCGTCCTTCTTCCACCTGTCCGGCATCGCAGAAGGCGACCGCCAGGTTCATTCCGATCGCACTGCGCTGCGGCGCACGATCGAAACCCATCTGCCACAGTTCCACTGCTCGCCGCAGGTGTCCCTCGCGGGCTTCCAGAACTCCCAGGTCCGTCGCGGCCTCATTCGCCACCGGATCGATCTTCAGCGCCCTCTCGTAGAGCTCGCGCGCATCGCTCAACTTCCCGTGTTTTTGCTCGATGTAAGCCAGTGCCGCCAGAACCACGGCGTCGTCAGGATTTTCCTCCAGAGTTTTGCGCAAGTAACGCTCCGCATTGCTCGAAGCACCTGAGAGTCCGCGCTGGGCCAGCGTTTCCCAGGCCAAGCCGAAATCGCGTTCGCTTTCTTTACCCTGCTCTCGCGCTGCGAACGCAACCAGTCGCGGGATTGTCGAAGCGTCCTGCAACTGCGCCGTTTGTGCGCGAGGCCAGCGCAAAATTTGATGATCCGTAGCCTGTGTATGCGCGACGTCCTTACTCGGCAGCGAAGGCATATGACAAGCAGTGCAGTCGGGTTTGTCGGCGTGATGCTTCGCTCCAAACGCTTCCCCGTGGCACGCGAGGCATTTCCCGCGGAAATAAGCCGCTCGCTCCGCCGCACTCGGCTCGAAATGCGGATCGTGGCAGCTGATGCACCACATCTTGTCGCCCGATTTCTGCTTGCAAACGCTCAGCGACAGCGCCTCCGTCTGGCTCAGTGCTTCGGGTTTTGGCGGCTGATTGCCCGACAAAACAAAATAATGGATATAGTCCGAAAGCCTTTCTCCTGGCTGGAATTTGTAGAGCTGCTTTCCCGGCTGCCTGACCGCAACCGTTCCTTCGAAGTGACACTCCATGCATACCGAGTCACGACGCTCGGGTGAAAGCTTCGCCGGATTCACTATCGGACCTTTGCCGTCCGCATGCGCCGTTGCCGACCCGTGGCAGCGCTCGCACGAAATTCCATCATGCAGAAACGGACGGCCTGAATAACGGTTCTCGCTTCCCGCAATCGGCGCTTCGACGCCGCTGGCATGGCAATTCAGGCAATCGATGAACGACGGCAAGTTCATCGGAATCTCGCGCGCTTCGGTATAAGCCGGGGCCATGTTCCAGCGGCCTTCCTGCGAATACCAATTGATCGGGGTCTCGAACACAAATCCCTGGTCGGCGAAGAGATAGCTGCGACCTTTGCGGCCCGAGCCGATGTAATACAGAAGTTCGCGCTGGCCCTGGATTTTGGGTTCGCGGTCGCGCTCATAACTCATCCAGGTGCGGCCATCTTTGGCGAAAATGCGATAGCGAACTCCCGAAGGCTCGTGGAAAAACTCGCCAGCTATCAGGCCGTCGGAAGCCTTGCCGCTGGCTTTCGCCATGATCGTGTGCTGATAGGAGTCGTAAATCTTCTGGTGGCATGTGGCGCACGCGCGATCGTCGCTCACGGAAACCGGCGGGGTCTGCGAAAATGCCAGGGAACACACGAGCCCAATCAGGCAAGCCGCCAATATGCTTCCGGTTCGCATCCGCCGCTGATTTTAGCTGATATCGCGAGCGCTTCGACCTGTAGCTTTGGTGTAAGCTTTTACCCGATGAAGCTCCTTAAGTCGTCATTCGGGCTCGCAGTTTTGCTGACAATCTGTCCCGTCCTTATGTTCGCGCAGGCTTCGAGTTCGTCTTCCAGTCCGATTTCGGCAGACAAGCCTTCGCTCGTCGACGCAAAGTCCAAACTCGACAATGGTCAGGTCGACGAAGCGCTCGCCGAACTGAAGAAACTGCAAACAATTGACCCGAATACACCCGGCCTCTCCCGCGCTATCGGTGTTGCCAGTTTCCGCAAAGGCGACTTCGCCGCCGTGGCTGCGGCGCTGAAGCCGGCGGTCGAAAAAGATCCAGCCGACAAGGAAGCAGTACAACTACTCGGCCTCAGCTATTACTATCTCGGACACACGCAGGACGCAATCCCGCTGCTGGAGCGGGTTCACCAGTGGTTCCCGGCGGCGAACGTCGATGCCTCCTACGTTCTCGGCATCAGCTACCTGCGCGTGAATGACTATGACAAGGCTCGCAAGTCATTTGCCGAGATGTATGACGTCGCCTCCGATTCCGCAGCCAGCCATCTGATTCTGGCACGCATGCTGCTGCGCGAGGGCTATGATCCCATCGCCGAACAGGAATTGTTGAGGGCCAATCAACTCGATCCAAAATTGCCCGGCGTTCATCTTTTTCTAGGCGAGCTTTACACCTACAAATCGCAGATCGATAAAGCCATCGAAGAAATTAAGGCCGAACTTGCCATCGATCCGCTGAACGCCGAAGCTCTCTACAAACTTGCCGACGCCTACTCGCGCGCGCAGAACTGGGACGATGCCCAACGCTACCTGCAGCGATCGATCTGGATCGATTCGACTTCCACCGGACCATATGTGCTGATGGCCAAGGTTTTGCTCAAGAAAAACGAGCCCGCACTCGGTGCTCGAGCGGCGCAGAAGGCGATCGCCATGGATCCGAACAATTACTACGCGCACTTCCTGCTCGGACAAGCCCTGCTCAAACTCGGCAAAACCGAAGAGGCGAACTCCGAGGTCAAAATATCGCAGGCGTTACAAACCCAGAACAAGAGCGACGAACTGAAGACGGCGCCGAGCACACAGTAAACGATTCGGATTTGTATCGCCGATTGCGATCCAGAGCCGGGCACTCATCAGAACGCCGTCGCCACAAACCTTCCCAGGTGCCAGGCGTCCATGTATTTGAACGGGGTTTCGCCGGTGGTGTAGTGTCCGCAGGGGAGCACCGCGACCTTCGCGTCGAGCTTCCATTCCTTAAAAGACGCAATCGTCTGCTTCGAGAACTCGGGCAGAAACGTCAGATCGTACTTCGCGTAAACGATCAGTGACTTTTTAGGCCAGCGCGCGAACTTGTCGAAGTACGCCATTGGTGAAATGGAAAGCCAGGCCTGGCGCAGGCTTTCGAGTGAGATCGCGTTCTCGATGCCTTCGCGGATGTGTCGCGTCGATTGACCCGTCCAGACAACGTCGGCAAAATAAGTGGAGGCATGGTTGAAAGCGTTCACCTTCAGCCGCTGGTCATGAGCGCTGGCGATAAACGCGTAACACGAGCCTAGGCTGGTGCCGAGCACGCCGAACTCCTCGTAACCCTGGCGTTCGAGCCAGTCGAGGCAGCACCGGATATCGACAACGGCCTGTCGCGCCGCGGAAATCGTTCGCCCGATGTTGGCCGACACCGCATAGTCGGCGCGCTCGATTTCGGCGGGCCTGCGGATATCGTGATATGGCTTGCTAAGTCGCAGGGCTGAAACGCCAAACCAGTTGAAGATCTGGCAGAGCGCGTTGTGTCCGAAGGCGTCCGAGTTCCACTGCGGCAGCACCACCATCGCGCGTCCGTTCGGTTTCTTTGCCGGAAACCAGCGGGCGTTCACGAGGTCGTTCTGCGGATACGGTGTGCGCACCGGCGACGTGAAGCGCAAAAAGTCGGCCATCGCTGGCTGATCCGGCTCCGGCAGCGCATTCGCGCCGGTGCCCATGCGCATTGCCGGCCGGCGCTCAAGGCGAAAATCGGCAGGCGCCTGGTACGAATAAAAGTCGTCGGAATGCGCGACGACGTAATCGTTCAGCCGATGAAAGTACTCTTCAACGTTTGGGCCGGGCTTCGGCGAAGTTCCGTTCAGGCTCAAGCCTTCGGTCCAGTCCAGTCCCCATTCGAACGGTCGGACGATGCGGTTGGTGTCCCGCGTGGTGAGACGCGTCTCCCAGTCGTACATCCACTTGGCATATCGAGTGCGCATGAAAGATGCATATAGATTAACAAAGGTGAGCGAAGAGAGCTTTGATGGCTGAGGGCCGCCCGAACCGGAGCGAGGTTCAAGGTCCGAAACGCTCAAGGACGCTTCCGAAACTCCATCGCCCCTCCCCCGAAGATACGATGGAGTTTCGGGTTTTGCATCCTTCGTGCTAACTCCTGGGTTACATTGTGCCGTTAGCGGCCGTCACCCTTGTCCCTCCCATGCCGGCGGGTGACTGTGTAGTTGTAGGTCATGCTGTGCGAGCCACCCGAGTCGGTCCAGTAGGCTGTGATTGAGGCAGAACCTCGCCCATGCGCGCGGAACGTCGTCTTCAGCCGGTCATGAAAGCGCGGACTGAATCCCGACGCGTCCCACTCGCCGAACTTTGTGCCTTCGATCTGGTCAAATTGGCAGGTCACCTCGGTTCCAGCTTCGATCTCGGCGCCGTCCGTCGGTAGGCACGCGGCGCGCCGGCCCCAGGTCCAGGTTTCGTTGCTCAGTGAAAAAGTGTTTGTCACCTTTCGTCCGCCAAACATCACGATGTTGAACTTGGCGTTGCTGTAAGCCATGCGATGAAATTCGCGTAGGCCCGGATTGTGCGCTGGAGAGGCCTGCGTCCAAGTGCCACAAGTCGCATTCCACGTATCGCCGAAGACACTAAAGAGCCCGGATGCGCCGCCCCCGTACAGCACGTCCTGGTTGGAGATCGGGTAGTACTCCATGGCGTAGGAAAATCGCGGTGAAGGCGCCGGCGAAACCGTTGCCTGTCCCCAATCGAGAATCGGAAGCAACGTGTTGGTGCGGAAGATCCAGTTATCGCCCAAGGGAGTCAAAGTTATGTTCGATATGTTCAGTCCTCCGAACAAAAGCATTCGGTCTATCGCATGCTGCGTGTCGATGGCACAAGGCACCAGCGTGGCCGAATCGCGTGGGGGATTCGGATTAATGGAGCTTACGGTCGTCCATGATGGCGCGACGGTGCCCGACCCTGGATTAAACGCCCAGGTGTCCTGAAGGTCTCCGGAGAAATTTGATCCTTCGGTAAGCAGAATGTTGCCAGACGATACATCGAAGTTCATCGCCGGCGATTCCCGTGCCGGCGGAGTGACGTTCGTGGTGACCTGCGCCCACGTATAGAAGCTGCGGTTCAGCGCGCGGACGAACTGCAATTCCAAAACCCAGGTGTCGGTCAGCAGGCCGCTGGAATTCACGCCTGAAAACATCACCACCTTGCCGCTTGACGGGTGGTAGGCGATGCCGGCGCGACTTCTCGCTGGCGGCTTGGCTCCGGTGCCAAAGATGCCAAAGCTTGTGATTTGCGACCAGTTGGTGCCGTCCCAAATCCAGGTGTCGCCGAGCGTGACGGTGTTGCCGTTGCTGTCCACCCCTTCTCCGCCGAACAAAACGACATTGTTTCCCATCTGCACCATGGCTTGATTGGCGCGGGCGGAAGGCGAGGTTGCAGGAAATCTCTGGGTCCAATCGGCTTGGCCAAAGGCGCTGGTGCTCGCCAGAGTGAACACAATGGCGAAAACGAACAGAAATCTGGTCTTCATCTTTTTTCTCCCCACGCGACGGAGTATCTGGTCGCTCGTTCTTCAGGTACAACACACAAAAGGACTTACGCCGGAAATGAGGTGCTTTGAGGTCCTTTAACGCCCTTGTTGCCGCCGCCGGGAATTGCTTGATCGCCTGGACCAAGCAAAGTACGATTCGCAACACGCTCCCGTTGCCTGCGAGGGAAGACAATGGATGGGGCCCCGATCCGCCAGCCAGCCGACCCGTCATCGAACGAGGGCCGCCTCGATTCGTGGAAGGATATCGCTGCCTACCTGAAGCGGAGCGTTCCCACCGTCCAGCGCTGGGAGAAAGAAGAAGGCCTGCCGGTCCACCGCCACCTTCATAAGAAGCAAGGGTCGATTTACGCCTACCGGCAGGAGTTGGACCTCTGGATCGAACAGCGACGACTGATCGTCGATCGAGGCGAAGAAGCGGAGGCGATCGCCGAAGTCCCGCCGGAAGCCGAGCCGTCCAGCGCTCGACGATGGAAGTCGTTGGCCCTGCTTGCGGTCGTGGCGATCGTGCTGGCTTCCGTGACTGGCTATTGGTATCGGACGAAATCGCGCTCCGCGATGCCGGCGCATCGGACGATGATCGCCGTGTTGCCGTTCCAGAATCTTGGCGGCGGTGCGGACCTCGACTATGTCTGCGATGGTCTGACCGAAGAACTGATCACCGAGTTGGCCGCGCTCGATCCGAACCGGCTCGGCATCATCGCGCGAACCTCGTCCACGATGTACAAGGGCGGCGGCACAGGTGTTCGCGACATCGGCAGGCAGCTGGGCGTGGAATACCTGGTCGAGGGATCGGTGCTGTTCGCCCCGGGCAAGTCGCGTGTAACGGTGCAGTTAATACGCGTGGCCGACCAGTCGCACGTGTGGGCTCACACTTACGACAGCAACATCGACAACCTGCTGGAAGTGGAGCAGGAAATCTCGCGCGCTGTGGCAGAGGATATTAACGTCCGCGTGAGCTCGCCTCGCACTCGTCCGGTCGCGCGGGTATCGTCAGACCCGGAGGCTTACCGGCTCTATCTCGAGGGCCGAGCGCTCTGGCAGAAGCGCTCGAAAGAGGCGCTGGAGCAAAGTATTGCATTGTATGAGCAGGCAATTGTGAAGGATCCTAAGTTTGCCCCGCTCTACTCGGCGATGGCCGATTCCTACAACCAGCTCGGTTATCTCGGGTTCCGCCCGCTCGGCGTCGCGATCCCCAAGGCCCAGGACGCGGCACGTCATGCACTGGAACTCGATCCCGAATCGTCGGAAGCCAACGCCGCCCTGGGCTTCCTCAATGCGATGTGGCTCTGGGACTGGAAAGAGGCGGAGACCCGATACCAGCGCGCGCTGGAACTCGATCCCAACAACGCCGGCGCGCACCATTACTACGCGCTGTACCTGGCATCGGCAAATCGGCTGCCGGAAGCCACGGAGCAGATGGCCATCGCGCAGCAGCTCGATCCGCTTGAGCCGTCGGTGAATTCGGGATCGGCCTATGTGCTTTATTTCGACAGGCAGTATGAAAGATCGATCGAATTTTGCCGGCGTGCGCTGCAGCGCGATGCGGGTTTCGCTATCGCACACGAACTGCTGGGATGGAATTACCTGCAACTGAAGCGTTATCCGGAAGCGATCGCGGAACTGAAGCGCGCGTTTGAACTGGCGCCGGAGAGCACGCTTTATCTCGCGCAACTCGGGCGTGCCTACACGCTCGACGGCCAGCGCGAAGAAGCAGATCACGTGTTGACGCAACTCGACGAACTGGCGAAAAGCAAATGGGTCGGCGCCTCCGCGCCGGCGATCATCTACGCGGCGCGCAACGACCGTGATGAAACCATCCGCCGTTTGGATATGGCCGCCAAACAGGAAGACGGTTATCTTCTCTGGCTGAAGGTGTCGCCGGAATTCGACTCTCTGCGCGATGATCCGCGGTTCCAGCAGATTGAGGCGAAAATTGGGCTGCCACCGGGCGGCCGGTGAGCCTGCTTATTCACCAACAGCCATCAGCAGCTGCTTCGGCGCGCTGAGCTGAAAGACCTGCACGCGGCGAGCGCTTTCGTCGGCGACGAAGAGACGTCCGTGCGCGTCGATCCAGAGACCTGTGGGAGCGCGAAACTCGCCGGCACCACTGCCCAGACTGCCAAGAGATTGCAACAGCTCTCCAGCCCGGTTGTAAACGCGAACGCTGCTGTCGCCTGCGTTACTGAGGTAAACGTTGCCGGCCGCGTCCATCCCTATTCCTAATCGGTCGGTCATGTCGGGATGATCGTGGAGCGCCACGCTGAACTTCTGCCGCGGCTTCCCTGCGAGATCGGTGATCCAGATGCGGGTTCCCGCAGCATCGAGAATGGCGAGCTCACCGTCTCCCACCGCGATATCGGTCGGGTACTCAAAATCGGCGCGCGCATCGTTGGTCGTATACCGTCCGATGCGACGGACCAACCGTCCTTCGAGGTCGAGCAGAAACAGCGCGTGTCGCTCGGTGTCGAGCACGTAGAGCGTGCCGGTCCGGCGATCGATGGCAATCCCCGTCGGAAGATGAAACAGGCTTTCGTTCGACCCCAGCTTTCCGATGTAACGCAGGAAGCTGCCCTCGGGGTCGTACTCCGCGATGACTCCCTGTTCGGGATCGGCAATATAAATGTTGTCATCGGCATCAACGGCGAGACCAGCCGGCTTCCATACGCGGCGGCCGGCTCCGGTAAGAATCCGGAACGTTTTCGTTTTCCCCAGCACGTGAACGGCTGAGCCCGCCGGATCGGCGAGGATAACGCGATCGTTAGAGTCGACGATAACTCGCTGCGGTGCCGAGATCAGCCTCTCGTGGCCGTAGGCGAACGTGATGATGTTGTCGCGCAGCGTGGCCCACGACGATGGCGCTTTCGGGCTGACCGCGCGCGACGGTGGCTGGTAATTCGCTACGGTCTGCTCGATCGGATGGAGATTCACCCACGCTGGAACCTCGGCGGGGCGCAGCGATTCCGGTTCCACATCAGGTGAAGCCGCGTTCGACCAGCGATCGAACTTCGAGGGCGCGTGAAAACGTCCGTCGCTCGAGTAAACGCCGACATACGTGATCGATTGGCTATTCCCGGCGGCTGCGAAAAACAACGAAGAAAGTACGGCCAACGAAAGAAGACGAAATGTCGGGCTCAGCTGCATGCTACGTTCGGTTCAGGCCGAAGCTCTGTCTCGTGGCCCGAGGTCAGAATTTAGGGTCGTCTGTATCGGCAGCGCCGGTCAACGCATTAGGCGATGGAGGAATAACCTTCGTAACATGCAGGACTGAAACGGGAAAAGCAGCGGCGATTCGCTTATTCGTACCGCAGCGCTTCTACCGGATCGAGCCGCGCCGCCTTCACCGCCGGATACATCCCGAAGAACAGTCCCACGCCCATCGAGACCGTGACTCCAAGAACGATCGCCCATGCCGGCACCGCAGACGGCAATCCCGGCGCGACTGCATTGATCAACAGGCTGATGCCCACGCCGACGAGCACTCCAACAATGCCTCCGGCACCGGTGAGTGTAACGGCTTCGGTAAGGAATTGCCGGATGATGTCCCGCCGTCGCGCGCCAATCGCCTTGCGCACACCAATCTCGCGGGTGCGTTCCGTCACCGACATCAGCATGATGTTCATCACGCCCACGCCACCGACGAGCAAACCGATCGAAGCGATGACGATCGTCAAAAGCGCGACGCTGCTCATGATCTGGCGGAATTGGTCGGCGATTTGCTCGGCGCTCGAGATGCCAAAATTGTCGGGCTTGTCGAAGGGCACGTGACGGCGGCGGCGCAGGATGCCGCGCACTTCGTCTTCCGCCTGCGACTTCATTCCCGGGTAAGCCTTGATCACGATCCAGTGCTCGTCGTCCGTCGGGTGATGCTTCTGATACGAGTGATACGGGACGAGCACCTGCTTGTCGGCCGAGTCGTCATGCGTGAGCGTGCCCGGACGCTTGGCGAGCACGCCGATCACTTCGTAGTCGACGCCGGCGACCAGCACGGTTTTACCGAGCGGATCTTCGCCCTTGAACAGTGAATCCTGCAGGTCGTAACCGATGATGGCGACATCTTCGCGGTGCTCGTCCTCGGCTTCGGTGAAGAATCTTCCCTTAATAATGCGAACGTTATTCACTTCCGGCCAGGTGACGAGGGTGCCGCTGTGGTCGATGCCGAAAACTTCGTTTCCTTTGTAGCGAACGGTCGGCGGATTCGCCGGCGGCTGCCCCGGGTAGATGCGGGGAAAAACTTCGACGGCGATGTTCTTCACTGCCGAGGCTTCGTCGCGAATGGCGAGCGCATCGTCGAGCGTCAGCGGCTTGCGCGTGCGCTCTTCGGTAGTCATGCGTCCGATATGAATGCCGGGCGTGAACTTGAAGGCGAAAAGCGTATCGGTGCCAAATTCGCTGAGCGAGTCACGCAGGTCTTTATCCACGCCGACCAGGATCGACGCGACTGCGATCAGCGCAGTGACGCCGATGACGACACCGAACACCGTGAGCAACGAGCGCATTTTGTGGTCGCGCAACGACTCGAAAGCCATGCGCTCGTTTTCGCCGAATTCCATCCGACGCTTCATGGTTACGCCTCAGCCCTCAGGGCTTCAATAGGATCGAGCCGGGCCGCGCGCCGCGCGGGATAGACACCGAAGAACATACCCACCGCGGTCGAAACCAGCAAGGCGACGATCACGGCAACGATGGGGACAGACATCGGGACTGCCGTAAGTTTGTCGACGAGGATGGCTATGACCCAGGCGATGGTGACGCCGATCATTCCGCCGACTGCCGCCATGACGGAGCTCTCTACCAGGAATTGCATCAAAATGTCGCTGCGCCGCGCTCCCATCGATTTGCGAACCCCGATTTCACGCGTACGCTCAGTCACGCTCGCCAGCATCACGTTCATGATGACGACGCCGCCGATCACGAGAAACACCGAGACGATTCCGACCATGCCGGACGCCAGCGCGCCAGTGATGCTGTTCCACAGTCCCATGATCGACTGCGACGAGAGAATGCCGAAATTGTCTTCGTCGTTAGGAGCAAGGTGGCGCCGGGCGCGCATGCGGGCGCGAGCTTCGTCCTGCGTGCGTTCCATCCAGTCGGGACCACGTGCCTGGATGTTGATCGCCATGTTCACTTCGTGGCTGCCGTAGGTCTTCAGCCAAACCGTGACCGGGATGTAAACGAAGTCGTCCTGCGATTGGCCGAGCACGCTGCCGACTTCTTTCGCCACTCCCACGACTTCGAACTCGTGGCCATCGATGTTGATGCTCTTGCCGATCGGTTCCACGGTTGGGAACAACTTCTTCACCACATCGGTTCCGATAAACGCAACGTTAGAACGATGATCGTTGTCGGAATCGGAGATGTAGCGTCCGGTGGCGGGCTCTTCCACGTCCATGGAGGCGATGTTGGCGGTCACGCCCCGGACGTTGATGTCTTCAACCGTCTGGTCCATGTACCGGACGTTGCCGTTCTTGCGCGATTCGAGACCGACGTTCTTCGGCAGCTGAAGATTGTCGCGCAGGTCTTCGAAGTCTTCCCACGTAATGCCGCGATTGCGGCGCGTGGCTTTCACAAAGTCGGCGGCATTGGTGATGATGCCGAAGCGATCAACCAGGAAAACGTTGGCGCCCATGTTCGCCACGCGATTCTGGATGTACTGGTTGGTGCCGCGAATCAGCGAGACGACGATGATGAGCGTCGAGACCGACAGGATGATGCCGAGCAGCATGAGGAAAGACCGCAGCTTGTGCGCCCTCAACGTGCTGAGGGCGACAAAGATCGGCTCACGAATGGAAAATCCCCGGCGCGCAGGCATGCTGTTTCCCTAGGATACGACGAATCGCTGTTGCCAGTTCAAAATAAGGCCTGAATCACGGCATTTTAGGGACGTTCGGCTGATCGGCAGGGACGCCGTTCTGCCCCGAAGCCATGTCGGGCACATCGATCTTCGTATCTACGTGCGTTTTGCGAAAATCGGAATTCTTCAGCGATACCGTGATGTTGCGGCTCCACACGTGGAACAGATCCAGTTCGAACTCGGTGCCGAAAGTCTGCGGGAACCAGACACCTTCCTCCAAGCGGATGTACTGAACGTTGAAGCCGACTCCGGGCAGATCGACGCCCAGCAGACCCCGAACTAAGAATGGCAGCTTCTTTGACAGCTTGGTGAAGACGTTGACAGGCTGAAACTCTTCTTTATCGATGAAGGCCTCGCCGCTCCAGTCGATGTTTTTTTCGTCTTTGGGCGCGAAGCCGATGTGGTAGACGGGGCGGCCGTTAAGCGTCTGCTCGTCGATCAAACGGAAGCGATACTGCTTCTGATGCTCGGATGTGAGAGGGAACAGGTGGCTGGCAACGCCGTCGCCCGTCGAGCGCTGGTCCTCGTCGTGGATGAAGTCGTGAGTGAGATCGGCGTCGAGCGTGTCGGCATCAGGGATCGGCTCGCCGCTGTAGTCCAAATATTTGCCCTTGTGCCAGTAACGCCCAGTGACCGTTTCCAGCTTGCGCTCGACTCCCTTGGCGCTGGGGAAGACGTCGAAGTCGTCGGTTTCCTCGCGCATCAGCTTGCCGTTGGTTTTGTGGCTGGTAGTGTGCGTGTGCTGCTTAAAGATGTAGTGCGAGCGCAGTTCGACCGCCTTGTCCTGGTTAGCGGCGACTCGCGCCATGATCTCGTCGGCGGTGAGCGGCTGCTGGGCCTGCACGGCTTTCGCGATCAGCTCGAGCACGAGCAGCAGACAGGCGCACTTTGGCATAAGGCGCATACGAGCGGATGACGGGCGAAGCGGCACTAAGTTAACAGGTCGGTCGAATCTTTTTCGCCGGGATGTTGGCAAAACCAGGGACGAAACGATACTCGTCCCGACCAGGCTTGAGTCAGGAAGCGATCGAGGTAGGCGATCACATCTTCAGCAAACTGGGATTTGTGGCAGGCGAACGAGCGCCGCGCCGCATCGAGGTCGGCGTCGCTGAACGGTACGTGGACGGTGAGGTAGCGCGCGTCCGTGGCGAAGAATCCAGAGAATGGTCCAGATGCCCCTTGCAGCGACTGGTGCGAAATCCCGAAATAGTAAAGATTAGGCGTGGTTGCGCCGGACTGGACGAGCTGGGTGATCACGTCTTGCAGCAGCCGGTGGTCGGGATGGCCGTACCCGCCGTCAGGTCCCCACGTAACGATGGCGTTAGGACGAAGATCGGCGAGAACTTTTTCGAGAGCGGCGGTCAGGTCGCGCAGGACTTTTCCCGGTGGACTGGTGAATTCGCCGAGCGATCCATCTTCGAAGCCTAGAAAGATTGGCGGTTTGATGCCGAGTTCGCGGCTGGCGGCTTCCGCTTCGAGCCGTCGGCATTGGCCGAGCGTCTGTCCGTGCGGAATTGCGAAGTGCGGGCGCACGCCGCGTTCTCCTGAGGTGGCATAGACGACGTAAACGTCGGCGCCTTCCCGGGCATAGCGGGCGAGCACAGGCGCTACGACCGATTCGTCGTCCGGATGAGGAAAAATGCCGAGGAGAACGAGGCGTTCCGGTGACGTCATTTCGTTTCGCCGCCGATCGCCCTTCGCGGCACCCGCTCGCTGATCGCACAGAGAATTTCGTACGCGATGGTGTCGGCAAAGTGCGCGTGGTGCCACGCGTTGACCTGGCAATGTTCGCTCTCGCCGATCACCAGCACCTCGTCGCCGATGCCGGCGTTGGGGATGTCAGTGACGTCGAGCAGCGTGATGTCCATGGAGATGCGGCCAATGATCGGCGCATAACGATCGCGGACAATAAAGCGTCCGCGTCCCGACATGCGGCGATTGAGCCCGTCTGCGTATCCGATCGGCAGGCCGGCAATGCGCGTGCGGCGCGTGGTAATGAAGGTTCCGTTATAGCCGACGAAGCGCCCGGCTGGAACTTCGCGAATCGAGATGACGTTCGTCTTCCAGGTAAGCACGTGCTTCAGGTCGACGGGATAACCGGGACCGCGTCCGCCGCTGGCCCAGGCGAAACGCTGGATGTATCCGTACATGGCGAGGCCCGGACGAACCAACTGGTTGCGCGTTTCAGGATGGCAGATCGATGCGGCAGTATTAGCCATGTGAAAGTAGCGCGGCGAGAACCCAGACTTACAGACGATCTGTTGCACTTGCGCGAAACGTTCGCGCTGGGCTTCAACGTCGGGCGCGTCAACCACTTCGGCCGAGGCGAGGTGAGTGAAGACGCCTTCCAGTTCAAGGTTCGAGGAGTGGCGAATCTGTTCGAGCACCTTCGGCAGATCGGTGAGTCCGATGCCGAAGCGCGTCATGCCGGTGTCGACTTTCAGATGAATGCGGGCTACAGCGTTGCGCTTCGATGCCGTCTGCTGAAGGGCTTCGACCTGCCACGGATCCCAAACCGACGAGGTCAGGTTGCGCGCGACGACTTCGTCTTCTTCGCCGTGCCAGAAGCCGGTCATTAATAAGACGCGGGTGTTCACGCCGGCATCGCGGATCTGCGACCCTTCGTCGGTCGAGGTGACGCCGAGCCATTCGGCGCCTTCGCGTTGTAACGCCAGCGCGACGGGTTCGATGCCGTGGCCGTAGGCGTCGGCCTTGATCACGGCGCAGACCGTGACGCCGGGGCCGACGAGGTTCTTCATCGTCCGAAAATTATGGCGAAGGGCGGAAAGATCGATTTCCGCCCAGGTGGGTCGCATGAGAACTTCATTATAAGTGGGGACGTGTTGAAAAACCTTTTTCACGGATTCACACGGATCAACGCGGATTCGTTAGGGGGAAAGAGATCCGCGGGAATCGGACGTTTACCAGAGGATCATCAGCTCGGTTCCGAATCGGAACGGTCGTCTAGGGGGTACCCCCTCCCCTCCCATGTTTGATAAGAAACGACTTGCGGAACATTCTCTGCCAAATGTTTGCCTGCGCAGGACTTGCGGCTTGATGTTTGATAACGCAGGGGTTATAGGCACGATTTCGATGCGCTGGCACGATTCCAGTTCAATTCGGGAATGACACGATGCGCCGACCCGACGGCTTCCTGTTAACCACAATGTCAACGCGTTCTTAGCGCCGTGATTTGTGCGCGCAGGCACTCGCCGAGTTTCAAAGAGCTATGAAGCGAGGGATCCGTTCTTCTCGCCGGGAATTTCTCCCTATTTCCAGAATAGCAGGTCCGGGATTGCCGGGGCGTGAGTTGGGACGCGCACAAAATCTAGATAACGATGAAGTTATGGACGGGCCAAAATAAATCTCTTGACAGGTGTTTGTGGAGGGCAGGATCAAGAAGGCGATTCCCGAAGTGGGAACCAAACCGCAGCCCGTTCTCACATTCGGAGGTGTTGCGGTGATTCGGGAGTTTGTGGACGGCGGAAGTGTTCGAGATCGGAATCTAAAGGTAAGGCAAGGCAAGGGCCGCGGACAGGAGTGTCCGCGCCACACAAGCGAGTCGAGCCAGGCTCGGCTTCGAACCCAGTACCCACACAGGGCAAATTGGTAATTGGGTAATTTGTAATTGGTTGGGTTTTCGGTGGTCGGTTATCGGTAAACCAAGTCCCTCGATTTCTGAGGGGTGAGTGGCTTGTTCTGCTAATTGCGAATCCGGCTTTTTCCAAGAGAGGAAGGATGGAACACCCACGTTAGGCCAAAAGAAGGCCGAACGTGGGGCACCCGACAGGTGATGGAACTGCTGGGGTGAAAGTCTATCGTCAGGGCTCTCATGTACGGGAGTATGGAAGAGCCTCCCAGCGGGAGGTCGGACGGCAATTAACGTGCTCGGGATATCAGATCGGGAAAGGTAGTACGGGGAAATTTCGCCGCGATTGGCTACGTTTGACCACAGAATCGGCGATCCTGTGGGGTGGCCCTTCATACGTACATTTCTAATCGCGTTCATATTATTTTTGCGGCGAAAGAACACCGCGAGCTTATTCCTGAAGGTCTTCTGGAAGAACTGTGGGCTTTTATTCACGGCATCTGCCAGCGTATCGGGTTAAAGACGTACGCCATCGGCGGTGTGCGCGACCACGTGCATGCGTTTGTCGGTGTGCCCGGAACGGTCGGCTTGAGTGAGGCGGTGCAGAAGATCAAGGCGAATTCCTCGCGGTTTTTGCACGAGAAAGGCGTCAAGGGATTCACGTGGCAGGAGGGCTATGGCGCGTTCTCGGTGGGTGTGAGCCAATCGGAGGCGACGATACGGTATATCCGGATCCAGGCGCAGCATCATGCGAAGCGCGATTTTCGGGGGGAGTTCACGGCGATGTTGGCGATGCACGGATTGAAGTTGAATGAGGATGGACGAGTGGATCGCGTCACCGAGATAGATGTAACAGATCGTGTTGAAATTCCGGCAAAAGGTTAAGCGCCGCAGGCGCGATATTCCATAGCCCGGGTCGTGAGACCCGGGTTCATTGGTGATAGCGCGAGTCAGCGAGTCCCGCCAGGGACGACATTCGAACAATTTGGAAACCGAGTGGAGAGAGGCGCCGTAGCGACGCCGATCCCTCATCGGGACTCCGAAAACACTGCGGACAAAAATGGTCGGTGCCTTGTCGCCACCCGACTCTTACGAGTCGGGCTATGGAATAGCGTCCCTGCGGGACTCCGAAAACACTGCGGACAAAAAATGGTCGGCGCCTTGTCGCCACCCGACTCTTACGAGTCGGTCTATGGAATGGCGTCCCTGCGGGACTCCGAAAACACTGCGGACAAAAAATGGTCGGCGCCTTGTCGCCACCCGACTCTTACGAGTCGGTCTATGGAATGGCGTCCCTGCGGGACTACTCCCCAAACCCTCCTCCACCATCGAACGCTCTGCTCTCAAATCTGGTGCACTTTTTGATGAAGGCCATCTTTACCGTTCCGGTGGGGCCGTTGCGTTGTTTGGCGATGATGAGTTCGGCTTCGCCTTCGAGTTCGAGTTTCTTCGATTCGTCTTTTTCGTAAACTTCGGGGCGGTAGATGAAGCCGACGACGTCGGCGTCTTGCTCAATCGATCCGGATTCGCGGAGGTCGGAGAGTTGCGGCTGGTGGGCTCCGGTGCGACTTTCGGGGGCGCGGCTTAATTGCGAGAGCGCGATCAGCGGCGCGGACATTTCTTTCGCCAACAATTTCAATCCGCGCGACATGGCGGAGACTTCCTGGGTGCGGTTCTCGAATTTCTTGCCGGCGGCGCCGACCGGGTTCGACGACATGAGTTGGAGGTAGTCGACGATGATGAGGTCGAGGCGTCCGGCCTGTTGCTTGAGGCGGCGGCACTTGGCGCGCATTTCCATGACGGAGATGCCGGGCGTGTCGTCGATGTAAAGCGGCGCTTCCATCAGTGTACCGACAGCGTTAGAGAGCTTGTTGAGCTCGTCTTTGTTCAAGAAGCCGTTGCGCATGTTGTGCGAATCGACCTTGGCATGGGAGCAGAGCATGCGGAGAAGGAGCGACTCGCGCGACATTTCCAGGGAGAAGATGGCGATGACCTTGTTGTCTTTCACGGCCGAGTTTTCGGCGATGTTCATGACCAGCGACGTTTTGCCCATCGAGGGACGGGCGGCGATGATGATGAGGTCGCCCTTCTGCAGGCCCGACGTCATCTCGTCGAGATCAGTGAAATGCGTGGCCAGTCCGGTGATTCCGGCGGTCTGGTTGGTAATGCGCTGGATGATGTTGTGCTGCTTGACGATCTCTTCGATGGTCATGAAGCCGGTGTCGACGGCGTCTTCCGACAGACGCATGAGTCCGGATTCGGCTTCGCCGAGGATGGCTTCGACGGGCTCGGATTGTTCGAGCGCGCGGGCGATGGCGTTGTTGGAGAGGTTGATGAGTCCGCGAAGCAGCGCCTTGTCTTTAACGATTTTGACGTAGTGGTGGATGTTGGCGCGCGGCGGAATGCCGTCGGTGAGAGAGGCGAGATAGGCAACGCCGCCGACGGCCTCGAGCTGCTGCTGGGTGCGGAGTTCCTCGGAGAGGGTGATGATGTCGACGGCGCGGGCGGCCTCGATCATGTCGCTGATGCGGGCGAAGATGCGGCGGTGCGAGTCGAGGGAGAACTCGTCGGCGCGCAAGGATTCGGAGGCATCGTAATAAGCCTGGTTGTCGAGCAGGATGGCGCCGAGGATGGAGCGTTCGGCGTCCATGGAGGAGGGGAGTCCGCGTTCGAGAGAGTAGTCGGTGGTAGCCAAGGTCAGTTTCGAGTTTCGCGATTCCAGTTTCGACTGGCTGGAACCGTCATTCGTTTTTGGTGGTTGATGGTTAGCAACTCAATCTTGCCGGAGCGGAATTTTGTAAGCGATGAAAATGCGAGAGAGTGCTGAGGAGATTGGAAGGAAAAAAAAGAATGCTGAGGAAATCGTTCGCGAAATGAGTTGGTGTTCATCGGCTTCGTCCCCGTGGAGAGATCTCTCGCGGACAAAAACTTTCGCGCCACACTGGTTTCGCGGACGAGGGCGTCCCGCTACACCAAGTGCACAGCCAAGAATGGCTGGGCTACATTATGCTACGCTTTTTGTTCGCTGGTGAAGAGAAAACGAAAATCGATTTCAAAAATGCCCAAGGTACGGGCAAGGGAGGTTACGGGGAGGAGTCGGAGAAAACAGGGTGCGCGGCCCAAGCCAGCCACTCGGGCCGCGCCGTTTGCAGACTTCCTGATCGCAGGTGCCACCGGCAGTCATCGGAGAGTTGCCTCCACAATGACGCGTGGCGCGCGAGTAAGGCTCAAGCCAGCGGCGGCGTTCCGCGGTGTGGAACCGGAATGCCTGCGAAGCGTTCCGATTGCGATCTGGCACCATTGTTGCCAACGTTGCCGGATCGCCGGGCCACACGTAAGGACTGCCGTCGACAGCGAACCGCGAACCGAACCTAGCCGCCTCTTCGCTCGAAAGAGACTTTCTGCTCCTCACTCGCCCAGTCGCTGGCGCAACCAGGTTTGTTCATGCATCGCCTGTGGTTCTGTTCGGAGCAGCAACCCGAAGATTGCCGCTGTAGACTCGCGCAAACGCTCAGGCTGTCTGCGCTCGCAGTGACGGGAGAATAGCGAGGGCGGATGCGAGCTTCAATCGCGAAGTTTCAACGGATTGTGACAAAGCTGTGCGGGACGGGGAATTGTTGTGGAAGCGGGGTGGAAAAGTGGGAAGGAATCAGATTTTGTGCGCGTGTTTACGCTTCAGGAGCGCACAACACGGCTTTGCGTTGGCGCGCTTCCGAACGGACGAAAAAGCAGGCCGAGGCGGTGCGCGGTTTCGAAGTCGGGCGCGGGGTCCTGATGAACGAGGCTGACGATGCTGTCGCTGCGAAATGGAAGCGGAATGTGCAGGGCCTCGCCGGCGATGGCGAGCGTTTTCAGCAAGGAAGAGGGAATGGGAAGAAGGATCGGGTTGCGCCCCTGGTCGGCGGCCAATTTCAGAATCAGGTCGTGCAGTGGCCAAGGCTGGGGATGGGCGAGCGTGAGCGGACCGGAGAATGACAATCTGCTCTCGGCGAGTTGGAGTAGAACGGAGCCGAGATCCTCGTGAAAGAGCAGGTATTGAGGATATTGACCGCGATCGACAAGCGGAACGACAGGCCTGGTTGCGGATGCGCGCAAGGAGTTGATCATCCCACCGGAGCGAGGGCTGCCCCAAGTGAGGCCGGGCCGGATGACAGAGGCGCCGAGTTGCGCAGCGGTTCGCTCGACTGCAAGTTTCGCGCGGCCGTAGAGCGAGCGGCATCCGGTGAAGGCGCTGATGGTGGAGATGAAAACGATGGAGGGCACGCCGGCTTCGGCGGCGGCATGGAGCAGCGATTGCGATCCAACGACGTTGCGCTGTTCGATCAGGCTCCATTTTGTCGGGCCAAAATCCCAGGCGCAGTGAATGAGAGCCTGGGCGTTGAGTTTTCGCAAGGCGTCGGGCGATGGCGGGCTTTCGAGCGACCAGGATTCGCAGTGACGTGCGGGATTCGCCTGCCGGCGCGCGAACTCGAACACGTTCCATCCGGCCGACTCGAAAAACGAAGCGACCGAGCCGCCAAGATATCCGGATGCGCCGGTGATGATGAGAGTGGGTTTCACGAGAGCGAGGCTGCGGCGGCGCCGATGCGATGAGCGTTCGCCATGACGGTGAAGGTGATGGTGGTTGCAGGAATCGATGGCAAGACGGAAGCGTCGACTATGTGCGTGCGATGCAGGCCGTAAGGACGACCGAGCAGGTCGGTGGCGCTCGGCGTGGGCTGTGCGGACATGGGGAGAGAGCTGCCGACGTGAAATCCGCGTCCGGCTAAGCCAGGTTTCAGCAACGGAGTTAACGGGACCAGTCCGAGATGGCGGCGATTTTGCCACAGCTTGCGACAGATGCGAGCGATCACGGCGCGGTTCTGAGAATTCTCGATGCGGCGCACGTCGAGGGTGCGGTCGCCATCTGGGCGTAACGAGACGTCGATGCGGTCGGAGTGATCGGAGTGGAGATATCCCTGGACCATCACCAAGCGAGACAAGAACGAATTGGCAAAGGGCTTCGCGATGGGAGCCAGTGGTCCGACTTTGTCGAGAAGAGCTTCGCGCATCAACGAGGAGTAAGTATAGAGCTGCAGGTGAACGGTGTAGGGACTCACCTCGTGATCGAGGATTTCAAGGAACATTTGGGCCAGGGTATGGATGTGCTGATCGAAACCGCGACCCGCGCCGCGGAACGTAAGCAACGGCAGCAGGAAATACTGGGAATCGGAAAGCGTCAGCCGAGGTTCGGGGACCCATCCTTGAGCGAGGGCCATGCGCGCGGTGTTGAGGACGCCACAGGCGAGGAACGCGCGCTTGCCGCGAACGATTGTCGGACTACCGTCAGCGTTAGACCTGCAGCAGAGATGAACGCCGTCGGGGTCTTCGTGCACGGCGTCGACAGTGAGGCCATCGATGTATCGGAAGTTTGGGGAACTGCGTAGCTGTTGGAGAGTGTCGGCGCTGTTGTAGATGAGTCCGCGAGGACATCCGTACATGCATAAGCCGCAATAGGCGCAACCATCGCCTGATGGCTGCTGGGTGCGAAAGGCCACGCGGGAAGAGCCGAAGCGGATGTGATTCGTGGCGAGAGGCTGGCTTGCGGCATCCCAGCGCGAAAGCAGGAGTTTCGCCTGAGGACTGTGCTCAAAGCGATGGACCCGATCGCTGTAGAGGGGATAGAGGTCCGAGAGACGATCGAGGCCGGACGCGATCGGCATGAACTGAGCCACGGCGGAGTAATGCGGCGCAAGTTCGGCAACCCGAACCGGCCAGTTTTGAATATCTTCGTCGCGATGGGGCAGGACGACGCCGCCCCAGACCGAGCTGAAGCCGCCTTGCGAGAACGAAGGCCGAAAATCGGCGCCGTCGAGGGTGAGACCGAATCCGGAGAGTGGAACGCGATAGGGGTAGTCCGATCCGAAGGCGCGCTTGAGCAGAATGCCATCAGCGTTGGCGCGCATTCCATCGTGGAGGAAGTCGGTGGCAGGCGACGTCCACTGCTCGGGGCCGATGGTCTGCAACTGCTGCAAAGCTTGAAGGCGATCGGGTTCCAGCGTTGTTCCGGAATCGATCATCGTAATCGGTTGATTGGCCTGGAGCAGGGCCATGGCGCAGGAAACGCCGGCAGGCCCGGAGCCGATCACCAGGTTCATATCTTGTCCGAGTGCTTAATCTGAAGGACGGCGGCGAAGAAACTACCCAGCAGGATGGAGCCGCCGAGAGAGAAGGCGAGGACCGAAGGCGCGACGAGGCGAATCATGCGCGATGCGTCGAGGGCTCCAAAACCGGTGGCATGCCAGAAGTGAACTGCCGAGAAGCTGCCGATCAGACCCAGCGCGACGAACGACAAGGCAAGCGCGATACCGTGTTCCAGTTTCAAACGTCTGGTGATCCACGAAATGCGAGGGTCGGGCGGCAGCAGGCCTTCGGAAATTCCATAGTACTTGGTGAGCAGGGAAAACATTGTGGAGTAAAAGCCGAGCAGGATGAAGGTCAGCGAATAGAGGAGCGTATCGACGTCGAAGCGAATGTGTCCGATGTGGCGTTCGGCCGGCAAAAGCCACATTGTCAGGATTGCGCCGATGGTCATGAGCGCCAGTCCGGGGTAAAGGAACAACCAACGCGGACTGTACAGGAGCAGGAACCGCAAGTGGCGCCAACCGTCGCGCCAAGTGCGCAGATGCGGCGCGCGCGTACGACCGTCGGGTGAGAGCGTCGTTGGAACCTCATCGATTCGCAGCTTGCGGAACGAGGCTTTAACGAGCATTTCGCTGGCGAACTCCATTCCTGAAGTGCGCAGGTCCATCAGTTCAAACGCGGGCTTGGTGAAGGCGCGAATGCCGCAATGAAAATCGCCGCAGGGAATGCGATAGAAGAAGCGGCCGAGGAAGCTGAGTACGGGATTGCCGAGGTAGCGATGGAGGAAAGGCATGGCTCCGTCGCGTATGCCGCCGCGAAAGCGATTACCCATGACCAGATCGGCGCCGGCGGCGAGCCGTTCGACGAAGACGTCAACCTGCGAGAGATCGTAGCTGTCATCGGCATCGGCGACGATGACGAACTTTCCTTGTGCGGCGGCAGTGCCTCCGCGAATAGCGGCGCCATAACCGCGTTCCGCGACTTGAACAACCCTAGCGCCGGCAGCGACGGCAAGATCCTGTGAGCCGTCGGTACTGCCGTTATCAGCGATCACCACCTCGCCGCGAATTCCTGCCCGCTGCATCGCGGTCAATGCTTTTTGGACGCAGACAGTGATCGTCTCGGCTTCATTCAGGCAAGGGAGAACAACCGAAACCTCAGGAGCGAAGCCAGGATCGACAGTGCCGGCTAGGGCGGGTGCTGCCACAGTTGTCATGCGGAGAGCAATTCCAAGATGACTATCGAAGATCAGCGCACCCAAGTCAATGGGGCGAACTCTTTAAGGCATCAACAACAGGCCATGGCCTATGGATAGCTATTGTGGTGGAGTGATCGATCGTAAAGAATGTGACTGGAATGTTGTCCTGGGGAGAGTTGTTCGACTTTTTCGAATTACAGGAATCCCTGGCCCGATGGGAATTGCTGGTTGCGCTCATCGTGCCGCTGGTCGCTATTTTCCTCCCGCGAGTTGGGAAACGTTTTTACCTGCCGCTGATAAAAGGCTTGCGCAAGTTCGGACGAAGCCGGTTCCGCGAGTACGCAACGATTTTCCTGCTTCCGCTCGCTCTGCGATTGGCGTTGCTGCCGTTCATGCCGGTTCCTGTTCCGAGCGTCCAGGAAGAGTTCAGCAATCTTCTGCTTGGTGACACTCTGGCGCACGGGCGAATGGCCAATCCCGTTCATCCGATGGCAGTGTTTTTCGAGGGGACACAGATGTTGCAGCATCCCCATTACGTGTCGGCGCGGCCCCTGGGAGACGGTTTTGTGCTTATGGCCGGACAGGTGCTTACAGGGTTGCCGTGGGTGGGAGTGCTGCTCGCCAACGGCCTGATGTGCTGTGCCCTTCTCTGGATGCTGGCTTCCATGGTGCCGCGACCGTGGCCGTTCGTGGGAGCTGTCATCCTCGGGTTACGCATGAGCGTCTTCACTCTGTTCATGAATTCGTATTGGGGCCAGGCGCTGGCAGCAACGGGTGGAATGCTAGTGTTCGGCGCAGTAATCAGGGTCCGGAAGCGCGGTTGGCGCGGTACGTCTGCGATCGCCGGTGTGATTGGAATGATGATGTTGGCGTCGACACGTATTTTTGAAGGCGGCCTGCTGTGCCTGGCCCTGGGATGTGTGTTGCTGGTGTGGTACTGGCGCGATTTGCGAAGCGCGGCACTGCGAAAGGAGCAATTGCGATTTGCCGCCATTTTCGCAGTGGGATGTGTCCTGACGGTGGGCTTGCTGGGATATTACAACTTTAGGACGACCGGTAATCCTTTGAAGCCCGCCTATGTACTCTGGCGCGGCAAGCAGGCCATGGCACCCACGTTCATCTTCCAAAACATACGTCCCGGGAAGTACACGTATTTCAGCCAGGAAGACCTGCGCTTCTATGCGAACTTCGAGTTGGGTCTCTTCGGGTTTCCCAAGTCGTCCATAGAAAATTACCTGATCACGAGGAAAGATCGACTTGCCGATTTCTTCCGAATGTATGTGCGAGCGTTACTACTTCCTGCGCTGCTGGTGGGAATCTTTTCCAAAAAGACAACGGCGGGTTGGTTGGCGCTGCTTGCCTTGCTCGCCGCGTGCGCGGGACAACTGATTCTGAGCTTTGGCATGCCGACGTACCAGGCACCATTCCTGGGAATGGTGTATCTGCTCATCATCCTGGGCTTGCGCCGCATGAGCATGGCGTGGCGGAAGTCGGGGAGAGGGCCATCTCTGGTGACCGCAACAATACTCGGGATCGTGATTGTGTTTGGCTTGCAAGTGAAAGCGGCCATCCAGCACGTGAATTTTCTCAGTGAAGATCCCTGGTACCACTACGGTTATGCTTCACGGGAGAGCAACCGCGATCTCATTCTCAAGTACCTGGCAGCACAACCCGGAAATCACCTGGTGATTGTTCGCTATGCCCGGAACCATCCCTGCATCTACGAGTGGGTTTGGAATCTCGCCGATCCGGATTCTCAAAGGATTGTGTGGGCGCGTGAACTTGAACCTGCTTCGACGGCGGCCCTGGTTCGATATTACGGCGGAAGGAGGGTGTGGCTGTTGCAGGTCAACAGAGACGAAGCGAGCATGACGCCGTATCCGGTGGAGTCTTTGCCTTGGCCGCGCTCCCCCGAGTCACTTTATTCGTCGAATGCGCTTAGCTTGACGATCCGATAATTCGGCGTGGAGGCTAAGACGCCTGTGCTGAAATCGCGAGTCCAGACCTATCGATGCCGATAGAGTGCGTAAACGTGATTTTCGCCAGGGGTATCTTTGTAGAAGGTGAAACCCTGCGAAACGTGGACTAACGAATACCCCTTTTCATTCATGTAGGTGGCGAACATATTCATGCGATCCATGCTGCCGCGGTCCCAGACGATCGCAGTGTGAAGGACGCATGGCGGATCGGCTTTTCGCAGCTTCCAGGCGCTAAGGTCGCCGACGTTCTCGCGGAAGTCTTCGGATTCATGGAAAAAGGAGGGGGCATTGCGGTCGCCCAGGTTGGGAAAAATATTGTGATCGAAATAAGGCTGCACGCCCACTTCCCAATAGTTGTAGGCGTAGCACTGGTCTTCGAGATGGGTGGACTTGATGTAGGCGGCCAGGTCACCCGCTCCGCAGTAAGGGCCGCGCCAATCATTGATCATGGCGCAAGCGGACCAGTAGGTCTGAAGGCAGAAGAGCAAGAACAGAGTGGTGACCAGCCCGGAATGAAGAATCTGGAAATTTGCCGGCGCCGCCGCCTTTTCCTGTTCGGTGGGCCAGACAGACCAGAGCGCGACCAGGATGGCGATTAACATCAGTCCCTGGTGTTGTTGGACGCCGCGCAAGAAGCCGTAGATCAAAGTCAGTCCGCCAACCGCGATCAAGAAAACCGACAAACCGCGGCGGCCGTAACACCAGACGCCGATCAGGAGGAGGATGGCCGCCGCAAGCCACGTATTGTTGTAAACTGCGCCGACTAACCCGCCGAAAGCTTTCTGCCAGTGCTGGGAGAACGTGAGTGACGAGGCATCGGCCATGGCGACAGTTTGCGCGCGAGGCGGGAAGAGGATGATGACCAGCATGACAAGAGAAAACGCGAACAGACCAGCAGCGGCGAGAACATTTCTCTTGTCGCCTGAGTCGAGCGTGGGCCACTGACCGTAATGTTGCAGGAGAAAGAGTGACGCCAGCGCGATGGCGATCACGGCGCCATGTACCGAGACGTGCGCAAGGAGGGAGAGCGCGACGGCGAACCAGATTAACTTTCGCATCCCTTGGCGAAGGAAGTACGCCGAGAGAAAAGCAAGTAAAGGCAACAGGACATAAGAGCGAGCTACGGCTGCGTATTGATAGAGAAGAAAGAACGAGGATGCTACCAGGTACGACATTGGCCGGGGAAATGGCGCGAGAAAGATCAGCACGGCGAGTCCGGCAATAGCGAATGTGGCGCCGAGATAGCCAATCCCCGCATAGGGCATGTGGAAGACGTGAATGGAGACCCACAGGATCGAGTGCCAGAGGCCGGGATGACCTTCGAAACGCAGTTCGCTGAAGATCAGCTTGAACCAGCCGAGATCGCGGGCCAGGAGCCAGGACTGGGCTTCGTCGGCCCACGGTTCGTGGCGACTGACGGTGAACATGACGAGCGCGGCGAGGAACAGCCAGACCACAGAGTCAGCGACCAACGTCAATCGGGGAGGGGCGGTCGAGGGCGTAGTAGATATTTGATCGGTAGCGAGCGGTGCCGGCGTGACGGTTTCCAAAGGAGCCATAAGGGAAACTGATCCTCACAATTGGGGCGAATGGCAATAAGGATACAGCGTGTAGCCTGCAATTAGCGGTACCTCTCTGGCTTACACGTTGCCGCTTTTTCGCTTAGGACCGGTGAAGAGGAAACTAAGTCACCCTTGGCTCGGTTTCTTCGATCGGGACCTCTTCGGGCATGAGCCCGTACTTCTTCAGTTTGTAGCGAAGGGCGTCGCGGCTGATGTTGAGGAGCTTGGCGGCCTGGGTCTGGTTGTTGTTCGACTGGCGCATGGCGAGTTCGACAAAAGCGCGCTCAACTTCTTCGAGGGAGGTGCCGCCGTCGGGGATCGCGAGTGGTGGGAGACTGCGTCCGCCGTCGAGCGGCTGCGTGCCATTGGTGGGCGAGCCGGAAACGTGCTCGAAAGCGGTGAGCCCAACCTGGCCTTTGCCAACTGCGAACGGCATGTACGTGGGACGAAGGAATTCTTCGTCCTCGAGGATCATGGCGCGTTCGATCGCGTTCTTGAGTTCGCGCACGTTGCCGGGCCAGTTATGGTTCATTAAAAGCTTGCGCGTGTCTTCGGTGATGCCGCGAACGTTCTTGCGGAATTTCTTGCTGTAGCGGTCGATGAAGAACTCGACCATGGGCAGTATGTCGTCGCGGCGATCGCGGAGCGGCGGAAGAAAGATGGAGATGATGGCGAGACGATAGTAGAGATCCTGGCGGAAGGTTCCTTCGCGAACGGCGCGTTCGAGGTCGCGATTGGAGGCAGCGATGACGCGGAGGTCGACCTGCATATCGCGGATGCCGCCGACGCGGCGGATGACCTGATCTTCGAGCACGCGCAGAAGCTTCGCTTGTAACAGTGGCGACAGTTCGCCGATCTCGTCGAGAAAGAGCGTGCCGCCATCAGCGACTTCGAAGAGACCTTTCTTCATGGCTTTTGCGTCGGTGAAGGCGCCGCGCTCATGGCCGAAGAGTTCGGCTTCCATCAGCGTTTCAGGGATCGCGGAACAGTTGACGGCGACGAACTGCTTTTCCTGGCGTGAGCTTTCGTAGTGAATCCATTTGGCGATGAGGTCTTTGCCGGTGCCGCTTTCGCCCTGGATGAGGATGGTGGAAGCCTCGCTGGCGGCGACCTTCTGGACGAAGGTCATTACCTCCTGCATCTTCTTGGATTCGGCGACGACATCGTGATAGCCGGCGCGGCGTTTGACCTGTCCGCGAAGTGATTCGACCTCGTTACGCAGGCGGCTGGCCTCGAGCGCATTTTTCACGGTGATGGAGAGCTCGTCGAAGTCGAGGGGTTTGCCGACGAAATCGTAGGCGCCAAGCTTTAACGCATGCTTTACATCGTCGAGCTGCGGGTCGGCGGTAATCATGATGACGGCGCGGGCGCAGTTGTTCTGCTTAACGTCTTGAAGAACCTCGAGACCGTTGAGATCGGGCAGACGCACGTCGAGCAGGACCAGATCGGGGAGTTCCTCGTGGGCGAGGCGGATACCCGACGTGCCATCAGGAGCATCGATGACCTCGTAGCCCCATTCCTGGCACTTCTGGCGAAGCGACCAGCGGACAAGTTTTTCATCGTCGACGATGAGTACTTTTTCCTGAGGCATCTGGGGCTACTCTACTCCTTTCCCGCCGCTACGGCGGTTACCGCGGTACCCATGGTGATTGGCAAAAGGATCGTGAAGGTACAGCCATGTCCGGGCAGGCTGGCGACCTCGATGCGGCCGCCGTGGTCTTCGACAATGCGCTTGGCGAGCGAGAGGCCGAGGCCGGTGCCGTGTCCCTTGGTGGTGAAAAATGGGCGAAAGATGTTGTTGAGCGTTTCCGCCGGAATACCTGGGCCGGTGTCTTCAACGGCGACGGCGGCCATGTTGGAGCGCGGCTCAACGGTGATGGCAACGGTTCCGGGTCCGTCGATAGCCTGGATGGCGTTGAGCATAAGGTTGAGCAGGACCTGATGAATCTGGGCCGGATCGTGCTGGATGGGGGGCAGGTCGGCGCTCTTCGAGCAGTGAAACTGGATTGGCTTCGATTTGGCTTGCTCGCGAGCGAACATGAGTGCGTGTTCCACGGTTGCGTTGAGGTCAGCGAGCTGAATCTGCGGCGCTTTCGGGCGGGCGGTCTCGAGAAGATCGGTAACGATGCGGTTAATGCGGAGGACTTCTTCGCGAACGTCTTTGAGAACGTCCTGTGCCGGGCTGGTGGCGGGCAGGTCGCGACCGATGATGTCCATGACGCCGGCAATCCCAGCAAGGGGGTTGCGAATTTCGTGGGCGAGTCCGGCGGCGAGTTCGCCGAGGGTGGCGAGGTGTTCGGCGCGCGACATTTGAGTGGAGTGCAGGCGCTCGATCTCCTGACGGCTCTCGCGCAGTTGCTGGACCATGGTGTTGAAGTTGCGCCCGAGATCGCCGATGTCATCATGTCTATCGGCAAAAGTGACGGTCGCCCTTAGGTCGCCTTCGCTGACGCGCTGGATGCTGTTTTCGAGCTCGAGCATGGGACGGCGAACCACTAAAGCAAGCGTTACAACCATCACGGCGCAGACAATGATGGCGCCTACGGCGGCGAGAAGGAGGACAGTGTGGCGTTCCGGGCCGGCGAGGGAAAGGGTGGCGATGACGAAGAGGATGAGACCGTTAAACAGCGCCGCGACCACCGGCAACATGGTCTTGAGCTGCCAGGTTAATCGCAATGGACGCTGCGACGTGGCCGGCTTGGCGGGGACTGTTAACGTGGTCGCCATATTCGTGCAACCGTGGAGACCCTCGAAACTGAGTGCGGGTCTTCGATCCGAAAAAAGCACCACCCAGCGCGCGTGCCTGCCAGGCGGTGCAGCGGAAACTCAGGCGTACGCATGCAATCCGGGAAGCAGGTACGTGACGCCGAAGAAGGTGAACATCACGACGGCGAATCCGCCGATCGCGAAGTAGGCAGCCCAGCGTCCGCGCATGCCGCGGGTTACGCGCATGTGCAGGTAAGCGGCGTAGACAAGCCAGGTGATGGCGGCCCACGTTTCCTTGGGATCCCAACTCCAATACGAACCCCAGGTGCGATTCGCCCAATACGCGCCGGCGGCGATCATAAGCGTCAACAGCGGGAACGCGATGCCGATGGTTTTGTAGGTGATGCGATCTAGAGCGTCGGCCGTCGGCAGCAGGCGTTCGAGGTCGGAGCGGCGCCACACCATCATCAGGTAGAGCAATGAGGCGAAGATTCCTGAAACGATGCCCGACAGGATGAACGGGCTGGCGGCGAGGCTGGTCTGGAAAGTGCCTTCGGCATCAGCGGAGTGATAGAAACCGCTGCGGGCACGGAGCACGAAAAATCCGAGGGCGAGCACCTGCAGAGCGATGCTGACGAAGACGCCGCGGCTGGCGACGATGTATTTGCTTTCGTCGTGCTTCACGCGTCCCCAGATGTAAAAGCCTAGCGGAGCCAGAACCGCGAGGGCGACAATCACGAACAACCAGCCGAGATCGGGGACGGTGACGAAGAGCCGAACCCCGCGCTGGAGGAAGACTTCTTCCTTATTTTCGTAATCCCAGGCGATGAGGTTGAGTCCGCCCCAGGCGCTGAAGCGAGTGGCGATGATCGCGACATACACGGCCGAAACCATGGCGCTCGTGGCAGCCTGAAAGGTTTCGGTCTTCATGTTGTCCTGGATAAGGAACATCATGGCGAGCGCGAAACTCAGGGCGCAGGCAGCGTAAGCCAACATGGCGAGCGTGACATGGATGTGCAGCCATGTGGATTGCAGCGCCGGCACCAAAGGCCGGACCTCGTTGGGTAGAAGCTGCATCAGGACTACGCCGACGACGGCTAACGGCATGGTTACAGTGCCGATGACCTTGACCTTGAACTTGCGCTCCGCGATCAAAGTGAGGGCGGCGACGGTCCAGACGAAGCTGAGCAGCATTTCGTAAACGCTGGCGAACGGCGGATGGCCGGCGGCATACCAACGATGGCCGGCGGCAACCGTATTGGCGACAAAGCCGAACATGGTGAGGAAAGACGCAGCTTTTACGTAACGATCGAGGCCGGTAACGCCAAATCCGATATAAAGCGCCGTAGCTCCGGCATAAAGAATGAGTGCGACGTATAAGAGATTACTTTCGGTGAAGAATGGCGCAGGCGGCGCGCCCGGCGCGGGTTTCACGGTATTCAAGAAAGCAACAAAGAGAAGGAATACGATGCCGAGCGTGACCGCTACCAGCAGCGCAGCTCCTGACTTCTGTGGGTGTTCTTCGACTGTGGCTCGAGCCATACTGTCCTCCGTCCTCCAAATAAATGCGGCGCTAGGCGTGGGCCAGCGATTTCTCCTGAGGTTTGTTCTTGCCCAGGTTTGCGGCCGATCGCAGTTGCAGCTCGGCGCGAATGTGATCGGCGATCTCGCGGAATTCTTCTCCGTAGTGCTCGCGATTCTTATCGGCCTGGGTGCCGATCCAAAGCACCTGTCCGAGCTTGGGATCGGTTACGACGGCGGCCCAGTAACGGCGATGAACGCAGTAGAAGGCCATCGCCAGTCCGACGCCCATTAGCAGTACGCCTCCCCAGACTGACCACTGACCGGGCTCGTGCGAGACCGAGAGCCCTGTGAAGGGAGCGAGCGTTCCGCTCTTGTGCGTGAATTCGTAGGGCGTGTCGCCGATCTTCGGCGCTTGCGGATCACCAGGGAAAATCCAGGTGCCGCTGGCGCCGTTTTTCTTCGAAATGACCTTCAGCGCGACGGCAGGATTCACCGGATCGTTTGAGCGGCTGTAAATCTGGCCGTCCTGGATGACGAAGTCGGGAATGAATTTCGCGATCTCGACGGTGGCATCGTCGTCGATGGCCGTCGGGACACTGCCATGGAGAGTGATCTCTTTGGTCGCCTTGGGATCGGATTTCGGACTCACGATCAGCGTGAGGGAATCGATTTCGCTGCTGGTGCCGAAGCTCGACTGATAGAAACGAACACCCTTGTACACAAGAGGGTCGTTGACGACGATCTCTTTCTTCAAGACTTCCTTGCCGTCTTCGAGCACGGTTAGATCGGACCACCACTTCTTTGGGCTGCCGTCGGCGTAATTCTCGCGGCCGCCGTTATCGAATCGCAGGGCGAAGGGTAGCTTCTTAATCCGTTTGTCGCTGAGGGCGAATTCGCTGACGGTCTGACCCTTGTTCAGCATCAGGAAGCCCTTGTAGCCAACGAGTGCGTCCACGATTCCGCCGAGAAAGATGAGGAGCAGGCTGGCATGAATGATGTACACGGCGAGTACCGAGTAACGATTGCGTTCGGCGTAAAGAGAAGTGTCGTCGCCGGAGCCGACACGTTCAGGATTGAGGTGAGATTTTTCAAAGGCTCGGGAGACGATTTCGAGCGCTTCGTCGGCGTTGGAGACCTGCAGCTTTTCCTGCAAAGGAAGGACGGCGCGGAAATGCGAGTCGGGGACTTTGTAGGGCCTGGTAAGCACCTTCCATGCGCGGGGGAACCGGTCGACGGAAACGAGAACGATGCTGGTGGCGACGAGTCCGAGGAGAAGAACGAACCACCAGGCATGAAAGACGTCGGTGAAACCGAGCTTATCGAGCCAGTGCAGGACTGCCGGTGAGTAGGTGCGCTCGATCTGGTCGCCTTCGGTGGTCGGGCGCTGCAAGATAAAGGTGCCGACTGCCGAGGCGATGACGACGAGTATTAAAAGGACGACTCCGGTCTTGATCGATGAAAGCGTTTTAAGAATTTTATTGAGGGGATTTTGTGCCGCCATATCCACTCCTTCTCCTGTAAACCGTTCCGCTGCTTAAAGGACCGAAAAAGCAACTCTGGTTCCATCGGCGGAGCGCGATAAGTAATGTCTTTGCTGGGAGTTCCGAAGCTGCCTGGCGCTGGCTGGCCGGATTTCTGGGCGAATCCGCGCAAGCAGTGTTGGGAACCACGCACCCCGCTTACCAGACATAATCGCGAATAGGTGGCCAAAGTGCGTGTGAAGTTGGTCACATCCCGCTGTGAGGCCAGTCATACGGGGCCGGCTGAGCCGGGCGCGGGGCAAAACTCACAGGCCGATGTGATTCGGGTCACACCATCCTGGTACATGGTCGGGCGAGAATCGGTGCATATCTAGCGGAACGATTCGAACGGAGACATCATCATGGCGGATACGAAGAATTCCACGGCAAACGGCTGGACCGGCACGCAAGCCTATGTGCTGGCGGTGATTTGCCTGGTCGTGGGCGTGGCTATCGGATACCTGGTGCGCGGATCGGCCTCGACTGACGCCAGCTCAGCGCCCACGACGGCCCAGGCGGGGACGGCACCGGCGGGAATGGGGAGCATGGCTGCTCCAGGCATGGGAGCGATGCAACAGCCCACGCCGGAGCAGATGAAGCAAATGGCCGACAAGCAAGCCGAGCCGATGCTGGCGGAATTGAAAAGCCGTCCGAATGATGCAGAACTTCTTTACAGGATCGGGAACCTTTATTACGACGCGCAGATCTATCCGGAAGCAGTGCAGTATTACGAGAACTCGCTGAAGGTCAATCCGAAGTCGACGGATGTCAGGACCGACATGGCGACGGCGTATCACTTCATGGGCGAATCTGATAGAGCGATCAAAGAATATGACGAAGTCCTGAAGATCGACAGCAAACATGCCAATGCGCTCTTCAACGAGGGCATGGTGAAGTGGCAAGACAAGATGGACATGAAGGGCGCGATCGCCGCCTGGCAACGTCTGCTGGATACCAATCCCGACTACCCCAAACGCGACGAAGTGCAGAACCTGATTTCCAAGGCCGAGGAACACCTTTCCATGAAGCCCGGCACGAAGACCGACAAGCCGGCGGTGATTGCCCGGTAGATTGATCTCCTCCTGACAGTAAGGCGAGGGCAGGACCGCGGTCCTGCCCATTTCTTTGGCCGTCGAGATCCAGCTCTGGATCGGGCTTTCGCGCCAATCCAGAGTTGTAGCAGCCGGCTTAACTTTGGAGAGACTTGGCCGACTCCGACGTGAGCTCCCGGCCAACAGCAGCTCACCCGAATTCATCCTAAACCGCTGAAACAGGTTGGAGGGCTCCAAGGGCCATGCAGCAGTTCAGTCGGTCTCGGATTCCAGTCTTCTGCAGCTTCACTTTAATCGGAACATTACTAGTGCTCTCCGGTTGCGGCGGCGGTGGCGGTTTCTCCGGAAGTAACAGCAACGATACAGGTGGCGGAACGACGACCACCTCGACACCCCCACCTCCACCACCACCTCCAGCAACGCTGCAAACAGCAGTGAACCACATCGTGCTGCTCATGCAGGAGAATCGCAGCTTCGATCACTACTTTGGCCAACTCGACGCATACCGGGCCAGCAAAGGGCTGAGCACGGAAGTTGACGACCTCAGCCAGGCTGGGAATGTTGCGTTACAGTCGGACAATGGGACGGGTAATATCGCGCCGTACAAAATGCGAACTGCCTGCATCTGGGATCTGAGTTCGTCGTGGGTTGAGGCGCACCTGGACATGAATCTGTCTAACGCGAGCAATCCTGGGGCAAACCCTCCGATGAATGGGTTCGCGCGCATGGCGGGTGGTTTCTCCAAGCACGACCCGACGGCCGGCGGAGACGACCTTGCCGGTAAGCGGGCCATGGGGTACTACGACGCCACGCAACTTGTCTTCTACTACTGGGCGGCGACACAGTTTGCCACTTCCGACCGCTGGTTCAGCGCCGCGCCCGCGCGCACCCAGGTCAACCGCATGTACTTTCTGGCGGCTACCTCGAATGGATACGCGTTCCCAGGAGGAAACGACGGGCATCCAGAGTTGAACATGGGTGGGGTGAAGAACATTTTCGAGTTGCTGCAAAATGCCGGGGTCAGCTGGAAGGTCTATGTGACTGATCATTTCGTCGCCGGCAAGTCGCTCGGCGACACCTACATGACCTACTTCAACGGCTTCAGCAGCGCACATAAGTCCAACTTTGCCGACGCGAAAGACTTCGCGACCGACGCCGCCAATGGAACTCTACCCCAGGTGGCTCTTATCGAATCGGGTTACACGGAAACGGGTAGTGACGAGCATCCGCTGAACCCGGTTGACAAAGGAGCGAAGTATGCGGAGGCCCTTACCAACGCATTGATCAACAGCCCCTCGTGGAAAGACAGCGTGATGTTCATCACCTACGACGAGGGAGGCGGTCTTTATGATCACGTTCCGCCGATGCAGACGGTAAACCCCGATGGAATTCCACCGCGGGGACTGGCGCCAGGCGATCCCAGGGGTGATTTCACGCTGACTGGCTTCCGCGTACCGCTGATGGTGATCTCGCCGTTCGCAAAATCCGGTTATGTGAGCCACACGCCGGCGGACTTTACGGCTCTGCTGAAGTTCATTGAGACGCGGTTCAGTCTGCCGAACCTGAATAAGCGCGACGCCTTCCAGCCCGACATGACGGAGTATTTCGACTGGAGCGCGCCGAACATGAATCCACCGGCCGCGCCGGCGCAACCGTCTTTGCCGTGTTACTTCGACCATTTGCCATAGGACCCGAACTGGTAAAGAAGGCGTGGCCGCGGCCATGCCTTTCTTTTTGCGAGCAGCCGAGACGATTACGAATCGTCGCAGGTGACGAACTGGCGTCTGTTGAGCCGGAGTAGGAGAATAGTCGCGTTATGGATCTCTACTTTCTGAGACACGCAAACGCCGGCGAGAGCATTCCAAATCCAAAGCAGGATGAGAAGCGTCCGCTCGATGAACTGGGAGTGGAACAGTCGAAGCGGATGGGACGCATGCTGTCCACGTTAGGTGTGGAAGTGGAGGCTATTATTTCCAGCCCGCTGGTGCGTGCCACGCAGACAGCGGCTTTGGCGGCGGCAGAGCTTGGGTTTCAGAAGTCGCTGCTGATGGTTGATGCGTTGCGTCCGGATGCGAAGTTCGAACAGTTTCGGGACTTGGTGAAGCGACACGCGAAGGATAAAGCGATCATCGTGGTGGGGCACAATCCCAGCATGAGCGAGTTTCTGAGCTTGCTGGTGAGCGATGAAGCGGTCGATGCGACCATCGAGCTGAAAAAAGGCGCGGTCGCCAAAGTCGAGATAAAGCAGTGGCGACCCGTTCTGCAATGGGTTCTGACTCCGAAAATCGTGCAGACGATTCAGGAAGCGTCGGCCACCAATTCGCGTCCAAAGACTTCACGGAAGTAGGTCTTTTCCTTCAGTAATTGCCAGAGCTCCAGGTCGGCGCCTCCACGCTTGGTCTGCAGTTTGATTTCGACGGCGGAATCCTTCACGCGAGCGCGAATTCTCTCTACGGCAGCTTTGCGTCCGAGATTGAGCGCCCGCGCCATTCGCAGCAAAACAACAGCGCGGGGAAGCAACTGGCGATCCAGTGCCGGCAGGATTCGCAAGGCACGGTCTTGCGGCGATGGTTTCGATTTCCCCATATAACGCGCGATGGCGGCAATCAGGCGGCGTTGTTCGGTTGTGAATCCGTAGAGTTCGGAATTGAAGATCAGGTAATAAGTGTGACGATGCCGCCCGGTGCGGTTCACGTAAGCGCCGATTTCGTGCAACATCGCCGCCGCAGTGAGCCATTCGACGTAGTCCTCCGGCAGACGATGTACCGATTTGAGCTGGCGGAACAACTGCATTGTGAGGGCCCGAACGTGCTCGGCGAAATGCAAGTCAATAGCGTAACGTCCGGCGGCCTCCATGATGCCGCCCTGTCGCTCGGTCTCGATCCGCTTGCCAATGGCGGTATGGCGATCGTAATCGGCGGCCATCTGCGCGAGTAACCCGTCGCGAAGGCCTAGCGGAGAATAGAGCATGCCGGGAAGTTGGAAGCGCTCGGCCAGTTCGGCGTAAACGGTGGCACCGGCGATGATAATCTCCGCGCGTTTGGGTCCAAGCCCGGGGAGCAGGCGGCGTTGAGCCAAGGAACGCTTTGACAGCTCGGTGACGATGCGATGCATCACGGTGGTCGAGACGTAGTTCTCGCGACGCGTGGTGCGTTTATCGAAGTTTTCCGTCAAAGCCGCTAAAGCGGCTGCAGTGCCGGATGTTGCGATCGCCAGTTTCGGATTCCAGCGCCGCATGCGCCGTTCGAGACGGCTCACTTCCTCGGCGATGAACTGGCGCAGCCGGGCAGTCTCTTTCTTCTTCGGAGGATCGTTCTGGAGGAACTCTTCCGTTAACCGCACCGCTCCAAGAGGAAGGCTCACCATGGAACGAATCTGGTTGTCGACCGAGATGGTAAGTTCGCAACTGCCGCCGCCGAGATCCATGAGCAACAGCGGCCAGGTGGTGATCCGGTTGTTGGAAACGAGGCCGAGGTGGATCAGACGGCCTTCTTCAATCCCGGAGATGATCTCCACCCGCCAGCCGGTACTGGACCGCACCCATTCCAAGAAACTCGATGCGTTGCGGGTATCGCGCATGGCGCTGGTGGCGACCACGCGAACCAGGTCCACTCCGGCACCGGTCACGGAACGATGAAAACGGCGAAGAACTTTTACCGTATGGGCGATCGCCTCAGGATCGAGTAAGCCGCTGCGAAAGACCGACTCGCCCAGACGGGTGACTTCGCGGTCTTCGTGGATAGTCTCCAGGCGGCCCCGGACGAGCTTGGCGATTTTCAGGCGAACCGAGTTGCTGCCGACATCCACTGCGGCGAAGTTAGGCATAGTTAACTAGGAGGCAAGTTTATGCGTTTAAGGCTGTCGTCGCCAATACACGCCGATTCGCTCGCAGACCCAGCGTCTATCACAGATTTCATGCACGAGCAGGACTACAATCCGTGCTGCTGAAATAAGGCAGATTCCTATGTCACGCTTGATGGCGGTTTTCGGATTCATGCTCCTATTGGCTGCTGCCGGCTGTGGCGGTGGGGGCGCAAATACTGCAACCACAACGACACCAAGCAAGCCATCACCGCCTCCGGCAACGGCAACGCCCGATGTGCGCGCCGACTATCTGGTATCGCAGATGACACAAAGTGAGAAGCTACAACTGGTGCATGGCGGGGCCGCGCTCGACTGGTGGAATCATGCGCTTCCGCGTGGTGCGGGAGGGTGGATTCCTGGAATTTCGCGGCTTGGCATCCCCGATCTCTATTTCGCGGATGGCAGTGTTGGAGTCGGGAACAGCGTAGGACAGGCGACGGCATTGCCTTCATCGATTGCCAGCGCTGCTGCCTGGGATCTGAATGAAGCCTCGAAATACGGCCAGGTGATTGGCTCAGAACTGAGTGCTTATGGGATCAACGTCAATCTCGGCGGCAACATTAATTTAACTGGACGGGAACCGCGCGACGGGCGGACATTCGAGACGAAGGGAGAAGATCCGCTGTTGGCGGGAGAAATTACGGGCGCGCACCTGAAAGCGATTCAGGCTCAGTACGTGATGGCGGGCATCAAGCATTTTGCCTTGAACGATCAGGAGACCGGGCGCACTACCGTCAACGTTAACCTCGACGAGCGATCAGGGCGCGAGACCGATCTGCTTGCTTTCGAAGTCGGACTGAAAGAATCGAACGTGCAGTCCGTCATGTGCTCATACAACCTTCTGAACGGCATTTATGCGTGCGAGAACCCCTATTTGCTGAACAGCTTCTTGAAAGGAGACATGGGGTTCCAGGGGTTTGTGATGTCCGACTGGGACGCCACGCATAGCACGGTAAACGCGGCGATGAATGGGCTCGACCAGGAGCAGCCGGAGAACATTTATTTTGGTTCGAGCCTGCAAACAGCGGTGCAGAACAATCAGGTTGCGCAGACGCGATTGGACGACATGGTCCATCGGATTCTGAGAGCCATGTATGCAGTGGGGATTTTTGATCATCCGCAGACTGTGCAGGGCATCAATGCCGCTGCCGACGCAGCGATCGCACAGGAGGCGGAGGAACAGGGCGCGGTGTTGCTGAAGAATACCGGCCTGCTACCGCTCGATGCGTCGCAGCTGCATTCGATCGCCGTGATTGGTTCTCACGCAGATATCGCTGTGTTGTCGGGTGGCGGCTCGGCACAGGTAACACCAGTCGGAGGTGCGGCGTTAGACGAAGGAACACCATGTCCGCCGTGCTGGTCGCATGTGATCTGGGATCCCTCGTCTCCATTGAACGCAATCGGCGCGAAGGCGCCGAGCGCCACGGTTCAGTTCAACGATGGGACGAACGCGTCTTCGGCGGCCGCACTGGCCGCTGTTTCGGATGTGGCGATTGTGTTCGTCAGCCAGTGGGAAAGCGAAGGGATGGACCGTCCCAGCCTGAATTTCACCGACGTAATCCACGCGATGCCGATCAATCAAGACGCCTTGGTAAGTGCGGTGGCGGCGGCCAATCCGAAGACCATCGTGGTGATGGAAAACGGTGGCGCGCAGGTGATGCCGTGGCTTGCAAATGTCGAAGGAGTGCTCGAAGCATGGTATCCGGGACAGCGCGGCGGGGAGGCGATCGCTAATTTATTGTTCGGCGACATTAATCCGTCAGGCAAACTGCCGCTCACATTTCCGGCAAGCGTGAATGATCTGGCGCGCCCGACGATCGCAACGCCTCCGGATTCGACGACTCCATTTCCTGTTGACTACACAATCGACGGATTCAACGTAGGGTACAAATGGTACGACTCGAAAGGGCTGGCACCCTTGTTTCCTTTCGGGTTCGGTCTGTCGTACACCACCTTCGCGATTACCAATTTGCAGCTGAATCCGAGTGTTTCTGGAACGTCGACCAGCTTTCAGGTGAGCTGCGATGTGCAAAACACCGGGTCGCGTACGGGAGCGGAGGTAGTGCAGGTTTACTTGGAATTGCCGGCCAGCACTGGAGAATCGAAACGGTTGGTGGCTTGGCAGAAGGTGCCGCTGACGGCTGGACAGCGACAGCACGTCAGCCTGCAGGTGAGCGCGGGCGACGTCTCGCATCCTTTCTCTTACTGGGACGCGAGCGCGCATGCCTGGAGCATTGCCCCAGGTACATATACGGTCGATGCGGGGAATTCGTCGCAGAATTTCTCGTCGGCGGGATCGTTCCAAATCCCTTAGCCCGCCACTCGTTACGCAATGGATACGCTTAGTGAATTTCCACGGGGAAGCATCATCTTGTAACCGGCGCCGCGCACGGTCAGCAGGTATTCGGGGTTATTGGGATCGGATTCGATCTTCTCACGCAATTTGCTGACGTACACGTCGACCGAGCGGCGGCTCACGAATTTCGTATTGCCCCAGACGGCCTCAAGCAGACGGTCGCGTGAAAAGACCAGCCCTGGCGAGCGCACCAGGTATTCCAGCAGGCGGAACTCAAGCGTTGTGGTAGGAATTTCCTGCTCGTCGACGCGAAGAATCATCGCTGCGCAGTCCATTTCCACGCGCCCAAAACGGATGACGTTGACGCCGGTCACATCCTCGCTTCGGCGCAACACTGCTTCGACGCGGGCAACGAGTTCGCGCGGACTAAAGGGCTTGGTGACGTAGTCGTCGGCGCCGATGTCGAATCCCAGCAAACGGTCTTCTTCGGCGATTTTGGCGCTGACGAAGATGATGGGAATACGCGACAGGGCTTCGGTGTTGCGAATACGCTTGCAGAGTTCCAGTCCATCTTCGCCGGGCAACATGATGTCGAGCAAGAACAGCGAAGGCGGGCTTGTCATGGCATGAAGCAAAGCAGGTTCCGATCGATCGAATCGTTTTACGGAGTATCCCGCCGATTCAAGATTGAACTTAATGAGTCCCGCGATATCCGCTTCGTCTTCTACGACGAACACCATCTTCTTCATGAGGTGTACCAGTGTGCTAAGAATCGAGCCTACGGTCGTTGTCTGAACATCCGGTTAAAGCCATATGAAAAGAACGTTGCAGCCTGCGATGAACATGTGTGACTTATGTCATTTCGAGAATTGATAGGCCGAAATAGGCTGTGTTTATGGACGAGGTGTGAAAATGATGGAGCCGATCCGGATTCTTCGCGAGGAGCATGACAACATTTTGCGCGGGCTCGAAGTTCTTGAAGCCTGTTCCGAGAAGTTGCGGGACCGCCAGGCGGTACGGCCAGAGACGCTGGAGGGATTAATCGAATTCTTTCGTCTCTATGCCGACAGAACTCACCATGGCAAGGAAGAAGACCTGCTTTTCCCGGCCATGATCGAGCACGGATTTGCGCGAGAAGCCGGCCCGATTCACTGCATGTTGGCAGACCATGAAAATAACCGCGCCTTAACACGGGGGATGATCGAAGCGGCAGCGCAGCATCGCGCCGGCGATCAAGGGGCGGGCTTGCGATTTGCGGCTACCGCGGATCGATATATTGCGGTACTGCGCGATCACATCCAGAAGGAAAATCTTGTCCTCTTCGAGATGGCGGAGAATGCGATTCCCGCGGCCGATGAGCCGCAGTTACTCGCGAGATTTCATGAAGTGGATCGCGTGAAGATCGGCGAAGGGGAGATCAAGCGGCTCCTGAAGTTACGCGATAGTCTCGCGGAACAGTTTCTTGCAGCAGCACGTTAGCACGACGGCGGCAGTAGAACTCCGCTGCTGCTAGCCCTTGGCTCCGGTAGACTGAGGGAATGAAGGTTGATCGCTGGGATGTTGGGCGCGACGGTCCGCTCGACCAGGCCGCGCTCGCGGCAAGTTTAGAACGCCAGGGTCACATGGTGGAACGATACGTCTACCCTCCCGGCACTTACTTCTCCGATCACACGCACAACGTGGACAAAATCGATGCCGTCCTTTCGGGGACGTTTCGCATATCGACCACCGAAGGTTCGGTGGACGTGGGACCGGGGGACGCCATCCATGTGCCTTGTGGAGTCGTACATAGCGCGGAGGTAGTCGGAGACCAGCCGGTAGTGAGCCTCGATGCCGTGAAGGTACAGTAGTGGCGCCTTCGATTGGATCGGTTCTCTGGCGCCGCTGGGGTGAAACCCGCACGAGAAAGGGAATTGGCGGCACTCTTCGTGAGATTGGGTCCGACGTGTGGGAGTTCCTGCGCGAATCGACACCCGAACGCAAACGTTTGCGTTACGGCGATGTCGAATATGACTGGGATCACCACGTTGATACGACCTCGGCAACGGTGAGCAACAGGTCCCGGTTGATTGCGGCGCTATCCGGTGCACCGTATCAACCGACTGATCCGATGGAATTTCGCGAGATGATGCAGGCGGTGGTCATCGATCTCCGTCAATTCACGTTCGTCGATCTGGGCTCAGGGAAGGGGCGGACTCTGTTGATGGCGTCGGAGTTTCCGTTCCGGCGGATTATAGGAGTTGAGTTGTTGCCGGAGTTACACGAGATTGCCCGGAAGAACATCTCAGCGTTTGCGAGTGCGGAGCAAAAGTGTACGACGATTGAATCGGTCTGCAGTGACGCGCGGGATTACCAATTTCCCGAGGAACCGCTGTTACTCTACCTGTTTAATCCGCTGCCCTCGGCGGCCCTACGAACAATGGTTCAGAATCTACGTCAATCCGTCATGCGATCTCCCCGTCCGGTTCGCGTCATTTATCAGAATCCTCTCTCTGAAAACGTGCTTGCCGAGGCAGGCTTCCTCTTTAAGATCAACAGCACTTTTCAATATTCGATTTATTCCAACTGATTCTGTTTTGGCCACTCGTCACCCCATGCAGCCTTTCGCGCCGCTCGGAAAGCCGACTTGTCGGAGCGTGTCACCATTGTTGACTCTAATCCTGCTGGAGTGCAAAGGGTCAGTTTAATGTGGCCGCCGTGAATCGCCGGATGGCGGACGATTCGTGCCGACGCGTGCGCAGCAAGATTCCTGCTGAATGCAAGATAAGAGAATTTTTCGTCTTCGTAGCCGAGAGTGCCCCCTTTGAGACGGCGATGTTCAGAGGTCCTGTCGACGCGGACCGAGAAGTGACACCAATCTCGGGCGGCCGCCATCGGGCAGGCATAGGTGTGTGGACACGGTGCAATGATCAAGCCACCCAGATCGATGAGCTGTCGTCTTATCTCCGCGATAGCTGCGAAGTTCTTCGGCGTGCCTGGTTCGATGATTACCAACGCTTTCTGGGCGGCGCGCCAAGCTCTTTCGACTACCTGGGTCGGAATGGGCAATTCTCCGATTGCATAGGAGAGCACGACCAGATCGTGCGCAGGGAATTCGGGCAGCGACTGTATGTCGGAGTTGCGCCACTCACCCTGCAAGTTTGTGGCCAGCCGTTGACCAAGCTGAAGAAACTCCACGTTCTTCTCGATGAGGGTGAAACTTGTGATGCCGGGCCAGACCGCGCGCGCAGCCCAGGTTGCAGTTCCCGGACCGGCACCGAGGTCGAGCAGGCTGCTGGGGGATAACTCCGGCAGCAATCGCGAAATTTCGCGAAACACGTATTCGTTGGCGGCGAAGGTTGCGGGCAATCGCGCAAGAAGATACGCGCCGCGCGCTTCAGGAGCACTCAGAGTGCCGTGAAATTGCCCCTGCTTGTACGCCTGGCTAATTTGCTTTGAAGCGCCAGCCAGACGCGCACGATCGATGGTCTCAAGTTCTCGTTCGATGCCGGCGCGCAATTCTGGCGGAAGAGGCATGTCTCAGTGTACCCAGCGGCCATGCCAGGTTGAAGACCAACGTCAACTTTGAGGATCGTCGACTCCTTTGCTGTATGTCCGCTGCTCGCAATACCCGCCAACGTGCGCCAATGGCATCCAGTGAGCGTCGCTATTCATCGTACTGAACAACCACAAAGATCGGGCTGCAGCGACTCGGAGTGTACCGCTTTCGTTACACCGGCAGTCCGGGATGGAGAGTGACATGTCAAACCTGAGGAAGTCCCTGCAATTTACATTGGCGCTTACTGCCATGCTGTGTGCGATGGTATTTAGCGCTGCGGCCCAGAGTTCTGACAGCTCATCGAATCAGCTGAGTGCTTCCGACAAAACTTTCGTGACTAAGGCTGCTCAAGGAGGCATGGCGGAAGTGCAGCTTGGCCAGCTTGCCACCCAGAAGGCCCAGAGCGACGACGTCAAGAAGTTCGGCCAACGCATGGTCGACGATCATTCCAAGGCCAATGATCAGCTCAAGAGCATCGCCAGCCAGAAGGGAATCACTGTCCCCAGCGGTCTCGATGCCAAGGACGAGGCGCTGAAAGACAAGCTGGCGAACATGTCGGGCGCGCAATTCGATCATGCTTATATGCAGGCGATGGTGAAGGATCACAAAGAGGACATTGCGGAATTCCAGAAAGAAGCGAGCAGCGGAAGAGATCCCGACGTGAAAGGGTTTGCCTCGCAGACGCTACCCACTCTGCAGGATCATCTGAAGATGGCCGAGCAGACTGCGCCCAAAACGAGCAAGGCCTCAACGACTGCGAGCAATCAGTCGCAGTAACTTTTCTCTTGTCGACATCTCATCGTTCCTTCACTGGCCTATGGTCGAGGAGATGATGAGATAGCAGTCGGTCAGGATTCCACCAGAACCACCAGTCGTTTCGGCCCGTGGGCTCCGATGACGAGAAGCTTCTCAATGTCGGCTGTCCGGCTGCATCCTGTAATCAGGCCAACATAAGAGTTCTTCGTGGTCATGCCTTTCGCTTCGGCGAGTGCAAGTGCCGATTCGATGTCGGGGACTAATTGGCTTTCGTTCGCCAGGACAATGTGCACGGGAGCGACGATGGTTCCGCGGCGACCTCCGCATGAAGACGTCACCAGCAGGGATCCGGTAGCAGCCACCAGAGCCTTCACTCGCGTGATGGTCGCTTGAGCGGATTCCGGGGCCGCGCCTTCGCTCGACCACTGCAGAGTGTGAGGAGCATACGGCAGACGATCGCGCAGGAACGGCATGTCTTCGGCGAAAACGATTCCAGGGTCCAGTGATGCCAGAATTGCGAGCAAGTGAGCCTGCGTCTCTCCGGCGTTACGCGTGAAGAGGCACTCGGTGAGGTTGTTCTTGCACTCCACTTCGAAGCGCTCCTTCAAATCTCCGACGGGCGCGAAGATCGGACGAGCCTGCGGTGACATCGGCGGCGATTTCTGTTGGAGCGCCGTCGATATGCGTCCAAGAATCCGTCCGCGAGATGGGTTAGACATGACCGTCCTTCCATAGGTCACGGAACGATCTTCTCGGCAGTTCGGGAGCAGCGTGATAGCTCGTCCACGGTTTGAGGGGATCGATTCCGATTGCTTTTCCGACGCGAGCACCGAATTTCCCAAGCTTTGCAAGCTGAGAGAAGCGACTGCCGCTCATCATCATCCAACGCCACATGCGAAAACCCAGTCTCTCGGATGGCGGTCGCTGGTCCGCTTGCACGCTATTCCGGCGGTTGTGCAGGAGATGATGATGCAGGTCAATCTTTACCGGACAGACGCTGGTGCAATTACCGCACAACGACGAGGCGTAAGAAAGATGATCGAAGTCGTGACCACGGAGGTGCGGTGTCAGCACGCTGCCGATCGGGCCCTGGTAAGTGGTCGCATAAGTATGCCCGCCAACCTGCTTGTAGACGGGGCATGCGTTCAGACAGGCGCCGCAACGAATGCAGCGCAGCACTTCGCGCTGTTCAACGTCAGCGAGCAATTCGCTGCGACCATTGTCGACCAGCACGACGTGAAATTCCTCAGGGCCATCGATCTCACCCGCGGTGCGCGGTCCACCGATGAGCGTGCTATATGTAGTGATCGGCTGGCCCGTTCCCGCAGTTGCCAAAACCGGCCACAGGTAAGCTAAATCTCGCAGCCTGGGGATCACTTTCTCGATTCCCGTAACGACAACGTGAATCCGCGGAAGGGTTGTACATAAGCGGCCGTTGCCTTCGTTGGTTGAGATCGCGACCATCCCAGCATCGGCAACCAGGAAATTCGCGCCGCTGATCCCCATCTCGGCGGAGAAAAAAGCTGCCCTGAGCTTTCGTCGAGCCGCAGCAACCAGTTCCGCAGGCTCGTCGCTGGTTACGCCTTCGAGTTTCTCGCGAAACAATTCTCCGATCTGAACGCGTGATAGATGCATCGCTGGCGTGACGATGTGGTACGGCGGTTCGTTGCGCAATTGCACGATGTACTCGCCGAGATCCGTCTCGACCACCTCGCATCCGAGCGCTTCTAACGCTGGCGTGAGATGGATCTCCTCCGTCACCATCGACTTCGACTTGACAACTCGCTTTACGCCGCGATCTCCCGCCAGTTTGGCGATGTATTCGCGCGCCTCGGCTGAGTTCTCGGCCCAAAAAACATGACCTCCGCGCGACAAGACTTTCTCTTCAAACTGGATTAGCAAAGCATCGAGGTTCTCGATGGCTTCGTGCTTGATAGCCGCGCAACGTTCGCGCGCCGCGTCCCAGTCCGCGAAACGCGTACGTCCGCGGGCGGCGGCGACATCGTAAGTTTCCATGTTGCGACGAATGATCTGGCGATGCGTGAGGTCGGCAGCTTTTTCAGCAGAGCGTCGCAGGAACTCCGCGGCGGCGTTCATTGCGTGGCCTCGCTCGCCAAGATGCTCGCAAGATGAATCGTTTTAAGCGGTGACTGCTTCTTTCGGAAGACACCATCGAGGTGCATCAGGCAGCTGGGATCGATGGAGGTGACAAACTCCGCGCTTGTCGTGACTGCGTTTTGCAACTTGGTGTCTGCCATGGCGGAAGAGATCATGCCGAACTTCACGGCAAACGTTCCGCCAAAGCCGCAACACTCTTCTGCGTGGGGCATCTCAAGTAACTCCAGTCCCTTTACATTGCGCAGCAATTTGCGCGGACCTTCCTTGATCCCCAATTCGCGCAAAGCGTGACAGGAATCGTGAACTGTCACCTTGTGGGGGAAACTTGCTCCCAAATCCTCGACCTTCGCAACGCTGGTCAGAAATTCGGAAAACTCGTAGAACTTCGAATAAGTGGGCAACACTCCGCAGAACAATCCCGGATAAAACTTCCGCACCATCGTAATGCACGAACCCGACGGTCCCACCACGCACTCAGCCTTCTCGAATACACGCAGGAATCGTTGGGCAACCGCCCGCGCATCATCCCAGTAGCCGCTGTTAAAGGCTGGCTGACCGCAGCAGGTCTGGTCCTCAGGGAAAGAAAGTTCGCAGCCGATTCGCCGCAGCACGCGTGCCATATCCACCCCAACCTGTGGGCAAAGCTGATCGACAAAGCACGGTATGAATAAGGCAACTCGCGGCAGCATCGTCCATCGGGTTATACCCTGCTGCACGGTTAGATCGCAAGGCGAGGCATCATCAAAATGGATCACGGCCGCTATATATAAGAATGAATTAAGATTAGCGAAACTTATATAAGAAAAACAAATATCTATTTGACCCGCTTCTCGCGCTCGGCTACTCTTTGCTCATTCCAGATGAACCAGTCGCTTACCAACGTCCGAATTACCGTAACCCTGGTCGCTGTACGCGTGCCTCTTGTAGGCCTGCGCACACAACAATCGGGCGGATGAAGGAATAAGCGAATCAAGATTCAAAAGCCACCATCCGCCAGATCCGGATCGGTGGCTTTCGCGTTTCGAGGAGAGAAATGTCGGACAAGGGAAAGTGGCATAGCGGAGCGATCACCAGCGGTCCCAGCCGGGCCGGCGCCCGATCGATGTTTAAAGCGGCAGGTTTCACCGACGAAGACCTGCGCAAGCCGATCATCGGCATCGCCAACACGTGGATCGAAATCGGCCCATGCAATCTGACTCTGCGCGACCTAGCGGCCGACGTGAAAGAAGGCATTCGACGCGCCGGCGGTACACCCATGGAGTTCAATACGGTCTCCATTTCCGACGGCATCACCATGGGTACCGAGGGCATGAAAGCCTCACTGATCTCGCGCGAGGTGATTGCCGATTCCATCGAGCTGGTGGCGCGCGGCAATCTTTTTGACGGCCTCATCGCGCTCTCCGGCTGTGACAAAACGATCCCCGGAACCATCATGGCGCTGGCGCGGCTCGATATTCCCGGACTCATGATTTACGGCGGCTCCATTCAGCCCGGACGATTCAAGAACCAGAACGTAACCATTCAGGACGTGTACGAGGCGATCGGCGCGCATGGGCGCGGCAAAATGACCGACGCCGAACTTTGCGATCTCGAAAATCATGCCTGTCCCGGAGCTGGCGCTTGCGGCGGACAATACACGGCCAACACCATGGCCATGGTTGGCGAGTTCCTTGGCATTTCGCCGATGGGGTCCGCAAGCGTTCCCGCCACAGACGACGCCAAGCACAATGTTGGCCGTCAGGCAGGCGAACTCGTCATGGAGTTGGTGCGCAGAGATTTGCGTCCTTCGCAGATCATGACCGCCGACGCTATCAACAACGCAATCACCGCCGTGGCTGCCAGTGGCGGATCGACCAACGCCGTGCTTCACCTGCTGGCGATCGCTCACGAACTCGGCATTCAACTCGACATCGACCAGTTCGACCGCATCGCGTCGAAGACACCGCTCATCTGCTCGCTGAAACCGGGCGGCGACTATGTGGCCGTCGATATGTACCATGCCGGCGGGAATCGGCTTCTGGCGAAACGGTTAGTTCAGGGAGGATACCTCAAGCCTGATTGCATGACGGCGACCACCAACACCATCGGCGAAGAAGCGAACGGTGCGGTTGAAACTCCTGGGCAGAAAGTGGTGCGTCCGCTCGGCGACGCAATCAAGCCGCATGGCGGATTCGCAATCCTGAAGGGCAATCTCTCTCCGGAAGGCTGCGTGCTGAAGCTGGCGGGACACGATATTCGCCATCATCGGGGCCCGGCGCGAGTGTTCGACTGTGAAGAAGCAGCGTTTGAGGCCGTCCAATCCGGTTCGATCAAGGCCGGTGACGTGGTTGTGATCCGCTACGAGGGCCCGCGTGGCGGTCCCGGCATGCGCGAGATGCTCGCTGTAACTGCAGCATTAAACGGAGCCGGACTGGGCGACAGCGTCGCGCTGATGACCGACGGGCGCTTCTCGGGTGCGACCCACGGATTCATGATGGGTCATGTCGCTCCCGAAGCGGCGCATGGCGGCCCGATTGCGTCGGTGCGCGACGGCGACATCATCGACATCGACGTCGACAAACGAACCGTTTCTGTGGCCCTGACGGATGCGCAGATTCACAATCGCTTGGCGAACTGGCATGAGCCACCGCTGCACTATCCGACCGGTGTGATGGCGAAGTATGCGCGTGGGGTATCGTCGGCGGCGCAGGGTGCTGTAACGACAGAGTTTGTATCGAAGGAATCAAAGCAGGAACTGGAAATCGCAGCGGGGCGCTGCGTTAGATAGTCGAGTGTAGGAACAAGAATCTGATTGTGGGGCGGACATTCCTGTCCGTCGGATAAAAGAAGGATGGCGATGAACAAGACGGGTGCGGAAATTGTTTGGGAATGTCTGAAGCGCGAAGGCGTGCGTTACGTCTTTGGATATCCGGGTGGCGCGATTCTGCCCACCTACGATGCGCTGACCAAGTACGACATTCACCACGTGTTGGTGCGTCACGAACAGGGTGCGACCCACATGGCCGACGGCTATGCGCGCGCCGGTGGCGGGGTTGGCGTAGCGATCGCGACCTCCGGTCCGGGCGCGACCAACATGGTGACCGGCATTGCCACGGCAATGCTTGATTCGTCACCGATCGTCTGCATTACCGGACAGGTTGGAAGCAAGTTGATCGGTTCTGACGCGTTTCAGGAAACCGATATCACGGGTGTTACGCTTCCCATCACCAAGCATAACTATCTGGTTACAAATGCGAGCGAGATCGCACGTACCATCCGCGAAGCGTTCTACATCGCCAAGTCGGGCCGCCCGGGGCCGGTGCTGATCGACATCACCAAGGACGCGCAACAGTCCAGTTGCAAGTTCGACTGGGAAGCCGCTGCGCCACAGCTTCCGGGGTATCGTCCCGACTTGTCGCCCGAAGCTAGCGATTTCGAGAAGGCGTTGGCGCTGATCAACAGCGCTCAGAAACCAGTGATCCTGGCCGGCCACGGCATCATTCTGTCGGGAGCCAGCGAGCTGGTTCGCCAGTTTGCGGAAAAGGCACATATCCCCATCGCGATGACGCTCCTCGGCATCGGCGCGGTTCCGGCGTCACATCCCTTGAATCTCGGCATGATGGGCATGCACGGCGAATCGTGGGTGAACACCGCCATCCAGGAAGCAGACCTGCTGCTTGCCTTTGGCATGCGCTTCGATGACCGCGTCACCGGCAACCTGAAAAATTACGCCACGAAAGCCAAAAAGATTCACATCGAGATTGATCCTGCCGAAATTAACAAGAACGTTAAGGTCGACGTCGCTCTGGTGGGTGATCTCGGCGGCGTGCTCGAGGAACTTCTGCCGAAGACCGAGCCGCGCGATCGCACCCAGTGGAATGAATATATCCGCGAACTCAAAGGCGAGTCGGCGGTGCGAGACATCAAGAACCTGCCCGACAGTGGCCATCTTTACGCAGCGCACGTGATCAACGATCTGTGGCGTGAAACCAAGGGGCGCGCGCTGGTTGTCACCGATGTAGGCCAGCACCAGATGTGGGAAGCGCAGTATTACCACCACGACGAACCGCGCTCCCTCATCACCTCCGGCGGTCTCGGAACAATGGGCTTCGCTCTTCCTGCGGCAATCGGCGCAAAGTTCGCGCGTCCCGATGCGGAGGTCTGGGTGGTCGTCGGCGACGGTGGCTTCCAGATGACGCTGTGCGAACTCGCAACCATCTTCCAGGAAAAGCTCGACATCAAGATCGCGATCATCAACAACGGATTCCTCGGAATGGTGCGCCAATGGCAGGAATTCTTCTATGAGAAGCGGTACGCGGCCACCCCGCTGGTGAATCCTGATTTCGCCAAGCTTGCAGAAGCCTACGGCGTGCGTTCGATGTCGGTCAGCACGCGCGCCGATGTCGTTCCGTCGGTCCAGGCTGCGCGCCAGCACCCCGGACCGGTGCTGATTGATTTCCACGTCGAGCAGGAAGACTCGGTTTATCCGATGGTTCCGGCCGGCGCCGACTTGCATGCAATGATTCGGCGTCCCGCTCCGATCTACGAGACCGGAGCCGACGAGTAAAGGCAGTTTCGAGTTTCAAGCAGCTAGTTTTAAGAACTCGAAACCCGAAACCCGAAACTTGAAACTGAGGGTCAGATGCTTCACACATTTGCCGTTTACGTCGAAAACAAACCCGGTGTTCTGAATCGTGTCGCGTCGTTATTCCGCCGGCGCGCGTATAACATCGAGTCGCTCACGGTTGGACACACCGAAAAGCCCGGCGTCTCGCGCATGACCATCGTTGTCGATACCGACGAGTTCGGTGCGCGCCGCCTCGAAGCTCATCTCTACAAACTGGTAAACGTCCTTTATGTTGACGATCTGAGCGCTTCGCCGGCGGTAACTCGCGATCTGGCAATGATCAAGGTCAGCGCCAACATCGAGAATCGTTCGCATGTACTGCAGCTTGCGCACGTTTTTCGCGCGCGTGTGGTCGATGTCTCGACCGAATCGGTGATTGTCGAAATCACCGGCACCGAAGATAAGATCGACGGGCTGCTCGAGGTGCTTCGACCATATGGCATTCTCGAAATGGTTCGCACCGGTCGCGTCGCCATGGCTCGCGGAGCTAAAGCGGCTGCGGCCGTGGTTTCTGCCAATGGAACCGGCGCTCTTTACGCCGACGAGTTTTCGCAGCCCGACGACGTCTCGTACTCGGTGTAAGTTTGTGTGGCGCGGACACTCTTGTCCGCGGCCTTTGTTTTTGACTTTGACTTTGCTTTTGACTTTTTTCCGACAAGCAGGAAGACCGATGGCCGCAGTCAACGAATGGGTTAACGCCGATCACGCGACCAGCTATCTCGGGCGCGCAGACAGTATTCCTCATCGCACGGAAGGCGAGGCGACGCTGCTCGAATTGCTTCCGGCAAACGTCAATCGTGTGCTCGACCTCGGCTCCGGTGATGGCCGCTTACTCGCCTTTGTGCTGAACAAGTTCCCTCGAGCGGAAGCCGCTGCTCTTGATTTCTCTCCGACCATGCTGGGAAAGCTACGCCAGCGTTTTGCTGCGAGTCCTAACGTCAGCGTTATCGATCACGATCTTGATTTCCCGCTGCCCGAGCTCGGCAAATTCGATGCCGTCGTATCCAGCTTTGCGATTCATCATTGCACCCACGAACGCAAGCATCAGTTATACGAAGAGATCTTTCGTTTGCTCGCGCCCGGCGGAGCCTTCTGCAATCTTGAGCATGTCGCTTCACCGACTCAAAAGCTGCACATCGACTTTCTCGCCTCGATCGGCTACACACCCGAAACCGAGGATCCGTCGAACAAATTGCTCGATCTCCATATCCAGCTCCAGTGGCTCATTACCATGGGCTACGAAGACGTGGATTGCTTCTGGAAATGGCGCGAGCTTGCATTACTGGCCGGCCGCAAGCCTGCCTGAACGATTTTCATTTGAAGGAGAACATCATGGCTACCATCTACCGCGACAACGACGCGGACCTGAAACTGATTCAAGGCAAGAAAGTGGCGATCATCGGCTATGGCTCGCAGGGCCACGCCCACGCCCTTAACCTGAAAGATAGTGGCGTCGATGTGCGAGTCGGTCTGTCGCCCAATTCCACTTCTCGTAAAAAAGCCGAAGGCGCAGGCCTGAAGGTCGAATCCGTTGCTGACGCCAGCAAATGGGCCGACGTGATCATGATCCTTACGCCTGACACCGGCCAGGCCGAGCTCTACAAGACTTCGATCGAGCCATTCCTGACCGCCGGCAAGACACTGATGTTCGCCCACGGCTTTAACATCCGTTTCGGAACCATTACCCCACCGAAAGACGTTGACGTGAGCATGATCGCTCCCAAGTCGCCGGGCCATCGCGTTCGCGAACTCTATGTCGAGGGTGCTGGAACGCCCGCGTTACTTGCGGTGCACCAGGACGCAACCGGCCATGCCAGGCAGAATGCTCTCTCCTACGGCAAAGCTCTGGGAGTCACTCGCGCGGGAGTGCTCGAAACCACTTTCGCCGAGGAAACCGAGACTGACCTGTTCGGCGAACAGGCGGTTCTTTGCGGCGGCGCCAGCGAACTCGTCAAAGCCGGATTCAAGACACTCGTCGATGCCGGGTATCAGCCCGAGATCGCCTACTTCGAATGTCTGCATGAATTAAAGCTCATCGTGGATCTCATGTACCAGGGAGGCCTCAATTACATGCGTTATTCCGTCAGCGATACGGCCGAGCACGGCGACTATACCGGCGGACCGCGCGTAATCAATGATGCCACTCGCGCTGAGATGAAAAAGATGTTGCAGGAAATCCAGGACGGAACCTACGCAAAGAAGTGGATCGACGAGAACAAGAACGGCCGTCCGTGGTTTAACGCCACTCGCGCCAGCGAGCAGGATCAATTGCTCGAGCAAGTTGGCGCGCGCCTCCGCGCGCTGATGCCATTCCTGAAGCCGGTGAAAGTCACCCCCGCATCAGAGCAGGCTGCGGTAAGTTCGCGCTAGTTCACTGGCCAAAACACAAACCCCGGTCCATGTGGCCGGGGTTTTCATTTGCAATTCCAGGGCTTCCGCGAACGGAAGCAGGAGCCGAGACCGCTGCCGAGTTCACTGCAGTCCGGGCGCTCCAGATCGTCCTTCCTTTAACGCGCGATCGATCTCCACCTTTTCGCGCAACAACGAGGTCATCGTCGCAACATCGCCCTTCTTTTCCGCATCGGCGATCTTGCCAAGCAGCTCCCTTTGCAGCCGTTCGAGGTACCGCCGGCGCAGAGCCGCGATTGCGCCTTCCAGTAACTCTGGCGTTAACTCCTCATGCTCGTGCATCAGGCACTGTGCCAGTGTCTTGCGATCATGCTCACTCACCGGCAGCGTCGACGGATCGACCACCTCAAAGGCCAGCAGAGAATTGATGAGCGCTTCGCATCCCAGGCCATGATGCAGCGGTTCCTGTTCCAATGCGAATCGTGCCTGCCGCGACGGATCGAACTTCTCGTCCATGCCCTCGCGCGACGACACTCCTTCTCCCAGGAACTCAGCCGACGACGCCAGCGCCCGAATGATGATCCGCTCTGCATCCGTCACTGAAGTCGCCAGCGGCGCGCTGACTGCTTTCGTCCCACGATTCGTCGCCGCATGCTTCAACTCCTGCTGCAAGACCGCATGGTCTATGCCGAGTTTCTGTGCCATTTCATTGGCGAGTTCGCCGCGGGCAATGCGGCTTGGCACGCGTTGGATATGCGGCAACAGGAAGTTCACGGCTTTGACTTTGCCCTCTGGCGTACGGATCGGGAACTTCATCTGCGCGCGCTCGATCAGGTAATCGAAATAGCGAGCGGCGCCGCGAAGAGCGTTGGCGTAGGCTTCACTGCCTTTCTTGCGAATGAACAGGTCGGGATCGAATCCCGTCTCCAGCGCCACAACCTTGATGTGGAAGTCTTCTTCTACCAGCATGCCGAGAGTCCGCTCGGTTGCGGTCGCACCGGCGGTGTCCGGATCGAAATTAACCACAATGTTTTGCGTGAAACGCGCCAGTAACTTGGCCTGCAGGTCGGTAAACGCCGTTCCCGAGGAAGCCAGCACATTGTGAAAGCCCGCCGCGTACACCGAAATGCAATCCATCTGGCCCTCGACAAGAATCACATAGCCAAGTTGCCGAATGGCCTCTTTCGCCTTGTCGAGATTGAATAGCACGCGCGATTTCACGTAGAGCGGCGTTTCCGGCGAGTTCAGATATTTGGGACCCGATTTTTCATCCGTCGCCAGCGTGCGCCCAGTGAACGCGATCACGCGTCCCTGCTCGTTCATGATCGGAAACATCACACGATTGCGGAACTTCGAGTAGAGATTAGACGTTGTCGCGCGGACACCTTCGTCCGCGCCCTCGTCATGTTTCCAAGAGAACAGCCCCGATTCCTTCATCACCTCTTCGTCGAACTGTCCTCGCAACGCGTCGCGCAGCAGAAAGCCGCTTTCCGGCGCGAATCCGATGCGGAACTTTCCGATGATCTCTGGTGTCAGTCCACGTCCGGTGAGGTATTCGCGCGCATTCGCGCCTTCGGGTCTCCGCAGTTGCTCCTGGAACCACGCGCAGGCTCGTTCGTTGATATCGATCAGCCGCCCGCGCAATGCCGCCTGTCGTGCTTCCGCAGGCGAGTCATACTCCACCTTCGGCATCGGCACGCCGAGCTTCTGCGCGATGAAGCGAATCGCCTCGCCGAAGGTAATGTTCTCGATCTTCTGAACGAACTTAAAGACGTCGCCGGACTCGCCGCATCCGAAGCAGTGGTAAAACTGGCGCGTGGCGTGTACCGAAAACGATGGCGACTTCTCTTTGTGGAACGGGCACAGCCCCTGGAAATTCTGCGCCCCCGACTTGCGCAATTGCACATATTCGCCCACGATGCGGACAATGTCCGCCTGCGCGCGCAGTTGCTCTTTGAAGTCGGAGTTCGACGCCATCCTTACATTGTCGCGAACAAATTCGCATCGCGCAAAAGGGCAGTTCAAACCGTCGGCGGATAGCTCATGCGTAACCGCGATTAGTTGTGGAAATGTGTGGAAATCACGGAATTATCAATTCCGACCGCTCACCTTGAACCTGCCACTCCGAATGCGCCTCGAGCGTTGCAGCGGTGCCGTGTAGAAATAGGTCCATGCCGCAAATCGTTTCGATCCAAATCGCACCTCGACCGCTCTTCGTTGAAACGATCCGTCACCCGCCGCCACACCTTCTACTTCGTCGAGATGCACCAAGGCGGACTCGAGGTTCGGCAACAGGTACACCTCGCCCCAGGTGACCGACGAATCATCGGGAATCGCTCCCGGATACCATTCGCCTTTGATCGCGTAGAGCGCAGCTCGAATCGATCCCTTCCCACGGAACTCAGCCCTAATCGCATCCAGTTCATGATGCAGTCGCCCGCCGCGCATCAGGGTGCCGTAAACGAAGAGCCGATCGATCTTCATCCGATCAGCCCTTTACCATTTCTTTTTCTATTGCCGCCGCCACTACGCGCTCGACCGTAGGCCACACCTCGGGCATTCCAATCTCGACTGCTCTCATCCGCTGCATCACCCGCTCGCGTGTAACGCCATGTTTAATCCAGCTCTGCCCGCCGGAATAAAAGTTCTGCATGAGCGGCTGCAGTCGATCGAGCGCGTTTGCGTACTTCGATTCGGGCGTCTCACGTGCTTCGAATTCATTCCACAAGGCGCGCAACTCGGAACCCTGTTCGATAGGAAGCATGCCGAATAATCGATCCGCTGCCTGCTGCTCGCGCGCATGCTGCGTTTCAACCCTCGCCTGGTCGTAGGCAAAAGTGTCACCGGCGTCGATTTCCACCACATCGTGCACCAGCAGCATCTTCATCACCCTCGTCAAGTCCACGGGGCCGTAGCGTATTCGATTAGCAGCACGGCCATCATTGCCAGGTGCCAGGAATGCTCCGCGCTGTTTTCCCGTCGCGATGCATCCATCAGCAGTGATTGCCTCAAAATTCCTTTCAGCCTGTCGAGTTCCCGGCAAAACGTCAGTTGTTGTTCCAGTCGAGTCATCTCGACCATTGTGCCAGAAGTCACGTTTGCGCCCTCACTCATCTTCGCAGTCCGGCCGCACGGCTGTTAAACTTTCGGCGTGCGCGATGCCATCGAACTCGAGATCTTCAAGAACATCTTTCATTCCATCGCCGAAGAAATGGGCGCCGCTCTGCGGCGCACCGCCTTTTCACCCAACATAAAAGAGCGTCGCGACTATTCTTGCGCGGTCTTCGACGCCAACGGCGACGTCATCGCCATGGGCGACCACATGCCGGTCCATCTTGGATCAATGCCCATGTCGGTTCGCGCCGCTATCGACCGTCTCGAACTCGGCCCTGGCGACATGGCGATGCTCAACGATCCCTTCTGCGGCGGAACCCACCTGCCAGATATCACTGTAGTCGCTCCCGTGTTTATTGCTGCCCCCAAGTTGAAACCGAAAGAAGCCCATGAGCGAACGGGCGCCCGCTCAGGTGGAAAGAGAGCTCGACTGACACCGGACTTTTACGTTGCCTCTCGCGCTCATCACGCCGATGTTGGCGGCACCTATGCTGGATCGATGGGCATCTGCCGCGAAATCTACCAGGAAGGTTTCCGCATTCCGCCGGTCAAGATCATGAATGCCGGGGTGCTCGATCGCAATGTTCTGGCTCTGCTGCTCGCCAACGTTCGCACCTCGGAAGAGCGCGAAGGTGATCTGGGAGCCCAGATCGCGGCGTGCCACACGGGGGAAGTACGTCTGCGCGAAGTGTGCGATCGATACTCAACTACGAAGGTTCAACGCGCGGCCGGCGACCTCATCGACTACTCAGAAGAGCTCATGCGGGCCTTCCTGCGACAGGTTGCCGTCGGCACCTGTTGTGCGGAAGATTATCTTGATGACGATGGCGTTACAAACGATCCAGTGAAGATCGCTGTCTCCGTCTCATTCCAGAAAAACAAGGTAACGGTAGATTTCACCGGCTCCGATCCACAGGTTGCCGGAAGCGTTAACGCCGTTGAAGCCATTACCGTCTCCGCCTGCTTCTACGTTTTTCGTTGCCTGCTTTCGGAGGACGTCCCGGCGACCGCCGGTCTGCTCCGCCCAATCAAGGTCATCGCGCCGGCGGGAACTATCGTCAATGCCCGTCCTCCCGCAGCCGTCGCCGGAGGCAATGTCGAAACCTCGCAGCGTATCGTTGATGTCGTGCTGAAGGCGCTTGCACAAGCGCTCCCCGATCGCATCCCTGCCGCCGCGTCGGGCAGCATGAACAATCTCACCATCGGTGGCATCGATCCGCGGTCAGGAGAACCATTTGCCTACTACGAGACCATCGCCGGAGCCACGGGCGCTCTCCCGACCAAAGACGGCGTCAGCGGCGTACACACACACATGACCAATTCGCTCAACACGCCGGTCGAAGCGCTCGAGTATGCCTATCCGTTCCGCGTCACCGAGTACTCCATCCGCCGCGGTAGCGGAGGCGCGGGCGAGCATCGTGGGGGCGATGGCGTTGTTCGCGAAGTCGAGCTGCTGACCGAGAGTGAGGTGACCGTGCTCTCCGATCGCCGCGTATATGCGCCGTATGGTTTGGATGGTGGATTTGATGGCGATGTAGGTCGCACCGCCATGATTCGCGATCGCTGCGCTGAGATACTGCCGGGAAAAGCCAGTGTTCGAATGAAGAAAGGAGATCGCATCCGCGTGGAATCATCGGGGGGCGGAGGCTGGGGAGCGCCCTAAATGCGTAACCGCCAGCGTGACACATCTCCATCCCGTCAGGATTACAATCTCCGCATGGATCTTGCCGCTCACTACCTCGAAGAAGCTCAGCGCCAGCTCCGCGGACACAAGCGCATGGGCGAAGGCGCAATGTCGCAGCTTGCCGACGAAGAAATGTTCTGCGCCATCGACGCCGAGTCGAACTCCATCGCCATCATCGTCAAGCACATCGCAGGAAACATGCGCTCGCGCTTTACCGACTTTCTCACCACCGACGGCGAGAAGCTCACGCGCCGGCGCGATACCGAATTCGTCATCGACTCCAGCACCACCCGCACGGACGTCATGAACTGGTGGGAGCAGGGCTGGAAGACGGTCTTCGACGCGCTCGCCTCCCTCACCCCCGAAGATGTAACCCGCACGGTAACGATTCGTAACGAGCCGCATAGCGTGTTGCAGGCCGTTAATCGCCAGATCGCTCATTACGCCGCGCACATCGGCCAAATCGTCTTCCTTGCCAAGCACCTCAAGTGCTCCGACTGGAAAACCCTCAGCATTCCCCGCGGCAAGTCGGAGGAATTCAACCAGGGCGGCGTGAAGCTGAATTACAGCAAGGGCGTGATGACGGAGCCGAAGTAATTGCCCGATATTCGCCTTGTTATCTTCGACATCGCCGGCACTCTCATCGAGGATCACGACGAAGTTACGGACTCCTTCCTTCTGGCCCTGCGCAACCAAGGCATCGCTGCGAGCGAAGCAGAAATCAAGGAATGGAAGGGCAGTTCGAAGCGCGAGGTGATCGGCCACTTCGTCTCCCGCCAGTTCGGCTCGTGCCGCATCGGTCCGTTAATCGAGCAGACGTATTCCAACTTTCGTTTTCTCATCGAAAAGAGTTACGCCTCGGGCGGAGTCGTTCCCATCGCCGGCGCTGCCGAAATCCTCGCCTGGTTACGCGAGCGGGAAATCAAGATCGCCACCACTACCGGCTTTTATCGCGAGCTTCGCGATACGATTCTGCGGGCCGCTGGATGGGAACACACCTTCGATGCCAACGTTTGCAGCGATGACGTCTCTCACGGCCGTCCCGCTCCCGATATGATCCGCCACGCCATGCAAATCACTGGCATCACTGACTCAGCGTTCGTCATGAACCTCGGCGATACACCTCTCGACCTGCAATCCGCTGCCAAGGCCAATATCAAGACTTCGATTGGCGTGCTCACCGGCAAGCACACCGCCGAACGCCTTCAACGCGAGCCGCATTCCTATCTCCTACAAAGCGTAGCGGACCTACCGACACTGATCGGTCAACTCCAGTCCTAACCTTCCGGATACAATGCGGCCCAGCATGCGCCTGCGAATCATCTATCGAACTCTGTTCTTCGTCGTCGTGTCCGCAGCCTGCGCGGCAGCGCAAAATCGCTCGCAAAGTTTCCTTGCCTACGTCCACGTCATCCAGGTCGATGTTGCCCGCCAGGCCAGCTTCGACGCCTGCGTCATCGTCGGAGTCGATGGCCGCTACCACTACGAGATAGAGCCACCAGCAGGACAGCCCGCGCCGACCAACACCAAGGTCTATCACGGCACTTTGCCGCCCACGGCGTTCGATCAATTCAAGTCCCTCGTGCAGGCGCCCGAACTTCTCCACATAAAATCTTCGCAGCCTCGTGGATCCATGCTCGCCACTCATCATCGCGAAACCGTTTCGCTCCGCATCCACCGCAGCGGCGAAACGCAGGAGGTCGTCTTCACCGCCGTCGACGACCGCAACCCGATGCCGCCTTCGATCTCGGCCTTTATTCCGTGGATGCAAGAGCTGTCGAAATCCCTCGGCCGCCCCGATCGCCGCGCCGCAGCTCGCAATTGCAGCGGACTCGACCTGACTGCCGATTTCTCGCCCGAATTGCAGAAGCGTTAAAAACTAACGCCGCATGCTAGAATTTTCTGTTTGCCGATACTGGTCTTCGGCACGCTCTCCTGTGCTGTTCCGCACTGACGCCGCATTCCGCAGGGAGCACACTTTCCTGCGAGGGTGAGAAGAAGGATTTCGCATGTCTGAAACAATGCTGGCGGTGGTGAAGCCCGAAGCCGCACCGGGCGCGGAAGTTCGCGAAGTGCGCATTCCCAAATTCGGGGCGACCGACGTGCTCGTCAAGGTCGACGTCGCTTCTGTCTGCGGCACCGACCTGCACATCTACAACTGGGACCCGTGGGCACAGCACCGCATCCATCCGCCACTCATTCCCGGACACGAATTCTGCGGCCACGTCGCCGCCGTCGGCGATGAAGTCACCACCGTGCAGGAAGGCGACTTCGTCTCCGCCGAGATGCATGTTGCTTGCGGCAAATGCCTGCAATGCCGCACCGGCGAAGCCCACATCTGCCAGCACGTGAAGATCATCGGTGTCGACACCAACGGCGCCTTCGCCGAATATGTTGTCATCCCGGAAACCAACATCTGGAAGCTTGATCCCGCCATCCCCAAGGAATACGCCAGCATCCTCGATCCGCTCGGCAACGCCGTTCACACGGTACTCGCCGGAGACATCGCCGCCAAGACCGTCGCCATCACCGGTTGCGGCCCGATCGGTCTCTTCGCCATCGAAGTCGCGCACGCCTGCGGAGCCACCCAGGTCTTCGCCATCGAGACCAACGTTTATCGGCGCAAGATCGCCGAGCAGATGATGGCCGACTTCGTGCTCGATCCGGCATCGCAGGACGTTAAGCAAATCGTTCTCGACGCGACCAACGGAGTTGGTGTCGATGTCGTTCTCGAAATGGCCGGACATCCCAGCGCTATCCGAACAGGATTCGACATTCTCCGCCGTGGTGGCCGCATTTCGCTGCTCGGTATCCCGTCCAAGCCCATCTCTCTCGACTTTGCCGACGACATCATCTTTAAAGGCGCGACTATCCAGGGCATCAACGGCCGCAAGATGTACCAGACCTGGTACCAGATGACCGCGCTGCTCAAGGCCAACAAGCTCAATCTGCATCCCGTCATAACCGATAAGTTACAGATGAAAGACTTCAACAAGGGCATGGAGCGCCTGCGCACGGGAGAAGCGAGCAAGATTCTGCTGTATCCGAACGGAAGCCGGTGATGTACGGTCTACGTTCTGACATTGACCTGAGTTTTCTGATCGCCAAAGAAATCAATCAAGTCGCGATCGGGCCCCGCGATGTTCAGCTGCACTACAACACGGGTTCAATTTGCATCGAGTCCCGCTTCCTTCTCAAAACTCCAGATGGTCATGAATATGTCTGGAGGGGGGAAATCCTGGCGACGCCAAGAATATCGTTCTCGTTGTCTCAGCGACCATCGAGAGCTTTTCTTCTTCGTCAGACGGAACTCTGCAGTTAAGCTTCTCGAATGGGTGCGTATTGACTCTCAGTGATCCAGACCCTCTGTACGAGGCGTACAGCATTTCCGAGAAGGGCCGGCCGATGATCGTGGTGTGACCGTTCGCGCCAGCAGGACTAAAATATCTCTTCGAAATCCGCGTTCATCCGCGCGAATCCGCGTTAGAGGTTTTCTGAATGACTACCGTTACTCGCACTGATCCTCTCTCTTACCTCGGCCAGCAAATGGAAGACCTCAAAGCCAAGGGCACGCACTTCAAGCTTCGTGTGCTCGAAGACGAGCAAGCTCCTGTGTGTCACTTTGACGGGAAAGAGGTCATTAACCTCGCGTCGAATAACTATCTCGGCCTGACCACCCACCCCAAGCTGCGCGAAGCCGCGCTCGAAGCCACGAAGAAGTTCGGCGTCGGATCCGGCGCCGTGCGCACCATTGCCGGAACCATGTCTCTGCACATGGAACTGGAAGAGAAGATCGCGAAGTTCAAGGGCACCGAAGCCTGTGTCGTCTTCCAATCCGGATTCACTGCCAACGCCGGCACCGTCTCCGCCATTCTCGGCAAAGAAGACTTCATCATCTCCGACGAACTCAATCACGCCTCCATCATCGACGGCGCTCGTCTGTCGCGCGCCAAGATTCTCATCTTCCGCCACAAAGATGTCGCTCACGCAGAAGAGCAGCTCGCCAGTGTGAAAGATCAGCCTGGCCACAAGCTGGTAATCACCGATGGCGTCTTCTCCATGGACGGTGACATCGGCCCATTGCCGGGCCTCTGCGACGTTGCCGAAAAATACGGGGCCATCATGATGGTCGACGACGCGCATGCCTCCGGCGTTCTCGGACGCAATGGCCGTGGCACTGTCGATCACTTCAAAGTTCATGGCCGCGTCGATGTCCAGGTCGGCACGCTCTCCAAAGCCATTGGCGCTCTCGGCGGATACGTCTGCGGCTCGCGCGACCTCATTGACTTTCTCTACCATCGCGGACGCCCGTTCCTGTTCTCAACCTCCCATCCGCCTTCTGTCGCCGCCACGTGTATCGCAGCCTTCGATGTTCTCCAAGACGAGCCCGAGCTTATCGACCGTCTGTGGGACAACACGAAATATTGGAAGAAAGAACTTGGCTCGCTCGGCTTCAATATCGGCGGCCAGAACACTCCTGCCAGCGAAACGCCGATCACGCCAATCATCGTCGGCGATGGCCGCCTCACCATGGATTTCAGCCGCGAACTGTTTAAGGAAGGCGTGCTGGGAACCGGCATCGCGTTCCCGACCGTGCCGGAAGGAAAGGCGCGCATTCGAACCATCATGACCGCCACGCACACACGTTCGCAGCTCGATCAGGCGCTCGAAACCCTGAAGCGAGTCGGGAAAAAACTCGGCATCGTGTCCTGAATTACAATCGCCATATTCTTTGCCCTGGGGTCAAACGAATCATGATGGATGAGCCTCTCGATACCATTCACAAGGCGCTGGCGCTCAACCTCGATAACTCGAAGTACGGCTCCTTCGCCGAAATCGGGGCTGGACAGGAAGTGGCGCGCTGGTTCTTCCAGGCTGGCAAGGCCGCCGGAACCGTCGCTAAATCTGTATCGGCTTACGATATGCAGGTCAGCGACGGCATATATGGACCCACGCAGCGCTATGTCAGTCGAGAGCGTCTCGAGTCCATGCTCGAGCACGAGTACAAGGACCTGGTCGGGCGTCTCGATGCCAAACGTGGCGAGAATACCAATTTCTTCGTTTTCGCCGACACCGTCGCCACCCACAAGCGTACGCCGACTGAAACCGGCCATGGCTGGCTGGGAATTCGCTTCCAGGTCCATCCGCGCAAAGAGCCGTCTGAGATCATCATTCACGTCAAGATGCTCGATCAGGATCCTCTGGGCCAACAGGCCGGGCTGGGCATGTTTGGAGTCAACCTCATCTATGCCGCGTTTCATTCCTGGTGGGACCCGACCGCTCTGCTCAAATCGCTCGCCGACGGGCTCAAGCGCGAGCGCGGCGAAGTCGACATGATCAAGTTCTCAGGTCCAGCGTTCGAGGAAGTCGACAACCGCCTGATGAGCTTGCAACTCGTCGAACTCGGGCTCACTGACGCCGCCATGTTCACGGCCAAAGGAGAAGTCGTACAGTCCGGCGAAGTGCTCTATCACAAGCCGGTGCTGATCGAACGAGGTAGCTTCCGGCCTATCACCAACGTTACGCTCGAAATGCTCGATCGTACACTCGAGCAGGTGCGTGGCGATAATCCGGGCGATAGTGAAAACTGCGTAGTCTTGATGGAGATGACCCTCAACAATCTGATGTGTGAGAAATCCATCGACCACAAAGACTTCCTTGCCCGCGCCGACATACTTAACGCACTTGGTAAGAATGTGCTGATCTCGAACTACACGCGCTTCGATGGCGTAACCGATTATCTGCGGCAATATACGAAGAGCAAAATCGGCATGGTTGTCGGCGTTCCCACGCTGGTCGAAATCTTCCGAGAAGAGTATTACCAGGACTTGGAAGGTGGAATCCTTGAGGGACTCGGTCGCCTCTTCAGCGGTCCAGTGACCCTTTATGTCTATCCGACGATCGGTGCAACTGGCGAGCTGCTCACCGCCGAAAACCCCGCGATCAAGCCGGAGCTCAAACACCTTTACGAGTATCTTTGGGACAACCGATACATTGCCATGATCCGCGAGTACGACAAAGCCGGACTTACCGTCAGTCCGGCCGATGTCCTGGCAAAGTTGCAGTCTGGCGACAGCGCCTGGGAAAGCATGGTTCCCGCCAGAGCTGCGCAATTAATCAAAGAGAAGAACTTCTTCGGATACCCGCGAACGACTGCCGCGGATTGATGTGTTTCGCTGGTAACGTTGACGTTAGTGCATCATCGGGACCATCGGCTGATCGCTTTTCTTATTCAGGTTGTTGATCAGCGCCGGCGGCTCTTTGCCTTTGCCTTCGGTCATCCAATCCAGCCTCGCCTTCAATTCCGACTTACTTATCTCGCCCAGAACCTTCGCCGCCACGTGCCCGTCACTATCCACAAAAAGTGTTGCGGGCAGCGCTTCTCCGAGGCCCAGTTTCTTCATCTCGTCGGTGTTGCCGAGAAGGATGGGGAACGACATCTTCTGTTGGTCGGCAAATCCCGGAATCTTGCCGCGCGTTGTCTCATCGTCGAGGGAAACAGCGACCACCTGCAAATGGTCGCTGCCATAATGCTTCGCCGCATCGGAGAACAGCGGCATTTCATGCTTGCACGGACCGCACCATGTCGCCCAGAAGTTCACCACTACAATCTTGCCGCGATAGTCAGCGAGGCTGTGCTGCTGCCCTTGCAGGTCAGGCAACGACAGCGCAACCTGCTCCGAAGATGGGCCTCCCGCGACGGCGCTCAACGGCAACAGCATGGCAAGCCACAAGACCAACCGAATGCGATTCATAACCAAGCTCTCATCAGAAATGCTTTGAAAATCCAAATAGCAGGAAATAGTCTGCGAACGCCGCATCGCCCGCGCCGCCGGTCAGTTGATCGGGCACGCTGCGCTTGCGATTGCGCTGAACCGCAACCGGCAGGTTGAAGGTCCATGTGCAACGATTGCGTTCGTACTGAAATCCTGGCTCAACGGACAAGGCATAACCCGGGCGCCGGAAGCCGAGGCTGCCGCCGATCAGGTCTTTCACCTTCACGCCTTCGTAGCGCAGGCCAACCTTGTACGCTAGCCCGCGAATCTTCGGAAACGGACGTGCCACGCCACCATCCACCAGGTACTGGTCGGGAATCGACATGTATTGCGTCAGAGGATTCACCTTCAACGCAACGCCGGCTAACGACGCGTTCGGTGTGTAGTCCTGCTCCTGCGGTGTGATCTCATAAGATCCCGAGATGTACAGCACCGATCGCTTCACCGCCTGGTAAGCCTGTGTTCCGAAAGTAATGCCGTAACCACCCTGCCCCGGCTGGATCGACGAATCCACGAACACCGTCTGCGGTCCCTTCACGGTTTCGACGGTATCCGTCGCGCTCGCATCTCCGGAAGGGAAGACCACGCCATACGAGAACGCAATGTTGTGCGGGCGCTCGGTCGGCGGACGCAGCAGCCAGAATTGCGCCGACACGCCGATGTCGCCGATGCCGTTGCTGTTCGACACCTGATCGGGTGCGCCGGGGATGTGCAGCAGCGTCTGGAACAACTGGTGATCGTACGTGCGCGTCGCGTTCAACACCGGCACGCTGACCGACAAACTCCAGCGCCGGCTGATGTCGTACGTCAGCGAGACGTCAAACAGGTTAATCGAGTTAACGACCTCGGTGCCTTGCTGTTCGCGCTGCACCTGCTCGGTCGTGCCAACGAAATGACGATGAGAATACTGGTGGCGATAGCCCATCGTGATCGACCAGTGATGGGCCGAGAACGGCCCGTTGTCACTGTCGTCGCCGGAGGAAGTTGCACTCTCGCCGTTGGAACTGCTGCACAGGGCGCCAATCACGGGCGCGCTTGATCTTGCGGCCACTCAACCCTGAGCGAAAGCTTTCGGCGTGTTCGCCAGAAAGCCCAAGGTCGCGGCCGCAATGGCCAGACACAGTAGATTGCGCTGCATCGATCCTCAACCCCCAAAATCATCGAGTGCAGCGAAGTCTATTGGCCAGAGACTCACGTCACAATAATGGATTCATACTACTGGCGCGTCATTTCACCGTCAGGACATCCCACGTTACGCCTTCTTTTGGTCTATCGTTCGGCTTACGCTTCCGCAGCAACGCGGCCGCACGAAAACCTGAAGTGACTCCTTATTCCGGCAATGCCGCTTGCGGGCCCGGTTGACCTTGCCGCGGCACTACCAGGTACTCGACATAGTCGCGAAGTTTGTCGCGATGGGCATCGCGGTAACTCGGATAATCCTGTGCGATTCCGGCATCGGCACGCTGTAGCAGAATGTAGGGTTCAAGGAATCCGCGACTGCGGAGCTCCTGCAATTTCGCGATCTGCGGATCAACCTGCGCCGGTTTTTTCTTCGACGTTATCTCGTCGTAGACCGTCAGCACCATGGTGAACGCATCCATCTCTTCCGCGAGACTGTGCCTGTAGGCCTTTTCGTTTGAATAGTGCTTCTGGAACTCGCCTTCATTTTTCCAGAGCACGTGCTTCATCGGATAAGTAATCCACGCCGCTCCCGCCGGATCGACATCTTTGCCCTTCTTGTCGCCGCCCAGTGAATTGGGATCGATGGTGATGGTTGCGCCGCCCTTACCGTTATCCTCCACTTTGCTGGGCGGCACGATTCGCGGCGCCACCAACTGCATGCCGCGCAGGTTAGCCCATTGGATCAGTCCGGCCCACGAATGCTGGTTGTAGGGTTCGGCGACCACGGCATCGAGAAATTTTGATTTGGCCTGTTCCCACTTCTGCTGCTTGATCAGCGCATCACCCCAATAGCGGTAAGCGGTCTCGGCGTTCGGCTCGATGGCTATCGCCTGCTCGAACCACGTTCCAGCTTCGTCGTAATGTCCGCTGGCGAAATCGGAATCGCCGATGAAAAGAGCCGCATGATAATTCTTCGGATCGAGCGCGAGCGCCTTCTGATACTGCACAATCGCACTTGCGTAGTCACCCTTGACGTATGCCGCTTCCCCGGCTTGCATCGCCGTATCCGCATCGCTGCGATCCGAGAACGAAGCCCAGCTGCCGTCATCGGGAATCTCGTTGATGAGGATCATGAGGCTGCTCTTGTCTCCCAGATCGCGGGCTTTCGTCAGGGTCTGCTTGGCCTGAATGCGTATTTTCTTTTTCTCATCGGCGCCAGACATCGTCGCCGCGCTCATCAGCAAGGTCATGCCATAGCGCTCTTCGAGCAGGTAGTCGTCCGGCTTCTCTTTGGCGAGTTGAGCGTAGAGCGGCATGGCTTCCGTCGCATGGCCAAGCTGGTACAGCGTGTCAGCCTGCTTGCGGCGCGACTCGAAATCCTTTGGCTGGTCCGATGCGGTTTGTGCCCAGCCCGCGACTGCGAACATCGACAACAGCAACCACGGCACGCAGTGTTTCATCAGCGCCCCCCTGCTTCTTCGAACGCATAGACACAGGCAGCTTGCAAATTTACTCCATGCGGGTGGAAAAATTACGTCCGCGCGGCATTTTTCCCGCCCTGGTGAATCCCGTTTGGGAACCGCCCACGTTGTACAATTTTCCAGATGGCACTCACGACCGAATCCGTGTGGGATAAGCTCCACAACTGTTATGACCCCGAGATTCCTCTGAACGTGGTCGATCTCGGCCTCATCTACAACGTCCAGATCGAAAACGAGGGCGACGTCGTCGTCGAAATGACGCTCACCGCTCAGGGCTGCCCGTCGCACACCGAGATCAGCCGCGACATCCGCCAGACCATCCTCAGCGTGCCCGGCGTGAATACCTGCAAGATCAACGTCGTCTGGGACCCACCGTGGACCCCGGAGCGCATCAGCAAGGAAGGCCGCCAAAAGCTCGGTATCGAAGACGAGTAACGATCGATTTCCTGGTCAATCTGCCTCGTTCCTCACCATCTGATTTGTGCTGGCCTTGTGCGCGGCGTGAGCGGAATGAGCGAGTTCATTGGTGTAGAATAAGCACGTCGGGACGTGGCTCAGCCTGGTAGAGCACTCGCTTGGGGTGCGAGGGGTCGGCAGTTCAAATCTGCCCGTCCCGACCATTCTTCATTTTTCACTCTTTGAAAGATGAGATCGAACGGCTTTCTGTATGACGGATAGACACTTACCTCGTCTATAGCGCAGTTCAAAAGTACTAATTTCAGCAAACGGGCTTGTTCGGTCGAATTCTGCGTAAGGTATAGAAAATGCGCCTTGTTCGCGAGTTCTAAAATCTTTTTCGCATCCAGCAGTCGATCACCGTTGTTTGCTTCCTTCAAGCCATCGAGTGCCATTTGAATCTGTTGTTCTTCGTTGCGCCATGCGTTCATCCGTCGTTGCCAGAAATCTTCCGTGATGTTGCCGCTGAGTTTGTCGTCATACGCCTTATCCATCATCACGCGGACGTTAGCAAGGCGTTGCTCCAATCGAGTACGTTGAGCCTCACTGTCCCGGTGCGAGCGCTCCTGATGACGTAATAACGAGTTCTCGATGCGCTTCAGCACGTCATCGGGAATGTAGATTGCCTTGAGAATCTCGCCGAGTCTTTCGGAAACCTCCGATTCGGTAAACCTCGGGGTGTCGCATTTTCCCCGGTATCCGCTGCAACGGTAATAGACGTATTTGTCCTTTTTCTTCTCCGTGGTCATGGTGCAATTATCGTGAGCACATGTGAGCAGACCTCGGAAAGCAATTTCGTGCTTTCCGTATTTTCCGCGATTGTGCTGTTGCAAGGCCTGTTGCACCCGTTGGAATAGATCATCCGAGATCAATGTTTCCACGTTCGTTCGGGGACATATTGCAGCGCGCCCGCCCTTGAACTTGGAGCGGTGCAACTGCGGTATGACTTCGCCTCTTCGCGCAGTTCGCTGGCCCTCGACTAAGGATTTCTGCTCGGGTCGTGTTTTGCATCCTTGGCCTTTTTGAAAAGTCGTGTTTCACTCACTCGGCAAGGCTATTCCTATGGCTGGTGCCCGTGTCGTGGATTTCAACTGATCAATCTCACCTATAGTTTTGGCCCAATCGTTCTGATCTTTTTTCGTTTCAATGGGGAGCGAGAGGTCCGAATAAAAATCCAGAAGATTGGCGCGTAGCTCCGCCGACGTCAGATCGAACTTTCGGACCGACAACTGGGCCAGCAGTTTGGCGTAGATTTCGTCCGTGAGGGTGTATTCCGCGGCTTTGGTCGGGTTGCCGCTGTCGAGATCGTAATTCGGGATAACCAGGGCGTTAGCACGCACCTGTTCGAGAAGACCCCGGTACTGATCGACCGTCGCGTTGATGCTCTTGATGTACAGGTCTTCGGTTTGCGGAGTCGGGTTGTTGAATGCCAGCCCTTTGAAGGGTCCAACTTTCGGCATGAACTGTAGCAGCGTCGACAAGAAGCGCGTGCCAACGCCGGGCTTGACGTAATCTTTTCCCCATTGTTTCTCATAGGCTGAGCGAGAAAGGCGATACAGAAATTTCTTCTTGGCGAAATTGGGCGTCTCTCGCATCAAGTTTTTCTTGTGAGTTTGCAGAGCAACTTCAGTCATTCGGGGAATCAGCCGGCTGACCGCGAAGCGATACGAACCCACTGCCAGATCTTCGTGGGTGAGCACGTCTTTCAATTCCACTCCATACACCATCGGAAAGACTCGCTCCAGCAGCGGCTTGGACACCTGGAACCCGATAAAATTGTGATATTGCTCCGACGCATAGCGATTCTTCGCCACCTGAACAGTGTCGAATCCAAACTCGGTTTTCAGATGCGCTGTCTTGTCCTCTGCATAGCGAACTGATTTGCCATACTTCGCTCTAAGCCTGGGATATTCGATGGCGACAGACAGGTTCACGGCACGATGACCGGTGATGTCGGCGGCATAGTGCGACAAAGCCCCTAAGGCGAAGGCATACTCATCGGCGTCCTGGCTTTCGAGCAGCAACTCATGGACGAAATCTCCGCTGCGGACGTAATGAACGAGGTCGCTGAACTCTTCGCTGCCGAATGGATAATAGCCGAGATCCTGAATGACGGCGCCGCCATAAGCATAGGAATGGGCTTCCTGAAGCTGGACTTGCGACAAGGTTGGAAATCGCTTGAGTAGCAGAGGTTGGATTTCATCCGTCCAGAGCAAATCGACGATCTCTTCGTGGGTCAGCACGGAGTACGCGGACGAACCACCGCTGCACAGCAGCACAACGAGAAGAACCGCCGCCGCACGAAATGTAAACAGGCGCCAACCTGGTGCCATGGCGCCTGACAATCTCTGCGTACGTTGCATTAGAGCCGACCGAGAATGAGCAGGACGACAACGATGACCAATGCGAGACCTAGTCCTCCCGTCGGGGCATAGCCCCAGTCCCTGCTGTGCGACCATCTGGGCAGGGCACCGCAGAGCGCTAAAACCAAAACCACAATCAAGATCGTTCCCAGCATAATTTTTCCTCCTTGTGAGACTTAAGAGCGGCGCAGCCCCTCGCGGAACCGCGTCGCCGGTTTCAATTCGAAATGCTGATCGCAAGTCCAACGCCCGGATATCGGGTGTCAAACAGGTAGTAGCCGTTGTCGACGTAGCCGACGTAAACATCGTCGGTGTCGTACCAGTTACCTGCCCACGAGTTTGGCCATGGATCGACGAGACTCATCCAGTAACCCTGATACTGGAATCGGGGATACCCTCCAACGGTCTGGAACGGCAAGCCGTAGATCCGGAAACCGTGTTCGGGACCGAAGTATCCGCGAAAGCGATCGTCGGGAATGCGATAACCGTTGTAACCGCCGCGTTGCTGCCAGGTGCGATGGTCCGACTGCCAACTGCCGGTGCGATGCTGCTGGAAAGCAGCCTGCTGAACATGCTGCTGTTGCTGAGTCGGATGCGGACTTGCGTGCGCCTGCTGTGGTCGCTTGTTCTGCTCGGGCCGTTGCTGTTGAGCCTGTTGCGGTTGCACTTTCTGGGTCTGCGGTTGGTGCTGTTTCTGGACTTGCTGTTGCTGCTTGTCCTGATTGTGCTGCGGTTGTTGCCTCGCCTGCTGTGGCGCCTTGGTTTGATCCGGCTTCGGCTGTTGCTTGGCCTGCTGTGGTTGCTTGTTCTGCTCGGGTCGTTGGGCCTGTTGGGCGTGTTGTGGTTGTTGTTGCTTCGGAGCCGGCTGCGCGTGTTCCTGTTGTGGCTTGGCTGCGCGTTGCTGCTCCGGCTTGGCTTCGTCTTGTTTCTCGGGCCGCTGCTCCTGCCGTGCGTAGGCGGGAGTAGCGATAGCGAGAATCAAGAACGCGATCGCGGTGCTGGTAATTCCAAGTGTTCTCATAAAATGTCGCCTTTTTACGATGTTATGTGCGCTGGTCCTAGCGCAAGCTTCCTGTCGTGGTGTTGACCGGACCGCCGATAGCGTCGCCGGATACCACCAATTCGACTCTACGGTTCTGTTGCCGTCCGGCGGAGTTATCGTTGGAGGCTACAGGAAGCGTATTGCCAAAACCCTGGGACGTGACGGAATCGATCGAAACCCCTTGCTGCACCAGATAGTCACGCACCGAACTGGCGCGGTTTTCGGAAAGCTTCTGGTTCATGTCATCGCCGCCGACATTGTCCGTGTAGCCGCCAACTGCGATATTGAGGCCGGGATACGCCAAGAGAATGCCGGCGACCTTCGCCAGTTTCTCCCGCGCACCTGGTTTCAGGGTGTATTTGCCGGTGTCGAACAATACGTCGGACATGCTGACAATGAGGCCGCGAGCGCTGTCGCGGGTCTGAAGAATCGAGTTCAACTGCTCAGACAGTTTCGTGCGCATGGCCGCTTTGTCGTTTTCCGCTTGTTGTGCATTCTGCTCCGCGCGCATGGCCGCGATACGAGACTGATCGGCGTCGGACTGCGCGGAGGCTAATGCAGCGGCCGATGTTGCCTGGCTATCGGCCAGGTCTGACTTGGCGTTCGCCGCGTCGGCCTCTGCTCGAACGGTCGCTGCCTGGGCATTCGCGGTGTCTGATTGCGCCTGTTCCTTCTTTCGGTTCGCTTCGTCGACTTGCGCCTGCGATCTTGCCTGGGCATCGGCTGAGTTTTGCCGTTCGTTTGCCAGGCGTTCCTCATTCATGTCCTTAACTGCGATTGCGCGGGCATCTTCGGCGGTCTGTACCACTTCGCGCGAGACGGCGATCAAGGCTTTCTTGTCGAAGCCTTTATCCATCGCCTCGCCATCGGCGGTCTTCATCAACTGCTCCGCATGCTGATAGCTGTCGCTGGCATATGTCTTGGCGCCCTCTGATCTTGCAATCCGCATCGCATTTCGCGCTTCGAAAAACTCCAACGGCAGTTTGTCAGTTACGATCACCGGATCGAGCCGGTAGCCGGTTGGAAGATAGCCACCTCGTTCCATCAGTTCGTACTTCGCATCTACCGTCTCGACCGTGCCCTTGGTATCGAGGCGAACGGAGTTCTCGATCACGACGACGTTACTGGGCTGGCGAACGGCGTAATAGGGTTCCGCGGTTACGACCAGCGCGAATGCCTGAAGGTCGGTGGTCACATCGAGCTTGCTGCGATGGTTGTCGCCCACAATCACCTCGCCCAGGTTCACTGCGCGACCTTCGGGAGAAATAGCCCATAAGATGTAGGTAAGGTACTCAGCTCCGAAAGTAGTGGGCTTTTCCAGATTCGCAAATTCCACTTCGATTTCGATGTAGCCCTTCTTGCTTTCCACTTTGGCTTGGCCGTGGGCGGCAGGCATCAGATCGGTGCCCAGGAAATCCAGCTTGGAAGCTCCGCTGCGATGTTTGTAATTCACTGCCTGAACACTGCGGCTGATTACGGTCACCCGGAAAGTGGGAGTCGGACTGATTTGCTCGACGGTCGTAGTAGTGGCGATGGTTTGCGAATTGGTTTGAGCAAATGCGCTCAGACTGAGGGCGATTGCGGCTGCTAATAAGAACTTGATCTTCACAGTATTTTCCTTGGGCAGATATCTGCCGTATTACGTTGTAACGATTTCGTTGGAACGCCGAACCTGCTGGTTTCGTTTCGACGCTCATCCCTTACCGATGCGGATCCCGGAGATCGAATGGAAGAGCCCGAAGACATTCAGGAGCCAGAGAACGACAGCGATGACTACGATGCCATTCAAAATTGACTTGATGGATCCCTGCATCGGAATGAAGCGATTCACCAGCCACAAGAGCACTCCCACCACGATCAGTACTTCGATTACCTGGAGCAAAGGCATTTTGATCCTTCTTTTTGTGGGCCAACGTTTCCCATCCACCTGGAGGAGTTGGCCTGATGGCAGGGTTCGAAGATTAAGTTCGAACCGTATTCGCCGCCGTTAGGCGGCAGGCACGCGGATGAGGAGCGCTGGTTGGTTGGATGAGGTGGTTCGATTGAATCGGGCCGCGATGGGCCTCCGCGCTTCGTGGCACCCGAGGCACCGATCTGGTACCCGGGTGCACCGCGCGTTTGAGTTAGCTGATTACCTACCCGCTTCCGCGATGGCCTGCGCTTTTGCGCCTCTGACAGCGCTGAGGAAGGATTCAGCGGAGGCTGGTGCCTCGACCTTACCGGTCAAAGTTGCACGGGTGGACACATGGCGTCCGTAAATCGCCTGCATGGAATCGTTGTCGCGGCGAATCGATGCGCCCGACAACGTGAGTCCTGCGAAAGCTCCCTTGGCGCGAGAGTAGGTTAGAACTTCAGTCTCGAGTTTCCAGTCGGTGTCGGCGGAAGCATGGCGTCCCACCGGTCCGGCGGCTGCAGAAGCATCGGCCCCCAGTTGGAACTTGCTGGCCAACAGATGCTGCATGCCTTTGTCATTCTGGATGATCATGACCAGGTCCACGCCCTCGACGCCGATCTGCAATCCCCAGCTGCCGCCAGTGATGGCGAAGAAAGCCGGCGCGCTCCATCCGGTTGCGGTTCGGCACGTCGCAACGCCTCTGCCGTTCTCCGCTCCGAACACGAAACCACCCTTGATCATATGCGGTACGACAGCCACGCATTTGGCGTGTTCCAGCACTTCTTCGGGAATTCCGTTATCCGGGGCAGCCATGATCTCATGCAGGACTTTGCCTGCATTTTCGAGCCGATCAGTCGATGATTCGCGATTCGACTCTGCCAAGCCCACATTCGCCAGACTGAGTAAAGTAACCAACAAAATAAGCTTTTTCAATTTTCTCACCCTTTTTCTGCTGTCCCTGCACAGTCCCGGCTGCTTTGTTGCATTCGTAACGCACAAGGTACTTCTTAACCATACCGAGGTGCGAGCAGCTCGTCTGAGCAATACAGCTCAAGGTGGGCTATACTGGCCGAACCTCGGGTGAGGAATCTGATGGCCATTGCGAAACGAGCCCTCGCTGGGAAATCAAAGACGATCGAATTTGAGGGGAACAACCCTTCCGGTTCCCGTTTTTTTCTCAATAAACTGGTCGAGGGTAAGGTCGGCCAGGAATATCAAAAGGACGAACCTGTTTTCGCCCAGGGCGATATAGCAGATGCCGTGTTTTACATCGAAAGCGGAACCGTAAAACTGACGGTGGTTTCAAAGAGTGGCAAAGAAGCTGTGATTGCCATCCTGGCGGAGGGAAGTTTTTTTGGCGAAGGATGTCTTGCCGGTCAGCCGCTGCGCATTTCGACGGCCAGAGCCGTAAGCCGCAGCGTCTTGGTTCGAGTCGAACAATCCGCGATGTTAGAACGACTTCACGGAGAGCCGGAGTTCGCCGAAAGATTCCTCGCTTTTATGCTTGCCCGAAACGTCCGTATGGAAGCGGACCTGGTAGATCATCTGTTTAACTCCAGTGAAAAGAGGCTCGCCCGACTGCTTCTACTCATGGCCAACTTTGGCCAGGAATCGAAGCCTATACCATTAATCGCCAAGATGAGCCAGGAGACACTCGCGGATATGATCGGCACGACGCGGTCACGAGTCAGTTTCTTCTTGAATCGATTTCGAGAACTCGGTTTCATTGACTATAACGGCGACGGCATGCAAGTGCACAGTTCTCTGATCAGTGTTGTGCTGCACGATTAAGTAGCTATGTGCTTGAAAACTGGTGCCACCCCACCCGCCTCCTCCGCCGTGAAGCTAACGATAGCTTGTTTTAACTGCGAATCGACCTCGTCCGCCATGGTCACTACGTCCATCAGAAGCTGGCTAAAATCGACGGTGGTCAAGTTGGGTTGCAGGTTTGGAAGATGCTGACCTGCAAGATGCGCGACTCCTCTACGATCATCGCCACCGAATAACCCTGCGAATGGCGGTTTTTGCAGTGTTCCACTGCCGCTTGTGATACCTGTTTTGTGCCCAGGTTCCGTGGCACCCGCAAGCGTTGAATGAGTTCCGTAAGCAATACGGGGAGGTGACCGGTCCGCTGTTCCCTGGTCAGCGGCACGCGCGTCAGTTCATCCTCGCGCTCCACGCGAGTCAGCCAATCATCGACGGTCAGGGATGCATCACGTCCCAAGATCGTGGAGACTCGCTCAATATTGGTCAATTTCCGTTTTCCCCGTCTCTTCAACTTCTCGCAAATCAGTTCGACGAACGCGGGAAATGGCCATTGGCTTCACCAGAATTTCATCTGCTTGTAGCAAGATTGCGTTCAACGCCTCCTGCAAGGCAGGATACCCGGTGAAGACTAGCGTGACCGCGTCCGGGTTAGTGTGGCGCATCGCACTTACCACGGTAAAACCGTCGCCCGCGCCGGGCATGTGCAGGTCGCAAAGCAACACATCGAAGGATTGCGTCGCGATCAGTTGCAGTGCCTCACCAACGCTTGCCGCTGCCGTAACGCGAAAGTCGTGCAATTGCAGGACGCCCTTCAGGGATGTTCGCACTGCCTGATTGTCATCCACCAGCAGAAGCTTCGGCTTCTCCGTGCTGTCGCTTTTGTTGCTCATTTCCAAGTCCTCAGTCCTCACGCTGTCGCCTAATCTCTTTCTGATTAGTTTCTGGCGAGCCTACCCGTACTTCGAGGCAGCCCTCTCGCCATTCGTAGAGGCATTGCTCCTTCCTCGGGGAGGGCAGGGTGGCCCGGAAGGTACGCTCTGGGTGGTCGCACACAGTAACCGGAGAAACTTTGACCTGCAGGACGTGCGCATGATGAGCAGCCTGGCAGCATTCGCATTCGGAGCAATTTACCTTCAGCAAAGATTACAAGACGCAGAAAGAGTTTCGGCGGCGATCAACATGACATCGGCGATGGCCCACCATATTAACAATCCGCTTCAGGCAGCTATGCTGCTCCTGTTCCGACTGAAAAACGAGAATACTCTGACCGGACCTGCCCTGGATTTGCTGGCTCGACTGGAAATCGAAGTCGACCGAGCCGCGAAACTTTCCTCCGAAATCATTCACGGCAACAGCCGAGGTCACGCCGCTTGATCGCAAAAACCAACCGAGGCTGTCTCTCAATGTTGGAAAGGACATCGATGATGGTTTGTGCTTACGCCGAACATCTGCGGAACTTAACGCTTGTTTCAATCTCACGCGAATTGAGGGTTCGCACCAAACAGCGCGCGGCCACGCCTTCGATAGGTGAACAGAGGGTTCGCGAGACGCAACCCCTGGCTTCATTGCGGCAAAACACAGACCAGCAGCGCAAGGCGCTGCGCGATCATGGCTAATTGCCGGCGATGCCAGAACGGCAAACCGGAAGGCACCCAAATCCACTTCCGAAGACCTGGCACAACTGCTTAAACCTTCATCACCACAAGCTGTTTTTATCTCGGCCTAGTACCAGATTGCCCGTCGGACGTCACACTTGTGGCTCAAATAGTGTTCAGCGTCTCGGCATTTGAGCTGGCACTTGTGGCACCGTATCGGTCCGGCCACTGGAGTGGGAATTCTTTTGACGGACTTCACTTTATTTGCGGCTTCTGATTGGCTCACAGGTCAAGCATACGCGCGAAACACCGGCATGTCTTGCGCCCAGGTTTTTTGGATCATTGCAAAAGATGGCCAAGAATTCGACGCGCGGTGATGGCCCACACCGACAATCCGCTCTAGCCGGGGTACCAGCGTGCTCTTCATTGTGCTGACGTTCAGGCAATGCCCCTTGAATGTTTCCGCCGGTGAGCTATTTTGACCAGCCAAGAAAATTCTCCCCGAGTAAGCTTCATTTTGTCGATCGATGCCTCGTTGCTGGAGGAATCGTACGTGGCCGGCAAAGATCATCTTATGTTCGATCATCTCGACCTATTCAACAGAATGGGGACGCAAGCAACCACTCAGGACTACCGAAATCGGGAGACTGTATTTGAGCAAGGCGACAAGGCCGATGCCATGTTCTACATTCGGAGCGGCAGTGTAAAGTTAACCGTCGCGTCTGGGGACGGAAAGAAAGCCGTGATCGCCATCTTGAAGCACGGCGATTTTTTTGGCGAGGCTTGTATGACCAGGCATTCCCTGTGGAGAAGCACTGCAACTGCAATTCAACCCTCCACCGTCTCCCGCGTCAAACGAGCTAAGATCGCTCGTATCATTCACGACCAACCGGTTTTTGCGAAACTGTTTATCTCTTACCTGCTGTTTCGCATCTCAAGATTCCAAGAGGAATTCGTTGACCAGATCTTCAGTTCCAGCGAAAAAAGATTGGCCCGAATTCTGCTGATGCTGGCTGGTTTTGGACAGCAAACGAACCCCGAGCCGGTTCTGCTGAAGGTGAGCCAGGAGACTCTGGCGGAAATGGTCGGGACAACTCGGTCTCGAGTGAGCTTCTTCATGAACCGATTCCGAAAATTGGGACTCATCAATTACAACGGAACCCTGCAGGTGCATAAATCGCTGCGCGCTTTTCTCCTCGACGCTTAAAGAAACGCGACTTTGGACTTTGGCGCTGTCCCATCACTCGGATCAGAGTCAGTGTTGCGCTAACCGTTGTTGCTCAGAAGTGTTGATGGAAATAGCAACATCGACTCGGAGGCTCCACCATCACAGGCTCGATGGTGAGACGGAGCAGAGAGCGCCGACGGCACGTCAAAGAGACATATGGCAGCAACGCGATACCTTTAGGAGCCCACCAGCAACGCCTCAAAATCAGGTAATTGATGAACGAGCTTTCATGCAGGCCCGATGGGTTACTGTTTTGAAAAACCCAGCTCCAGCCCACAATCTCGACCTGAAGGACTTGAGCAGTCGTTCGGAACTCCGGAGCATAGAAAAGTTCCAAAATCGTCCTCTAGGGCCGACCATTCTTCAGTTTTCACCCTTTCAAAGATCAGATCGAAAGGCCGTCTGTTTATGGCGTACCTCACCGATAGCAGGCCAGTGAAAAGTATCCATTGCCATCGACTCGAAGATTTCTTCGTGTGCCGTTCTATCGGCCAGTGAAGGAAACTTGCCTTTCCGGTCTCACAGTCAAGGCCGAACGGGAGATGGCATTTCGACGACAAACCGTGACGCCAAACAGGGCATTCACGGAAGCCTGAATTCACGGGTGAAATTGCTTCCTGCCGGATCAACTCTACGGTTAGGAATTTTTACCTCAACCCTAACACGCCCAGAAAAAAGCTCACCTCGGATCTTGGTTCTAGAAGTCGTGGAAGTCGAGTCCACCCGGTTGGGAGTATTCCTCGTCGGTGCGACCCTCGATGTCGGATCTTTGTTCGGTAGTTCCGCCGACGGTTTCGGGCTTTTTCTGAAGCCGTTTCTGCAATTTGTCGGCAGCTCGTTGTTGGCGTGCCATTTCTTTCTGGCGCTTCTGGAATGATGGTCGCGAATTTGCCATTGTTAGTTTGATGATACATGACGACCGCACGTTTCGGGAGTTCAACGCGGTTCTCGTCGCTGAACATGTCTCAGGCCAGACACCCAATTTTGCAATCTCAAGCTGGCCCCGGTTCGCGACGCTAGCCGGGGTTCCCGGTTCAAACCACCTCCTCACCGGTCGCCCTGTCATCCTTGACAGTTCCGCTCACCTCAGCGGCCCCATAGCATTTCCGTGGGATCGAGACGCTATCGCTGTCCGGCATCCCAGCGCGCCACTTCGCAGTAATCCGATGCAATCGCGATTACGGTTTTTCCCATCAGCCAACGGAAGTCTTGGAGGGGTTCTATGCAAGCCGAAAACACAAAACGTCTGCGAGCCGCATGGTTTGTAACGTGCGCGCTATTGCTTGTGGGTCTGTTGTGCGCCGCTGCGCCGACCGACCAGAAGATTGAATCTGGAAAGAAAGAAAAGATAAAAGGCACGATCATTTCCCGCAGCGGAGACCTGATCAAGGTGCGGCAGAAGTCGGGAGATACCGCGATTGTCGTCCTTTCCGATACCACCAAGATCGAACGCGATCGCGGCGCGACGCACTTCTTCCGTCATCAGGACATGGACGCGACCGCAATGCTGCCTGGCCTGACCATCGATGCCGACGGAGAAGGTAACGCCAAGGGACAACTTACCGCTAGCAAGATCACCTTCGATCCGAATGAGTTTGCCGTCGAAGTAGCCGAGGAGAAGCAGATCGAATCGAACCAGGCGGCAGCGCAGAAGGCGCAAGCAATCGGCAGCAAGGCCGAGACTGACGCTCAGACAGCCGGCGGTGAAGCTCAGGCTGCGGGCGCCGCGGCTACTGCAGCCGGCGCGGGAGCGGTGATGGACGCCGATGCCATCGCCATGGTGAACAAGCGCGTTTCTGATCTTGGCGACTACAAGACTGTGGCCGAAGCGCAGATATTCTTCCCCGCGAATGGCGCCACGTTAGACGACGCCGCCAAGGCCGATCTCGACACGCTGGCCGCCGCCACCAAACCGGTGCCGGGTTATCTGGTCGAGATTGCCGGCTATGCTTCCAACACGGGAAGCAAAGATGAAGACCAGAAGTTGAGTGAAGAACGCGCTGCCGCTGTGACGCAATATCTTCAGCAGAAAGCCAACATTCCGATGCGTCGCATCGTCGTGCCGGCCGGATACGGCGCGAGCCATCCGCAGGCGACCAATACGGACCCGCAGGGCCGCGCCCTGAATCGCCGGACCGACGTTAAAGTGATCGTGAATCAGGGATTGGTGGAAGGCGATTAGCCAGTTTCAGTCTGACGACGAAAAACTCCGCGACGAAGTGGCTGAGATCCTAGCCACTTCCTCGCGCTTTACCGTGGTTGCTGCGCCTGGGTTGGTTCCGGTTCCTTCAGCTCGCCGTATCCCAGAATTCTGGTATCAGTCCGGAATTTCTTGTAATCGCGGAAGGTTTGTTCGCCCGCGATCTTGAAGTCCTTCAATAGCGCGATGCGGGCGTCGACGTTGAACGTGACGTGTCGCGGAAGCCAGACCTCGTCGTTCACGCGCGTCTGCTCCAGCATGAAATGCGCTCCCTGGTGAATCCGCGCCAGGAACCATCCGACGGAAACGGTTTCCAGCGCCTCCACATCGAGCTTCGCCAGTTGCAGGTCGCTCTTGTCCACCCACACGCGCCCGCGGAATTTCGAGAGGAACTTCGATTCCTTCATGTGCGGAACGAAATCAGGACGCGGTTCCGCGTCAATAACCCACGTGTCGCGCCCACTGACCGCCTCCGACCCCACCAGCTTGAAGTTGTAGGCATCCGCCACTTCATTCACGAACTTGCGGCCATCCTCGCGCTCTTTTTCCTCTTTTTCTTCGCGCTTCTTGCGATCGCTTTCCGATTCGTTCTTGCGCTTGTCGGTGATCTTTTGGATGCGCTCTTCTTCCTTCGCCGCTTCTTTCTCGGAAAGGGGCTTGCCGTCTTTCTCGATCAGCCGATTTACCTGCTCTCCGTAGATTTCGAGCACTTCGTATGTCTTGGTCTCGGTGGACTTCACCTGTCCTTTGCCGTCAAGTCGATTCTCGACGTCGCGTTCGATATAGGTGTAGTCGCGGAGGCGCTTGTCGTTCTCATTGTCTTTGTCCGCGACTACGCGAAACAACTCCTGCATCTGTTTTTGCGAAAGTGCGCCGTGTGCGTCGGGAGTGAGATCGATCTTCGGCGCTTCCGACGCCTGAGCCGGCGGAGACGTGGAACTTTGGCTGTCTTGAGCAGCGACCATCATGACGCCAACGGGCAAAAGTGACAAAAAACACGCGATCGCCAGTTTGAGTCTTTGCATGAGAAACCCTAATTTAGGCGGGTCCTTTAAGAGGACGCGTTACCTGCAATTGTATTAACGATTTTCAGAGTGATGGCACTCGCCTATTTTCCGGAATTCGCAGCAGAGGCGTTCACGATCCGGATCTGGTGATCGGTGAACTCGTGGTGGCTGCCCGGTAACTCGATCCTCGGCATATGACAGGTAGAACAATCCATGCTGGCGACCTTGCAGGTGTGAGCCGCCGGCTTGCCGCCAGCATGGCACGCGAGGCACTTGGAGTCGTAGTGCGCCTGGTCCTGTTCCACTTCCACATGCGGATCGTGGCACGCGAGACAGGTGATGCGCTTATCGGCCAGGTCGTAACACTTGCTCAGCGAAAGCCGGTATGGCGCGAAGCGGACCGTATTCAAGTCGCTGGCATCGGTCTTCACATCGGTAGCCGTTCGATGACACTGGCCGCAAAACGTCAGCACATCTTCCGGCGGCATGTTCGAGAGGGTCTTCATCTCTTCAAGATCGAGTTCTCCCTCCGACAACCCCGCCAGGTGCTTCGGTGCAGCCTTGTGGCACCGGACACACAACACTCCCGGTTGCATCTTGTCGAGGGTCAGCTTTCCATTCTCGACCGCGTTGGTCGCGTGGCAGTTGAAGCAGTTGTTAACACTGGTCGCGCCTACTGGCTTCCCGGCCGCCTCCATCAAGTTCGTAGGACGAATGCCCTGGTGGCCGATGGTGATGTCGAGCCCCTTGATGGTCTTGAAGTAGCTGACGCGGCTTTCGTAGAAAGTGCCGTCTTTCTCGAAGACGTAGGTCTGGCCCACGCGCCCGGCGCCCACCGCCCAGCCGATCGGAATTTCAAGCGTCTGTTTGCCGTCGCTGACGGAATAAATGCTCTGTTCGCCGCGCCGCTCAATGCGATAGCTGTATCCATCGGAGGCGAAGGTCAAAAGCGGCTGCGACGCCAGGATCTGCGATTCCTGCACCGTCTCCATGGCGTGCGCCATCGAGGTCGTCGGCTCTGATTTTCCTTGCGTATGACACGCGGCGCAGGGAACCTTGGGACGGATTGCCGATTGCGCAAATCCGAAAATCGACGACGAAAGAAAAAGCAGGAACGCAAGACTGCGCAATCGACTCATGCCAAAAGCAACCGGTTGTTCGGGCGGTAATTCGAGCTTGCCAGTGAGTGTACCCGGAAATCGAACCACCCGTCATCCCAGGCTGTAAGTGATTGACATGCCCCTGAACGCGGGGTAGTTTGGAAGAACTTCCCCCGCGGCCACATCCGGCCCCTTTCACAACCAACCTGACCCTCTGGGCCCTCGGAAACCCGATCGCGCCATTCGCATGCGCGCGAAACCGCGCGGAAGCGCCCAAAAACCGCACGCGCTCGAAACGAAGAGGAGAAAAAGCATGCTCAGAACAAATTGGTTCACCTTGCTCGCAATCGCCGGAATCGTACTTGGACTCGCAGTCGGCATCGCCAACGCCGGAGACGATCCATGTAAAGGGCTGCCTTCGCACTCCGTCTTGCAGAAGGCGCTGAAGAAAGCGCAGTCTGAGGCGAACGGTGGCTTCGGCCTCAACATGTGGGCTACAGTCGTCAATCGCGACGGCGTCGTCTGTGCCGTGGCCTTCACCGGGAACAACCGTGGAGATCAGTGGCCGGGCAGCCGGGTCATCTCGGCGCAGAAAGCCAATACTGCCAATGCCTTCAGTCTTCCGGCGCTCGCACTTTCCACCGCCAACCTTTATTCCGCCGTCCAGCCCGGAGGCAGTCTTTACGGGCTGCAACACAGCAACCCTGTCGATACCGGCGTCGCCTATGGCGGCGATTCCTTCGACTACGGGCAATATAACGATCCCATGGTCGGGAAGAAGATCGGCGGCGTGAACGTCTTCGGTGGCGGACTCGCGCTCTACAACTCCAGCCATCAATTGATCGGCGCCGTGGGTGTGAGCGGCGACTCATCCTGCGCCGACCACAACATCGCCTGGAAGACCCGCCATAACCTCGTTCTCGATTACGTTCCTGCCGGCGTAAGCGGCGATCCCAAGCGCCCTGACAACATCGTGTACGACATCACGCCGGCGCCCGGCCTCCAGGAAGGTGTCAGCACCGGCGGATGGGGACACCCCGTTTGCAGCGCCGCTGCCGAAGCGATTGCCGCTGACCTTCCTGCGATTCCCTAGGATGGGTGCGGCTTTTGCGCCAAAGGCGTGGATGTTTTGTCCACGCCTTTAACTATCCGAAAACCTCGCATCTGCTGACATATCTTGACGCTGTACGCGATCTCCGCGATTTGAGCCAATAGGCACAGGCGATCGGAACTGAGCACCTACGCCTGCCCCCGGGTCGCGTGTTTCTTGCTCGTTGTGTTCTTGCCACGTTGCTCGGGGGCTTTGTTCGATCTTTCGCAAACCGTCAACTTCGTCATCCTTCTCGATCGCGTTATTTTCGAGAAAGCTCCGGCGATTACCTTAAGAAACTTTTCCTCTCACTTTCAGGTTACGACTTTTCCGATTTGCAGTATGATTTCGGCCACTTTCACGACAAGGAGCAGGGCGAAACGATCCGCTCTTATCGCGGTTATGTCCAGATCTCATTCCGCTCTCTGGCTTCTCGCATTCCTCTTCCTGCTTGGAACTCTCGCCCCCCATCTCGTCGCGCAGTCGATCGACGACGTGCATGTCGCGCCTCGCGCCGCGCCCGACGTCATACCTCCTCCCTCCGACGGCCTTGAAGTTCGCCTCAAGCCGCTTCGTGTCGATGTCGATCTCGTGCTCGTTCCTGTAATGGTGACCGACACCCACGGCAGCCCGGTAGTGGATCTTAGCCGCGATGACTTCAAGCTTTTCGAGGGCGAACAGGAAGAACGCATTCGTTACTTCTACTCGGAAGACGCGCCGATCTCTATCGGCTTGATCGTCGATCTCAGCAGCAGCATGAGCAACAAGATCGAGCGCGTGCGCCAGGCGGTCCAGGAATTCTTCAAGCTCGCCGATCCCGCCGATGACTACTTCGTCATCACCTTTTCCGACAAACCCAAACTGCTGGCCAACACCACTCGGTCAACCGAGACCATCCAGGCCAAACTCGGCGAGATGAAGGCCAAGGGAAACACCGCCTTGGCCGACGCAATCCACGCTGGACTGCTCAAGCTGAAATCGGCACAGTACCGCCGTAAGGCGCTGGTGATCGTATCCGACGGCGGCGACAACATGAGCCGCCACAGCCTCCGCTCGGTGAAGAATCTGGCCAGGGAATCCGACGCGCAGATTTATGCGATCGACGTCTGCGATGCACCCGACGTGCTGTTCACCAAGAAACTTGAAGAAAAATTCGGCAAGCAGTGGCTCACTCACGTCACCGAGGTCACCGGCGGCCGGAC